>Ga0209060_10000026_pt1 | contig 498081 bp, 459 predicted proteins | sample Coa_R1_8_FD_187155 | JGI IMG/M metagenome (GOLD analysis project Ga0209060, IMG submission 187155) | Surface soil microbial communities from Centralia Pennsylvania, which are recovering from an underground coalmine fire - Coalmine... | ecosystem: Environmental > Terrestrial > Soil >... | reverse complement strand
TGCGGGGAGTTCGGCCGTCGATGATGCGATCGGACATACGGGCCGCGACGTTAAAGGTCGCGAGCGCTGCGACCTCAAGCAGAACCAGACTCTTGACGACGCCGCGCACAGGTCCTCGTCTTCTAACTACAAGTAGGCGGCTCAATTGCTGCCGCTAATTGGGGTGGTCGCTCGGGATAGAGCGTCCCAATTAACACAACGGAATTGATCGCCAAGTATTGTGACGAACAGGGCGCAATGGCCGCTCGAATGAGCGGTCGCATCATGCTTCGATGCAGCGCGACATCATCGATTCCGCCCGCCCCGCCAGCATCCATGCCGCAACCTCGCTTGTTCGACGTCCTCCGCGACAAGCTGCGAGTCGGACATTACAGCCTCCGCACGGAAAATGCATACACGCAGTGGATCCGGCGCTTCGTGCGATTCCACCGGCCGCGCCATCCGCGCGACCTGGGCCCTGAGGACGTGAAGGAGTTCCTGCGCTGGCTCGCGGTCGAGCGCAAGGTCACGGCGTCCACGCAGAACCAGGCGCTGTCGGCGATCATGTTCCTGTACCGCGTCGTGTACGAGACGCCGCTGCCGTGGCTCGACGGCCTCGAGCGCGCCCGCAAGAGCCAGCACGTTCCGGTTGTGCTGTCGCGCGACGAGGTCGGTCGGGTGCTTGGATTCCTGCGCGGCACCGAGTGGCTCGCCTGCGCGATCCTCTATGGCTCCGGGCTGCGGCTCACGGAGTGCCTGGAGCTGCGCGTGAAGGACATCGACTTCGAGTACCACCGCATCACGGTGCGCAGCGGCAAGGGCTTCAAGGATCGAGTCACCGTCCTGCCGGAAAGGCTGGTCGAGCCGATCCGGCTGCAGCTCGAGCACGTGAAGGCCATCTTCGATGCCGACCGCGCCGCGAACCGCGCCGGCGTCACGCTGCCGTACGCGCTCGTGCGCAAGTACCCGGCCGCGCCGACGTCGTGGATCTGGCAGTACCTGTTCCCGGCGGAACGGCTCGTGCTCGACGCGGAAACCCGTGCATGGCTGCGGCCGAGCGAGTCGCCGCGCGTGATCCAGCGGGCGATGGCGCAGGCCGTCAGGCGCAGCGGCATCGAGAAGCACGCGAGCTGCCACACGCTGCGGCACTGCTTCGCGACGCACCTGCTGGAAAGCGGGCAGGACATCCGCACGGTGCAGGAGCTGCTCGGCCACAGCGACGTGCAGACGACGATGATCTACACGCACGTCCTCAAGCAGGGCAAGCTCGGCGTGGTGAGCCCCTTCGACAAGAAGCCGTGAGCCGGGCCTAGAAGCCGACGCGCGCGAACGCCTGCGGGCCCTTCGAGGTCAGCGCGTAGTGGCCGCTGTTGCCGCCCTGCAGGCTCGTGACGTCGGCGCTGTAGCCGAGGTAGCCGAGGCCGAGCGTGAAGTTCGGCGTCCAGCGGTACAGCAGGCTGCCGTTGAAGGTCTTGAGCGAGGCGTCGATGTGGTCGATCGTGCCCTTCACGTACTGGCCGCGCGCCTCGAGGTAGAAGCGGCTGCTGATCCGGAACGTGCCGTCGATGCCACCGAGCGGCGCGGGCGCGGATTCCTCGGTGTACTCGGTCCTCAGGCGCGCCGGCACCGCCACCTGCGCGTCGATGCTGAGGATGTTGAAGCCGAGCGAGGCGCCGAGCTCGAGCCGCTCGGTCTTGATGAACGAGTAGGTGTAGGTCACCGCGAAGGAACGGACCTTCAGCGAGCTCGCGACCACGTCGCCGGCGTTGTAGGTCGTGTCCTTGAAGTTCACGGTGTCGGCGAGCGTCACGGTGCCGTGCCGGTCGAGCGGCAGCCAGTAGTCCGAGATCCGGATGCGGTGGCGCTGGCGCATGCGGAACATCAGCTCGCCGAAGCCGGTCAGCTTCTTGGCCGGCAGGCCGAGCAGCTGCTCGGCGTTGATGTCGGTGCCGGTCGTGCCCGCGCTCGAGTCGCTGCGCAGCTGCGTCTGGTTGCTCGACAGCACGAGCCCGGCCTGCAGCGTGAAGCGGTCGTCGAGCAGGTTGTCGGGCGCCTCGACCGGCGGGCGCGCGAGCGCCGTGCCGGCGGCGGCCAGCGAGAGCGCGGCCAGGAGCGCCTGGGCCAGGAAACGCGGAGGGTTCGGTCGCACGGGCGCCTCGCGCCGGGGAGTCGGGACTGCGAGTAAACGGAGATCGGCGCGCAAACTCAAGCACCTGTCGGCCGCGCGCGACAGCCACCGCCGGCAGCGTGCGAAAACCGTGACGAGCGGCCCGCTTTCGGGGCGGGTCAGAACCCGTTCGCGCGGCGCGCGGCGGCCGGCGGCGTGCGCGGCGGCGGGCGCTGCTGCAGGCGCTGGCGCAGCTGGCGCCGCTGCTCGGGCGTCATCTGCTTCCAGCGGTTGCGCAGCTTCTCGCGCTGCTCGGGCGGCAGCTGGCGGAAGCGCTGGAAGTTCTCGCGGACGCGCGCCTGCTGCTCGGGCGGCAGCGACTGGAACTGGCGCCAGCGCTCGCGCACCTGGTTGCGCTGCTCGGGCGGCAGCGCCTTCCACTGCTCGAAGCGGCTCTTCGCCTGCCCCTTCTGCTCGTCCGACATGCCGAGCCAGCGGTCGCTGCCGCGCGCGAGCGTCGACTGCCGCTCGGGCGTCATCTGGCTCCACTGGCCCTGGTACTTCTTCAGGAGCTCGCGCTGCTCGGGCCGCAGCTGCGACCACTCGACGCCGGCGGCCGGCGCCGCGGGCGGATCGGCGCGCACACCGAGCGCGGCCGCGCCGAGCACGAGCGCGGCGAGCACGAGCGCGAGGCGCGGCAGCGCGCGGGCGTGGCTCGGCGCGCTCATGTGCGCCCGTCCACGCGCTTCGGCGGCGCCTTGGCGTCCGCCGGGCGCGGCTCGTTGGCCTTCGCGAGGTACTGCGCGAGCTCCGGGTCGACGTCGTCGGTGCTGCCGAGGAACTCGAGGAAGTCGTCGTCCGGGGGCGGCGGCGGCGGCTTCGGGTCCGCCGCGTGCAGGACCCACGGCCACAGCAGGGTGCTGACAGCGATCATCAGGGTCCTCGGGCGCACGATCGCGGGGTCCCGCCGCTCATCCCGGTCCGCCGGACGGGTCGTCCGAGCCGGCCCATTCGTAGAAGTCCGCGTCCTCGGCATAGAGCTCCGGCCCGTCGTTCGAGGCGAGGAGCTCAGCGTCCTCGACCGCGCTGACCTCCGCAAGTGCCGCCGCCGGGGGACCGGCCGGCTGCGCGACCCAGACCGCGATCGCGAGCACGGCGGCGGCGGCGAGCGCGCCCGCCGGCAGCCACGCGCCCGGGATCCGGAAGCGCGGCGCCGAGGCGCGCCGCTCGAGCTCGCCGAGCGCGGCGAAGCGCGCCTGCGTCAGGCGCGAGCGCACCCGGCCGTCGAGCGCGTCGGTGCCGGCGCGCAGCAGTGCCCCGGCGCGCTGCTCGAACGCGGCGTCCATCGGCGTCAGCTCGTCTTCGCGGTTCATGGCCAGTGCTCACCCAGCTGCTCGCGCAGCGACTTCAGGGCCCGGAAATAATGTGTCTTGACGCTGCCCTCGGAGCAGCCCATCGCGGCCGCCGTCTCGGCGACGTCGAGGCCCTCGAGGCTCCTCAGCAGGAAGGCCTGCTGCTGCCGGTCCGGGAGCCGGCGCAGCGCGCCCTCGAGCGCCGCCATCGCCTGCTCGTTCTCGAGCCGCGTGCCGGGCGAGGGCTCGCCGCTCGCGGCGGCTTCGATCGGGTCGGGCGGCCCGTCCTCGTCGTCCTCGCGCGTGCCGCCGGTCCACCAGGCGATGACCTTCGAGCGCGTGCGCCGCCGCCGCTGGTAGTCGTGGATCCGGTTCTGCAGGATCCGGTGGAACAGCGGCTTCCACTCCGCGCTCGGGCGGTCGGCGTAGGTCCGTGCCAGCTGGATCATCGCCTCCTGCACCACGTCGAGCGCGTCGTCGGTGTTTCGGAGCGCAATCTCGGCGATCCGGAACGCGCGCCGTTCGACGTCCTTCAGGAACTGCTCGAGCTCGCGCGTCGCGTCCAGGCTGCCCTCCCGCGCCGCGGCCGCGCGGAACGCGGCGAGGCTCGGCATCTCATGGCGCGGCAGGGTAGCAGAGCAGTCCATTCCAAGGTCCGGTCGCGGCCGGCGGCCCGTGTCGCCGGCGCTCTCTATTGATAAGGTCGTGGCCCGCGCTTGGCGCTGGGGTCCTGCCGGTATAACGTCCACTGCCGGGCACCGTTGACGGAACTGGCGCACGGACCGGCCGTGGTGGCAGGCCCCGGCCCCCGGTCCCCTCCCCCCGCCAGCCTCACCCTAACGTACTGATATTGTTGGACAATACCGCCCCAGCCGTGGGGGCCGCCGGCCCCGTCCTCCGGATCGCGCTCGATGCGCCCCTGAGGCGCCTCTTCGACTATCGCCCGCCCGAGGGCGTCGACCCCGCCGGGCTCGTCCCGGGCCTTCGGGTCGAGGTGCCGTTCGGGCGGCGCCGGCTCATCGGCACGCTGATCGAGGTCGCGCCGCGCTCGGAGCTGCCGGCCTCGCGGCTCAGGACCGCGACCGCCGTGCTCGACCGCGAGTCGCCGCTCGATCCCGCGACGCTCGAGCTCGCGCGCTTCGCGGCCGACTACTACCACCACCCGCTCGGCGAGGTGCTGGCGGCGGCGCTACCGGCGCCGTTGCGCGCCGGCCGTCCGCTCGCGGCGACCGAGACGCGGTTCCGGCTCGCGGCGGCGGGCGTCCCGGCGACGGCCCGCCTCGGCCGGCTGCAGCGCGCGCTGCTGTCGCGGCTCGCCGCGGAGGACTCGGTCGGCGCCGCGGAGCTCGCCGCGCTCGGCGGCGGCGCGCGCGAGGCGCTCGCGCGCCTCGTCGCGCGCGGCACGGTCGAGTCCTTCGAGCTCGCGCCCGCGGCGGCCGCCGACGTCGTTGCGACGCCCGCGCCGGGGCCGCCGCTCAACGCCGGCCAGGCCGCCGCGGTCGCCGAGATCGCCGCCGCGCTCGGGCGCTTCGCGCCGTTCCTGCTCGACGGCGTCACCGGCAGTGGCAAGACCGAGGTGTACCTCAGGGTCATCGAAGACGTGCTCGCGCGCGGCGAGCAGGCGCTCGTGCTGGTGCCGGAGATCGCGCTGACGCCGCAGGCCGTCGCGCGCTTCGAGGCGCGCTTCGCGGTGCCGATCGCGGTGCTGCACTCCTCGCTCTCCGATGCCGAGCGGCTCGGCCGCTGGCGCGATGCGCGCACCGGCGCCGCGCGCATCGTGATCGGGACCCGCTCGGCGGTGTTCGTGCCGCTCGCGCGGCCGGGGCTCGTGGTCGTCGACGAGGAGCACGACCCCTCGTACAAGCAGCAGGAGGGGTTCCGCTACTCGGCGCGCGACCTCGCGCTGTGGCGCGCGCGCCGCCACGGCGTGCCGGTCGTGCTCGGCTCGGCGACCCCCTCGCTCGAGACGCTCGCCAACGCGCTCGGCGGCCGCTACCGGCGGCTCGAGCTCGCGCTGCGCGCCGGCCGCGCGGAGTTCCCGCGGCTCGCGCTCGTCGACCTCAACGTGCACGAGCAGCGCCACGGCATCGCGACGCCGTGCGTGCTCGCGATCGAGCGGCACCTCGCGGCCGGCGGGCAGGTGCTGCTGTACCTGAACCGGCGCGGCTTCGCGCCCGCGCTGTACTGCTCGGGCTGCGGCTGGGCGGCGCCGTGCAGCGCCTGCGATGCGCGCATGACCGTGCACCGGCGCGAGCACCGCCTCGAGTGCCACCACTGCGGCGCGCGCGCGCCGATCCCCTTCGCGTGCCCGCGCTGCGCGACCGAGCTCGCGCCGGTCGGCCAGGGCACCGAGCGCATCGAGGACGCGCTCGCGGCGCTGTTCCCGCGCGTGCCGGTCGTGCGCATCGACCGCGACACGATCACGAGCCGCGCCGAGATCGAGGCCGCGCTCGCGCGCGTGCACGCGGGCGAGGCGCGCATCCTCGTCGGCACGCAGATGCTGACCAAGGGCCACGACTTCCCCGAGGTGTCGCTGGTCGTCGTGCTGAACGCCGACCAGGGGCTGTTCGGGACGGACTTCCGGGCGAGCGAGCGGCTCGCGCAGAGCATCGTGCAGGTCGCCGGCCGCGCGGGGCGCGCCGAGCGGGCGGGCGAGGTGCTGATCCAGACCGCCTGCCCGGCGCATCCGCTGCTCGCGCGCCTGCTCGCCGAGGGCTACGGCGGGTTCGCGCGCGCCGCGCTCGAGGAACGCGCCGCGGCGAACTGGCCGCCGTACAGCCGGCTCGCGGTGCTGCGCGCCGAGGCCCCGCGGCGCGAGGCGGCGCTCGCGTTCCTCGCCGCCGCGCGCCGGGCCGCCGGCTCGCCCGCGGGCGCGCGGCTCGTCGGGCCCGCGGTCGCGGCGATGGAGCGCCGCGCCGGCCGGCACCGCGCGCAGCTGCTGATCGAGTCGTCGGAGCGCGCGGCGCTGCGCCAGCTCCTCGACGGCTGGCTGCCGCTCGTCGAGGAGCTGCCGGAGGCCCGGCGCGTGCGCTGGTCGATCGACGTCGACCCGCTCGAGGTAGCCTGAGGTGCCGGGCGTGCATGACCTCGGGCTGTTCCTCGTCTCGGGCGTGCTGCTCAACCTGACGCCCGGCCCGGACACGCTCTTCATCCTGGGCCAGGCCGCGCACGGCCGCCGCGCGGGGACCTGGGCCGCGCTCGGCATCGGCGTCGGCTGCCTGCTGCACATCGCGCTCGCGGCCGTGGGGCTCTCGGCGCTGATCCTCGCGTCCGCGAGCGCGTTCCTCGCCGTGAAGCTGATCGGCGCGCTGTACCTCGTGTGGATCGGCGCCTCGATGCTGCGCTCGGGTGCGCCGGGCGCCCGTGCCGCCCCCGGCGGCGCGGCGCCGCGCGACGGGCAGGTGTTCGTGAAGGGCGCGCTCACCAACGCGCTCAACCCGAAGGTCGCGATGTTCTTCCTCGCGTTCCTGCCGCAGTTCGTCGACCCCGCGGGGCCGCATCGCGCGCTCGCGTTCCTCGCGCTCGGGTGCCTGTTCAACCTCACCGGCACCGCCTGGAACCTCGCGCTCGCGCAGCTCGCGGCCGGCGCGCTCGCCCGCGCGCCGCGGCTCGGGCGCGGGGCGGGGCTGTTCGTGCGGGCGGTCGGTGCGCTGTTCGTGGGGCTCGGGATCCGGCTCGCGCTCGCCGCGCGCGAGGCGGCCTGAGCCGGCGCCGCCCGCGCCGAATCCGGTAGACTCGGCGCCCCGCCCCGCCTCGGCCGACCCCGCCCGCATCCCGTGAAAGCGACGATCGAATCACTGCTCCGCGCGGCGCTCGCGGCGCTGCCCGGGGATCTCATCGGCGCCGAGGCGCGCGCCGAGCGGCCCGAGGTCGAGCGCACGCGCGACCCCGCGCACGGCGACTACGCGAGCAACGTCGCGATGCGCCACGCGAAGGCCGCGGGCCGAAAGCCGCGCGAGCTCGCCCAGGCGATCATCGCGGCGCTGCCCGCCGACCCCTCGCTCGCCCGGGTCGAGATCGCCGGCCCGGGCTTCATCAACTTCCACCTCGCGCCCGCGGCCTACCACGCCGAGCTCGGCCGCGTGCTGGACGAGGGCGCCGCCTACGGCCGCTCGGACCTCGGCGGCGGCGAGCGCGTGCTGCTCGAGTTCGTGTCCGCGAACCCGACCGGGCCCCTGCACGTCGGCCACGGCCGGCACGCCGCCTACGGCAGCGTGCTGGGCGCGATCCTCGCCACCGCCGGCTACTCGGTCGCGACGGAGTTCTACATCAACGATGCCGGCCGCCAGGTCGACATCGTGACCGTCAGCGTCTGGCTCCGGTACCTCGAGGCCGCGGGCGAGGTCGTGCCGTTCCCCTCGAACGGCTACCGCGGCGAGTACCTGAAGCCCATCGCGCGCGCGCTCCTCGAGTCCGCGGGCGATGCGTACCTGCGCCCGGCCGCGGCGGTCGCGGCCGGCCTGCCGCCCGACGCGCCGGCGGGCGACAAGGACCTGTTCGTCGACGCGCTGATCGCGCGCATGCGCGAGCTCCTCGGGCTGGAGGCGTTCCGCGCGGTCGCCGAGCACGCGCTCGCCGGCATGCTGGCCGACATCCGCGAGGACCTCGCGGCGATGGGCGTGACGTTCGACCGCTGGTTCTCGGAGCGCTCGCTCGCGACCGACGGGGCGATCGACGAGGCGCTGAAGCGCCTCGCGGCGCAGGGCAACACCTACCGCAAGGACGGCGCGCTGTGGTTCCGGGCGAGCGCCTTCGGCGACGACGAGGACCGCGTCGTCGAGCGCGAGAACGGCGTGCGCACGTACTTCGCGTCCGACATCGCCTACCACCTCGACAAGCGGCTGCGCGGCTTCGAGCGGCTCATCGACGTGCTCGGCGCCGACCACCACGGCTACGTCGCGCGCGTGCGCGGCGGGCTCGCGGCGATGGGCGAGCCGCCGGACTCGCTCGAGGTGTGCCTGATCCAGCTGGTCAGCCTCTACCGCGGCACCGAGAAGCTCGCGATGGGCAAGCGCGAGGGCACCTTCGTGACGCTCCGGCAGCTGCGCGAGGAGGTCGGCAACGACGCCTGCCGGTTCTACTACGTGATGCGCTCGCACGAGCAGCAGCTCGACTTCGACCTCGAGCTCGCGAAGAAGCGCTCGACCGAGAACCCGGTCTACTACATCCAGTACGCGCACGCGCGCGTCGCGAGCGTGCTGCGCCAGCTCGCCGAGCGCGGGCTGCGCCACGACGCGGCGGCTGGGCGCGCCGCGCTCGGCCGGCTCGTCGAGCCGCACGAGAAGCGCCTCTTGACCGCGATCACGCGCTATCCGGAAGTGATCGTGCTCGCGGCCGCGACCCGCGCGCCGCACGCGCTGGTCCACTACCTGCGCGAGCTCGCGACCGAGTTCCACGGCGCCTACGCCGCCGGCAACGAGAACCCGGCGCACCGCGTGATCGTCGACGACGCGGCGCTCAGAGATGCGCGCCTGACGCTGCTGCTCGGCGCCCGCCAGGTCATCGCGAACGGGCTCGCGCTGCTCGGCGTCTCGGCGCCGGAGACGATGTGAGCCGCGACTACCGCAAGGGCGCGGCGCGCCGGCCGCGCGGCGCGGCGGGGTTCTCGGGCTGGACCGGCCTCGGCATCGGGCTCGCCGCCGGCCTCGTCATCGCGGCCGGCGTCTGGAAGCTCAAGTCCGCGCCGCCGCCGCCCGCCGACCCCGCGGTCGCGAGGCCGCACAAGGTCGCGCCGCAGTCCTCGCGCGACGAGGCGCAGAACCCCGAGCCGCCGGCGCGCGGCACCGAGTACACCTACGCCGACCGCCTGAAGAACTACGAGGTCGTGATCCCGGAGAAAGAGAAGGACGTGCACCGCGACCTGAAGCCGGCGCCCGAGACGCGACCCGGCACCTACGTGCTGCAGGCGGGCTCGTACCGCAACCTCGCCGACGCCGACGCGGTGCGCGCGCGGCTCGCGCTGCAGGGCGTCGAGTCGAAGGTGCAGAAGGTGACGGTCGATGCCGACACCTGGCACCGCGTGCGGATCGGGCCGATCACGAACCTCGACGAGCTGAACCGCATCCGCACGCGCCTGCGCCAGGCCGACGTCGATGCGCTCGTGATCCGGGTCGGCGACTGAGGCTCAGGCGGCCTCGCGCGCCGCGGCGGGCGCGCCCCGGGAGCGCGCGGCGCCGAATGCGACCACGAAGGCGAGCGCGGTCAGGAGTGCCGCGACCTCGAAGGCCGCGCCCGGAAAGAGCGCGCGGCCGTCCCCGCCCGCCGCGATGCCGTGCTTGAAGCTGAAGCCGAAGATCACGGGGCCCACGACGCCGCACAGGCCCATCACGCTCGAGTTCACGCCCTGCAGCTGGCCCTGCTGGCTCGCGAGCACGCGCCCGGTCATCAGCGCCTGCGCCGCCCCGCCGTAGAGGCCCATCAGCGCGCCGAAGGGAATGCCGGCGAGGAACCACGGCCCCGTCGGCGCGAGGCCGTAGAGCGCGAAGGCCAGCGTGCCGGCGAGGAGCCCCGCGAGCGCGGTGCGCCGCTCGCCGAGCCAGCGCACGACCGGGCCGACCAGCCCGCCCTGCACGATCGCCGAGCACACGCCGACCAGCGTCAGCACGAAGCCGATCTCGCGCAGGCCCCAGCCGTAGCGGTAGCTCGTGTAGAGCACGAACACGGTCGGCAGCGAGTAGTGGCCGAGCATGTAGAGCACCTGCATCGCGACGAGGCCGGCGAGGCCCGGGTTCTCGCGCAGCAGCGCGAGCGCGCCGACCGGGTTCGCGCGGATCCAGCGCGGCGCCTCGCGGCGCTCCGGCGGCAGCGACTCGGGCACGACGAACCAGCCGTAGGCGGCATTGGCGAGCGTGAGGCCGGCCGCGACCCAGAACGCGAGGCGCAGGTCGATCGCGCCGAGCAGCCCGCCGATCGCGGGCCCGGCGATGAAGCCGACCGCCCAGGCCGCGCCGATGTAGCCGTAGCTCTGGGCGCGCTTCTCGGGCGGCGTGACGTCGGCGATGTACGCGGCGGCGGTCGAGTAGGTCGCGGCCGTGATGCCGGAGATCAGCCGGCCGATGAACAGCCACGTCAGGTCGGGCGCGAGCGCCATGATGATGTAGTCGAGGCCGAGGCCGAGCAGCGACAGGAGCAGCACCGGCCGCCGGCCGAAGCGGTCCGACAGGAGCCCGAGGAGCGGCGAGAACACGAACTGCATCAGGCCCCACGCCCCGGCGAACACGCTGTAGGTCTGCGCCGCGCGGGCGGTGTCGCCGTGCTGGAAGGCCTCGATCAGCTTCGGCAGGATCGGGATGACGATGCCGAAGGCCAGCACGTCGAGCAGAATCGCAATCAGGATGAACGCGACCGCGGCCGGTCGCGCGGCGCCCGCTGCGGCCGGCATCAGTCGTCGGCCGTCTGGCGGAAGTCGACGCCGAGCGAGCGCAGCTTGCGGTACAGGTGCGTGCGCTCCATGCCGACGCGCTTCGCGAGCTGGCCGACCTTGCCGTTGCACAGGAGCAGCTGCTGCTGCAGGTAGGCGCGCTCGAAGGCCTCGCGCGCCTCGCGCAGCGGCAGCGCCAGGAGGTCCTGCTTCACGAGCGGCTCGTCCTGCGGCTGCTGGCTCGCGAGCTCGCGCTCGATCTCCTCGAGGCGGATCTCCTCCTCGCCGCCGAGCAGCAGCAGCCGGTGCACGAGGTTCTTGAGCTCGCGGATGTTGCCCGGCCACGGGTAGTTGCGCAGGCGGTTCTGGGCGGCGACGCCGAAGCGGCGGAACGGCAGCCGCTCCTCGTCGACGAGGCGGTCGACGTAGTAGCGCAGCAGCTCCGGCACGTCCTCCGCGTAGTCGCGCAGCGGCGGCACCCGCAGCACGATCAGGTTCAGGTGCGCGAGCAGGTCGCGGCGGAAGGCCTCGCCCGGCCCGGCCTGCTCGAAGCTGACCTGCGCCGAGCTCACGATCCGGAGGTCGAGGCGCACCGGTTCCTTGCCGCCGACGCGCGTGACGCTGCCGGCGTCGAGGTCCGCGAGCAGCACGCGCTGCACGGCGGGCGTGAAGTCCTCGAGCCCGGCGAGGTACAGCGTGCCGCCCGCCGCCTGGTCGTAGAGGCCGGGCTCGACGCCGCCGTTGCGCTCGGCGCCGTGCAGCTGCTCGGCGCAGCGCGCGTCGTCGAGGCTGCCGCCGGCGACGACGACGAACGGCCGCTCGGCGCGCGTCGAGAGCGAGTGCAGGTAGCGCGCGAAGGCCTCGCGGCCGGTGCCGGTCTCGCCGAGCAGCAGCACCGGGGCGTCGCGGCCCGCGACCTGCTGCACCTGCTCGCGCAGCTGCTGCATCAGGCGGCTCTTGCCGACCGGCGCCAGCAGCGGCGGCACGAGCGCGCGGGTCGCGAGGCGCTTGCGGCGCCCCGACTCGAGCGCGCGCTCGACGACCCTAAGGAGCTTGGCGAGCGACAGCGGCTTCTCGACGAAGTCGAAGGCGCCGAGGCGGGTCGCCTCGACCGCGGTCTCGACGGTGCCGTGGCCGGACATCATGACCACCGGGCAGGACGGCGCGCCGGAGCGCGACCATTCGCGCAAGAGCGTGATGCCGTCCGTGTCCGGCATCCAGATGTCGAGCAGCACGAGGTCCGGCTCGCGGCGGGCGCGCGCGGCGCGCGCCTGCGCGGCGTCGGCGGCGACGTCGACCTCGTGGCCCTCGTCCGCCAGCACCTCCTTGAGCGTGCTGCGGATGTCGGCCTCGTCATCGACGACCAGGATGCGGGGGGCGCTCATGCACGCTCTCTCCTCGGCTCGGGCCTTCTGGCATCGCGGGCGGTCGCGGACGCGAGCGTCTCGCGCGCGCCGTCGTCGAGCGGCAGCAGGATGCGCACGCGCGCCCCGCCGCCCCTCGCATTGTCGGCCTCGATCCGGCCGCCGTGTTCCTCGACGAGCTTCTTCACGATCGCAAGCCCGAGGCCCGTCCCCTTGGGCTTGCTGGTGACGTACGGGTCGAACACCTGGCCGATGATCTCATGCTGGAAGCCCGGGCCGTTGTCCGAGACGACCAGATCGAGCACCGGGTGGTGGCTGATCTGGGTGCGGTGCGTCTCGACGACCACGGAGCCGTCCTTGTGGCCCTCGAGCGCCTCGAGCGCGTTGGTCAGCAGGTTGTTGAGGATCTGCCGCAGGCGCCCGCGGTCCGCCTCGACGAGGCCGAGCTTCGGGTCGAGGAACAGCCGGAAGCTGACCTGGCTGCCCTGCGCCCGGTACAGCTCGGTGACCTCGGTCACGAGCTGGTTCAGGTCGAAGCTCACGAGCTCCATCGCCGGCGCCCGCGCGTAGTCGGAGAAGGCGTTGACCATCTGCTTCATCGCCTCGACCTGCTGCACGATCGTGTGCGTCGCGCGCTCGAGCACCTCGGCGTCCTTCTCGTTCATCTGGCCGAGGAAGCGGCGCCGCATGCGCTCCGCCGACAGCTGGATCGGCGTCAGCGGGTTCTTGATCTCGTGCGCGAGCCGCCGCGCGACCTCGCCCCAGGCGGCGTCGCGCTGCGCGCGCAAGAGCGCCGAGATGTCGTCGAACACGATCACGAGCCCGGGCGCGGCGCCCTCGGCCCCCGGGAGCGCCGTGCAGGCCGCCATCAGCTCGCGCCGGCCGGTGTCGGTCTTGAGCGTGAGCTGCTCGCGCCACTCGGTCTGGCCGGCGCCGAGGTGGCGGCGGCAGGCGGCGAGGAACTGCTCGGCGAGCGCGCTGCCGGCCGCGGCCTCGGCCAGCGGCCGGCCCTCGAAGGCCTCGAGCTCGAGCCCGAGGATGTCGGAGGCGGCGGCGTTGGCGGTGCGGATCGACAGGTCCGCCTCGAGCGCGACGACGCCGGTCGACAGGCGCGCGAGGATGACCGCGAGGCTCGCGCGCTCGCGCTCGACCGCGGCGCGGCTCTTCTCGGCGTCGGCGCGCGCCCGCCCGAGGCGCTTCGTCATGTCGTTGAAGGAGTGCACGAGGAAGCCCATCTCGTCGCGGGACGGCAGCGGCAGGCGCGTGTTGAGGTCGCCCTTGCCGACCGCGCGGGTGCCGGCGATCAGGTCCTGCACGGGCTTGACGAGGCGGGCCGCCCAGAAGAACGCGCCGTACACGGCGCCGAGCGCCGACATCAGCAGCACGATCGACAGCGTCAGCGTGAACGTCGACTTCAGGAACGGCCGCTGGTACGTGCGCTGGCCGTACTGCGAGTAGGCGCTCTGCACGCCGTCGGCGAGCACGCTCAGCTGCTCCGGCACCTCGTAGCTCGCGACCAGCACGCGCGGCCCGCGGCCCGGCGCCGCGGCGAGCCCGGTCGCGGTCACGACGCGGTAGCCGCCGGTCGCGCCCGGGTCGAGGCTGACGTAGCTGCGGCCCTGGCGCGCCTCGAGCAGCACCTCGTCGGCGGGCACCGCCGGCAGCACGCGGCTCCTGAAGTCCGTGCTCTCGGCGACGATGTGGCCGTGATCGCCGACGACGATCAGCTCGGTCGCGCCCGCCACGCGCCGGAAGCGCTCGAGCTGCGCCGGAAGCTCCAGGTCGCGCGTGCCGCCGAGCTCATCGGCGAGCTGGCCGGTGCGCGCGGAGAACTCGCGCATCCGGAGGCTGAGCGCCGCGCGCGACAGCGCGAGCGCGTCCTCGAGGCCGCGGCCGACGTTGACGTTGAACCAGCTGTCGATGCCGCGGTTGATCGCGTTCACCGCGAAGAAGTACACGACCAGGATCGGCGCCAGCGCCAGCACGCTGAAGGTCAGCACCGTGCGCGCCTTCATGCGCGAGCCGGGCACCTGCGCGCGCCAGTCGTGGCCGAGCTCGTAGAGCTTGCGGATGATGAGCCCGGTCAGCACCAGGACGCCCGCGACGTTGATCGCGAGCAGCCACGGCCAGAGGTTGTCGAAGCGCGCGGCGTCCTGCGCGGCGCCGGCGAGCAGCACGAGCGAGGCGAGGCAGGCGAACGCGCCGAGCGCGGCGAGCACGCTGAGCGCGAAGCGCCGCACCGCGGGCGGAAGGCGCGGCGGCGCCGGCGGGCGCGGCTCGGCCGGGGCGGGCACGCCCGCCTGCGCCGCCTGGCGCAGCGCCTCCCGCTCGGCGAGGGGGTCGGACGAACTCATGGCAGCATCGTCCACGTGTACCAGTCGGTGGAGCGCTTCCAGTCGATCCAGAACAGAATGAACTTGATGGCGTTCGGCAGGCCGCCCTCGATCGTCGCGATCGCCTTCAGCGAGGCCTCGTAGCGCTCGCCCTTCTCGATCAGCGCCTCGTCGATGACCGGCAGGTCCCGCACCTGCGACAGCGCGCCGAGCGCCGCCTCCAGCGTCGAGAAGGAGCTCTGCTCGCCGCTGTTGAGGTTATTGACCAGGTAGCGCTCGGAAAGTGCGTGGTAGCGGATCTGCCAGCGCTGCACGAGGTAGGCGACCTGCTGGTCGGGCAGCCAGCGGCGCTTGCGGTCGACCGACAGGTCGAGCTCGAAGGCGACCGCGACGCCGTCGCGGATCGCGGCCTGCGCGGCGCGGCTCAGCGTCAGGTTCAGGTTCGCGTTCAGCCGGTAGACGCGCGCGGCGGGCTCGAGGAAGGCCGAGCGCACCTCGAAGCGCCCGCCATCGTCGAGCGTCGCCTCCTCGGCGAGCGGCGCCCCGGCCGGCAGCAGGGCCAGCGCGAGCACGGCCGCGAGCCGGCGCCAGGGGTCGCGCGGGCGTGCGGGGACGGCGACGAGTGGCTTCATGTCGGGCGAGCGTGAGGTCCCGAGAGGTACGCGGGTCAGCGCGCGGCGCGCTCGAGGCAGGCGTAGTAGAAGCCGTCGGTGCCGCCGAGCCCGGGCGACAGCCGAAGACCCGCCTCCCCCGCCGCTCGCGGCGCCCGCAGACCCGGCACGGCAAGGCTAGCAGATTCCGTGACATCCACCGCCCCGGGGGTCGCGGCGAGGAACGCGCCGACGACCGCGGCGCCCTCGGCGCGCAGCACCGAGCAGGTCGCATATAAGAGTCGCCCGCCCGGCGCGAGCCGCGGCCACAGCGCCTCGAGCAGGCGGCGCTGGCGGGCGGCGAGCGGGGCGAGGTCGGCCGCGCGCCGCAGCCACTTGATGTCCGGGTGGCGGCGGATGACGCCGGTGCCGGAGCAGGGCGCATCAAGGAGGATGCGCTCGAAGCGCTGCCCGGCGAGGACCGCCGGGTCGAGCGCATCGCCGACCAGGACCTCGGCCGCGAGCCCGAGCCGCACGAGGTTCTCGTCGATCCGGCGCGCGCGCGCGGCGTCGACGTCGAGCGCGACGAGCCGGGCGAGCCCGGGCTCCTCCTCGAGCAGGTGGCCCGTCTTGCCGCCCGGCGCCGCGCAGGCATCGAGCACCGCCATGCCGGCACGCGCGCCGAGGAGCGGCGCCGCGAGCTGCGCCGCCGCGTCCTGCACCGAGCACAGGCCCTCGCGGAACTCGGCGAGCTCGCGCACGTCGACGGGCGAGTCGAGCACGAGCGCGCGCGGCGCGAACGGCACCTCGTGCACGCGGTGGCCGCCCGCCTCGAGCCGGTCGGCGAGCGCCTCGCGGTCGATGCGGCGCGCGTTCGCGCGCAGCACGAGCGGCGGCGGCGCGTTGTTCGCGACGAGGAGCGCATCGACCGGGCCCTCGCCCGCGGCGGCGGCCTCGGCCTCGAGCCGCGCGATCAGCCAGGCCGGGTGCGAGAAGCGCCCGGCGGGCGAGGCGTCGGCGCGCGCGAGCAGCGCCTCGCGCTCGCGCTGGTAGCGCCGCAGGCACGCGTTCACGAGCCCGCTCGCGCGCCCCTCGCCGACCGCGCGCGCGGCCTCGACCATCGTGCTGACCGCCGCGTGCGGCGGGGTCTTCGCGTACTCGAGCTGGTAGAGGCCGACGAGCAGCAGCGCCTGCAGCGCCGCCGAGTGCTGCTCCCACGGCCGCGCGAGCAGCGCCTGCGCGACGCGCTCGAGGCGGTGGCCGAAGCGCAGCGCGCCGAAGGCGAGCGCCTGCGCCTGCGCGCGCTCGGCGCCGGCGAGGCCGGTGGCGGCGGTCGCGAGCGCCGTGCCGAGCGTCTCGCCGCGGCCGATCACGCCCGCGACCGCGCGCGCGGCGGCGGCGCGGCTCGCCGTGCCCTCGGTGGCGCTCATGGCGCGTCGAACGCGCTGCCGACGAGGCCGCGCGTCGCACGCGCGAACTCGGCGGCGTCGACGACCCGGCGCCCGGGCTGCTGCACGCGCGTGAGGCGCAGGCGCCCCTCGCCCGCCGCGACGTCGATGCCGGCGCTCCCGGCCGCGACGACCGTGCCAGGCGGCGCGCCGGCCGCCCCGGCGAGCGGCTCGGCGGCGTGCACCTTGAGCGCGGCGCCGCGCCAGCGCGCCTCGGCGACCGGCCAGGGCACGAACGCGCGCACGTGCCGGTCGAGCTCGGCGGCGTCGTAGTGCCAGTGCAGCGGCGCCTCGGACTTCTCGACCTTGTGCGCGTAGCTCACGCCCTCCTCCGGCTGCGGCCGGGCGCTCGCGCGGCCGCGCTCGAGCTCGGCGAGCGTCGCGGTCAGCAGGTCCGCGCCCTCGACCGCGAGCCGCTCACTGAGCGTCAGCGTCGTGTCGCGCGCGCCGATCGCGACGCGCCGCTCGGCGTACACGGGGCCGGTGTCGAGGCCGGCGTCCATGCGCATGATCGCAACGCCCGTCTCGGCATCGCCCGCCAGGATCGCGCGCTGGATGGGCGCGGCGCCCCGCCAGCGCGGCAGGAGCGAGGCGTGCACGTTGAGGCAACCGAGCCGCGGGATCGCGAGCACCGCGGGCGGCAGCAGCAAGCCGTAGGCGACGACGATGAGCACGTCGGGCGCGAGCGCCCTGAGCGCCTCCGGCGCCGCCGGGTCGCGCAGGCTCGCCGGCTGCAGCACCTCGAGCCCGAGCGCGAGCGCGCGGCGCTTCACGGGGCTCGGCGAGAGCGCACGGCCGCGGCCGGCCGGCCGGTCGGGCTGGGTCAGCACCGCGCGCAGCGCGAAGGCGGCGGCGAGGGCCTCGAGCGAGGGGACCGCGAACTCGGGCGTGCCGGCGTAGACGACCGTGAACGCCACGCGATCAGAGCGCCGGCGCGCGGCCCCGCGTCTGCGCCTCGCCCGCGCGCTGCTTGTGCTCCTTCTCGAGCTTCTTGCGGATGCGCGTGCGCTTGAGCTCGGACAGGTAGTCGACGAACAGCTTGCCGTCGAGGTGGTCGATCTCGTGCTGCACGCAGACCGCGAGCAGGCCCTCGGCCTCGAGCTCGAAGGGCTTGCCGTCGCGCCCGAGCGCGCGGATCAGGACCTTGTGCGCGCGCTCGACGTCCTCGAAGAAGCCGGGCACCGACAGGCACCCCTCCTGCATCGTGCCGACGTCCTCGCGGCTCACGACCTCGGGGTTCACGAAGGCGAGCGGCGTGTCCTTGAGCTCGGAGACGTCGGCGACCAGCACGCGCCGGTGCACGTTGACCTGGGTCGCGGCGAGCCCGACCCCCTTGGCCGCGTACATCGTCTCGAGCAGGTCGTCGATCAGCTGGCGGACCTCGTCGTCCACGGCCGCCACCGGGGCGGCCTTCGTGCGCAGCCGGGGGTCGGGATATTCCAGAATCGTGAGGCGGGTCATGTTTATAAGGCGGGCAGTTCGTGCAACCGGCGCAATAATGCTGCTAAAGTTTCGGTGACATTGGACTTAATCTCGCCGCGAGGCGAATCGCAGGGCCGGATTATAGGGTCACGGGCCACGTCGGGTCTCCCTCGGTGGGACCTAGGATGGGGTCCCTCAGCGGACATGCAACTCCATGAAACAGCTCCCTAAGTTGGCATCGATCGTGGCGCTCGGCGCCGTCCTCGGGCCGTTCGCGTTCGCCGCGGACCCCGCGGGCCCTGCCGCGACCCCGGCCCCGGGCCGGACCACGTCGGTGCCGCTCGCACCCGATGCGCCGGCCAGCTACGTCGTGCAGAAGGGCGACACGCTGTGGGGCATCGCCGCCAAGTACCTGACGCAGCCGTGGTACTGGCCGGAGGTGTGGTACCTGAACCCCGAGGTGCAGAACCCGCACCGGATCTACCCCGGCGACACGCTGCGCCTCGTCTATGACGCGAACGGCCAGCCGCAGGTCCGCGTCGAGCGCGGCCCCGAAGGCGCGCGCGTCGAGCGCGGCGAGTCGGTGCGCCTCGAGCCGCAGATGCGCTCGACGCCGCTCGACCAGGCGATCACGCCGATCCCGTACGAGATCGTCGCCGCGTTCATGTCGAAGCCCTCGGTGGTCGCGGCCGAGGACGCGAAGAAGCTCCCCTACATCGTCGCCTTCGGCGACCGGCGCGTGGTCGGCGGCTCGGGCGACGTCGCCTACGTGCGCGGGCTCGAGGGCGTCGACCCGGGCAACCGCTTCAACCTCGTGCACGTCGGCGATGCGCTCAAGGACCCGGAGGACGGCACGTTCCTCGGCTTCCAGGGCGTGTACACCGGCAGCGGCCGCCTCGACCGCGCGGCGGGCCCGGGCAAGGACGACTTCGCGAAGCTGACGCTGACCGAGTCGGCGCGCGAGACCCTGATGGGCGATCGCGTCGTCCGCGACCGGCTCGACGTGCCGCTCGACTTCATCCCGCACGCGCCGTCGCAGGGCGTGAGCGGCCAGGTCATCGCGATCGTCGCGGGCACGAGCGTCATCGGCCAGTACCAGGTGGTCGTGTTCAACCGCGGCAAGAAGCACGGCCTCGAGCCCGGCCACGTGCTCGCGGTGTGGCAGCAGGGCGAGCGGGCCAAGGACCGCGGCCCGGGCGGCGCGGGCGCGCAGAACCAGTTCACGGAGCCGTTCACGCCGAACGTGCGCCTGCCGAGCGAGCGCGCGGGCACCGTCATGGTGTTCAAGACCTACGAGCGCATGGGCTTCGGCCTCGTCATGAACGCCGAGAACGTCATGCACGTGGGCGACACGATCCGGAGCCCCTGAGGCCATGGGCGGCGCGCCTGGCGCGCGCCGCGCCGGGGCACCGGCGGCCTTGAACGGGCGCCGTCCCGCCCCGAAATACGTTGAATTGCCCTCGAGCAGCGCGCCCGGCCGTTGGACAAGGCCGGCGAAATGCTGTTAGATGCGCTCGCCTTCGTACCGCCGGACGTCGACACGTTGGCCAGACCGCCGGGCTTCACCGCCAAAACCCCGTCCGCCTCGCCCAGAGCGCCGGCATCGACCGGCCTGACGCCCGCCCGTGCGGCCGGCGCGGGATGGTCCCCATGAAAGACCCGATGAACGACAACGTGCTCGACATCCTGATCTACCTGTTCGAGAACTACCTGGAGTCGGACGACGCGCCGCAGCCGAGCCGCGACGTGCTGCGCGAGGAGCTCGAGCACGCCGGCTTCGCCGAGAGCGGCATCGAGCGCGCGCTCGAGTGGCTCGAGGGGCTGTCGGGCGAGACCGCCCCGCCCGTCGGCAGCGCCCACCAGCGCTCGTTCCGCGTCTTCAACGGCTACGAGCAGGCGCGGCTCGCGCCGGAGGTCCGCGGCTACCTCGTGCAGCTCGAGAACATCGGCATCCTGACGACCCAGCAGCGCGAGCTGGTCATCGACCGGCTGCTGGCGCTCGAGGCCGAGGAGATCGACATCGAGCAGGTGAAGTGGGTCGTGCTGATGGTCTTGTTCAGCCAGCCCGGTCAGGAGCAGGCTTACCAGCGCATGGAAGACCTGGTGTTCGAGAGCCAGTCGGACGCGCTGCACTGAAGCTGGGAGCTGCTCCGTCGAACGGAGCCGGAACGAGCCGCGGCCCAAGGGCCGCGGTTCAGTTTTTTTGGGAGCCATGAGCCAGAACCTGGTCATCGTCGAGTCGCCGGCCAAGGCCAAGACCATCAAGAAGTACCTGGGCAAGGGCTTCGAGGTGCTGGCCTCGTACGGCCACGTCCGCGACCTCGTGCCGAAGGAAGGCGCGGTCAACCCGGACAAGAACTTCGAGATGCGCTACGCGCTGATCGAGCGCAACGAGCGGCACGTCGATGCGATCGAGCGCGCGATGCGCAAGGCGAGCTCGCTGTACCTCGCGACCGACCCGGACCGCGAGGGCGAGGCGATCTCGTGGCACCTGCACGAGATTCTGAAGGAGCGCGGCGTGCTGAAGGACAAGCACGTGCACCGCGCGAAGTTCTTCGAGATCACGAAGGGCGAGATCCAGAAGGCGATCGACACGCCCGAGCGCCTGTCGAAGGAGCTCGTGAACGCGCAGCAGGCGCGCCGCGCGCTCGACTACCTGGTCGGCTTCAACCTCTCGCCGCTGCTGTGGAAGAAGATCATGCCCGGGCTCTCGGCCGGGCGCGTGCAGAGCGTGGCGCTGCGGCTGATCTGCGAGCGCGAGGCGGAGATCGCCGCGTTCGTGCGCCAGGAGTACTGGACGATCGAGATCGACGCGGCCAAGGGCGGCCAGCCGTTCAAGGCGCGGATCGTCGAGGTCGACGGCGAGCGCTTCGAGGCCGACGTCGGCAAGGGCCGGTTCTCGGTCACGAACGAGGCGCAGGCGCGCACGCTCGAGGCGCGGCTGAAGGCCGCCGCCGGTGGCCGGCTGGCGGTCGTCGGCGTCGAGGCGAAGCCGCGCTCGCGCAGCCCGCAGGCGCCGTTTAGGACCTCGACGCTGCAGCAGGCGGCCGCGAACCGCCTCGGCTTCAGCGCCAGGCGCACGATGCAGCTGGCGCAGAAGCTCTACGAGGGCGTCGACTTCGGCGAGGGACCGGTCGGCCTCATCACCTACATGCGCACCGACTCGACGTCGCTGTCGGCCGAGGCGATCCAGCAGATCCGCGAGACCGTGCTGCACCTGTACGGCCCCGAGGCGCTGCCGGCCGAGCCGCGCTCGTACGCGAACAAGCAGAAGAACGCGCAGGAGGCGCACGAGGCGATCCGCCCGACCGCGGCCTCGAACACGCCCGAGAAGCTGCGCGGCCACATCGACGAGGACATGTGGCGGCTGTACTCGCTGATCTGGAAGCGCACGATCGCCTCGCAGATGCAGAACGCGCTGTTCGAGCAGATGACCGTCACGATGCACCCGGGCGAGAAGCCCGCCGCCGGCACGCCGGTCGGCGTCGTGCGCGCCTCCGGCTCGACCTTGATCAAGCCGGGCTACCTCGCCGCCTACGAGGTCGACCGCAACGACGACGAGGAGGCCGAGGACGGCGGCGGCCGGCTGCCGGCGCTTGCCGCGGGCGACGTCGCCGAGCTCGTCGAACTGCGGCCCGAGCAGCACTTCACCGAGCCGCCGCCGCGCTACACCGAGGCCGGGCTCGTGAAGGCGCTCGAGGAGCGGGGCATCGGCCGGCCCTCGACCTACGCCGCGATCATCGAGACGCTCCGGGCCCGCAAGTACGTCGAGGACGAGCGGCGCAACTTCGTGCCGACCGACACCGGCAAGATCGTGAGCGGCTTCCTCGTGAAGTTCTTCCCGAAGTACGTCGACTACGACTTCACCGCGCGCCTCGAGGACGACCTCGACGACATCTCGCGCGGCGACAAGGAATGGGTGCCGGTGCTGCGCCAGTTCTGGCGGCCGTTCATCGACCAGGTCAAGGACATCGAGGCGAACGTCACCCGCGAGCAGGTCGCGCAGGCGCGGCCGCTCGGCATCGACCCGGTCAGCGGCCGGCCGGTCAGCGTGCGCATCGGCCAGTACGGCCCGTTCGCGCAGCTCGGCACGAAGGACGACGAGGAGAAGCCGAAGTTCGCGGGGCTGCGGCCCGGCCAGAAGATGGACACGATCACGCTCGCCGAGGCGCTCAAGCTGTTCACGCTGCCGCGCAAGCTCGGCGACCTGCCCTCGGGCGAGCACGTCGCGGTCGGCATCGGGCGCTTCGGCCCGTACGTGAAGTACGGCCACAAGTACGTCTCGATCAAGACCGACGACCCGTACACGATCCAGTTCCCGCGCGCGCTGGAGCTCATCGAGGAGAAGCGCGCGCACGACGCGGCGCGGCTCATCAAGGACTACGGCGTCGACAACATGCAGGTGCTGAACGGCCGCTTCGGCCCGTACCTGACCGACCACAAGCGCAACGCGCGGATCCCGAAGGACCGCGAGCCCTCGAGCCTCACGCTCGAGGAGGCGAAGGCGCTGCTCGCGGACGCGCCGCTGCGCGGCACGAGCCGCTTCGGGCGGCGCAAGGCGCAGCCGAAGCCCGCCCCGGCCACGGCCGAGGCGCCGGCGCCGGCCGCGCCGGGCGCGAAGCGCGCGGCGAAGGCCGGCGCGAAGCCGGCACCGCGCGCGGTGGCGGCGAAGGACGCCGCCGCGAAGGCGCCCGCGGTCCCGGCCGCGACGCCGAAGGCGGGCGCGAAGCCAAAGCCCGCCGCGAAGGCCCCGGCCAGGGCCGGCGCGCGCAAGCCCGCCAAGGCCGCGAAGGCAGCGCCCAAGAAGCCCGCGCGCTGAGCGCGGCGCGCGCCGTGCGGGCCGTTCGGCGATAATTGCGGGATGACACCCGACGTCGGCGCCGTGCGTGGCTACCTCACGGGGCTGCAGGACCGCATCACGAGCGCGATCGAGGCGGCGGACGGCGCCGCGCGCTTCCGCCGCGATCCGTGGCAGCGGGCGCAGGGCGGCGGCGGCGAGACGCGGGTGCTCGCGGGCGGTGCGCTGCTCGAGCAGGGCGGCGTCGGCTTCTCGCACGTGACCGGCTCGCGCTTGCCGGGCACCGCGAGCGGGCTGCGCCCCGAGATGGCCGAGGCCGCGTTCGAGGCGCTCGGCGTCTCGCTCGTGTTCCACCCGCGCAACCCCTACGTGCCGACGACGCACATGAACGTGCGCTTCTTCAGCGCCGCGAAGCCGGGGCAGCCGCCGCTGTGGTGGTTCGGCGGCGGTCTCGACCTGACGCCGACCTACGCCTTCGACGAGGACGTGCTCGCCTGGCACCGCGCGGCGCAGGCGATGTGCGCGCCCTTCGGCGCCGCGCGCTATGCCGAGGCGAAGGCCGCCTGCGACCGGTACTTCTTCCTGCCGCACCGCGGCGAGACGCGCGGCGTCGGCGGGCTCTTCTTCGACGACCTGAACGCACCCGGCTTCGAGGACTGCTTCGCGTTCCTGCGCGCGGTCGGCGACGGCTTCCTCGGGGCGTGGCTGCCGCTCGCCGCGAGGCGCCGCGACGCGCCCTTCGGCGAGCGCGAGCGGGCCTTCCAGCTGTACCGGCGCGGCCGCTACGTCGAGTTCAACCTGCTGCACGACCGCGGCACCGCCTTCGGCCTGCAGTCCGGCGGGCGCACCGAGTCGATCCTGATGTCGCTGCCGCCGCTCGTGCGCTGGGAGTACGGCTTCGTGCCCGAGCCCGGCTCCGCCGAGGCGCGGCTCGCGAGCGACTACCTGCGCCCGCGCGACTGGCTCACCGAGCTCGGCTGAGCGCCCGCCGCACGCCGCCGTGAACTACCGCCACGCCTACCACGCCGGCAACTTCGCCGACGTGCTCAAGCACGTCGTGCTGGTGGCGCTGCTCGAGCGCCTGGCGGCGAAGGGCAGCGCGCTGTTCGTGCTCGACACGCACGCCGGCCGCGGCCACTACCCGCTCGGCGCCGCCGAGACCGAGAAGGGCGGCGAGTGGCGCCGCGGCATCGGCCGGCTGCAGGGCGCAGCCGAGGCGCCTGCGCCGGTCGCGGCCTACCTCGCGCGGGTCGAGGCCGCGGGCGGCGGCGCGCCGCTCAGGAGCTACCCCGGCTCGCCGGTGCTCGCGCTCGCGTGCCTGAGGCCCGAGGACCGCGCGGCGTTCTGCGAGCTCGAGCACGGCGAGGCGCAGGCGCTCAGGCGCGCGCTCGCGGGCGACCGGCGCGCGCACGTGCACGAGCGCGACGGCTGGGAGGGGCTCGGCGCGCTCGTGCCGCCCGCCGAGAAGCGCGGGCTCGTGCTGATCGACCCGCCGTACGAGGCGCCGGAGGAGTTCGAGCGCCTGGCGGGCGCGCTGGTCGCGGCCGCGGAGCGCTGGCGCGAGGGCGTGTTCTGCGCCTGGTACCCGATCGTGCACGGGTCGGCCGCGACGCGCTTCCTCGCGCGCCTGCGGGAGTCGGGGCTTCGCCGGCAGCTCACCGTCGAGCTCTTGATCGAGCGCGACGACTCGCCGGTCGGCCTCAACGGCGCCGGGCTCCTGATCGTCCGCCCGCCGTGGCAGCTCGACGTCGCGCTCGCGCCGGCGCTCGAGTGGCTGCACGCGCGGCTCGCGCCCGAGGGCCGCGGCCGCGCGCGCGTCGCGTGGCTGGTGCCGGAGTAGGCGAAGCGCCGGGTTTGGCAGGCGCGCGCGCGGTGTGCTGTGATGGCAGCGCCGGCCCGGTCCGGCCCCTCGAAAGGACTGCCATGCGACCGATCCCCGGAGCCTTCCCGCGCGTGCGGATGCGGCGCATGCGCCGCGACGAGTTCTCGCGGCGCCTGATGCGCGAGACGCGCCTCGCGACCGACGACCTGATCCAGCCGCTGTTCGTGATCGAGGGCAAGGCGCGGCGCGTGCCGGTGCCGTCGATGCCGGGCGTCGAGCGCCTGACGATCGACGAGCTGGTCCGCGAGGCCGCCGAGCTCCACGAGCTCGGCATCCCGGCGGTCGCGCTGTTCCCGGTGCCGGACGCGAAGGGCAAGACGCCCGACGGGCGCGAGTCGTGGAACCCGAAGGGCCTGATCCAGCGGGCGGTGCGCGCGCTCAAGAAGGGCGTACCGGGCCTCGGCGTCATCAACGACGTCGCGCTCGACCCGTACACGACGCACGGCCAGGACGGCATCATCGACGCCGCCGGCTACGTCGTGAACGACAAGACCGTCGCCGCGCTCGTCCGGCAGGCGCTGTCGCTCGCCGAGGCCGGCAGCGACGTCGTCGCGCCCTCCGACATGATGGACGGGCGCATCGGGCGGCTGCGCGACGCGCTCGAGGCGGACGGCCACCTCCACACGCGCATCCTCGCCTACTCGGCGAAGTACGCCTCGGGCTTCTACGGCCCGTTCCGCGACGCGGTCGGCTCGGCCGCGAGCCTCGGCAAGGCCGACAAGCGCACCTACCAGATGGACCCGGCGAACTCGGACGAGGCGCTGTACGAGGTCGCGCTCGACCTCGAGGAGGGCGCCGACATGATCATGGTGAAGCCGGGGCTGCCGTACCTCGACATCGTGCGGCGCGTGAAGGACGAGTTCGGCGCGCCGACCTTCGTGTACCAGGTGAGCGGCGAGTTCGCGATGCTGAAGGCGGCCGCCGGCCGCGGCTGGCTCGAGGAGCGCACGGTCGCGCTCGAGTCGCTCGTCTCGATCAAGCGCGCCGGCGCCGACGGCATCCTGACCTACTTCGCGAAGGACGCCGCGCGCTGGCTCCGGGAGAGCGCGCCGCCGTGACCACCGCCGGCACCTCGCCGGACCGCTACGCGCTCGTCGGCCACCCGGTCAGCCACAGCTGGTCGCCGTTCATCCACGGCATGTTCGCGCGCGCGACGCTGCAGAACATGCAGTACCGGCTCATCGACGTGCTGCCGGAGCGGTTCCGGACCGAGGCGGTGCAATTCTTCGTCGAGGGCGGCAAGGGGCTCAACGTGACCGTGCCGCACAAGCAGGCCGCGGCCGAGCTCGTCAACGAGCTGACGCCGCGCGCCGACGAGGCGGCGGCGGTCAACACGATCTACGCGAAGCCGAGCGGCGAGCTGGTCGGCGACAACACCGACGGCGTCGGGCTCGTGATCGACCTCGAGGACAACCTCGGCCTCGACGTCGCGCGCCAGCGCATCCTGATCCTCGGCGCCGGCGGGGCGACGCGCGGCGTGCTGGGGCCGCTGCTCGCCAAGGGCCCGGCGCAGGTCGCGATCGCGAACCGCACGGAGGCGCGCGCCCGCGAGCTCGCGCAGTCCTTCCCCGGGCCGGTCGTCGCGAGCGGCTTCGACACGCTCGAGGCGACGCCCTTCGACCTCGTCATCAACGCGACCGCGGCCGGGCACTCGGGCGTCGTGCCGCCGATCACGGCCGCGGTGATCGGGCCCTCGACCGTGTGCTACGACCTCGGCTACTCGCCCGGCGAGACGCCGTTCACGCGCTGGGCGCTCGAGCACGGCGCGAAGGCCGCGCACAAGGGCTGGGGGATGCTGGTCGAGCAGGCGGCGGAGGCGTTCCTGGTGTGGCGCGGCATCCGGCCGCAGACCGAGCACGTGCTCGAGCTGCTCACCGCAAAGGGGCGCTGAGCGGCCTGCGGCGGGCCGCGGAGGCCGCGTCAGGCCTGCCGGTAGGCCTCCTTGATCAGCACGTAGTGCGCCGCCGAGTACGAGAAGCTCTCGATCTCCCGTGCACCCAGCTCGCGCACGCGGTGCGCCGGGTTGCCGAGCCAGAGCGTGCGCGCCGGCAGGTGCTTGCGGGGCGGCACGACGGCGCCCGCCGCCACCAGCACCTCGTCCTCGACGACCACGCCGTCGAGCAGCAGCGCGCCCATGCCGATCAGGCAGCGGTCGCCGACCGTGCAGGCGTGCAGCACGGCGCGGTGGCCGATCGTGACGTCGCTGCCGACGACGAGCGGCCGCCCGCCCGCCGAGTACGGTCCGTCGTGCGTGACGTGCAGCACCGCGCCGTCCTGCACGTTGGTGCGGTGGCCGACGCTGATCGAGTTGACGTCGCCGCGGATCACGGCACCCGGCCAGACGGAGACGTCATCGCCGAGGCGCACCGCGCCGATGACGGTCGCGGCCGGGTCGATGTAGACGCGCGCGCCGAGCGCGGGCCTGACGCCGAGGAACGGCCGCGTGCGGTTCCGGCCCGGCATCGTCAGCGCATCGTCACGAATTCTTCGGCGGCGGTCGGGTGGATCGCGACCGTGTCGTCGAAGTCGCGCTTGCGCGCACCCATCTTCACCGCGACCGCGAAGCCCTGCAGCATCTCGTCGGCGCCCTGCCCGATCACGTGCAGGCCGACGATCCGCTCCTCGGGGCCCGCGCACACGAGCTTCATCTCCGCGCGGCGCTTGTGCTCGGCGAGCGCGTAGTACATCGGCACGAAGCCGGACGTGTACACCTTGACGGAGTCGCCGTGCAGCTCGCGCGCCGCGGCCTCGGTGAGGCCGACGGTGCCGATCGGCGGGTGCGAGAACACGACCGTCGGGATCAGCTCGTAGTCGAGGTGGCGCTCGGGCTGCTGGCCGAACAGCCGGTCGGCGAGGCGCCGCCCGGCGGCGATCGCGACCGGCGTCAGCGCCTCGCGGCCGGTGACGTCGCCGATCGCGTAGATGCCGGGCACGTTCGTGCGCTGCAGGCGGTCGGTGATCACGACGCCGTCGTCGTAGAGCGCGACGCCGGCGTGGCTGAGCTCGAGCGCCGCGCTCGCCGGCTTGCGGCCGATCGCCCACAGCACGCAGTCGAAGCCGTCGAAGCGCCGGCCGTCGTAGAGCTCGAGCTCGAGCGCCGGCCCGGAACGCTTCAGCGACGCCGGGTTCGCGTTCGGCACGATCGTGATGCCCTCGGCGCGCATCTCGCGCATCAGCGCGGCCGACAGCATCAGGTCGAAGTTCCGGAGCAGCCGGTCGTGGCGGATGAAGCAGCTGACCTTCGTGCCGAGCGCGGCGAATACGCCCGCGAGCTCGGTGGCGACGTAGCCGGAGCCGACGACCGCCACCTGGCGCGGCCGCTCGGCGAGCGCGAAGAAGCCGTCGGAGCTGATGCCGAGCTCGGCGCCCGGGATCGAAGGCAGCTCGGGCCGCCCGCCGGTCGCGATCGTGATGTGCGGCGCCGTCAGCACCTCGCCGCCGACCGCGAGCGTGTGCGCATCGAGGAAGCGCGCGCTGCCGTCCAGCCAGTCGATCTTGCGCTTCGCGAGGTTGGCCGCGTAGATCTCGTTCAGGCGCCGCACGTAGGCATCGCGCGCGGACTTGAGCCGCGCCCAGTCGTGGCCCGCGACCGAGAGGTCGAAGCCGTAGCCGCGCGCGTCCTGCGCCGTGTGCGCGATCATCGCCGCGTTCCACATCAGCTTCTTCGGCACGCAGCCGACGTTGACGCAGGTGCCGCCGAGCCGCTCGGGCTGGATCACGGCGACGCGCGCGCCGTACTCGGCGGCGCGCTGCGCGGTCGCGAGGCCGCCGCTGCCGCCGCCGATCGCGATGTAGTCGTAGTGGATGGGCATGGGGTGCGCCGGGGAAGGGGCGGACCATCTTAATCCGCGGCCGGGGCCGGGGGCACGCGGTCGCTCTGGTAGGATCCGGCGATCCCGCGAGAGGACCCGCCGTTGAACCCGCTGCTCGCCACGGAAGGCCTGCCCGACTATGGCGCGATCCGCGCCGAACACGCCGAGCCCGCCGTGCGCGCCGTGCTCGCCGAGAACCGCGCGCGGCTCGAGGCGCTGCTCGCCGCCCCCGAGCCGACGTTCGCCTCGCTGGTCGAGCCGGTCGAGGAGCTGCAGCACCGGCTGAACCGCGTGTTCGCGCCCGTCGGCCACCTGAACGCGGTCGCGAACTCGGACGCGCTGCGCGCCGCGTACAACGCGTGCCTGCCGCTGATCGCGGAGTACCAGACCGAGGTCGGGCAGAACGAGCGCCTGGCGAAGGCCTACGAGCGGATCCGCGCGCGCGAGGGCGCGAGCCTGCCGCCGGCCGGGCGCAAGCTGCTCGACTTCGCGCTGCGGGAGTTCCGGCTCGCGGGCGTCGGGCTCGCCCCCGACCGGCAGGCGCGCTTCAAGGCGCTGATGCAGGAGCTCGCCCGGCTGCAGTCGCGCTTCGAGGAGCAGGTGCTCGACGCGACGCGCGCCTTCGGGCGGCCGGTCGCCGACGCCGCCGAGCTCGCGGGGCTGCCGGCGCACGTCGTCGCGCGCGCGCGCGAGGCCGCCGCAGCGCGCGGCGCCGCGGGCTGGCACCTGACGCTCGACCAGCCGACCTACGTCGCCGTGCTGACGCACGCCGACTCGGTGGCGCTGCGCCGCGAGTTCTACGAGGCGTGGGTCACGCGCGCCTCGGATGAGGGCCCCGCGGCCGGGCGCTTCGACAACGGCCCGGTGCTCACCGAGATCCTGAGGCTCCGGCACGAGGCGGCGCAGATCCTCGGCTTCCGGAACTTCGCCGAGTACTCGCTCGCCACCAAGATGGCGGGCAGCGTCGAGGGCGTGCTCGGCTTCCTCGGCGACCTCGCGCGCAGCTACGTGCCGGCCGCGCGCCGCGAGTTCGCGGAGCTCGGCGCCTTCGCCGGGCGGCGGCTCGACGCGTGGGACGTGCCCTACTACGCCGAGAAGCTGCAGCAGCAGCGCCACTCGGTGTCGGACGAGGCGCTGCGCGCCTACTTCCCGCTGCCGCGGGTGCTGGCGGGCCTGTTCGAGATCGCGCACCGGCTGTACGGCGTGCGCGTCACCGAGCGCGCCGGCGTCCCGACCTGGCACCCGGACGTGCGCGTGTTCGACATCGCCGACGAGGGCGGCACACGCATCGGCGGCTTCTACGCGGACCTGTACGCGCGCGACTCGAAGCGCGCCGGCGCCTGGATGGGCGAGGTCACGGTCAGGAAGCGCATCGCCGGCCGCGCCGAGCAGCCGGTCGCGAACCTCGTCTGCAACTTCTCGCCGCCCGCGGCCGGGGCGCCGGCGCTGCTGACGCACGGCGAGGTGCTGACGCTGTTCCACGAGTTCGGCCACTCGCTGCACCACCTGCTGACGCGCATCGACTACCCGAGCCTCGCCGGCATCAACGGCGTGCCGTGGGACGCGGTCGAGCTGCCGAGCCAGCTGATGGAGCAGTGGGCGTGGCGCGCGGAGGTGCTGCCGCTGATCTCGGCGCACGTCGCGAGCGGCGAGCCGCTGCCCGCCGAGATGCTCCGCGGCCTGCTCGCGACGCGCAGCTTCCACGCCGGCCTCGCGGCCGCGCGCCAGCTCGAGTACGCGCTGTTCGACTTCCGGCTGCACGCCGCGGCGACGCCGGCCGCGCTCGCCGACGTCGCGCGCGTCGCGGGCGAGGTGCGCGCGGAGGTCGGCGCGGTGCCGGCGCCCGCGTTCAACCGCTTCCAGCACAGCTTCATGCACGTGTTCTCGGGCGCGTACGCGGCCGGCTACTACAGCTACAAGTGGGCCGAGGTGCTCGCCGCCGACGCCTTCGCGGCCTTCGCCGAGGCGGGCGTGTTCGACGCGCCGACCGCGCACCGCTTCCTCGACGAGCTGCTCTCGCAGGGCGGCGGCTGCGACCAGATGCAGGCCTTCATGGCGTTCCGCGGCCACGCGCCCGACGTGCGCCCGCTGCTCAAGCAGGACGGCATCCTGCAGTGAGCGGGACGACGCTGACGCTCGCGACGTGGAACGTGAACTCGCTGCGCGTGCGCCTGCCGCACCTCGAGAGCTGGCTGGCCACGGCCGCGGTCGATGCGCTCGGGCTGCAGGAGACGAAGCTGCGCGACGAGGAGTTCCCGGCCGAGGAGCTCGCGAGGCTCGGGCTCGCGGGCGCCTGGCACGGCCAGCGCACCTACAACGGCGTCGCGCTGCTCGCGCGCCGGCCGGTCGAGGAGGTCAGCCGCGGGATCCCAGGCTTCGTCGACGAGCAGGCGCGGGTCATCGCCGGCACGGTCTCGGGCGTGCGGGTCGTCGACGTCTACGTGCCGAACGGCCAGAGCCTCGATTCCGAGAAGTACCAGTACAAGCTGCGCTGGCTCGCGGCACTCAGGGATTACCTGAGGGCCGAGCTCGCCCGGCACCCCGAGCTCGCGGTCATCGGCGACTTCAACATCGCCCCGGAGGATCGCGACGTGCACGACCCCGCGAAGTGGGTCGGCGAGGTGCTGGTCAGCCCCGCCGAGCGCTCGGCGCTCGGCGAGCTGCTCGCGCTCGGCCTCGAGGATGTGTTCCGGCGCTTTCCCCAGGAAGAGAAGGCGTTCAGCTGGTGGGACTACCGGGCGGCGGCGTTCCGGCGCAACGCCGGCCTTCGGATCGACCTCATCCTGTGCAGCCCGGCCCTCGCGAAGCGCTGCACGGGGTGCCGGATAGACCCCCTACCGCGGCGTGCAGAGAGACCCTCGGACCACACCCCGGTCCTCGCCAGTTTTGACTTATCTCGCTGACAGGCCGCCGGAAATGGAGCAAAAATGCGGCCTGGAATGTGGCGGTGCGGTGGACTTTGCGCCTAGACTTTGGGCGATGAACAGCGTTTCGGCGGTCCGTCCGCAGTCCCGCCACCGGCGCAGCGACTTCGACGTGACCAACACGGTCCAGGTCAGCTCGGCGGCGGCGGTCACGCGCGCGGTCGAGGAGCTTTTTGCCGCCGAATGGCCGGGGGCCCCGCTCGGGGCGATCTCGACGGCCCTGACGACCTTCGATGCGCTGTTCACCGGCCGGATGCCCGGCTACATCGGCGTCGACACCGTCTACCACGACCGGCAGCACACGCTCGACGTGGTGCTCGCGATGGCGCGCCTGCTCGTCGGCTACGAGCGCAGCGTGCCGGCCGCCGAGCGGCTCGGCGCCGCGCGCGCGACGATGGGACTCGTCACGGCCGCGTTCCACGACGCCGGCTACATCCGCGAGACCTCGGACCCGATCAAGAACGGCGCCGAGTACACGAGCTCGCACGTGACGCGCTCGGCGCGCTTCCTGTCGCGCTTCCTGCCGACGATCGGCATGGGCGAGTGGGTGCCGGTCGCGACGCGCATCGTGCACTTCACCGGCTACGAGATGCCGCTGTCGGCGATCGAGGTCGACGACTGGCGCGACCGCAAGGTCGGCCACCTGCTCGGCACCGCCGACCTGATCGCGCAGATGGCCGACCGCTGCTACCTCGAGAAGTGCCGCGACCGGCTGTACCCGGAGTTCGTGCTGGCGGGCGTCGCGACCGACCGCGGCGAGGACGGCTCGCTGCGCGTGCGCTACGGCTCGGGGCTCGACCTGCTGCGCCAGACGCCGGAGTTCGTCAAGCAGACGATGGCCGAGCGCCTGGACGGCGAGTTCGGCGGCGCCTACCACTACCTCGAGACGCTGTTCGACGGGCAGAATCCGTACATGGCGTCGATCCAGCAGCACCTCCAGTTCCTGCGCCAGGTCATGCGCACCGGCAGCTGGCCGATGCTCCGGCGCAACCCGCCGTGCTTCACCTACGACCCGAACCCGCTGCCGAACGTCCGGCAGCTGATGCTCGGCCACCTGCGCGAGCTCTGGAGCCGCGGTTGAGCCGAGCGGCGACGCCGCTCACCAAGAAGCTCGCCGGCAAGCGAGCGTTCATCACGGGCGGCGGCTCCGGCCTTGGCCTCGCCTTCGGCGAGCTGCTCGCCCAGGACGGCTGGCAGATCGGGCTGCTCGACCTCGACGCGGGCCGCCTCAAGACCGCCGCGCGCCACCTCGAGGGCCTCGGCGCCGAGCGGGTCGCGACCTACGTCGCCGATGTCACCGACGAGAACGCCTTCGGCCACGCGCTCGGCGCGTTCGCGGAGAGCGCGGGCGGCGCGATCGACTTCCTCGCCAACAACGCCGGCGTCGCGGTCGCGGGCTCCGTGCAGGAGACGCCGCTCGCGGACTGGCGCTGGGCGCTCGAGATCAACGTGATCGGCGTCGCGAACGGCTGCCGGCTCGGGCTCAAGTACCTGCGCAAGTCCGACCGCGCGTGCGTCCTCAACATCGCGAGCGCGGCGGCCTTCGCCTCGGCCGCGTACATGTGCGCCTACAACGCCTCGAAGGCCGCGGTCGTGGCGCTGACCGAGACGCTCGTGCAGGAGCTCGACGGCACGAGCGTCACGGCCTCGGTCGCGATGCCGGGCTTCTTCCCGACGCAGCTGCTCTCGACCGCGCGCGCGCCCGCCGAGTCGATGGCGATGGCGCAGAAGCTGATGAGCTCGAGCCGCTACACGGCCGAGCGCGCCGCCGCCGACATGCTGCGCGCCTGCGCCGCCGGCCGGCTCTACATCGTGCTGCCGGGCGGCTACGCGCGGCTGTGGCGCCTGAAGCGCTACTGGCCGGGCGCGTTCATGGCGCTCCTGAAGCGCACCCGCCGGCGCGCGCTCGCGCGCCGCGCTCAGCGCGCGGGCGGCGGGTCGACCGCGCGCACGTAGCGCGCGTACATCCGCGGCAGCTCCGCGAGCAGCGCCTCGCGGCCCTCGATCCCGGCCGACTCGACCGCCGCGCGCAGCGTCGCGAGCCGCAGGCGCCGCGAGGCCTCGCGCGCGGTCGGCGCGTGCGACAGGTGCCAGGGCTCGGGGGCGACGCCGCCGCGGTCGCGCCGGTACGGGCGGTAGAAGCCGAAGCGCGCCATGTGCGCATCGAGCCACGCCGAGAGCCGCGCAAAGGGTCCGCCCGGCGCGTACTCGGCGGGCACGAGCCCGAGCCGGTAGCCGGCCGGCACCGCCGCGCGGTCGAACACGTCGAGCTCGGTGCCCCAGTGGTGGCGGCTCGCGCCCGGCGCCGCGGACCACGCGAGGATCGCGCGCACGCGGCGCGCGGGCGGGAGCGCGCGCGCGTCGAGCCGCCGGCCCGCGCGGTCGAGCAGCGCGCGCTCGCCGCGCCACTTCTCGTTCCAGATCCGCACCTGCGTGTCGAAGTCGCGAAAGCTCGAGGCGGGCATGAGGTCGATGCCCTCGCGCAGCGCCGCGCGGCGCAGCGCGAGGAACGGCGCGCGCACGTGCACGTGCACGTGACCTTGCAGGTCACCGAGCTCGACGACGTGCGCGCGCGTGCGGCCGGTGAGCTCGAGCGGCCCGAATGCGCCTTTTCCGGGCACGTCGGGGCTACCCGGCCCCACCCGCCGGCGGGTTCGGCGGTATGGTGCGTCGCAAAAGCCCGCTCAGGATTTCCCTTAGGGCCGGCCGGGTCATACCTAGTGTCGGTGTTGGGCGTCGCATTTCGGCTATTGGCCCGCGGGGGCGGTCTATATGATGCAGTGCATGCGGATGACGGGTCCATTCCGCGGCAAATACAAGACCGCGCTGCTCGCCGGGCTCGCGCTCGTCGCGACCGCGGGCGTGCCGTTGCTCGCGGCCGCGATCGCGGTCGCGGAGGGCTCGATCGCCGAGCACGTGTGGCTGTTGTCCGCGATCGCGCTCAGCTGCCTCGTCGCCGGCGCGCTCGCCGCCGTCGTCCTCGTGCGCCGCCTGCAGCGGCCGATCCGCTCGCTGGTGGGCTCGATCGAGCAGCTCGGCGACGGCGACTACACGAAGCCGGTCGCGGCGGCCACCCAGCACGAGTTCGCGGAGCTGACCGCGGCCGTCGAGCGCATGCGCGAGAAGCTGCGCCAGACGACGATCACGAAGAACTACCTCGACGTCGTGCTGAACAGCATGACCGACGCCGTGCTGGTCACGACGCCGGAGGGCCTGATCACGCGCGCGAACGAGGCGGCGGTGCAGCTGTTCGGCTGGTCGGAGGCCGAGCTTGCCGGCCGCGACCTGGCCTCGCTGCTCGCGCCGGACGAGCGCCGCAACTTCGTGCTGCAGCGCGCCGTGCACGAGACGCGCGAGTTCATGATCCGCACGCAGGGCGGCGACGCGGTGCCGGTGTCGATGTCGGGTTCGACGATCGTCGACACGCGCGCGCACGAGGCGGCCGTCGAGCCGAAGCCGGTCACGCGCTTCGAGGGCTGCATCTTCGTCGCCCACAACATCACCGAGCGCAAGCGCGCCGAGCGGCGCATCCGCTACCTCGCGCGCTACGACACGCTGACGAAGATCCCGAACCGGATGCAGTTCCAGCACCTGCTGCAGCAGGCGATCGCGCGCGCGCACCGCGGCGGCACCGGCGTCGCGCTCATGTACCTCGACCTCGACCGCTTCAAGGACGTCAACGACACCTTCGGCCACGCCGCGGGCGACCGCACGCTCGAGATCCTCTCCGAGCGCCTGACCGGAGTCGTGCCGAAGGGCGCGGTGGTCGGGCGGCTGGCGGGCGATGAGTTCGCGGTATTCATCGAGAACCTCGACGCCGGCGTCGCGCACAAGCCGGCGCTGGCCGCGATCGCGCGCCAGCTGATCGACGACGTCAGCCGCGCGTTCTTCCTGAACGACACCGAGGTGTACCTGACGCTGTCGATCGGCATTGCGCTGTGCCCGGACGACGCGACCAACACGATCGACCTGATCCGCAACGCCGATGCGGCCATGTACCACTCGAAGCAGGGCGGCGGCAGCAGCTACAGCTTCTACGTGCCGGACATGAACGCGGCGGCCGTCGAGCGGCTGATCCTGAAGAGCAAGCTGCGCCGCTCGCTCGAGCGCGACGAGTTCGTGATCCTGTACCAGCCGAAGGTCGACCTGACGACCGGCCGGCTGGCGGGCGCCGAGGCGCTGCTGCGCTGGCGCCTGCCGGGGCACGGCGACATCCCGCCGGCGTACTTCATCCCGCTCGCCGAGCAGACCAACCTGATCCTGCCGATCGGCGAGTGGGTGCTCCGGCGCGTGTGCGCGGACTACCGCAAGTGGCGCGACCGCGTGCCGAACCCGGGCCGCGTGTCGATCAACCTGTCGCTGAAGCAGCTGCAGCAGGCCTCGTTCATCACCCGCTTCGCCTCGGTGTTCCGCGAGCACGGCGTCGACCCCGACTGCCTCGAGCTCGAGATCACCGAGACCACGCTGATGTCGAACGCGCCGCGCACGGTCAAGCTGCTCTCGGAGCTGCACGACCTCGGCATCCGGCTCGCGATCGACGACTTCGGCACCGGCTACTCGTCGCTGTCGGCGCTGCAGCAGCTGCCGGTCGAGACGCTGAAGATCGACCAGTCCTTCGTGCGCAAGGCCGCGCTCGAGCACGAGGACGCGACGCTCGTGCGCACGATCATCGAGATGGGCCGCAACCTCGACATGGAGGTCGTGGCCGAGGGCGTCGAGACCCGCGAGCAGCTCGAGTTCCTGCGGGCGCGCGGCTGCCACTACGCCCAAGGCAGGCTGTTCGGCGAGCCGATGACCGCCGATGCCCTGCTCGAGCTGCTCGAGTCCCAGGAGCGCGGCCAGAGCGTGCTGCCGGCGATCGAGCGCCGTCACGGCGGCCCGCGCCCGGTCCGCTGAGCGACGCCCGGACGGCGCCGCGCTCGGCTAGCATGCGCCCCGGTTCCCGGGGCCGCAGATGATCCAGCTTCGTTCCGTCACGCTCAGGCGCGGTCCGCGCGCGCTCATCACCGACGCCTCGGTGACGCTGTTCGCCGGCGAGCGCGTCGGCCTCGTCGGCGCGAACGGCACCGGCAAGTCGAGCCTGTTCGCGCTGCTGACCCACGAGCTCGCCGCCGACGCGGGCGAGGTCGAGATCCCGGCCAATCGCGTGCTCGCGAGCGTCGCGCAGGACGACCCGCCCGAGGAGCGCCCGGCCATCGAGTGCGTGCTCGACGGCGACGCGGAGCTGCGCGCGACCGAGCGCGCGCTCGGGGCGGCCGAGGCGGCCGGCGACGGCCACGAGATCGGCCGCCTGCACGCGCGGCTCGAGGCGATCGGCGGCTACGCGGCCCGCAGCCGCGCCGCACGCCTGCTCGCCGGGCTCGGCTTCGCGGCCGCCGCCATCGAGCGGCCGGCCGGGGCGCTGTCGGGCGGCTGGCGCCGGCGGCTCGCGCTCGCCCGCGCGCTGATGGCGCGCTCCGACATCCTGCTGCTCGACGAGCCGACCAACCACCTCGACCTCGACGCCGTGCTGTGGCTCGAGGAGTGGCTGCGCGCCTACGCGGGCACGCTGCTGGTGATCGCCCACGACCGCGAGTTCCTCGACCGGGTCGCGACGCGGATCCTGTCGATCGAGGGCGGCCGGCTGGAGAGCTACGCCGGCAACTACTCGGACTTCGAGGCCGAGCGCGCGCAGCGCCTCGCGCAGCAGCAGTCGGCGTTCGAGCGCCAGCAGCGCGAGATCCGCCACGTCATGGACTTCGTCACGCGCTTCAAGGCGAAGGCGACCAAGGCGCGCCAGGCGCAGAGCCGCCTGAAGATGCTCGAGCGCATGGAGCGCATCGCGCCGGCGCACGTCGACTCGCCGTTCGAGTTCGGCTTCGCGCCGCCGCGCAAGCTCCCCCGGCCGCTGCTCGCGCTCGAGGAGGCGGCGGTCGGCTACGGCGGGCGCGCGGTGGTCGCGGGCGTCTCGCTGACGCTCGCGCCGGGCGACCGCATCGGCCTGCTCGGCCGCAACGGCGCCGGCAAGTCGACGCTGACGCGCGCGCTCGCCGGCGCGCTCGCGCTCGAGGCCGGCACGCGCCGCGCCGCCGAGGACCTCGCGATCGGCTACTTCGCGCAGCACCGGCTCGAGCAGCTCGACCCGACCGCCTCGCCGCTGCTGCACCTCAAGCGCCTCGGCGGCGCGCCGGTGGCGCGCGCGACCGAGGAGGAGCAGCGCCGCTTCCTCGGCGGCTTCGGCTTCTCGGGCGAGCGGGTGTTCGAGCCGGTCGAGCCCTTCTCGGGCGGCGAGCAGGCGCGGCTCGCGCTCGCGCTGATCGTCGCGCAGCGCCCGAACCTGTTGCTGCTCGATGAGCCGACCAACCACCTCGACCTCGAGATGCGCCACGCGCTCGGCATGGCGCTGCAGGACTTCCCGGGCGCGATCGTGCTGGTCTCGCACGACCGCTACCTGCTGCGGCTCGTCGCCGACGAGCTGTGGCTGGTCGCGGGCGGGCGGGCGCGACCCTTCGACGGCGACCTCGATGACTACGCCGCCTGGCTCAGGACCGGCGATGCCCCCGCGGTGCCCGCCGCACCGGCGGGCGGCGGCGCGGCCGCCGGGCGCGAGCGCAAGCGGGCCGAGGCCGCGCGCCGGCAGCGGCTCGCGCCGTTCAAGTCGGCGGTCACGGGCGCCGAGGCCGAGCTCGAGCGGCTGACGCGCGAATCCGCCGCGCTCGAGGCGAGGCTCGGCGAGGCCGGGCTCTACGCGGCGCAGGCGAAGGCCGAGCTCGCGACGCTGCTCGCGCGCCGGGCCGAGCTCGCGCGCGCGCTGCCCGCCGCCGAGGAGCGCTGGCTCGAGGCCAGCGAGCGGCTCGACGCCGCGCTGCGCGAGGCGCCGCCGGACTGAGCGCGGCCGGCGCCGGCCGCGCTCAGCGCACGCCCGCGTCGCCCGCCGCGGCCGCGTCGGCCGCCGCGATCAGCTGCGCCGAGGCGTCGGCGAAGGCGCGGCCGAAGGCCGCGAGCACCTCGCGCTGGCGGTCGGCGCCCGCCGCGACGCTGGCGCTGCCCTCGACGGTCGCGAGCAGCCGCCGCTCGGACTCGAGCCCGAGCTGCCCCGACAGGCGCACGCGCACGCTCGGGGCGGAGCCGGCCGCGGCGTAGTCGGCCTCGAAGGCCTCGATGTCGACCTCGAGCAGGTAGCGCCCGCCGAAGGCGTCGCGCGCGCCGACCACCGACTGCCAGCCGCCCGCGGCGCGCAGCTCCTCGATCAGCAGCGACTCGACGAGCTCCGGGAGCGGCGCGCTCCAGCGCGCGCCCCCATAGGCGTCGAGCCGCTCGCCGGGCAGCGTGACCGCGATCCGGTCGCTGTCGAGGCCCGGGCGCGCGCGCGGCCGCGCGACCAGCAGCGTCGCGGCGAGCCGGGTGGTGGCGGCGGGCGGCGTGCCGGCCTTCAGCTCGTAGACCACCTCCGGCGCCGCGTGGCTCTGGAAGAGGCTGCCGCAGGCCGCGAGGGGCAGCAGGGCGGCGCTGGCCGCGAGGCGAACGAGACGGTTCATCGCGGGATCTCCACGCCCGGTGTGCGGGGCTCGTACAGCAGCTTCGAGGGCTGCTGCCTGAGGCTCCGCGCCAGCTCGCGCAGCTCGTGCGCGGCGTCGCGGCTGTCGTGCAGCAGGCCCTCGAGCTCGGCGAGGCCGGGGCCGGCGAAGCGGTCGAGGTCCTTCTCATGGCGCGCGGCGAGCGCATCGAGCCGGGCGGCGAGCTGCGCGAGGTGCTCGGCGCCGTCCTTGAGGTGCGCGGCCGCGGCGCCGAGCTCCGGGCCCGCCTGCGCCATCAGCTTGTTGGCGCTGTCGGCGACGCGGTTCGCCTCGTCGATGGTCGCGTGCAGCTCGGCGATCGCGCGCTGCGCGTCGCGCGCCGCCGCCGGCAGCGGCTCGCTCGCCGCCTTGAAGTTGGCGAGTGCCGTGCGGATGCTCGCGAGGTTGTCATCGCCGAGCAGCGAGTTGAGGCGCATCGTCGCGCGGGTCGCGTCGGTGACAAGCTCCGGCAGGCCCGCGACGAACAGGTCGAAGTCCGAGCGCACCGAGCGGATCACCGGGTACTGCTGGCCCGGCACCAGCGGGTTCTCGGCCGGCATGCCGCGGGTCGTCGCCTGCGACAGGTCGATGAACAGCAGCCCCGTCACGCCCTGCATCGTCAGGCGCGCGAGCGTCGAGTCGGTCACCGGCGTCGCCTTGTCGAGGTCGATGACGACCTCGACGCGGTCGGCGGCGCGGGGGTCGAGGCGGATGCGCGCGACGCGCCCGACCGTGACGCCGAGGTAGCGCACGGTGCTGCCCTCGGTGAGGCCGCTGACGCTGCCCCAGAAGTAGACCTCGTAGCGCTGGTACTCGCGGCGCTCGTGGGTGTTCGAGTACCAGAGCACGAACACGGTCGCCATCGCGAGCACGAGGATCACGAAGGCGCCGACCGCGACGTAGTTGGCGTCCCGGTCCATCAGGCGCTCCCGGCGGCCGCGGCCGCCTGCCGGCCGCGCGGCCCGTGGAAGTAGGCCTGGATCCAGGGGTGGGGGTTGCGCACGATGCCCTCCAGCGTATCCGAGATCATCCGCCGGTCAACGATCACGCCGACCCGGTTGCAGGTGCGGAAGATGCTGTCGAGGTCGTGGGTGACCATGACCACGGTCAGGCGCAGCGAGCGCTGCAGGTACAGCAGCAGCTCGTCGAAGGCCGCCGCCGCGATCGGGTCGAGCCCGGACGTCGGCTCGTCGAGGAACAGCAGCGGCGGGTCGAGCGCCAGCGCGCGCGCGAGCGCGGCGCGCTTCACCATGCCGCCCGAGAGCTCCGCGGGGTACTTGGCGCCCGCCTCCGGCGGCAGCCCGACCAGGCGGATCTTGAGGGCCGCGAGCCCGGCGAGCACGGCGGGCGGCAGGCGCTGCGCCTCGATGAGCGGCAGCTGCACGTTCTCGGCGACCGTGAGCGAGGAAAAGAGCGCGCCGTGCTGGAAGGTGACGCCGTAGCCGCGCTTGACGGCGCGCAGCTCCGCGCCCCGCAGGCGCGTGAGGTCGCGGCCGTTGATCAGCACGCTGCCGGCGCGCGGCACCTGCAGGCCGAGGATCGTCCGCAGCAGCACCGACTTGCCGGCGCCCGAGCCGCCGACGATGCCGAAGATCTCGCCGCGGCGGACGCTGAGGTCGAGGCCGTCGTGCACCAGCTGGGCGCGGAAGCGGTTCACGATGCCGCGCGCGACCACGACCTCCTCGCTGCCCTCGCCCGCCATCAGAAGTCCAGCTTCCAGTAGATGACCGCGAACGCGGCATCGACCAGCAGCACCGTGAAGATCGACTCGACGACCGCGACCGTCGTCAGGCGGCCGAGCTCGCGGGAGGAGCCGCGCACCTGGATGCCGCGGAAGGTGCCGATCATCGCGATCACGAACGCGAACACCGGCGCCTTCAGCAGTCCCGCCCAGAAGGTCGAGGCGGCGATCGACTCCTGCATGCGGATCGCGAACTGGTTGAAGGGGATGTCGAGCAGCAGCCACGACAGCACCGCGCCGCCGGCGAGGCCCATGAGGTCGGCGATGACCGTCAGCAGCGGCAGCGCGATCACGAGGCCGAGCACGCGCGGCACGACCAGCACCTCGACGACGTTGAGGCCGATCGCGCGCAGCGCGTCGATCTCGTCGGTCAGGCGCATGACGCCGATCTCGGCGGCGAAGGCGCTGCCGGAGCGGCCGGCGATGATGATCGCGGTCAGCAGCACGCCGAGCTCGCGCAGCACCGAGACCGTCACGAGGTCGACGACGTACACCTCGCCGCCGAACTGCCGCAGCTCCTGGGCGCCGATGTAGGCGACGATGACGCTGATCAGGAACGCGATCAGCGCGACGATCGGGATCGCCTGGATGCCGGTCTCGTAGACGTGGCGGACGATCGACTGGCCGCGCAGGCGCCGCGGCGAGCGCAGCGCGCCGCCGAGCACGACGTAGATGCGCCCCATGAACTCGAGCGCATCGTGCACCTCGGTGCCGCGGCGCACGGTCCAGCGGCCGAGCGCGCCGAGCGGCTCCTCGAGCCGGCTCCCGGCCTCGCCGAGGCCGGCGGGCGCGGCGCCGGCCATCAGCGACTCGGCGAAGTCGAGGGTCTCGGGGCGCGCGCCCTGCCACTCGACGGCGAGCCCCCCGGCCGCGAGGCGCCGCTCGAGCTCGCCGAGGAACCAGGCGCCCGTCAGGTCGAGGGCCTCGAGGCCGCGGGCGTCGAGGGTCGCGGCGCTGCCGCCGAGCTCCGTCGCCTCGAGCGCGCCGGCGAGCGCGTGGGCGTTGTCGGCGCACCAGCGCCCCGAGACGCCGAGCGTCAGCCGGCCGGCGTCCTGGCGCGCCTCGAGCAGCATCGGCGTCAGCGGCGCGCGCCGGCGCGGCGCGGCGGGCGGGCGGCGGGCGGGATCACTCGGGCTCCTTGAGCGCGCCAATCGGCCGCGCCGATGCTAGCAGGCGCCCGCCGCCGCCAGAAGGCGGCGTTGCGGTGCGGCGCGCGAGCCACTACTTTGGGGGCCCCGACGGGAGGCGCGATGGAACCCCAGGGACTGCGCACCCTGCTGCTGCTGCTGGCCGCGGTCGTCGCGGTCGTGGCCGGCGTGCGCCGCCTGCACCTGCCGCCGATCCTCGGCTACCTCGTGGTCGGCATGGCGCTCGGGCCGCACGCGCTGGCGCTGGTCGACGAGTCGACGACGACGAGCTTCCTCGCCGAGCTCGGCGTCGTGTTCCTGCTGTTCACGCTCGGCCTCGAGTTCTCGCTGCCGCGGATGCTCGCGATGCGCCGCGAGGTGTTCGGGCTCGGCGCCCTGCAGGTCGGGCTCACGACGCTCGGCGCCGCGGCGATCGCGGTCGCGAGCGGCGCGCCGGTGCACGTCGGGCTCATCATGGGCGGCGCGGTCGCGATGTCCTCGACCGCGATCGTGCTGCGCCAGCTGACCGAGCAGGCCGAGATCAACCGCACGCACGGCCGGCTCGCGTTCAGCATCCTGCTGTTCCAGGACGTGGTGTTCGCGCTGTTCCTCGCGTTCGCAAACGCGGTGGTCGTGACCGGCGGGAGCTACGCGGCGCCCGACGTCGCGCTCGCGCTCGGCAAGGCGGCGCTGGCGCTGCTGGTCGTGCTGCTCGCCGGGCGCTACCTGGCGCGGCCGCTGTTCTTCGAGATCGCCCACAGCCGCGGCCAGGAGCTGTTCACGCTCGCGGTGCTGCTGGTCGCGCTCGGCGCCGCGTTCATCACGAACCTGGTCGGCCTGTCGCTCGCGCTCGGCGGCTTCCTCGCCGGCATGCTGCTCGCCGAGACCGAGTACCGGCACCAGGTCGAGGCCGTGATCCGGCCGTTCCGCGACGTGCTGCTCGGCCTGTTCTTCATCACGATCGGCATGCTGCTCGACCTGCGGCTGCTGTTCCGCGAGTTCTGGCTGGTGTCCTCGCTGCTGCTCGGCCTGTACCTGCTGAAGGCGGTCGTGGTCGCGATCGTCGCGCGGCGCTTCTGCGACAGCTGGTTCAAGTCGCTGCGCGCCGGGCTCGTGGTCGGCGCGGGCGGCGAGTTCGGCTTCGCGCTGCTCGCGCTGCTGATCCGCGAGCGGCTGCCGGAGAGCGCGCTGGTGCAGCCGCTGCTGGCCGCGATCACGCTCAGCATGGTCGTCTCGCCGCTCGTGATCCGCCACAACAAGCGCATCGCGCGCTGGCTGCTGCGCGAGCAGGGCCCGGCCACGACCTCGGTCGCGCGCGAGCTCGCGGCCGACGCGCTGATCGCGCGCCGCGAGCACGTGATCCTGTGCGGCTTCGGGCGCGTCGGCCAGAACGTCGCGCGCGTGCTCGAGCGCAGCGGCCACGAGTTCATCGCGATCGACCTCGACCCGAACCGCGTCCGCACCGCGCGCCAGGGCGGCGACCCGGTCGTGTTCGGCGACTCGGCCGACGAGCAGGTGCTGAGCTCGGTCGGCGTCGGGAACGCCAGGGTCGTCGTCGTGACCTTCGCCGACCCCGGGATCGCGACCGGCATCGTGCGCGCGGTGCGCCGGCTCGCGGCGACGGTGCCGGTGCTGGTGCGCACCGCCGACGACAGCCGCCTCGAGGAGCTGCAGCACGCCGGTGCGACCGAGGTGGTGCCCGAGACCTTCGAGGCGAGCCTGATGCTGGTCGCGCACGTGCTCTTGCTCCTCGACACGCCGATGCCGGTCGTCGTGCGCACGGTCGGCGAGATCCGCGGCGAGCGCTACGCGGCGCTCAGGAGCGTGTTCCGCCCGCCCGAGAGCGAGCCGCCCGACGGCACGCACGCGCCGGGCGCGGAGCTCAGGACCGTCGTGCTGCCGCCCGGCGCCTGGTCGATCGGCCGCACGCTCGGCGAGGTGCACGGCCGCGGCGCCGAGGTCACGTTCTCGGCGATCCGCCGCGAGGGCATCGTCGGCCGCGACCCGGACGAGGCGACGGTGCTGCGCGAGGGCGACGTCGTGATCGCGTTCGGCAGCCAGGAGGCGCTCGAGCACGCCGAGTCGGTGCTGCTCGCCGGCTGAGCCTCAGCCGTGGTTCGGGCGCTTGTCGGGCGGGCGCACCGGGTCCGGCGTGCAGGCCGCGCACTTGAAGAGCACGCGCCAGATCGTGCCCGAGTCGTCGGCGACGAGCAGCGTGCCGTCGGTCGCGACCGCGAGCGCGAGCGGACGGGCGTAGACGGCGCCGCTGACGGCGTCCTTCACGAAGCCGGTCAGGAAGTCCTGCGGCGGGCCGGACGGGCGGCCCTCGGCGAAGGGCACGTGCACGACGCGGTAGCCGGCCGCCGCGAAGCGCTCCGCGCCGCCGGCGAGCGCGATGAAGGCGCCGCCGCGCATGCCGCGCGGGAAGTGCTCGCGCGTGTAGAACAGCAGGCCGCGCGGCACGCTGCCCGCGCCGAGCGCGAGGTCGGGGGCGGCGGTGCGCGGCGCGTGGCCGGCGCGCGGCTCGGGCGTGCCCCAGCCGAAGAACTCGCCCTCGCCGACGTGCGTGAAGTAGTCGCCCGGCTGCGCGCCCTCGGCGGCGGCGCGCTCGCCGACCACCGCGTACAGGCGCCCGCGCCGCGGCTCGAACGCGAGCCCGGCGGGGTCGCGCAGGCCGGTCGCGTACACGCGCCGGCCGTGGCCCTCGGTCGCGAGCGCGAGGATCGCCGCGCGGCCGGGCTCGGCGAGGTCGCGCGCGTCCGGCACGGTCTCGCCGCTCGAGCCGACGCCGACGAACAGCTGCGCCTCGTCCGGGTCGAGCGCGAGGCTGCGCGTCCAGTGGTCGTAGCCGCCGGCCGAGGGCAGCTCGGCGAGCGAGCGGCACTCGCCGTGCATGCGCGTCTGGCCGACGAGGAACGGGCAGCTGAGCACGGCGTCGGCGCCCGCGACCAGCAGCCGGTCGCGGCGCAGCGCCAGGCCCGACGGCCGGTCGAGGTCGGCGAGCAGCACGAACTGCTGGTCGGCGAGGCCGGCGCCGGTCGTGTCGCGCAGCAGCGTCAGGCGGTTCGCGCTCCGGCGGCCCTGCTCGTTCGCGCCGCGCGACTCGGCGACCAGCACGTCGCCGTTCGGCAGCACGAGCAGCGCGTGCGGCGCGTCGAGGCCGCGCGCGAAGGGCAGCACGCGGAAGTTCTGCGGCGCCTGCGGCTGCGTGCCCTCGGCCCAGCCGAGCACGTGCGCGGCCGGCGGCGGTGCGGCCGGCGGGTCCTCGTCCGCGCGGGCCGGCGCGCTCGCAGCGATCAGCAGGCAGAGCGCGGCAGCGGCTCGCATCGGCGGGTCCCCTCGCGTGAGGCGGCGAGTCTGCAACGGCGGCCGGGCGGCGGCAAGGCGCCGCTCAGCGTGCGCCGAGCGGCCAGCGCCAGCCGAGGTGGAAGCTGACGTCGGGCGAGTGGTCGACCTCGACGTCCTCGCTGAGCCCGAGCTCGAGGAGGCTGCCCGAGGCGAGCCGGTAGCGCTCGCCGACCGTGAGGATCACGGCGTGCGACAGGAACTTGAGGTCGCTGCCCGCGACGACGCGCGTGTGGCCGTCGAGCTGCGCGAGGAGGTCGGTGCGCGCGCCCGCGTGCCAGGCGAGCGCGAGCGTGCCGAAGGCGACGTGGCGCTCCGCCGGCAGCGGCAGCGAGCCGCCGGTGCGCGTCAGCCCGGCGCGGCCGTCGAGCGCGAAGCGCGCGCCGAGCTCGGCGCCGCCCTCGAGCCACAGCGCGGCATCGACGGCCGCATCGCCCGACAGGCGCGCCCGCTCGCCGGTCGGCAGCTCCACGCCCGCGAACAGCGCGAGCCGCGCGCCGGGCGAGTCGATGAGCGCGCGGCCGGCCTCGAGCGCGAGGTCGCCGAGCGCCGTGCCGTGCTCCGCGTCGAGGCGGACCCCGGCGGCGTTCGCGTAGGCGATGCGGTAGGCGTTGTCCGCGACCGACGGGCGGTCGCCGCGCGGCAGGCCGAGCAGCGCGTGCCAGTCGTTGATCGGCGCATCGAGCACGCCGCCGCCGCGGTAGAGGACCGGCAGCGTCGCGCGCACCCGCCAGGCGCCCGCCGCGCGGGCGAGCTCGAGGTCGAGCTCGGCGGTCTCCTCGTCGACCGCGAGCTGCTCGGTCGCGCTCTGCTCGAGGTTGACGGTGTTGCTCCACTGCAGGCCGGCCGCGAGGCCCCAGCCTGCGGCCGGCGCGCCCGCCATCGGCGGCAGCGGCAGGTAGGCGCCGCGGATCAGCGGGTTCTGGTCGGCGACCGACAGCAGCCCGCCGTCCGCGAGCGCGGCAGCGGGTGCGAGCACGAGGAGCGCAAGGACGCGCCGTGCGGCGGTCGGCATGAACCGGGCCTCGGCGGGGACAGCCGGGGCCCGAGGATAGCAGCCGCGCTCAGATCGTCGCGTCGCGGTAGCGGCGCACGCCGATCGAGGCCGCGATCAGCGCGGCGCCGACCGCGAGGCCGATCAGCACCTCGGGCGAGACCAGGAACTCGGTCCTGAGCAGCAGCGTGCGCACCGAGTCGGTCGGCACCTGCAGCTGGTCGGCGTCGACGGTGAAGCCGAGCCCGTGGCGCGTGCCGCCCTCGAAGGCGCGCGTGAACAGGCCGAACAGCCGCCCGACGACGGTCCACCAGACGTGCGGGGTGTGCAGCACGATCCACTCGGCGAGGATCACGGCGCCCGGGATCAGCACGGCGAGGCCGACCGGGGCGCGGCGCGCCCAGGCGGAGACCAGGAACAGGTAGCCGACCACCGGCAGCGTCCAGGCGATGACCGCGAGCAGCAGGTAGCCATCGAGCACCAGCACGTCGCCCCAGACGCGCGCCGTCCACAGGTGCGACGTGACGGCGCCGAACGACGCGAACTTGGCGCTCAGGATCAGCGCGACGCCGACCTGGCTGACGAGTCCGGCGGCGACGATCGCGCCCGGCATGACGAGCGAGGCGATCGCGAGCTTCGAGAGCACGGTCTCGGTGTCGCTCACCGGCAGCGACTTGAAGAACAGGATGCTGCGGTCGCGCCGCTCGCCGTACAGCGCGTCGGCGGCGTAGAAGAACTGCGTGAACGCGAGCACGAGGTAGAGCGGCACCAGCATGCCGCCGAGCCCGACCGCGATGACGGTCTCGAGCTTGTCGGGCCGCAGGACGTCGTTCAGCTTGCTGAGCTGCTCCGGGTTCAGGCCGCCGATGTCGACGCCGTGCGAGAAGACGCTCGCGCCGAGCGTGCCGCCGACGATGATGACCGCGCAGATCACGGGCGCGATCCAGATGACCCGCGCCTCCCACAGCTCGCGGCGCACCAGCCACAGGAACTTGTTCATGCGGCACCCCGCTGCATCTTGGCGACGAACAGGTCGACGATCGAGGGCTGGCGCACCTCGCCGAGGCGCTCGAGCTGCGCCGGGTCCGCCGCCTCGTACAGGAACACGTGGCGGCCGAGCAGCTGGCGCTCGTTGAGCGGCTTCAGGGCGCGCGCCGCCTCGGCGCGGTCCGGCGCGACGACCAGCTGCTGGAAGCGCTCCGCGACCTGCTCCATCGAGATGTCGAGCACGATCCGCCCGCGGTCGATGAACAGCAGGTCCGTCAGGATGTTCTCGATCTCCTCGACCTGGTGGGTGGTCACGAGGATCGTGCGCTCCGCGTCCATGTAGTCGGACAGCAGCGTGTCGTAGAACTGCTTGCGCGAGAGGATGTCGAGGCCGAGCGTCGGCTCATCGAGCACCAGCAGCTGCGCGTCGATGGCCATGACGAGCGCGAGGTGCAGCTGCGTGATCATGCCCTTCGACAGCTCGCGGACGCGGCTCGTCATCTTGATCGTGGTGCGCGCGAGGAACTGCTCGCAGCGCGCGCGCTTGAAGCCCGGGTGCACGCCCTCGACGAAGTCGAGCGCCTGGCTGACCTTCAGCCAGCGCGGCAGCACCGCGACGTCGGCGATGAACGAGACGCGCGTCGTCAGCTGGTCGCGCTGCAGGTAGGGGTCGAGCCCGAGCACCTTCAGCGAGCCCTCGCAGCGCGCGAGGCCGAGCACCGCCTTGAGCGCGGTCGTCTTGCCGGCGCCGTTCGGGCCGATGAGGCCGACGATGCGGCCGGACTCGATCTTGAAGGACGCACCGTCGAGCGCGCGCGTCGCTCCGAAGTTCTTGGTGAGGTTGTCGGCTGCAATCAGCGTGGCCACCGGCGGCTCCTTGCGGGAATTCTTTTAGGGATTCTTGCCGGGATCGCCGGCCTCGTCCTCGTCCGCGGCCTCGCCGGCGGCCGGCGCGGGCGGGGCCGAGGGGCGGCGCTCGGGCGAGGGCGCGGGCGCGACCGCCGCGAGCTCCTCGAACGTGAGCCCGAGCCGCTGGATCGTCGCGTGCACGCGCGGCCATTCCTCCTCGAGGAACCGCTGGCGCTCGCCTTTCATTAGCGCGCGCTTCGCGCCGTCGGCGACGTACATGCCGCGGCCGCGGCGCTTCTCGACCAGCTGCTCGTCGACGAGCTGCTGGTAGCCCTTCAGGACCGTGAGCGGGTTCAGGCGGAAGTCGGCGGCCACGTTGCGCACCGACGGCAGCGGGTCGCCTTCCTTCAAGGTCCCCTCGAGGATCATGGCCACGACCCGATTCCGCAACTGGCGGTAGATCGGCTGGCTGTCGTTCCAATTGGCGTCCATGGGGGGCTCGCTGCCGGTGTAACTGGCGCTGACCATGGTGATCTGGCGCGCTACCGAACTACTGTAGCAGAGCGGTTTCGGCCGCTTACTGCGCCGCGACCAGCGCCGAGGCGCCCGTGTCGATCGAGGGCGCGAAGCGCGGCGCGCTCACGGTGACTTCCGCGAGGTAGCGGGCCGGCGCGTCGACGCGCGTCGCCAGCACGAGGACCTCGCCGAGATCCGCCGGGGCGTGCACGACGACCTCGCCGAGATCGCCCGGGGCGTGCACGATGACCTCGCCCAGGTCGCCGCTCACGACCGGGAACTGGGGCGCCGTGACCGTCGCCGCAGCCGGCGCGCGGTGCGCGTAGTTGACGAGACCGGCGGCGCTCGCGCCCGTGACGAGGGCGATCGCGCCGAGACCGAAGCCGACCATCCAATGCCGCGTGTAGGTGCTGAACATGACGCTCTCCTTCCTGCTGTCCGTGGAGGCCTTCGCCTCCGCCTGGGTCCACCTCCCGCCCGGGAAGTGATTTGCCCCTCTGGTGTTGTAGTAAACTATAACACCGACTCAGACGCAAGCCCTTTTTGAGAGATTTTTTGGCCAGTTGGGGTTTTCTAGTTAAAACAACGGGTTAGAAAGTGGGTTGCGCCGCTTCGGGCCCGCGGCGGGCGCTTCCCCGGCCCGTTTTGCGCGGTCCAGGGGGTCCGGCGGACCCGTCGATACCCTCGCGCGGGGCCCGCGGGCGGGGCTACGAGGGCGCTGGCGGGGCCCGGGCCGCCCGGGTGGCGCTGCACCCGGGCGGGCGCGACGACGGCGCAGGGCCTTGGCTTAGAATGCCGCGCCGCCAGCCACTTCGGAGCGCACGATGAAGCCGCCGATCACCGTCACCATCACGGGCGCTGCCGGCCAGATCGGCTACGCGCTCGCCTTTCGCGTGGCCTCGGGCGCGATGCTCGGCCCCGACCAGCCGATCAACCTGAACCTGCTCGAGATCACGCCGGCGCTGCCGCAGCTGAACGGCGTCGTCATGGAGCTCGCGGACTGCGCGTTCCCGACGCTGAACAAGGTCACGGCGACCGACGATGCGAAGGTCGCGTTCAAGGACGCGGGCGTGGGCCTGTTGGTCGGCGCGCGGCCGCGCGGCCCCGGCATGGAGCGCAAGGACCTGCTGCTCGCGAACGCGCAGATCTTCTCGGCGCAGGGCAAGGCGATCAACGAGGTCGCGAGCCGCGCGATCCGCGTGCTGGTGGTCGGCAACCCCGCGAACACGAACGCGCTGATCGCGAGCCGCAACGCGCGCGACATCGACCCGAAGCAGTTCACGGCGATGACCCGCCTCGACCACAACCGCGCGGTCGGCCTGATCGCCGAGCAGTGCGGCGCGCACGTCACGGACGTGCGCAAGGCGGTCATCTGGGGCAACCACTCGGCGACGCAGTACCCGGACCTGCACCACTGCACGGTCAGGGGCCGGCCCGCGCTCGCGCAGGTCGATCTGAAGTGGTATGCGGAGACGTTCATCCCGACCGTGCAGCAGCGCGGCGCCGCGATCATCAAGGCGCGCGGCGCCTCCTCGGCCGCCTCGGCCGCGTCCGCGGCGATCGACCACGTGCGCACGTGGATGCTCGGCAGCCCGGCCGGCGACTTCGTCAGCATGGGCGTGCCGGCGGACGGCAGCTACGGCATCCCCGAGGGCGTCATCTACTCCTACCCGGTCACGACCGCGAACGGCAGCTACACGATCGTGCAGGGGCTCGAGGTCAACGAGTTCAGCCGCGCGCGCATGAGCGCGACCGACAAGGAGCTGCGCGAGGAGCGCGACGGCGTCAAGGACCTGATCTGAGCGCGGGCGTTCCCGCGCGCCGCGACCCGCCGCCATGAAGACGCTGCTGCTCGCCTTCACGGCGCTGTTCTCGATCGTCAATCCGCTGTCGGGCGCGTTCATCTTCTTCGGCGCGACCCAGGGCGTCGATGACCGCGGCCGTGCGCAGCTGTCGCGCTGGGTCGCGATCTACGCCTTCGCGCTCGTGACGGCCTCGCTCTACGTCGGCGCCTACGTGCTCGAGTTCTTTGGCATCTCGATCCCGGTGCTGAAGGTCGCGGGCGGCATCGTCATCGCGATGTCCGGCTGGCGGATGCTGACCGGGCCGGACGCGACCGAGCAGCGGCGCACCGAGACGACCAGCGGGCTCAAGGACACCGCGAGCGCGCGCAAGCTCGCGTTCTACCCGCTGACGATGCCGCTGACGACGGGGCCGGGGACGATCTCGGTCGCGATCTCGGTCGGCGCGCAGCGCCCGGAGGGCTTCGGGCCGCGCTGGCTCAGCTTCGTCGGCGAGACGGTGCTCGCGGTCGCGCTGCTGTGCCTCGCCGTGTACATCCTCTACCGCAACTCCGCGCGCATCGCGCAGGCGATCGGCGCGACCGGCACGACGATCGTCGTGCGGCTCTCGGCGTTCCTGCTGTTCGCGATCGGCATCCAGGTGCTCTGGAACGGCGCCGCGCAGCTCCTCGAGACCGTCGGCCGCCAGGTCGCGAGCTGAGCGCGCGGCCGCGGGACCGCGGCTGCTAACCGACCGGTCGTGCTATTCCTTAAGCGCCCGGTTCTGGGCCCGATTTTCTTCGGTATAGTCCCTGCAGGGACCCCCAGCCCGGAGCCTCCATGCTGAGCGTCGTCTGGCTGATCCTGTTCGTCGGCATCGTCCTGTCGCTCGCCTACCAGCGGGTGGGCCTCGCGAAGTCGACGCTCGCGGTCGCGGCGCTGCTCGCCGCCTACACGGTCTGGGGCGAGGCCTCGCGCGGCGCGCTGATCGTGCTGTGGGCGCTGTTCGCGCCGCTCGCGCTCCTCAACGTCGCGCCGCTGCGCCTGTTCTTCATCTCGCGGCGCTTCCTGCGCCTGTACCGGCGGATGCTGCCGTCGATGTCCTCGACCGAGCGCGAGGCGCTCGAGGCCGGCACCGTGTGGTGGGACGGCGAGCTGTTCACGGGCGGTCCCAACTGGGACAAGCTCATGCAGGCAAAGCGCCCGGAGCTGACCGCGGAGGAGCAGGCCTTCCTCGACGGGCCGTGCGAGGAGGTGTGCCGGATGGTGCGCGACTTCGAGGTCACGCACGAGCTCGGCGACCTGCCGCCGGCGGTCTGGCAGTTCCTGAAGGCCAAGGGCTTCTTCGCGATGATCATCCCGAAGCGCTACGGCGGCCTCGAGTTCTCCGCCTACGCGCACTCGTGCGTGCTGGTGAAGCTCTCGAGCCGCAGCGCGACGCTCGGCTCGACCGTCGCCGTGCCGAACTCGCTCGGCCCGGGCGAGCTGCTGCTGCACTACGGCACCGAGGAGCAGAAGAACCACTACCTGCCGCGGCTCGCGCGCGGCGACGAGGTGCCGTGCTTCGCGCTGACCGGCCCCCGCGCCGGCTCCGATGCGGCCTCGATCCCCGACACCGGCGTCGTGTGCCGCGGCCAGTGGGAGGGCCGCGAGGTCCTCGGCGTGCGGCTCAACTTCCAGAAGCGCTACATCACGCTCGCGCCGATCGCGACCGTCGTCGCGGTCGCGTTCCGGCTCATGGACCCGGACAAGCTGCTCGGCGAGAAGACCGACGTCGGCATCTCGGTCGCGCTCGTGCCGCGCCAGACGCCGGGGCTCACGATCGGCCGGCGCCACTTCCCGCTCAACATCCCGTTCCAGAACGGGCCGATCCAGGGCAAGGACGTGTTCGTGCCGGTCGACGTGCTGGTCGGCGGCGCGAAGATGGCCGGCCAGGGCTGGCGCATGCTGGTCGAGCAGCTGTCGGTCGGGCGCTGCATCTCGCTGCCGTCGAACACGACCGGCGGCGCCAAGGCGGGCGTGTTCGCGACCGGCGCCTACGCGCGCATCCGGCGCCAGTTCAACATGTCGGTCGGCCGCTTCGAGGGCGTCTCGGACGTCATCGCGCGCATGGCCGGGCACACCTACATCATGGACGCGGCGCGCTCGGTGACCGCCGGCGCCATCGACGGCGGCGAGAAGCCCTCGGTGCCCTCGGCGATGCTGAAGTACCACTGCACCGAGCTCGCGCGCCAGGTCGCCGACGATGCGATGGACGTGCACGGCGGCAAGGGCATCTGCCTCGGGCCGCGCAACTACCTCGGCCGCGGCTACCAGGCGGTGCCGATCGCGATCACGGTCGAGGGCGCGAACATCCTGACGCGCAACCTCATCATCTTCGGGCAGGGCGCGGTGCGCTGCCACCCGTACGTGCTGCGCGAGATGACCGCGGCCAAGGACCCGAACCGCGAGCGCGGGCTCGCCGAGTTCGACAAGGCGCTGTTCGGCCACATCGGCTTCACGCTGTCGAACGCGGCCCGCTCGCTCGTCATGGCGCTGACGCTCGCGCGCTTCACGCGGGTGCCGGACGGCGGGGCGACGACGCGCTACTTCCAGCACATCAACCGCTTCAGCGCGAGCTTCGCGTTCGCGACCGACGTCGCGATGCTCTCGCTCGGCGGCTACCTGAAGAAGAAGGAGACGCTGTCGGCGCGGCTCGGCGACGTGCTGTCCTACATGTACCTCGCCTCGATGGTGCTCAAGCACCACGACAACCAGGGGCGGCCGGAGGCGGACCAGCCGATCGTCGAGTGGGCGTGCCGCTCGCTGCTGTACCGCGCGCAGGAGCAGCTGCACGGCTTCCTGCGCAACTTCCCGGTGCGCTGGCTGGCGGCGTTCATGCGCCTGTTCGTGTTCCCGCGCGGGCTCACGTACTCGGCGCCGTCCGACCGGCTCGGCCGGCAGATCGTCGACGTCGTCATGGCGCCCTCCGAGGCGCGCGACCGGCTGACGCACGGCATCTACCGGACCGTGGAGCCGACCAACGCGCTCGGCCTGCTGCAGGAGGCACTGACGCTGTCGCTCGCCGCCGAGCCCATCGAGAAGCGGATCCGCGTCGAGGGCGTCAAGACCGGGCGCGTGACCGCGCTCGACCTGCCCGGCCAGGTGCAGCAGTCGCTCGCCGCCGGGATCATCACCGAGACCGAGGCGGCGCAGCTGCGCGACTACGACCGCAAGGTCATGGAGCTCGTGCACGTCGATGACTTCGACCCGCGCGAGCTCGGCACGCGCGCGGCGCGGCCGGCCGAGGGCCTCGGCAGCCAGCAGGTCGCCTGAGGCGGGCGGCCCGGCCGGGCCGCCCGCGCACTTCCCACCGCTGCGGCGGGCCCGTAGGGCCCGGTGACGGCCGTCGGGGTATTTGATAAGCTATGCTTACTATGTGCATGGCTTATCATTTCCGTGGCGGCCGCTGAGCAGCGCCCCGACCGCACGCTCGCCTACCTGCTGGTCGACGCCGTGCGGCTGCTGCGGCGCGACTTCCGCGAGCGCTCCAAGGGACTGAAGCTGACGCCGGCGCTGTCGCGGCTGCTCTTTACCGTGCACAAGGCGCCGGGCTCCCGCCAGGCGGAGCTCGCGAGCCGCCTCGAGGTCACGCCGGTGACGCTCGGCCGCATGCTCGACCGGCTCGTGAAGCTCCGCTACCTGCGCCGCGCACCGGACGCCGCGGACCGGCGGGCGTTCCGCGTCTACGTCGACCGCGCCGGCGAGCCGCTCGTGGTCCGCATGGAGCACCTGGCCGCGCAGACCACGGCGCGCGCGATGCGCGGCCTCAGTGCCAGCGCGCAGGCGACGCTGGTGCGCCAGCTCGGGACGATCTGCAGCAACCTGTCGGGCGAGGACCGCTAGCTCATGGACGCCGCCACCCGCACCGCCACCGTCGACGTCGAGCGCAGCTCGTGGACGCGCCGCATCCTGCTGTGGGGCCTGCCGGCGATCGTCGTGATCGTCGGCGTGTGGCTGTACGGCAGCGCCGGCCGCTACGTGTCGACCGACAACGCCTACCTGCAGCAGGACCGCGTCGACGTCGTGCCGCAGGTGTCGGCGAACGTGCGCGAGGTGGCCGTCGCCGAGAACACGCACGTCGAGGCCGGCCAGCTGGTCCTGAGACTCGACGACACGATGTACCAGGTGGCGCGCGCCGCCGCAGAGGCCCGGCTCGCGGCCGCGCGCACCGACATCGCCGCGCTCAAGGCCGCGTGGCAGGAGAAGGGCGGCGAGATCAAGGTCGCGAAGCGCGCCGCGGAGCTCACCGAGCGCGACTTCAAGCGCCAGCAGGAACTCGCCGAGCGCAAGCTGATCTCGGCCTCGGCGCTCGACGCCGCCGACCGCACGCTCGAGATCTCGACCGGCGCGACCGGCGTCCTCGAACTGCAGCGGGGCCAGACGGCCGCGCGGCTCGGCGGCCACCCGGAGCTCGCGGTCGACAGCTACCCGGAGGTCAAGGCCGCGCTCGCCGAGCTCGAGCGCGCGCAGCTCGACCTCGCACACACCGAGATCCGCGCGCCGCAGTCCGGCATCGCGAGCCACCTGCCGAAGGTCGGCAGCCGCGTCGAGGTCGGCCGCGCCGCGTTCGCGGTCGTCGCCGACCGCGCGATCTGGGTCGAGGCGAACTTCAAGGAGACCGACCTCGAGTGGGTGCGCCCCGGCGAGCCGGTCGACGTCGACATCGACACCTACAGCCAGCACCGCTGGCGTGGCCGCGTCGAGAGCATCGCGCAGGCGACCGGCGCGGAGTTCTCGCTGCTGCCGGCGCAGAATGCCTCCGGCAACTGGGTCAAGGTCGTGCAGCGCATCCCGGTGCGCATCCAGCTGGAGCGGCACGCCGGCGACCCGCCGCTGCGCGACGGCATGAGCGCGACGGTCGAGATCGACACGGGCCCGCACACCCGCTTCGATCGCTGGTTCGGCCGCGGCCGCTGAGCGGGCGTCGATGACCGCCGCGCCGCGCTCGCGCATCCTGCTCGCGGGCGCCACCGTGCTCGCGACGATGCTGTACGCGATCGACTCGACGATCGTGAACGTCGCGCTGCCGCACATGCAGGGCAGCCTGCAGGCGACCCAGGACCAGGCGGCGTGGATCGTGACCGCCTACATCGTCGTCAGCGCGATCGCGACGCCGCTCGCCGGCTGGTTCGGCGCGCGCTTCGGCCTGCGGCGCGTGCTGCTGATGTCGATCGCCGGCTTCACGGCGGGCTCGGTCCTGTGCGGCATCGCGAACGGGCTCACCGAGATGGTGGTGTTTCGCATGGTGCAGGGCGCGTTCGGCGCGGCGCTGGTGCCGCTGTCGCAGGTGACGCTGCTGCAGGAGTTCCCGAAGGAGAGCCACGGCCGGGTCATGGCGCTGTGGGGCGTCGGCGTCATGGTGGGCCCGATCATCGGGCCGACGCTCGGCGGCTGGCTCACCGACGAGCTGAGCTGGCGCTGGGCGTTCTACATCAACCTGCCGGTCGGCGTGCTGGCGTGGCTCGCGCTGCTCGTGTCGATGCCGAAGGACCACGACCCGCAGCACCGGCCCTTCGACATCCAGGGCTTCGTGTTCCTGTCGCTCGCGGTCGGCCTGTTCCAGCTGATGCTCGATCGCGGCGAGACCGTCGACTGGTTCTCCTCGCCCGAGATTGTCGCCGAGGCCTTCTTCTCGGCCGTGTGCCTGTACATGTTCATCGTGCACTCGTTCACCTCACGGCACCCGTTCGTCGACATCCACCTGTTCAAGGACCGCAACTTCACGATCGCGATCCTGATCCAGCTCGGCATCGGCGCCTTCGTGCTGTCGCCCTCGGTGCTGCTGCCCTCGTTCCTGCAGCAGCTGCAGGGCTACACGCCGGCGCAGGCCGGCGTGCTGATGGCGGCGCGCGGCGTGTCCTCGATCGGCGCGATGTTCCTCTCCGGCCGGCTCGCGACCACGGTCGACCCGCGCGGCACGCTGCTCGCCGGCATCGGCATCGTGGCGGCCTCGCTGTGGATGATGGCGGGGTTCTCGATCGACACGCCGGCCCGCGACTTCGTGCTGGTCGGCCTCGTGCAGGGCTTCGGCATCCCGCTCGCGTTCATGCCGATCACCTTCGTCGCCTTCGCGACGCTGCCCGACTCGAGCCGCACGGAGGCGGGCGTGCTGCTGACCCTCGTGCGCAACATCGGCGGCTCGGCCGGCATCTCGACGGCGATCGCGCTCCTGTCTCGCTCGGCGCAGGTGAACCAGAGCTACCTGTCCGAGCACTTCACGCCCTACGCCGGCGAGCGCTGGCAGGCGCTCGGGAGCCTGCCGGGCGCGAACCTGCCGACCGGCGGGCTGGTCGGGGAGATCGGCCGGCAGGCGCTCGCGATCGCCTACGCGAACGACTTCCACCTGCTCGCGGCCGCGACGCTGCTCGCGGTGCCGTGCATCTTGCTGCTGCGGCGCGCGCAGCGCCCGGCGCCGAGCGCCGCGAAGCAGGACGCGGGGATGGCCGACGCCGCGCACTGATCGCCGCTACACTCGCGGTCCCCCCGCCGGAGCCCCGATGCCGCAACTGGTCCTGGTCAGGCACGCGCAGGCCTCGTTCTTCGCCGCGCGCTACGACGAGCTCTCGCCGCTCGGCCGCGCGCAGGCGCTCGCGCTCGGCGAGCACTGGGTGCGCCACGGCCTCGAGTTCGAGCAGGTGTACGTGGGGCCGAAGCGCCGCCACCGGCAGACCCACGAGATCGTCGCCGGCTGCTACGCCGCCGCCGGCCGCCCGCTGCCGGCCGCGGTCGAGCTCGCGGAGCTCGACGAGCACCAGGGCGCGCGCGTCATGAACCACGCGCTCGGCCAGGTGGCCGGGGCCGAGGCGCTCGCCGGCGCGGCGGTGCCCGAACCGGCGCGCGAGCAGGCGATCCGCGACTTCTTCCGCGCCTACGAGCGGATCATGCGCGAGTGGGCGGACGGCGCGCATGCCATCGAGGGTGTGGAGCCCTGGGCGGCGTTCCGCGAGCGCTCGCTGCGGGCGCTCGACCGGCTCTGCGAGGGCCCCGGCAGCGGCCGGCGCGTCGCCTTCACCTCGGGCGGACTGGTCTCCTCGGCGGCCGGCTGGCTGCTCGGCCTCGACGCGCACCGGGTCATCGACATGTCGACGGTGATCCGCAACACCGCGCTCAGCGAGGTCCACTGGTCGGCGCGCAAGCGCGCGCTCGTCAGCTTCAACTCGCTGCCGCACCTGCCGGACCCGCGGGCGGCGACGGCGGTGTGAGCGAGCGCGTGAACCACCAGTAGAACGGCAGCCCGGCGAGCATGATCGCGACGCCGACGAGCGCGAGCAGCGGGCGCGCGACGAAGGTGTTCTCGATGAGCCACGCGGTCACGAGCAGGAACACCGCCGGCACCCACGGGTAGCCGAAGGCGCGGTACGGCCGCGGCGCGTCGGGCATCGTGCGGCGGAACACGAACACGGAGCCCGCCGACAGGCCGTAGAACAGCCAGGCCGCGAAGATCACCGAGTCGGTCAGCGTGTCGTAGGAGCCGGTGAGCGCGAGCACGCTCGCCCACGCCGCCTGCGCGATGGTCGCGCGCACCGGCACGCGCGTCGTCGGCGAGAGCTGCGCGAGGCCCCGGAAGAACAGCCCCTCGCGTGCCATCGCGTACGGGATGCGCGAGTTCGCGAGCACCGAGGCGTGGATCGAGCCGAAGGACGAGAACATCAGCGCGACCGCGACGAAGGTCACGGCGGCCGGCCCCGCGAAGCGCTGCATGACCTCGGTCGCCACGGTCGAGTTCACCGACACGTTCGCGATCTCGGTCGGCGTCAGCACGTAGTAGTAGGCGAGGTTGCACACGAGGTACAGCGCGCCGACGACGGCCATGCCGCCGAAGAAGGCGCGCGGCAGGTTGCGCGACGGGTCCTTGATCTCGCCGGCGAGCGGCGTCACGTTGTTCCAGCCGTCGTAGGCCCACAGCGCGCCGAGCATGGCGGCGCCGAAGCCCGCGATGCCGCCGCGCGCGCTGCCGGCGACCTCCTCGCAGCGGCCGTTCACCGCGCTCTGGCCGAGGTGCGCGAAGTCGCCCTTGGCGAGCAGGAACGCGCCGGCCGCGAGCGCGATCAGCAGCAACACCTTGAGGACCGTCAGCACGATCGCGGCGTTGCCGCCCGCCGCGACCGGGCGCGTGTTGTAGAGGCCGACGCCCCAGATCAGCACGAGTGCGACCAGCGTGAGCCCGGTCAGGTGCAGCGGCACGCCCGCGACCGAGAGGCCCAGCAGGTCGCGCTCGAGGCCGCCGCCGATCGCGACGTTGAGGAAGATCGCGAAGCCCACCGCGAGCGCGGCCTGCGAGCCGGTGCGCACGACGGCGAAGAAGGTCCAGCCGTACAGGAAGCCGAGCAGGCGGCCGTAGGCGCGGCGGATGAACACGTACTCGCCGCCCGCCTCCGGCATCAGCGCCGCGACCTCGGCGTACGAGAAGGTGCCGGCGAGCGACAGGAGCCCCGCGGCGACCCACACCGCCAGCACCGCCGAGGCGCTGCCGACGTTGCAGGTCATGACCCGCGACTTCAGGAACACGCCCGTGCCGATCATGTTGGCGACGTTCATCGCGATCGCCGCCGTCAGGCCGAGCGCCCGGAGCAGCTCCGGGCGCGCGGGCGCGTTCGCCGCCATGGGCCGGGGCTCCTAGAAGAGCCCGACCACCTTGCCGCTGTCGTCGATGTCGATGAGGTCGGCCGAAGGCACCTTCGGCAGGCCCGGCATCGTCATGATGTCGCCGCAGATCATCACGATGAACTCCGCGCCGGCGGCGAGCCGCACCTCGCGGATGTTGACCGTGTGCCCGGACGGCGCGCCGCGCGCGCCGGCGTCGGTCGAGAACGAGTACTGCGTCTTCGCGACGCACACCGGGTAGTGGCCGTAGCCCTGCTCCTGCAGGCCCTTGATCTGCGCCCGCACCTTCGAGTCGGCGCTGATGTCGGCGGCGCCGTAGATCTTGGTGGCGATCGCGCGCATCTTGTCCCACAGCGGCGCCGCGTCCTCGTACACGAACTTGAAGCCCTTGCCGCCCTGCTTCTCGATGACGTCGACCACCGTGCGCGCGACCTCAGCCGCGCCCGCGCCGCCCTCGCCCCAGTGCTTCGCCGACAGCACCGGCACCTTGAGGTGCTGGAGCTTCTGCTTCAGCAGCGTGAACTCGGCGGGCGTGTCGAACGTGAAGTGGTTGACCGAGACCACGCACGGCAGGCCGTAGTGGTTCTGCACGTTGCTGACGTGCCGCTCGAGGTTCTGGATGCCGGTCTCGAGCGCCGACAGGTTCTCCTTGTTGAGCTCCTTCAGGTCGCAGCCGCCGTGGTACTTCAGCGCGCGGATCGTCGCGACCAGCACGACGGCGTCGGGCCTCAGTCCCGCCTTGCGGCACTTGATGTCGATGAACTTCTCGGCGCCGAGGTCGGCACCGAAGCCGGCCTCGGTCACGACGTAGTCGGCGAGCTTGAGCGCGGTCTTGGTCGCGAGCACCGAGTTGCAGCCGTGGGCGATGTTCGCGAACGGCCCGCCGTGGATGAAGGCCGGGTTGTTCTCGAGCGTCTGCACGAGGTTCGGCTTCAGCGCCTCCTTCAGGAGCACCGTCATCGCGCCGTGCGCCTTCAGCTGGTGCGCGCGCACCGGCTTCTGGTCGCGGGTGTAGCCGACGACGATCTTGCCGAGCCGCTCCTTCAGGTCCTTGAGGCTGGTCGACAGGCAGAAGATCGCCATGACCTCGCTCGCGACCACGATGTCGAAGCCGTCCTGGCGCGGGTAGCCGTTGCCGGGGCCGCCGAGCGAGACGACGATGTCCCGGAGCGCGCGGTCGTTCATGTCCATGACGCGCTTCCACGTGATGCGCCGCACGTCGATGCCGAGCTCGTTGCCGTGGTGGATGTGGTTGTCGACCAGTGCGGCCAGCAGGTTGTTGGCGAGCGCGATCGCGTTGAAGTCGCCGGTGAAGTGGAGGTTGATGTCCTCCATCGGCACGACCTGCGCGTAGCCGCCGCCGGCGGCGCCGCCCTTCATGCCGAACACGGGCCCGAGGCTCGGCTCGCGCAGGCAGATGACCGCCTTCTTGCCGATCTTGTTGAGCGCATCGCCGAGGCCGACCGTGGTCGTCGTCTTGCCCTCGCCGGCCGGCGTCGGGCTGATCGCGGTCACGAGGATCAGCTTGCCGTTCGGGCGGTCCGCGAGGCTGTCCACGTACTCAAGCGAGACCTTGGCCTTGTAGCGGCCGTAGGGGTCGATCGCATCCAGCGGGATGCCGAGGCGGGTGGCGATGTCAGTGATGGGCTTCAGCGTCGCGCGTTGCGCGATCTCGATATCGGATGGCACGTCCGTTCTCCGTTGAATGTCGCGGCGGGGGAGGCCGCGCTGTGCGCTGGCCCGAACCCCGATGGTTGCACGAAAGCTAGGGGCCCCGCACCCGGGGCAGGCCGCGGGCCCGGGCCAGCGCCAGCAGCCGGCGGCGGGCCTCGGCGGGCTCGACCGGCTCGAGGCCGCCCGGCACGGCGGCCTCGACGCCCGCCTCGGTCACGACGAAGTCCATCAGGATGTCGTGCGGCTGCGGGTCGGTGCTCGGGATGCGGGACAGCTCGAAGGGGTGCGCGACCGTGATCGGCCGCGGCGCGAGCGCGGCGAGCGTGCGGTCGAAGAAGCCGCCGCCGTAGCCGAGGCGATCGCCGCGGCTGCCGATGCCGACCGGCGGCACGAGGAGGGCGTCCGGCAGCAGCCGCTCGGTGCCGTCCGGCACCTCGAGCCCGTAGACGCCGGTCCTGAGCGGCGCGCCCGGCCACCACTCATAGAACTCGAGCGGCTGGCCCTTCGCGACCACGGACGGAAGCGCGAGGCGCGCGCCCTGCTCGCGGAAGAAGCCGGCCGCGGGGCGCGCGTCGAACTCGGCCTGGAAGGGCCAGCACAGGCCGACGACCCACCCCGCGCCGAACGGGCAGGTGGCGCGCAGCGTCGCGTCGATGGCCGCGCTCCAGCGCGCGTGGTCGGCCGGCGCCGCGGCCAGGCGGCGCTCGATCAGCCGGGCGCGCTCGGCCTTGCGCCAGCGGGCGAGTTCGGGGCTGAGGGGCATGGGGAGCGGGAGTGTACCCGCTGGCGCGGCCCGGGAGGATCAGTCGCGCGGCCGCGGCAGCACGAAGGTGCGCCGGGCCTCGGGCAGGTCGAGCGTACCGCGCGGGTAGTAGCGCTCGAAGTACTCGCGCGACAGCAGCTCCGGGTAGCGCTCGATGAAGTCCTCGAAGCCGATCCCCGGCGGCTCCTCGGTGAGGCGCTCGGCGATCAGCGCGAGGTACGCGACCGTCAGCGTCTCGTGGTAGAGCGTCGCCTTGCCGAGCGCCGCGGCGATCGCCTGGATCGCGCGCTTCATCGCGACGCAGGCCGACGGGAAGTCGTGCGCCTTCAGGTACAGGAAGCCGGCCCGGAGGTGGCCGCGGTGGCTGAACTCCGCGGGCGGCAGCGTGCCCGCCTCGAGTGCCGCCAGGAAGTCCGCATCCGCCCGCGGCATGCCCGCCCCCGCCCCGTCCGGGGCCGTCCGAATTGCGACGCCGATCTCAGCCCCGCGGCCCGCGGCACGCTGCCGCTGTGACGCCGCTAACGCTGCCCGGCCGCCGGGCCGTGCAATATGTCGCAAGGCACCGTGCCCTGCAATCGCCGCCGCCATGGACGCCAAGATCATCGAGCAGAAACAGCTCGCCGAGCGCTACCTGTTCGGCCGCCTGTCGCCCCCCGAGGCGAAGTTCTTCGAGCGCATCGTGCGCCAGTCGCCCGAGCTCGCCGAAAAGATGGGGCTCGCGAAGGCCCTGCAGCGCACGATGCACCTGCTCGACGAGACCGGCACCGAGTGGCGCGACAAGGCGCCGCCCCGCTGGCAGAGCCCGTGGGTCGTCTTCGGCCTCGCGGCGCTCGCGCTCGTCCTGTTGTTCGCCACCTGGGCCGGCTGGAGCGGCCGGGCCGACTGGGCGGCGCGCTACCGCAAGCTGAATGCGACCGTGAACCAGGGCTTCCTGCCCGCCCCGGGCGGCACGAAGGTGTTCCGCCTGCACCCGACGCGGCCGGGCGAGGCCCTCAAGAACTATGCGATCGGCTCGCGCGCGACGCCGACCTTCGCCGAGATCCGCCTCGACATGTCGTACCTCAAGGCGACGCTGTTCAAGGTCACGATCAAGCTGAACGACGGCACCTACTGGGGCCGGCTCGACAACCAGGTGAAGGACACGAACGGCGACCTGCGCATCGCGCTCAACAGCGCGGCCTTCGCCGCCGGCAACTACGTCGTCGAGATCGAGCAGGTGAACCTGCGCGGCGACGGCGAGCTCGCCGGCCGCATCGGCCTGGTCGTCGACCCCGGCTGATTCCCCGCTAGTCCTCGCGCAGCGTCCGCGCCGGCGGCGCGGCCACGACGCTGCGCGTCGCGAGCGTGCCCGCGACGCCGACCAGCAGCGCCCCGGCACCGAGCCCCGCGAGCCACAGCAGCGCGTCGAAGCGGTACGCGAGGCCGAACAGCCGCGTCGCGAGCTGCCAGCCGGCGAGCGAGGCGGCGGTCGCGGCCAGCACCCCCGACAGCAGCCCGAGCGTCACGAACTCGGCCGCCACGCCCTGCAGCACGACGCGCCGCCGCGCACCGAGCGTCCGCAGGATCGCGCTCTCGTAGCGGCGCTCGTCGCGCGTCGCCTGGATCGCCGCGAGCAGCACGAACACGCCGGAGGCGAGCGTGAACGCGAACACGTACTGCACGGCGAGCGAGGCGCGGTCGATGAGCTCGCGCACCTGGCCGAGCAGCGTCTCGACGTCGAGCACCGTGATGCCGGGGAAGCGGCGCACGAGCTCGGTCAGCGCCGGGCGCTGCGCGGGCTCGAGGTGCACGCTCGTCATGAACGTGCCGGTCGCGCCGTCCAGCACGCCGGGCGAGAACACGAGGAAGAAGTTAGGCCGGAAGCCGTCCCAGCGCACCTTGCGCACGTTCGCGACCGTCGCGACGATCGTCTCGCCGGCGACGTCGAAGCTCAGCCGGTCGCCGAGCGCGAGCCCGAGCTCCTCCTGAAACTCGCTCGCGACCGACACGAGCGGCTGCTTCGGGTCCGGGTCGTGCCACCAGCTGCCCTGCACGAGCCGGTTGTCGGCCGGCAGCTCGCGCGACCAGCTGAGGTTCTGCTCGCGCTCGGCGAAGGCACGGCCGCGGTCGCTCTTCGGCATGCGCCCCTTGAGCGGCTGGCCATTGACGGCGGTCAGGCGCGCGCGCACCCACGGCGCGAACTCGGGGCTGCCGAGGTGGTGCTCGCCGAGGTACGCCTTGAGCGGATCGACCTCCGACGGGGCGATGTTGATGAGGAAGTGGTTCGGCGCGTCCGGCGGCAGGCTGCGCCGCCACGCGTCCAGCAGGTCGTTGCGGACGACCGCGAGCAGCAGCAGCACCGTGAGCCCGAGGCCGAAGGCGACGATCTGCACGACGCTGTCGCGCCCGCGGCGCGCGACGTTCGCAAGCCCGTAGCGCCAGGCGACGCCGACCGCGCCGCGCACCGCGCGCGTCGAGCGCACCAGCAGCCAGCCGGCGAGTGCCAGCACGCCGGCCGTCGCGGCGAGGCCGACGGCGACGTAGCCGACGAGGCGCACGTCGCGCACCAGCGCGAACAGCATCGCGAGCAGCGCCGCCGCCGCGAGCAGGTACGGCAGGCCGTAGCGCAGCGGCGGCGCCTCGAGGTTGCGCCTGAGCACGCGCGCCGGCGGCACGCGCCTGAGCTGCAGCAGCGGCGGCGCCGCGAAGCCGACGACGATCACGAGCGCCGTGCCGAGGCCGAGCCAGGCCGCCGTCAGCGTCGGCGCCGGCAGGGCCTCGGGCACGAGGCTGCGGGTCAGCGCCGCGAGCCCGGCCTGCGCCACGTAGCCCGCGCCGATGCCGGCGAGCGCCCCGGCGACGGCGACCGACACCAGCTCGAAGGCGGTGACGCCGAGCACGAAGGCCTGGCTCGCGCCCATGCACTTGAGGAGCGCGACGGTGTCGAGGTGCCGCAGCGCGTAGCGCCGCGCCCCCATCGCGACCGCGACCGCCGCGAGCAGCAGCGTCGCGAGCGCCGAGAGGTTGAGGAAGCGCCCGGAGCGCTCCATCGCGGACTTCAGCTGCTCGCTCGACTCGCCGACGTCGATGAGCCGCTCGGCCGGGCTCTTCTGGGCGCGCAGCCACTCCTCGAAGCCGGCGACCGCCGCCGGTGCGCCGGCGAACAGCAGGTTCCAGGTCGCGCGGCTGCCGGGCCGCAGCAGCCCCGTCGCCGGCACGTCCTCGTAGGCGATCATCAGCGTCGGCGCGAGCGAGTCGAAGGCCGAGCCCTGGTCCGGGCGGTAGTCGAGCGCGTGCGCGACCGTGAGCGAGAGCTCGCCGAGCTTCAGCGTGCCGCCGACCGGCACGTCGAGCCGGGCGAGCAGGCGCGAGTCGACCCAGGCCTCGCCGCGCTTCGGGACGCCGTCGATCGTGCGGCCCGGCGCGAACGGCGCCTCGGCGACCCGCACCCGGCCGCGCAGCGGGTAGCCCTGCCCGACGCCGTCGACGACGGCGAGGTTCGAGAGCTCGCCCTGGAAGACGACGCTGCGGAAGCTGACCGTCTCGGCGACCTCGAGGCCGCGGGCGCGCGCCTCGCGCGCGTACGCGCCGCCCGGCTCGAGCGGCCGGCCGGACTCGAGGCGCAGGTCGCCGGCCAGCACCTCGCCCGCCTGCAGGCGGATCGCGCCGGCGACGCGGCTCGTGAAGAAGCCGACCGCGGTCAGCGCGGTGACCGCGACCAGCACGGCGCCGAACAGCACCGCGAGCTCGCCGCCGCGCGCCTCGCGGCCGAGCGCGCGCAGCCCGAAGCCGAGCGCGCGGGTGCCGCTAGCCATGGCCGTCGCCGACGAGCCGGCCGCCGTCGAGCTCGACGACGCGCGCGCAGCGCGCGGCGAGCGCGCGCTCGTGCGTGACCAGCACCAGCGTCGTGCCGGCGGCGCGGTTCTGCTCGAACAGCAGCTCCGCGATGCGCGCGCCGGTCGCGGTGTCGAGGTTGCCGGTCGGCTCGTCCGCGAACAGCACGTTCGGCCGGCCGACGAAGGCGCGGGCGATCGCGACCCGCTGCTGCTCGCCGCCCGACAGCTGGCGCGGGTAGTGCCCGCGCCGCGCCGCGAGGCCGACGCTGTCGAGCGCCTGCGCGGCGCTCTGGGCGGCGTCGGCGCGCCCGACGAGCTCGAGCGGCAGCATGACGTTCTCGAGCGCGGTCAGCGCCGGCACGAGGTGGAAGGCCTGGAACACGAAGCCGACGTGCTCGGCGCGCGCCGCGGCGCGGCCGTCCTCGTCGAGGGCGGTGAGCTCGGCGCCGTTCAGGAACACCGCGCCGCGGGTCGGCCGCTCGAGCCCGGCGAGGATCGCGAGCAGCGTCGACTTGCCGGCGCCGGAGGCGCCGACGATCGCGATCGACTCGCCGGCCGCGACCGCGAGGCTGACATCGTTGACGATGGTCAGCGTTCCGTCCGGGCTGCTAACCTCCATGCTGACGTGGCGCGCCTCGAGAGCGTTCAAGCGGAACTCCAACAGGACTTGAGCATGCGACCGCTCCCGGCCCGATCCGTTCGCGTCGCGCTCCTCGGCCTGCTGGCCTGGGCGGCGCTCGCGGCTGCCGCGCCCGCCGAGACGCTGGTCGTGCTCGGTGACTCGCTGAGCGCGGGCTACGGGATCCGCCCGGAGGACGGCTGGGTGGCACTCCTCGGGCAGCGGCTGCAGAAGGAAGGGTACGGTTACCGCGTCGTCAACGCCAGCGTCAGCGGCGAGACGACCGACGGCGGCCTCGCGCGCCTGCCGCGCGTGCTCGCCGCGCATCACCCGGCCGTGCTGGTCGTCGAGCTCGGCGCCAACGACGGCCTGCGCGGGCTGCCGGTCGCCGAGATGCGCCACAACCTCGACAAGATCGTCGCGGCCGCGACCGCCGCCGGGGCGCGCGTGCTCGTCGTCGGCATGCGCATGCCCGAGAACTACGGCCCGGAGTACACCGAGCGCTTCGCGGCGAGCTTCGCCGAGGTTGCGAAGGCGCACCACGCGGCGCTCGTGCCGTTCCTGCTCGAGCGCGTGGCGCTCGATGAGTCGAACTTCCAGGCCGACCGCCTGCACCCGGTCGCCGCCGCGCAGGGCCGGCTGCTCGAGACGGTCTGGCCCGAGCTCAAGCCGCTGCTCGGCGGCCCGGCCACGGCGGGCGCGCGCTGATGGCCGAGAGCCAGTTCCGGCTGCTCGGCGAGCGCCGCTTCCTGCCGTTCTTCTTCACGCAGGCGTTCGGGGCCTTCAACGACAACGTCTACAAGAACGCGGTGCTGCTGATCGTCAGCTACGAGACCGCGGCCTACACGACGCTGAACCCGGGCGTGCTGAACCAGATCGCCGCCGGGCTCTTCATCCTGCCGTTCGTGCTGTTCTCCGGGATCTCCGGCCAGCTCGCCGACCGCTTCGACAAGGCCGTCGTCATGCGCTGCGTGAAGGCCTGCGAGGTCGGCATCATGGCGCTCGCCGGCGCCGGCTTCCACTTCCGGAACCTGTGGCTGCTGTTCGGCGCGCTGTTCCTGATGGGCGCGCACTCGACCTTCTTCGCGCCGGCGAAGTACGGAATCCTGCCGCAGGTGCTCGAGACCGACGAGCTGGTCGGCGGCAACGCGCTGCTCGACGCCGGCACCTTCCTCGCGATCCTGCTCGGCCAGGTGCTGGCGGGCGTGCTGGCCGCGCACCACGACCTCGCGGTGCTGGACACGGCGCTGATCGCGATCGCCGCGGCCGGCCTCGGCGTGAGCCTCTTTATCCCGAAGGCCAGGCCCGCGGCGCCGGCGCTCAGGATCGACCCGAACCTCGTGCGCTCGACGCTCGAGAACCTGCGCGCGACGCGCGAGCACCGGGTCGTGTTCCTGGCCGTGCTCGGGATCTCGTGGTTCTGGTTCTTCGGCGCGCTGATCATCACGCAGATGCCGGAGTACGCGAAGACGCTGCTGCACGGCGACGAGGACGTGTTCGTGCTGCTGCTGCTCGCGTTCTCGGTCGGCGTCGGCGCGGGCTCGCTGATGTGCGAGCGGCTGTCGGGCCGGCGCCTCGAGATCGGGCTCGTGCCGCTCGGCTCGCTCGGGCTCACGGTCTTCGGCATCGACCTCTTCTTCTCGACGCCGGCGCACCCGGGGGCGGTGCTGGTCGGGCCGGCGGCGCTGCTCGCCGCCTGGCCCGGCTGGCACGTGATCCTCGACATGGCGCTGATCGGCGTGTTCGGCGGGCTCTACAGCGTGCCGCTGTATGCGCTGATGCAGCGCGGCGCGCCGCCCGAGATCGTCTCGCGCGTCATGAGCGCGAACAGCTTCTGGAACGCGGTGTTCATGGTCGTCGCGGCCGGCTTCGGCGCCGTCATGCTGGCCGTGGGCGCCACGATCCCGCAGCTGATCCTGGTGGCCGCGATCCTGAATTTCGCGGTGGCCGCGTTCATCTATGCGCGCGTACCGGAGTTCCTGCTGCGCTTCCTCGCCTGGCTGATCGCGCGGGTGCTGTACCGGCTCAGGATCACCGGCCTCGAGAACGTCCCCGAGCAGGGCGCGGCGCTCGTCGTCTGCAACCACGTGAGCTTCGCGGACGCGCTCGTGCTCTCGGCCGCGATCCACCGGCCGATGCGCTTCGTCATGGAGGCGAGCATCTTCAGGATCCCGGTCGCGAAGCGGGTGTTCCGCGGCATGAAGGCGATCCCGATCGCGACCGCCGCCGAGGACGCGGCGGTGCGGGAGGCCGCGTTCGCGCAGATCGTGTCCGAGCTCGCGGCCGGGCAGCTGGTGTGCGTCTTTCCTGAGGGCCGGCTGACGCCCGATGGCGAGGTCGGCGAGTTCCGGCCGGGGCTCATGCGGGTCATGAAGGAGCGGCCGGTGCCGGTCGTGCCGGTCGGGCTGTCCGGGCTCTGGGGCTCGCCGTTCACGCGCTGCTATCGCGGCCTCGCCCGCTACGTGCCGCGGCGCCTGTGGTCGCGCATCGAGGTCACGATCGGCCGGCCCGTGCCGCCGTCGGAGGTCACGCCCGAGGGCTTGCGCGAGATCGTCGTGGCGCTGCGCGGTCCGATCGGCTGAACGGGGCGCGCTTGCGCGTTCAGGGCGCGCTCGCTAGCGTTGGGACGGGCCTGCCGTGCGGCGGCTCGTGCGTCGCAACATCCGGGTCGGCGGGGTCTGCGTGGACAAAATCTGGCTGAAGTCCTACCCGCCGGGCGTGCCCGCCGAGATCGACCCGGAGCAGTACCGCTCGCTCCGGGACCTGTTCGAGCACGCCTGCCGGACCTACCCGGCGCGCCCGGCGTTCACGAACTTCGGCCGCACGATCACCTACCGCGAGCTCGATTCGATGAGCCGCGCCTTCGGCGCGTGGCTGCAGAAGGAGGCGCTGCTCAAGAAGGGCGAGCGCATCGCGCTCATGATGCCGAACGTGCTGCAGTACCCGATCGCGCTGTTCGGCGCGCTCCGCGCGGGCCTGACGGTCGTGAACACCAATCCGCTGTACACGCACCGCGAGCTCGAGCACCAGCTGAAGGACTCCGGCGCCAAGGCGATCGTCGTGTTCGAAAACGCGGCGCACGTGCTGCAGGAGTGCCTCGCCGAGACCGACGTCGAGCTCGTCATCGTGACCGGCATCGGCGACCTGCTCGGCTTCCCGAAGGGCCCGCTGGTCAACTTCGTGCTGCGCAACGTCCGGAAGCAGGTGAAGCCCTTCGTGCTGCCGGATTCGCACCGCTTCACCGAGGTGCTCGAGCAGGGCAAGTGGGTCGACCTCGACGAGGTGCCGCTCGCGCCGGAGGACATCGCGTTCCTGCAGTACACGGGCGGCACGACCGGCGTCGCCAAGGGCGCGGTCCTGACCCACCGCAACATGGTCGCGAACACGCTGCAGGCCGACGCCTGGCTGCAGCAGTACAGCGACCAGCGCGACCGGCCGCAGACGGTGCTCGGGGCGCTGCCGCTGTACCACATCTTCGCGCTGACCTCGATCGCGCTGCTGTGGTCGCGGGCCGGCGGCCACACGCTGCTGATCACGAACCCGCGCGACATGCCGGGCTTCATCAAGGAGCTGAAGCGCCATCCGTGCACGGTCTACTACGGCGTCAACACGCTATTCAACGGGCTCCTCAACACGCCGGGCTTCGAGTCGCTCGACTTCTCCGGTCTCATGACCTGCGTCGCCGGCGGCATGGCGCTGCAGGGCGCGGTCGCCGAGCGCTGGAAGGTGCGCACCGGCTGCACGCTGTCGCAGGGCTGGGGCCTGACCGAGACCTCGCCGATCGCGACCACGAACCCGCGGCACGCGCCGTTCAACAACTCGATCGGGCTGCCGATGCCGTCGACCGAGATCGCGATCGTCGACGACCAGGGGCGTCAGCTGCCGGTCGGCGGCGTCGGCGAGATCTGCGTGCGCGGGCCGCAGGTCATGCGCGGCTACTGGAACCGGCCGGACGAGACCGCCAAGGTGATGCTCGACGGCGGCTGGCTCAGGAGCGGCGACGTCGGGCGCATGGACGCCGACGGCTTCGTCTACATCGAGGACCGCAAGAAGGACATGATCCTCGTGTCGGGCTTCAACGTGTACCCGAACGAGGTCGAGGGCGTGCTCGCCAAGCACCCGGGCGTGCTCGAGGTCGCGGCGGTGTCGCAGCCGGACGAGCACTCGGGCGAGGTGGTCGCGGTGTTCGTCGTGCGCAAGGACCCGGCGCTGACGAGCGAGGCGCTGGTCGAGTTCGCGCGCGGCGAGCTGACCGGCTACAAGATCCCGCGGCACGTGTACTTCCGCAACGAGCTGCCGAAGACGAACGTCGGCAAGATCCTCAGGCGCGCGCTGCGCGACGAGCTGCTGAAGAAGCCCTGAGCGGCCTCAGGGCCCGAGCCGGCGTTCGAGCACCACGAACCGCAGGTCGTCGCGCGCCGGCGCGCCGAGCCGCACGTCGTGGTACGGGAAGGGCTTCACCTCGCCGGTCGGCGTGTAGCCGCGCCGCTCGTACCAGGCGAGCAGTTCGACGCGCTGCTCGATGACGTGCATGTCGAGGCGCCGCGCGCCGAAGTGCTCGCGCGCGTAGTGCTCGGCCGCGGCCAGCAGGAAGCGGCCGTACAGGCTCCCCTGCATCGCCGGACGCACCGACAGGAGGCTGAGGTGGGTCGTCTCGGCGTGCTTCTCGAGGTGCAAGCAGCCATTCAGCTGCTGCTGGCCGCGGATCACGAGGATCACGCTGTCGGGCGCCCGCAGCAGCGTGAGCACGCCGTCGGCGTCGATGCGCGGCCCCTCGATCAGCTCGACCTCGCTGGTCCAGCCGCGGCGGCTCGGCGTGCCACGGTAGGCGGAGTTGACGAGCGTGACGATCGCGGCGGCGTCGGTCTCGCGCGCCACGGTCGTGAAGAGCTCATCGGGGCCGGCCTCGATCGTCACGGCGCGCTCACCGGGTCAGCGCCGCGGCGCTGACGAAGCCGAGGTAGGTCGCGATCAGGCACAGCAGGACCGAGCCCGCGACGTTGAGGCCGGCGCGGCCGAGGTCGCCCGCCTGCAGCATCGACACCGTCTGCAGGCTGAAGGCCGAGAAGGTCGTGTAGCCGCCGCACAGGCCGACCATGATGAACTGGCGCGCGAAGTCGGACTCGATCCAGCGGCCGCCCGCGCCCGAGCCGCCGGCCACGAAGCCGATCACGAAGCTGCCGGAGATGTTGACGAGCACCGTCCCCCACGGGAACGCAGGCCCGGCCGCGAGCGCGATCGCCTCCGACACCCAGTAGCGGGCGAGGCTGCCGAGCGCGCCGCCGACGGCGATCCAGAGCACGGTCATAGGGCGCCCACGATACCGTAACCCACGCGCCCGCTCAGGCGTGGTAGGCGGGCGAGAGCTCGTGCACGGCCTCGACCATCGCGAGCGCGTGCCCCGGGTCGACGTCCGGCAGGATGCCGTGGCCCAGGTTGAACACGTGGCCGTGACCGGCCCCGAAGCTCGCCAGCACGCGCCCGACCTCGGTGCGGATCGCGGCGGGCGGCGCGTACAGCACCGAGGGGTCGAGGTTGCCCTGCAGCGCGACCCGGTCGCCGACCAGCGCGCGCACGTCGGCGAGCTCGCTCAGCCAGTCGACGCCGACCGCGTCGGCGCCGGCCGCCGCGAGCGCGGCGAAGTTGAGGCCCGCGCCGCGCGTGAACAGGATCGACGGCACGCGCCGCCCGTCGTGCTCGCGCGGCAGGCCGGCGATGACCTCGGCCATGTAGGCCAGCGAGAACTCGCGGTAGGCGGCGGGCGCCAGCGCCCCGCCCCAGGTGTCGAACAGCATGACGGCCTGCGCGCCGGCACGGATCTGCGCCGCGAGGTAGTCGGTCGTCGCGCGCGCGAGCTTGCCGAGCAGCTCGTGCAGCGTCGCCGGCTCGCCATACAGCAGCGCCTTGCTGCGCTCGAAGTTGCGGCTCGAGGCGCCCTCGATCGCGTAGGTCGCGACGGTCCACGGGCTGCCTGCGAAGCCGATCAGCGGCACGCGCCCGCCGAGCTCGCGGCGGATCAGCCGCACGGCGTCCATGACGTAGCGCAGCTCCCGCTCCGGGTCGAGCGTAGGCAGCCGCGCGACGTCGGCGCGGCTGCGCAGCGGCCGGGCGATCTTCGGCCCCTCGCCGCCCTCGAACTCGAGGCCGAGGCCGAGCGCGTGCGGGATCGTCAGGATGTCGGAGAACAGGATCGCGGCGTCGAGCCGGAAGCGCGCGAGCGGCTGCAGCGTGACCTCGCAGGCGTAGTCGGGGTTCGTGCACAGCGCGAGGAAGCTGCCGGCCCGCTCGCGCGTCGCGCGGTACTCGGGCAGGTAGCGGCCGGCCTGGCGCATCATCCAGACGGGCGTGCGCGGCGTGGGCTGCCTGAGCAGCGCCCGCAGCAGCAGGTCATTGGCGAGCGCGGGGCCCACCCCGCGTCAGGCCCCGGCGCGGGCGGCGCGCGGCGCCTCGCCCGCGCAGGCGGCGGCGATCGAGGCCTGGATCGCCTCGGCGGCGGCGCGCGGATCGGCCGCGTCGCGGATCGGCCGGCCGACGACGATGTAGTCGGCGCCGGCCGCGAAGGCGCGCTCGACCGTCAGCACCCGCTTCTGGTCGTCGGCCGGGCGGTTCTCGGCCGGGCGGATGCCGGGGGTCACGAGCGTCAGCCGCTCGCCGCACTCGCGCCGGATCGCCGGCGCCTCGACGCCCGAGGTGATGACGCCGGCGCAGCCGGTCGCGAGCGCCTGGCGGGCGCGCGCGAGCACCAGCGACTCGACCGTGACGCCGAGGCCGAGCTCGTCGACATCGCCCTGGTCGAAGCTCGTCAGCACCGTGACGGCGAGGATGCCGAGGTCCCGCGAGGCGCCGACCGCCGCCTCGAGCACCGAGCGGTGGCCGTGCACGGTCGTGAAGGTGACGCCGCGGCCATTGAGGCCGCGGATCGCGCCGGCCACGGTCGCCGGGATGTCGAGGAACTTGAGGTCGACGAAGATCTTCTTGCCGCGCCCGACCAGCCAGTCGAGCAGCGGGAAGTAGTGGCCGGTCATCATCAGCTCGAGGCCGAGCTTGTAGAACGCGACCGACTCGCCGAGCGTCTCGACGGTGCGGCGCGCCTCCTCCGGTCCCGGCACGTCGAGCGCGAAGATCAGGCGTTCGCGGGCGGGAATCGTTTTCATGGCCGAATTATACCGCGCGGCCGCCGCCGCCGGTGGGGCGCCGGCTCAGCCCTGCGGCACGCTCGGATCGTAGAGGCGCGCGTGCTCGAGGATCGCGTAGCGGTCGGTCATGCCGGCGATGTAGTCGGCCACCGAGCGCGCGCGCCCCTCCTGGCCGCGCGCGACCTCCATGCGCCGGGCGGCGTCGCGGTGCTCGTCGGGCAGCAGGCGCAGGTCGTCGAAGTAGGCACGGAACAGCGCCTTCACGACGCGCTGCGCCTTCGTGGTCATGCGCACGACGCGGAAGTGCCGGTAGACGCGCTCCTGCAGGAACTTCTTGAGCTCGCGGTGTTCGGTCGCGACTCGCTCGCTGAAGGCGACGAGCGGCGAGCCGTGCGCGCGCACCGCCGCCGCGCTCGCCGGCGCCGCCGCCGCGATCTGCGCGCGGGTCGTGTCGATGAGGTCGGTCACGACCTCGTTGATCATGCGGCGCACGACCTCGTGCACCATGCGCCGCTCGGCGAGCCCGGGGTAGCGGGCCTCGACCGCGCTGTAGTGGCGGTGGAACAGCGTCACCTCGCCGAGCTCGCGGGTGCTGACGAGGCCGGCGCGCAGGCCATCGTCGACGTCGTGGTTGTTGTAGGCGATCTCGTCGGCGACGTTCGCGAGCTGCGCCTCGAGCGAGGGCTGCTGGCGCTCGAGGAAGCGCCGGCCGAGCTCGCCGAGCGTCGCGGCGTTGCGCGCCGAGCAGTGCTTGAGGATCCCCTCCCGGCACTCGAAGGTCAGGTTGAGGCCGGTGAACTCGGCGTAGCGCTCCTCGAGCTCGTCGACGACGCGGAGCGACTGCAGGTTGTGCTCGAAGCCGCCGTAGTCGCGCATGCACTCGTTGAGCGCGTCCTGCCCGGCGTGCCCGAAGGGCGTGTGGCCGAGGTCGTGCGCAAGGCAGATCGCCTCGCACAGCGTCTCGTTCAAGGACAGCGCGCGGCACACCGAGCGGGCGATCTGCGCGACCTCGAGCGAGTGCGTGAGGCGCGTACGGTACAGGTCGCCCTCGTGGTTGACGAACACCTGCGTCTTGTAGACGAGGCGGCGGAACGCGGTCGAATGCACGATGCGGTCGCGGTCGCGCTGGTACTCGCTGCGATGGCCGGTCGGCGGCGGCTCGGGATGCTGGCGGCCCTTCGAGTCCGCCTCGTGGCAGGCGTAGGGCGCGAGCAGCTGGTCCGCCGGCGGGTCGTTCGGGCGCGGCATCAGGCGAGCTCGGCCCGCAGCACGGCCTCGAGCGCGGCCGGGTCGTAGTCGCCGCTGACGACGCCCTCGCCGAGCGCCTTCAGCAGCACGAGGCGGATCCGCCCGCCCTGCACCTTCTTGTCGAGCGACATGAGCTCGCGGGCGCGCGCCGCGCCGATCCGCGGCGGCTTCAGCGGCAGGCCGGCGCGCTCGATCAGCGAGCGCACGCGCTCGAGCGCCGCGCCGTCGACCCAGCCGAGCCGGGCCGAGGTCTCGGTCGCGAGCACCATGCCGGCGGCGACGGCCTCGCCGTGCAGCCAGCTGCCGTAGCCCTCGGCCGCCTCGATCGCGTGCGCGAAGGTGTGGCCGAAGTTCAGCAGCGCCCGCGCGCCGTGCTCCCGCTCGTCGGCGGCGACGATGGCCGCCTTGATCTCGCAGGCGCGGCGGATCGCCTCGGCGAGCGCCGCGGGCTCGCGCGCCACGAGCGCTCCCATCGAGCGCTCGAGCCAGCCGAGGAACCCCAAGTCGCGGACCAGGGCGCACTTGATGATCTCGGCGAGCCCCGAGCGCAGCTCGCGCTCCGGCAGCGTCGCGAGCGTGTCGAGGTCGGCGAGCACCGCGCGCGGCTGGTGGAAGGCGCCGATCAGGTTCTTGCCGGCCGGGTGGTTGACCGCGGTCTTGCCGCCGATCGAGGAGTCGACCTGCGCGAGCAGCGTCGTCGGCAGCTGCACGCAGGCGATGCCGCGCTGCCAGGTGGCGGCCGCGAAGCCCGCCACGTCGCCGACCACGCCGCCGCCGAGCGCGAGGATCGCGCCGTCGCGGTGGACCCGCTCGGCCGCGAGGCGGTCGTAGATCGAGGCCAGCGTCGCGAGCGTCTTGAAGGACTCGCCATCCGGCAGCAGGCACTCGGGCAGCGCGCGCGGCGCGAGTGCGGCCTTGAGGCGCGCGGCGTAGAGCGGCGCGATCGTGACGTTGCTGACGAGCAGCAGCGGCCCCGCCGGCAGCGCCGCCTCGAGGCGCGCGCGATCGCCGAGCAGACCGCGGCCGATGTGAATCGGGTAGCGGACGGCGCCCGTGTCGACGGTAAGGGTGAGGACGGGCGCGGTCATCGCCCGACGATAACAAGAACGCCCGCGGAGGTCTTGGCCGGGCGGCGGTGCTCGCGGCTATCGGCGCGACGCCGCGAGCTCGCGGGCGCCCGGCGCCGCGGTGGCCATTAAGTCTACGTGGATCAGCGACTTACGCGCGGGCGCACGCGGTGCCTCAACGTGCGCGGCCGGCCACCTTCGCGTTCACGATCGCGTAGCGCAGCAGCGCCGCCGCCGACTCGAGGCCGAGCTTCTCGCAGATGTTGCGCTTGTGCGAGTCGATGGTCTTGACCGCGGTGCCGAGGCGATCGGCGATCTCGCGCGTCGACAGCGCACCGGAGAGCAGCTCGATCACTTCCTGCTCGCGCAGCGTCAGCGCTTCCTGCGCGCGCGGCCGCCGGTCGGAGCTGTTCGCGACCCGGCGCATCACGCGCTGCGCGAGCGCCTCGCTCAGGTACACGCCGCCCGCGGCCACGCGGCGGATCGCCGTGATGAGGTCGGCGGGCGCCGCGTCCTTCATCGTGTAGCCGCGCGCACCGGCCGCGAGCGCGTCGTCCGCGTACAGCGACTCGTCGAACATCGACAGCACGAGGACCGCGGGGGTGTGCGCGAGCGAGGGCAGCGCGCGCAGCAGCTCGAAGCCGCTGTGCTCGCCGAGCGTCAGGTCGAGCAGCACGACATCCGGCTTCAGCAGGTCGATCGCGGCCCGCGCCTCGGCGATGTTGGTCGCCTCGCCGCAGACCTTGAGGTCCTCGTGCGAGTCGATCAGCTGCCGAAGTCCGATGCGGACGACCTCGTGGTCGTCGACCAGCAGCACGCCGATGACGCGGCGCGCGGCCGGCGTGGCGTTCGGCTCGAGGGCGGGATAGGTGGCGTCGAAGTCCAAGTCCGGGGTCTCCGTCCGTCCGCAGTGCGCGGGGGGACGCATGGTCCGGTCTGGACCCGGCAGGCTCAATGAGAAGAACCCCGAGTCGGGACCCGGAAACTCCCGTGTTATCGGATACCGCGCCGCTCGAGCTCGGCGACGATCTGCTCAGCCACCGTCTGGACCTTGCGCCGGTCCGTGGCGACAACGATTGCAGCGGTCTGCCGGTACAGCGGCTCGCGGATGCCCATGAGCTCCGCGAGCCTCACCGCCGGGTCGGTCGCGTGCAGCAGCGGCCGGTGGCGGCCGTGGCGCGTGCGCTCGACCTGCTGCTCGACCGAGGCCTCGAGGTACACCGCCGTGCCGCGCTCGGTGAGCGCCTGGCGGTTCTCGGGCAGCAGCACGGCGCCGCCGCCGGTCGCGAGCACGATTCCCGGCAGGCGCGTCAGGTCCTCGATGACCTCGCGCTCGCGCGCCCGAAAGCCCGGCTCGCCTTCCTTCTCGAAGATGAAGTTGATGTCGACGCCGGTGCGGCGCTCGATCTCGGCGTCGCTGTCGTAGAACTTGCGGTGGCAGAGCCGCGCGAGAGCGCGTCCGACGGCCGACTTGCCGGAGCCCATCGGCCCCACGAGAAAGATGCTGGACTGCGAATGCGCCGCGCCCGCGGCCTCAGCGTCGGTCATGGGCGGAGTCTAGACCAGACCCCGCAAGAAGAACGGCCGCCCGAGGGCGGCCGTGCTTGCGGTCTGCTGCAGTCAAATCATCTCGGATCCGCACAGGTGGCCGCCGTCCCGTACGGGCTCACCGGCCCCGGCGGGCCCGTGCTGCAGCCGTAGTCGGTGGTCGTGCCCTGCAGGACGAAGGTCGAGGTCGCGCTGCTCTGAGTACCTTGCGTGGTGCTCGACGCAACGAGCGTGACCTTCACCCAGTAGGAATGGTCGCGCGGGTAGGTCACGGTCACGTCAAGACGGCCAGTCGCGTCGGTCGTCCCGGCGCTCGGCGACACGACCGCGATATTGCCGGGCTCGAGCGTGCCGTTACAGTTCTTGTCCTTGACGTGCGCGGTCAGTGTCGAGGTCGGGTTCGTCGCCAGATCCGTGCATGTACCGAGCGCGCCCGAGCCGTCCGCCGACGCGATGTTGCCGGTGTAATCCGTATCCTCGTTCGTGCACATCTTCGTGCCGTCGTAGGCCAGCGGATCGGTGGCCAGCGTGCTGTACGCCGGCCCCCAGTACTGGGCGCCCGTCGGGCAGGTCAACACGCCCTTGCCGTAGGCGACCGGGAGCACCGAGACCGTGATCGGGACGTTCGCCAGCGCGGCGCCATGGCTGTCGACCGCGAAGACGCTGTAGATGATCTGGTAGATCGACGTCTGCGTCGTGTCGATGATCTTGTTGCCCGTGCCGAGCGACAGGAACACCGTCTGCCCGCCGACCGTCAGCTGCGTGGTGGAAGTGATCGCGGTCCCGCTCAGCGTCGCCGAGATCGTCACGCCGTTGGCGCCGCTGGTCGAGTTGCCGGCCGTGTAGACCGTCTGCGCGCGACCCTGGGCATCCGTCTGCGCCGAGGCGACCGACAGCCCGCCGTTGGTCGGGTCCGACACCACCTGGAAGTCGACCGTCGCGCCCTCGACCAGGTTGTTGTTGACGTCGCGAACGAGCGCAGTGATCGTGCTCTGGCCCTGCACCGCGACCGCGGCCGGACCGGCCTGCACCGAGATCTGGCTGGGGTTCAGCGCGACGAAGTTCAGGTTGAGCTGCGCGGTGACCGCCGCCGCGGTCGCCTGGACGATCGACGGCCCGGCGCTCGTGGAGCTGATCTGGACGCTTGCCTGGCCACTCGCATTCGTGTTCACGGCCGTGGCTGGTACGACCGTCCCGCGGCTTGCGGCGAACGTGACCGGCTGCCCGACCACCGCCGCGCCGCCGTTCAACCAGGTGACGGTGACGGTCTGCGAGGCGCCGAGATTGACGTTCGTGTTGTTTGCCGGCGAGGTGATATTGAAGCTCTGGGCGCTCACGGCGACCATGATTTGCTGGCTCAGCCCGTCAGCTGTCGCGGTGATCGTGTCGGTGCCGCCTTTCGCCGCCGTCACGGTGAAGGTGGCGCGGCCGCTGCCGTCGGTCGTCAGCGCGGTCCCGCTGAGCGTGTTGCCGTTCGCGGACGACACGGTTACCGCCGCGCTCGGGATGCCCTGACCCGACGAGTTGGTCAGCAGCACCGTGCACGCGCCGCTGTTGCCGAGCACGAGGTTTGCCGGCCCGCTGAGCGTCAGCGACGTACCGGTAACGCTGACGGGCAGCGTCGTCATCGCGGTGCCGGCGTTCGCCGTCACCGTGATCGTGCGATTGGTCGGGTCAGTTCCCGCGTTCAACGTCGCCTTGGCCAAGCCATTGGCGTCGGTCACCGCCTGGGTAACCGTCAGCACGCCCGATGTGACCGCGAACGTGACCGTCACGCCCGCAAGGGCGGTGTTGTTCGCGTCGCGCAGCAGCGCCGTGATGTTGGCCGACTTCGATCCGTCCGAAGGAATCTGCGGGCTGTCAGTCTGGAGGCTGACCGTCTGCTGGATCGCGACAACGCCGACCGTCGTATTGCCGCTGACGTTGCCCGTCGTCGCCGTGATCGTCAGGTTGGTGCCGGCCGCTGCGCTGATGTTGGTCAGCGTGGCCGTGGCATTGCCGCTGGTATCGGTCGTGCCGCTCGTGACGGTGATCGCTCCACCGGCCGAACTCGCGAACGTGACGGTGACGCCGTTGACGCCAGCGTTGTTCGCATCAAGCGCCGTAGCGGTGATCGTCGACGATGTGCTGCCATCGGCGGCGACCGTCGCCGGCGACGCCTTCACCGTGACCGACGCAACGCCGTTGCCACCGCCGCCGCCGCCGCTATGGCCGGTCAGCGTGTCGGACGAGCCACCGCCGCAGCCCGCGAGCAGCACGCTCGAGGCAATCAGCGCACCAAGACTTTTCCAGAAATTCATCCGTCCTCCCAATATTCGTTCGCTGCCGCTGCTTCCCCGCAGGAGCGTCAGTACAGGTTGCTTCCCTCGCGCAGAATCTTCGGCGTGACGAAGATCAGGAGTTCGTCTTTGTTGTTCGTCTTGGTCGTGTTCTTGAACAGGTAGCCGAGCAGCGGGATGTCGCCGAGGAACGGCACCTTGTTCTCGCTGGTGCTGCGAGTCGTTTCCATGATGCCGCCGAGGACGACCGTCTGGCCGTCGTTGACGAGCACCTGGGTCGTGATGGCGCGCGTGTCGATCGACGGCACCTGGCCGCCGGTCGCGCTCTGCACGACCTGGCCGACGCTGTCATCCGACACCGCGAGGTCGAGGATCACGCGGTTGTCCGGCGTGATCTGCGGCTTGACCTTCAGCGACAGCACCGCCTTCTTGAACTGCGTGGTCGTCGCGCCGGAGCCCGAGGACTCCTGGTACGGGATCTCGACGCCCTGCTCGATCGTCGCTTCCTTCTGGTTCGACGTGATCAGGCGCGGGGCCGAGACGATCTCGCCGCGGCCCTCGGCCTGGGCGGCCGACAGCTCGAGGTCGACCAGGAAGTTGCCGCTCAGCACCGACAGCGCGATCTGGCCGGCCGGGTTCGCGACCGGCAGCGTCACGTTGTAGCGCGACAGGTAGTCGGAGGTGCTGGTCGGGATCGACACCGGGAACGGCGAGCCCGAGCCGCCCTGCAGGTTGGTCAGCGCCGAGCTCACGATCGTGTTGTTCGACGCGGCCGAGCCCGAGATCGCCACGAGGCCGTTCGAGCCCTTGGCGCGCACGTCGGTCGTGCCGAGCTGCACGCCCAGCTGGCGCGTGAAGTCGTCGTTGACGATGACGATGCGCGACTCGATCAGCACCTGGCGGATCGGGATGTCGAGCGTCGTGACCAGCCGGCGGATGTCGGACAGCCGGTCGGCCGTGTCCTGCAGCAGCAGCGTGTTCGTGCGGTCGTCGATCGCGACGCTGCCGCGCGGCGAGAGCAGCGAGTTGCCCTGCTTGCCCTTGATGAGGAGCGCGAGGTCAGCGGCCTTGGCGTAGTTGACCTGCAGGTACTCGGTGCGCAGCGGCGCCAGCTCCTCGACCTCCTTGCGGGCCTGCAGCTCGGCCTTCTCGCGCGCGGCGAGCTCCTCGGCCGGGCCCACCAGGATCACGTTGTCCCGGCGGCGCATCGCGAGGCCCTTGGTGCGCATGACGATGTCGAGCGCCTGGTCCCACGGCACGTTCTGCAGGCGCAGCGTCACGCCGCCCTGCACGGTGTCGCTGACCACGATGTTCTGGCCGCTGGTGTCGGCGAGCAGCTGCAGCACGGCGCGGACGTCGATATCCTGGAAGTTCAGGGTCAGCCGCTCGCCGGTGTACTCCTTCTTCTCCTCCGCGACCTTGCCCTTCGAGGGGCTGGCCGCGCGGACCTCGACCACGTACTGGTTGTCGGTCTGGTAGGCGAGCTGGTCGAAGTCGCCCTGCGCGTTGACGACGAGGCGCGAGCTGGTGTCGATCTTGAGCGCATCGACCGAGGTCACCGGCGTCGCGAAGTCGACGACGTCGTAGCGCTTGACGAGGTCCGGCGCGATCTTCGCGCCGACGAAGTCGACGACGATCTGCTGGCCTTCCTGGCGGACGTTGACCGGCGTGCGCGGGTCGCTGAGCCCGACCGTCAGGCGGCCGGTGCCGTCGGCGGCGCGGCGGAAGTCGATGCTCGAGACGCGCCGCTCGCCGGAGGCGGCGGGCGCGGTGGCGGCGGCGGCCTCGGCCGCGGTCGGGGCGGACACGGGGACCGCGGCGCCGTTGCGGCTCTGGCCGACGGTGACGATGATCGTGTTGCCGTCGACCTTCGTGTCGTACGGCTGCATCTGGTCCATGTTCAGCACGAGCCGGGTGCGGCCACTGCCCTCGCCGGCGACCAGGCTGTCGACGCCGCCCGCCTTCACGTCGACGCGGCGGTTGGGGAGCGCGAGCGTCACGCCTGGCAGGTCGAGCGAGATGCGCGCCGGCTTGTCGATCGTGAACGCCAGCGGCTGCGGCGCGGGACCGGAGGTGTGGAACTTCAGCTGGACCTGCTGCCCAGGAAGCGCCGTCACGTCCACGGACTCGAGCCGGTTGGCGATGCCCTGCGCGAGCGTGGCACCGAGGGGCGCGAGCCCGAAGAACAGTGCGAGCACTGCGAAGCCAAGGCCAGCGCGCTTGGCGCGCGGCGCGGCAGTAACAGGCCCGATATTGGCGTTCATTCCCACACTCCCCGTAGCAATCAGTTGGTGCCGAGCGAGATGGCGGCCTGGCGTTCCATGTATCCGCCCAGTCCGTCCGGCACGATCTCGGTCACGGCGATCTTCGATTCGGTGATGGCGCTGACGCGGCCGTCGTTCTGGCCAACGTAATTGCCCGGCAACACTCGATGGATCAGCCCGTCCTTCGTCTGGACGAGCCCGAAAACCTTCCCGCCCTGGTGCAGCGTCCCGACCATGCGCAGCGTGTCGAGGGAGAAGCCCTCGAGGAACTCGCGGTTGCGGCGCGCATCGGGACGGACGCCGCCGGCGCCCGGCGCGACGACCGGCACGCTCGGCTGGAACGGCGAGCGCAGCCCGCTCGGGTCGTACACGAACGACTCGTAGGGCTTGATGTCCGGCATCGGCTCGATGCGGCCGCCCGGGCGCTTCTTCATCTGCTCGAGCTCGGTCTTGAGGTCCGAGGTCGAGTCGCCGCAGCCGGCGATGGGCCCGAGGACGAACGCGGCGAGCAGTACCGCGATCAGCGGACGTGCGAGGCGCAGCATTAGTAGCTACCTCCCGCCGTCCCGGGTGCGCCCGGCTTCGGCTTGTTGCCGACCGGAGCGGTCTCCGAGTCGTCAAGGTAGCGATAGGTCTTCGCGGTCACGTCGAGCACCAGCCGGTCGGGTCCGGAGTCCTTGCCTTCCGGCGTGATCGTGATGTCGTGCAGCGTCACGATGCGCGGCAGGGCCGCGATGCCGCTGACGAAGTTGCCGAACTCGTGGTACGAGCCGGTCAACCTGATCTTGATCGGCAGCTCGGCGTAGAAGTCCTTCTTCACCTCGGCGGCGGGCTGGAACAGCTTCTCCTGCAGGCCGGCGGCGAGGCCGGTCTGCGAGATGTCGACCAGCAGGCTCGGCACCTCGGTGCGGCCCGGCAGCTGGCGGAGCATCGCGCCGAAGGAGCGCTCCATCTCCTTGAGCTGCGCCTTGTACGGCTCGATGTTGGCGGCCTTGCGCTGCTTCTCGTCGAAGGTCTGCTTCAGGTCTTCCTCGGTCTTCTTGGCGGCGTCGAGCTCCGGCATCTGGCTGCGGATCGGCCAGTACCAGATCAGCAGGCCGGTCATCGCCAGGAACAGGACCGCGATCGCGAGCGCGCGGAACAGCAGCGGCCAGCGGCCGACGTCCTTGGGGTCAAGGTGCTTCAGTTCGTCGATGAAGTTCATGTGGCGCCCCCCGCCCGAGCCGGCTTGCGCGCCTTGCGGTCATCCTCGGCGGGCGTCATCGACTTCTGCATCGCGCTCAGCGTGAACTCGGAGCCGAAGCCGCCGGCCTTCTGCGTCTCGACGACCTGCAGCTGCGGGTCGGTGAGCCAGGACGAGGCCTCGATGTTGCGCATGAACGTCGACACGCGCGTCGAGGACTGCGCGACGCCCTTGATCTCGAGCTTGAGCTCGTTCTGCTTGACCGAGGTCAGGTAGACGCCGTCGGGCAGCGTGCGCGCCAGCTGGTCGAACACGTGCACGACCTCGGGGCGGCTGCGCTGCAGGCGCTCGACGACTTCCATGCGCGACTTCATGCGCGCCTTCTGGGCCTCGAGGCCCTGGATCTCGGTGATCTGCTTGTCGAGCTCGGCGATCTCGTGCTTCAGGAGCTCGTTGCGATCGCGCTGGTGGTCGATCGCGGAGCTGATGCCCCAGCTCGTGAACAGCGTGACGGCGCCGGCGGCCAGCAGCGCGCCGATGGCCAGCACGCCGAACTCGCGCTGGCGCCGCGCCCGCTCGATTTGCCGATGCGGCAGTAGGTTAATTCTCGGCATCAGTCGAAGCTCCGCAGCGCGAGGCCGCAGGCGATCAGGAGCGCGGTCGCGTCCTTCTTGACGCCCTGCGCCTTCGCCTTCGAGGACAGTTTCATCTGGCCGAGCGGGTCGCCGCGCTCGGCGGCGATGCCGACGCGGCTCGCGATCACGTCGGAGACGCCGGAGATGTTCGCGCAGCCGCCGCAGATCAGGATCTGCTCGGGCTGCTCGCGGCCACCGCCGGACGCCAGGTAGAACTGCAGGCTGCGGCTGACCTGCTGGGTCATGTCGTCGATGAACGGGTCCAGCACTTCCGGCTGGAAGTTCGACGGCAGGCCGCCTTCCTTCTTGGCGCGACCGGCCTCCTCCATCGACAGGCCGTAGGTGCGCATGATCTCCTCGGTCAGCTGCTGGCCGCCGAAGGCAAAGTCGCGCGTGTAGATCACGCGCAGGTTCTTGAGCACCGAGAAGGTCGTCGTGCTGGCGCCGAAGTCGACGACCGCGATCGTGCGCTCGTTGCCGCCGTCGACCATCTGGTGGGTCAGCAGGCGGCAGGCGTTCTCGAGCGCGAAGGCCTCGACGTCGACGATGCGCGAGGTGAGGCCGGCCGCGGTCACCGCCGCCTGGCGCTGCTCGACGTTCTCGGTGCGCGTCGCGACCAGCAGGACGTCCTGCATCTCGGGATCTTTCTCCGACGGACCCATGACCTCGAAGTCGTAGCTGACTTCGTCCATCGGAAACGGGATGTACTGGTCGGCCTGCAGCTCGACCTGCGCTTCCAGGTCGCGCGGCGTCAGCGAGCGCGGCATCTGGATGACTTTCGTGATCGCAGCGTCACCGGAAATCGCGACCGCCACTTCCTTGGCGCGGGCGCCGCTGCGCTTGATCGCGCGCTTGATGGCCTCGCCCACGGCCTCCGCGTCGACGATCGCTTTCTCGTTGATCGCGCTGTGCGGGGTCGCCTCGGCAGCGTAGGCCTCGACGCGGTACTGGTCGCCGGAGCGGGCGAGCTCGATTAACTTAATCGAGGAAGTCGTGATGTCGAGCCCGATCAACGGTCGGTTTTTCTGCCCGAAGCCGAACGAAATTTGCGGCAGAGAGAGCTTCATAAATCCTTTTTAATACAAAGCCTTAAATAGCCTTGCCGCCGGTCCGCTTTAGGATTGCCGGGCAACTTTATAGCAACAAACTGTTAAATGGAACGTGAGACCGCTCACGAATCACCCCCCTGAAACCCGCACCCCATTAAGTCGTGACCAAACCGTGACGCCGTGCCGATCGCGCGCATCGGCCCGAGGGGAACTGTCGGCGGGAGGTGGGGTCGGCTTGAGGACCGACGAGGCTGCGTACGGGCGGCGGTGGCGGGAGGGTCCCCGCACCAGGCGGTCCGGCCGGCAACCCCGCTGTCCTAGGCCGGACCGACTCGCGTCGCCGTCACCCGTAGACCGGTGGCTTTGCGTCCCCACCTTTCGATGGGTTTGCCTTTAAGCGGCGGCTACTATGCATAATCACCCTACCCTAGGCAAATACTTGCGCCGCATTCCTTTGAACTCTCGTTATGTTCGCCTGGGGCTCTGGGCGGCTGCCGGACTGACCGTCGTGGGTGGCGGGATCCTGCTGGCGGTGCTCGCCACCTTCTATTACCTCGCACCGACGCTGCCCGAGGTCGCACAGCTGCGCGACCTGCGCCTGCAGGTGCCGCTGCGCGTCTACACCCGCGATGGCCGCCTGCTGGCCTCGATCGGCGAGCAGCGGCGCGTGCCGGTGCAGTTCGAGGGCATCCCGAAGCAGGTCGTCAACGCCTTCCTCGCCGCGGAGGACGACCGCTTCTTCTCGCACGGGGGCATCGACTACGAGGGCCTGCTGCGCGCGCTCGTCGTGACCGCGACGACCGGCGAGGCCCGCCAGGGCGGCAGCACGATCACGATGCAGCTGGCGCGGAACATGTTCCTGACGCCGGAGAAGCACCTGCGCCGCAAGCTGCAGGAGATCTTCCTCGCCCGGCGCATCGAGAGCGAGTTCTCGAAGCAGGAGATCCTGACCCTCTACCTCAACAAGATCTTCCTCGGCCAGCGCGCCTACGGCGTCGCCGCCGCGGCCGAGGTCTACTACGGCAAGTCGCTCGGCGAGCTTTCGCTGCCCGAGATCGCGACGATCGCCGCGCTGCCGAAGGCGCCCTCGCAGCTGAACCCGATCGCGAACCCGGCGGGCGCCAAGCAGCGGCGCGCGTACGTGCTGAGGCGCATGTACGACAAGGGCTACATCACGCGCGAGCAGCACGACGCCGGCGTCGAGGCGCCGATCGAGACCACCGAGCACGGGCCGCGCGTCGAGGTCGACGCGCCGTACGTCGCCGAGATGGTGCGCGCCGAGCTCGCCGAGAAGTACGGCGATGAGGCGTACAGCGCGGGCTACCAGGTCGTCACGACCATCGACAGCCGCCTGCAGCACGCCGCCGACTGGTCGCTGCGTGCGGCGCTGCTCGAGTACGACCGCCGCCACGGCTGGCGCGGCGCCTCGGGGCACGCGGCGACACCGCCGAGCGATGCGCGCGAGGCCGTCGGGATGCTCGAGCGCTTCCAGCCGGTCGGCGGCCTCGTGCCGGCGGTCGTCGCGCTCGTGGGCGCGCGCTCGGTGACCGCGTTCGCCAAGGACGGGCAGCGCTACCTCGTGCCGTGGGACACGGGCCTCGCGTGGGCGCACCGCACCGACAAGGCCGGTGTCGCCGGCCCGCCGCCGCGCCAGCCGAGCGAGGTGGTGAGCGCGGGCGACGTCGTCTACCTGCAGCCGAGCGGCGCGGGGCAGGCACTGCTCGCGCAGGTGCCGCAGGTGCAGGGCGCGTTCGTGTCGATGGACCCGCAGGACGGCGCGATCACCTCGCTGGTCGGCGGCTTCGACTTCTACGCCAGCAAGTTCAACCGCGCCGTGCAGGCGCGCCGCCAGCCGGGCTCCTCGTTCAAGCCATTCATCTACTCGGGCGCGCTCGAGCATGGCTTCACGCCGGCGACCGTGATCCTCGACGCGCCGGTCGTCATCGAGGGCGCGGGCGCCGAGGACATGTGGCGCCCGGAGAACGACGCCAAGCACTTCTATGGCCCGACGCGGCTGCGCGATGCGCTCGCGCGCTCGCGGAACCTCGTGTCGATCCGCATCCTGCGCGCGCTCGGCGTCGACTACGCCGTCGACTACGCGACCCGCTTCGGCTTCGACAAGGACGAGCTGCCGCACAACCTGACCATGGCGCTCGGCACGGCGCAGCTGACGCCGGTCGAGCTCACGACCGGCTACGCGGTGTTCGCGAACGGCGGCTTCAGCGTCGAGCCGTACCTGATCGAGCGCATCGACGACGCCGGCGGCAAGACGCTGTTCGAGGCGGAGCCGAAGGTCGCGTGCGCCGAGTGCGACCAGCCGGTCGATCCGCCGCTGCCGGGCGAGGATGCCGAGGGCGCGCCGGCGGCGGTGCCGGCCGTGAACGAGGCCGCGCCCGCGCGCGACGCCGCGACGGCGCGCTCGCACGCGCCCGGGCCGACGGTGCTCGGGCCGATGGCCGCGGGCACGACGCGGCTCGCCGAGCTCGGCGAGGGCTTCGCCGGACCCGCGCCCAAGGATCGCGCGCCGCGGGTGATCTCGGCCGCAAACGCCTACCTGATGACCGACCTCATGCGCGACGTGATCCGCCGCGGCACCGGCCGGCGCGCGCTCACTCTGAAGCGCGACGACATCGCCGGCAAGACCGGCACGACCAACGACCGGCGCGACACGTGGTTCATGGGCTTCAACGCCGACATCGTGGCCGGCGCGTGGGTCGGCTTCGACCAGGAGCGCTCGCTCGGCGCCGGCGAGGAAGGCGGCCACACGGCGCTGCCGATGTGGGTGTACTTCATGGGCGAGGCGCTGGCCGGGATGCCGGAGCACCGGCTCGCGCAGCCGGACGGGATCGTCAGCGCGCGCATCAACGCGACCACCGGCGAGCTGGCGCGCACCAACGACCCGGACGCGATGTTCGAGCTGTTCCTCGCCGGCCGGCTGCCGGGCGGCGGCGGCATCGCGGCGAACGCCGCCAACAACCCCGCCGCGAAGCAGGGCGCACCGAGCGACGAGTCGATCTTCTGAGCGCGCCCGGCGGGCGGCCGCCGGGCCTGTGCTAGAGTCAAACGGTCGAAGCCGCCGGAGAATAACGATGACTCGGCCCCGCGCGATCCGCGGAGACGACCTGCGGCGAGCGCTCGCCCAGGAGGCGGCCCGCCTGATGTTCGAGCACGGCGTCGACGACTACGGCTTCGCCAAGCGCAAGGCGGCGGAGCGGCTCGGTGCCGGCGAATACGCGGTGCTGCCGAAGAACTCCGAGATCGACGCGGCGCTCGCCGAGTACCAGCGGCTGTTCGCGCACGACACGCATGCCGAGACGCTCGCCGGCCAGCGCCGCGCCGCGCTCGACGCGATGCGGCTGCTCGCGGAGTTCGAGCCGCGGCTCGTCGGCCCGGTGCTGACCGGCACCGCGACGCCGCACCAGGAGATCAGCCTGCACGTGTTCTCGGACTCGGCCGAGGCGGTCAGCGTCAAGCTGCTCGACGACCGCATCCAGTTCCGGATCGCCGAGCACCGCGTGAAGATGAATGCCGACCGCGTGCTGCAGCTGCCGGCGATCCAGTTCAGCGTCTTCGACCACGCCATCGAGGCCACCGTGTTCCCGCGCGACGGCATCCGCCAGTCGCCGCTGTCGCCGAGCGATGGTCGGCCGATGCGCCGCGCGGCGGCCGGCGAGGTGCAGGCGCTGCTCGAGCACGCGCCGGAAGCGCAGGCCTACTGAGCCTCAGCGCTCGCGGCGCGTGAACTTCGCGATGCCCTCGCGGGCATCCGGCATGACCGCGTTCCTCGCCATGACGTCCCCGGCCGCCGCATAGGCCGCCTCGGTCGCGAGCTCGCGCTGGCGGTAGAACAGGCGCTTGCCGGCGGCGACCGCCGCGGGCGACTTGGCCGCAATCGCGAGCGCCAGCTTCTCGACCTCGGCGTCGAGCGCCTCGGGCGCCGCGACCCGGTTCACGAGGCCGCGCGCGCGCGCCGTCTCGGCGTCGATGAACTCGCCGGTCAGCAGCATCTCGAGCGCCGGCTTCTGCGCGACGTTGCGCGACAGCGCGACCGCCGGCGTCGAGCAGAAGAGCCCGAGGTTGATGCCCGACACCGCGAAGCGCGCGGCGCTGCTCGCGACCGCGAGATCGCACATCGCGACCAGCTGGCAGCCGGCCGCGGTCGCGATGCCCTGCACGCGCGCGATGACCGGCTGGGGCTGGCGCTGGATCGCGACCATCAGCTCGCTGCACGCGGCGAACAGCGCGCGCAGCTCCTCGACGCCCGCCTCCGGGCCCATCTCGCCGAGGTCGTGCCCCGCGCAGAAGGCCTTGCCCTCGGCCGCGAGCACGATCACGCGCACGTCGGCGTCGCTCGCGAGCCCGTCGAGCGCGGCCTTGAGCGCGGCAATCGCCTCGGCCGACAGCACGTTGTAGCGCTGCGGGCGGTCGAGCGTCAGCCAGGCGACGGGGCCGCGGCGCTCGAGGCGCAGCGGTGCGGAGGCGGCGGGCTCGGGATGGGCGCTCATCGGTCGGCTCCTTGGAGTGTCGGCTCGGCGGCGGAATCAGGCGTGCGCGTCCTCGCCGAGCGCGAGCTCGGCGCGCAGCCGCTCGCGCAGCAGGAACTTCTGCACCTTGCCGGTCACCGTCATCGGGAAGGCATCGAGGAAGCGCACGTAGCGCGGCACCTTGTAGTGCGCGATCGAGGCGCGGCAGAAGTCGCGGATCTCGTCCTCGCCGGCGCGCACGCCGTCCTTGAGACGGATGCAGGCACAGACGGCCTCGCCATAGCGCGGGTCGGGCACGCCGACGACCGCGACGTCGAGCACCGCCGGGTGGCGGTACAGGAACTCCTCGATCTCGCGCGGCGAGATGTTCTCCCCGCCGCGGATGATCAGGTCCTTGAGGCGCCCGACGATGTTGCAGTAGCCGCCGGCGTCGATGACGGCGAGGTCGCCGGTGTGCATCCAGCCGGCGGCGTCGATCGCTTCGCGCGTGCGCTCGGGCTCGTTCCAGTAGCCGCGCATCACGTTGTAGCCCCGCGTCAGCAGCTCGCCGGGCGTGCCGCGCGGCACGACCCGGCCGTCGGCGTCGACGACCTTGACCTGCACGTGCGGGTGGATGCGCCCGACCGTCGTCACGCGTCGCTCGAGCGGGTCGTCGGCGCCGCTCTGGAAGCTGACCGGGCTCGTCTCGGTCATGCCGTAGGCGATCGTGACCTCGGGCATGTGCATCTCGGTCGTGACCCGGCGCATGACCGCGACCGGGCACGGCGCACCGGCCATGATGCCGGTGCGCAGCGACGACAGGTCGAAGTCCCCGAAGCGCGGGTGCTCGAGCTCGGCGATGAACATCGTCGGCACGCCGTGCAGCACCGTGCAGCGCTCGCGCTCGACGCACTCGAGCACGGCGAGCGGATCGAAGCCCTCGCCCGGGAACACGCTCGCCGCGCCGTGCGTGGCCGCGGCGAGCACGCCGAGCACCATGCCGAAGCAGTGGTACATCGGCACCGGGATGCACAGGCGGTCGGCGCCCGAGAGGCGCAGCGCCTCGCCGACGAAGTAGCCGTTGTTGACGATGTTGAAGTGCGTCAGCGTCGCGCCCTTCGGCGCGCCGGTCGTGCCGCTCGTGAACTGGATGTTGCAGGGCTGGTCCGGGTCGAGGCCCGCGGCGAGCGTGCGCGTCGCGTCCGCGCCGACCGCGGCGCCGGCGGCCGCGACCGCCTCGAAGGCGAGGCAGCCGGCGCCCGGCGCGGGGCCGAGCCCGATCAGGACCTCGAGCTCCGGGAACGCCGCCGCGCGCAGCCGGCCGGGGGCGCTGGTCGCGAGCTCCGGGATCAGGCCGTGCAGGATCGCCGCGTAGTCGCTGCCCTTGAAGGCCGGCGCGAACACGAGCGCGCGGCAGCCGACGAGCCGGAGCGCGTAGCCGAGTTCGCTCGCGCGGTAGGCGGGGTTCACGTTGACGAGGACGAGGCCCGCGCGCGCCGCGGCGAACATCGTCAGCACCCACTCGGCGCGGTTCGGTGCCCAGATGCCGATGCGCTCGCCGGGCCTGAGCCCCACGCCGATGAACCCGCGCGCGAGGCGCTCGACCTCGGCGTCGAGCGCGGCGAAGCTGTAGCGCGGCCCCTGACCCGCCACGATCAGCGCCGGTGCGTCGGGGTGGTCGTGCGCCGCCCGGCGCAGCACCTCATCGACGGTCAGGTACAGGAGCGGCCGGTCGCTGGTGCCCGACACGAAGCTCGGCGCGGGCGGGTCGGTCGGTGGCGGGCTCGGCGACGGTGGCATCGTGGCGCACCGGCGGGTGCGGGCTCGCGACGGTCGCGAGGCGCCGGGTGCCGACCGACTATAGCGCCAATGCCGACCGCCGCCGCGGGCCGGCCGCCGGGTCCCGGCTCAGGCGGCGCGCGCGGCCCCGCCGGGCAGCAGCGTGCCCTGCAGCAGGCCCGCGATGTCGAGCAGCATCGCGAGGCGGTCGTCGACGGTCGCGATGCCGCGCAGGCAGCGCGCGATCTCGGCGCCGCACATCTCGGGGGGCGGGCGCACGTTGGCGACCGCGACATCGGCGACGTCCGAGACGGCATCGACGACCCAGCCGACGACGACCGGCGCGCCCTCGCCGACCGCGGCCGAGGTCACGATGACGACGGTGGTCGCGGTCATCTCGGTGCGCGGCATCGCCAGGCGCGCGCGCAGGTCGACGATCGGCACGATCGCGCCGCGCAGGTCGATGACGCCGTGCACGTAGGACGGCGCGTGCGGGATCTGCACGACCGGCTCCCAGCCGCGGATCTCCTGCACCGACAGCACGGGCACCGCGAAGCGCTCGGCGCCGAGTTCGAAGGTGAGGTACTGCGTCGCGGGCTCTTGCGCGGCGCCGGCCTTGCCGGACGGATGGCTCGTGCTGTTCATCGCGGTTCCCCGGTTCGAAGGCGCCTCAGAATTCCGACCAGTCGGCCTCGTCGCCGCCGCCGGCGGCGGCCACCGGCTTCGCCGCGGGCTTCGCCGCGGGCGCGGCCGGGCGCTTCGCCCACGGACGGGCGACGCCGCGGCGCTCGCCGGCGGCCGGCGCCGGCTTCGCGGCCGACGCCTCGGCGCGGCGCTCGGTGCGCGCCGGCGTGCCCGCCGTCGCCGCGACGCGGTAGCGCTGCGTCAGTTCCTTGAGCTTGGTCGCCTGCTCCATCAGCGCGCGCGCGGCGGCCGAGGCTTCCTCGACCAGCGCCGCGTTCTGCTGCGTGGTCTCGTCCATCGCCGTGACGGCCTTGTTGACCTGGTCGATGCCGGCGGCCTGCTCCTGGCTCGCGCCGGAGATCTCCGCGACGATGTCCGTGACCTTCTTCACCGCGACCACGATCTCCTGCAGCGTGTGGCCGGAGCGGTCGACCAGCTTCGAGCCCTCGCCGACCTTGGCGACGCTGTCGTTGATGAGGCCCTTGATCTCCTTGGCGGCCTCGGCGCTGCGCGAGGCGAGGCTGCGCACCTCGGTCGCGACGACCGCAAAGCCCCGGCCCTGCTCGCCGGCGCGCGCCGCCTCGACGGCGGCGTTCAGCGCCAGCAGGTTCGTCTGGAAGGCGATCGTGTCGATGACGCCGATGATGTCGGCGATCTTGGCGCTCGCGGCGTTGATGCCGCGCATTGCATCGACTGCCTGCGCCACGACCGCGCCGCCGGTCTCGGCCGCCGTGCGGGCGGCGAGCGCCAGCTGGTTCGCCTGCGCGGCGTTGTCGGCGTTCTGCCGGATCGTCGAGGTCATCTCTTCCATCGAGGAGGCCGTCTCCTCGAGCGAGGAGGCCTGCTCCTCGGTGCGCTGGCTCAGGTTCGCGTTGCCGCGCGAGATCTCCTCGGAGCCCGACTGCACCTCGCGCGAGGACTGCTGCAGCTCGCCGATCACGCCCATCGTGTTCTCGATGAGCAGGTTGATCGAGCGGCCGAGCGTCAGGAAGTGGCCGGTCTTGCCGTCGAGGGAGATGCGCCGCGTCAGGTCGCCGTCGATCGCGCCCTGCACCGCCTGCTGGGTGTCGCCGACCGAGCTCACGACGCTGTCGAGCAGCGCGTTGACCGAGTTCGACAGGGCCTCGAGCTGGCCGGACTTGCCGGCCAGCGCGATGCGCCGGTCGCTCGCGCCCTCGATGAGCGCCTGCACGACCGACTGCGTTTCCTTGACCGCGGCCTCGAGCGCCTGCGCGGCGCGGACCTGGTGGGTGACGTCGGTCGCGAACTTCACGACCTTGTAGGGCTTGCCGGCGGCGTCGAACAGCGGGTTGTAGCTCGCCTGGATCCACACCTCGCGGCCGCCCTTCGCGAGCCGCTTGTACTGCGCGCTGTCGAACTGGCCGGTGCGCAGCCGCTCCCAGAAGCGGCGGTAGTCCTCGCTGTCGCGGTAGGCGGGCTCGACGAACATCGAGTGGTGCCGGCCGCGGAGCTCCTCGAGCGTGTAGCCCATCGCCGCGAGGAAGTTCTCGTTGGCGGTGATGATCGTGCCGTCGAGATTGAACTCGATGACGGCCTGCACCTTGCTGATCGCGGCGGCGAGCGCGCGCAGTTCGCTGATTTCGGTGCCGCTGCGGCTGAGGCTGAACATGTCGGGTCCCTCGATGACGGCCAGGCGGCGGCGACAGGGGGTCGCGCGCGCGAGCGCCTTCCGTGGGGTCATCGGCGCGGCTGACGGGGACCTGAGGGGGTCAGGCGATATTCGGGGAAATTCTCAACGGGGCCGTAGGGGTCCCCGGCGAGTGCCGGCGTCAGCCTGGGGTCAGTCGGCGCCGCCGCCGCGCAGCTCCGGGAAGTCGGACTCCCAGAACTCGGTCGCGCCGCGGGCCGCGCCCTCGCCGCGCGCGTCCTCGGCGCGCCTCAGATCCACGCGGCGGATCTTGCCGGAGATCGTCTTCGGCAGCTCGGCGAACTCGAGCCGGCGCACGCGCTTGAAGGGCGCGACGCGCGCGCGCACGTGCAGGAAGATCGAGCGCGCGGTCGTAGCGTCGGGCACGGCGCCCGCGCGCAGCACGATGAACGCCTTCGGCACGGCGAGGCGCAGCGCATCCGGGCTCGGCACGACCGCGGCTTCGGCGACCGCGGCGTGCTCGATCAGCACGCTCTCGAGCTCGAAGGGGCTGATCCGGTAGTCGGAGGCCTTGAACACGTCGTCGAGGCGGCCGACGTAGGTCAGGTAGCCGTCGGCGTCGCGGCTCGCGACGTCGCCGGTGTGGTAGTGGCCGCCGCGCATGACCTCGGCGGTCTTGGCGGGGTCGTCGAGGTAGCCCTGCATGAGGCCGACCGGCCGCTCGCCGAGCGCGACGCACAGCTCGCCCTCCTCCGCCGGCCGGCCGTCCGGCCCGAGCAGCACGACCTCGTAGCCGGGCAGCGGCCGGCCCATCGAGCCCGGCCGCAGCGGCTGGCCCGGCGGGTTGCCGACGATCGCGGTCGTCTCGGTCTGCCCGAAGCCGTCGCGGATCGTCAGCCCCCACGCGGCGCGCACGCGCTCGAGGACCTCGGGGTTCAGCGGCTCGCCGGCGCTCGCGAGCTCGCGCAGCGACACGCGCCAGCGCGGCAGCTCCTCCTGGATCAGCATGCGCCAGACGGTCGGCGGCGCGCAGAAGCTCGTGACGGCGCAGCGCACCAGCTGGTCGAGGAGCGCGCGCGCCTGGAAGCGCTCGTACTGGTAGGCGAGCACCGTCGCCTCGGCGTTCCACGGCGCGAAGAAGCACGACCAGGCGTGCTTGGCCCAGCCGGGCGAGCTCAGGTTCAGGTGCACGTCGCCTGGCCGCAGCCCGAGCCAGTGCACGGTCGACAGGTGCCCGACCGGGTAGCTGACCTGCGTGTGCGCGACCAGCTTCGGGCGCGCGGTCGTGCCGGAGGTGAAGTAGAGGAGCAGCAGGTCGTCGGCGCCCGTCGGCGCGATCGCGTGCTCGTCGCGCTCGCGCGCGCTGTCCTCGTACGCTCGCCAGCCGGCCGGCGCGCCGCCGACCGCGATGCGCACCGGCGCGCCGGCGAGGCCGTCGAAGCGCGCCGCCAGCGCCGCGTCGGTGACGATCGCGCGCACCGCGCCGCGCGCGAGGCGGTCCTCGAGGTCGGCGCGGCCGAGCAGCGTGGTCGCCGGGATCACGACCGCGCCGAGGCGGATCGTCGCCAGCATCGTCTCCCACAGCGGCACGACGTTGCCGAGCATCAGCAGCACGCGATCGCCCTGGCCGACGCCCGCGCCGGCCAGCAGGTTCGCGACCTGCGCGGAGCGCGCGAGGAGCGTCGCGAAGCTGACCGCGGCATCGCGGCCGGCGTCGTCGACGACGCGCAGCGCCGGCCGGCCGTTGCCGTCGGCGATGCGCGCGAAGTAATCGCCAACCCAGTTGAAGCGCTCGGGCGCCGGCCAGCGAAACGCCTGGCGCGCGCGCGCCGGGTCGTCGCGGGCCGCGAGCACCCGCTCGCGCAGGGTCAGGAACGCGCTCGAGCCGTCCATCGGTTGTCCTCGCGCGGCGGCGCCGGCGCCGATGATGCCACGCGCCCGCCGCTCAGCCGGGCGGGATCGCCGGCATGTGCTGCTGGGCGCTGCGCCGCTCGTCCCAGATCACGTACAGCCCGCCGCTGATCACGATCGCCCCGCCGATCAGCACCCGTGCGTGCGGCGAGGTCGCGAACACGAGCCAGTCGAGCAGGATGCCCCACAGCATCGCGGTGTACTCGAACGGCGCGATCGTCGAGGCCGGCGCGAGCCGGAACGCGGCCGTGAACAGGTACTGGCCGAGCGCGCCGGTGATGCCGCACAGCACGATCCAGCCCCACGAGGCGGGCTCGATCGGCCGCCACGACGGGTAGGCGAGCGCGCCGGCCACGAGCATCACGAGCAGCAGGTGCCAGAACACGACCGCGTAGGTCGAGTCGGTGCGGCCGATCATCCGCACCGCCATGACGTTGAAGGCGTAGCAGGCGGCCGACAGCGCCGCGGCGAGCCCGCCGAGCGCGACGAACTGCCCGGAGGGCTTGAGCGCGATCACGACGCCGACGAGCCCCACCACGATCGCCGCCCAGCGCCGGCCCGGCACGCGCTCGCCGAGCATCGGCCCCGACAGCGCCGCGACCATCAGCGGCGCGCTCATGTAGATCGCGTAGGTGTAGGACAGCGACTGCACCGACACCGCGTAGATGAAGGTCCAGAGCACCAGCAGCCCGAGCGCGCCGCGCACCAGGTACAGGTGCGGCCGGTGCGCCTTCATCTGGCGCAGGCTGCCGGTGGCGAGGATCGCGAGCGCGATGAACGGCAGCGAGGCGCCGGCGCGCAGGCACATGACCTCGATCGGCGGGTAGGACTGCGTCAGGTGCTTGAGGCCGGCGTCGAGCAGCGAGAAGAACGCCACCGCCGCCAGCATCGTCGCGATCGCCTTGAGATTGACGTGACCCACCGCCGCCCCGGGTGCCGTGCCGGCCTCCGGCCGGCCGGATGCCTCAGATGCGCGGCCCGAGACGGTGCCGGGGTGCCTCAGCGGCCGGCGGCCGGCGGCGCCTGTCCCCCGTAGCCCAGCGTGTTGAGTGCGACCGCGACCTCCTCGAGGACGCGCGGATCATCGATCGTCGCCGGCACAGTGTAGTCCTGCGCATCGGCGATCGCGCGCATTGTCGCACGCAGCACCTTGCCGGAGCGCGTCTTCGGCAGGCGCTCGACGATGGCGACCTGCCTGAGCGAGGCGACCGCGCCGATCCGCTCGCGCACGCGCTCGATGAGCTCGGCGACGACGGCCGCGGCCGGGCGCTCGACGCCCGCCTTCAGCACGACGAGCCCGACCGGCAGCTGGCCCTTGAGCGCGTCGGCCGCGCCGATCACGGCGCACTCCGCGACGTCGGGGTGCGAGGCGAGCACTTCCTCGATCGCGCCGGTCGAGAGCCGGTGGCCGGCGACGTTGATGACATCGTCGATGCGCGACATGACCCAGACGTAGCCGTCGGCGTCGATGAGCCCGGCGTCGCCGGTCAGGTAGTAGCCGGGGTAGCGCGCGAGGTAGGAGTCGCGGTAGCCCGCGTCGTTGTGCCACAGCGTCGGCAGCGCGCCCGGCGGCAGCGGCAGCTTGAGCACGATGTTGCCGATCGCGCCCGGCGCGAGCGGCCGCCCGGCGTCGTCGAGCACCCGCACGTCGTAGCCCGGCACAGGCACGCTCGCCGAACCCGGCTTCACCGGCAGCGGCTCGAGGCCGCGGCAGTTCGCGGCCACCGGCCAGCCGGTCTCGGTCTGCCACCAGTGGTCGATGACCGGCACGCCGAGGCGCTCCCCCGCCCACAGCACGGTGTCGGGGTCGCAGCGCTCGCCGGCGAGGAACAGCGTGCGCAGCGATGAGCGGTCGTGCCGGCGCATCAGCGCCCCGCCCGGGTCCTCCTTCTTGATCGCCCGGAGCGCGGTCGGCGCCGTGAACAGCGCGTTCACGCGGTGCTCGGCGATGACCCGCCAGAACGCGCCCGCATCCGGCGTGCCGACCGGCTTGCCCTCGTAGAGGACCGTCGTGCAGCCGGCCAGCAGCGGCGCATAGACGATGTACGAGTGGCCGACCACCCAGCCGACGTCGGAGGCCGCCCAGAACACCTCGCCCGGGCGCATGCCGTAGACCGCGCGCATCGAGTAGGCGAGCGCGACCGCGTGCCCGCCATGGTCGCGCACGACCCCCTTCGGCTTGCCGGTCGTGCCCGAGGTGTAGAGGATGTAGAGCGGGTCGGTGGCGAGGACGTCGACGCACGGGTGCGGCTCGGCGCCGGCGAGCGCCTGCTGCCAGTCGAGGTCGCGGCCGGGCGCGAGCTCGGCGGCGAGCTGCGGCCGCTGCAGCACGAGGCAGCGGCGCACGGCGTGGCGCGACAGCGCGAGCGCCGCATCGAGCAGCGGCTTGTAGGCGATCACGCGCGCGCCCTCGATCCCGCACGAGGCGCTGAGGATCACGGCCGGCTCGGCGTCGTCGATGCGCTTCGCGAGCTCGTGCGGCGCGAAGCCGCCGAACACGACCGAGTGCACGGCACCGAGCCGCGCGCAGGCGAGCATCGCGACGACCGCCTCCGGCACCATCGGCATGTAGATGAGGACCCGATCGCCCTGCACGACGCCCTCGCGGGCGAGCGCGCCGGCGAAGCACGCGACGGCGCGCGTCAGCTCGGCGTAGCTGAAGCGGCGCACGACGCCCGTGACCGGGCTGTCGTAGATGAGCGCGCTCGCCTCGCCCCGGCCGGCCGCGACGTGGCGGTCGAGCGCGTTGTGGCAGGTGTTGAGGCGGCCGCCCTCGAACCAGCGGTACAGCGGCGCGCGCGAGTCGTCGAGCACCCGCTCGAAGGGCGCGGACCATTCGATCGCCTGCGCCTGCTCGGCCCAGAACTCCGCCGGCCGCTCGAGCGAGCGCCGGTGCTCGTCGCGATAGCTGCTGCCCGCCATGCCGTCCCCCGCCCGTGGCCGCCCGCCGCGCCACCGTGCGCCGCGGCCCGGGCCGCGGCTATACGCGCTTGCGCCTACGCGGGCTCAGCGCGCGGCGATGTCGACGTAGGTCCGCGCCGCGGGCCCGGTGTACAGCTGCCGCGGCCGGCCGATCTTCATGGCCGGGTCGGAGATCATCTCCTGCCAGTGCGCGACCCAGCCGGCGGTGCGGGCGATCGCGAACATGACCGTGAACATCGCGCGCGGGATGCCGAGCGCGCTGTAGATGATCCCGGAATAGAAGTCGACGTTCGGGTAGAGCTTGCGCGAGACGAAGTAGTCGTCCTTGAGCGCGATCTCCTCGAGCCTGAGCGCGAGCTCGAACAGCGGGTTGTCGCCCTTGCCGAGCTTCTCGAGGACCTCGTGGCAGGTCTCGCGGATGATCTTGGCGCGCGGGTCGAAGTTCTTGTAGACCCGGTGGCCGAAGCCCATCAGGCGCGTGTGGTCCTGCTTGTCCTTGACCCGCGCCAGGAACTTCGGGATCGCATCGGCCGTGCCGATCTCCTCCAGCATCGCGAGCACGGCCTCGTTCGCGCCGCCGTGGGCCGGGCCCCACAGCGCCGCGATCCCGGAGGAGATCGCCGCGTAGGGGTTCGCGCCGGTGCTGCCGGCGAGCCGCACGGTCGAGGTGCTGGCGTTCTGCTCGTGGTCGGCGTGCAGCACGAGCAGCAGGTCGAGCGCGCGCGCCGCGACCGGCTCGATCTCGTAGCGCTCGCACGGCACCGCGAAGAACATGTTCAGCAGGTTGCGGCAGTAGTCGAGGTCGTTCTGCGGGAAGATGAACGGCTGGCCGAGCATGTGCTTGTAGGCCGCCGCGGCGATCGTCGGCATCTTCGCGATGATCCGGTGCGCGAAGATCTCGCGGTGCCGGGGGTTATTGATGTCGAGCGAGTCGTGGTAGAAGCCGGCCATCGAGGCGACCACCGCCGAGACCTGCGACATCGGGTGCGCGTCGTGGTGGAAGCCGTTGTAGAAGCGCCGCAGCGACTCGTTGATCATCGTGTGGCGCGTGATGCTGCGGCTGAACTCCGCCAGCTGGCCGGCCGTCGGCAGCTCGCCGTAGATCAGCAGGTACGCGACCTCGACGAAGGAGCTCTTCGCGGCCAGCTGCTCGACCGGGTAGCCGCGGTACAGCAGGATGCCCTTGTCGCCGTCGATGAACGTGATCTTCGACTCGCACGCGGCGGTCGCCATGAACCCGGGGTCGAAGGTGAACAGGCCGTGGTCCTTGACCAGCGGCGCGATGTTCAGCACCTCCGGCCCCACGGTGGGCGACAGCGCCTCGAGCTCGCTGCTCTTGCCCGTCGCCACGTTTGTGAGCGTGTACTTCTTGGACGGCATGGGGGATCTCGTGGGGTCCGGGGAGCCTGTCACGCTGCAGCGCAAGAATCAAGGCAACGGAGCCGCCCGCGGTCGCGCACGATGCGGTCGGCGCGATTATTGTGGATTATTCATTATTGGATAATCTATTCTCCGGCGCATAAAGGGACCTAAAGCCATGCTCCACTTCCCGCGGCCGGCGCTCGCGGCCGAGCTCGTCGCCGCGCTCGAGGGCCGCAACGTCTTCGGCGACGCGCCGAACGGCCTGTTCCTGACGGCGCCGCGCCGCACCGGCAAGTCGACCTTCCTGCAGGTCGATCTGAAGCCGGCGCTCGAGCGCAAAGGCGTGCTGGTCGTGTACGTCGACCTCTGGTCGGACCTCAAGCGCGACCCCGGCGAGCTGATCGCGCACGGCATCGGCGAGGCGCTGCACCCGCACCTCGGCAAGCTCGCCAAGCTCGCGAAGGGCGCGGGGCTCTCGAAGGTCGCGCTGAAGGGCTGGCTCGAGTTCGACCCGGGCCGGGTCGGCCGGCTCGACGGCGCGACGCTCCCCGAGGCGCTGCGGGCGCTGCACGCGGCGGCCGGCGCGCCGGTCGCGCTCGTCATCGACGAGGCGCAGCACGCGCTCTCGAGCGAGGCCGGCGAGATCGCGATGACTGCGCTCAAGGCGGCGCGCGACCAGCTGAATGCGCCGGGGCGCGTGAACCTGATGCTGGTGCTGTCGGGCTCGGACCGCGACAAGCTGCTGCGGCTCGTCAACAGCGCCGCGGCGCCCTTCTACGGCTCGCAGGTCCAGCGCATGCCGCTGCTCGGCGAGGACTTCATCGAGTTCGTCGCGCGGCGCATCGAGCTGCAGCGCCCGAAGCTGAAGCCGGTCGACGCCCGGCAGCTGGCCGAGGCCTTCGCCGTCTTCGGCTCGCGGCCGCAGTTCTTCATGGAGGCGCTCGGCCAGGTGCTGAGCCCCCTGTCCGGCCTCGAGTCGCGGCCCGAGGCCGAGCTCCTCAGGGTCGCGCGCGAGCGCCAGGTGCAGGACCAGCTGCAGATGGCCTCCGACTACCTCGGACTCCGGCCGCTGCAGCGCGCGATCCTGTGGCGGCTTCTCGAGCGCGGCGCGCGCTTTCGGCCCTACGACGCGGCGGCGCTCAAGTTCTACGCGCAGGCGGTCGGCAAGCGGGTCAGCGCCGCGCAGGCGCAGGCGGCGCTCGAGCAGCTGCGCGAGCGCCAGCCGCCGCTGGTGTGGAAGTCGGCGCGGGGCGAGTACGCGGTCGACGACGTCGCGATGCACGCCTGGTACGAGGAGCTGCAGCGCCAGGGCCGCTGGCCGCCGGCCGGCCCGGCCGCGCCCGGCGCGGGGGACTGAAACGAAAACGCCCGGCCGGGGCCGGGCGTCGCGGGGGACCGGCGCGGGGCCGCGCCGGCCGTCCTGGCCTCAGCGCGCCGGCTGCGGCGCGTAGCGCTTGCGGAACTTGTCGACGCGGCCGCCCGTGTCGACGATCTTCTGCTTGCCCGTGTAGAACGGATGGCAGTTCGCGCACACCTCGATCTGCAGGTCCTGGCCGAGCGTCGAGCCGGTCTGGAAGGTGTTCCCGCAGCTGCAGGTCACCGTGATCGTCTTGTATTCGGGATGGATGCCGGACTTCATGGCGCGCGGTTCCGTAGGCAGGGGCCCTGAAAAAGGGCGGGAAGTATAGGGGTGGGGGTCTGGCCCCGCAAGCCACGATGGGGGCGCGGTCCGCTCAAACAAGTGCGTGGCGAAAACTCGCGGTGGCGCACCGGTTTAGCGGGCGCTCGCGCACCGGAATCTGAACACCGGCGCGTAACGGATTATGGCGCCAGCGCCCGCCCCGCTTATCCACAATTCCTGTGGATAACTGTGTGGACGATCTCGAAGGCCCCGGGTGTAAATCCGCACAAAACGCGATTCATGTCGTTTTGGTTAAAAAGTAAACACCCCGAAGACATCAATGGAATCATGCAGATAGCCTGCGTCTCCTGACGTTGCGAGTCAGGAAACGTGCGTTAGTCCACACTTCTCCGGAATCGGCCCGCCCGTGTGCACAAGTCGGGCCGGCCAGAACTTGCCACGCTACATAACGGACCGCTTGTCAAGCCCCTCGTGCGGCCCGCTGGCAAGCGTCGATCAGGCCTTTGCCGAGCGGTGGATGCGCCCCGTTTAGGGGTGCGTCGCGAGGAACATCGCCTGCAGGTCGTTGAGGAACCGTCGGCCGAATTCGGTCGGCCGCCAGCCGCCCGGCTGCTCCGCGAGGAGCCCGCGCGCCTCGGCCGCGGCCAGCGTCGGGGCGAGGTCCGCGATGGCGAGCCCGGTGCGCGCCTCGTAGAGCGCGGCCTCGAAGCCCGACGGGAGCCGCAGCGCGTTCAGCATGAACTCGAATGGCCGCTCGGCCGCCGGCACCTCGGCGAGCAGCCGCTGCGCGGCGCCGGTCCGCGCCCGCTCGAGGTACTCGCGCGGCTGCTTGGTCTTGACGGTGCGCACGATCGTGCCGGCCCGGGCGTCCGTCAGCTTGCCGTGGGCGCCGGCGCCGATGCCGAGGTAGTCGCCGAAGCGCCAGTAGTTCAGGTTGTGGCGGCACTCGGCCCCCGGCCGCGCCCAGGCCGAGATCTCGTACTGGGCGTAGCCGGCCGAGCGCAGCAGGGCGTGGGTCGCGGTCTCGATCGCCTGCAGCTGCTCCTCGTCCGGAAGCACCGGCGGCCGCTCGTGGAACACGGTGCCCGGCTCGAGCGTCAGCTGGTAGTGCGACAGGTGCGGCGGCGCGAAGGCGAGCGCGCGGCGGATGTCCGCGGCCGCGCCCGCGGCGCCCTGGCCCGGCAGGCCGTGCATGAGGTCGAGGTTGAAGTTCGCGAGCCCGGCGGTGGCGAGTTCGCCGACGGCACGGGCGGTGTCCTCGGGACCGTGGATGCGGCCGAGCGCGGCGAGCTGGCCGGCATCGAAGCTCTGCGCCCCGAGCGAGACGCGGTTGACGCCGGCGTCACGGTAGCCCGCGAAGCGGCCGTGCTCGACGGTGCCGGGGTTCGACTCGAGCGTGCACTCGGCGCCGGCGGCGAGCTCGAGCCGGGCGCCGACCCCGGCGAGCAGCTCGGCGATGCGCTCCGGCCGGAACAGGCTCGGCGTGCCGCCGCCGAGGAACACGGTCTCGATGCGCCGGCCCGCGGCGAGCGGCAGGTCGGCCTCGAGGTCGGCAAGCAGCGCCGCGACGTACTCGGCCTCGGGCAGCGCACCCTTGTGCACGTGCGAATTGAAGTCGCAGTACGGGCACTTGCGCACGCACCACGGCAGGTGGACGTAGAGCGCGAGCGGCGGGACGGTGAGGCGGCTCATCGCGTCCGCAGCGCCGCGAGGAGCGAGCGCAGCGCGAGCGCGCGGTGCGAGACGCGGTTCTTCTCGCCGGCCGGGAGCTCGGCAGCGGTGCGCGCGCCCTCGCCCACGAGGAACAGCGGGTCATAGCCGAAGCCGCCCGTCCCGCGCGGCGCGGGCGCGATCCGCCCCTCCCACGCGCCGGCCGCGAGGAGCGGCGCCGGATCGTCCGGCCCGCGAACCAGCGCGATCACGCAGCGGTAGCGGGCGCGTCGCGGCTCGGGCACGCCCGCGAGCTCCGCGACCAGCTTGCGGTTGTTGGCCTCGTCGGTCGCGTCGGCGCCCGCATAGCGCGCCGAGTAGACCCCCGGCCGGCCATCGAGCGCGTCGACCTCGAGCCCGGAGTCGTCGGCGAGCGCGGCCGCGCGCGCGAGGCGCGCGGCATGGCGGGCCTTGAGGAGCGCGTTGCCCTCGAAGCTGGACTCGGTTTCCTCGACGGGCCCGATGCCCAGCGCCGCCTGCGGCACGAGTTCGCCGACGAGTCCCTCGAGCAGCGCCTCGAGCTCGCGGAGCTTGCCGGGGTTCGCGGTCGCGACCACGAGGCGCGGCAGGAGCAGCGCCACGCTCAGCCGCCGGCGTCGAGGGCCTGCCGCTGCAGGGAGATCAGCCGGCCGATGCCGGCGGCGGCGAGGTTCAGCAGCTCATCGAGCTCATGGCGCCGGAACGCGTGGCCCTCGGCCGTGCCCTGCACCTCGATGAAGCCGCCGCCACCGTTCATGACGACGTTCATGTCGGTCTCGGCCTCGGAATCCTCGGCGTAGTCGAGGTCGAGCACGGCGGCGCCGCCGACGATGCCGACCGAGACCGCCGCGACCTCGCCGTGCAGCGGGCTCTGCGCGAGCTCGCGGCGCCGGACGAGCGCCTCCATCGCCTCGGCGAGCGCGACGTAGCTGCCGGTGATCGCCGCGGTGCGGGTGCCGCCGTCGGCCTGCAGCACGTCGCAGTCGAGCGTGATCGTGCGCTCGCCGAGCGCCTTCAGGTCGACGACCGCGCGCAGGCTGCGCCCGATCAGCCGCTGGATCTCCTGCGTGCGGCCGCTCTGCTTGCCGCGCGCCGCCTCGCGCGGGCTGCGCGTGTGGGTCGAGCGCGGCAGCATGCCGTACTCGGCCGTGATCCAGCCCTGCCCGGAGTTGCGCAGGAAGTGCGGCACGCCGTTCTCGACCGAGGCGGTGCACAGCACGCGGGTGTCGCCGAAGGACACGAGCACGGAGCCCTCGGCGTGGCGCGTGAAGCGCCGCGCGAAGCTGACCGGACGCAGCTGGTCGGGGGCCCGGCCGCTCGGGCGCATCGGTGCGCTCAGGCGAGCCACCGCAGCACGGCCGCCGAGGTGTTGTCGCTGTGCGGCGCCGAGGCCTGCACGGCGCGCGCGCAGATCTCGGCCAGCATCTCGCGCAGGCTGCCGTTCGAGCGCCACGGCGCGCCGACGTCCGGGTCGCGCAGGTTCGCCCACAGCCCGTCGGTGCAGGTCAGCACGACGTCGCCGCGCTTGAGCGGCTGGCGCCGGCCGATCGTCATCTCGGTCAGCATCGGGTCGCCGCCGACGCAGCATTCGACGAAGTTGCGCATCGGGTGGCCGTGCGCCTCGGCCTCCGTGATCACGCCGTCGCGCAGGAGCTGCTCGACGTGGCTGTGGTCGCGAGTGCGCGCGACGACGTCGCCGCTGCGGATCTGGTAGACGCGGCTGTCGCCGACGTGCGCCCAGTAGGCCGAGCCCTCCTGGATCAGCGCGATCGCGCAGGTCGCGCGCGGCCGCTGGTCGAGCGGCAGGCCGGCGCCGAGCGCGACGACGTCGTCGTGCGCCTTGCCGAGCGCGAGGTGCAGGAAGCCGAGCGGGTCGAACAGCGGGTGGACCTGCTGCCAGAAGCTCGCGGTCAGCGAGGCGAGCGCCGTTTCTGCCGCCTTCGCGCCATTACTGTGGCCGCCCATGCCGTCGACGGCCATCACGAGCGCGGCGTGCTCGCCGGCGGCGACGCCGACGCGATCCTGGTTGTCGTCGCGGTGGCCGACGAGGCTCAGGTCGGCGTATTCGAACTGCAAGGACCCGTTCCCTGCCCCCTTGGGGCGCGAGGGGCTGATAAAGTGTAGCCGTTCCTTATAGCACACGGGTCCCGATGATCCGCAGCATGACAGGCTTCGCGCGCCGTGAACTCGCGCACGCTGCGGGCACGCTGGCCTGGGAGCTCAGGACGGTCAACCACCGCTACCTCGAGCTGAGCCTCAGGCTGCCCGAGGAATTCCGCTCGCTCGAGGCCGAGTGCCGCGCGGCGATCGCCGCTTCTGTCAAACGCGGCAAGCTGGACGCGACGCTGATCTTCCGTGCGGCGCCGGGCGCGGTCAGCGGCCTGGAGCTCGACACGCCGTTCCTCGACGAGCTGATCAAGCGCACGCACGAGGTGTCGCGGCGCGCGACCGCCCACGGCGGCCAGATGACGCCTTCCTCGCCGCTCGAGCTGCTGCGCTGGCCGGGCGTGCTGAAGGAGCCGCAGCAGGACCGCGCGCCGCTGCTCGGCGCCGCGCTCGAGACCCTGCGCGCCGCGCTCGGCGAGCTCGCCGGCAGCCGTGCCAGCGAAGGCGAGCGCATCGCCGCGATGCTGCGCGCCAGGTGCCAGCAGCTCGAGGAGCAGGTCGCCGCCGTGCGCGCGCGGCTGCCGGAGGTCCGCGAGCGCATCCGCGCGCGGCTCGAGGAGCGGCTCGGACAGCTGACGCTGCCGGCGGAGCCGAACCGCGAGCGCTTCGAGCAGGAGCTCGCGCTCGCGCTCGCGCGCATGGACGTCGACGAGGAGCTCGACCGGCTGTCGAGCCACGTGGCCGAGACGGCGAAGGCGCTCGGCGGCGATGAGCCCGCCGGCCGCCGGCTCGACTTCCTGATGCAGGAGTTCAACCGCGAGGCGAACACGCTGTCGTCGAAGTCGCAGGACTCGGCGACGACCCGCGCCGCGGTCGACATGAAGGTGCTGATCGAGCAGATGCGCGAGCAGATCCAGAACGTCGAGTGAGGCCATGGCGAGCGAGACCCCAGCGCGCGGCCGGCTGTTCGTCATTGCCGCCGCATCCGGTACCGGCAAGACGAGCCTCGTGAAGGCGCTGATGGAGCGCGAGCCGCGGCTGTCGTTCTCGGTGTCCTACACGACGCGTCGGCCGCGCGAGAAGGAGGTCGACGGTCGCGACTACCACTTCATCGACCGGCCGACCTTCGAGCGCAAGATCCACGCCCAAGAGTTCCTCGAGCACGCAAGCGTGTTCGACAACCTGTACGGCACCGGGCGGCGCGAGGTGCTCACCGCGCTCGAGGCCGGCCGCGACCTGCTGCTCGAGATCGACTGGCAGGGCGCCCAGCAGGTGCGGGCGCGCCTGCCCGAGGCCATCGACGTGTTCATCCTGCCGCCGTCGCGCGCGGCGCTCGAGGAGCGGCTGCGCAAGCGGCGGACCGACGACGACGCGGTCATCTCGCGACGGCTGCGCGACTCGGTCGCCGAGCTGTCGCACTGGCGGGACTTCCGCTACGTGATCGTCAACGACGATTTCGCGGTCGCGCTCGCCGACCTCGAGCGCATCGTGCACGGCGACGGCGCCTCGCTCGGCCGCGACCGGCCGGGGCTCGCCGAGTTCGTCGACGATCTGATCAACTGAGCCGACGCCGGGTTCAGCGCGGCGCCGCAGGTCCGGCCAGCGCCTGGAACAGCGCCGCCGTGTCCGCGAGCCGGGCGCCCACCGCCGCGATGCGCGCGAGCCGCGCCTGCTCGAAGGCCTGCTCGGCCGAGAGCAGCGCCAGGTAGCCGACGCCGCCCGACTCGAGCTGCCGGCGCACGATCGCGAGGCTCTCCTCGGCGCTTCGTTCGGCGCGCGCCGCGGCGTCGAGCGCGGCGGCGTCCGCCTCGAGCGCGCGAAGTGCATCGGCGACGTTCTGGTAGGCGCCGAGCACGGCGCTGCGGTAGTCGGCGCCGGCCTGGTCGAGCGCCGCGTCGGCGGCGCGCTTGCGGTGCACGAGCGCCCCGCCCGCAAACAGCGTCTGCGTGAGGTCGGCGCCGGCGCTCCAGAACCCCGTCCCGGACTTGAGCAGGTCGGCGAGCGCCGTCGAGCTGCTGCCGATCGTGCCGCTCAGCGAGATCGACGGCAGCAGGTTCGCGATCGCGATGCCGTCGGCGGCGGTCGCGGCATGCAGGTTCGCGGCCGCCGCGCGCACGTCCGGCCGGCGCGCGACGAGCTCGGCCGGCACGCCGAGCGGCACCTCGCCCGGCACCGTCAGCCCGGCGAGCGCGAGCGGTGCGTCCGGCGCGTCGGCCGGCAGGCGGCCCTCGAGCACCGCGAGCAGGTGGCTCGCGGCGGCGCGCTGGCGCGCGAGCGGCGGCAGGGTCGCCTGCAGCTGCGCGAGCGCGGTCTCCTGCGCCGCGACGTCGAGCCGCGCGACGGCGCCGGCCGCGAACTGCCGCTCGAGGATGGCGAGGCTCTCGCGGGCGGCCGTGATCGCGCGCTCGGTGGCCGCCACCTGCTCGGCGAGCACGCCCTCCTGGATCGCGGCGGTCACGACGTTGCCGGCGACGGTCAGGTAGGTGGCATCGCGCTCGGCCTTGGCGAGGTCGGCGAGCGCGGCGCTCTGCTCGGTGGCGCGCCGTACGCCGCCGAACACGTCGAGCGAGTAGCTGACGTTCACGTTCGCCGTGTACAGGTTGTAGAGCGCGCTGCCGGAGGTCAGCGTCGGCGAGAGCACCTGCACCGCGTCGCGGTTGCGGCTCGCGGCGAGGCCGCCGCCGATCGTCGGCAGGAAGCTCGCGCGCTGCGCGTAGTAGCTCTCCCGCGCCGAGCGCAGCGCCGCCTCGGCGGAGGCGATCGAGGGATTGGCGGCGAAGGCCCGCGCCACGTGCGCCTCGAGCGCCGGCGAGCCGAACAGCGTCCACCAGCGCTCCGGCACCGGCTGGCCGGCCACGAAGCGCTGCGCGTCGCTGTCCTTGGGCGGCGCGCCCGGCACGAAGCGGTCGGTCGCCGGTGGCGCCGGCTCCTTGAAGTCCGGGCCCACCGCGCAGGCGGCGAGCGTGCCGAGCACGAGGCTCGCGGCGGTGCGCAGCGCGGCGTTCATCCGTCCCCCGCCGGCGCGCCTTCGGTGTCGCTCTCGTTCGCGGCCGGTCGACGGGACGAGAAGCGCAGGATCAGCACCGGCATCACGACCAGGATCAGCGCGGGCGCGAGCAGCATGCCGCCGACGACGACCAGCGCGAGCGGCCGCTGCACCTGCGAGCCGATGCTGGTCGAGATCGCCGCCGGGATCAGGCCGACGCACGCGACGATGCAGGTCATCAGCACGGGTCGCAGCTGCGTGTGGCCGGTCTCGCGGATCGCGGCCGTGCGGTCGAGGCCGGCCGCGAGGCACAGGTTGTAGTAGGAGAGGACGAGGATTCCGTCCATGGCCGCGATGCCGAACAGCGCCACGAAGCCGATCGCCGCCGAGACGCTGAACGGCGTGCCGGTCAGCCACAGCGCGAAGATGCCGCCGATCATCGCCATCGGAATCACGCTCGCCGCGAGCAACACGTCGCGCACGCGGTTGAAGTTCAGGTACAGGAGCAGGCAGATCAGCACGATCGCGAGCGGCACGGCGAAGGCGAGGCGCCCGAGCGCCTCGCGCAGGTTGCCGAACTCGCCGACCCACTCGAGCCGGTAGCCGCCGGGCAGCGGCACCTCGTCCGCGACGCGCCGCTCGGCCTCCAGCACCGCGCTGCCGAGGTCGCGGCCGCGGACGCTGAACTTGATCGGCACGTAGCGTTCCTGCTGCTCGCGGTAGATGAACGAGGCGCCGGAGACGAGCTGCACCCGCGCGACGTCGGACAGCACCACCTGCACCGGCGTCGCGCCACTCACCGGATCCGGCGCCGCGATCGGGATGCGGCGGATCGACTCGAGGCTCGCCCGGTACGGCGACGCGAGGCGCACGATCATCGGGAAGTGGCGGTCGGAGCCCTCCTCGTACAGGTCGCCGGCCGACTGGCCGCCGATCGCCGCCTGCACGACCGCGTTCACGTCGCCGGGCGCGAGCCCGAAGCGCGCGGCGCGCACGCGGTCGACGTCGATGCGGATCGTCGGCTGGCCGAGCGAGCGCAGCACCGCGAGGTCCGTGACCCCGGGCACGTCGGCGAGCACGCGCGCGACGCGGCTCGCGGTGTCCTCGAGCGTCTCGAGGTCGTTGCCGTAGATCTTCACGGAGTTCTCGCCCTTCACGCCCGACGCCGCCTCCTCGACGTTGTCCTGGATGTACTGCGAGAAGTTGAACTCGACGCCCGGGAAGCGCGCCTCGAGGTCCGCGGTTAGCTGCTGGGTCAGCGAGTCCTTGCTGACGCCCGACGGCCAGCGGTCGAAGGGCTTCAGAGGAACGAAGAACTCGGCGTTGAAGAACCCGGTCGCGTCGGTGCCGTCGTCCGGCCGGCCGTGCTGCGAGACGATGCGCTCCACCTCCGGGTAGCTGCCGATCACTCGCCGCATCTGGTTGACGTAGCCGTTCGACTCCTCGAGCGAGATCGAGGTCGGGAACGTCGCCCGGATCCAGAAGTTGCCCTCCTCGAGCTTCGGCAGGAACTCGAGGCCGAGCGTGCGCGCGGCGAGCAGCGCCGCGACCGCGAGCAGCCCCGCGAGCCCGGCCACCAGCGTGCGGTTCGCGAGCGCGAACTCCATGATCGGCGTGTTGATCGCGCGCAGCCGGCGCACGAGCCAGGTCTCGCGCTCCTCGATGTTCACCGGCAGCAGCATCGCGGCCAGTGCCGGCGCGACCGTGAAGGTCGCGAGCAGGCCGCCGCCGATCGCGTAGGCGTAGGTCTTGGCCATCGGCCCGAAGATGTGCCCCTCGATGCCGGACAGCGTGAACAGCGGCACGAACCCCGCGATGATGATCGCCGCCGCGAAGAAGATGGAGCGGCTCACCTCGGCGGCGGCGTTCGCGATGGTCGCGAACTTGCCACTGAAGCCCGACGGCGTGCGCATCGTGTGCAGCACGGTGGCGCTGCGCACCCGGTGGCTCGCCGCCTCGGCGAGGTGCCGGAAGACGTTCTCCATCATGATCACGGTCGCGTCGACGACGAGGCCGAAGTCGATCGCGCCGACCGACAGCAGGTTGGCCGACTCGCCGCGCAGCACCATCAGCCCGATCGCGAACGCGAGCGCGAACGGGATCGTGGTCGCGACGATGATCGCGGTGCGCAGGTTGCCGAGGAACGCCCACTGCAGCAGGAAGATCAGCGCGATGCCGGCCAGCATGTTGTGCAGCACGGTCTGCGTGGTGACCTTGATCAGGTCGCTGCGATCGTAGATGCGCTCGATGCGCACGCCGGGCGGCAGCACGCCCGAGTCGTTGATGCGCGCGACCTCGCGCTGCACGGCGAGGATCGTCGGCGTGCTCGCCTGGCCGCGGCGCATCAGCACGATGCCCTGCACGATGTCGTCGTCCTCACCGAGGCCGGCGATGCCGAGGCGCGGCTGGTTGCCGACGCTGACCTCGGCGACGTCGCCGAGGTAGATGGGCGTGCCGTGCGAGCTCGCGAGCAGCGTGTGCCGCAGGTCGTCGAGCGTGTGGATGAGGCCGACGCCGCGCACGACCGCGGACTGCGGCCCGATGTTCACGGTCTGGCCGCCTACGTTGATGTTGGCGTTCGCGATCGCCTGCAGCACCTGCGGCAGGCCGAGGCCGTAGCCGGCGAGCCGCCGCTGGTCGACGGCGATCTCGTAGGTCTTGGTCCTGCCGCCCCAGCTCGTGACGTCGATGACGCCCGGCACGGCCTTGAAGCGCCGCTCGAGCACCCAGTCCTCGAGCGTCTTCAGGTCGGTGACCGGGTAGCCGGCCGGGGCGCGCACGCGGTAGCGGTAGATCTCGCCGATCGGGCTGGTCGGGGAGATCTGCGGCACGGCGCCGTTGGCCAGCGTCGGCAGCTGCGCGAGCCGGTTGATGACCCACTGCTCCGCCTGCTGGTAGGTGAAGTCGTAGGTGAACTGGACCTTGACGTCGGACAGGCCGAACAGCGAGATCGTGCGGATCGCCTGCACGTGCGGGATCCCGGACATCCCGACCTCGATCGGGATGGTCACGTAGCGCTCGATCTCCTCGGCCGACTGGCCGGCGCTCTGCGTGACGATGTCGACCAGCGGCGGCACCGGGTCCGGGTAGGCCTCGATGTTCAGCGCCCGGAAGCCTGCCAGCCCGCCGGCGAGCGCCAGCACCAGGAGCGCCGCGACCAGCACCCTCTGGCGCAGCGCGAATGCGACCAGCCCGTTCATTCAGTTGAGCCGCGCGGCGCTGTCGATGAAGAGGCTGCCCCGGCCGACGACGCGCTCGCCCTCGGCGAGCCCGTCGAGCACCTCGACCAGCCCGTCGGCGCGCTCGCCGGTGCGGATGCGCCGCAGCACCAGCGTGCCGTCGTCGGCCGCGACCCACACGTGCGCGCGCTCACCGTCGTAGATGACGGCGCCGGCCGGCACCGCCGGGCTCGTCGTCGCCTCGCCGGCCTCGACCCTGAGCGTCGCGAGCATCTCGGGCTTGAGCGCGCCGTCGGCGTTGTCGATCAGCGCGCGGACCGTGAGCCGGTGGCTCGCCGGGTCGATCGCGGGCGCGACGTAGTCGAGCCGCGCGTGGAACGGCCGGCCGGGCCAGGCCGGCGTCGTGACCTCGACCGCTCGGCCGGCCTTGAGGCGGGGCGAGGCGCGCTCGCTGAGCGTGCCGACGATCCACAGCGTCGACAGGTCCGCGATCGTGAACAGCACGCTGTCGCCGCCCGCGGTCACGTACTGCCCCGGGCCGAGCTGCCGGTCGACGATGACACCCGCGATCGGCGCGCGCAGCGCCGCACTCGCATCGCTCGCCGGGTGGCTGCCGAGCGCGCCGATCGCGGCCTCGCTCGCGCCGAGGATGCGCAGGTGATCGCGGGCCGCGGCGAACGCGCCCTCGGCGCTCGCGAGCTCGGCCTCGGCCTGCTCGACGTCCTGGCGCGAGGCGCCCATCGTGTCGACGAGCGCGCGCTTGCGCTCGGCGGCCGCGCGCGCCGCCGTGAGCTGCCCGGCCGCCGCGCGGTAGGCGCTCTGTGCGTCGGCGAATTCGCTGGCCTCGATCAGCGCGAGCGTCGCGCCGGCCGCGACCTTGTCGCCCGGCCGCGCGATCAGCCGCGTGACGCGGCCCGAGTACGGCGAGTACACGGGCGTCGCCCGATCGCCGTTCACGGCGATGCGCCCGTCGGCGACCTCGACCGGCACGAAGCGGTGCGGGGCGACCGGCACGATCGAGAGCGTCTTCAGCTGCGCCGCGGTCGGGCGGAACGAGCCGGGCGGCAGGGCCGGCTCCTCGCGATGGCCGCCGCCGCGGCCGAAGAACGCGATCGCGAGCGCGGCGAGCACGAGCAGCGCCGCGGCGGCGCCGAGCAGACGCAACTGCGTGGACTGTGACAGCGCGCGCGGTGCGGCGGGCGGCGGAGCGTCGTCCGGAGTCGTCATCGGCGTCTCGAGTGGCGGGCGCAGGCGCCTCGGCCGGCGCTGGCGCGCGATCCCTGGCGAGTCGCGCTCGGCGACGGGCCCGCGATATTGCCGGGTTTTACTGTCGAATCAATGACGGACGCACCCCAGGACCCCGCGGGAGGACCCTTCACCCTCAAGGACTTAAGGCAACCGCCGCCCCCGGCCCGGGGGTGTCGGGCTGGCCGCCGAGGGGGGGATTCGGCTATTCTGATAGACCGTCTGTCGTCTATTGGAAAGCCCCCCCGCCATGGCCCGCATCACGATCGAAGACTGTCTGCATCAGGGCGTCGAGAACCAGTTCGAGCTGGTCCTGGTCGCCGCCAAGCGCGCCCGTCGCCTCGCAAACGGCGCCGACGCGCTGGTCGACTGGCAAAACGACAAGCCGACCGTCGTCGCGCTGCGGGAGATCGCCGAGGGCAAGGTGAACCGCGACCTGCTGCTCGAGGCGGATCCGGAGCCGCCGCCGCCCGCGCAGCCGGAGAATCCGCTCGATCTGCCGCCGGACTTCCGCGCCCCGCAGTTCGGCCTCGGCGACTGAGCGGAGATCCCCGCCCCGCGCCGCCCTGAGCCCGGATGGATTACGCGTCCTCCCTGCTGAGCTTTCTGCCGGGTGGACGCCGCTCTCCGGGCATTTCCCAGCTGATCGGCAAGCTCGAGGCCTACCTGCCTCCCGAGCAGGTCGAGCGCGTGCAGGAGGCGTACGAGCTCGCGAACGAGTCGCACCGCGGCCAGAAGCGGCTCACCGGCGAGGCCTACATCACCCACCCGGTCGCGGTCGCCGGGATCCTCGCCGACCTGCACCTCGACGGCCAGACGATCTGCGCGGCGCTGCTGCACGACGTCATCGAGGACACCCCGACCGCCAAGGATGAGATCGTCGCCCGCTTCGGGCGGGAGGTCGGCGAGCTGGTCGATGGCGTCTCGAAGCTGGACAAGGTCCAGTTCAAGAGCCGCAAGGAGGCGCAGGCCGAGTCCTTCCGCAAGATGATCCTCGCCATGGTGCGCGACATCCGCGTGATCATGGTCAAGCTCGCCGACCGCACCCACAACATGCGCACGCTCGGCGCGATGCCGGCGCCGAAGCGCCGGCGGATCGCGCAGGAGACGCTCGAGATCTACGCGCCGATCGCGAACCGCCTCGGCATCCACTCGATCAAGCTGGAGCTCGAGGACCTCGGCTTTCGCGCGCTCTACCCGCAGCGCTACAAGGTGCTCGAGCGCGAGCTCAAGAAGAGCCGCGGCAACCAGAAGGAGTTCCTCCCGAAGATCACCTCGAACATCGCCGGCGCGCTCGGCCGCGCGGGGCTGTCGGGCGCGGTCGACTCGCGCGAGAAGCACCTGTACAGCATCTACCAGAAGATGCGCCGCAAGCGCGTGCCGCTGTCGCACGTCATCGACGTGTACGGCGTGCGCGTCGTCGTCAGCAGCGTCGACGCCTGCTATCGCGCGCTCGGCATCGTGCACGGTCTCTACAAGCCGATGCCGGGCCGCTTCAAGGATTACATCGCGATCCCGCGCCTGAACGGCTACCAGTCGCTGCACACGACGCTGTTCGGGCCGAACGGCGTGCCGCTCGACGTGCAGATCCGCACCGAGGACATGCACCGGCTGGCCGAGAACGGCATCGCCGCACACTGGACCTACAAGGCGGGCGAGGAGGCGGGCGCCAGCCAGCACGAGCGGGCGCGCGAGTGGCTCGCGAGCCTCATGCAGATGCAGGAGGGCGGCAACCCCGAGGAGTTCCTCGAGAGCGTCAAAGTCGACCTGTTCCCGGACAAGGTGTACGTGTTCACGCCGAAGGGCGACATCCTGCGCCTGCCGCGCGGCGCGACCTGCGTCGACTTCGCCTACGCGGTGCACACCGATGTCGGGCGGCGCTGCGTCGCCGCCAAGATCGACCGGCGGCTGGTGCCGCTGCGCACGGCGCTGCGCAACGGCCAGACCGTGGAGATCATCACCGCGAAGGGCGCGACGCCGAACCCGGCCTGGGCGAACTTCGTCGTGACGGCGAAGGCGCGCGCCTCGATCCGCGGCTACCTGAAGACGATGAAGCGCAGCGAGGCGGTCGACCTCGGGCGGCGGCTCGTGAACCAGGCGCTCGCGGAGTTCTCGCTGGCGCTCAAGCAGGTCGACCCGGCGGCGGTCGGCACGGCGGCGCGCGCGCTCGGCGTCAAGGACGCCGAGGAACTGTTCGAGAAGGTCGGGCTCGGCGAGCGGCTCGCGCCGCTGGTCGCGCGCCACCTGCTGCCGGCCGACCGGCAGGAGACGGCCGTCCCGGGCGGCGCCGCCGGCGAGCCGGCGCCGCTCGCGATCGCCGGCACCGAGGGGCTGGTCGTCACGTACGCTCGCTGCTGCTTCCCGATCCCCTACGACCCGATCATCGCGTTCCTGTCGGCGGGCCGCGGCGTCGTGATCCACCGCGCGCGCTGCGGCAACCTCGCCGGCTGGCACAAGCAGCCCGACAAGTGGCTGCCGGTGTCGTGGCAGAAGATGCCCGACCGCAGCTTCGCGTCCGAGATCAAGATCGAGGTCCGCAACCGGCCGGGCGTGCTCGCGGCGATCGCCTCGGCGATCGCGGCGACCGAGACGAACATCGGTCACCTGTCGGTCGTCGAGCGCGACACCGAGGCCTCGACGCTGTCCTTCGAGCTGCAGGTCCGCGACCGCGCGCAGCTGGCCCGCGTAATCCGCGCGATCCGCGGCATGCCCGAGGTGCTGTCGGTCGAGCGCACGCTCGCCTGAGCCGGAGCGCGGGTCGCCGTGCGAGAATGCGCCGGCAGCTTCCGTGAGGTTCCCATGGCACGCACGATCATCTCGACCGCGGCCGCGCCGGCCGCGATCGGCACCTACTCGCAGGCCGTCCGCGTCAACGACACCGTCTACATCTCGGGGCAGATCCCGCTCGACCCGAGGACCAAGGAGCTGGTCGGTGGCGACTTCGAGGCGCAGGCGCGGCGGGTGTTCGAGAACCTGAAGGCGATCGCCGCCGCGGCTGGCGGCTCGCTCGGCCAGTCGGTGCGCGTCACGATCTACCTGACGGACCTCGCCAACTTCGCGACCGTCAACAAGGTCATGGCCGAGTACTTCCCGGAGCCGTACCCGGCGCGCGCCGCGATCGGCGTGGCCTCGCTGCCGCGCGGCGCCGCGGTCGAGGCGGATTGCATCCTGGAGCTGTGAGCGAGCGGCGGCCGCGCGCCGCCGTGGCCGCGCCCGGCGAGGCCGAGCTCGCGCCGGTCACGGCGCTGAAGGGCGTGGGCGCCGCGCTCGCCGAGAAGCTCGCGAAGCTCGGCATCGACTCGGTGCAGGACCTGCTGTTCCTGCTGCCGCTGCGCTACGAGGACCGCACGCAGGTCGTGCCGATCGGCAGCCTGCGCGCCGGCGAGCGCGCGGTCGTCGAGGGCGAAGTGCAGCTGGCCGAGGTCGCGTTCCGGCGCCGGCGCCAGCTGCTGGTGCGCATCGCCGACGGCTCGGGCTTCCTGACGCTGCGCTTCTTCTACTTCAGCGCGCAGCAGCAGGCGCAGCTGCAGCGCGGCGTCCGGCTGCGCTGCTTCGGCGAGGCGCGCCGCGGCACGCTCGGCCTCGAGATCGTCCACCCCGAGTACCGCCGCGCCGAGGGCCCCGACGCGCAGCGCACCGAGGACTCGCTGACCCCGGTCTACCCCGCGACCGAGGGCGTGCAGCAGGGGCGCCTCAGGATCCTGACCGCGCTCGCGCTCGCCGAGGTCGAGCGCTCGAGCGTGCACGACTGGCTGCCGCCGGAGCTGCTCGCCGACCTCGGGCTGCCATCGCTCGCCGAGGCGCTCGTGTACGTGCACCGCCCGCCGCCGGGCGCCGACCTCGCGCCGCTCGCCGCCGGCCGCCATCCGGCGCAGCGCCGGCTCGCGTTCGAGGAGCTGCTCGCGCACCAGCTGAGCCTCAGGCAGCTGCGCGAGTCGATCCGCGCCGAGGCCGCCTGGCCGCTGCCGCCGTCGGCGACGCTGGCGCCGCGGCTGCGCGCCGCGCTGCCCTTCGCGCTCACCGCGGCGCAGGAGCGGGTGCTCGCCGAGATCGGCCGCGACCTCGCGGTACCCTCGCCGATGCTCCGGCTCGTGCAGGGCGACGTCGGTTCCGGCAAGACCGTCGTCGCCGCGCTCGCCGCGCTCGCCGCGGTCGAGGCCGGGTTCCAGGTGGCGCTGATGGCGCCGACGGAACTCCTCGCCGAGCAGCACTTCCAGAACTTCGAGCGCTGGCTGAAGCCGCTGCGGCTCCCGGTCGCGTTGCTGTCGGGCAAGCTGACCGGCCGCGCCCGCCAGGCGGCGCTGCTGTCCCTCGCCGGCGGCACGCAGGTGCGGGTCGCGATCGGCACGCACGCGCTGTTCCAGGAGGGCGTGCGCTTCAAGCGCCTGGCGCTCGTCATCGTCGACGAGCAGCACCGCTTCGGCGTGCACCAGCGGATGGCGCTGCGCGAGAAGGGCGCGGCCGACGGGCGCGCGCCACACCAGCTGATCATGACGGCGACGCCGATCCCGCGCACGCTCGCGATGACCGCCTACGCCGACCTCGACGTGTCGGTCATCGACGAGCTGCCGCCCGGGCGCACGCCGATCAAGACCGTGGCGCTGCCCGAGTCGCGGCGCGAGGAGGTGGTCGCGCGGATCGCCGGGGCCTGCCGCGACGGCCGCCAGGCCTACTGGGTGTGCCCGCTGATCGAGGAGTCGGAGGAGCTCGAGTACCAGGCCGCCGAGGCGACCCACGCCGCGCTCGCGGCGGCGCTGCCGGAGCTCAAGGTCGGCCTCGCCCATGGCCGGCTGACGCCGGCGCGCAAGGAGGCGGTCATGGCCGCGTTCAAGCGCGGCGAGCTCGACCTGCTGGTCGCGACGACGGTCATCGAGGTCGGCGTCGACGTGCCGAACGCGAGCCTGATGGTCGTCGAGAACTCCGAGCGCATGGGGCTTGCGCAGCTGCACCAGCTGCGCGGGCGCGTCGGCCGCGGCACCGCCGAGAGCACCTGCCTGCTGCTGTACCGCTCGCCCTTGTCGCCGCTCGCCCGAGCGCGGCTCGACGTCATGCGCTCGACCAACGACGGCTTCGAGGTGTCGCGTCGCGACCTGGAGCTGCGGGGCCCGGGCGAGCTGCTCGGCACCCGCCAGACCGGGCTCATGCAGATGAAGGTCGCCGAGCTCTCGCGCGACGCCGACCTGCTGCCGCGCGTGCAGCGCGCGGCGGAGGTGATGCTCGCGCGCCATCCCGATAACATAGCGCCGCTGCTGCGCCGCTGGATCGGCGCGCGCGACCGCTATGGCAAGGTTTGACGCCCGCGCGAGGCCCGCCCCGTGAAGAGCCTGAACTCCGCGACCGAGGCCCCGCTGCTGCCGCTCGAGCTGTGGGTGCCGGGGGCGGACCTGCTGCGCGAGGTGCCGCCGGCGCTGCGGGCGATGCTGTCGGAGCCGGGGCCGGTGCGGGCGCTCGGCGCCCGGCTCATCGAGCAGCGCCTCGGCTTCCTGAACCGCGAGCAGCAGGAGCGGGTCGCGGCGCCGGCCGCGAGCTGCCTGGTGCGCGACGAGATGCTGCTCGAGGCCGGCCGGCCGCGGATCTTCGTCGAGGCGCTGATCCCCGACTGCACGCTCGAGCTGCACCCGTGGCTTGGCGAGCTCGGTGATGCCTCGCTCGGCGCGACGCTGTCGGGCGCCGGGCGCATCGAGCAGGGCGCGTTCGAGTTCGCGCCGCTGCCGGCGAGCCACCCGCTGGCCGCCCGCGCGGTCGACGGCCTCGCGGCGCCGCCCGCGATGCTCTGGGCGCGACGCGCCTGGTACGGCCTCGGCGGCCGTCGCCTGCTGATCCACGAGCTGTTCCTGCCGGAGCCGGCGCCGTGCTGACCGCGCTCCGCCGCGGCGCGGCCCTGGCCGCCGTCCGCGCGGGGCAGGCACTTCGCCACGCCGGCTCGACGCTCGGCGACTACGGCCGCCTCATCCGCCTCGACCGGCCGATCGGCCTGTGGCTGCTGCTGTGGCCGGCGCTGTGGGGGCTGTGGATCGCCGGCCGCGGCCACCCGGTCGAGCACGTCTTCGTGGTGTTCACGCTCGGCGTGCTGCTGATGCGCTCGGCCGGCTGCGCGTTCAACGACTTCGCCGACCGCAAGCTCGACCCGCACGTCGCGCGCACGCGCGAGCGGCCGCTCGCGAGCGGCGCGGTCGCACCGGCCGAGGCGCTGCTGATCGCCGCGACGCTGGCGATCCTCGCGCTCGCGCTCGTGCTGACGCTCGACCGCTCGACGATCTACCTGTCCCTCGGCGGCGCGCTGCTGACCGTCGTCTACCCGTTCCTGAAGCGCTTCTTCCCGCTGCCGCAGGTGTGGCTGGGCGCGGCGTTCTCGTGGTCGATCCCGATGGCCTTCTCGGCCGAGACCCACGAGCTGCCGCGCCTCGGCTGGCTGCTGTTCGTCGCGGGCGTGCTGTGGACCGCGGTCTACGACACGATGTACGCGATGGTCGACCGCGAGGACGACCTCAAGCTCGGCGTGCGCTCCTCGGCGATCCTGTTCGGCGACGCCGACCGGCTCGTGATCGGGGCGATGCAGGCGATGGTGCTCGGTGCGCTGTGGTTCGCGGGCCAGCAGGCGGGGCTCGGCCGCTGGTACCTGGGCGGCCTCGCGACCGGGGCGCTGCTGTTCGCGTGGCAGCAGTGGCTGATCCGCCATCGCGAGCCGCGCGACTGCTTCCGTGCGTTCCTGAACAACCACTGGTTCGGGATGGTCGTGTTCCTCGGCATCGCGCTCGACTACGTGTTCCGCGCCGGCGGCCGCTGAACCCGCTCAGGCGGGTCGTGGCGGCCCGCCGGCCGTGGCGCGCCAGCGCTGCATGAGTCCCTCGGCGAAGTCCGCGAACAGCTTCACCTTCACCTCACGCCGCGCGGCCGCGGCGAACACGACCGAGATCGGCGGCCCCTCGGCGACGAACTCATCGAGCACCGTCACGAGCCGGCCGCGCGCGATCTCCTCGAGCACCAGCAGGTCGATCGTCTGCGCGAGCCCTGCGCCGGCAACCGCAGCTCCGACCTGGACCTCGGCGAGGTTGAACTGCGCGGCGTAGCGCAGCTTCGGCGCCCGCCGGCCGCGGAACGACCAGTCGACGCGCTGCCCGGTGCTGCCGTAGGTCAGCGCGAGCAGCCGGTGGTGCGCAAGGTCCTCGAGCCGCTCCGGCCGCCCGGCGCTCGCGAGGTAGCCCGGCGAGCCGCAGATCACCCGCCGCGTCGTCGCGATGCGCCGGGCGACGTAGTTCTGCGGGCGCACCGAGCCCATGCGCACGGCGAGGTCGACGCGGTCGGCGATCAGGTCGACCGTGCGATCGTTCATCCGCAGGTCGAGCTCGATGTCCGGGTAGCGCTTCATGAAGTCGGGCAGCGCCGGCAGCACGAGATGCCGTCCGAAGGCGGTCGGTACGTCGACCCGCAGGAGCCCCTGCGGCCGGTCGCGCGTGCCGCGCACCGACTGCTCGGCGGCCTCGACCTCGGCGAGGATCCGCTGGCAGCGCTCGAGGAAGTCGGCGCCCTCGTCGGTCAGCGACACGCGCCGCGTCGTGCGCCGGAGCAGCCGCACCCCCAGGTGACGCTCGAGGGCGGCGACCGACTCGCTGACCGCGGCCCTGGACAGGTCGAGGTCGGCGGCGGCCCGCACGAACGACCCCAGCCGCGCCACGCGCGCGTAGACCCGCATCGCCTGGAAGCGGTCCAGAGGCCCTCCAATTGATCGGAATGACCGATCAGTGTTTTCGAGAATACCCGGTTTTTCCGGCTTATACGACGGGCTAAGGTAGCACCGTCGATGGCCCCGGAGAGCTCCATGTTCCTCGTCAAGCACCGCCTCTTCGGCACGCTCGCCGCGCTGCTCGTCGCCGCCGCCGGCGCCTCCCTGCTCAGCACCCTGCCGGTCGGCGAGGCGGAGCCCGCCGTCCGTGCCGCGCCGTCCGGGCTGGTGGCGCTCGCGGCCCCGGGCGTCGAATCGGCGATCGGGCGCGCCGCGCCGTAGCGGCGCCCGCTCGCGCGCCGCGCGCGCGACCCGCATCATCGGCGGCGGCCGCCCGCGCGAGGCGGCCGAGGACCGCCGTGGACCGACCCCCCGCCCCTGCGCTCGACCGCGCCGCCGTGCGCCGGCACTTCGAGCGCGCCAGCGCCGGCTACGACGCGCACGCCGCGCTGGCCGCCGCCGTGCGCGGCGAGCTGCTCGCGCGCCTCGAGCTCCTCGCCTTCGAGCCGGCGCTCGTCCTCGACCTCGGAACCGGCACCGGGCACGCGGCCCGCGCGCTGCGCGCGCGCTGGCCGACCGCCCGGGTGCTGGCGCTCGACCTCGCGCCCGCGATGCTGCGGGCCGCGCGCCGCCAGGCGTCGTGGCGGCGGCGCTTCGACCTGGTTTGCGCGGACGGCGCGCGACTGCCGCTGCGGGATGGCTCGGTCGACCTCGTGTTCTCGAACCTGATGCTGCCGTGGGCGGTCGATCTCGACCGGCAGTTCGCCGAGATCCGCCGGGTGCTGGCGCCGCGCGGCTACGCGACGTTCACGACGCTCGGGCCGGACACGCTGCGCGAGCTGCGCGGCGCGTGGCGCGAGGTCGACGCCCGCGAGCGCGTGCACCCGTTCTTCGATCTGCACGACATCGGCGATGCGCTCGTGCGCGCGGGCTTCGCGGACCCGGTCATGGACGTCGACCGCTACACGCTCACCTACGCCGATCCGGCGGCGCTGCTCGCGGAATTGCGCGGCGTCGGCGGGCAGTGCGCGCTCGCCGACCGGCCGCGGGGGCTCGGCGGCCGCGGGCGCCGCGCGGCGCTGCTCGCCGCGCTCGAGCGCCGCCGCGGCGCGGACGGCCGCCTTGCGATCAGCTGCGAGGTCGCCTTCGGGCAGGCGTGGTGCCCGGGCGCCACGCCGCCGATCCGCGCCCGGCGCGGCGAGGTGGTCGTGCCGATCACGGCGCTGCGTCGCCGCTGAGCGCGTGCGGCCACCCGGCCGTCGCAAATGCTTGTTGCTGCGTGTTATTTTTGGCGCCGCGGCGGCGGTCCGCGCACCGTCGGCGCGAGCGCCCGTCCGCTGCATTGCGGTGTTCTTGGGCCGGAGCGGAGGTTAAACTGCGCGGCCCGCCGGGTGCGGGCCGCGCGGCGATCGACGGGAACTCGTGGCCGCGCCGGACGGGCGTCGCCACGCCAACGAGAAGACCGGCTGAGGGGCATCGATGTTCTATCGCAAAGTCGCAACCGTGCTCGCGGGGCTGTCGGCTGCCATGCCGGCGCTCGCCTACGAGAGCAGCTACAACCTCCCGGTCGGCGCCACCGACATCTCGAAGCGGGTCTACGGCCTGCACATGATGATGTTCTGGGTGTGCGTCGTGATCGCGGTCTGCGTGTTCGCGGTCATGATCTTCTCGATCTGGAAGTTCCGTAAGTCGAAGGGCGCGATCGCCGACAAGACGCTGACGCACTCGACCAACGTCGAGGTCGTCTGGACCGTGATCCCGGTCATCATCCTGGTCGCGACCGCGATCCCGGCGGCGCGCACGCTGATCCAGATGGAGGACACGCGCAACTCGCAGCTGACGATCAAGGTCGTCGGCTACCAGTGGAAGTGGCAGTACGAGTACATGGACAAGGGCGTCAGCTTCTTCTCGACGCTCGCCCCGGCCTCTAACCTCGCGCGCCAGCTCGGCTCCGGCATCGACCCGAAGACCGTCAAGGACTACCTGCTCGACGTCGACCACCCGCTGGTCGTGCCGGTCGACACGAAGGTCCGGCTGCTGCTGACCGGCAACGACGTGATCCACTCGTGGTGGGTGCCGGATTTCGCGGTCAAGAAGGACACGATCCCGGGCTTCATCAACGAGTCGTGGTTCAAGGCGAACCGCACCGGCCGCTTCACGGGGCAGTGCGCCGAGCTCTGCGGCCGCGACCACGGCTTCATGCCGATCGTCGTCAACGTCGTCACGAAGGAAGAGTTCGCCACGTGGCTCGCGGCACGGCAGGCCGAGGCGCACCCGGCGGCGCCCGCGACCACCGCCGCGACGACGCCCTGAGCGGATTGCACGGAGTTTGAAGGCCATGGCACACGCTGACACGCACGCCCACGACGACCACGACCACAAGCCGCACGGCATCGGCCGCTGGCTGTTCGCGACGAACCACAAGGACATCGGCACGATGTACCTGGTGTTCTCGCTGGTCATGTTCCTGCTGGGCGGCTTCATGGCGCTGCTGATCCGGCTCGAGCTGTTCAAGCCGGGCCTGCAGTTCTTCGACCCGGCCTTCTACAACTCGCTCGTCACGACGCACGCGCTCGTCATGATCTTCGGTGCCGTGATGCCGGCCTTCGTCGGCCTCGCCAACTGGATGGTGCCGCTGCAGATCGGCGCGCCGGACATGGCGCTGCCGCGCATGAACAACTACAGCTTCTGGATCCTGCCGTTCGCGTTCACGCTGCTGCTGTCCTCGTTCTTCACCGCCGGCGGCGGCCCGGCCGGCGGCTGGACCCTGTATCCGCCCCTGTCGCTGCAGGCCGGCACGAGCTTTCCGCTGACGATCTTCGCGATCCACCTGATGGGCGCGTCCTCGATCATGGGCGCGATCAACGTCATCGTGACGATCCTCAACATGCGCGCGCCCGGCATGACGCTGCTGAAGCTGCCGCTGTTCTGCTGGACGTGGCTGATCACGGCGTACCTGCTGATCGCCGTCATGCCGGTGCTCGCTGGCGCCGTGACGATGCTGCTGACCGACCACTACTTCGGCACCAGCTTCTTCAACCCGGCCGGCGGCGGCGACCCGGTCATGTTCCAGCACATCTTCTGGTTCTTCGGGCACCCCGAGGTCTACATCCTGATCCTGCCGGCCTTCGGCATCGTCTCCGAGATCATCCCGACCTTCTCGCGCAAGCCGCTGTTCGGCTACGACGCGATGGTGTACGCGACCGCATCGATCGCGTTCCTGTCGTTCATCGTCTGGGCGCACCACATGTTCACGGTCGGCATGCCGCTCGCCGGGCAGATGTTCTTCATGATGAGCACGATGCTGATCGCGGTGCCCACCGGCGTGAAGGTCTTCAACTGGACGACGACGATGTGGCGCGGTTCGCTGACGTTCGAGCCGCCGATGCTGTTCGCGCTCGCGTTCCTGTTCCTGTTCACGCTCGGCGGCTTCTCCGGCCTGATGCTCGCGATCGCGCCGGCCGACTACCAGTACCAGGACACCTACTTCGTGGTCGCGCACTTCCACTACGTGCTGGTGCCGGGCGCGGTGTTCGCGATCATGGCCGGCGTCTACTACTGGCTGCCGAAGTGGACCGGCCACATGTACAACCAGATGCTGGCGCGCTGCCACTTCTGGCTGTCGGCGATCACGGTCAACATCCTGTTCTTCCCGCAGCACTTCCTCGGCCTCGCCGGCATGCCGCGCCGCATCCCGGACTACAACGTGCAGTTCACCGACTGGAACGTCGTGTCCTCGATCGGCGGCTTCGCCTTCGGCCTGTCGCAGATCCTGTTCGTGGTCGTCATCTGGCAGTGCGTGCGCGGCGGCGAGAAGGCCACCGCGCAGGTCTGGGACGCCGAGCCGCACGGCCTCGAGTGGACGCTGCCCTCGCCGGCGCCGTACCACTCGTTCGAGACCGCACCGGAAGTGCACTGAGGCACCGGCGTGAGCGCAACGACCCCGCCGCAGGAAGCCGCCGCGCGCCGCAGCCGCGCCCGCCGGCTCGCGATCGCGCTCGGGCTGGTCGCGCTCGGCTTCTACGCCGGCTTCATCCTGATGCTCGGCCTCAACGGCCGCGGCTGAGATGACGGGCGAGCCCGAGGATCGCGGCAGCGAGCGGCGGCCGGACCGGCGCCGGCACGGGCCGCTGCTCGCGCGGCTCGCGCTGTTCGTCGTCGGCAGCTTCGCGTTCGGCTTCGCGCTCGTGCCGCTCTACAGCGTGCTGTGCAAGGTCTGGGATACCGGCAACCGCTGGTACGGCACCCAGACCGCCGCGGCCAGCGTCGTCGAGCGGCCGGACCCCGACCGCGTCGTGACGGTCGAGTTCGTCGCCCACGTGCCGAAGGCGGGCGACTGGGAGTTCCAGCCCAAGGTCGCGACGATGAAGGTGCACCCGGGCAAGCTGTACGGGACCAGCTTCTTCGCCCGCAACCTCACCGGCGAGGCGGTCGTCGCGCAGGCGGTGCCGAGCATCGCGCCCTCCTCGATCGCGCGCTACTTCCGCAAGACCGAGTGCTTCTGCTTCCGCCCGCAGCCCTTCGCGACCGGCGAGGGGCGCGACATGGCGCTGCGCTTCATCATCGACCCGGCGCTGCCCGCCGACGTCGACCGCGTGACCCTCGCCTATTCCTTCTTCGACCGGCCGCAGTCCGTGGCGGCCAACCGCTGAGGGCCGAGCGCCCCTCCAGGAACGACCATGTCAGACGCGCACACGACCCCGAACCCCGGCAAGTACTACGTCCCGCACGGCAGCCCGTGGCCGATCTTCGGCTCGGTGTCGCTGTTCATCCTGACGACGGGCGCGGCGCTGACGCTCGAGGACTCGGGCGCCGGCCCGACGCTGCTGACGGTCGGGCTCGTGCTGCTGTTCGCGCTGTTCTTCGGCTGGTTCCGCACGGTCATCAACGAGAACCAGGCCGGCCTGTTCAACGACGACGTCGACCGGTCGTTCCGGATGGGCATGTCCTGGTTCATCTTCTCGGAGGTCATGTTCTTCGCGGCCTTCTTCGGCGCGCTGTTCTACGCGCGCCAGCTGTCGCTGCCGTGGCTCTCCGGCGAGGGCGCGAAACACCTGACGAGCGAACTGCTGTGGAACAACTTCGAGTCGCACTGGCCCTCGAACGGTCCCGCGCACCTCGGTCCGCGCGCCGACGGCACCTTCTCGCAGGTCGAGGCGACCGGCGTGCCGGCGCTCAACACCGCGATCCTGCTGCTCTCGGGCGTGACCGTCACGATCGCGCACCATGCGCTGCGGGCCGGCAACCGCACGGTGCTGACGATCTTCCTCGCCGCGACCTTCCTGCTCGGCTTCCTGTTCGTCGGGCTGCAGGCCAACGAGTACCACGACGCCTACACGCAGCTCGGCCTGCAGCTCGGCACCGGCATCTACGGCTCGACGTTCTTCATGCTGACCGGCTTCCACGGCCTGCACGTGACGATCGGCGCGATCATGCTGCTCGTGATCTGGCTGCGCGTCGTGAAGGGCCACTTCACGCCCGAGCGGCACTTCGCGTTCGAGGGCGTGTCGTGGTACTGGCACTTCGTCGACGTGGTGTGGCTCGGTCTGTACGTCTTCGTCTACTGGCTCTAGGCCGCGAGACGGCTGCCGCTCGGGACCCGCGGCGGAACCGACCAGGATGGTCAGCGCCGCATCGGCCGCCCAGCCGCCGGCCGCCGCGCCCGAGTGCCGCACGTGCGCGGGCTGCCAGGTCACGTCGCCCTACGTGGCGGCATTCTCGATGTCGCGGCGCCGGGTGCCGAATCCCGGGTACCTCTGTCCGCGCTGCGCGACCGCCGATGCGTTACGCCGCGCCCGCCGCGGGCTGATCGGCTGGCTGCTGCTCGCCGCCGTCGCGTTGCCCACCGCGATCGTTGGCGGCCCACAAGACGGCGCCTGGGGCTTCGTCACGGCCCTGCTCGCCTGGCCGTTCATCGTCGCGACCGTCGTACCGCACGAGCTCGGGCACGCGCTGGCGGCACTCGCACTGCGCTTCCAGGTCGCGAGCATCGGCTTCGGCACAGGGCGGGCGATTCGAACGTGGTTCGTTCGCGGCACGGCCATCACCCTCGGCCAGATCCCCCTCGGCGGTGCCACACAGATCGGCACCGTGCACCTGCAGGGACTGCGGCTGCGCCTGATCCTGGTCTATCTCGCCGGCCCCGCCGCGAACGTGCTGTGTATCCTGGTGGGTGTGCTGCTCGGCGCCAACGCGGCGACCCCACGCTCCTTCGATGCGTTCCGCCCGGGTGCCGTCTGGACCATGATCAACCTGACGGTGATCGTCCTGAACCTCTGGCCGCACAAGGTCGACCATCGGCGCCTCGACAGCGATGGGCTGCAGATCTGGAAGCTGCTCCGGCACGGCGTCTCGCGCGAGACGGTCGATGCGCTGACCGTCGGCGCGCCGGTGGTCCGTGCGACCCACCTGCTGGCGAACAACCAGCCTCGGCTCGCGCTGGAAGTGACGCGCGACGCGCTGCGGCGCTCACCGGAATCGAAGCTCGCGTGGGTCGCATCGTCCGCCGCACTCGTCGGCTGCGCGGAATTTGCCGAGGCCGAAGCGGCGTGCCGGCGCGTGCTCGATGCACCAGCGGCGACGGACATCGACCGGGCGTGCCAGGCGGCGGCGAACTGCAACCTTGGCATCGTGAGGCTGCTGTCGGACGACCCCGCCGACTGGGCCGCCGCGCGGACGCACACGCAGGCAGCCTATTCGTTCTTGCCGTGGGATGAGGCGGTCGCGTGCGCCCATGCTGCGAGCGTCGCGCTCGCAGGCACGCTCGAGGCCGGCCTCGAGATCGTTGACAGGCTGGTCGGGCGGACGCCGACCCTACGCGTCCGACGCGACGCGGCGATCGCGCTCGTCGGCGCGCGTACCGGCCGGCTCGCCGAGGCCGACGCAGCCTACCGCCGCGCGCTGGCGGCGTCGAAAGGCTACGAAGGTGCGATGCTCGCCGCCGCCCGGCGGGCGATGGAGCGGGCTGGCCGGCCGACGGCGTAGCAGCCGGCGATCGCACGCCGGCCGGGTGCCTACTTGCCGACGCCGTGCGGCGAGATCCATCCCTCGCGGGCCGCCACCAGGAGCAGGATGAAGAGCCCCAACGACAGCGTGATGCGCCACGTCAGCGCACGCAGCATCCGGTCCGAGGACTCGCTCCGGCCCCTCGACAGGTGATAGAGGGCGGTGCCGAGGCTCCAGAGGATCGCGAGCAGCGTCGCGATGATCAGCAGTCGCACGATGTCCACGGGCTACCTCCCGGTGCGCCCGCAGTATAGTTCGGGCTGCCATGGCTCCGCGCGTCTTCGCCCCCCGCCTCGTCCCGACGCTCATCGCCCTGCCGCTGCTGGCCGGCCTCCTCTGGCTGGGGCGCTGGCAGCTCGAGCGCGCCGACGAGACCCGCGCGCGCGAGGTCGCGTTCGCGGCGAGCGATGCGCCCGCGCGGCCGCTGCCGCCCGCCGAGCGCGCGCAGCGCTACGAGCACGTGCGGCTGACCGGCCTCTACCTGCCCGAGCACCAGTTTCTGCTCGACAACATGACGCTGAACGGCGCGGTCGGCTACCGGGTGCTCACGCCCTTCGTCACCGACGCCGGCACGGTCGTGCTGGTCGACCGGGGCTGGGTGCCGCTCGGCCGCAGCCGCGCGGAGCTCCCGGACCTCGCACTCGGCGGCGGACCGCGGGTGATCACCGGCCGGCTCGACGCCGTCCCGCGCGCGGGCATCGCGCCGCCGCCCGGTGTCGGCAGCGGCTGGCCACGCGTCCTGAACTACCCGGCGATCGAGACGCTGTCGCAGGCCCTCGGCCGGCCGCTGTACCCGAACCTCGTGCTGCTCGACCCGGCGATGACGGACGGTTACCTGCGCGACTGGCAGCCGCACGGGGTCTCGGTCGAGCGGCACCTCGCCTATGCCGCGCAGTGGTTCGCGTTCGCGGCGACGCTGTTCGTGCTGCTGCTGCTCGTCTCGATCAGGCGGCGGGAGTCCGCGTGAACGGAGCGCCCGTCGATCCATCGCCGCGGGCGGTGCTGCGCCGCCGCGTGCAGCTGCTGCTGATCGCGGCGCTGTTCGTCGGCCCGGTGGCGCTCGCGTTCTGGTCGTACTACGGGCTCAGGCTGCAGCCGCGCGGGCGCGCGAATCACGGCGTGCTGATCGAGCCGGCGCGGCCGCTGCCGGCCGTGCCGCTGCGCACGCTCGGCGGCTCGACCGGCGTCGAGACGCTGCTGCACGGCCGCTGGTCGATGCTGTACGTGGCCGACGGCGCCTGCGACGCCGCCTGCCGGGCGACGCTCGACGTCATGCGCCAGGTGCGCGCGGCGCTCGGCGCCGAGACCGCCCGCGTGCAGCGCGTGCTGCTCGTCTCGGGCGCGTGCTGCGATCCGCTCGCCGCCGAGGCGGCCGGCGAGGAGCTCATCGTCGCGCACGCCGACGGTGAGGCGTCGATCGGGCTGCTCGCGGTGTTCCCGAAGTACGGCGCGCCGGTCGCCGACGCGCGGCGGGTCTACCTGGTGGACCCGCTCGGCAACCTGCTGATGAGCTACGTGCCCGGGGCGCCGCCGGAGGGGATGATCAAGGACCTCGAGCGGCTGCTGCGGCTCTCGCACATCGGCTGACGGCAGCCGCGCGAGCCGGTTGCCCGGCCCGCGCGCCGGCGCCTACTGCCGCTCGAAGACCATGGTGTTCTCGACCTTGCCACCCTTGGCGTCGGTGTAGGTCGACTCCGTGGTCAGCGTCTTGCCGTCCTTCGACACCATGCGGTTCGTCGTGCCGATGGACTTGCCGCCGCGCTTGAACGTGAACTCGGCCTTGTTCGGGTCCACCTGCTTGCCGACGATCGCATCCCAGTCCGGGTTGCCGGTGACGGTGTAGTCCTTGCCGTCGAGCGCGTAGCTCGCGGTCATCGTCTGCTCCTTGCCGCCGGCGCTCGTGTTGATCGTGACCGACAGGCCCTTCTCGGTCTGCGCGTAGGTGCGGGTCTGCGCGGTCGGTACCGCTCCCGACTTGAATGTCGACTTCGCGACGTTGAGCTTCCAGCTGCCCACGACCGGATCCTGCGCAGCGGATGCGGACGTCGCGACACCGAGTACGAGCAGCGTCGACAGCAGTACCCCTTCGATTGCAAGCTTCATGAGCCGATCCCCTTGTGGTGTTACCCGAGCTGGCGCGCGATGCGCGGCCGGAGCGGGGGGGGTGTGAGCATGCGCGCGCGGGAAGCCGCGCTGTGTGCGCCAGCGCACGCTCGGTGGCTGCCGCGCCTCGATTGCGCAGGTCGGGCCGGCGCGCTGTGACTGCGCGCGGCGGGGCCGCGCGCGTTACTTCGCGGCCTTCACCATGTAGTCGACCGCGTTCAGGATCGACTGGTCGTTGAAGTCGGGCCGCCCGCCCTTCGCCGGCATCGAGCCGGCCTCGCCGGTGAAGCCCTTGAGCGCGTGATCGCGCAGCACGCCGAGGCCGCCCGCGATGCGCGGTGCCCAGGCCTTGTGATCGCCGAACTTCGGCGCGCCGGCGATGCCGGCACCGTGGCAGGCGGCGCACACGGTCTTGAACGTCTCCTCGCCGGAGAGCACCGGCGCCGGGCCCGCCGGCGTCGCCGGCTTCGGGCTCGTGTCGACGATGGCGACCGCGGAGTTGTCCTTGCCGGCGATCGCGACCTTGCCGAGCGGCGCGATCCGCTCCTGCACCTCGGCGCGGTAGCTCGGGTCCGATTCGCTGCGGACCTCGGCATTGGCGCCGACGAAGCGCGACAGCGCGAAGATGGCGAACGCGAGGCCGACGAGCGACCCGATGACGACACTGACCAGGTTGACGAAGTCCTTGTCGTGCTTCTTGCTCACCGCGCGTGCCCTCCGTTCGGGGGCGGAATCATCGCACGAACGAGGCCAGCCTTGTCAGGAAGGTGTAGTCGCCCTCGATGGCCATGAGGCCGATCAGCACGAGGAGCGCCAGCGGTGGCAGCAGGATCACCAGCTTCAGCGCGAGGCGCTCCCAGAGCATGTGCATGAAGATCGCGACGATGAACCCCGCCTTCACGACCATGAAGATCAGGATCAGCGTCCAGCGCAGGGCGCCGTGCAGGTGGAAGTAGTCGACCAGGTACGAGAACGTCGAGACGACGAACAGCAGGATCCAGATCCACAGGTAGATCGCGATCGGGTGCTGCACGCCCTCGGCGTGCGCCTGCCCGTGCGCCTGGGCCTGTCCGTGAGCGGGAGCGTGGTGGTCCATGGTTGGCGGCTACCAGAGATAGAAGAGGGCGAAGATGAACACCCAGACGAGGTCGACGAAGTGCCAGTACAGGCCCGCGATCTCCACCGTCTCGTAGGTGCCCTTGCGGTCGTAGAAGCCGTTCCAGACGCGCATCGCGACGACGACCAGGTAGACGACACCGGCCGACACGTGCAGGCCGTGGAAGCCCGTGATCATGAAGAACGAGGCGCCGAACTGCTGCGCGCCCATCGGGTTGGCCCACGGCCGCACGCCCTCGATCAGGATCAGCTTCGTCCACTCGAAGGCCTGCATGCCGACGAAGCAGGCGCCGAAGCCCGCCGTGATCAGCATCAGCGAGGTCGTGATCGCGCGTTTGCGGCGGTAGCCGTAGTTGACCGCCATCGCCATCGTGCCGCTCGAGGTGATCAGCACCATGGTCATGATCGCGATCAGCAGCAGCGGCACCTCGGTGTTGCCGACCTGCAGCCCGAACACCTCGCTCGGGTTCGGCCACTGCGCGGTCGTCGAGATCCGGACGTTCATGTAGGACGTCAGGAAGCACGTAAAGATGAACGTGTCGCTGAGCAGGAAGATCCACATCATCAGCTTGCCCCAGGGCACGGGGAAAGCCTGCTTGTCGGCGCCGAGGTCGGCGCCGACGCCTGCGAGTCCATCGGGATGCGGAGCATCGCCCGGAGCGGTCATCACGTCGGTCGCCATAGGCGCGGGATCCTTCAGTGCTTCAGGTGGACAGCATCAGCCCGAACAACACGAGCCAGACGATCATCAGGTAGTGCCAGTAGAGCGTGCACAGCGCGACGGCCTCGCGCACGTCCTTGACGCGCGTCGCGGGCGGAGCCGCGCCGCCGAGCCGCTTCAGCGTGTAGCCCCAGACCGCGAGGCCGCCGACCAGGTGCAGGCCGTGCACGGCCGTCAGCACGTAGAAGAAGGCGACCGCGGGGTTCGCAGCCATCAGGAACCCCGACGCGGCGAGCTCGCGCCAGGCGGCGAGCTGCAGCACGAGGAACGCGCCGGTCAGCAGGCCGCCGGCCAGCAGGCGCGCGCGCAGCGCGCCGAGCTCGCCGCGCTCGGCGGCGCCCTTCGCCCACTGCATCGCGACGCTGCCCAGCATCAGCACCGCCGAGTTGATCCACAGCAGGCGCGGCAGCGGCAAGTGGACCCAGTCGCCGTGCCCCATGCCGTCCATCATCCGCATGTGGTACGCGGTGATGAACAGCCCGAACAGCGAGGTGACGACGCCGAGGAACATGAACAGGCCGATGCGCTGCGGCGTCAGCTGCGTCTCGCCGCCCTCGTGCAGCGCGCCGGTCGCGTCCTTCGTCTGCCACGGCCGCGCGCGCAGCCGCGTCACGAGGAAGGCCCACAGGCCGATCCCGGCACCCAGCGCTGCGTAGGCCGTCGTCAGCGTCATCGCGGATCAGCCGTGGCCGTGCGAGGCCGGCGCTCCCGGGCCCGGCGGCACGTTCTGCGGGATGAAGTCCTCCTTCGCCCCCGGCACGCTGTAGTCGTAGGCCCAGCGGTACACGACCGGCAGCTTCGGACCCCAGTTGCCGTGCTTCGGCGGCGTCTCGGGCGTCTGCCATTCGAGCGAGGTCGCGCGCCACGGGTTGCCGCCCGCCGGCTTGCCCTTGAACAGCGAGTACACGAGGTTGAAGAGCAGGATCAGCTGCGCGGCGCCGACGATCAGCGCCGAGACCGTGATCGCCGCGTTCAGCTCCTGCACCGACGGCGGGAAGTCCGCGGTCGAGTACATGAAGTAGCGGCGCGGCACGCCCATGATGCCGAGGTAGTGCATCGGCAGGTAGATCGCGTACACGCCGATGAAGGTGATCCAGAAGTGCAGCCGGCCGAGCGTGTCGTTCAGCATCCTGCCGCTCATCTTCGGGTACCAGTGGTACACCGCGCCGAACACGACCAGGATCGGCGACACGCCCATGACCATGTGGAAGTGCGCGACGACGAAGTAGGTTGCCGACAGCGGCACGTCGACGGTCACGTTGCCGAGGAACAGGCCCGTGAGGCCGCCGTGGATGAACGTGAAGATGAAGCCGATCGCGAACAGCATCGGCACCGTCAGGTGGATGTCGCCGCGCCACAGCGTCAGCACCCAGTTGTAGACCTTGATCGCGGTCGGCACGGCGATGATCAGCGTCGTCGTCGCGAAGAAGAACCCGAAGTACGGGTTCATGCCGCTGACGTACATGTGGTGCGCCCAGACGACGAAGCTGAGGCAGCCGATCGCGAGGATCGCCCAGACCATCATGCGGTAGCCGAAGATGTGCCGGCGCGAGTGCACCGACAGGAGGTCCGAGACGATGCCGAAGGCCGGCAGCGCGACGATGTAGACCTCGGGATGGCCGAAGAACCAGAACAGGTGCTGGAACAGCAGCGGGCTGCCGCCGCCGTGGGTGTTCGTGTGGCCCATCGACAGCATCGCCGGCATGAAGAAGCTGGTGCCGACCGTCGCGTCGAGCGTCATCATGACCGCCGAGACCAGCAGCGCCGGGAAGGCCAGCAGGCCGAGGATCGTCGCCACGAAGATGCCCCAGACGCTGAGCGGCATGCGCATCAGCGTCATGCCGCGGCAGCGGGCCTGCAGCACGGTCGTCACGTAGTTGAGGCCGCCCATCGTGAACGCGATGATGAACACGCCGAGCGAGAGCAGCATGCAGACGATGCCCCAGCTCGCGCCGGGCGTGCCGGTCGAGACCGCCTGCGGCGGGTATAGCGTCCAGCCGGCGCCGGTCGGTCCGCCCGGGATGAAGAAGCCCGCCACCAGGATCAGGACCGCGAGCAGGTACACCCAGTAGCTCAGCATGTTCATGTACGGGAAGACCATGTCCCGCGAGCCGCACATGAGCGGGATGAGGTAGTTGCCGAAGCCGCCGAGGAACAGCGCGGTCAGCAGGTAGATCACCATGATCATGCCGTGCATGGTGATCGCCTGGTAATAGTCGGCCGGGGCGATCAGCGAGAAGGTGTGCGGGAAGCCGAGCTGCAGTCGCATCACCAGCGACAGCACCAGCGCCACGAGGCCGATGCCGATCGCGGTCACGCCGTACTGGATCGCGATGACCTTGTGGTCCTGGCTCCAGATGTACTTCGTGATGAAAGTCTGCGGGTCGTGAAGTTCGTGATCACGGTCCGCCATTGCCACGTAAGCCATCAGCTGCTCCTTCTCACCCTCGGGCGGCGCGCCAGGCGCGCCGCGCATTGACCCGTCGCCTCACCCGCGCTCAGAGCGTATCTAGGTACGCGAGCACGTCGCCGATCGCCTTGTCGTCGTTGAGCGTCGTCGACAGCATCGCCATCTGCGCGCCCGAAAAGTCCTGTGGATGCGCGCCGCGGATGCCGTCCTTGAAGTTCTTGAGCTGGCGCATCATGTACCAGTCGCTCATGCCGGCGAGCCGCGGCGCGTTCGTCGCCCAGATGCCCTCGCCGTCGGCACCGTGGCAGGCCGAGCAGGTGGTCGCGTAGATCGACTTGCCGCGCGCGATGTCGCCCGACAGCGTCGCCGGCGCGCGCTCACCGACCGGCAGCGAGGCGATGTAGGCGACGACGTTGCGCACCGCCGCGTCGTCGGCGAGCGTCGCGGCCATCGGCGCCATCTGCTGCGCGAAGGTGTCGCGGGGGTCGCCGCCGCGCACGCCGTGCTTGAAGTTGCCGAGCTGGCGCACGAGGTACCAGTCCGACTGGCCGGCGAGCTTCGGCGCGTTCAGCGTCGGGTTGCCCTGCGCGCCCGGGCCGTGGCACGCGGTGCAGACCGCGTAGCTCGCCGCGCCCGCCTGCGCATCGCCCGCCTTCTGCGCCATCGCGCCGCCGAAGGTCGTCTGCTGCGCGAGCCAGGCCTCGTAGGCGGCCGGCTCCTCGACGACGACGCGGCCGCGCATCGCGAAGTGCGCGATTCCGCACAGCTGCTCGCACAGCACGTTGTACGTGCCTACCTTGGTCGGCGTGAACCAGAAGTAGGTGATCATCCCGGGCACCATGTCCATCTTCACGCGGAACTGCGGTACCGCGTACTGGTGCGTGACGTCGCGCGAGCGCAGCAGGACCTTGACCGGCTTGCCGAGCGGCAGGTGCAGGTCCTGGCCCTGGACCAGCACGTCGTCCTGGCCCTTCGGGTCCTTCGGGTCGATGCCGAAGGGGTTGCCGGGCGTCATCAGTTTCGTGTCGGTCGCACCGAGCGCGCCGTCCTTGCCCGGGTAGCGGTAGCTCCAGTTCCACTGCTGGCCCATGACCTCGACGACCGACGCGTCGGCCGGCACGGTCACGAACTTGCCCCACACGACGAGGCCCGGCGCGAGCAGCGCCGCGACGCCGAGCGTCGTGACGATGGTCAGCCACCACTCGAGCTTCTTGTCCTCCGGCCGGTACTCGGCCTTGTGCCCGGGCCGGTGCCGGTAGCGGACGATCGCGTAGGCCATGAACAGGTTCACGGAGACGAACACGATGCCGGTCACCACGAAGGTGAGCTTCACCGTGTTGTCCATCATCTCCCAGTTGGAGGCGATGGGCGTGAACCACCACGGGCTCGCGAAGTGGAAGATGACGGTGCCGACGACCAGCAGGATGACGATGATGGCAAGAGGCATCGGGCTTAACCCTTCTGCATGGCTTTGCCGTCGCCGCCGCGCACCGAGCGCACGATGCGGCTGAACGGGTTCAGGAAGTAGCGGTCGACGGCGGCCAGCTCCGCTTCGCTGTGGCGCGCCGACATCATTGCCCGGACGGCTTCTTCCTTCCGTTTCAGGGCGTAGATCAGGATCAGGTACTTGCCGGCCTCCACGTCTTCGTGGAAGCGCTTCAGCTTGTTGTTCTCGACGCCGATGCCGATCAGGCCGCCTTCCCAGGCGCCAAACAGCGTCGCGAGCGAGACGACGATCAGGTAGACCCACTCCGGCACGTTCACGTCCTCGCCGAAGGGCTTGAAGTAGCGCATCAGCTCGACGCCGATCAGGCCGACGACGAAGCCGCCGAAGGCGCCGAGGAAGCCGATGCGGATGACGTCGAGCGTCTCGAGGTAGTTCGACGAGTGCAGGTGGTGCTGGCGCAGCCCCGACTCATCCTTGGAGATGATGTGGATGTAGAAGTCCTTGATCCCGACGTTGTGCAGATCGTCGGAGATCTCCTGCGTACTCTTGATCGTCGGCGCGAGATAGTAGAAGCACTTCATCTTTACCCCTCGCCAAGACCCCGGAGCCACCTTGCGGCGAGCCCGGGTTCCCGGATTGACAGTCTTTGCTCCCTCGGTCTTCCGCGCGTGCCGGAAATCGTCGGTGCGCGCCCGGAGCGCGCGGGACCTTTACTTGTCGTCGCCCCAGAACCACGCCAGGAAACCGAAGAAGAACAGCGTCAGGGCGACCAGCGCGAACGGCAGCGGTGGCAGCCAGACGGGAATGGTGTGCAGTGACAGCTTGGGCGCGAGCGCCAGGACCACCCAGGCGACCAGCACGCCGATCGCGATGCCGAAACCGAGTTCCGGCCGCTTACGCACGGCGATGATCCACACAATCAGAAACAGAAGTCCGATCGCCAGCGCTATGAACATGAGTACGCTCGCCTCACCCGCTCTACAGCCCCGCCGGCGGGACCCTTAAGGCCCCTGCGCAACGGCTCGTGAGCCGCTGCTGCGCTGCATCACGCGCCCCCCGGCACACGTCGCATCCGAATCATTGAACCGTGCCGCGCCCAAGATTGCAACTGCCGGTAAATCCAGCGTCGGCGTGCGCGCCGGAGCGGCGCGGGCCGCGCCGCGCACGTACAAAATCCGTTCACCGGCGCCTCAGGCGAGCGCCAGCTCGACCGCCGCGGCGACGTGCAGCGCCGCGGTGTCGAACATCGGCAGCCGCGGGCGATCCGGCTGGCCGATCAGGAGCGGGATCTCCGTGCAGCCGAGGATCACGCCCTCGGCACCGGCCGCGGCGAGCGCATCGCAGATCGCGAGATAGCGCGCCTTCGACTCCGGCGGGAAGCGGCCGCGGCACAGCTCGTCGAAGATGACCCGGTCGACCTCGTCCTGCTCGCCGGCCGGCGGCACGAGGATCTCGATGCCGAAGCGCTCGCGGTAGCGGCGCTTGAGGTAGTCGGTGGCCATGACCGGCTTCGTGCCGAGAAGGCCGATGCGCGACAGCCCGGCGGCGCGGATCGCCGCCGCCGTCGGATCGACGATGTGCACGAACGGGATCCCGAGGCCCGCCGTGAAGCGGTCCGCGACCCGGTGCAGCGTGTTCGAGACGCAAAGCAAGAGGTCCGCCCCCGCGACCTCGAGCGCCCGTGCGCGCTCCGTGAGGTAGTCGCCGGCGGCTTCCCAGTCGGCGCGCCGCACCCAGTCCTCGGCGAGCGCGAAGTTCATCGACGAGACCAGTAGCTCGGCCGTGTTCCAGCCGCCCAGGCGCTCGTTGACGGCGCGGTTGAGCCGCCGGTAGTAGTCCGCCGTCGCCTGGTCGCTCGAGCCGCCGAGGATGCCGATCCGCTTCATGGGCCATCGCCTTGCCGCCGTCGCCCGGTGGACGGCCGTCCCCGACGATACCGCGCCCGGAGGCCAGGGCGCTGGCGTCTCGCGCCGTAATCCGCGAGACTCGCGACCCGCCCCGGACCTGCCACCACCGCCACCCATGCACGTGACGTCCTCCCGCCTGCTCGTCTGGTTCCGGCGTGCCGCCCTGCTCGGCGCGGTGCTCGCGGCGATCGTCGTCGTGGTCGGTGCCTGGGTGCGCCTGACCGACGCGGGGCTCGGCTGCCCGGACTGGCCGGGCTGCTATGGCCACGTGCACCCGGCGCAGGTCGCCGCGCATGTCGGCGAGGCCAACGCCGCGTTCCCGTCGCGGCCCTTCGAGTACCAGAAGGCGCTGCACGAGATGGTCCACCGCTACATCGCGAGCACGCTCGGCCTCGTGATCATCGGTCTCGCGGTGTTCTCGGTGATCAATCGCCGCGATCCAGGCCAGCCACGGGTGCTGCCCTGGGTGCTGCTGCTGGTCGTCTGCCTGCAAGGCGCGCTCGGCGCGTTCACGGTGACGAAGCTGCTGCAGCCGCTGATCGTCACGCTGCACCTCGCCGGGGGCATGACGACGCTCGGCCTGCTCTGGTGGCTCGCGCTCGCGCCGGAGCCGCGTGCACTCGCACCGGCGGAGCAGCCCGTGCGGCGCCTCGCGCTCTTCGCGCTCGCCGTCGTCGCCGTGCAAATCCTGCTCGGCGGCTGGACCAGCAGCAACTACGCGGCCGTGGCCTGCCCGGACTTCCCGCGCTGCCAGGCGAGCTGGGCGCCGCCCGCCGACTTCGGCAGCGCGTTCGTGCTGTGGCGCGGCTTCGGCGTCGACTACGAGGGCGGCGTCCTCGAGCACGCCGCGCGCACCGCGATCCACCTGACGCATCGCGCCGGCGCGGTCGTCACGGCGCTCGTGCTGCTGGCGCTCGCGTGGCTCGCGTGGCGGCGCGGGCAGAGCGCGCGCGTGCGCATCGCCGCCGGCGCACTCGGCGCCGCGATCGCCGTGCAATGGCTGATCGGCATGAACCTCATCTGGCAGGGCTTTCCGCTCGCGCTCGGCACCGCGCACAACGCCGGCGCCGCCCTCGTGCTGCTCGCGACGCTCGCGCTCGTGCGCGCGCTGGCGCCGCGGCCAACCGCCGCGGGGCCCGCCGGCTAGCGCCCGTGCAGACCATCCGCGAAGCCGTCAAGCGGCGCGTGCGCCGCCTGGCGCTGCTCGCGGTGGCGGGCTGGCTCGTGATCCCGGCGAGCGTGCTCGTCGCGTCGTGGACTGCCTCGGGCAGCGGCCGCGGCGAACTGCCGCCCTGGGCCTTCCTCGGCATCGTGGCCTTCGCGGCCGCGATCCTCGGGCTCAACTTCGGCGTGCGCTGCCTCAAGTGCCGCACGCGCTTCGGCCAGCTGGCACTCGAAATCGCCTTCCACTGGGGTCGGCGCGCCCGCGTCAACTTCTGTCCGTTCTGCGGCACCGGCCTCGACGAGCCGCTGCCCTGAGGGGCCCCGGCCGGGCCCGTGCTAGGCTCCCGGGCCCCGAGAGCCGAACGCCGAAGCCACGTTAAGTCCATGGCCGCCCGCCCCGACGCCTCCCCGACCCGCCCCGCCTGGCGCAGCTACTTCGAGCTGACCAAGCCGCGCGTCGTGCTGCTGATCGCCTTCACCGCGGTGGTCGGCATGTTCCTCGCGACGCCGGGCCTGCCGCCGCTCCAGGCGCTCCTGTTCGGCACGGCGGGCATCTGGCTCGGGGCCGCCTCGGCGGCCGCGGTCAACCACGTCATCGACCAGCGCATCGACTCGGAGATGGCGCGCACGCGCCACCGGCCGCTGCCGAGCGGCGCGATCGCCGAGGGTCCGGCGCTCGCGTTCGCGTTCACTCTCGCGCTCGCCTCGATGGCGATGCTGACCTTCCTGGTCAACCCGCTCACCGCGCTGCTGACCTTCGTGACACTGATCGGCTACGCGGTCGTCTACACCCGCTGGCTGAAGCGTGCGACGCCGCAGAACATCGTGATCGGCGGTGCCGCCGGCGCCGCCCCGCCGGTGCTCGGCTGGGCGGCGGTCACGAACAGCGTCGATCCCAATGCGCTGCTGCTGTTCCTCATCATCTTCACGTGGACGCCGCCGCACTTCTGGGCGCTCGCGATCGCGCGCCGCGAGGAGTACGCGAAGGCCGGCATCCCGATGCTGCCGGTCGCCTACGGCGTCGAGCTCACGCGGCTGCACATCCTGCTGTACACCGTGCTGCTCAGCGTCGTGACCGCGCTGCCGGTGCTCACCGGCATGTGCGGGTGGGTGTACGGCGCCGCGGCCGCGGCGCTCGATGCGGTGTTCCTCGGCTACGCGTGGCGGCTGTGGCGGACCGGCGCGGCCGAGCTGCCGATGCAGACCTTCCGCTGGTCGATCAGCTACCTCGGGCTATTGTTCGCAGCCCTGCTCGTCGATCACTACTGGGTGCCGCACGCCTGACGGCGGCGGCGGGCGCCGGCTTAAGGCACCTGCAGCGACAGCGGCCGGAAGTCGCCGGAGCTGACCGACAGCGTGTCGCCGCTGCGGAAGATCCAGCCCTGCTTGTCGGTGACGTCGCTGCTCGACTGCGGCGGCACGGTCAGCTCGACGCGCGCGTACTCACCCGTGCTCGGCCGGCGCGGGCTGACGGTCAGGCGCAGCGACGCGGTCGAGTGGTTCTCGAAGTGCGCAACGAAGCCCTGGCCCGAGCCCGAGACGCGGAAGATCACGTCGATCGGCAGCTTCGCCATCAGCACGCTGTCGAGCTCGACCTGGCGGGCGGCCAGCTGGTTCTCGAGGTCGGCATTCTGCTGGCGCGCGCGCGCCAGCTCCGCGGTCAGCTGCGCGTCCTGGGCATTCGCGATCGCGAGCGCCTGGCTGCGCTGGCTGAGCTGCATGAACAGCACGATCGCGAGCACGAGCGTCACGAGCACCGCGCCGCTCAGCACCGGGATCAACGGCAGGCCGCCGACCGGCTTGGCCGGCACCGCGGGCAGGATGATGGTGTCTTCTGACATAGTGCGATGATCGCGCGCCGCCCGGCCGCCAACCGTGGTGCAGCGCACAGGCCGCTGGCCGCGGGTGCGGGCTGCGTCACAGCTTGGAGCGCGGTCACGGACCGCAATTCAGCGGCGTCGGCCGGCGTCGGTGAACGACGACAGGGCTGGCCGCAGCGCGGCAGCTCAGGGGCGCGCCTCGCCGCGCCACCAGGCGGCGAGGTCGGGCAGGAACGGCTTCAGGATCGGCCACAGGATCAGCAGCCGCCCCGCGGTCCGGAACAGCTGCCGCGGGCGCCCGAACAGGATCAGCGCCGCCCCGCCGATGAACAGCGTCCGCAGCACCCCCGAGCGCGCGATCCGCACGAGCCTGTCGGCGAGCGTGAAGCGCGCCGCGAGCAGCTCGCCCTCGCTCGTCAGCGCGCCGCGCAGCCGTTCGCTGCGCGCGACGAGTGCCAGGCGCCGCTCGGCGAGCAGTGCCGCGCGCGCAGTCACCGGCGTCGGCCGTCGAGCGCGTCGGCGTCGCGCTTGAGCTCGGCGACGGTCGCCGACAGGAGCCGCGGCCGGTGGCGCAGGCGCACCCGCACGACCAGCACGGCCGCGAGCGACAGCGCCGCGAGCGCCCCGGTCACGAGCCCGGCGGCGAGCAGACGGTGCGTGTCCCAGAACGCGATGACGACCGTCAGCGCGAGCACGAGCACCGCGAGCGAGCCGAAGAAGATGGCCGCGATGCTCCACAAGAGCACGCCCGCCGCGTGCTCGATCTGCTCTTCGAGCTCGACCGTCAGGAGCTCGAGGCGCGTGTGGCCGAGCTCGAGCAGCGACGCAAGCGCGCGCCGCAGCGTCGCGAACAGCCCGGCCTCGGGCGCGGCGGCCGGCTCCGGTGTCGGGGCCTCCATCGCTCAGCGCCGCGACAGCAGCACGCCGACCAGCAGGCCCGCCGCGGCGGCGATGCCGACCGCCGGCCACGGGTTGTCGCGCACGAACTGCGTCGCATCCTCGCCGGCCTGCTTGGCGCGGGCCGTGAGGTCCGCCTCGAGATCCTCGAGCCGCGCGCGGGCGCGGTCCACCGACTCGCCGGCGCGGGCGCGCAGGTCGGCGGCGCGGCCGCTCGCCTCCGCGGCGCCGGCGCCGAGCAGCGTCTCGGCCTCGGCAACGACGGCGCGCAGGTCATCGATCAGGGCCTTCGTGCTGGCGTGGCTCATGGGAGGATCCTCACGGGGTGGCGCGACCATCCTAGCGCGCCGAGCGGTGGGGCGGCGTCCGTAGTTTCACGGGACGGTCGCGCGCCGCGGCTGGGCGGCGATCCAGGGCCCGAGCCGAGCGAGCGCCTCGTCGATCTCGGCGGTGCTGACTGCGAACGACAGCCGCACGTAGTGCTGGCCATGCAGCGGGTCGAAGTCGATGCCCGGCGCGATCGCAATGCCGGTGTCGGCGACCAGGCGCTGGCAGAACGCGAGGCTGTCGTCGGTCAGATGTCCGACGTCGGCGTAGAGGTAGAAAGCCCCTTCCGGCGGCGCAATCCGCCCGAGCCCGAAGCCCGCGAGGCCCTCGAGCAGGCGCCCGCGATTCACGGCGTAGGTCGCCACCGAGCGCTCGAGCTCGGCCATGTCGTCGAAGGCGGCGAGCGCCGCGTGCTGCGACAGCGTCGGCGGCGTCAGGAAGAAGTTGATGACGTAGGCGGAGAGCCGTGCGGCGAGATGCGACGGCGCCACCAGCCAGCCGAGTCGCCAGCCCGGCATGCGGAACAGCTTCGAGAAGCTGTTGATGACGATCGCCTCGCCGTCCAGCTCGAGTGCCGAGACCGCGCGCGCGCCGTAGCTGATGCCGTGATAGATCTCGTCGGAGATCAGCCGCACGCCGGCGGCGCGACAGGCCGCGATCAGCGCCGCGAGCTGGCCGCGGTCGAGCATCGCGCCGGTCGGGTTCGCCGGGCTCGCGACGACGACGCCGTGGACGCGGCCGGCGGCGCCGAGCGCGGCCGCGTCCAGCCGAAAGCCCGTCGCCGGGCCGCAGTCGATCTCGACCGCCTCGCGACCGAGCGCGCGCAGCGCGTTGCGGTACGCGGGGTAGCCGGGGCGGCCGAGCGCGATCCGGTCGCCCGGCTCGAACAGCGCCGCGAACACCGCGACCAGCGCCGCGCTTGCGCCCGCGGTCAGCACGATGCGCGAGGGCTCGACCTCGACGCCGTAGCGCTCCCGGTAGTGGCGCGCGATGCGCGCGCTGAGCTCGCGCGACTCGAAGTAGCCGGTCGGGTCCTGCTCGAGCACGCGCCGCGCCGCGGCGCGCGCCGAGGGCGGCGTGCCGGCCGTCGGCTGGCCGAAGTGCATCGGGATGATCGAGCGCCCGGCACGGGCAAGGTCCGCCGCGGCGCGGCCGATCTTGCCGGCGTAGAACGGCGGCACGTCGACGCCGCGCACCGGGACGGCGCCGGCTTCGCCGCTCGGCGGGACGGGCCCGCTCATGACCGCGGCCTCACGCGTCGACCGCGACGCGCCGCTCGGCGTCGACCAGGAACCACGTGGCGGCGCTCGCGAGCGCGAAGCCGACCCCGGTCGCGATCGCCGTGCCCCAGCCGGCCGAGCTGACCAGCATCGCGACCAGCCACGTGCCGATGATGCCGCCGAGGTTGCCGCCCGCGTTCACGATCCCGGTGGCCGTGCTCGCCTGCTCGGGCGCGATCCAGTACGCGGCCGCCCAGAACGGCGCCTGCGTCAGCTGGGTGGCGAAGAAGCAGCCGGCGAGCGCCGCAACCGCGAGCGCATCGCTCGGCGTTCGCGCGACCACGACGAGCAGCAGCGCCGCGAGCGGCAGCGCGACGAGCGGCAGCAGCCGGAAGCCCCAGCGCGGCCCGAGCCGCGCACGGGCGAGGTCGCACCACTGCCCGCCGAGCGCCGCGCCGATGGCCCCCGCGGCAAGCGGGATCGCCATCAGCCACTTGCTGCTCGGCACCGTCATGTGCCGGCCCTCGACCAGGTACGAGAAGCCCCAGTTCCAGAAGAAGTAGTAGACGTAGTTCTGCAGCAGGTAGCCGATCGTGATCCACGCGATGTGCCGGTTGAGGAGGACGCGCCGCACCTCGGCCCAGTCGAAGCGGCGTGCGCGCGTCGGCTGGCGGTCCGCCTCGATCTCGGCGAGTTCGGCCGCGCCGACCACTGGGTGTTCGCGCGGCGTGTCGCGCACCGACCACCACCAGAACACGGCGAGCAGGAAGCCCGGCACCGAGGTCGCGTACAGCGCGACCTGCCAGCCGCTGCGCTCCATCAGCGAGCCGGCGATCGGCTGGGCCAGCGCGCCGCCGAGGCTGAGCCCCATGACCTGCAGGCCGTTGATGAGCGCCCAGCGCCGCGGCGGAAACCACGCCTGCATCAGCCCGGCGTTGGTGGGGAACAGCGGCCCGTGCGCGACGCCGATCAGGAGCCGGATGCCAATCATCAGCGCGAACAGCGCGGCGCCCGCCGCGACCCACGGCGCTGCCGCGAAGGCCACGGTGCCGGCCGCCGCGACCACGAGGTAGAGCGTCGTGCCGCGCCTCGGCCCGACGCGCTGGCCGAACATGCCACCCGGCACCTGGAACGCGGTGTAGGTGATCATGAAGGCGTTGAAGATCCAGCCGATCTGCTCGATCGTGAAGCCGAGCTCGCGGTGCAGCGGTACCGCGATCACGCTCATCGCCGAGCGCTGCAGGTACGCGACGAAGGCCGTCGCGAACACCCACGCGAAGATCACCCAGCGGATGCGGATCGCCGGCGGCGCAGCGGCGGCCGGGGTCGCGGACAGGGACATCGCTCGCGCTCCTTGGCCGGCGGGCCTTCGGCCCGTCGGCCAAGGATGCTAAGCGAGCGCGCTACTCGACGTCGAACTTCACGCCCTGCGCGAGCGGCAGCGTCGCCGAGTAGTTCACCGTCTGCGTCTGGCGGCGCATGTAGGCCTTCCACGCGTCGGAGCCCGACTCGCGGCCGCCACCGGTCTCCTTCTCGCCGCCGAAGGCGCCGCCGATCTCGGCGCCGCTCGGGCCGATGTTGATGTTGGCGATGCCGCAGTCGCTGCCCTCGGCCGACAGGAACATCTCCGCCTCCGACAGGTCCTGCGTGATCAGGCTCGAGCTCAGGCCCTGCACGACCGCATTGTTGGCGGCGATCGCCTGCTCGATGCTCTGGTAGCGGAACACGTACAGGATCGGCGCGAAGGTCTCCTTGGCCGAGGCCTCGATCGGCTGCTTCAGCTCGACGATCGCCGGGCGCACGTAGAAGCCCGCCTCGTGGCCGGCCACGGTCACGCGCTCGCCGCCGTGCACGATGCCGCCGGCGGCGCGCGCCGACGCGAGCGCGGCCTGCATCGCCTCGAAGGCCTGCGCATCAATCAAGGGGCCGACGAGCGTGTCCGGGCTCTTGGGGCTGCCGACCTTGAGGCTCGCGTAGGCGCGCTTCAGGCGCGCGACGATGGCCTCGTAGCGCGAGTCGTGCACGAACAGGCGCCGGAGCGTCGTGCAGCGCTGGCCGGCCGTGCCGGCCGCCGCGAAGGTGATCGCCCGCACCGCGAGGTCCTCGCGCGCGGACGGCGCCACGATCATCGCGTTGTTGCCGCCGAGCTCGAGCAGCGAGCGGCCGAAGCGCGCCGCGACGCGCACGCCGACTTCCTTGCCCATGCGGGTCGAGCCGGTGGCGCTGACCAGCGGGATGCGCTTGTCGTCGGTCAGCCACTCGCCGACCGCGCGACCGCCCTGGATCAGCGCCGAGACGCCGGCCGGCGCCTCACCGAAGCCGCGCGCGACCGACTCGAACAGCGTGTGCAGCGCGAGCGCCGTCAGCGGCGTCTTCTCCGACGGCTTCCAGATGACGGTGTCGCCGCAGATGAGCGCGAGCGCGGCGTTCCACGCCCACACCGCCATCGGAAAATTGAACGCGGTCACGACCGCGACCGGGCCGAGCGGGTGCCAGCGCTCCAGCATGTGGTGGCGGGCGCGCTCCGAGGCGATCGTCAGGCCGTACAGCTGCCGCGACAGGCCGACCGCGAAGTCGCAGATGTCGACGACTTCCTGCACCTCGCCGAGTGCCTCGCTCGGGATCTTGCCGGCCTCGAGCGTGATGAGCTCGGCGAGCGCCGGCTTGTGGGCGCGCACCGCCTCGCCGAACAGGCGCACGAGCTCGCCGCGCCGCGGTGCCGGCACGGTGCGCCACGCCGCGAAGGCCGCCGTCGAGCGCTCGACGATGGCGTCGTAGTCGGCGCGGCTGGTCGAGGCGACGCGGCCGAGGATCGAGCCGTCGAGCGGCGAGCGGCTCGCGAGGTCGCCGGACAGCAGTCGTGCACGGTCGAAGCCGACCGTGGCGAGGCTGCTGCCGGTGCCGGGCGCGGCGATCGCGGCGCTCACGACACGGCCCTTAGCGTGACCGGCGCCGTGGCGCCGGCATCGGCCGCGTAGGCGCGACCGAAGCGGTTGCCGAGGAACTCGTTCAGCATGATGTCCTCCTGGCGGACGAAGCCCTTCTGCGGCAGGCGGCCGGCGGACAGCAGGTCCAGCACCGCGCACACCGACGAAGCGGTCGTCGTCTGGATCGCGGTCCACTCGCGGCCGGCGAGCACCTGCGGGTAGACGCTGTGCGCGAAGGACTCCTGCCAGACGCGGCCGTGGCGCAGGCCCGTCGCGGTCACGAAGATCACGACGACGTCCTGGCGCGTGCCCGGAATCGCGTTCTCGAGCACGTCGGCGAGCACCGCCGGCCGCTCGGCGAGCCGCAGGTCCTGCAGCAGCAGCTTCATCGCATCGCGGTGGCCGGGGTAGCGGATCGTCCGGTAGTTCAGGTTGCGCACCTTGCCCTCCAGCGTCTCGCACAGCGTGCCGAGGCCGCCGGAGGTATTGAACGCCTCGTACTGCACGCCGTCGAGGGCGAAGTGCTCGAGCTCCTCGAGCGGCGGGACGCTCGCGAGCTTGCCCTGCACGATCGCCTCGCAGGGCTGGCAGTACTCGTTGATGACGCCGGCCGTGCTCCACGTCAGGTTGTAGCCGAGCGCGTTCGAGGGGAACTGCGGCAGCGCGCCGACGCGCATGCGCAGCGTGTCGAGCTTCTCGAAGCGGCGCACCAGGTCCATGCCGACGATCGAGATGAAGCCGGGCGCGAGCCCGCACTGCGGGATCAGCGCGTGGGTCGCGGTCTTGGCGAGCTCCTTGACCTTGCGGGTCGTGGCAACGTCCTCGGTCAGGTCGAGGTAGTGGATGCCGGCCGCGTGCGCGGCCTCGGCGATCGCAGCGGTGACCGAGTACGGCGCGGCGCTGATGACCGCGTAGCGGCCCTTCATCGCGGCCGCGAGCGCGGCGGGGTCGTTGACCGAGAGCACCTGCGTCTCGAGCTGCGGGCGCGCCTTCACGCCCGCGAGCGAGGCGGCGGACTGGTCGACCAGGGTCACGCGGTAGTCGCCGGAGCTCGCGAGGAGCTCGGCGATCATGGTGCCGATGTGGCCGGCGCCGGCGACGAGAATCTGCTTCATGGGAGGCCTCCTGTGAGGCGCGCAGTCTCGCGGAATAGCCCGTTGATTTGAATCTGCAATATGACGAAAATGACGATATAGATCGTCGTTATGGATCATTTCATGGGCAGAACGCCAAACCAGGCCACGGACGAGGCCTTGCTCGAATTGCTGTCCGCCGACGCGCGGCTGTCGACCGCGGCGCTCGCGCGACGGCTCGGGGTCGCCCGCTCGACCATCCAGGCGCGCCTCGAGCGCCTCGAGCGCACCGGCGTCGTGCAGGGCTACACGGTGCGCCTCGGCACGAGCGCCGCGGCGCGGCGCGTGCAGGCGCACGCGATGATCTCGGTCGAGCCGCAGCAGCAGGCCCCGGTCGAGCGCAAGTTGAAGGCCATGCCGGCGGTGACGACGCTGCTGACCGTCAGCGGCAGCTACGACCTGATCGCGATGCTCGCGGCGGAGTCGACCGAGGCGCTCGACGCCGCGCTCGATGAGCTGCGCGCCTGCCCCGGCGTCAAGTCGACCTCGACCTCGATCGTGCTGTCGCGCCGCTTCGAGCGCTGAGCACGCTCAGGCGCTGCCGGCGTGCCGCTCGGCACCCGCCGTGACCACGGCGGGCGGCTGGTCGCGGTGCAGCTGGAACACGGCAACCGCGTCGACCAGCAGCGCCGCCTGCGACGCGAGCGAGCGCGCCGAGGCGGCGGCCGATTCGACCAGCGCGGCGTTCTGGCGGGTCGCCTCGTCGATCTGCGCGACCGAGCGGTCGACCTGCTCGACGCCCGCCGCCTGGCCCACCGCCGCCTCGGCGATCGAGCGCACGATGCCGCTGACGCGGCCGATGGCGCCGACGATCTCGCCCATGCTGTCGCCGGCCGAGCCGACCAGCTTCGCACCGGCGCTGACGGTCTCGGTCGAGGCGCCGATCAGCGCGCGGATCTCGCGCGCGGCCTCGGCGCTGCGGCCGGCGAGGCTGCGCACCTCGGAGGCCACCACCGCGAAGCCGCGGCCGTGCTCGCCGGCACGCGCCGCCTCGACGGCAGCGTTGAGCGCGAGGATGTTCGTCTGGAAGGCCAGACCGTCGATGACGCCGATGATGTCGGAGATCTTGGCGGACGAGGCCGAGATCTCGTTCATGGTCTCGATGATGTTGGCGACGACCTCGCCGCCGCCGGTCGCGGCGCGGGCCGCCGCGACCGCGAGCTGGTCAGCCTCGCGGGCGCGCTCGCCGGCGCCGCGCGCGGCGCTCGTGATCTCGGCCATCGAGCGTGCCGTCGACCGCACGCCCTCGGCCTGCTGGTCGGTGCGCGCCTTGAGGTCGGCGTTGCCGCCGGCGATCTCGCCGGCCGCCGCGTCGATCGCTTCGGCAGACGCCTTGATCTGGCCGACGATCTCCTCGAGTCGGTCGGCGGTGCGGTTCGAGTAGTCCTTGAGCTGACCGAAGGTGCCGCGGTAGTCGCGCTCGATGCGGTGCGTGAGGTCGCCGTTGGCGAGCGCTTCGAGCATGCGCGCCAGGTCCTCGAGGCTCGCGCCCGCGGTCTGCAGCAGCACGTTGATGCCGTTGGCGAGCGAGGCGTAGAACGCGGCCGACGCGTCGCCGCCGGCGCGCTCCGGCACTGTCAGGCGGCGATCGAACTCGCCGTGCGCGGCCGCCTCGACGATCGCGCCGACCTCCCGCTCGAGCGCCGCCTGCTCGGTCCGGTCGGTCCACTCGAGCACGCAGCCGACGGCCTCGCCGCCGGCGGCGCGCACTGGCGCGCTCGCGACGCTGAATGCCCGACCGCCGATGTTGAGCTCGACGCGCGTGCCGCTCATGAGCGCCGCGTGTGCGGCGCCGGCGTGGCGCTCGAGCGGCGCGCCCTCGAGCGCGCCGGTCTCGCCGCCCAGCTGCGCGGTCAGCGAGCGGTTCGCGTACACGACGCGGCCGGCGGCGTCGGTGACCATGATGCCGGTCGAGGAGTTGTCGAGCGCGTTGCGGAGCCTGAGGCTCTCCTCGGCGACGTGCCGGTCGGCCGCTAGCCGCCGCTGCAGGCGCCGCTGCGAAGCGATGACGAAAGCCAGCGTCATCGCCGCCGTGATCACCGCGGCGACGATGACCGCGATCTGCTGCACGCGCGCCGAGCGGATTGCGGCGTGCATGACCGCCGCGTCGCGCTGGTCGAATTCCTCCGCGATCTGCTGGGTCAGCGAGTCGGCGGCGCGCACCGGGTCGCGGAGCTTCATGAGGGCCGGCAGGTCGGCGCCGCCGCCGAGGCCCTGCACCAGCGCACCGAGCGCCGGCACCGCATCCTTGAGGACGGCCGGGTCGGCGCCGCCACGGGCCAGCGCCTGCATCTTGCCGCCCGCGGCCTTCAGGGCGTCGACCGCGGCGGAACCGAGGCTGCCGGTATCGACGGCATCGCTGACGCCGAACAGGAAGGCCTTGTACTCGGCGCGCGCCTCCTGCGCGAGTACGCGCAGCGGCCGCGAGTGCTCGAGCGCGGCGGCGCGATAGCCGTCGGCCACGGTCTGCGCGATCAGCACCACCAGGATCGGCAGCACGACCGCGAGGAACTGCAGCGCGACGAGCCGGTTGGCGGGTCGGTTCGGCGTCGGTTGGCTCACGCAGCGCTCCGGGCGTCGCCGCCCGTCAGAACTTGCCGACCACGGTCACGCCGCCGGCAGGCGCGCTGCTGACGTAGCTGCAGCCGCCCGGCGTCTGCTTGACGTAGGCGATCGCCTCGGCGTCGCTCGCCTTCACCGGCGGCGGCGTCGCGCCGTCGCGGAAGGACTTCTTGGTCCAGACGCTCGAGTACTTCGCGGCGTCCAGCTTCAGCACCTTCTCGAGGAAGGTCGGCTGGGACGCGCTGTTGTCGGCCGGCGCCAGCTTGACCGAACCGACGAAGTTCTTCTCGCCGATGAACACGTCGCGGGCCTCGGCGGCCTGCAGCGTGACGTTCGGGTTGCAGATCACGTACAGGTCACCGGCCGCGGCCGGGCCGGGCCAAGGGGCCAGCGCGAGCGTCAGCAGGAACGGAAGGATGCGGCGTTTCATGGGTTGCGTCCGATGGCGGTTCAGAAGCGCACTGCGTATTGCGCGAGAACTTCGGTGTAGTCCAGCGGCAGCCCATAGGCGATGTCCTGCGGCCGGTCGTCGGTCGTGTGCGTGTTGGCGAGCTCGAACTTGATCGCCGACTTGTCGTTGATGTCGAAGCGAACGCCGGCGGCCGCGCGGTGGTACGAGGCGCCGAACTGCTGCTCGGCGAAGTACAGGTCGCGCTGGTCGAGCGAGGCGCGCTCGTAGCGCACGTACGGCACGCCCCAGTGGGCGCGGTACGCGAACTGCGCGAACCACGCGTTGCTGCGGTTCGTGCCGCCCGGCCCGTTCAGGTTGGTGTCGTTGAACGAGTAGGCCTCGGCGATGTGCTCCCACGCGTCGGTGTCGTAGGCGGCATAGACGCCGGCGACGTTGAGGCGCGTGAGGTTGGTCGTGTCGGCGCTGTTCACCTTGTCGGTGAAGTAGTTCGCGCCGACGGTCAGCCCGTCGGCGGCGCCGCTGCTGAACTGGTAGGAGAGCCGCGTGCCGGCGATCGCGCTGCCGTGCAGGTTGCCGCCGCTCTGCATGTCGACGATGCCGCCGATGATCTGCTGCGCGTTGCCGGCATAAAGGTCGTACAGCACCTTGCCGGGGCCGGCGCGCTCTGAGCCGGTGAGCCAGACGCCGACGGTGTGCGACGGCAGCACGCCGCCGTGGTCCTCGAAGTTCGCGAACTTCGGGCGGCGCAGCGCGTCGGCGAGCCATACGCCGTGGTGGAAGGCGGTGTTCACGTAGCCGTACGGCGTGTGGAAGCGGCCGACCCACACAGTCGCGGCGTCGCTGAACTGGTAGCCGATCTGGAAGCGCTCGAGGTCGGTGCCGACCGAGTTGTCCGGGCCCACCTCGAAGATCAGCTCCGACAGCATCAGCACGCGGTCGCCGAGCTTCGGCGTCAGGTAGAAGTCGACGCTGCCGATGTTGCCGCCGCGCAGCTCCGGGAAGTACGGGTTGTAGTTGCCGATGCCGACGTCGGCGAAGCCGTGGATCGGCAGCCCCGTCGTGTCCTGCTGGCGCGTGGCATTGGTCGTCTCGACCTGCTGCACGCGGCGCTCGACATCGGCGAGCCGCTGCTCCTCGATCGGGGTGGCGGGCGCGGCCGTCGCGGCCGGCGCCGCGGCCGGCGCCGCGGCGACCTGTGCGCCGCCCTGGCGTGCCTCGAGCTCGGCGACGCGCTTGTTCAGCGCCTCGATCATCTTCAGGCTCTTGTCGAGCTGCAGCTTCAGGTCGGCGATCGAGTCGGCCTCGGGCGAGGCCGCGCGGGCGGCCGCCGGGACGAGGGAGGTGGCGAGCGCGGCCCCGAGCAGCAGCGCGCGCAGCTTGTTCTTCGGGTGCATCGACATGATTCCTCGCAGGGATCGGTGAAAGGGGTTCAGAGGGCGGCGGCCCAGCCGCGGGGGTCGGGGCCGAGCGCCGTCTTCAGCTCGCCGGCGGCGTCAAACACGAGCACGCGCGAGCCGTGCATCACGTGCTCGTCGTACTTCCAGAACTCGAAGCCCAGCGTCCGCGCGAGCCGCTCGGTGAACTCGGGCGTGCCGCTCAGGAAATGCCAGTTCGCGCGGCCGAGGCGGTGGCTCAGGCGGTACTGGTGCCAGGCGGCCGCGTCCTCGTGCTCGGGGTCGTAACCGACGACGACGAAGGCGGCCGTCTCGCCGCGCGCATCGAGCGACTGCTGCAGCGTCTTGAGCGAGGCCATCGTCGCCGGGCAGATCCGGTGGCAGCTCGCGTACGCCATGGTCAGCACGACGCGCTCGCCGGCGAGTTCGTTGAGCTCGAGTTCGCGGCCGTTGTCATCGAGCCAGCGCTGCGGCAGCTCCGCGAGCCGCGGCGCCGCGAGCACGGGCATGGCCGCGAGCGCAAGCGCCGCCGCACACGCGCCCAGGGCGCGCCGGATCCGTCGACCCGTCGTCATTGACCGGTGCCTCCCGGGCATCGCTGTTGTCCGGCTAGTCGGCCGGGTGCGCCGCGGCCTTAAGTGAAACGGCGCGGGCGCACGACCGGAGTGCGATGCGCGTCACAGTCGATCGCTCAGCGCGAGGCGTGCGCGCCGCCCGACCGGTGGCTGCCGGCGGCCTCGGACGCCTGCGCCGGCGCCGCGAGCGAGCGGAAGTAGGCGGCGAGCGCCTCGCGCTCCGGCTCCGGCAGGTTGATGCCGAGCGGCATGCGCCGCGCGCCCGCCTGCGGCGACAGCCGGAACAGCAGCACGGCGAGGCCTGGGCCGGCGCCGGGTGCCTCGCCCCGCAGCGCCCGCGCCAGCTCCGCCTCGTCGGCGAAGGCGATCGGCGGCGCGACGTCCGACTGGTGGCACGCGATGCACAACCCGAGCGCGGCGGGCCGGTCGGCGGCGACGAGGCCCGGGGGCGCCGCCTCCGGCAGCGGCGGGCCGGGCGGCGCGCGCCCGGCGAGCGCGGCGCGGCTGCGGCGGCGCAGGAAGTTGCAGTAGCGATCGCCGTCGGCCGGCGTCGAGTAGGCCGCGAGCTCGGCGAGCGCAGGCTCCGCCGGCGCGATCTCCTCGAGCAGCGCGCGGCGCATGGCGCCGGCTGCCGCCGGCGGCAGCGTGAAGTCGTAGCTGCCCTTCTCGAGGGCCAGCGTCCAGCCACGCGAGCGCAGGCCGAGCGCCGACTCGGCGAGGAAGCGCAGCGGCGTCAGCGCCGCGTCGTCCGCGGGGCGCGACGGCGGCGTGCCCGTGCCGAGGCGCAGTGCCTTGAACTCGCGCTCGCGCGCGTTGGCGGCGGCCGTGACCGCCTCGAAGTCGCGCAGCGCCGCGGCGACCGGCCGGGCACTCGCGGCCGGGAAGAAGTCGTCGAGGCGTCCGCAGGCGAGGTCACTCGCGCCGAGCAGCGCGTAGCGGTACGCGGCGAAGCCCTCGCGCGCGGCCAGCTCGCGGACGGTCGCGCGGGCGGCGAGCGTGCCGAAGAGCCCGGAAAGCTCGGCGTTTGGCGGCTCCGCGGGCGAGCCGCCGTAGCGGCTGCGCGCGTCCGGGCGGAAGGTGTCCGGGTCGGCGAAGCGCTCGGCGCCGAGCAGGTGCCGGTAGCGCGGGTGCGCGGGCTGCGCCGCGAGGAAGGCGTCGATTCCGGCACGCTCCGCGGGCGAGAGCGCGGCGCCGTAGCGCTCGCCGTAGGCGCCCGGCCACGCCGGGTGCGTGTCCCACACCGGCCGCGCGGGGCTGCCGTGGCAGCGCGTGCAGCGCGGCGGGTCCACCTGCGAGACCGTGACGGCGCCGGCGGCGTCGGCCGGGAACCCGATCTCGCGCAGCCGGAAGGCGCGCGCCGCCTCGTCGAACTCGAGCGTCTCGATGCTGCCGAAGCCGCGCTGGCCGGGCGCGCCGTTGAAGGTCAGCACCAGGCGCGCGTCCGTGCCGTACAGCACGACGCGCGGGCTCGCGTAGCTCGCGCCCTGCAGGCTCCGGCTCGCGAACACGAGCGCGTAGCGGTAGCGCAGCCCGGCCGGCAGCAGCGGCAGCAGCGCCTCGACGCTGCGCACCTGGCGCGCCTCGATCAGCGTGCGCAGCGCCTCGAAGTCGAAGCCCTCAGCGCACGCGGTACCCGCGAACGCCAGGCCGAGGAGAAGGAGAGTTCGCAGCGCCATCGGTCGTCCGTGCCCTCACGGCCCGGCCCCTGACGCGGTGCGGGGGGTCGGCCGGCTCCCGGGAGATCGGCCGGTGCCAGCACTTCTTGATGGAGCGCGGCCCGGCCGCGGGTGCGGGCTCAGGCGCCGGGCGCGGCCGGGACGTACGGGGGCAGGAAGATCTCCGCCAGCATGCAGCGGATGCCGCCGCCGCCGACGTGCTCGATGGTCTCGACTGCGCAGATCACCGGCTCGGCGTGCTGCTCGATCAGCTGGCGCTGCGCCCGCGTCAGGCTCTTCCACGCGCGCCGCGAGACCGCGAGCCGCGGCCCGCCGCGGCTGTCGAGGAACAGCACGTTGCCGGCGAACTGCGCGACCTGCGCCGGCGAGATGTCGAGCAGCGTCTTGCCGGTCTGCTCGATCGCGTCGAACACGCGCCTGAGGTCGGGGCCCGGCTGCACGAGGCCGCTCGCGAGCACCGCGAGCGTCGGGCCGACCGACATCAGCACGTTCGTGTGGTAGATCTCGCCGCCCGCCGGGTCGTGCGCATGGAACGCGAGCGGCGTGTAGCCGAGCTCGCGGCAGGCGATTTCGACCGCCTGGGCGTGCGTGCGCGCCGAGAGCGCGGCATATGCGACGCGCGCCTCGCGGTCGAGAACGAGGCTGCCCGTGCCCTCGACGATCAGACCCTGCTCCTCGAGCGGCGACAGGTCGCTGACGTGCGAGATGCGCCAGCCGTGCTCGGCCGCCAGCGCCGCGAGCAGCTGCGGCCGGCGCTCGCGGCGGCGGTTCGGCGTGCACATCGGGTACAGCACCACGAGCCCGTCGGCATGGGTCGTGAACCAGTTGTTCGGGTAGAGCGCGTCCGGCGTCTCCGCGTCCGCGTCGGCGCGGGCGAGCGCGACGCCGATGCCGGCGGCCACGAGCGCATCGGCGGCCGCGTCAAACTCGCGCTGCGCGGCCGCGAGCGTGTCGGGCGGCGCGACCGGGAGCGCGTTCTGGAAGCTGTTGGTCGGCAGCGTCTCGGGGTTCGAGTAGAAGGTCGCGGGCCGCACCATCAGCACGCGGTCGGTGCACTGGCGGCGCACGGCCATCGGCGGGGGCTCGGCGGGCCGCTGCATCAGGCCGACCGCCCGAGGACGTACCCGTACAGGTCCTTCGGGTCGCCGGGCTCCGCCACCAGCGGCAGCTCGCGGCCGAGCCCGAGCGCGCGCGCCTGGTCATAGACATAGCGCAGCGCCGAATAGTCCTCGATCGCGAAGCCCACGGAGTCGAACACGGTCACCTCGTCGCGCGCGGTGCGGCCGGGTGCGCGCCCGGCGATCACCCGCCACAGCTCGGTCGCGGGCGCCGCCGGGCCGAGCGCCTGGATGTCGCCCTCGATCAGCGTCTGCGGCAGATACTCGACGAAGATGCGCGCCCGCGCCAGCAGGCACGGCTCGAGCTCGGTCTTGCCGGGGCAGTCGCCGCCGATCGCGTTCACGTGCACGCCGGGGCCGACCAGCACATCGGTCAGCACGGCCTGGCGGCCCTTGACCGCGGTGGCGGTCGTGATCAGCTCGGCGCCCTGCACCGCCTCCGCGACGCTGCCCGCGGCGATCAGCTCGAGGCCGGCACCGGCCAGGTTGCGCGCGAATTTCTGCATCGCCCGCGCGTCGGTGTCGAAGTAGCGCACGCGGCGGATCCCGAGGCAGGCCTTGAAGGCGAGCGCCTGGAACTCGCCCTGCGCGCCGGTCCCGATCAGCGCGAGCGTGCTCGCCCCCGGGTTCGCGAGGCGGCGCGCGGCCATCGCCGAGGTCGCGGCGGTGCGCAGCGCCGTCAGCACCGTCATCTCGGCGACCAGGCGCGGATAGCCGGTCGCGACGTCGGCCAGCATGCCGACGGCCGTGACGGTCAGCAGGCCCTTCGCCGGGTTGCCGGGGTGGCCGTTCACGAGCTTGAAGCTGAACCACTCCGCGTCTGACGTCGGCATCAGCTCGAGCACGCCCCCGCTCGAGTGCGAGGCGAGGCGCGCCGACTTCTCGAACTCGGGCCAGCGCGCGAAGTCCGCCTCGATGCGGTCGGCGAGCTCGCGTAGGAAGCGCTCGACGCCGACGCGGCGCAGGAGCTCGGCGAGGGCCGGCGTGTCGACGATCATCACCATCGCGAATCCCCAGCGCTTGCGGTAGACGCCCCGGCAGTCAGTATGCCGTCAGGGTTTGGCGCGTGCGACGTGCCCGTGGCAGGCCGGGCCTGCGGTCAACCGTCGGCCGGGGACGACGCTTTGCGTCGCGCCCGGCCCAGAATCTCATGACACCATGACGATCGGTAGACTACAAATTAGCGTCAACCAGGGAGGGAATCGCATGCGGTCCAGCCATCGGATGAGGTCCGCCGTGTGTGCGGCGGCGCTGCTCGCGGCGGCCTGCGGCGGCGGCGGCGGTGGTGGCGGCAGCACGTCTCCTTCGCCGAGGCCCCCGGCCGACCCGACCTGGACCGCGAACGTCTACGAGGCGCCGTCGACCTTCGCCGCCTACTGCGCGAACCCGCGCACCGGCGTCGACCCGGTCAGCAACCAGCCGTACCCCGACCAGCTGGGCTCGACCGGCTGGGAGAACAACTGGATCCGTGCGTGGACCAATGCCTACTACCTCTGGTACTCGGAGGTGACGGACGCCGATCCGGAGAGCTACACGACCACGGCGTACTTCCAGCTGATGAAGACGATGGCGACGACGCCGAGCGGCGCCGCGAAGGACCGCTTTCACTTCACGTACCCGACCACCCAGTGGGAGCAGCTGTCGCAGTCCGACGTGACGGTCGGCTACGGCGCGAACTGGGTCATCCTCGCGGCGACTCCGCCGCGCAACGTGCTCGTCGCCTACGTCGACGCGAGCACGCCCGCCTCGGCCGCGAACCTCGCGCGCGGCGCGAAGGTGCTGCAGATCGACGGCGTCGACATGGTGAACGCCAACGACACCGCCAGCATCGACACGCTGAACGCCGGGCTCTCGCCGGCCGCGGCCGGCGAGTCGCACACCTTCGTCGTGCAGGACGTGCCGGGCGGGGCGCAGCGCACGATCACGATGGTGTCGGCGAACATCACCGAGAACCCGGTGCCGCTGGTCACGACCCTGCACACGAGCGCGGGCGTGGTCGGCTACATCGAGTTCAACTCGCACGTCGCGACCGCGGAGTCGGGGCTGATCGCCGCCGTCAACCAGCTGCTCGCCGCGAACGTCACCGACGTCGTGCTCGACATCCGCTACAACGGCGGCGGCTACCTCGACATCGCGAGCGAGCTCGCGTTCATGGTCGCGGGGCCGGGTCCGACGACGAACATGATCTTCGAGAAGGAAACCTTCAACAGCAAGTACCCGACCACGAACCCGATCACCGGCACGGCGCTGACGCCGACGCCCTTCTGGTCGACGACGCAGGGCTACTCGGTGAACGCCGGCACCGCGCTGCCGACGCTGGCGCTGCCGCGCGTGTTCGTGCTGACCTCGAGCTCGACCTGCTCGGCGAGCGAGGCGATCGTGAACGGCCTGCGCGGCGTCGGCATCACGGTCATCGAGATCGGGACGACGACCTGCGGCAAGCCCTATGGCTTCTATCCGCAGGACAATTGCGGCACGACCTACTTCTCGATCCAGTTCCAGGGCAACAACAACGCCGGCTTCGGCGGCTACGGCGACGGCTTCACGCCGGCGAACTCGACCACGATCGCCGGCGTGCCGATCCCGGGCTGCGAAGTCGCCGACGACTTCACGCACGCGCTCGGCGACCCGAACGAGGCGCAGCTGGCGGCGGCGCTCGCCTACTCCGTCAATTCGTCCAGCTGCCCGACGCCGTCGGGCTTTGCGCCGGGCGTGCTCGCGGTCGGCCACCGGATGCTGCGGCCGGAGCCCCTGATGAACCGCATCCTGCGGCACCCGTGAACCGGCGGCGCGCCGCGGCGCTCGCGGGCGCCGCCGTCGCGCTCGCCGGCTGCCGGCTCCGCTTCGATGACCCGGGCGGGCAGCACGCGGTGCTGCTGCCGCCCGACGACGCCGCGCGCGCGGAGCTCGTCGACGTCGTCACCCGCGAGCTGCGCGCGCCCGCGGCGGTGCTGCTCGGCGACGATGCGCTGCTGCGCTCGAGCCTGCTGCTGGTCGAGCGCGCGCCGCACGCCGATCCCGAAGGCCATCCGGTCGACGGTCGCGAGCGCGGCCGGCCCGAGCGCTTCCGGCTGTGGCTGTTCCGCGGCCGCTGCGAGCTGGAACACGAGGGTGGGGGCCGCGCTACACTCGTGCACGCCCGCTGCACGCGCGCGGCCGACTGAGGCGGCGCGGCGGCCGACCGCGCCGAGGAGCGCCGCATGGCCTACGACCCCGACAACATCTTCGCGCGCATGGTGCGCGGCGAGATCCCGTGCGTGCGCGTCTACGAGGACGCCGACACGCTCGCGTTCATGGACATCATGCCGCAATCCGACGGCCACACGCTGGTGATCCCGAAGCACGCCGGCGAGAACCTGTTCGACTCCTCGCCGGTCGCGGTGGCCGCGGCGATCCGCACCACGCAGCGGATCGCGCGCGCGGTGCAGGCGGCGTTCGCCGCCCCCGGGCTCATCGTCAAGCAGTTCAACGGTCCGGTCGCCGGCCAGACCGTCTTCCACCTGCACTTCCACATCATTCCCGTCTACGCGGGCGCGGCGCTACGCGCGCACGCGCGCGACAAGGCGGACCCGGCGGTGCTCGAGGCGCACGCCGAACGGATCCGCGCGGCGCTGCGCGCCGGCTGACCGCGCCTGCGAGTCACGCAGGCTTCATCCAGCGGTCGCCTCGGCGTCACATCGCTCCCCGATGCTGGGAACATGGGCTACGAACTGGAGTCCGTGCCGCGCGCCGACGAAGCCGAGACCGGCTGGGTCGACCGCAAGCTCGCGCTGCGCTGGCAGCGGGCGGACCAGCGGCTGTTCGCGGCGCTGAAGGCCTACGCGGCCGTCCGGCACACCGCGCTCCCCGGCGACCCGGCGTGGATCGCGGCGCAGCTGCGCCTCGCCGAGGCACGCCTGCGCTGGCGCGAGTGCGCCGACGAGGCCGAGCGGCTCGCCGAGATCGCCGACGGCCCGGAGCTGTTCCGCTAGCACGGCACCCGCCCCGCACCGGCGCGGGTGCTAGCATCGCCCCCTCCGGTCGGGACGGGGCGGTGGCCATGAGCGAGGCGAGTCAGGGGCTGACGTTCTACCGGCGCGCGTTCGCGCTCGGCGTGGTCGCGGTCCTCGGGCTCCTGCTCTACCGGATCCTCGAGCCCTTCCTCGCGCCGCTCGCCTGGGCGGTCGTCCTGTCCTTCGTCATGCACCCGGCGCAGGTGCGCCTTGCCCGCCGGCTCGGGGCGCGTCCCGGCCTCTCGGCCGCCCTGCTGACCGTGCTGATCTTCGTCGTGTTCGTCGGACCCCTGTCGCTCCTCGGCGGCGCGTTCGCGGCGCAGACCATCAAGCTGGTCGCGGCGCTGCAGAAGGTGGTCGCCGACCTCAAGATCGCCAAGCTCGAGGACCTGTCGCAGCTGGCGGCGATTCAGCACGCCCTGGTCTGGCTCGACGCGAACCTCGCGATCTCGACCGAGCAGCTGCGCGAATGGCTGTCGACGGCGGCCGAGCGCAGCCTGCAGCCGCTCGCCGCGCTCGGCGGACAGGCGGTGTTCGGCGCGATCGGCACGATGGTCAAGTTCGGCCTGATGCTGATCCTGCTGTTCTTCTTCCTGCGCGATGGCGAGGAGATCCTGGGCTCGATGATGTCGCTGGTCCCGATGCAGTCGCACCGCAAGGCCGAACTCGTCGACCACATCGGCCAGGTCACCCGTGCCGTCGTGTTCGGCACGCTGGTCACCGCGCTCGCGCAGGGCGTGTCGGTCGGGATCGGCTGGACGATCGTCGGCCTGCCCTCGCCGGTCGTGTTCGGCGCGCTCGCCGCACTGATGTCGGTCGTGCCGGTCGGCGGCACCGCGTTCGTCTGGGGCCCGGCGGCGCTGTGGCTGCTGTTCATCGGGCGCGGCTACGCGGCGCTCTTCATGCTGGTGTGGGGCGTCCTGATCGTTGGACTCGCCGACAATTTCCTGCGGCCGCTGCTGATCTCCGGGCGCACCGAAGTGCCGACGCTCGCGGTGTTCCTCGGCGTGCTCGGCGGCCTCGCCGCGTTCGGCCTCGTCGGCATGTTCGTCGGGCCCTTGCTGATCTCGGTGACGGTCGTGCTGGTGCGCTTCGCGGACGAGTCGCTCTCCAGCCGGTAGAATCGGCGGCGTGACCGCCGACTCCCTGCTCCTCGACCTCAACGAAGCCCAGCGCGCCGCCGTCGCCGCGCCCCCCGGCCCGATCCTCGTGCTGGCCGGCGCCGGCAGCGGCAAGACGCGCGTGCTCGTGCACCGCGTCGCGTGGCTGATCTCGCACGACGGCGTCTCGCCGCACTCGATCCTGGCCGTCACCTTCACGAACAAGGCGGCCGGCGAGATGCGCGGGCGCATCGAGGCGCTGCTCGGCGTGCCGGGCGGCGCGCTCTGGGTCGGCACCTTCCACGGCCTCGCGCACCGGCTGCTGCGGCTGCACTGGCGCGAGGCCGGCCTGCCGCAGACCTTCCAGATCCTCGACTCCGAGGACCAGCTGCGCGTGATCCGCAAGGTCATGCGCGCGCTCGAGCTCGACGAGGCGCGCTGGCCGCCCAAGGACCTGCAGTACTTCATCAACGCGCAGAAGGACGAGGGCCGGCGCCCGGCGGCGCTCACCGACGAGGGTGACCCGACGCGGCGCATGATGATCAAGGTGTACGCGGCCTACGAGGACGCGTGCCGGCGCAGCGGTGTCGTCGACTTCGCCGAGCTGCTGCTGCGCTCCTTCGAGCTGTGGCGCGACCAGCCGCCGCTGCTCGCGCACTACCAGCGGCGCTTCCGGCACCTGCTGGTCGACGAGTTCCAGGACACGAACGCGATCCAGTACCAGTGGGTGCGCCTGCTGGCCGGCCCCGACAGCCTGCCGTTCGTCGTCGGCGACGATGACCAGTCGATCTACGGCTGGCGCGGCGCGCGCGTCGAGAACATCCGCAAGTTCCAGCGCGATTTCCCCGGCACGACCGTGTTCCGGCTCGAGCAGAACTACCGCTCGACGGCGACGATCCTGAATGCGGCGAACGCGCTGATCGCGAACAACACCGGGCGCATGGGCAAGACGCTGTGGACGGCCGGCGAGCAGGGCGCGCCGATCCGCGTCTACGCCGCGTTCAACGAGCGCGACGAGGCCGACTTCATCATCGACCGGATCCGCGAGTGGGTGCGGCAGGGTGGCCAGCGCCAGCACTGCGGCGTGCTGTACCGCTCGAACGCGCAGTCGCGGGTGCTGGAAGAGGCGCTGCTGAGCGCGCGCATCCCGTACCGCGTGTACGGCGGGCTCAGGTTCTTCGAACGCGCCGAGATCAAGGACGCGCTCGCCTACCTCCGGCTCGTCTCGAGCCGGCTCGACGATGCCTCCTTCGAGCGCGTCGTGAACCTGCCGACGCGCGGCATCGGCGCGAAGACGCTCGAGGTGCTGCGCGAGTACGCGCGCGCCCAGGCGGTCTCGCTGTGGGAGGCGGCCGGCTCGACGATCACGGCCGGTACCCTCGGCGCCAAGGGGGCGCAGTCGCTGCACGCGTTCCTGGCGCTGATCGAGCGGCTGGCGCGCGAGGTCGCCGGCAAGCCGCTGCACGAGCAGGTCGACGCCGTGATCGCGGGCTCCGGGCTGCTCGAGCACTACCGCAAGGAAAAGGGCGAGCGCGGCGAGGCGCGCATCGAGAACCTCGAGGAGCTGGTCTCGGCCGCGCGCGGCTTCGCGCCCGACGAGGCCCAGCAGCTGCCGCCGCTCGAGTCCTTCCTCGCCCACGCCGCGCTCGAGAGCGGCGAGGGGCAGGCCGGCGAGTGGGAGGACAGCGTGCAGATGATGACGCTGCACTCGGCCAAGGGGCTCGAGTTCCCGCTCGTGTTCCTGTGCGGGCTCGAGGACGGCCTGTTCCCGCACCAGCGTTCCGTGACCGACCTCGGCGGGCTCGAGGAGGAACGGCGCCTGGCCTACGTCGGCGTGACGCGCGCGATGCAGCGGCTCGTTCTCACCTACGCCGAGCAGCGCCGGCTGCACGGCGTCGACCAGTACGGCACGCCGTCGCGGTTCATCGCCGAGATCCCGACGGAGCTGATCGAGGAGGTGCGCCCGCGCGTGCAGGTGTCGCGGCCCGTCTACGCCGGGCGCGCCGGCGCCGCGCACTACGAGGAGCCGGCCAGCCAGTTCGGCATGCGCCTCGGCCAGCGGGTGCGTCACGGGCGGTTCGGCGAGGGCGTCGTGCTGCGCCTCGACGGCCATGGCGAGGGGGCGCAGGTCGAGGTGAACTTCGAGCGCCTCGGCCGCAAGGTGCTGATGCTCGCCTACGCGAACCTCGAGTCGCTGTAACCGCCGCCGCGGCGCGCGGCGGTCCATTGCCCGGCTAGGGCTTGGGCTCGCCGCCCATCGCCTTGAGCAGCGCGACGTGCGCGAGCAGGCGCCGGCTCTGGACGCCGATCAGCGTCGTGTCGGCCGAGAGAGAGGTGCTCTCGGCGATCACGACGTTGAGGTAGCTGACGGTCCCGGCGCGGTACTGGTTCTCGGTGGCCCGCAGCGTGTCGCGCGCCGCCACCGCGGCGCGCTGCGCCGCGGCTTCCTCGTCGGCGAGGCCGCGCAGGGAGGCGAGCGCGTCCTCTGCGTCCTGCAGCGCCTGCAGCACGGCCTGCCGGTAGACGGCGACGGCGGCGTCGTAGTTCGCCTCGGCCGTCTTGTTCTGCGCGTAGTGCGCGCCGCCGTCGAACAGCGTCGCCGCGAGTGCCGGTCCCACGCTCCAGAACCGATACGGCGCGGCGAAGATGCTGCTCCACTGCGAGCGCTGGTAGCCATCCGTCGCGCCGAGGCTCAGGTCCGGGAAGTAGGCCGCGCGCGCGACGCCGATCTGCGCATTCGCGGCCTGCACGCGCCGTTCGGCGGCGGCGACGTCGGGCCGGCGCTGCAGGAGCGTCGCCGGCAGCACCGCCGGCACGACCGGCAGCACCGGCAGCGCCGTGACCGGCGCGATGGACACTTCCTCGGGGGTCTTGCCGGCGAGCGTCGCGATCGCGTGCTCGAGCGTCGCGCGCTGGACCGTCAGGTCCAGGTCCTGCGTCTCGGCCTGCGCCAGCGTGGCCTCGGCTTGCGTCACGTCGGTGCTGGCGGCGACGCCGGCCCGATACCGGTTCTGAGTGATCTCGAGCGAGCGCTTGTAGCCGACGACCGTGCGCGCGAGGTTGTCGCGCTGCACGTCGAGCGCGCGCAGCTGCACGTAGCTCTGCGCCAGCGTCGCGGCGATCGACAGCCGGGCCGCGGCCAGGTCGTTGCCGCTCGCCTGCGCGCTGCTCTTGCTCGACTCGAGCTGCCGCCGCAGGCGCCCCCACAGGTCGATTTCCCAGTCGGCGGTCACGGCGACGCGGTCCACCTTCGAGGTCGCGCCGGGCGGCGTGCCGGTGCCGCCAGTGCCGCTGCCGGCGGAACCTGCGCCGACCAGCCCGGGGCCGTTGTAGCTCTTCGTGGAACTCGCGTTCGCGGTCAGCGTCGGAAAGAGCGCCGCGCGCGAGCCGGTCACGCCGGCGAGCGCCGCGCGGTACGCGGCCTCCGCCTGCGCGATCGTCTGGTTCGAGTGCTCGGCGCTCGCCTCGAGGTCGTCGAGCACGGGATCGTTGTAGGCCTTCCACCACGGCCCGCGCGGCAGCTCGTCACTCGGCTGCGCGGGCTGCCAGGCTTCCCTGAACGTGGCCGGGGCCGGTGCCGAGGGCCGGTGGTAGTCGGGGCCGACGGCGCAGCCGGCGATCAGCGCCGCGAGCGCGAGCGGCAGCGGTGCGGAACGGGGCATCAGCGGTTCTCCAGCGCGGGCGCGGGCGCGGCCAGCGAGCGGCGCCACCGGAGGGCCCGCAGGCGGAAGCGGTCGATGTACAGGTAGACGACCGGCGTCGTGTACAGCGTCAGCAGCTGGCTCAGCAGCAGGCCGCCGACGATCGCGATTCCGAGCGGCTGGCGCAGCTCCGCGCCGTCGCCGGTGCTGATCGCGAGCGGCACGGCGCCCGCGAGCGCCGCGACCGTCGTCATCATGATCGGACGGAAGCGCTGCACGGCCGCACGCAGGATCGCGGTCCGCGAGTCGAGCCCCTCGTCGCGCTCCAGCACGAGCGCGACGTCGATCATCATGATGGCGTTCTTCTTGACGATGCCGATCAGCAGCAGCACGCCGATCGCGGCGATCAGCGTGAAGTCGAAGCGCAGCACCAGCAAGGCCAGGAACGCTCCGACGCCGGCGGAAGGGATCGTCGACAGGATCGTGATCGGGTGCACCGTGCTCTCGTACAGGATGCCGAGCACGAGGTACATCGTGATCAGCGCCGCGTAGATCAGCAGCGGCAGCGTGAGCAGCGAGTCCTGGAACGTCTTCGCGGTTCCCTGGTAGCCGCCACGCACGCTGCTCGGCGCGCCCAGCTTCGCGAAGGCGCGATCGACCGCCGCGGAGGCCTGCGACATCGACACGCCGGGCGGCAGGTTGTAGGAGATCGTCGAGGCCGCAAACTGCCCCTGGTGGTTGACGGCGAGGGCGGTGTTGGTCGGTGCGAACTTCGCGATCGCGCTGAGCGGCACCTGGCTGGCGGACCGGGCGGGCCCGACGGCCAGCGCCGTCGTGGATGCGTTCACGCCGACGCCGGAAATGATCGTCGAGCTCGTCAGCGTGTTGCCGCTCACCGAGGCCGTGCCGGCGACGATTCCGCCGAAGGTGCTGCTGGTCGTGGTCGTGCCGCCGCCGCTCGAGTTGCCGCCGCTGCCAGGCAGGTACACGACGCCGAGCGAGCCCGGGTCCTGCAGGAACTGCGGGGCCGCTTCCATGATCACGAAATACTGGTTGAGCGGGTTGTAGATCGTCGCGACCTGTCGCTGGCCGTACCAGTCGTACAGCACCGAGTCGATCGTCCGCATCGTGATGCCGAGGCGGGACGCCTGGTCGCGGTCGATCGTCAGGCTCGTCTGCAGCCCCTTGTCCTGGGCGTCGGTGTTGACATCCGCGAGCTCGGGGAGCGAGGCCATGGTCGCGCGCAGCTTCGGCTCCCACGCGCGCAGCTCATCGAGCGAGTCCGCCTGCAGCGTGAACTGGTACTGCGCGTTCGACGCGCGTCCGCCCGTGCGGATGTCCTGGGCGGACTGCAGGTACAGGCTCGCCCCGGGCTCGTGCGTCAGCGGGTACCGCAGCCGGTTGATGACGTCGTCGGCCGTGCCCTTGCGTTCGGCAACCGGCTTCAGCGCCACGAACATGAATCCGCCGTTGCGCTGGCCACCGCCGGTGAACGCCACGACGTTGTCGACGGCGGGGTCCGCCTTCACGACGTCCTCGAAGTGCGTCAGCTTCGCCTTCATCGCCTGGAAGGAGATGCTCTGGTCGGCCTGGATGTTGCCCACCAGCCGGCCGGTGTCCTGCTGCGGCAGCAGGTTCTTGGGCAGCTGGACGAACAGGACGAAGGCGAGCGCCACCGTGCCGACGAGCGTCAGCACGATCAGCCGCGCGTGCCCGAGCGACCAGTCGAGGCTGCGCCGGTAGCCGTCCTTCATCGCCTCGAACCAGCGCTCGGTGTGCGCCGCGAAGCCGGTGGCGGCGGCGCCGGCGCGGGTGCGCAGCAGCTGCGAGGCCATCATCGGCGTCGCCGTCAAGGATACGATCAGCGACACGAACACGGCCGCCGCCAGGGTCACCGCGAATTCCCGGAACAGGCGCCCGATCAGCCCGCCGAGGAACAGGATCGGGATGAACGCGGCGACCAGCGAGACGCTCATCGCCAGCACCGTGAAGCCGACCTCGCGCGCACCCTTGAGCGCCGCGGCGACCGGCCGCTCGCCGTGCTCGACGTGCCGGGTGATGTTCTCGAGCACCACCACCGCGTCGTCGACCACGAAGCCGGTGGCGATCGTCAGCGCCATCAGCGACAGCGTGTCGAGCGTGTAGTTGAAGAAGAACATCACGCCGAAGGTGCCGAGCAGCGACACCGGGACCGCGACCACCGGAATGAGGGAGGCGCGCCAGTTGCCGAGGAAGGCGTAGGTCACGAGCGCCACCAGCACGATGGCGATGATGAGCGTCCGCTCGACCTCGCGCAGCGACGCGCGGATCGTCGGCGTGCGGTCGAGCATGATGTCGAGGTTGATCGTGGCCGGGATCGAGGCGCGCAACTGCGGCAGGACCGCACGGATGCGCCCGACCGTCTCGATGATGTTCGCGTTCGGCTGGCGGCTGAGGATCATCAGGATCGCCGGCTTGCCATTCGCGAGGCCGGCGTTGCGGACGTCCTGGACCGAGTCGGTGACGGTCGCGACGTCGCCGAGGCGGATGGCGGCGCCATTCTGGTACGCGACGACCGTCGGGATGTACTGGGCGGCCGTGCGCGCCTGGTCGTTGGCGAGAATCTGCCAGCGGCGCGCGCCGTCCTCGACCGCGCCCTTCGGCCGGTCCACGTTCGTGTTCGCGATCGCCGTGCGCACCTGCTCCGGCGACAGGCCCGCGTGCGCGAGTGCGACCGGATTGAGTTCGACGCGCACCGCCGGCAGCGAGCTGCCGCCGACGGTGACCTGGCCGACGCCCTCGACCTGCGAAAGCTTCTGCGCGACGACCGTCGAGGCGAGGTCGTAGAGGTCGCCCGGCGAGCGCGTATCCGAGGTCATCGCCAGCACCATGATCGGCGCATCCGCGGGATTGACCTTCCGGTACGTGGGATTGGACGGCAGCCCGGTGGGCAGGAGCGCGCGCGCCGCGTTGAGCGCCGCCTGCACGTCGCGCGCGGCACCGTCGATGTCGCGGTTGAGGTCGAACTGCAGCGTGATGCGGGTCGAGCCGAGCGAGCTCGACGAGGTGAGCTCGGTGACGCCGGCGATCCGGCCGAGCGAGCGCTCGAGCGGCGTCGCGACCGTCGATGCCATCGTCTCCGGGCTGGCCCCCGGCAGGTTCGCCTGCACGGCGATCGTCGGCAGGTCGACCTGCGGCAACGCCGACACCGGCAGGCCCAGGAACGCGATCGCGCCGGCGAGCCCGAGGCCGATCGTCAGCAGCGTGGTCGCGACCGGCCGCTCGATGAACGGCTTCGAGATGCTGGCGACGGCGGCCGCGGTGTTCATGTCGCGGCGACCTCGGGAGCCGGCCGTTCCGGCGTGCCGCCGCGCAGCCGGCGCGCCAGCGCGTCGAACTCGAGGTAGATGACCGGCGTCGTGAACAGCGTCAGCAGCTGGCTGAGCAGCAAGCCGCCGACCATCGTGATGCCGAGCGGGTGCCTGAGCTCCGAGCCCACGCCCCAGCCCAGCATCAGCGGCAGCGCGCCGGCGAGCGCGGCGACCGTCGTCATCAGGATCGGCCGCAGGCGCAGCAGGCAGGCCTGGTAGATCGCCTCTTCCGGCGGCTTGCCCTCCTCGCGCTCGGCCGCAAGCGCGAAGTCGATCATCATGATCGCGTTCTTCTTCACGATGCCGATCAGCAGCACGATGCCGATGATCGCGATGATGCCGAGGTCGTTGCCGCTGATCAGCAGCGCGAGCAGCGCACCGATGCCGGCCGACGGCAGCGTCGACAGGATGGTGACCGGGTGCACGTAGCTCTCGTAGAGCACGCCGAGCACGATGTACATCGTGACGATCGCGGCGATCAGCAGCCACACCGTGCTCGACAGCGAGCCTTCGAAGGCGAGCGCCGCGCCCTGGAAGCTGGTGGCGACGCTTGCCGGGATCTTGAGTTCCGCTTCGGCGGCGCGGATCGACGTCACGGCCTTGCCGAGCGAGACGCCGCGGGCGAGGTTGAAGGAGATCGTCGAGGCCGGGAACTGGCCCAGGTGGCTGATCTGCAGCGGCGTGGTCCGCTCGCTGACGTGCGCGACCGTCGACAGCTGCACGGGCCCGGTGAGTCCCGCGACATACAGAGATTCCAGCGAGATCGGGCCGATCGAGTCCTGGGGTCGGGTCTCGAGCACGACGCGGTAGGTGTTCGCCTGCGTGAAGATCGTCGACACGAGGCGCTGCCCGTAGGCGTCGTAGAGCGCGTTGTCGATGCCGGCGACGGTGACACCGAGGCGGCTCGCGCTCGCGCGATCGATGTCGACGTAGGCCTGCAGCCCCTGGTCCTGCAGGTCACTCGCGACGTCGGTCAGGCCATCGACCGTCTTCAGCCGCTCGACCAGGCGGTTGACCTGCGTCGAGAGCTCCGCACCATCGGCATCCTCGAGCGTGAATTGGTACTGCGTGCGCGACACGCGGTCCTCGATCGTGAGGTCCTGGATGGGCTGCAGGTACAGCGTGATGCCGGTGACCTTGGCGGCGCGCTGGCTGAGCTCGGCCATGAGCCCGACGAGGTCGCTGCTGCGTTCGCCGTGCGGCTTCAGCTGGATCTGCAGGCGCCCGCTATTCAGCGTCGCGTTCACCCCGTCGACACCGATGATCGAGGAAATGCTCTCGACTGCCGGGTCCGCAAGCAGGGCCTCGGCCAGCGCCTGCTGCCGCTCCGCCATGGCGGCGAAGGAGATCGACTGCGGCGCATCGGTCAGACCCTGCAGTGCGCCGGTGTCCTGGATCGGGAAGAATCCCTTCGGCACGAGGATGTACAGCAGGATCGTCAGCACCAGCGTGCCGACCGCGACCCACAGCGTCGTGCGCCGGTACTGGAGCACGACCTTCAGCCAGCGACCGTAGGCGGCGGCCAGCGAATCGAAGGCTGCGCCGACCCGGCGCAGCCACGGCGCCTCCGCGGCCGGGTCGTGGATCTTGAGGAGCCGGCCGCACATCATCGGCGTCAGGGTCAGCGACACGATCGCCGAGATCACGATCGACACTGCGAGCGTGACGGCGAACTCGCGGAACAGCCGCCCGACGACCTCGCGCATGAATAGCAGCGGAATCAGCACGGCGATCAGCGAGACCGTCAGCGAGATGATCGTGAAGCCGATCTGCCGCGAGCCCTTCAGCGCCGCCTCGAGCGGCGGCATGCCCTCTTCTATGTAGCGCGAGATGTTCTCGATCATCACGATCGCGTCGTCGACCACGAAGCCGGTCGCGATCGTCAGCGCCATGATCGTCAGGTTGTTGATCGAGAAGCCGGCGAGGTACATGACGCCGAAGGTGCCGACGAGCGAGACCGGGACCACGATGCTGGGGATGATCGTCGCGCGGACGTTCCTCAGGAACAGGAAGATCACCATCACGACGAGGGCGATCGACAGGCCGAGCTCGAACTCGACGTCCTGCACGGAGGCGCGAATCGTCGTCGTGCGATCGGCCAGCACCGTCACCTGCAGCGCACCGGGCAGCCCCGCCTGCAGCTGCGGCAGCAGCGCGAGCGTCCGGTTCACGGTCTGGATGACGTTGCTGCCGGGCTGGCGCTGGATGTTGAGGATCACGGCCGGCGTCGTCTTGCCGTTGATGCTGGCCCAAGCCGCGAGCTTGGTGTTCTCGGCGTCGTCGATGACCTGACCGACGTCGGTCAGGCGGATCGCGGAGCCGTTCTTGTAGGCGAGCACCACCTTGCGGTACTCGTCGGCGCTGCGCAGCTGGTCGTTGGCGTCGAGCGTCGAGGCCTGGATGCTGCCGTCGAAGCTGCCCTTGGCCTGGTTAACGTTCTGGTTGCCAAGCGCGGTGCGCACGTCCTCGAGCGTGAGTCCGGCGGCAGCCAGCGCGACCGGGTTGATCTGCACTCGCACGGCCGGCCGCTGCCCGCCGCCGATCGACACGAGTCCGACGCCGGAGACCTCGGACAGCTTCTGCGCGAGCCGGGTGTCGACGTAGTCCTCGACGGCCGGCAGCGGCAGCGTCGCGGAGGTCACCGCGAGCGTCAGGATCGGCGCATCGGCCGGGTTGACCTTGGCGTACACCGGTGGCATCGGCAGGTCGGTCGGCAGGAACGACCCGGCCGCGTTGATCGCCGCCTGGACTTCCTGCTCGGCGACGTCGAGCGTGAGGTCGAGCGTGAACTTGAGCGTGATGACCGAAGCGCCGCCCGAGCTCGTCGAGGACATCTGCAGCAGGCCGGGCACCTGGCCGAACTGGCGCTCGAGCGGCGCCGTGATGGCCGAGGTCATGACGTCCGGACTCGCACCGGGATAGAGCGTCGTGATCTCGATCGTCGGGTAGTCGACTTCCGGCAGCGCCGACACCGACAGCCCGAGGTAGCCCATGACGCCCGCGAGCACGACCGCGACCATCGTCAGCGAGGTCGCGACCGGCCGCAGGATGAATAGGCGCGAGGGATTCACTGGCTGGAGCCACCGCTGTCCGGGCGGCGCCGATGCGCGGCGGCCGGGTCCTTGGCGTCAGCGCCCGCGGCCGGCGCCGGACCGGCGGGCGCGGCGCCATTCGCGCCGGCCTTTCCCTTCCACTGGCCCTTGCCGCGCGCTCCGGGTGGCGGGGCCGCCGGCGCGTCGACCGCGGCCTCGATCTTGCCGCCGTCTTTCAGCTTGTCGGTGCCTTCGATCACGACCTGCTCGCCGGGCTTGAGGCCTGCCGTGACGGCGACGAAGTCCGTGTGCACGATGCCGGTCGTGATCTTGCGGACGCTGACGGTCGAGTCGGCGTTGACGACGTAGACGAAGGTGCCGGGCGTGCCACGCTGCACGGCCGATGCCGGCACCAGCGTCTGGTTTTCGAGCGTCGTCAGCGTGATCCGGGCATTCACGAACTGGTTGGGAAAGAGCGCGCCGTCGGTGTTGTCGTACACGGCCTTCAGCTTCACGGTGCTGGTGGTCGTGTCGACGACGTTGTCCGCGCTCTCGAGCGTGCCGTGCGCGAGCAGCGTCGTGCCGTCGCGGTCGTAGGCGTCGACGGCGAGCTTCGCGCCCGACTTCCAGCGGCGCTGGACGTCCGGTGCGCTGTCGGCGGGCACCGCGAACACCACGTTGATCGGCTGCGTCTGCGTGAGCACGACGAGCCCGTTGGTGTCGGCGGCGTGCACCATGTTGCCGACGTCAACCTGCCGCAGGCCGACGCGGCCGGAGATCGGCGCCGTGATCCTGGTCCAGTCAAGCTGCAGCCGCGCGTTCGCGACCGCGCCACGATCGGCCTGCACGGTGCCGTCGTACTGGCGCACCAGCGCCGCCTGGTCGTCGACCTGCTGCTTGGCGATCGAGTCCTGCGCCAGCAGCGTCTGGTAGCGGTCGAGGTCGCTGCGCGCGCTCATCAGCAGCGCCTCGTCGCGCGCCAGCTGTCCCTGCGCCTGCTCCAGCGCCGCCGCGAACGGACGTGCGTCGATCTCGGCGAGCACGGCGCCGGTCTTGAGCTCGTGCCCCTCCTCGAAGTTGATGCGCACGAGCAGGCCGTCGACGCGCGAATGCACCACCGCGGTGTTGCGCGCCATCACCGTGCCGAGCGCATCGATCGTGACGTCGATGCTGCCGCTGCGGGCCGCAACCGTGCGCACCGGGACCGGCATGCCGGCGCCGGCGCGGCCGCCGCGGCCACCGCCCGGGCCGTTCTGGGCGCCCGGCAGTGGGTCGCGCCAGCGAGTGATGTAAATGGTCGTCGCGAGCGCGATGAGCGCGAGAACGACGCCGACCAGCAGCTTGGACCGCCTGGACACGGGTGGAGCACTCCTGTCAGCACGGCCGCGTCGGCAGTGCAAAAATGCCGCCTATTCTCCTATGAGTAGATTAGCCGCCCGGTCGTTCAGCAGGCAAAGTCGTGCAAAGAATTGCGGCCACCGATGGCACGCGCGTGCGCCCGGCCGGGCCTGGCGCAGCGGCCTGCTAGACTGACCGGCGTCGGCCAATGCGCGTGGTCCCTTGAAAATCATCATCCTCGGCGCCGGCCAGGTCGGCCGCACGGCCGCGTATCACCTGTCGCGCGAGGAGGCCAACGAGGTCACCGTCGTCGACTCGGACGAGGCGATCCTGCGCGACCTGCAGGACCGGCTCGACATCCGCACCGTCAGCGGCAACGCCGCCAACCCGGCGGTGCTCGAGGCGGCCGGCTGCTCCGATGCGCACCTGCTCGTCGCACTGACCAACAGCGACGAGGTGAACATGGTCGCGTGCCATGTCGCCTGGACGCTGTTCAAGACGCCGACCAAGATCGCGCGCATCCGCGGCGCCGCGTATGCGGCGCGGCCGGAGCTGTTTTCCGAAGGCCAGGGCTTCGCGGTCGACGTCTGGATCAGCCCGGAGCAGCTGGTCACCGAGTACGTCGAGCAGCTGATCCAGTTCCCCGGGGCGCTGCAGGTGGTCGACTTTGCGGAGGGCCTCGTGCGCCTGGTCGGAGTGCGCGCGGTGCAGGGCGGGCTGCTGGTCGGCCAGCCGCTGCACAACCTGCGCCAGCACCTGCGCGACGTCGACGCCCGCGTCGCCGCGATCTACCGGCAGGGGCGCAACATCAAGCCCGAGGGCGACACGGTCATCGAGCCGGGCGACGAGGTGTTCTTCGTGGCCGCGGCCGAGGACATCCGCCTCGTCATGAGCGAGCTGCGCAAGCTCGAGGCGCCGATGAAGCGGCTCGTGATCGCCGGCGCCGGCAACATCGGCATCCGGCTCGCGCAGGCGCTCGAGGGGCGCAACCAGGTCAAGCTGATCGAGCGCGACCAGCGGCGCGCGCGCCACGCCTCCGAGATCCTGCGCAACACGATCGTCCTGCAGGGCGACGCCTCGGACGAGGAACTGCTGCTCGAGGAGAACGTCGACGGCGCCGACGCCTTCGTCGCGGTGACGAACGCCGAGGAAGCCAACATCCTGTCGGCGATGCTCGCCAAGCGCCTCGGCTGCCACAAGGTCATGGCGCTCATCAACAAGCCGTCCTACGCCGAGCTGATGGAGAGCGACCGCATCGACATCGCGATCTCGCCACAGACGATCACGATCGGCTCGCTGCTCGCGCACGTACGGCGCGGCGACGTCGCCAAGGTGCATTCGCTGCGGCGCGGCGCCGCGGAGGCGCTCGAGGCGGTCGCGCACGGCGACCATGAGACGTCCAAGGTGGTCGGCCGAAAGATCGACGAGATCAGGCTGCCAGAGGGCACGACGATCGGCGCGATCGTGCGCGGCGAGGAGGTCATCATGGCGCACCACGACACCGTGGTCGCCGAGGGCGACCACGTGATCCTGTTCCTGACCGACCGGCGTCACGTCGAGGCCGTCGAGAAGCTGTTCCAGGCCGGCGTGTCCTACATCTGAGCGCCGCGCGCCGATGCAACTGACGATGATCCAGCGGATCCTCGGGCTGATCGTCATGGTGTTCAGCGTGACGATGCTGCCCTCGGTCGCGGTGTCGCTCGCCTACGATGACGGCCAGTGGCAGAGCTTCGCGCTGTCGTTCGGCGCGCTGCTGGGCGGCGGCGTGCTGCTGTGGCTGCCGGTGCGCCGGGTCGAGAAGGACCTGCGGCTGCGCGACGGATTCCTGGTCGTGGCGATGTTCTGGATCGTGCTCGGCGTCGCGGGCGCGCTGCCGCTGCTGCTCGGCGAGCAGCCGCGGCTCGGCTTCACGGACGCGGTGTTCGAGTCGGTAGCCGGCATCACGACCACGAGCTCAACGGTGCTGAGCGGTCTCGACCGGCTGCCGAAGTCGGTGCTCTGGTACCGGCAGCAGCTGCAGTGGCTGGGCGGCGGCGGCGTGATCGTGCTCGCGATCGCGCTGTTCCCGGTGCTCGGCATCGGTGGCATGCAGCTGTACAAGGCCGAGGCGCCGGGCCCGGTCAAGGACGAGAAGCTGACGCCGCGCATCACGCAGACCGGCCGTGCGCTCGGCAGCATGTACGCGCTCCTGACCGCCGCCTGCGCGATCGCCTACGCCCTCGCCGGCATGGACGGCTTCGACGCCGTCGCGCACGCGTTCTCGACGGTCTCGACCGGCGGCTTCTCGACCTACGACGCGGGCCTCGCCCACTTCAACTCGTACGCCATCGACATGATCGCGGTCGTGTTCATGTTCGCCGGCGGCACGAACTTCGCGCTGCACTTCACGGTGTGGCGCAGCAAGGATTCGGGCGCCTACCTCGGCGATCCGCAGTTCCGCGCCTACCTGTACTTCACGCTGGCTCTGGTCGCGGGCGTGACCACCTATCTCATGGCGACCGGCACCTTCCCGTCGCTCGGCGAGTCGTTCCGCCACGGCGCCTTCGCAGTCGTCTCGATGCTGACCACGACGGGCTTTGCGAACGGCAACGCCGCCGGCTGGCCGGGCGTGCTGCCGGCCGCGCTCGTACTGCTGACCTTCGTCGGTGGCTGCGCGGGCTCGACCGCGGGCGGCATGAAGGTGATTCGCTGGCAGCTCGTCCTCAAGCAGGCGCAGCGCGAGCTCATGCGGCTCGTGCACCCGCGCGCGGCGCTGCCGGTGAAGTTCGGCGACAAGGTCGTGGCCGGGCGCGTGCTCGCGGCCGTCACGGGCTTCTTCGCGATCTACCTCGTGCTGTTCGCGCTGATGATGCTGCTGGTCATGGTCACCGGGCCGGACCTGCTCTCGGCATGGTCGGCCGTCGCGGCCTGCATCAACAGCGCCGGCCCCGCGCTCGGCCAGGTTGCCGCGAACTTCCACGGGCTGCCCGAGGCCGCGAAGTGGGTCTGCATCGGCGCAATGCTGGTCGGCCGCCTCGAGGTGTTCACGCTCGTCGTGCTGTTCACACCCGCGTTCTGGCGGCACTGAGCGCGGTCAGGGCTCGACGCGCACCGGGATGCCGCCGATGGCGGCGCGCCACTGCTTCGGCCCGGACTCGTGCACCGACTCGCCGGCCGAATCGACCGCGACCGTGACCGGCATGTCCTTCACGTCGAACTCGTAGACCGCCTCCATGCCGAGCTCGGGGAAGGCGACGACGCGGCTCGCGCGGATCGCCTTCGCCACCAGGAACGCCGCGCCGCCGACCGCGATCAGGTAGGCGCTGCGGTGGCGGCGGATCACCTCGACCGCTTCCGGCCCGCGCTCCGCCTTGCCGACCATCGCGAGCAGCCCGGCCTTGCCGAGCATGGTCTCGGTGAAGCGGTCCATGCGGTTGGCGGTCGTCGGGCCCGCGGGGCCGACGACCTCGCGGCCGACCGGGTCGACGGGACCCACGTAGTAGATGACGCGGTCCTTGAACGAGAGGCCCTCGGGCAGCGGCTGCCCCGCATCGAGCAGCGCACAGATGCGCTTGTGCGCTGCGTCGCGGCCGGTGAGCATCCTGCCGGACAGAAGCAGCCGTTCGCCCGGCTTCCAGCTCGCGATCTCGGCGCGCGTCAGCCCGTCGAGCGAGACGCGGCGGACGCTGGCGTCCGGCTGCCAGTCGACCTTCGGCCACGCGGCGAGATCGGGCGGCTCGAGCGCGGCGGGGCCGGTGCCGTCCAGGTGGAAGTGGACATGGCGAGTCGCGGCGCAGTTCGGGATCACCGCGACCGGCAGCGAAGCGGCGTGCGTCGGGTAGTCGCGGATCCGCACGTCGAGGACGGTCGTGAGCCCGCCAAGCCCCTGCGCGCCGATGCCGAGCGCGTTGACGCGGTCGAAGATCTCGATGCGCAGCTCCTCGAGCCGCGTGCTCGGGCCGCGCGCCTTGAGGAGCGGCATGTCGATCGGCTCCATCAGCGCTTCCTTGGCGAGCAGCAGCGCCTTCTCCGCGCTGCCACCGATGCCGATGCCGAGCATGCCCGGCGGGCACCAGCCGGCGCCCATCTCCGGCACGACCTCGAGCACCCAGTCGGCGACGGAGTCGGACGGGTTCAGCATCGCGAACATCGACTTGTTCTCGCTGCCGCCGCCCTTCGCGGCCAGCGTCAGGTCGACGCCGTCGCCCGGCACGAGCTCGACGTGCACGACGGCCGGCGTGTTGTCCTTCGTGTTCGGCCGCTTGCCGGCCGGGTCGGCGACGATCGAGGCGCGCAGCCGGTTCGCCGGATCCTGGTAGGCACGGCGCACGCCCTCGTTGACCATCTCCTCGAGCGAGCGCTTGGCGTCCCAGCGCACGTCCATTCCGACCTTGGCGAACGCGACGACGATGCCGGTGTCCTGGCAGATCGGCCGGTGGCCCTCGGCGCACAGGCGCGAGTTCGTGAGGATCTGTGCGATGGCATCGCGCGCCGCCGGGCTCTTCTCGACCTCATAGGCGCGGCCCATCGCCGTGATGAAGTCGGGCGAGTGGTAATACGAGATGTACTGCAGCGCGTCGGCGACGCTGTCGATCAGGTCGGCTTCACGGATCACGGCCATGGCAGGCACCGGCGGCGCGCGCGGGCGCGACGGCCCACTGTATCAGGCGGGTGCCCGCTCGTTGCCGTACAGCAGCAGCTCGACCTTGTCGCGGTGCGTGCGCGACAGCTTCAGCTCCTGCCCGCCTTCCAGCGTCAGGAAGTACTCGCCGTTGGCGTGCGGCCGCAGCTTGCGCACCCGCTTCAGGTTGACGATCGCCGAACGGTGGATGCGCTGGAACGCGGCCGGGTCGAGCGACGCTTCGAGGTCCTTCATGGTCCCGCGCAGCACGTGGGTCTCGTCGCCGGCGTGCACGCACATGTAGTCGCCGGCGGCGTCGATCCAGTCGATGTCGGTGCTGCGCACGCGCACGGTCTCCCGGCCGGTGCGGATCGCGAGGATCTCCGGGAAGCGGCTGGCCGGCGTCGCCATGCGCGCGAGCAGCATCTCCGGGTCGATCTCGCCGGCGCCCTGCACCGAGGCGAGCAGGCCCAGCAGGCGGTCGCGCTGGCCGAGCGCCTCGCGCTCGCTGAGGTGCTGCCGGACCCTCGCGAGCGCGTGCTCGAGGCGCGCGTCCTCGACGGGCTTCAGCAGGTAATCAAGGGCGTTGGCCTCGAAGGCGTCGACCGCGTAGCGGTCGAAGGCGGTGACGAACACGATCGCCGGCAGCGAGTCGTGCGGCATGCGCGCCAGCACGTCAAAGCCCGACAGCCCGGGCATCTGGATGTCGAGGAACATGAGGTCGGGCTGCAGCGCCGCGACCTGCTGGATCGCGTCGCGGCCGTTCTCGCACTCCGCGACGATCTCGACGTCGGGGGCGCCGGCCAGGCGCAGCTCGAGCCCGCGGCGCGCGAGCCGCTCGTCGTCGACCAGGATCGTCCGGATCTTTCTCACCGCGCCACCTCGGCAGGGAACTCGATGTCGATGCGCAGGCCCGGCGCGGTGTTGTGGCTCGCGAAGCGGGCGCGGTCGCCGTACAGCACGCCGAGCCGTTCCTGCGTGTTCCGCAGGCCCACGCCGCGGCCGTTCGTCACGCTCGCGCCGTGCGGGAAGCCCGGGCCGTCGTCGGCGACGTGCAGCAGCAGGCGCTGCCCGATCAGGCGCGCGCCGACGTGCAGCTCGCCGCCGGTCTCGGACGGCGCGATCGCGTACTTGAGCGCGTTTTCGACGAGCGGCTGCAGGAGCAGCGACGGGACGAGCGCATCGAGCGCGGCCGGGTCGATCGACAGGTCGAGGCGCAGCCGCGGCCCGAAGCGCAGTTTCTCGATGCCGAGGTAAAGATCGAGCGCCTCGAGCTCCTGCTTCAGCGTGACCTTCTTCATCGGGTCCTGGTCGAGCGTGTGCCGGAGAAATGCCGACAGCCGGGTCACGGCCTGGTTGGCCGTGCTGTTGTCCCGGTCGAGGATCAGCGTCGAGATCGCATTCAGGGTGTTGAACAGGAAGTGCGGGTTCAGCTGGTAGCGAAGCATCTTGACCTGCGTCTCGCGCGCCAGCGCCGTCGCCCGCAGCGTCGCCTCCCGCTCGCGCTGCACCGACTCGTAGTAGTAGATGCCGAAGTAGAGCGCCGACCAGCACAGCAGCAGGTACGTCGAGACGAGCGCGTGCGCGAGGAACTTGGGCCAGGTCTCCTGGAGGAAGCTCCACTCGTGCATGTAGACGATGTAGGCGCCGGTGATGCACGCGCGCCAGAGCAGCGCGCTCGGATAGACGAGCGCGAGGATCGCCGGGACGACGATCACCGGCTTCTGGTCGCGGACTTCGCGGTAGCCGTAGCGCAGGAGCGAGGAGAGCAGGAGCCCGGAAACGGCGGCGCAGATGACGACCTGCAGGTAGCCGTTCATCGCCTCGGGCGGCGCCTCCTCCGTGTACAACAGCGTGAACACGAAGTAGTTCGCGATGAAATACGCGCTCCAGCCGGCGGCCTGCAGGAGCCAGAACGCGACCTCGTGATTCGGGATCAGCCAGTCGAGGCCGCGCGGAATCGCGCGTGCGACGCGGTACGGCTGGGTGGCGGCGGCGACCATCCGCACAGCCTAGTCCACGCCGTGAGCAGTCGCGCACCGTTCGGCGCCCTGTGCTGGCGGCTCATCGCTCCCTTGAATCGACGCCTCGGGACGCCGCCGATTCCTCGCCCGCCGGAGCACCCGCACCGGATCAGCTGCAGCCAAGCGTCCCACTTGCGGATCACAGACGGTCTAAAGGCGACTAGATATTCCACTGTTATAAGTAAAGGTTCGCGTTATCTGGTATTGAAACCCATATCATATCTATTATTAGCAGTGTGGATTTCATATTCCATAAAAGGCTATTTTTGTGACAAGAGTGGGTTCAGATCTATCGTATCGCGTCATTCTGGATAGCTCCGCCCCATAGGGCAGTCAAGCTGCCTGATGCGCCGGTGTGCGCTGTTCACGCCGCGCCTGTTCGGGGACGATCGCGGGATGATTGCGTTGCTGCAGCGCGTCCTTCACGCGTCCGTCTCGGTCGACGGCACGGTCGTCGGCCAGATCGGGCCGGGCCTTCTGATCCTGCTGGGCGTGGAGCGCGGCGATGCGAGCGCCCAGGCCGAGCGGCTGCTCGAGCGCACGCTCACCTACCGCATTTTCGAGGACGCTGCCGGGAAGATGAATCGCAGCGTGCTCGACACGAGTGGTGCCCTCCTGATCGTCTCGCAGTTCACGCTGGCCGCCGACACCCAAACGGGCACGCGGCCCGGATTTCAGACCGCGGCACCGCCGGCGGTCGGGGAATCGCTCTACGAGGAGTTCGTGCTGCGTGCCCGTCGCCAAGTCGCGACAGTCGCGACCGGACGCTTCGGTGCGCACATGCAGGTCGAGTCCTTGAACGACGGCCCCGTCACGTTCTGGCTGCAGGTTGCGGCGGGAACCTAAGTGCCGGAAAAACATTCAGATAGTGGGACACCTCACGATCTGGGCCCGTACCGGTTGAGTTATGATCGCTGGCCCCTCTGATGAGGGCACGTGGAGACGCTCATGGGTAGTTTGGGGTTCCGAGAGCTGCTGGTCATCCTGGTCATCGCGCTGCTGATCTTCGGCACGAAGAAGCTGCGCTCGATTGGCTCGGACCTCGGCGCCGCCGTCGGCGAGTTCAAGAAGTCGATGAACTCCGGCGAGAAGGAAGCCGAGCAGCAGCCGCTCAAGCAGCTGACCGGACAGGACGCCGAATTCGCGGACGCGAAGAAAGGCGAGAAGCCCGAGCAGAAGACGAACGCCTGACCGCCGAGGCGGTCACGACCTAGCGAGCGATCGTCGAGGTGGGCTCCGGCGAAATCCTGGTCATTGCGCTGATCGCGTTGGTCGTCCTGGGGCCCGAGAAACTCCCCAAGCTGGCCGCCGACATCGGGCGCTGGGTCGGACGCGCGCGAGCGATGGCCCGCCAGCTGCGCAGCCAGCTCGACCAGGAAGTTCACCTCGAAGAGATGCGCCGGTTGGAGCGCCAGGCGCAGGAACGCATGAGCGCACCGGTCGTTCCGCCACCCGCCGCCGCGCCCGCTCCGCCGACGAGCGAGCCCGCCGCACAAGCCGCGCCATCCGCCGACACGCCTGCGCCGCCGCCCGCCGCCACCGCGGCGCCGGCCGAGACGCCGCCTGCACCGCCGGTCGAGACGCCGCCTGCACCGCCGGTCGAGCAGACCGCCCATGGCCAGCCCTGAGCCCGAAGGCGAGCGCGAGTCGCTCGCCGAAGGCACGCTGATCTCCCACCTGCTGGAGCTGCGCACGCGCCTGATGCGTGCGGCGATCGCGGTCGCGATCGCCGCGATCCCGTGCCTCATCTATTCCAACAAGCTCTTCGAGGCCGTCTCGCAGCCTCTGCTCAAGGTGCTGCCGAAGGGCGCGCAGATGATTTCGATCAGCGTCATGGGCCCCTTCACGACGCCGTTCAAGCTGTCGCTGTACATGGCGCTCGTGATCGCGATGCCGGTCGTGCTCTTCCAGTTGTGGGCGTTCATCGCGCCCGGCCTCTACCGGCACGAGAAGCGCTTCGCGGTGCCGCTGCTTGTCTCGAGCGTGATCCTCTTCTATGGCGGCATCGCGTTCGCCTACTTCGTCGTGTTCCCGGTCATGTTCGCGTTCTTCACCTCGACCGCCCCGCCGGGCGTGCAGCTGATGACGGACATGACCCAGTACCTCGACTTCGTGCTGGTGCTGTTCCTCGCCTTCGGCCTCGCGTTCGAGATCCCGGTCGCGATCGTGCTGCTCGTGTGGACCGGGCTCGTGAAGCTCGAGACGCTGACGCGCAATCGCGGCTATGTGCTGCTGTCGGTGTTCATCCAGTCGGCGCTGATCACGCCGCCGGACGTGCTGTCGATGACCGCGATGGCGCTGCCGATGTACGCCCTCTATGAGGTCGGCATCGTCATGGCCCGGATCCTCGCGCGCTCCAAGCTCGAGGCGCGGGCGCGCGAGGAGCGCGAGAGCGCAGCCGGGACATAAGCCCGCCGCGCGTTGCTACTGCGCCGCAACATCCGTCACACTGCGGCAACTTCGCAGAGCCCGCTGACGGGCCCAGGACCAGCGCCGAATGTCCGCGACGAACCCGACCGAAGTCACGTTCTTCGGCCACCCTCGCGGGCTTGCAACCCTGTTCTTCACGGAGTTCTTCGAGCGCTACTCGTACTACGGGATGCGCGCGCTGCTGGTGCTGTTCCTGACCGCAGGCGCGAGCCAGGGCGGCTTCGGCGCCAGCGAACTGACCGCGGGTGCGGTCTACGGCCTCTACACCGCGGGCGCTTACCTCGCGGCGATGCCGGGCGGCTGGGTCGCGGACCGGATCCTGGGCGCGCGCTCCAGCATCTGGTACGGCGGCATCCTGATCTCGATCGGCAACTTCATCCTGGCGATCGGGACGCCGACGGTGTTTTACGTCGGCCTCGTGGTCACGGCGCTCGGCACGGGCCTTCTGAAGCCGAACGTCAGCGCCGTCGTTGGCGAGCTGTACCACGGGCAGTCGGGGGCGCGCCGTGACTCGGGCTTCTCCATTTTTTATACCGGCATCAACCTCGGCGCCCTGCTCGGTTCGCTGATCTCCGGGACGATCGGCGAGACCTTGAGCTACCGCTGGGGATTCGCGAGCGCGGGCATCGCGATGCTCATCGGCCTCGTCCAGTACCGCACGACCGCCCGCTACCTCGGCGAGGCCGGCCTGGTTCCGAGCGGCGTCAGCGCGGACGAGAAGCGCGCGAGCGCGCGCTGGGTGCTCGTCGGCGTTGCGCTCCTCGCCGCGCTCATCGTGGCCTTCGCCGCGGGCTGGGTCCGAGCCTCGGCGGACCAGCTGGCAAACTGGTTCGGCTACTTCATGGCGGCGATCGCCGTCGTCTTCTTCGGCAGCGTATTCGTCTCGCGCGAGCTCGACGCCGCCGCCAAGAAGCGCGTGCTCGTGATCTTCGTATTCTTCGTGTGCGCGTGCCTGTTCTGGGCGGGCTACGAGCAGGCGGGCAGCACCTTCAACCTGTTCGCCCGCGACCTGACCGATCGCTCGTTCCTCGGCGGCTACTTCACCGCGCACGAGCACCCGGCAACCTGGTATCAGGCGATCAATCCCTGGTTCATCATCATCCTCTCGCCGTTCTTTGCGTGGATCTGGCTCGCGCTCGGCCGCCGCAACCTCGACCCGTCGGCCCCCGTCAAGTTCGGGCTCGGGCTCCTGCAGCTGGCCGCGGGATTTGCGGTGCTGCTCGGCGCCGCCAAGCTGATCCTCGCCGGCGCCGGCAAGGTCGGGCCGCAATGGCTGCTGCTGACCTTCCTGCTGCACACGACCGGCGAGCTGTGCCTGAGCCCGATCGGGCTTTCGAACGTCACGAAGCTCGCGCCGCCGCGCTTCGTCAGCCAGATGATGGGCACTTGGTTCCTCGGCGCCGCGCTTGGCAACCTCGCGGCCGGCCTCATCGGCGGGCACATCGGCAGCGACGTCGCGACGATGCCGGCCGAGTTCACGCGCATGACGCTGATCTCCGCGGTCGCGGGCGGCGCGATGCTGCTGCTGGCACCGCTGTTTCGCCGCTGGATGGGCGGCGTCCGCTGACGAGCCCGTAGCCTGGAGCACCGCCGATGCCCGATACCCCGCAACTGACGCTGCGCGCCGTCGTCCTCTCGATCCTGCTCACCGTGGTGCTCGCGGCCGCGAACGCGTATCTCGGCCTGTTCGCGGGCCTCACGGTCGCGACCGCGATCCCGGCCGCAGTCGTGTCGATGGGCGTGCTCCGGCTCCTCGGCCGCAGCAGCATCCTCGAGAACAACATCGTCGCGACCGGCGCTTCGGCCGGCTCGTCGATCGCCGCCGGCACCGTGTTCACGATGCCGGCGCTCGTGATCCTCGGCCACTGGAACCACTTCCACTATTGGTGGGTGCTCGCGATCATCGGCCTCGGCGGGCTGCTCGGCGTGCTGTTCTCGGTGCCGCTGCGCCGCACGCTGATCATCGACCAGAACCTGCAGTTCCCCGAGGGCGTCGCGACCGCGGAATTGCTGCGGGCCTCGGCCGATTCCGGCGGCGGTGCGCGCCTGCTCGGGTTCGCCGCGCTCGCCGGCGCGGTGTTCAAGCTGCTGATGTCGGCGGTGCGCTTCGTGCCCGAGAGCTTCACGCTCGCGCGCTTCTTCGGTGCGCGCACGATCGGCTACGTCGGCGTCAACCTGTCGCCGGCCCTGCTCGGCGTCGGCTACATCGTCGGGCTCAACATCGGCGTCGTGATGGTCGCTGGCGGCCTGATCGCGTGGTGGCTGTTCATCCCGATCTACAACACGTTCTTCTTCGACCACGATCCGGGGCTGCTGGCGGCACTCGGGGGTCTCGGCGCGGAGGATGCCGCCGGCCTGATCTGGACGCGCAAGGTCCGCTACATCGGCGTCGGCGCCATGCTGCTCGGCGGGCTGTACGCGCTCTGGACGCTCCGGGCCTCGCTGCTGTCGGGTGTCAGGAGCGGGCTCAAGGTCACGGAGGCGGGCAGCGCGGTCGCCGAAACCGAGCGCGACCTGCCCATGAACGCGATCCTCCTCGGCATCGTGCTGTTCGTGCTGCCGCTGTTCGTGCTCTACATGCAGGTCGTGGGCAGCTTCAGCATCGCGGCAACGATGGCCGTCATCATGGTCGTCGCCGGCTTCATCTTCTCCTCGGTCAGCGGCTACATGGCCGGGCTCGTCGGCTCGTCCAACAACCCGGTGTCCGGCATCACGATCTCGACGATCCTGTTCGCTTCGCTCGTGCTGCTGGGCTTCCTCGGCCGCGGCTCCACGGTCGGGCCGGTCGCGGCGATCCTGATCGGCGCGGTCACCTGCAGCGCCGCCGCGGTCGCGGGCGACAACCTGCAGGACCTGAAGGCCGGACGCCTGCTCGGGGCGACGCCGTGGCGCCAGCAGGTGATGCTCGCGATCGGCGCCCTTGCGGGCGCCGCGATCATGGCTCCCGTGCTGAACCTGCTGCTCGAGGCCTACGGGATCGGCACTCCGGCCCACGCCGGCGTCAAGGCCTTGAACGCGCCGCAGGCGACGCTCATGGCCGCGGTCGCGAAGGGCATCTTCGGCGGCGGTCTGCCGTGGGACATGATCGGCCTCGGCGCGCTGGTCGGCTTCGTCGTCATCTGCATCGACCGGTTGCTGGTGCGCTCCGGCAGCAGCTGGCGAGCGCCGGTGCTCGCGGTCGCGGTCGGCATCTACCTGCCGCTCGAATATACGAGCCCGATCTTTCTCGGCGGTGCGTTGTCGGCGCTTGCCGATCGCTGGCTCGCCCGCAACATGCCCGAGGGTGATCCGGAAGCGAAGCGCCGTCGCGGCCTGCTGTTCGCCTCGGGTCTGATCGCGGGCGAGGCGATCGTCGGCGTACTGATTGCGATTCCGATCGTCCTGACGAGCAACGTCGACGTGCTTGCGCTGCCGGCGACGCTGCGCTTCGGGCAGTGGCTCGGACTGCTCGGCCTCGCGTTGATTGGATGGCGGCTGTATCGCGCTGCGACAGAAAAGAATTCAAAAGTCGCGTAGTTCCGGGTCTTTCTTGACGCTGCCCTGACGCGCTGTCGCCGCGCACCGACGCTCTGCGCGTCCTCGACGCGGGCAGGCCGGCGTTAGGCTACGGGTCCAAAACGAGAGGGACCCGCCATGACTTTCGAAATCCTGTCGAAACTCTCGCGCGGCTCGCGCCGCATGCTGGCGCTGCTCGGCGCTCCTGCGCTGCTGCTCGTGCTCGCCTCGTGCGGCGGCGGCTCGTCGATGGGCGGCGGCTCGCCGCAGCCGCAAGGCTGCAACGCCTCGAGCTGCGGCACCGCGATGATCACGATGACCGACGCCCCCGGCGACTTCACGAGCTACACCGTCAGCGTCACGTCCCTGCAGCTGAAGCGGGCCGACGGCGCCGTCGTCGAGACCATGCCGGTCGCGACGAGCGTCGACCTGACGCAGCTCGTGAACCTCACGGAAATCATCTCGGCGACGACGATCCCGCTCGGCGACTATGTGTCGGCGACGGTGACCGTCGACTACACGCATGCCTCGGTGTGGGTCGATGACAGCACCAACACGCCGGTCCAGGCGACGCTGGTCGACGCCAGCGGCCAACCGCTGACGACGCTCACGCTGAACGTGCAGTTCGACAGTTCCCACCACTTCGTCGTCTCGCCGGGCCTGATCTCCCGGCTCGCGCTCGACTTCAACCTCGCGGCCTCGAACGCCGTCGACCTGACCAAGACGCCGCCGGTCGTGACCGTGCAGCCGTTCATCGCCGCGAGCGTCGTGCCGAGCGACACGAAGAGCATCCGCGTGCGCGGCTCGCTGGTGAGCGTCGACACGATGGCCGGCACCTACGTCGTCAACGTCCATCCGTTCGAGGATGGCGACGGCGGCGGCGACGGCATGGGTCAGGTGACGGTCAATACGACCGCGCAGACGACGTTCGAGATCAACGGCACGCCTTCGATGGGCACGGCCGGCGTCACTGCGCTCGCCGCGCTGCCGGCGGGCACGTGGACCGTCGCCTTCGGGACGGTCTCGACGACTGACCACAGCTTCACCGCGAGCCAGGTGCTCGCGGGCTCGAGCGTGCAGTCGGCGTCGATGGATCGGCTGTCCGGCGTCGTCGTCGCCCGAAGCGGCAATTCGCTGACGGTGCGCACGCCGTCCGAGTGGATGCACACCGACAGCGACGATCACTTCGTTCCGAAGAACGTGACGCTCACGATCGGCACCGGCACGACCGTCACCGTCGACGGGCAGCCGACCGCGATGCCTACGATCGCGTGGCCGTCCGTGGGTAGCGTACTGACGGCGTTCGGCACCGCCGGCACGGACTCGAGCGGCAACCCGACGTTCGACGCGACGGCCGGGCGCGTGCGCCTCGAGACCTCGACGATCTGGGGCTTCCCCTCGGCGACCGCCTCCAACCAGGTCACGCTGAACCTGCAGTCGCTCGACGGCCTCGCGCCGAGCAACTTCACGTTCACCGGCACCGGCATGACGAGCGCCCAGGACTCGAACCCGGCGGCGTACGTGGTCTCGATCGGCACGCTGCCGCCGCCGCCGGTGAGCGCGAGCACGCCGGCGCGGTTCCTCGGGCTCGTGCAGCCGTACGGCACGGCCCCGCCGGACTTCAACGCCAACACGCTGGTCAACTTCTCGGCGGCGATCGCCTTGCTGAACGTCAGCTTCGGCGACGGCTCGGCGGACGCGTTCAGCACGATCAGCTCGAGCGAGCTCGTGATCAATCTCGCCGACCCGCTGCTCGGTTCGACGCACTCGATCCGCATCGGACCGTCGACGATCGACCTCAAGTCGCTCCCGTCCAGCCCGATGATCGTGCCGGACCCGGCGGCCGCGGGCATGTACGCGATCGTCGGTCCCGCCGCCGCCCAGATGGACTCGACGAGCGTGTACCAGACCTACCCGGCGTTCGAGATGGCGCTGAGCTCGATGCTGTCCGGCTCGGGCAAGGTCGTGCGGGTCCTCGCGACCGGCCAGTTTGATGCGACCTCCAACACGTTCACCGCCGTACAGATCGCCGTCGTCGTGCACTGAGACCCTGGCCTGACGGGGCCGGGGCGCCGCGAGGCGCCCCGGCCTCTTGCTGTCCGGCGCCCGATTCGTGGCATGCTGGGTGGCAGCGCCGTACGCTCGCCGACCCGATGCCCTCCGACGCCCGCCCGCACCCCACGCTGCTGCTGTTCTGCTTCGCCGCCGTCTACCTCATCTGGGGCTCGGCGTTCGCCGCCTCGAAGCTGGTCGTGCAGGACCTGCCGCCGCTGCTCGCCGGGGCGATCCGCTTCCTGGTCGCGGGCGCCGGACTGGCCGCGGTCGCGGCCTGGCGCGGGGCGCGCGTCCCGCGGGCGCCGATCGAGTGGCGCCACTTCGCGGTCATGGGCGCGCTGCTGGTGGTCGCCTCCAGCGGACTGAACGCGCTCGCGATCCGCTACGTGCGCTCGAACGAGTCGGCGCTGCTGAACGTCAGCTCCGCCTTCTGGATCCCGCTGCTCGGCACGCTCGGTGCGCACGGCCACCGGCTGACGCGGCGCGCGATCGCCGGCCTCGCGCTGGGCTTCGCCGGTGTCGCCGTGCTGATGTGGCCGCACGACGGCTTTCGCCTGCAGAATTTCGGCTGGCAGCTGACGATCATCGGCGCCTGCTTCGCGTGGGCGCTCGGCACACTCTATTACCGGCGCATCCGCTCGCACACGGCGCCGCTGATGTTCACCGCGCTCGAGATGCTGTGCGGCGGGCTGATGCTCGCGGTGATCGCCGGCGTGAACGGCGACCTCGGGCGCTGGCACGCGACCGCGCCGAGCGTGGGCGGGCTCGTGTTCCTGACGGTGTTCAGCTCGGGCGTCGCCTACACCGCCTTCGGCTACCTGATGCGGCACACGACCCCGGCCCGGCTCGCCACCTACGCCTACGTGAACCCGGCGGTCGCGGCACTGGTCGGCTGGGCGCTGCTCGGCGAGGCGCTGTCCGGCACGCAGCTCCTCGGCACGCTCGTCATCCTGACCGGCGTCGTGCTGGTTTCGCTGCCGGACGGCGAGCGGCGCGTGCGCGTGCGCGAGGCCCCACCTGCCGAGGCGACGCCGTAGGCGCCGCCGCCCGGCGCCGGCACGCCGCGATCGCCGCGCAGCCGCCGGGCTGCGCCGGCGTCAACCGCGGACGGCCCTGCGGCGTTTCCTGCCGCAGCGTCCGCGCGAGGTGCCCGCCATGACCGTGATGCTGCTTCGCGTGCGCGGCCTCGCGCCGCGCCTCCTCGTGCTGCTCGCGGCCACGGCACCGGCGCCGGCCGGCGCCGTGGACGTGCTGGGGCTGTACGTCGGCGCGTCGGGCGGCCAGGGGCAGGTCGAGAGCGACCGGCTGCAGAGCCCGCTGCCGACGGTCGTGCCGACCGTGCCGGACTTCAAGGCGAACCACTCGGCGTTCAAGCTGGTCGCAGGACTTAGGCCGCTGTCGGTGATCGGCGTCGAGGCGGCCTACGTCGACTTCGGCCACCCGAGCCAGTCCTTCGGCAGCGTCACGAACAGCTCCGGCGTCCTCGTCGGCTCGACCGCGAGCGGCGACGTGCACCTCTCCGGCACGGCGGCCTACGGGATCGTGTACCTGCCGGTGCCGATCGTCGACGTGTACGCGAAGGCGGGCGTGGCGCGCCTCAAGACGCAGGCCAACGTGACCGTGCAGCTGTCGGGGCCGATCCTGTGCCCGACGACCGCGCCCAACTGCCGGTTCACGCAGTCCTCGAGCTCGAACGACACCGGGTTCACGGCCGGTGCGGGCGTCGGGATCAAGCTCGGCCCGCTCGCGATCCACGCGGAGTACGAGCGCTTCTCGATCCCGGGCGCCTACCCCTCGCTGGCGACGCTCGGCGTCACCTACTCGTTCCTCTAGCGGCGCGCGCCGCCGGCGGGCTCGGTGCCGCGCGCGAGCGCGCCGCCGATCCAGCTGACGACGCTGACGATCACGGCCGTCGCGAGCGCGGCCCAGAAGCCTGCGACGTGCATGCCCGGCAGCAGGCGCGCGACGAGGCCGACCATCGCGGCGTTGATGACGAGCAGGAACAGGCCGAAGGTCACGATCGTGATCGGCAGCGTCAGCACGATCAGGATCGGCCGCAGGAAGGCATTGACGAGGCCGAGTGCGAGCCCGGCGATCAGCACCGTCTCGCCGCTGTTGAACGTGAGCCCGTCGACGAAGCGGGTCGCGACCCAGAAGCCGAGCGCCGCGAACACGCCGCGCAGCAAGAAGCCGGTCATCGTCGTCCTCCCTCCGCGGCCTAGCGGTAGCGGCGGCCGTGCCGCAGCACCACCTCGACGTCCTGCAGGCGCTCGACGTGCCGGAGCGCATCCCCGCGCACGGCGATGATATCCGCGTACTTGCCCGGCGACACGCTGCCGTTCTCGTGCTCGGCGTGCAACTCGGTGGCGGCGCCGAGCGTGGCGGCGTGGATCGCCTCCAGCGACGTGAGCCCGCCCTCGAGCACGAGTTCCTCGATCTCCTGCCAGGTCGCGCGCGAGCCGAGCTGCGCCGGCAGCCCGGCGTCGGAGCCGACCAGCAGCCGGGCGCCGGCGGCGCGCGCGGCGTGCAGCCTCGCGCCGAGCGCGGCGCGCCGGAGCGTCGGCGTCTCATAGGCGGTGATCGACGGCAGCCGGCGCAGCGAGCCGCGCACGTCGTCGGCGATGATCGGCGGCAGGCCGTCGCGCCAGCGCGGGTCATCGAGGGGCTCGGCGTTCTTGAGCAGCCAGTCGTAGTTGGTCAGCGCCGAGGCGCCGACGCTCCAGCCGACCGGCTTGTCGCGCGCCGCCGACTGCGAGAGCGCCGACAGCGCCGCGGGCGGCAGCGCCTCGCTGACGTCGGTGCCGAGCCCGAGCAGCCCGCTCGCGCCGGCGCCGAGTGCCACGGCGATGTCGGCGTCGTGGTGCACCTCGGCGTACCACGGCACCCCGACCTCGCGCGCGGCGGTCGCGATCGCCGCGAGCTCGGCCTCGCTGAACTCGGCCGGCCCGGCGACCAGCAGGTAGTCGACGCCGGCGCGCGCGATGCGTTCGGCTTTCTGGCGCGCGTCGGCGGCGTTGCCGACCGCGAGGCGGTAGTCGCGCGCGCCGGGTGGCGGGTCCTTGGCGAGCGCCGGCCCGGAGACGTACAGCGTGGGCCCCGGGATGCGCACCGCGCGGACCCGCTCGCGGACCGACACCGCCGCCTCGAGCGGGCTCGCGACGTCGCGCACGCTGGTCACGCCGCTCAGCAGCAGCTGCAGCGCCGCGGCCGGCATCACGACGCGCTCGGCGAGCGGCAGGTAGGTCTCGTCCCAGCGCGCGCCGTCGGTGTGCCCGAGGCGGGTCAGGTGCACCTGCAGGTCCCACAGGCCCGGCAGCACCGTCATGCCCTCGGTCGAGATGACCTCGGCGGTCGCCGGGATGGAGATCGTGCCGATCTGGCCGACCGCCGTGATCCGCTCGCCGTCGATCAGGATCACGCTGTCGGCGAGCGGCGGCCCGCCGGTCCCGTCGACCAGCATGCCGCCGACCAGCGCGCGCAGCTCGTCGGCGGCGGCGGGCGCCGCCGCGCCGGCGAGCGCGGCGACGAGCGCCGCGAGCCAGGCGGCGCACCTCATGCGCCCGCGGCCGGCGGCTGGTCGGACTCGATCGAGCGCTTCAGCGCGTGCAGCCAGTACGTCCAGCCCTTGCGCAGCCAGCCGAAGTACGCGTCCCACTCGCGCTCGCCCGGCACGCCGGCGCCCAGCACGCGCACGACGGTGCGGCCGGGCTTCAGGTCGAACAGCACGTCCTCGACGATCGGCCCGCCGCCCGGCGGCACGGCCGGCAGCGTGCTGTCCGGCATGTAGATGAGCCTGAGCCGGCGATCCTGCTCGTAGACGTCGATGATCGCGTCGCGCACGCTGCCGTCGCGCAGCTTCACGCGCAGCGTGCCGCCCTTGCGCGGGTCGACCGCGGCCTCGGCGGCGTACCAGCGCTCGAGCCAGCCGGCGTCCGTGAAGGCGCTGAACACGCGCGACGCCGGGCGCTTGATCTCGACGAACTGCGCGTACCCGCGGGTCGGCTTGCTCATGGGGCGTCCGGTGGAACGGCAGTGTATTCTGCCCGCGCAGCGCGACGCTCGATAGGGCGGCGCTCGCGGCGGCGGCTCGGTTCGGCCAACCAGAAGGGGATCGCATGCATCTCGTCTACCTAGTGCTCGGCCTGGCGCTGGTCCAGTACCTGTGGTTCGGCGTTCTCGTCGGGCGCGCGCGCGGCCTCTACAAGGTCCCGGCGCCGGCCGTCGCCGGCAACGAGCTCTTCGAGCGCCAGTTCCGCGTGCAGCAGAACACGCTCGAGCTGCTGGTCATCCTGACGCCGTCGCTGTTGATGTTCGCGAACTACGTCAGCGCGACCTGGGCCGCGGTGCTTGGCGCGATCTACCTGGTCGGCCGTTTCCTGTACGCCGCCGGCTACGTCAAGGAGCCCGGCAAGCGCAGCGCGGGCTTCGGCCTGTCGATCGTGCCGATCCTGGCGCTGCTGCTCGGCGGCCTGATCGGCGCCGTGCGCGGCCTGATCGTCGGCTGAGGACTCAGCCGGCCGCCTGGCCGGAGAACTGGGAGACGCTCGAGTTGCGGCGGAGCTCGCGGTCGCGCTCGAGCCGGCGCTCGGCCGCGGCGACCACCGCGACCGGGTCGCGGCCATCGCGCGGCGCGGCCGCCGAGCCGATGCTGACCGAGCAGCGCACGAGCTTCGCGCCCGTGTCGAGCGTCGTCGCGTGCACCGCGTGGCGGATGCGCTTCGCGGCCGCCTGCGCGGCGTCGCCGTCCGCGCCCGGCAGCAGCACCGCGAACTCGTCGCCGCCCCAGCGCGCCGCGACGTCCGTCTCGCGCAGCGTGCGACGCAGCGCCTCGGCGACCAGCTTCAGCGCGGCGTTGCCGGCGTCGTGCCCGTACTGCTCGTTCAGCCGCCGCGAGCCCTCGAGGTCGACGATCAGCAGGCCGCACGGCAGTTCGCGACGATCCTCGTCGCCGAGCTCGGACTTCAGCCGCTCGAGCAGCAGGCGGCGCGTCGCAAGACCGGTCAGCTGGTCGCCGTCGGTCAGCGCCGCGGCGCGGCGCCGCGCGGCGAGCACGGCGGTGCCGAGCTGCGCCGTCAGCCACGCCACCACCAGCAGCGGCCCGAAGCCCGCCAGCACGCGGCCGGCCAGCGCCACCGGCGCCATGTTCGCCCCCGGCCGCAGGGCGGCGAGCGCGAGGTAGGCCGCGGCGATCGCGACCAGCTGCAGCGCGAGGCGCGGCGTCGAGAATACGAGGGAGGACAGCACGATCGGCAGCAGGTAGAGCCCCTGCAGCGGGCTGTCGACGCCGCCGGTGAACCAGGCGATGACGGTCACGAACGCGGTCATCGCCCAGGTCTCGATCTCGAGCGCGAGGCGCGGCCGGCCACCGACCAGGCGCGGCACCCGCAGCGCGACGCTGACGAGCGCGAACAGGCAGATCGCGACGACCACCGGCGTCAGCAGCGTGCGCTGCGGCGTCACGACCTCGTACAGCACGACGACGGCGAGCACCAGCCAGTCGGCCAGCGCCACGTGGCGCGCCAGCGCGTCGAGCTCCGAGTCCTCTCCGGCAGCGCGGGTGCGTCGTTCGGTGCGTGCCATCGTCGGCGTCAGCCGGCGAGCGCCGGCGCCTCGTCGACCGCGCCGAGCTCGCCGCTGCCGGCCGCGACCAGCTCGTACAGCGACAGGTCGGCAAGCACGTCGGCGAGCGGGATCGGCTTGCCGATCGCGAAGCCCTGGCCGTAGTCGACGCCGAGGTTCGCCATGCGGATGCGCAGCTCGTCGGTCTCGACGAACTCGGCGACGGTCGTGATGCCCATGGCGCGCGCCAGCTGCGCGACCGCCTTGACCATCGACTCCGAGCGCACGTTCGAGGTCGCGTCGCGCACGAAGCTGCCGTCGATCTTCAGCACCGACACCGGCAGGCTCTTGAGGTAGGCGAGCGAGGAGGCGCCGGTGCCGAAGTCATCGAGCGCGAACTGGCAGCCGAGGTTGCGCAGCCGCTGCATGAAGGCCTCGGCGCGCTCGAGGTGCGTGACCGCGGCGGTCTCGGTCAGCTCGAAGCAGATGATGTCGGCGGGGATCCCGGAGGTGCCGAGCTTCGCCTCGATCAGGGCCGCGGTGTCGGCGTCCATGACCGACTGGCCGGACAGGTTGATCGCGAAGCGTGCGACGCGCCCGCGCAGCGTCTCGGCGTGCGCGCCGAGTTCGGCGAGCGCGTGCTCGATGACCCACTTGTCGATCGCCGGCATCAGCTGGTAGCTCTCGGCGGCCGGCAGGAACTTCGACGGCGGCAGCAGCTCGCCCGTTTCGGACAGCATGCGGATCAGGATCTCGAAGCGCGGCTCGGCCGGCCCGGCCGACAGCGGCAGTATCGGCTGCGCGTACAGCCGGAAGCGGTTGGCGGTGATCGCCTCGCGCAGCCCGGCGATGATCTGCACCTCGCCGTGCCGGCGGACCATCGTCGAGTCGCCGTTGTCGAAGGTCTCGACGCGGTCGCGGCCGCGGTCCTTGGCGGCCTTGCTCGCGATCTCGGCGGTCGCGAGCGCGTGCGACAGCGGGTGCTTCGAGTTCGGCGGCAGCGCGGCGACGCCGGCCGACAGGCTGACGCGCAGCACGCCCTCGGCGCGCTGCTGGGTGAGCTCGGCGACGCTCGAGCGGATGTCCTCGGCCGACTCGCTCGCGGCGTCGGCGCTCGTGTTCGGCATGTAGATCGCGAAGCGGTCGCCCGAGATGCGCGCGCAGAGCGCGCCGAGTGGCGCGCGGCGGCGCACCACCTCGGCCACCTTGGCGATCGTCTCATCGCCGATGTGCATGCCGAAGTTCTCGTTGATGACGTGCATCTGGTCGATGTCGAGGTACAGCACCGAGTCGGTGACCGAGGGCTCGCGCGTCGCGAGCAGCGAATCGACCTGCTGCTCGAAGGCGCCGCGCGACAGGAGGCCGGTGGCGGCGTCGTAGTTCGTCAGCAGGATCGAGGTGACCTTGCGCGCCAGCAGCTCGGCGAGCCGCGTCTGGCGCAGCTCGAAGTCCTCGCCGTCCGACTTGTTGAAGAGCGCCAGGAAGCCGATCACGCGCGCCGACAGGTGCCGCACCGGCACCGACAGGATCTTGTACGGCGGCACCTTGTCGGAGGCGCTCGACACCTTGTTGACGATCATCGTGCGCCGCTGCAGCTGCGCCCAGGTCAGCAGGTGGCGGTGCGTGCGGGTGATGATCTCGGCCTCGTGGCCGCGCGGCTGGTCGCGCTGCGTGCGCACGATCGCGACCGAGCGCTCGGGGATGATCAGCGCGCCGATCGAGCAGCGCAGGTGCTCGACCGCGGCCTGCACGAGGCGGCCGAGCTCGTCGGTGTCGCGGGCCGTGTCGGCCTTGTCGGCCGAGGCGTCGAGCAGCAGCTCGAGGTCGCGGTCGCGCGTCGACAGGTCGCGGGCCATCGCGCCGAGCGAGGCCTTCGTGCCGAGCTCGCGCTGCAGGCACTCGAGCGCCGGCCGCAGCAGCCCGAGCACGAGCGAGAACGGCCGTGCCTCGCCGCTGTCGCGCGCGAGCAGCGTGACCGCGGCGAGCGGCAGGCCCTGCGAGTCGCGCAGCACGAAGGCGTAGGCGTTGGCGTCGTCGAAGCGGCGCGTCGCGCCGTCGATGTCATTCGCGGCGGCGGCACCGGCCGCCATCAGTTCCTGCGCGAGGTTGTGCAGGTCGGGGTCGTCCTGGCCGTCCGAGGCCCACAGCGTCTGGCCGCCCATCCCATAGACCGCGATCGACTGCGCGCGCGGCAGGAGCATCCGGATCAGCTGGCCGTACGGGTCGAGGCCGGCCGTGGGCGCTGGGGGGGTCTGGGCGGCGGCAACCATGGGTCCGTGGGCTCCGATAACGGCGACGCCGCGGCCTTCCGGGCGCGGATGCGACCGGGTGAAGTTGACCTAATGCGCTGGGACATTCCATGAATCAGTCGTCATTTCAGGCCCGGTCGGCGGAGGCCTGTGTCGGCCGTCACGGATCGGCCGGGACCGTTTCAGGGGTGCGGCGGGCCCTTGAGCCACGGGCGCGGGTCGATCGGCTTGGCGCCCGAGCGGATCTCGAAATACAGCTCCGGGCGGGTGGCGCCGTCACCAAGGCTGCTCGCGAGCAGCTCGCCCGGCCGCACCTTGTCGCCGACCTCGCGGAACAGCCGCTCGTTGTACCCGTACAGGCTCAGGAAGCCCCCGCCGTGGTCGAGGATCAGCAGCAGTCCGAGGCCGGGCAGCCAGTCCGCGTACACGACCCGGCCGAAGTAGGGCGCGCGCACCTCGCCCCCGGCCCGGGTCCCCAGCAGGACGCCGTTCCACTTCAGGCCGCCGGCCCGCGCGTCGCCGAAGCCCGCGAGCAGCTTGCCGCGCGCCGGCCACGGCAGCCGGCCGCGCACCTCGCCGAAGGCCCGCGCCTGGCCGTTGCGCCCGACGAGGTCCTCGGCATCGAAGTCCTCGAGTGCGGCGCGCAGCCGCGCGAGCAGGTCCTCGAGCGAGGCGGCGTTGGCCTTGAGTTCCTTGAGCTCGCCGCTGCCTTTCTGGATGCGCGCCTGCAGCGCGGCCAGCGCGCGCTGTCGCTCGGCCCGCGCCGCCTCGAGCGCGCCCGCTTCCTTGCGCCGCTCGTCCTCGAGGCTCGCGAGCCGCGTGTTTTCCTGCGCGAGCCCGTCGTCGATCGCCTCCAGCCGCGCCGCCTCGTTGCGGATCGCCGCGATGCGGTCGGTGCGGGCCCGGCCGAGATAGCCGTAGTAGCTCAGCATGCGGCCGAGCGTCGCCGCGTCCTCGGCGTTCAGCAGCACCTTCAGCTGCTCCTCGCGCCCGCCGATGTAGGCGGCCCTGAGCTGCCCGGCCAGCGCGGCCTGCTCGCTGGCGAGCGCGCTGTTGGCCTGCACCGCCTCCCGCTGCAGTTCGGCGCGCCGCCGCTCGCTGCCGGCGCGCTGGTCGCGGACGCGCTCCACGCGCGCGCGGGCCGCGGCCAGCGCCTGGTCGGCGGCGTGCAGCTGGGCGGCGAGCGTGTCGCGCTTGGCGACGTCGCCCTGGACGGCGTTCGTAACCTCGTGGATCCGCGCCTCGACGCGCTTCAGCTGCTCGGCGGCATCGGCGCTCGACTGCGGCGCCGCACCGGCCGCCGCCGGGAGCAGCGCGAGGACGGCGAGGACGCCAGCGGCGGGACGCCGCCGCGGGGCCGGTCGCGACGCTTCGGGTCGGGGGCAGCGGGCTCGCACGGCGGCTACTGTAACGGAGCCGGGAGCGCGTCCTTCGACTGCTATAATGGTGGGCCCGGCGTTTGACAAGCGCTATAAGCCCCTGATCATGCAGCAGTTTCTACAATACGCGAGCCACCACCCCTACCTGCTCGGCGCGGCCATCGCGATCGCGGTGGTGGTTGCGATCAACGAACTGCGCGCCCGCGCCGCGAGTGCGCGCGCCGTCGGCCCGACCGAACTCGTGCGCCTCATGAACTCGGGCGCGCTCCTGATTGACGTCCGCGGCCAGACGGAGTTCGCCGCGGGCCACATCAACGGCGCGCGCCTCGTGCCCGGCGCCGTGATCGCCGGTGGCGCCGAGCCGCTCGCGCGCTTCAAGGAAAAGACGATCGTCGCCTACTGCGACAACGGCGCGACCGGCGGTGCCGCCGTGCGCCAGCTCGGGCGCCTCGGCTTCAAGAACGCGTTCAACCTGCGCGGCGGCCTCGCGGCCTGGCGCCAGGAGAACCTGCCGGTGGTGAAGGGATGAGCGCCCGCGCCGCGGCCGCGGCCGCGCCGGTGACGATGTACACGACCGGCTGGTGCGGCTTCTGCGCGCGCGCCCGCGCGCTCCTCGAGCGCAAGGGCGTGCAGTGGACCGAGATCAACCTCGAGGACCAGCCGGAGCGCCGGGCCGAGATGGTCGAGCGCACCGGCCGGCGCACGGTGCCGCAGATCTTCATCGGCGAGCGCCACATCGGCGGCGCCGACGAGCTGAGCGCGCTCGACCAGACCGGCGCACTCGACGAACTGCTGCGCAGCGGCGCGGGCTGAGCCGCGGCCGACCGACTTCTCCCGAGACACGAGACCACAGGACATTCCCATGGCAGAGACCCCCGTCCCCGGCGCGCCTGCGGCGGCCACCGATCCGAACGCGCAGGAGCTGGCGCTGCAGTCCATCTACGTGAAGGACGCGTCGTTCGAGGCGCCGAGCGGGCCGAACATCCCGACGACGGAATGGAACCCGCAGTTCGGGCTCAGCATGAACACGGCGGGCTCGACGCTGGCCGACAACCTGCATGAGGTCGTGCTGACGATCACGCTGGAGGCGAAGGTCGGCGAGCGCGTTGCCTACCTCGTCGAGGTCAAGCAGGCCGGCACCTTCCTCGTGCGCAACTACTCGCTCGAGGACTCGCGCCGGATCATCGGCGGCTTCTGCCCGGGCGTGCTGTTCCCGTTCGCGCGCCAGGCGGTGTCGGACCTCATCATGCGCGGCGGCTTCCCGCCGTTCCTGCTGCCACCGGTGAACTTCGACTCGCTGTTCCAGCAGTCGATGGAGCAGGCGATGCAGCAGGGCCAGATTCCGCCCGCGGTCAACTGACCGTCCCGCGGGCGCGCACGATGTCCGGCGCTCGCCCGCAACCCGCCGCCGCGCCGATCAGCGTGATCGGCGCCGGCTCCTGGGGCACCGCGCTCGCGATCCAGTTCGCCCGCACCGGGCACCCGACGCTGCTGTGGGGGCGAGACCGTGCGCAGCTCGCGGCGCTGCGCGCCGAGCGCGTGAACGCGCACTACCTGCCCGGCGCGCCCTTCCCGCCGGCGCTCGAGGTCGAGGACGCGCTCGCGGTCGCTCTGGCGCGCGCGCCGGACGTGCTGATCGCGGTGCCGAGCCACGCGTTCCGCGCCACGCTCGAGCACCTGAAGCCGCTGCTCGCCGGCCGCGAGCGCGTGGCGTGGGCGACGAAGGGCTTCGAGCTCGGCAGCGGGCTGCTGCCGCACCAGGTCGCGCGCGAGGTGCTCGGTGATCGCGTGCCGATCGCCGTGCTGTCGGGCCCGACCTTTGCCGCGGAGGTCGGCCGCGGCCTGCCGACCGCGATGACGGTCGCCTCCCCCGACGCCGCCTTCGCCGAGGCGCTCGCGACCACGCTGTCCGGCGAGAACTTCCGGGCCTACACCTCGCCCGACATCGTCGGCGTCGAGGTCGGCGGTGCGGTCAAGAACGTGCTCGCGATCGGTACCGGCATCGCCGATGGCATGGGCTTCGGCGCCAATACGCGCATCGCGCTGATCACGCGCGGACTTGCGGAGATGACCCGGCTCGGCCTCGCGCTCGGTGCGCGGCGCGAGACGTTCATGGGCCTCGCGGCGCTCGGCGACCTGGTGCTGACCTGCACCGACGACCAGTCGCGCAACCGCCGCTTCGGGCTCGCGATCGCGGCCGGCGAGAGCCCGGAAGCGGCGCAGCGGCGCATCGGCCAGGTGGTCGAGGGCGTGCAGGCGGCGCGGGCCGTCCGCGCGGTCGCGACCCGGCACGGCGTCGAGATGCCGATCGCCGAGCAGGTGCACGCGGTGCTGTACGAGGGCCGCGCCGTCGGCGAGGCGGTGCGCGCGCTGATGGGACGGGAACTCAGGCAGGAGTGAGACGCCGATGACCGCGCGGCCGCCGGATCCCTACAGCACCGGGCTCGAGCGCAACGCCGCGAACTACGCGGCGCTCACCCCGCTCAGCTTCATCGCGCGCGCGGCGCAGGTCTACCCGCGACGCACCGCCGTCGTCCACGGTGCGCGGCGCTTCACCTGGGCCGATTGCTACGCGCGCTGCCGGCGACTCGGCTCGGCGCTCGCACGCCGCGGCATCGGCCGCGGCGACACGGTCGCGGTGATGCTGGCCAACACCCCGGAGATGATCGAGGCGCACTTCGGCGTGGCGATGGCGGGGGCGGTGCTGAACACGCTGAACACCCGCCTCGACGCCGAATCGATCGCGTTCATGCTGCGCTTCGCCGGTGCCTGCGCGCTCGTCACCGATCGCGAGTACGCGCCGGTCGTGCGCCGCGCGCTCGAGCTGCTGGCGCGCGAGATCCTCGTCGTCGACGTCGACGACCCGGAGTACGCCGGCGATGGCGCACGCCTCGGCGCGCTCGACTACGAGCAGCTGCTCGCCGAGGGCGATCCCAATCACGCGTGGCTGCCGCCGGCCGATGAGTGGGACGCGATCGCGCTCAACTACACCTCCGGGACGACCGGCGACCCGAAGGCGGTGGTCTACCACCACCGCGGCGCCTACCTGAACGCGCTCTGCAACCTGCTGACCTGGGGAATGCCGCCGCACTCGACCTACCTGTGGACGCTGCCGCTGTTCCACTGCAACGGCTGGTGCTTCGCGTGGAGCATGGCCGCGAACGCCGGCACCAACGTCTGCCTGCGCAAGGTCGATGCCGAGCGGATCTTCGCGCTCATGCGTGCCGAGCGCGTCACCCACTACTGCGGCGCGCCGATCGTGCACACGACGCTGCTGAACGCGCCGGCCGAGTGGCGCGCCGGCATCGAGCAGCGCGTGCACGCGATGGTGGCGGGTGCCGCGCCGCCGGAGAGCATGATCGCCGGGATGGAGCAGATGGGCTTCGACCTGACCCATGTCTACGGCCTGACCGAGACCTACGGGCCGGCGGCGGTGTGCGCGCGGCAGCCGGAATGGGATTCGCTGTCGCTCGCCGAGCGGGCCGAGCGCAACGGCCGGCAGGGCGTCGCCTACCTGCTGCAGGAGGGCATGGCGGTCCTCGACCCCGCGACGCTCGCCCCCGTGCCCGCCGACGGCGCGACGATGGGCGAGATCATGTTCCGCGGCAACATCACGATGAAGGGCTACCTGGGCAACCCGCAGGCGACCGGCGCGGCGTTCCGCGGCGGCTGGTTCCACAGCGGCGACCTCGCGGTGCTGCAGGCGGATGGCTACGCGAAGATCCGCGACCGCTCCAAGGACATCATCATCTCGGGCGGCGAGAACATCTCCTCGCTCGAGGTCGAGGAAGCCCTGTACCGGCACCCGGCGGTACTCGCCTGCGCGGTGGTCGCGCAGCCCGATCCGGTCTGGGGCGAGTCGCCGTCAGCCTACGTCGAGCTCAAGCCGGGCACCCGGACGACCGCCGAGGAGCTGCTCGAGCACTGCCGCGCGCACCTTGCGCGCTTCAAGCTCCCGAAGCGCGTCGAGTTCGTCGCTCTGCCGCGCACCGCCACCGGCAAGATCCAGAAGGACGTGCTGCGCGCGCGCGCCGCCGGCCTCACTCCCGCCCGAGGCGACGGCGCACGCGGCGGGTGAGCCACTCCCCGCCGGCCAGCACGCCAATGACCGCGAGCGCGCTCAGCGGCGGTGGCGGCACGAGCCCGGCGCGCCGCCAGAGCCACGCGGCACCGACGATCTCCGCGGCGAGCAGCGCCGCGCCCGCGAGGCAGGTGCGCGGCCACGCGAACAGCGCGAGGCCGACGCCGGTCAGCAGCAGCGCGATGACGCCCGGCACGTCGCCGAGCAGCGCCCGCAGCGGCGATCCCGGCGTCGCGAGCGCCAGCAGCGTCGCCTGGCACAGCAGCCAGCCGGCGCCGAGGCGCACGGCCGCCATGATCCACGGCATCAGCCGCTCGCGAAGTTCATCCAGCCCGCCGGCGCTCACGCGGCGCTCCCGTCGCCGAAGCCGTTCTGCCGCCACGCCTCGTAGACGACGAGCGCGACCGCGTTCGAGAGGTTGACGCTGCGGTTGCCGGCGCGCATCGGGATGCTGAGGACCTGCTCGGGCGCCAGCGTCGCGAGCACGGCGGGTGGCAGGCCGGTCGTCTCGCGGCCGAACAGCAGCGCATCGCCGGGGCGGTAGCGAACGTCGGCGTAGCGGCGCGAGCCACCGGTCTCGATCGCGAACAGCCGCTCCGGCGCAATCGCGCGCAGGCAGGCGCCCAGGTCGGCGTGGTCGCGCACGCGCGCCATGTCGTGGTAGTCGAGCCCGGCGCGGCGCAGCTGCGCGTCGCCGATCGCGAAGCCGAGCGGGTGCACGAGGTGCAGCTCGCAGCCGGTGTTCGCGCACAGGCGGATCACGTTGCCGGTGTTCGGCGGGATCTCGGGTTCGAGCAGGATGACGTGGAACATGCGGCGGGCGGCGTGGACCGGTTGGCTATAATCGCCCGATGTCCGCGGTCCGAGAAGCCCTGCCCGCCTCGCTTGCGCTCGAGTTCTGCGGCCTTCGGTTTGCCTCGCCGATCGTGCTCCTGTCCGGCTGCGTCGGCTTCGGCGAGGAGTACACGCGCGTCGCCGGATTCTCGAACCGCGATTGCGGCGCCGTGGTGCTCAAGGGCACGACCGGCCAGCCGCGGCTCGGCAACCCGCCGCACCGCGTCTACGAGACGCCGATGGGCATGCTGAACGCGATCGGGCTGCAGAACCCCGGCGTCGCGCAGGTCGTCGACGCGATCCTGCCGACGCTCGACTTCGGCGAGACCCGCTTCATCGCCAACGTCTCCGGCTCGACGATCGACGAGTACGTCGCGGTCGTCCGGCGCTTCGATGACTCGCCGATTGACGCGATGGAGATCAACATCTCCTGCCCGAACGTCAAGGAAGGCGGCGTGCAGTTCGGCAACTACCCGGACATGAGCGCGCGGGTCGTGGCGGCGTGCCGCGCGGCAACGCGCAAGCCGCTGATCACCAAGCTCTCGCCCAACCAGACCGACATCCGCGAGAACGCGCGGCTGTGCATCGAGGCCGGCAGCGACGGCCTCGCGGTCATCAACACCGTGATGGGCATGGCGATCGATGCCGCGACGCGCCGGCCGGTCATCGGCAACGTGCAGGGCGGCCTGTCGGGCCCCGCGATCAAGCCGATCGCGCTTCTCAAGGTGCACCAGGTCTACGAGGTCGCGAAGCCGCACCGCGTGCCGATCATCGGCCAGGGCGGCATCGTCTCGGCGACCGATGCGCTCGAGTTCCTGATCGCCGGCGCGAGCGCGGTCGGCGTCGGCACCGCGCTGTTCTACGACCCGCTGGCGTGCCGCAAGATCAACGACGGCATTGCCGCCTATCTGGCGGCGCATGGCTTCGCGCACGTCGCGCAGCTGACCGGCACGCTCGAGGTGGCGCGCAGGGGGTGAGCGGCGCGCCGTGAGGCGGGCGACCGCCTGCCGCTGCCGGCGCTTCCGCCGGCCCTGCGCCGTGCCTGCGTTGTCGGCGCGCCGCCCCCGGGCAACGGCGAGGGTGCCGCGCGCTAGGCGGCGGGGCTTCCGGTCGCCGCGCCGTGCGCGAAGTGTACCGACGGGGTCAGGCTCGCGAACTCGATCTCGCGCCGCTCGAGCTCCGTCGCCAGCAGTAGGTTCACGGCCTGCTGCGTATCGAGGAAGCTGACGTAGTCGGCCGAGGCGACGCTGTAGGCCGCCTCGAACTCGATCGCGGTCGAGGTGAAGCCGAACAGGTGTGCGCGCTCGAAGCGCGCCAGTGGCTGCGCGGTCACGGCGGTGCGCACCAGCACCGGCACCTCGCGCAGCCGCTCGGCGGGCGTGCCGTGGGCGAGCCCGAAGCGGAACACCGTGCGCCGCTCGTTGACGCGGCCGTAGTTGCGGATCCGCGCCTTCACGAGCTCCGCGTTCGCGAGCACGATCTGCTCGCCGGTGATGCTCCTGAGGCGCGTCGAGCGGATGCCGATCGCCTCGACGGTGCCGGCGTAGCCGCTGTCGAGGACGAGCGCGTCGCCGATGCCGAAGGGCTTGTCGAGGGCGATCGACAGCGACGCGAGCAGGTCGCCGAGCACGCTCTGCACCGCGAGCGCGACCGCGATGCCGCCGATGCCGAGGCCGGTCAGCAGCGCCTTGACCTGGAAGCCGAGGTTGTCGAGCGCGATCAGCACGACCAGCGACCAGATCGCGAGCCCGGCCACGAACTGCGCGATCGTGATCATCGTCTGGGCGTTGCGGTCCTCGGAGCGCGCGTAGTGCTCGCTCAGGTAGAAGCGCACGGTCGCGGAGAGCCAGATGCCGACCTGGACCGTCACCGCGAGCAACAGCACCCCGGTCGTGACGCGCTCGGCGCGCGCGCCGAGGTCCAGGTACTTCGATCCCACCAGCAGCGAAACCGCGAGCAGCGGCAGGTAGCGCGTCGCGGCGAGGATCGTCAGCAGCAGGCGCAGGCCCTTCGGCAGGCCGCGCGACGCGACCGCGGCGGCGCGGCGGCCGAGCACGCGGCGCACGAACACGAGCGCGAGGAAGGTCGCGATGCCGAAGCCGAGCGCCAGCAGCCAGTCGCTCAGCGGGTTGCCGAGCAACGAGTGGTCGGCAGCGAAGCCGAGGAAGCGGGTCATCGGGGCCGGATTATAGGCGCCGCGTGCGGCGGCGCGCGCTCACGCGGCGTCCGGTTGCTCGCCGCCGACGGTGCCGTCCATGCCAAGCTCGCGCATCTTGCGCGTCAGCGTGTTGCGGCCCCAGCCGAGCACGCGCGCGGCGTCCTGGCGGCGGCCCTCGCAGCGCTCGAGCGCGACGCGGATCAAGGTCCGCTCGAATTCCGGCACCGCCGCGTCGAGCAGCGGCGCCCCGCCTGTCTCGAGCCTGAGCCGCGCCCAGTGCTCGAGCGAGCGCGCCCAGTCGTCCTGGGCCGCGCCGCCGCGCGCCGGCCCGCCGAGCTCGGCCGGCACGTCCTCGGCGCGGATCTCGCGGCCCGGCGCCGACACGGTCAGCCGCCGGCAGATGTTCACGAGCTGGCGGACGTTGCCCGGCCATTCGCTCTCGACCAGGAGCTTCTCGGCCGCGCCGGTCAGCACCTTCGGCTCGACGCCGAGCTCGCGCGCCGCGCCGACGAGGTAGTGGCGCAGCAGGTCCGGGATGTCCTCGCGGCGCGCGCGCAGCGGCGGCAGCGCGATGCGGATCACGTTCAGCCGGTGCAGCAGGTCCTCGCGGAAGTGGCCGGCGAGGGCGCGCGCCTCGAGGTCCTGGTGGGTCGCCGCGATCACGCGTACGTCGACGCGGATCGGCGTCGAGCCGCCGACGCGGTAGTACTCGGACTCGGCCAGCACGCGCAACAGGCGCGTCTGCAGCTCGCGCGACATGTCGCCGATCTCGTCGAGGAACAGCGTGCCGCCGTCGGCCTGCTCGAAGCGCCCGCGCCGGAGGCTGTCGGCGCCGGTGAACGCGCCCTTCTCGTGGCCGAACAGCTCCGACTCGAGCAGCTCCGGCGTGAACGCCGAGGTGTTGAGGGCGATGAAGGGCTTCGCGGCGCGCGGGCTGTGGCGGTGCAGCGCATGCGCGACCAGCTCCTTGCCGGTGCCGCTCTCGCCGGTGATCAGCACCGTCATGCTGGAGCGCGACAGGCGGCCGATCGCGCGGAATACCTCCTGCATCGCCGGCGCCTGGCCGAGGAGCTCCGGGATGCGCCCCGACTCGAGCGCGGTCTCGGCGGCAGGCGCAGTCTGCTGCGCGGCGCGGCGCACGAGCGCGACCGCCTCGTCGATGTCGAAGGGCTTTGGCAGGTATTCGAAGGCGCCACCCTGGTAGGCGGCGACGGCGGCGTCGAGGTCGGAGTGGGCCGTCATGACGATGACCGGCACGCGCGGATGCGAGGCCTGCACCTCGTCGAGCAGCTTCAGCCCGCTGCGCCCCGGCATGCGGATGTCGGTGATCAGCACGTCCGGCTCGGCGACGCCGAGCGCCTCGAGCACGCCGTTCGCCTGCTCGAAGGCGCGCGGCGTCATGCCGCTCGCGCGCAGCGCGCGCTCCAGCACCCAGCGGATCGAGGCATCGTCGTCGACCAGCCACACCTTGAGTGCTTCAGGCATCGGAGACGTCCTCGAAGGGGATCAGCAGGGTGAACACGGTCCGCCCGGGGCGGCTCTCGAATTCGATCAGTCCGCCGTGGCGGGTCACGAGGTCCTGCGCGACCGTGAGCCCGAGGCCGTTGCCGCCGGGGCGGCTCGTCACCAGCGGGTAGAACACGGTGTCCGCGATCTCCGGCGGCACGCCCGGGCCGTTGTCTTCGAACTGGATGCTCGCGACCATGCGGTGGCGGCTCGCGCCGATCGTGGCGTTGATGAGCGCGCGCGTGCGCAGCACGAGCCGGCCCTGCTCGCCGAGCGCCTGCACGGCGTTGCGGCCGATGTTCAGCATCGCCTGGATCAACTGGTCGCGATCGACCGAGACGTCGGGCAGGCTCGGGTCGTAGTCGCGCACGATCGAGATGCCGGGCGACGCCTCGCTGCGCAGCAGCTGGAACACGTGCTGCAGCAGCTCGTGCGGATTGATCGGCGCCTTGTGAGGCAGGCCGCCGGGCCCCAGCAGGTTGTCGACCAGCGTCCGCAGCCGGTCGGCCTCGCGGATGATGAGGCGCGTGTATTCCTTCAGCGGCTCCGCCGGCAGTTCCCTCTCGAGCAGCTGCGCCGCCCCGCGCAGCCCGCCCAGCGGGTTTTTGATCTCATGCGCGAGCTGGCGGACCATCAGGCGGTTGCCGTCGAGCTGCGTGAGGAGCGCGGTGTCGCGGTTGATGCGCTGCTGGCGGGTCGTGTCGGAGATCTCGAGCAGCACGCGGTCGCCGTCGAGCGGCGAGGCGGTGCAATCGACCGTCAGCTGGCTGTCGCTGCGCGCGGTCGGCAGCAGTTTCAGCTCACGGTGCGAGATCGGCTCGCTGCCGGTGCGCGTGCGCGCGACGATCTCCTCGACCGGCGCCGGGTCGCGCACCAGCTCGGCCAGCGGCCGGCCACGCGCGTGGTTGATGCCGACCGCGAGCAGCGTCTGCGCGGCGGCGTTCAGGTATTCGATCGTATCGCGCGAGTCGATGATCGCGATGCCGATGGCGAGCGCATCGAGCAGGCCCGGCGTGTCGGGCGGCGCGGCGAGCGTGCGGGCCTCAAGCGCCATCGGGCGCCCCGCGCGCGGACCGTGTCAGTTCTTCTTGGGCGGAGTCAGCAGCGGTCCGCGCGGCGGCTGCGCTATCGAGTGCTGCAGCACGTAGAAGGTCACTGCGGCCGAGCTCACGACGTCGTGGCCCTGGTCGTCCGTGACGACCGCCGCGAGCGTGTGCGTGCCACGGCCCAGCTCGAACGACGTCGAGAACGTCGCTCCCGCGGGTTCCGGCTGGCGCGTGCCGTCGAGCTCGAACCATAGCTGGTGCCCGGTCGCGAGGCCGGGTTCTACGGCCGCCGCGGCATCGACGTGGCCGCCGGAGTTGACGAAGGACTGGCCGTCGGTCGGGCTCGTGATCGCGACGCGCGAATACTTGGATGCCGGTGACTTGTTGGCGGCGCGGGGCGAAGCGGCGCTCGGTGCCGGCGGGCTCTTGTAGCTCTGCGCCGAAGCGATCTGGACCTTTTCGGCGCCGGGCGCTGGCCGGTCGGCGTAGTGGACGATGCCGTCGGAATCGACCCACCGGTACAGCACTGCGCCGGTCGCGGTGCCGTCGCCGAGCGCGACGCACAGCGCCGCGAGCGCGCAGAAACCGGCGAGCCGCGAGCGGATCGAATGCATGAAGGCAGCATAGCCCTTCGCCTCCGATGTGACAAAGAACCGCCGGTCGCCAGCGACCGGCCGCGGGGCCGGTGTGAGGACTGCGTCACAGAATCGGGCACCGGGCGGCATGCGCCGCCCGAGCCCTCGGCCTCAGACGCTGTAGTACATCTCGAACTCGACCGGGTGCGTCGTCATCCGGAGCCGCGTGACCTCCTGCATCTTGAGGTTGATGTACGCGTCGATGACGTCGTCCGTGAACACCCCGCCCTTCTTCAGGAACTCGCGATCCTTATCGAGGTAGTCGATCGCCTGGTCGAGCGAGTGGCACACCGTGGGGATGTGCTTCGCCTCCTCCGGCTCCAGGTCGTACAGGTCCTTGTCCGCCGGATCGCCCGGGTGGATCTTGTTCTGGATGCCGTCGAGGCCGGCCATCATCATCGACGCAAACGCGAAGTACGGGTTCGCGCTCGAGTCCGGGAAGCGCACCTCGATGCGCCGCGCCTTCGGGCTCGACACCCACGGCACCCGGATCGATGCCGAGCGGTTGCGCGCCGAGTACGCGAGCATGACCGGTGCCTCGAAGCCGGGCACGAGGCGCTTGTAGCTGTTCGTGCCGGCGTTCGTGAACGCGTTCAGCGCGCGCGCGTGCTTGATGATGCCGCCGATGTAGTAGAGGCAGGTCTCGGAAAGCCCGGCGTACTTGTCGCCGGAGAAGATGTTCTTGCCGTCCTTCGACAGCGACTGGTGCACGTGCATGCCGCTGCCGTTGTCGCCGACCAGCGGCTTCGGCATGAACGTCGCCGTCTTGCCGTAGCCGTGCGCGACGTTCAGCACGCAGTACTTCAGGATCTGCACCTCGTCGGCCTTCTTGACCAGCGTGTTCGCGCCGACGCCGATCTCGCTCTGGCCGCCGGTCGCGACCTCGTGGTGGTGCACCTCAACCTTGAGGCCCATCTCCTCGAGCGCGCCGCACATGGCTGCGCGGATGTCCTGGAACGCGTCGACCGGCGGCACCGGGAAGTAGCCGCCCTTGACGCCCGGGCGGTGGCCGCGGTTGCCGTCATCGAGGCTCGTGCCGGAATTCCACGAGCCCTGCACCGAGTCGATCGCGTGGTGCGCCGAGTGCATTTCGGCACTCCACTGCACCTTGTCGAAGATGAAGAATTCGTTCTCGGGGCCGAACAGCGCGCTGTCGGCGATGCCAGTGCTCTTGAGGTAGGCCTCGGCGCGCTTGGCGAGCGAGCGCGGGTCGCGCTCGTAGCCCTGCATCGTGGCGGGCTCGATGATGTCGCAGCGGAGGTTGACCGTCGTGTCCTCGAAGAAGGGATCGAGGACCGCGGTCGAGGCGTCCGGCATCAGGATCATGTCGGACTCGTTGATGCCCTTCCAGCCGGCGATGGAGGAGCCGTCGAACATCTTGCCGTCGACGAAGAAGTCCTCGTTCACGTAGCTCGAGGGGATCGTGACGTGCTGTTCCTTGCCGCGCGTATCGGTAAAGCGGAGGTCCGCGTACTTGGCTTCCTTCTCTTTGATCAGCTTCACGACATCGGCGGGCGTCATCGCAGACCTCCAGGTTCGTTCTCGGGCGGTTGATCGGTGGGCCGGCCACGGCCGGCGCCGCGGCGCCCCCTCGGGCGCAGCGGATCGAGGCCGTGGAATTGCAGGAACCGTGCCCTGCACCACTTCGACGCAGAATCAGCCGCTTAGCGGATCTGGCGATGAAGTCATGCCGAGTTCACGCACTACTATAGTGCATTGATGCCGTATTTCGCACCTTTTCGGTGCGAACTGGCGCGGTGCGCGCCAATCCTCAGGCGGAGGGCGCGGCGGGGAACAGCGTGCGCAGTCGCTTCTTGTCGATCTTGCCCGTGCCGCCCAGCGGGATTTCGTCGACGAACATGACCGCGTCCGGCATCCACCACTTCGCGATCTTTCCGTCGAGGTGGTCGAGGAACTCCTGCGCCGTCGCGCGCTCGCCCGGGCGGAGCTTCACGATCAGCAGCGGGCGCTCGCGCCACTTCGGGTGCGGGATCGCGATCACCGCTGCCATCAGCGCCTTCGGGTGGCCGGCGGCGACGTTCTCGACCTCGACCGAGCTGATCCACTCGCCGCCCGACTTGATGAGGTCCTTCGCGCGGTCGGTGATCTGCAGGTAGCCGTAACGGTCGATCGTGCCGATGTCGCCGGTGTCGAAGAAGCCCTCCGCGTCGAGGACATTCTCATCCTCGGCACGGAAATAACGCGAAATGATGCACGGGCCGCGCACCTTGACGTGCCCCGGCTGGGTCCCGTCGTGCGCGAGCCGGCGCCCGGCCTCGTCGGTGATCTTCATGTCGACGGCCAGGCACACGCGCCCCTGCTTCAGGCGCAGCGCATGGCGATCGGCCTCGGGCAGCGCCGCGATCTCGGCGCTCGGGCAGGCGGCCGTGCCGATCGGGCTCATCTCGGTCATGCCCCAGGCGTGCACGACCTCGACGCCGTGCGCCTCGAAGGCGCGGATCAGCGCGTCCGGGCAGGCCGAGCCGCCGATCAGCACGCGCTTCAGCGTCGACAGCCGCAGCTGCTTCGTCCGCATGTGCTCGAGCAGCAGCTGCCAGACCGTTGGCACGGCGCACGAGACCGTCGCGCGCTCGCTCTCGAGCAGCCCATAGACGGACTCGCCGTCGAGCTTCGGCCCCGGCAGCACGAGCTTCGTGCCGACCAGCGCGGCGCTGAACGGCACGCCCCAGGCGTTGGCGTGGAACATCGGCACGACCATCAGGATCGTGTCGCGCGCCGTCAGGCCCATGCCGTCCGCGCTGCTCGCGAACAGCGTGTGAAGCATCTGCGAGCGGTGCGAGTACAGCACGCCCTTCGGGTGGCCGGTCGTGCCGGACGTGTAGCAGAGCCCGGCGGGCGAGTTCTCGTCGAAGTCTCCCCAGCGGCACTCGGGCGGGTACGCCGCGATCAGGGCCTCGTAGCCGATCGCCGGCACGCGCCCGACGGCGTCGGGCGCGCCGTCGCCGAAGAAGACGACGCGCTCGACGCTCGGGCACGCCGGCAGCAGGCGCGCGAGCTGCGGCGCGAACACCGCGTCGGCGAAGATCCAGCGGTCCTGCGCGTGCTCGATGATGTAGGTCAGCTGCTCGTCGAACAGCCGCGGGTTCAGCGTGTGGCACACGACGCCGATGCCGGCCATGGCGTACCAGGCCTCGACGTGCTCGTGGCTGTTCATCGCGAGCGTCGCGACGCGCTCGCCGGGCCGGATCCCGGCGGCGAGCAGCGCGGCCGACAGCTGGCGGGCGCGCCGCTCGATCGTCTCGTAGGTGCTGCGCGCGACGCTGCCGTCGAGGCGCTTGCTGACGATCTCGACGCGCGGGTGCCAGCGCGCGGCGTGCGCGAGGATCTTGTCGAGCGTCAGCGACCATGGCTGCATCAGGCTCGCGGGCGCGTGCGCGTGCGAATCGCGTGTCTGCATGGCCCCCTCGCGCCGTCGCCCGGCGTCTTTCGCCTACATTACCCGAACGGCGTGCAGGCAGGGGTCGGCTATACTGCGCGCCCTCGGATCGCCGGGTTGCCGGCCGCACACGTTTGAGGCTGCTGATGGCCCGCCCCCGGATCGGCGCACCGCCGCGCACCTTTCAGGACCTGATTCTTGCGTTGCAGCGCTACTGGGCGGAGCGCGGCTGCGTGCTCGTGCAGCCCTACGACATGGAGGTCGGCGCCGGCACTTTCCACACGGCGACGTTCCTGCGCGCGGTCGGGCCCGAGCCGTGGAGCGCCGCGTACGTGCAGCCATCGCGCCGGCCGACCGACGGCCGCTACGGGGAGAACCCGTTCCGGCTGCAGCGCTATTACCAGTTCCAGGTGGCGATCAAGCCCTCCCCGCCCGACTTCGTCGACCAGTACCTCGGCTCGCTCGCGGCCATCGGCTTCGACCCGCTGATCCATGACATCCGCCTCGTCGAGGACAACTGGGAATCGCCGACGCTCGGCGCCTGGGGGCTCGGCTGGGAGATCTGGCTGAACGGCATGGAGGTCACGCAGTTCACGTACTTCCAGCAGGTCGGTGGCCTCGACTGCCACCCGGTCATGGGCGAGATCACGTACGGCCTCGAGCGGCTCGCGATGTACCTGCAGGGCGTCGAGAGCGTCTTCGACCTGACCTTCGCCGACGGGCCGCGCGGGCGGGTTACTTACGGCGACGTCTACCACCAGAACGAGGTCGAGCAGTCGAAGTACAACTTCGAGATCGCCGACGCCGCGGCGCTGTTCCACGCCTTCGACGCGCACGAGCGCGAGTGCCAGCGGCTGCTCGCGGTACCGCTCGCGCTGCCCGCCTACGAGCAGATGCTGAAGACCTCGCACACGTTCAATCTGCTCGATGCGCGCCGCGCGATCTCGGTCACCGAGCGCCAGCGCTACATCTTGCGCGTGCGCACGCTCGCGCGCGGCGTCGCCGAGGCGTACTTCAAGAGCCGCGAGGCGCTCGGCTTCCCGATGCTGGATCGGGGCGTGCCGCGCGTCGACCCGCCGCTGCCGGAGCGCAAGACGACCGCGAGGCTCGCGTGAGCACGCAGGACCTCCTGGTCGAGATCGGCACCGAGGAGCTGCCGCCGAAGTCACTGCAGGTGCTGTCGGCGGCGTTCAGCGATGGCATCGTCGCCGGCCTCGCCGCGGCCGGCCTCAAGCACGGCAAGGTCGAGCCCTTCGCCACTCCCCGGCGGCTCGCGGTGCGCATCCGGCGCCTCGCGGCCCGGCAGAAGGACCAGCCGATCGCGCGGCGCGGGCCGCCGGTCTCGGCGGCGTTCGGCGCCGACGGGCAGCCGACCCGCGCGGCGACCGCCTTTGCCGAGTCCTGCGGCACGACGGTCGCGGCGCTCAGCCGGGTCCAGGAGCCGAAGGGCGAGTTCCTCCACTACGCGGGCGTGAAGCCCGGGGCCGCGACCGAGACGCTGCTGGTCGGCATCGTCAATGAGTCGCTCGCGAAGCTGCCGATCGCAAAGCGCATGCGCTGGGGCAGCGGCGCAACCGAGTTCGTGCGCCCAGTGCACTGGGTCGTGCTCCTGTTCGGGCGCGAGGTCGTCCCGGGCGAGGTGCTGGGACTGCCGACCGGCCGCGTCACACACGGCCACCGCTTCATGGCGCCGCGGCCCCTCGAGCTCGCAAGCCCGGGCAGCTACGCGACCAGGCTCGCGAAGGCGGGCAAGGTGCTCGCGGCATTCGCCGAGCGTCGTGCCGTGATCCAGCGCGGCGTGCATGCGCTCGCCGCCGCCGAGGGCCTCGCGGCGAGCACGCGCGAGGCGCTGCTCGACGAGGTCACCGCCCTGGTCGAGTGGCCGGTGCCCCTCGCCGCGCGCTTCGAGCCGCGCTTCCTCTCGCTGCCGGAAGAGGTGCTGATCGCGACCCTCGAGGACCACCAGCGCTACTTCCCGGTGCGCGAACCTTCCGGGGCGCTGAGCCCGGTGTTCATCACGGTCGCGAACCTCGAGAGTCGCGACCCCGCGGTCGTGCGCGCCGGCAATGAGCGCGTCGTCGGCCCGCGGCTGGCGGACGCTGCGTTTTTCTGGGACGGCGACCGCCGCCAGCCACTCGCCGCCCGCCGCGAGGCGCTCGGCGGCATGACCTTCCAGGCGGAGCTCGGCTCCTACCTGCAGAAGAGCGAGCGCGTGAAGGCGCTCGCGCGCACGCTCGCCGGCGTCACGCACGCCGACGCGGCGCTCGCCGCACGCGCTGCCGAGCTCGCGAAGTGCGACCTGCTGACCGGCCTCGTCGGCGAATTCCCGGAGCTGCAGGGCGTCATGGGCTCGCACTTCGCGCGCCTCGACGGCGAGCCGCCGGAGGTGGCGGCGGCGATGGCCGAGCAGTACCAGCCGCGCTTCGCGGGCGATGTGCTGCCGGCCGGGCGGGTCGGCGCGACGCTCGCGCTCGCCGACAAGCTGGACACGATCGCCGGCATCTTCGCGATCGGCCAGAAGCCCTCCGGCACGCGCGATCCCTACGGGTTGCGGCGCGCGGCGCTCGGGTTCCTGCGCATCGTGCTCGAGCAGCGCCTCGACCTCGACCTGCCCTCGCTGATCGGGATCGCGCTGCAGGCGGTCAAGCGCGACCTCGCGTCGGTGGCGGCGGCGCGCAACGGCGCCGCGCCGCGCGCGGTGCCGGCATCCTGCGCGGCGGACATCTACGACTACTTCATGGAGCGGCTGCGCGCGCACCACCTCGAGGGCGGCGACGGCACGACCGTCGAGATGTTCGAGGCGGTGCTCGAGCGGCGGCCGGCCTCGCCGCTCGACTTCGAGGCGCGGCTTGCCGCGCTCGTGGCCTTCCTCGCGCTACCGGACGCCCAGGCGCTGACCGGCGCCAACAAGCGCATCGCGAACATCCAGAAGAAGTCCGGCCACGCCGGCGGTGGCGCGATCGACCCGGCGCGGTTCCGGGTCGAGGAAGAGCGGGCGCTGTCGCGCGCGCTCGAGGGCGTCGCACCCGGCGTCGCCGAGCGGCTCGCGCGCCGCGACTACGCCGGCGCGCTCCGGCAGCTCGCGCAGCTGCGGCCCGCGGTTGATGCGTTCTTCGACAAGGTCATGGTCATGGACGAGGACCTCGCGGTCCGCGCCAACCGCTTCGCGCTGCTCGACTCGGTGCGCGGCCTGTTCCTCGAGGTCGCCGACCTTTCCCGGCTGCCCGGCTGAACCTCAGGTCGCGGTGGCCGTCGGCGGAGTCGCGGCCGTGGGCGGTGCCGGTGCCGGTGCCGGTGCCGGTGCCGATGCCGGTGCCGGTGCCGGTGCCGGCGCGGCGCCCTTGCGCGCGGCGGCCCGCGCCGCCTTCAGCGCCTTCGTGTCGATCGGCCGGATCTCCTGGATCGGGCAGCGCTCCTGGTGCGGGACGATGACCGCCTCGAAGTGGCTGACGGTGTTTGCCGTCGACGTGAGGCCGATGCGGTGCGCGAACTCGAGGTTCACGCACGGCTGCCACACGGTCAGGAAATAGGCCGTCCAGGGATCCGACCAGATCACGACATGGTAGGGACCGACCGCCTCCCAGCTGTACAGGTGCCAGAAGTGGAAGCTGTCGATCGGCGGCCCGGCGTACGGCAGGTACTCGTTCAGGGCGGCGCCGGACGGGCGCTGGCCGGCGCAGCCGCTGGCGAGCAGCAGCGCGGCGAGGACGGTGGCGAGGGTGCGCTTCATGGTTGCCTCCGCGGAGACGGCCGGCCATCGGAGTCAACGGCCGCCGGGCCGACCGGTTGACCGGATTGCCTTACACTGCGGGCCGCATGCAGTGGTTGCGGTCCCTGGCGTTCACGGGTTTCCTGTTCCTGTCGACGTTCGTGTACGCGTTCGTCGTGCTCGGTTCATTCTGGCTCCCCTACCCGCGCCGCTACGGCGTCGCCCGGCACTGGGCCCGGACCCAGCTCGGCGCCGCCCGCGTCCTGTGCGGCCTTGGCTACACGGTCGAAGGCGCGGAGCACATCCCGGCCGGCGGCCACATCTCGATGTGGAAGCACTCGTCCGCCTGGGAAACGATCGCCCAGATGGTCATCTTCCCGCCGCAGGCGTGGGTGCTCAAGCGCGAGATCCTCTGGATTCCGTTCATCGGCTGGGCGACCTGGCTCATGGACCCGATCGCGATCGACCGCCGCGCCGGGCACAACGCCGTGAAGGAGGTCGTCGCCCAGGGCCGGCGCCGGCTCGAGCAGGGACGCTGGGTGCTGGTGTTCCCGGAAGGCACCCGGGTCGCGCCCGGGCAGACGAAGAAGTACGGCATCAGCGGCGCGGTGCTCGCGGCCGAGAGCGGCCGCCTGATCGTGCCGGTTGCACACGACGCCGGTGTCTACTGGGGCCGGCGCGGGCTCCTGAAGCGCGCGGGCACGATCCGCGTCGTCATCGGCCCGCCGATCGCGACTGCGGGGCGCGAACCGCGCGAACTCATCGACGAGACGCGCGCCTGGATCGACGCCAAGGTCAGCGAACTCGGCGCCTGAGTCTCAGGCGCGGCGCACGCTCGCCGCCGTCTGCCCGAACAAGACCCGTTTCGCCTCGTCGGTCATCGGTGCGTTCGGATCGCGGCGGAACTCCGGGCCGCGGGCGTAGGCGCGCACGGTCGCGGGGCGCGCCGCGATGTGCTCGAACCAGCGCTTGAGGCTCGGGAAGTCCGACAGCTTCTGCGACTGTCGCTCGTGCGGGACGATCCACGGGTAGATCGCCATGTCGGCGATCGAGTACTCCGCGCCGCCGACGTACTCCGCCGCCGCGAGGCGCGCGTCGAGCACGCCGTACAGCCGGTTGGTCTCCTTCACGTAGCGGTCGATCGCGTACGGGATCTTCTCGGGCGCGTAGCCGTTGAAGTGGTGGTTCTGGCCGGCCATCGGGCCGAGGCCGCCGACCTGCCAGAAGAGCCACTCGAGCACCGTCGCGCGCGTGCGCGGCGCACGCGGCAGGAAGCGGCCGGTCTTCTCGGCGAGGTAGGTCAGGATCGCTCCCGACTCGAACACCGACAGCGGGCCACCGCCATCGGTCGGTGCGTGGTCGGTGATCGCCGGCATGCGGTTGTTCGGACTGACCGCGAGGAAGGCGGGCTTGAACTGCTCGCCCTTGCCGATGTCGACCGGCGTGATCCGGTACGGCGTCGCGGTCTCCTCGAGGAACATCGTGACCTTGTGGCCGTTCGGCGTCGGCCAGTAGAAGAGCTCGATCATGGGCAGCTCCGGCGCGAAGGGGGGGATGACAGACACGGTACCGCGCGCCGCGCGAGCGAGCGACTAACCGTCTGGAATGGGCAGCGCAGCGCCGGCGATGGCGCGTCAGACGTCGAGGTTCGCGACCGCGAGCGCGTTGCGTTCGATGAATTCGCGACGCGGCTCGACCTGGTCGCCCATCAGCGTCGTGAACAGGTCGTCGGCGGCGACCGCGTCCTCGATGCGCACCTGGATCAGCCGGCGCGTGGCCGGGTTGATCGTCGTGTCCCAGAGCTGCTCAGGGTTCATTTCGCCGAGCCCCTTATAGCGCTGGATCGTCTGGCCCTTCTTCGCCTGATCCATGAGCCAGGCCATCGCGTCCTTGAAGCTCCCGACCTCCACGCGCGCCTCGCCCTTGCTGACCGAGCCGCCCGCGCCGATGAGGCCCTCGAGGCCGCGGACGAGCTCGGCAATCCGCCGGTACTCGGCCGACTCGAAGAACTCGCGCTGCAGGTGCTTCTCGGTGGTCAGGCCATGCTCGGTGCGGAAGATGTTGAAACGCACCGGCACGCCGCCGGCATTGACCTGGAGCTCGATGCGGTAGCGGCGGGCGTCGCTGGCATCGGCGTTGAGCCGCGTCTCGAGTTCCTTCGCCCAGCCCGTCAGGAGCGGCGCGTTCGCGAGGTCTTCGGTGCGGACGACCGCCACGTTCAGCAGCTGCTCGAGCACGCGGTGGTCGTAGCGTCGCGCCCAGCGCGAAATGATTCCCTGGACCTCGATGTACTGCCGCGCCAGAACCTCCAGCGCCTCGCCCGCCAGCGTCCGCGACCCGCCGTTGTGCCCGGCGTGCAGCGTGGCCTCGTCGAGGGCGTTCTTCAGCAGCACCGCGTTCAGCTCGGCATCGTCCTTCACGTAGCTCTCGCTCTTGCCGCGCTTCACCTTGTAGAGCGGCGGCTGCGCGATGTAGATGTGGCCGCGCTCGATCAGCACGGGCATCTGCCGATAGAAGAAGGTCAGGAGCAGCGTGCGGATGTGCGAGCCGTCGACGTCCGCGTCGGTGTTGTGGCAGCACAGTCCGCCCAGGCCGGCGATGAAGTTCTCGTCGCCCTCGACCGAGAAGTCGTAGACGCTGCCGTTGCTCGGCGCGACGTCGTGGATCGATTCGATCGGCAGTGCCATCAGGTCGCCGTCGAGCGCGCGACCGGGCGATGCGGCCTCGACGGTGCCGGCGCCTGATCGCGACGTGGAACCGGCATCACTGTGGTCGTCGTTGCCGATCGAGATCCGCCAGACGCGGGGCGCCGGATCGTCCGTCGCGGGCGTGCGGAGCGTGGCCAGCACGCCGAGCGATGACAGGCAATACATCAGGCCGCCGGCGACGTCGTACGAATCGGTCGCGAAGCTCGAGGGTTCGGTCCGGGCGTCGGAGTCGGCGGCGGCGAAGCCGCGCAGGAACGCCCGCCGCAGCGTCTCGTCGACGTTGAACACGAGGTCCGGAAAGCGCTGCGAGGTGGCGGTTGCGTCGGGCAACTCGAGCACGTGGCGGCAGGCCAGCGCGGCGACCCGGTTCACGAGGCGCACGCTGCCGCCGCGCTCCCCCGAGTGGCAGACGAGGGCCGGCCCGAATACGTCCGTCAGGCGCGTGATCACCTGCTGGATCCGCGGCGCGTCGTCGACGCCGAGCGGGATTCGCAGCTCGCCATGGTCCGCCGTGGCACCGCTGGCGATGCAATCGCCGAGCAGGGCCATGAGCGCTTCGCTGACCTCGAGGTAGCGGCCGACGCCGCGGTCGGCATGCTGGTCGGGGACGAGCGTCAGATCCTCTCGCTGTCCGAACCATTCCAGGTCGGATTCTTGAAGATCGGCCAGCTTCACGAAGTCCCGCACCTCGGCGGCGCCGGAGGCGGGGCCGTGCTCCGTCGCGCTCTGGTTGGCGGCCGCACGGGCGGGGCGCGCGGCGATGCCCGCCCGGAACCACGCTTCCACGGCCGGGCCGCGCGCCCAGATCCTGCTGGCCGTTTCGGACAGCGCGCTCAGCCGCGTCAGCAGATCGATGCGCTTGGGCGCACCCGCCGGCAGGCGCAGCCGCTTCGGCGCCACCACGCAATCGCCGACACGCAGGTCCGCGCCGCGCTTCAGTCGGATGGCGCCGTCTTCGTGCACGAAGACGCTGTGGCTCGAGGTGACGCGCACGGTGCGCCCATAGGCGGTGCGAATCGAGAAGAGTCGCTCCTGCAGAGGGTGGCGGATCACGCTCTTGATCGGGCGGAACCGAACTTCATGGCCCTCGATGCCGAAGCAGAGAACCTCGCCCAGCGCCGCGCCCGTCAGCTTGTCGACGTGGCCGGTCGAGGGGTGTCCGGCGAGCGCAGCGTCGATGAACTCGCCGATCCTGACCATGCGCGTGCCGCGGTGATCGTCACGGACGAACACGTGATCGTCGCCGTCGACGCTCATGATGATGATGCGGTGGTAGCGGAGCTTGTCGACGTCGAACTCGTTGCGGCCGATCCCGCAGCCGAGCGCGGTGATCAGCGTACCGACCTCGGCGCTCGACAGCATCTTGTCGAAGCGCGCCTTCTCGACGTTGAGGATCTTGCCCTTGAGCGGCAGCACGGCCTGCGTGCGCCGGTCGCGCCCCTGCTTCGCCGAGCCGCCGGCGGAGTCGCCCTCGACCAGGAACATCTCGGACAGCGCCGGATCCTTCTCCTGGCAGTCGGCGAGCTTGCCGGGCAGGCCGGCGATGTCGAGGACGCCCTTGCGGCGGGTCATCTCGCGCGCCTTGCGCGCGGCCTCGCGCGCGCGCGCGGCCTCGATGATCTTCGCCACGATGGCCTTCGCCTCGGCGGGCTTCTCGAGCAGGAAGGCCTCGAGCTTGTCGGCCACCGCGCTCTCGACAATGCCGCGCACCTCGGACGAGACCAGCTTGTCCTTGGTCTGCGAGGAGAACTTCGGGTCGGGCATCTTCACCGACAGGATCGCGGTCAGGCCCTCGCGCGAGTCATCGCCGGTCATCTCGATCTTTTCGCGCTTCGCGGCGCTGTCGATGTAGTCCGACAACTTGCGCGTGACCGCGGCGCGGAAGCCCTGCAGGTGCGTGCCGCCGTCCTTCTGCGGGATGTTGTTCGTGTAGCAGAACATCGACTCGGCGTAGGAGTCGTTCCACTGCGCCGCGACCTCGACCGTGATCGGCCCCTGGGTCTCGCGGAAGTAGAAGACCGTCTCGTGGATCGGCGTCTTGCCGCGGTTCAGGTGTTTCACGAAGGCGCCGATGCCGCCCTCGTACTGGAACACGTCGTGCTTCTCGTCGCGCTCGTCGATCAGCTCGATCTTGACACCTGAATTCAGGAATGAGAGTTCGCGCAAGCGGCGCGCCAGGATCTCGTAGGAGAAGCGGATGTTCGTGAAGGTCTCGGCGCTCGGCTTGAACCTGAGCGTCGTGCCCTGCTCGGTCGTCGGCCCGATGACCGCCAGGGGCGCCTCGGGCTCCCCGTGGCGGTAGGTTTGGCGGTGGAGCTTCCCGTCCCGCGCGACCGCGAGCGTCAGGTGCTCCGACAGGGCGTTCACGACCGAGACGCCGACGCCGTGCAGGCCGCCTGAGACCTTGTACGAGCTGTCGTCGAACTTTCCCCCGGAGTGCAGCACGGTCATGATGACCTCGGCTGCAGAGACCCCCTCTTCCGGGTGGATATCCACAGGAATTCCACGGCCGTTGTCGGTCACCGTGACCGACTCATCGGCGTGGACCGTCACCACAATCCGGTCGCAATGACCCGCCAGAGCCTCGTCGATCGCGTTGTCGACGACCTCGAAAACCATGTGGTGGAGCCCGGTTCCGTCATCGGTGTCACCGATGTACATGCCAGGGCGTTTCCGGACGGCGTCGAGACCCTTCAAGACCTTGATTTTGCTGGAGTCGTAGACGTCTTTGTCGGTCATGCAAGGCCCTTGCCGGAGCAGGCCGAAATTATAGCATTCAAGGGCTTAGCGCGCGCCTTTCCCGACCGTCCGGATACGCGTTTCCGACCGGTTCATCGCGCCGCAGCAGTGTGGCCAGACGGGCGTTCCGGATGCGCCTGGGTACTCGCCCACCGACCGGACGCGGCCAAGATATCCACAGATTGATCCTCGTCCGGGCCGGTCAGCTCGCGGCCCGGACCTCGCCACGTTCCACGTGGAACAGGGCGCCGGGCGCGCCCAGACCCTCCAGGTCGGCGCGCAGTGCCGTGACGAAGAGCTGGACCGGGAGTGTCCTGACGACGGCCAGCAAGCGGGCCAGGTTGGCGCTGTCGAGCTCGGCCGCGGGATCATCGAGGAGCAGTGCGCCCTGCCCCGGCCGGCTCGTCTCCTGGATCGTGAGCTGCGCGAGCGTCAACGCCGCCGCAAGCAGCTTCTGCTGGCCCCGGGACACGCGCTCGCGCGCGACGTGCGTCCCGACCTTCACGGTGACGTCGGCCCGGTGGGGGCCGACCTGCGTGGCCTTGTAACGCTGGTCGCGCTCAAGACCCCGATCGAGCGCGCCCGCGAGCGTTTCGCCGGCGGGCCAGCCTGCGTGGTGCACGACGGCGACGTCCTCGTCGAGCAGGCGGCGCCCGAGGTCCTGAAGGACGGGCTCAAGGCGGCGCAGGTAGGCCGTCCGAAGCTCCGCCAGTCGCTCTCCGGTCGACGCGAGTTCCGGTTCCCAGACCCGGGCCGCCCGGGGACCGGCTTCGAGCTTGAGGGCCGCGTTCCGCTGCTTCAGGGACCGGTGATAGCGCTGCCACGTCTCGAGAAAGGTCGGTTCCACGTGGAACACGCCCCAGTCCAGGAACCGCCGGCGTCGTGGCGGCCCGTCCTCGAGGAGCTTGTGGACCTCCGGATCGATAATCAGCGGCGGGAAATGACCGGCCAGCGCCGCAACGCCATCGGCGGGCTCGCCACCGATCCGCACTTCGGAGCTCTGCCGAGTCCCGCCGACCCCGAGGACCGTCCGTTGATGCCCCTGCGCCACCCAGCCGACGACCCGGAAATCCGCGGCACCCTGCTGCACCAGCCGTCCGTAGCCCCGCGTGCGGAACGACCGTCCGCGGCCGAGCAGGAACAACGCTTCGAGGAGGCTCGTCTTGCCGGACGCGTTCGGACCGACGAACAGGTTGTAGCGCGGGTCGAGCGCGACGTCGACCTGCGTGAGGCAGCGAAAGCGCTCGACGCTCAGCCGGACGAGCGGCATGCCCCCGGCTAGAGGCGCATGGGCATCACGACGTAGCGGCTGGCGCCGCTGCCGGGAGCCCTGACCAGGCAGCTCGAATTCGCGTCCGTCAGGCCGACCTCGACCTCCGCGCCGTCGACCGCCGCGAGCGCGTCAAGCAGGTAATTGACGTTGAAGCCCACCTCGAACTCCTCGCCCTGGTAGACGACCTCGACCTCGTCCTCCGCCTCTTCCTGCTCCGGGTTGTGCGCGGTGAGCACCAACAGGTTCTGCTTGAGCGCGAGCCGGATACCCCGGTACTTCTCGTTCGAGAGGATCGCCGTCCGTTGGAGCGCCCGGCGCAGCGCCTCCCGATCGGCCTTGACGGTCCGCGCCGGATGAGCCGGAATCACGCGGCCATACTCCGGGAAACGCCCGTCAATCAGCTTCGAAGTGAAGCGAATGTCGCCTAACGTGATCCGAACGTGATTGCTACCGACCTGCACCGCGACGGTGCCCTCCGCGCCCAGCAACCGCTGCAGCTCCAGCACGCCTTTTCGAGGCACGATCACCTGATGAGTCCCGGATTTCGTCACCAGCTCGACTTCGCACAAAGCCAGACGATGTCCGTCAGTCGCGACCGTTCGCAGCGTTTTCCCATCCGATTCCAGCAGCATGCCGTTCAGGTAGTAACGCACGTCCTGCTGTGCCATCGAGAAGTGCGTCTTGTCGATGAGCCGCTTAAGGGTCGTCTGATCGACCTCGAAGGACAGCTGTGCGTGGATTTCCTCGATCGCCGGGAAATCCGCCGCGGGGAGTGTCGTGAGACTGAAGCGGCTCTTCCCCGCCTTGATCGTCGCCTTGTCGCCCTCGAGCGAGAACTGCACGAGCGCCTTCTCTGGCAGCGCCCGGACGATGTCGAGGAGCTTGCGCCCCGGCACCGTGATCTCACCCGCGTGCTGCACGGTGACCTCGGCCCCGGCGAGCAGCTCGACCTCGAGGTCGGTCGCCGTCACCGACAGCCGCCCATTGCGTGCCGACAGCAGAACATTCGCCAGGATCGGCATCGTCTGGCGTCGCTCCACCACGCCGATCACCGCCTGCAATGGCTCGAGGACCCGTTCGCGCTCGCTCGTGAATTTCATCGCTCCACCCTGGGTGATCTGCGGCGCCGGCCGGCGCGCGCCCTTCCTACTCTTATGATTTGGAGTATCTAGGAATACAGATAGCTGCTGTAGCAGCTGGTCTGCCTCGATTCGCTGGATAACCCCGAAAACCCGTGCACCCGCCTGCGCTTGCGGCCACCACAAGCCGTTGCATAGATCAAGCGGAAGCCCCGCGCAGGCTGTGCGTGCCGTGTGGATATCTTGCCACGGAAAATGCGCTCCGCAGCCCTCCACACCTTATCCACATCAGTTGGTCAGGATCCTCAACAGGTTTGAGACATCCTCGGCCACGCGCCGCTCCACCTCGCGCAGCTCCTTCACGCGCTTGCAGGCGTGCAGCACGGTCGTGTGGTCGCGCCCGCCGAACGCATCGCCGATCTCCGGCAGCGAGTGATTGGTCAGCTCCTTCGCGAGCGCCATCGCGACCTGCCGCGGCCGCGCGATCGAGCGGCTGCGGCGCTTGGAGAGAAGGTCGGCGACGCGGATCTTGTAGTACTCCGCGACCGTCTTCTGGATGTTCTCGACCGTGACCAGCTTTTCCTGCAGCGCCAGCAGGTCGCGCAGCGCCTCCTTGGCGAAGTCGAGCGTGATCGGCCGGCCCGTGAATTCCGCGTTGGCCGCGACGCGCCGCAGGGCTCCCTCGAGCTCGCGGACGTTCGAGCGGATCCGCTTCGCAATGAAGAACGCCACTTCCTCGGGCAGCTCCACGCGCGCGCCGTGCGCCTTCGACATCAGGATCGCGACACAGGTCTCGAGCTCCGGCGGGTCGATCGACACCGCGAGGCCCCAGCCAAAGCGCGACTTCAGCCGCTCCTCGAGGCCGTTGACCTCCTTCGGGTAGCGGTCGCAGGTGAGGATCACCTGCTGCTGCCCCTCGAGCAGCGCGTTGAAGGTGTGGAAAAACTCCTCCTGGGAGCGTTCCTTGCCGGCGAAGAACTGGATGTCGTCGATCAGCAGCGCATCGAGCGTGCGATAGGCCTGCTTGAACTCGGCGATCGTGTTGTGCCGGAGCGCCCCGACCATATCGCCGACGAAGCGCTCCGAGTGCACGTACGCGACCCGCGCCTGCGGCCGCTTCGCGCGCATCGCGTTCGCGACGGCGTGGATCAGGTGCGTCTTGCCGAGGCCGACACCGCCGTACACGAACAGCGGGTTGTAGGCCTTGCCGGGGTTGTCAGCGACCTGGCGCGCGGCCGCCTTCGCGAGCTGGTTGCTCTTGCCCTCGACGAAGTTCTCGAACGTGAAGTCCGGGTTGACGCGCGCACCGACCACGGTCGGCCCGCTGCGGGCCGAGCGGGTCGAGCCGGCCGTGCGAGCAGCGGCGGAGGCCACGGACTCGCTGCTCGGGCCGCGAGACCCGACCTCGAGCACGACCTGCGGCGGCTCGCCGCCGTCGCCGTTGTGCCGCACGCGCAACAGCTCGCCGATCCGCTCGAGCAGGTTCTGCCGGATCCAGTCGACGACGAACCGGTTGGGGGCGAGGAGGCGGATCGTGCCCGCGTCCTCGATCACCTGCAGCGGACGGACCCAGACGTTGAACAGCTGTTCGGGGACCTCGGCCTCAAGCTGCCGCAAGCACGCGTTCCAGGGACTGACCTCGGTCAGGGACATAGGCGGCGCGCGTGGGGTCGGCCCAAAAAAGGGGGAGGGAGTCTATACCGCGCGTCGGCGGAGCGGGTGCGCGGCTCGAGCAGGGTGCCGGTCCCGATGGCGTTCGCACGCCGTTGACAGCGGAGGGGCGGCCACGTACATTGCGCGGCTCGCGCCGATCCGGCATCTCCCTGTTTCTTTGGATGATTTTCCCATGGCGACCAAGCGCACGTTCCAGCCGAGCAAGGTCAAACGCGTCCGCACGCACGGCTTCCGGGCGCGCATGGCGACGAAGAAGGGCCGTCAGGTCCTCGCGCGCCGCCGCGCGAAGGGCCGCAAGCGCCTGATCCCCTGACCGCCGGCGCCTGATCCCCCGCGCCCGGCGCGGAGCCCCGCGCCGCCGTGCTGCACCCGAACCACTTCCGTCCGTGCCACCGGCTCCGCAGCGCCGCCGACTTCGAGCGCGTCTACCGCTCGGGCACGCGCGCCGGCGATGGCTGCTTTGCGGTCAACGCCCTTGCCAACGAACTCGGGCATGCGCGCCTCGGCATGTCGGTCAGCGTGCGCAGCGTCGGCAACGCCGTGCGGCGTAACCGCGTGCGACGGATCATCCGCGAGGTCTTCCGGCTCCGCCGCGCCTCGCTGCCGCCGGTCGACCTCGTGGTCACGAGCCGCCCGGGTGCGCGCGATGCCGCGCGCCCGGCGCTGGTCACGAGCCTCGAGCGCCTGATCGACCGGGCGCTGCCCGCATGAGCCGCACCGGCCGCTCGCCGCTCGTCACGCTCCTGCGCGCGCCGGTGCTCGCCTACCGTTACTGCGTGAGCCCGCTGCTCGGGCCGCGCTGCCGCTTCTACCCGAGCTGCTCCGCGTACGCGCTCGAGGCGCTCGAGCGCCACGGGGCGGTCGCCGGCTGCTGGCTCGCGTTGCGCCGACTCCTGCGGTGCCATCCGTGGCACCCCGGGGGCTTCGATCCCGTCCCGGACGCACCCGGGACCGACGGCGGAGCCCCCGCCTGCACCTGCAAGGCCCCGCTTCATGGATAACCAGCGCCTGTTCCTGTGGTTCGCCCTGGCGGCGATCCTGTTCCTGAACTTCGAGGCGTGGCAGCGCGACTTCAGCCCGCCCGAGCCGGCGACGACCGCGACCGCGGCGGGCCCCGCCACCGGCGCGCCCGCCGGCGCCGCGAAGGCGCCGGCCGACGACCTGCCGGCGCTCCCGGCCTCGACGCCGGCGACGGCCCCGGGCGCGGTACCGGCCGCCGCGGCGCCGACTCCGAGCGTGCCGGCGACCGCGCCCGCCGAAACCGGGGTGGCGGCGGGGCCGGTCGTGCACGTGCGCAGCGACGTGCTCGACCTCGAGATCGCGCCGGCCGGCGTCGAGTTCCGGCGCGCGACGCTGCTCAAGTACTCGAAGGTGAAGGACACGCCGGACCAGCTCGTCGAGCTCCTGAACGACGGCACGCACGCGGAGCTGTCGCTGCTCCAGTGGGGCCTGCGCAGCGCCACGGAACCCGAGCCGAACCACCGCGCGCTGTTCACGACCGCCGAGTCGAGCTACACGCTCAAGGACGGCCAGGACGAGCTGGTGGTGCCGTTCACGTGGACGAACGGCGCCGGGCTCAAGGTCACGCGCACGCTGCGCCTGAAGCGCGGCAGCTACGCCGTCGGTCTCGAGCAGCGCGTCGAGAACGGCGGCACTGCGCCGTGGCAGGGCAGGGCCTACGAGCGCATCGAGCGCCACTGGCACCACGTCGAGGCCTCGTTCTGGAACCGCGACCCGGAACTCACGGCCTTCCGCGGCCCCGCGTTCTCCGACGGCACGAAGTTCCAGAAGCTGGACGTCGAGAAGGCCGACGGCGACCGGCCGCCGAAGACGCCGGTGACCGGCGGCTGGGCGGCGGCGCTGCAGCACTACTTCCTCGTCGCGCTGGTGCCGGACCCGAAGGCGCCGCAGATCTACGACCTGACCTCGGCCGACAACACCTTCCGCTTCACCGTGATGGGTCCGGCGCTCGACGTGGCGCCGGGCGCGAGCGCCCAGGCGACCGCGACGCTCTGGATCGGGCCGAAGCTGCAGGACGCCCTGGCCGGCGTCGCGCCCAAGCTCGACTTCGCGACCGACTACGGCCGGCTGACGTTCATCGCCCAGCCGCTCTTCCTCGTGCTGTCGTTCGTGCACCGCTTCGTCGGCAACTGGGGCTTCACGATCATCATCGTGACCTTCCTCATCAAGCTCGTGTTCTTCCCGCTGGCGCAGACCAGCGGCCGCTCGATGGCGAAGATGCGCAACCTCGCGCCGCGCATGAAGGCCATCCAGGAGCGCTACAAGGACGACCGCGAGCAGCTCGGCAAGCAGATGATGGACCTGTACAAGAAGGAGAAGGTCAATCCGCTCGCCGGCTGCCTGCCGACCGTCGTGCAGATTCCGGTGTTCATCGCCTTCTACTACGTGCTGCTCGAGAGCGTCGAGCTGCGCCAGGCGCCGTTCCTCGGCTGGGTGCACGACCTGTCGACGAAGGATCCGTTCTTCGTGCTGCCGCTCGTCATGGGCGTCGCCATGTACGGCCAGTTCAAGCTGAACCCGGCACCGCCCGACCCGGTGCAGGCGAAGGTGTTCGCGTTCATGCCGCTGATGATGACGGCGATGATGGCCTTCTTCCCGGCGGGCCTCGTGCTCTACTGGATCACGAACACGACGCTGTCGATCGCCCAGCAGTGGCACATCAACAATGTCGTCGCCGCCGACGCGAAGAAGCCGCGCGACTGAGTCAGACGGCGACCGCCGCGAGGCCGCGCGGCTTGCGGAAGGCCTGGAACGAGAAGCCGAGCGTGTCGCGGCCGTAGCGCCAGTACGCCCGGTACCAGGCCTCGGCACGCGCGCGCAGTTCGCTCGCCGCTCTCGCATCGGCGAAGCGCTCCGCCGCCGACAGCCGCGCGCGGTAGCTCGCGCTTTCGTGCGCGTCCCATTCCGACTCGCTCAGCACCGCGCTCACCATCAGCTCGAAGCCGGCGGCCACGATCGCGCCCGCGCTCGCGCCGGTGCCGCGCAAGGCCTCGCCCGCGGCGCCGAGCAGCGCGCGGTAGCCGGGCGGAGGCGGGCGCCTCAGGAACGGCTCGCCGACCAGCAGCACGCCGCCGACCCTGAGCCACTCACGGCAACGCGCAGCGACGAGCTCCGGCGCCCCCTCGGCCGAGGGGGCCTGCAGCACGAACAGGATCGCGTCGTAGCGCTCGCCCGCGACGAAGCTGTCCGGCGTCGCGACGCGAAACTCGACGCGCTCGGCGAGGCCCTCGCGCTCGGCGGCGGCGCGGGCGAGCGCGGCGTCCGCCTCGCCGGCGACGAGGCCGAGCCCGCGGCCCTCGCTGACCGCCATGGCATCGAGCAGCAGGCCGCCGCTGCCGGCCGCGAGATCGAGCACGCGGCTCGCCGTCGGCAGGCGCAGCATGCGGATGACCGCGAGCGCGCGGCGCGCGCACACCGGCGCCGGGTAGCGCCGGTCGGGGCGGGGAGCCTCGGGCAGGTCGTCGACACCGAGCATCGGGCCGAGTGTATCGTCGCGGGGCGGGCGCGGGCCATCGCGTCCGCCGTGCCCCGAACCACCGCCCCGACATGACAGAACGCGACCCGCCCCGCCGGCGCGGCGAGACGATCGCCGCCATCGCGACGCCGCCCGGGCACGGCGGCATCGGCATCGTGCGCGTCTCGGGTGCCGGTGCCCGCGAGCTCGCGGCGGCGATCCTGGGCGCGGTGCCCGCGCCCGGCCGCGCCGTGCGCCGGCACTTCCGCGCCGCCGACGGCTCGGCGCTCGACGCAGGGCTCGCACTCTTCTTCGCGGCGCCGCATTCGTTCACGGGCGAGGACGTGCTGGAGCTGCACGGCCACGGCGGCCCCGTCGTGCTCGACCTCGTGCTCGCGCGCTGCCTCGAGCTCGGTGCGCGCGGCGCGCGGCCGGGGGAGTTCACGGAGCGGGCGTTCCTGAACGACAAGCTCGACCTCGCGCAGGCGGAGGCCGTCGCGGACCTGATCGGTGCCGGCAGCGCCGGCGCCGCGCGTGCGGCGCTGCGCTCGCTGGACGGCGCGTTCTCGGCCGCGATCGAGGCCCTCGAGACGCGGCTGATCGAGGTGCGCACGCACGTCGAGGCGGCGATCGACTTCGCGGACGAGGACCTCGAGCTGCTCGAAGGCGGTGCGGTCGCGGCGCGACTCGCGGCGCTCGAGGCCGCGATCGCCGAGGTCGAGCGGCAGGCCGAACAGGGGCGCGTGCTGCACGATGGCTACACGGTGGTGATCGCGGGACGTCCCAACGCCGGCAAGTCGAGCCTGCTCAACGCGCTCGCCGGCCACGACGCCGCGATCGTGGCCGAAGTGCCCGGCACGACGCGCGACGTGCTGCGCGAGCGGATCGACCTGGACGGCCTGCCGCTCGCGCTGCTCGACACGGCCGGGCTGCGCGAGGGGAGCGACGCGATCGAGGCGGAGGGCGTCAGGCGCGCGCTGCGCGAGATCGGCCGCGCCGACCGCGTGCTGTTCGTCGTCGACGGCGCCGATGACGGGGCGCTCGCCGCGCTGCCGCGCGACCTCGCCGAGTACGCGGCGGGCGTGCCGGTGAGCGTCGTGCTCAGCAAGTCGGACCTCGGCGCCGCGCGCGGCGCGCGAGCGGATGCCGCCGCACGAGTCTCGGTGAAGACGGGCGAGGGGCTCGAGGCCTTGCGCCGGCACCTGAAGGAGGCGGCCGGCTATCGCCCGGCCGGCGGCGGGGCGTTCAGCGCGCGCCGGCGCCACCTCGATGCACTGGCGCGCGCGCGCGGCGCGCTCGGCCGCGCGCGCGCGGCGCTCGCGGCCGGCGAGGGTGCGGAGCTCCTCGCCGAGGAACTGAATCTCGCGCACCTCGCGCTCGGCGAGGTCACCGGACGGTTCACGAACGAGGACCTGCTCGGCGAGATCTTCGCCGGCTTCTGCATCGGAAAATGAGCGACGGTCGTCCGGCGTCGCAGGGCATCCCGCCGCGCGGGGCGCTGCGCGCCACGGGCGATCAGGGATCGGGGCAGACGATGCGCACGAAGCCGTGGTTGAGGCCCAGCGCGTCGGTCCACCAGCCAGCGACGTCGCCACGGGCGTTGATCGTCGACGGACGGGTGCCCTGGCCGGGGCCGCCGCCATCGCCGGGAGCGGTGAACAGCGCGAAGTGGCCGTCGGCTGTCCGCACGAAGCCGTGGTTCGCGAGATTGCCGTCCGAGAAGTCGCCGGTGGTCTCGCCGGCGGCGTTCACGGCGTAGACGACCGTGCCGCCACCTTGGCCGGTGAAGGCGGACGGGACGTCGATGGACTTGGCGAAGCTGCCGTCGGGATGGCGGACGAAGCCGTGCGCGACGTTGTTCGAGTCGACGACGTAGCCCGCGACTTCGCCGGTCGCCGTGATGCTGGCCGGGAAGGTGCCGAAGCCGGACAGGCCTCCCGGCCCGTCGAAGGTCGTGATCGTGCCGGCATGCGTGCGGATGAAGCCGTGCACGACGCCGTTCGAGTCCGCATAGAAGCCCGTGGCCGTGCCGGACGAGTTCAGGCAGGTCTCCTCGCACACCAGCGTGAAGATGGAGTCCGGCGGGTCGAATTCGGCAATCACGCCGCGGCGGCTGCGGACGAATCCGTGCTGCTGGCCGTTCATGTCGAGGTAGACCCCGCCGGTATCGCCTTCGAGGTTCATGCTGTACGCGAGCGTTCCGGTGAAGGCGGCGGTGCCGGAATCCGGGGCGTCGAAACTGAGGATCGAGCCGTCGAGCCAGCGGATGAAGGCGTGAAATACGTTGCTCGGGTCCTGGTACTGCCCGGCGATGACGCCGAGGTCGTTGACGCTGTAGGCGACGGTCCCCTGGTCGAGATAGGAGCCGAGGCCGGCGCCGGGCGCATCGAAGGAGACGATGCGCCCCGACGGGAAGCGGACGAACGCGTGCGGCACGACCAACTCGTCGGTGTAGTAGCCGACGACGACGCCGAAGTCGTTGTTGGCGAGCGCCTGCGTCCCGCACGATGCACCGCACTGCGGCGCGACGCCGGTCGCGGCGCCGGGGGCGTCGAACTCGATGAGGCGCGCGCGGGGGCCTTCGGGCGCCGCGGCGGATGCCGCGCCGAGGGTGAGCAGCGCGGCGATGGCCAGCGCAGGCGTGGATTTCTGATGCAGCATGGTGACTCCCCTGTGATGCCGGACGCGTTCTGTTCGGAGCCGGCGGCGGATGGCAGCGGCCGCCGGCGCGTACGCAGCGTGCGCGACGGCAGGGCAGGGCGCCTGAGGGGCGGCTGAAGCTTCGCTGAATCTTCGCCGACGCCCTCGCCGGTGACGATTCGGTGACGCGCCCGGGGTCGCGCGCGGCTCAGTCCGGCAGGTTCAGCCGCTCAAGCAGCGCGTGATAGCGCGGGTCCGCCTCGAGCGGCTTGAAGTAGCTGTCGCTCTTGATCGTGAACAGTTCCGGATCGGACCGCTGCAGGGCCTCGTTCAGCATCGCAAACGCACGATCGAACTCGCCGCGGTACGCGAATACCTCCGCGACCTCGGTCGGCGCGTCCGCGGCGAACTTGCGCTTGAACTCCGCGAGCGCGGCATTTGCCTGCGCCCGCCGCCCGAGCGCGACGTAGATGAACGACCGCCCGAGGAGCTGCTGCTCGCGCGACTGGACGTGCTCGATCGCGGCGAGCGCCGCCTCGGGCGCCTTGCGCGCGAGCAGCACGTCGGCGAGCTGCATGTATGCGCCCTCGCTCTCCGGCGCCAGGTCGAGGCGCTTGCGCACGGCGGCTTCGGCGTCGTCGAGGCGCCCGAGGTACAGGTACAGGATCGCGAGCCGGGTGGGTGGCAGGAAGTTGAGGGGGTCGCGCTCGGCGGCGCGCAAGCAGTGGCGGATCGCCTCCTCGTGCCGACCGAGGTCGCGCGCGAGCTGGCAGGCGGCGAGGAGGCTCGGCGCGTCGTCGGGCTCGGACGCGAGCGCCGCGCGCAGCTCGGCCGCGGCGGCGTCCCAGTCGTGCGCGATGCGGATGTCCGCGTAGGCGATCGTCGCGTGCGGTGCCGCGAGGGCGGGGTCGAGTCGCAACGCCTCGCGCGCCGCTTTCACGGCCGCCTGCGCGCCTTCGCGCCGGCCCTCGATCGAGCCGCCCACGAGCGAGGGCTGGCGAAGCAGGGCGTCCGCGAGACCGGACCAGGCGACCGCGTCATCGGGTGCGGCGGCCACCACCTGCCGGAAGCAGCTGACCGCCTTGTCCGCGTCCGTCGACGTGCTGCGCCGGACGAAGAACTCGCACTCCAGCAGCCGGTTGTGCGCGCTTGCGCTGCGCGCGGACGCGACGCGCGGCGCGCGCTCCGGTCCCGCGGGCACGCCGAGCGCGCCCTTCACGTGACGGACGATCTCGTCCTCGATCGCCACGGCCTCGGCGAGGCGGCCGTCGAACTGCTGCGACCACAACGGGGTCCCGTCGGCCGCGCGCACGAGCCGGACGCTCACCTGCAACCGCTCGCCGTCGCGCCGCACGGTTCCTTGCAGCAGGTGCTCGACGTTGAGCCGCCGGCCGATCTCGCTGGCGCCCGCGTCCTTGCCGCTGAAGTAGAACGCGGAGGCCCGCGCCGGCACGCGCAGCGCCGGCTCACGCGAGAGCTGCGAGATCAGCTCGTCGGTGAGCCCGTCCGCGAAGTAGCCGAAGTTGGCGGGCTGCGTCGCGTCCGCGAACGGCATGACGGCGACCGACGCCGATCGCACCGGCGCGCGCGGCGTGGCGGCCGGCCGGTCCGGCGGCGGCCGCTCGGACGGGGCAATCAATCCCCGTGCGCCGAGGACGCCGGCGACGGCGGCGAGCGCCGCGACGCCCGCCAACGCAAGGCGCCGCCGCGGGCTCGTCCGGCCGGGCTGGGCGCGGGCCGTGGCCGGCGCGGCCTCGCCGGCCGCGGCCGGGGCGACCGGCGCGATCAGCCGGTAGCCCTTGCGCGGCACGAGCGCGATGTAGCGCGGCTCCTCCGGGTGCTCGCCAAACGCGCGGCGCAGCTGGGCGATGGCCTGGTAGACGGAGTCGGGGCCCACGACGACGTCGGGCCAGATGTGCTGGAGCAGCTCCGGGACGGGGACCGGGCGGCCGGCGTTCGCCATCAGGTAGACGAGCAGGCGCATGGCGCGCGGCTCGAGCTTCACGACCCGATCGCCGGCGCGCAGCTCATCGATCTGCGCGTCGATCAGCCACTCGCCGAGGCGATAGAGCTCAGGCACCGCCGAGCCCGGCGGTTCCGTTCGTGACTTCGTCCATGTCGCACCGCAACGGAGCGGCCGCCCGCCAGCGGCAGCCGACCCGGCCAGTCTGCCTGAGTGCTGCCCCCGGTGCCTGCCGTGCGGCGCCCGCGCGGCGCGGGCACTGGTCTTCTATCTCCGGCGCGCGATTCGCACTACATTCGGCGGCGTTGTGCCCCGAGCGCGCCGGAGCGCCCATGAAACTCCCGACCCTCGCCTGCACCGCGCTGCTCGCCCTCGCGGCGCCCGCGGCCGATGCCGAGCCGACGCCCGCGATCCGCTACCTGCTCGGCCACCAGCCGACGATGATGGACTTCGGGCTGCTGCGGCTGCAGGGCGCGCTCGAGCGCATGATCCGGCTGAACGAGGCCGAGTTCTCGCTCGGCGGGCAGAGCCCGAGCGTGGTCGCGCGCTACGACTTCGACGCGAACCAGATCACGATCGAATTCATGGATCTGCTGCCGAAGGAGCCGGCCATCGCGGCCGGCGACTGGGAGCAGCGTTGCCGCGAGCGGATGGCGCGCGTGCGCGCGCTGTTTCGAGGCGACAAGGCAAGTTCCGGCATCGGCGCGCAGTTCAACCACCTCGGCTGGCCGGACACGAACCGGCCGTTCACGCTCGACGCGGAGCTGCGCAACATGACGTACCTGCGCATGTACGCCCAGTTCGCCGACGCGAGGCTCGAGTGCCGCGGCGCACTGGTCGGCAACGAGGTGTTCGTGCCGGCGCGCTGAACGCGCGGCCGGCGCGGGCCCGCGCCCGCGCCGCAGCCGGCCCGCCTACTTCGCGAGCTGGAACAGGATCGAGGAGACCCAGCCCTTGTTGCCGAGCTCGTCCTCGACCTCCCACCACACGCCGTTCTTGTTGCCGGTGGGGTAGAGCATCATTCCCGGGTCGAGCGGCCGGACCACCTTCGAGCTGTCGGACGCCGACGTGTACATCTTGCCCGGCTTCGCCATCGTGACCGCCTGCTTCTCGTTCGCTGCACTCGCGTTGTCGGGCAGCTGCGAGAACTGGTGGACCATGTCGATGTAGGCCTGCAGGTACGCGAGCGCGATGACCTGGCCGATCTCGGTATTGTCGTAGCCGCTCGCCCCGCCCGCGGCGAAGCCGCCGCCGGTGAACAGCCCGCCGGCCGCGCCCCAGCCTAGGTCGGTCTGGGTACGGTGGCCCTCCGCCATCACCAGCTGCTCGGAGGAGCGGACGTCGGTGACCGTCAGCACGACGTCGGCCGTCTTCTTCTTGATGTTGATGCCGCCGGCGACGGCGCCGAAAGCGCCCGGCAGGAAGTGGCCGAGCGCCGCGCCGACGCGGTTGCCGCCGGCGTTCTTGTTCTGCGAGACGAGGTCCGGCACCAGCACGTAGTCGGCCGCCTTGACCTGGCCCTTGCCGATGTTCGAGCCGCCGCGCAGCTCGCCGCTCGAGGCGAGCGCGCGCTCCGCCTGCGCCGCCTGCATGCCCTTGCCGCGGTCGACCAGCGTGAAGCAGCCGGACTTCTGCACGTACACCTTGATCAGCGCCGCCGGCGAGCCCAGGTTGTACTGCACCCACCACTGCTGCTGCGGCTCCACGACCGCGAGCGCCCCGTACTTCTTCTCGCACTTCGGAATTTCGGCTTCCTGCTTGGAGCGGTCCTCCTGCGCGGTGGCGCACGCGAGGCCCGGGGCCAGCAGCACGATCGAGCACGCGCAGGCCGATGCAGCCGCGCGCACGGCGTTCAGGCGATTCATACGTCGATTCCCCCGCGTCAGAGTTGTTCGAGGCGCTTGAGAGTTCACTATAGCCGAGGGCCCGCCGCCGGCACTACGCCGACGGCGCGCGGTGTCGCGCGCAGGCGCGGGCGGTGCGCTCGGTCAAGATCCGTGAAAACGCCCGGGTCGCGGGCCCGGCGCTGTCGCGGTCGGCGTAGACGAGGTGCAGCTCGCCCGAACGCGTCGCGCCCTCGGAGAGCGGCAGCGGCTTCAGTTGCCTGGCCTCGAGCTCCGCCCAGATGTGCTCGCGCGGTACCCACGCGAAGCCGAGGCCGTTCTTCAGCATCTCGATCGAGGTCTTGAGGTGCGAGACGGTCCAGCGCTCGTCGGCGCCGAGCCAGCCGGCGTCGAGGCGGCGCTTCGAGCCCGAGTCGCGCACGACGATCTGCCGGTAGCCCTTGAGGTCATCGAGCGACAACGCGCGGCCGAGCGCGTGCAGCGGGTGGGCGGGATTCGCCACCGCGATGAACTCGATCGGCATCAGGCGCGTGCCGAGGAAGCCCGGCGGCACGGGCCCCATGATCGCGAGGTCGACGTCGCGGCGCAGGAGCGCCTCGGTCGTGCCGGAGAGCACCGTCTCGACGATCTCGAGCCGCGTGCCGCGGCACTGCGTGCCGAACTCGGCGAGCACCTCGTAGAGCAGAGCGGGCGGGAAGACGATGTCGACCGCGAGCCTGAGCTCGGTCTCCCAGCCCTCGGCGAGGCGCGCGGCGAGCGCCTCAATTGACTGCAGGTCGCCGATCACGCCGCGCGCGCGGCGCAGCAGCGTCTCGCCGGCCGGGGTCAGCCGCGCGCGGCGGCCGGTGTGGTCGAGGAGCGGCGCGGCCAGCTGCGATTGCAGCTGCGAGATCGCATAGCTGACCGCGGACTGGCTGCGCCCGAGCCGCTCGCCGGCCGGCCCGAACCCGCCCTCGTCGACCACCGCCGCGAGCACGGCCCACTGTTCGGCGGTGGTATGGGGGAGCTTGGGCGCCATTCATCAATATTCTAGATCATTAGGGTCCAAAAGTTGCTGAATTAGATCAGATAAACAGCGTCATAGTGGCGCCCACGGACACCCGAGGAGCCTTCGATGAGCACCGCACTGATCCTGAGCAGCAGCCTGTCGGGCGCGAACAGCCACTCCAACCGCTTGATCGCCCGCTACGCGGAGCGCCTCGCGGCCGCGGACCCCGGCTTGAAGCTGATCCGCCGCGACCTCAGCCGCCAGCCCGTCGCGCCGCTCGACGGCGGGCGCTTCGCCGCACTCGTGACGCCGGCCGCGAACCGCAGCCCCGCCCAGGCCGCGGTGGCCGCCGAGAGCGATGCGCTCGTCGAGGAGCTCAAGGCCGCCGACGTCCTCGTCATCGGTGCGCCGATGTACAACTTCAGCGTGCCGACCCAGCTGAAGAGCTGGTTCGACCACGTCGCGCGCGCCGGCGTCACGTTCCGCTACACGGCCGCGGGGCCCGAGGGCCTGCTGGAGGGCAAGCGCGCGGTGCTGGTCACGACGCGCGGCGGCCGCCACCAGGGCCGGCCCGAGGACCACGTCGTGCCGTACGTGAGGACGATGCTCGCGTTCATCGGCATCACGGCACTCGAGGTCGTGTACGCCGAGGGCCTTGCGATCGGCGAGCGCGAGCGCCATGAAAGCCTCGCGGCGGCGGAGGCGCGCATCGACGCGCTGACCGCCCCCGCCCGCGCCGCCTGAGCGATGATCCACCGACCGACGATCGATGAAGGAGCCGACATGACTGCCAGGACCGTGGAGCGCGTGACGACCGGCCGGCCGACCTCGGACGGCGGCGGCGTGCGCCTGACCCGGGTCGTGAGCCCCGAACAGGGCCTCGATCCGTTCCTGCTGCTCGATGAGTTCGACTCGAGCGCCGCCGGCGACTACATCGCGGGCTTCCCCTCGCACCCGCACCGCGGCTTCGAGACGGTCACGTACATGCTCGACGGCCACATGCTGCACGAGGATCACCTCGGCAACCGCGGCGACCTGACCGCGGGCGCCGTGCAGTGGATGACGGCCGGCCGCGGCATCATCCACTCGGAGATGCCGCAGCAGACGGCCGGGCGCATGCGCGGCTTCCAGCTGTGGATCAACCTCGCGGCGGCCGACAAGATGCAGCCGGCGCGCTACCGCGACCTGGCGCCGGCCGAGATCCCCGGCGCCGAGCGCCCGGGGGCGCGCGTGCGCGTGATCGCGGGGCGCTTCGAGGCGGCCGGCGGCGACACCGTCGCGGGCCCGGTCGGCGGCGGCGCGACGCAGCCGCTCTACCTCGACGTCGCGCTCGAGGCAGGGGCCTCGCTCACGCTCGCCACCCCGCCGGGGCACCGCGTGATGGCCTACGCCTTCGAGGGCGCACCGGTCGTCGCCGGCCGCGCGCTCGCGAAGAGCCAGCTCGCGCTCATGGGCGGCGGCGATGAGATCGCACTCGCGGCCGGTGCGGCGCCGGCGCGCCTCCTCGTGATCGGCGGTGCGCCGCTGCGCGAGCCGGTCGTGCACTACGGGCCGTTCGTCATGAACAGCGCCGACGAGATCCGCCAGGCGATCCTCGACTACCAGACCGGGCGGCTGACCGCGGCCGCCTGAAGCGCTCAGCCGAGGATCTGCTCGCGCCGGTACAGGCGCACGGCGGCCGCGCCGAGGGCGAGCGCGAACGCGGTCGTCGCGCCCACCGAACTCAGCACGGCCGCCGCCGACAGCGGCTCCCCGCGCAGCAGCGAGTCGATCAGGAAGTGCTGGCTGAGCGAGGGGATCCACATGAGCGCGGCGCGCCCGTGCAGCTGGTACAGCGCCGCGAACATGATCGGCACCGTCGGCACCAGCACGACCGCGGTCAGCCAGGTCTGCGCCTCGCGGTAGCTGCGCGTGAACGAGGCGACCAGCGTCATGAGCGCCGCGCCGAGCAGCGCGAACGGCAGCATCAGCGCGACGATCGCGAGCGCGACGCGCGGCCCGAGGTTCGTCGCCATGCCGAACACGTCGAGCCGCAGGAAGCGCAGGCTCACCGTGAACGCGGCGACCGTCAGCGTCAGCGACACCGCCATCCACGCCGCGGCCGCGAGGATCTTGCCGGCGACCAGCTGGCTGCGCGCGACCGGCAGCGTCAGCAGCGGCTCGAGCGAACCGCGCTCGCGCTCGCCGGCCGTCGCGTCGATCGCGACGTACACGCCGCCCATCAGCGTCGCGAACAGGATGAAGTAGCTCAGCATGCCGAGCAGCGCGACGGCGCGGCCGGTCGGCGTCGAGACGTCGACCTCGTCGACGACGATCGCCTGCAGCAGCGAGGGCGCGACGCCGCGGGCCTCGAGTCGCCACGCGGCGAGCTGCGTGGCGTAGCCGCGCAGCAGCGCCTCGGCGCGGCCGCGGTCGGCGCCGGCGCTTGTGTCGGAGGAGTCGGTGTAGAGCTGCACGTCGACCGGCGCGCCGCGCGCGAGGCGCTCGCCGATCTGGGCCGGCACGACGAGCACGAGCTTGCGCTCGTGCGCGCGCACGGCGGTCGCCGGGTCGCCGTGGAACTCGACCAGCTTCGCGCCGTGGCTGCGCAGGAAGCCGAGCAGGTTCGGCGCGTACTCGCCGCCCACGACCGCCAGCTCGAGCGGGCGCTGCGGGCTTTCGTGGCTGCGCGCCAGCGCGATGTTCATCATGACGGTGAACAGCAGCGGCGTGCCGAGCGGCCCGAGCAGCAGCGCCGACAGCACCGTGCGCCGGTCGCGGGTGTTCTCGGCGACCTCCTTCGCGAACACGGTCAGGAACGCGCGCATCAGGCCGGCGCCTCGCCGCCGAGCGCCTGCACGAACGCGTCCTCGAGCGAGCCGCCGGGCACGCGCCGCATGAGTTCCGCCGGCGTGCCGTGGGCGACCACCTGGCCGCGCGCGATGATCACGATGTCGTCGCACAGCGCGGCCACTTCCTGCATGACGTGGCTCGAGAACAGGATCGTATGGCCCTCGTTCCTGAGCCGCACGAGCAGCTCGCGCAGGCTGCGCGTCGCGAGCACGTCGAGCCCGTTGCTGGGCTCGTCGAGCACGAGGTTGCGCGGCTCGTGCACCAGCGCGCGCGCCAGCGCCACCTTGACGCGCTGGCCCTGCGAGAAGCCCTTCGCGCGCCGGCCGGCGAACTCCTGCATCTCGAGCAGCTCGACGAGCGCGTCGATGCGGCGCGCGAGGGCGGCGCCGCCGAGGCCGAGCAGCCGGCCGTAGTAAGCGACGTTCTCGCGCGCGGTCAGGTGCGGGTAGATGCCGGCGGCGTGCGGCATCGCACCGAGCCGCGCGCGCGCCGCGACGCCGTCGACGGCCCCGTCGATGCCGTCGATCAGCACGCGACCCGCGTCCGGCCGCAGCACGCCGTACAGCATGCGCAGCGTCGTGCTCTTGCCGGCGCCGTTCGGGCCGAGCAGCCCGGTGATCCGGCCGTCGGCCGCCGCGAGCGAGACCTCGCGCACCGCCTCGACCTCGCCGAAACGCTTGCGAAGCGACTCCAGCACGATCATGGCGCGGGTCCGTTCGGCCCGAGCACGAAGGGGACCGGGCCGACCGCGTTCAGGCAGCTCGCGTCGAGGCCGCGGCCGGTGCCGGCGGCAAGGAAGTCGGCAACGAGCTGCGGCGCGCAGCCGGTCGCGATCTGGCCGTGGCCCTGGCCGGCGACCGTGATGCTGAGCACGTCGCTGAGCCCGCGGGCCGCGCGTTCCGCCGCGGCGGGCGGCGTGACGGGGTCGGCCTCGCCGGACAGCAGCAGGGCCGGCACCGGCGAGTGCAGCGGCTCGAACAGGTCCGCGTCGACGACGCCTTTCGGCCAGCCCTCGCACAGCGTCTCGAGCTCATCGAGCTGCGAGGCGCCGAGGTAGGTGCCGGCGAGCGGCGCGCGGTCGACGCCGACGAAGCCCGGTACGTCCTCGGCGCAGGAGACCGCCGCGTTCATGCCGTAGGCGAGCTGCTCGTCGAGGTGCGAGCTGACGATCAGGAGGTCCGCCGCGAGTGGCGCGAAGTCGCCCTTGCTCGCGCGGTCGATCAGGTAAGGCAGCATCGCGGTCGTCACGGAGTAGTAGTTGAGGAGCCGGATGGCGCCCGTGAACTGCTCGCGATCGAAGAGCACCGAGCGCGGCTGCTGCGTCGAAGGGTCCGGCACGGTCGCCTGCTGCGGCTTGCGCTCTAGCGCGGCCAGCAGCGCCCGGAAGCGCGGCTCGAGCGCCGGGAAGGCGCCGGCGCAGCCGGCGTCGGCGGCGCAGCGTTTGAACATCAGCTGGAGCGCGCGCTCGGCGTCGAGCGGCGTGTCCGGGCCGAGCACCTTGTCGGGCGGGACCACGCCGTCGAGCACGACCGCGCTCGCGTGCGCGCCGTAGCGGCGCAGGTAGTGCTCGACGACGCGCGTGCCGTACGAGATCCCGTACAGCGCGATGCGCTCGTAGCGCATCGCGAGCCGCGCCGCCTCGAGATCCCGGACCGCGACGCTGGTCGTGTAGAACTCCGGGCGGCCGGTGAGGCCGGCGCGGCACTTGGCGGACAGCGCGCGCAGCTCCGCCGGCGGCGGCGAGACGACGCCGAAGTCGTCCGGGAAGTCGCAGACGAGACGGTTCGAGCCGCCGGTGCCGCGCTGGTCGACCAGCACGATGTCGCGCGAGCGCGCGGTGGGCGCGAATGCCGCGGCGAAGGCGGCGTAGAAGTCGCCGGCCGACTGCCCGGGGCCACCGGCGACGATGAACAGCGGCGGGCGGTGGCCGCGCGCATCGAGCGCCGGGATGAGCGCCACCGCGAGCGCGATCTGCCGGCCAGCAGGCGCGGCCGGATCCTCGGGCACCGACAGGTGCGCGCAGCGCGCCGCAAATGACGGGAGCCCCGGGTGCTCGAGGCGGCACTCGATGAACGCGAGCCGCGGTGGCGTCGCCGGCCGCTCGGCGGCGGCGCCGGCGGCGGCGGGCGCGAGCAGCGCGGCGAGGGCGAGCCACCGGCGCGCGGCCGGCAACGACGGGCAGGGTCGGAGCATCGGCGCATTGTTCCATCCCGGCGCGGCGCGCGCCAAGCACGCTAAAATCCCCCGGATGCGCGAACCGCAACGCTTCGAGGTCATCGTCATCGGCGGCGGGCACGCCGGCACCGAGGCTGCGCTCGCCGCCGCCCGCGCCGGCGCGCGCACGCTGCTGCTGACCCAGAACCTCGAGACGATGGGCGCCATGAGCTGCAACCCGGCGATCGGCGGCATCGGCAAGAGCCACCTGGTCCGCGAGATCGACGCGCTCGGCGGCGCGATGGCGCGCGCGGCCGATGCCGCCGCGATCCAGCTGCGGGTGCTGAACGCGAGCAAGGGGCCGGCGGTGCGCGCGACGCGCGCCCAGGCCGATCGCGCGCTGTACCGCCGCGCGATCCGCGCCACGCTCGAGAACCAGCCCGGGCTCTCGCTCTTCCAGCAGGAGGTCGCCGACCTCGAGCTGGCCGGCGGGCGCGTGACCGGCGTGGTCACCGCGGCCGGCATCCGCTTCGCGGCCGGTGCCGTGGTGCTGACGGCCGGCACCTTCCTCGGTGGGCGCATCCATGTCGGGCTCGACAGCTATGCCGGCGGGCGTGCCGGCGACCCGCCGTCGAACCGCCTCGCCGCGCGACTGCGCGAGCTCAGGCCGCGCGTCGGGAGGCTCAAGACCGGTACGCCGCCGCGCCTCGATGCGCGCAGCCTCGACTTCGGCGCGATGGAGCCGCAGCCGAGCGATGCGCCGCTGCCGGTCCTGTCCTTCCTCGGCCGCGCGGGCGAGCACCCGCGGCAGGTGCCGTGCCACATCACCGCGACCAACGAGGCGACCCACGAGCTGATCCGCGCCGCCAGCGACCGCTCGCCGATGTTCACGGGCCGGATCGAGGGCGTCGGGCCCCGCTACTGCCCCTCGATCGAGGACAAGGTCGTGCGCTTCGCCGAGCGCCGCTCGCACCAGATCTTCGTCGAGCCCGAGGGACTCGACACCCACGAGGTCTACCCGAACGGCATCTCGACCAGCCTGCCCTACGACGTGCAGCTCGAGTTCGTGCGCAGCATCCGCGGCTTCGAGCGCGCGCACCTGACGCGGCCCGGCTACGCGATCGAGTACGACTTCTTTGATCCGCGCGACCTCGAGTACAGCCTCGCGACGCGCGCGCTCGAAGGCCTGTACTTCGCCGGCCAGGTCAACGGCACGACCGGCTACGAGGAGGCGGCGGCGCAGGGGCTGCTCGCCGGGCTCAACGCCGCGCGCCACGCGGCCGGGCTCGCGCCGTGGTCGCCGCAGCGCTCCGAGGCGTACCTCGGCGTGCTGGTCGACGACCTGGTCACGCGCGGTGCGCCGGAGCCGTACCGCATGTTCACGAGCCGCGCCGAGTACCGCCTGAGCCTGCGCGAGGACAACGCCGATGCACGCCTGACGCCGGCCGGCCGCGCGCTCGGCCTCGTCGACGACGAGCGCTGGGGCTTCTTCGAGGCGAAGCGTGCGGCGATCGCGGCCGGCGGCGCCGCCGACGCGGCCGACCCGCGGCTCGTCGAGCAGGTGGCGCTCGCGCTCGCGGTCGAGCGCAAGTACGCGGGCTACGTGCGGCGCCAGCAGGCGGAGATCGAGCGGCTCGAGCGCCACGAGCGCACCGCGCTGCCGGCCGGGCTCGACTACGCGGCGGTGACCGGTCTGTCGTCCGAGGCGCGCCAGCGCCTCGCCGAGGTGCAGCCGCGCACGCTCGGCCAGGCGGGGCGCATCCCGGGACTGACGCCCGTGGCGGTGTCGCTGCTGCTCGTGCACCTGAAGAAGCTCGGCGCGACCGGATGAGCCGGCGCGCCGCCCGGCTCGCGCTGCTGCTCGCGCTCGCCGGGCTTGCCGTCGCCGGCTGCGGCGGCGGCGCGTCGGGCGGCGATGCGGGGGTGCTACGCCGGGGCAATGGCGCCGAGCCCGACTCGCTCGATCCGCAGCTCGCGCGCTCCGACTCGAGCGGCCAGATCCTGCGCGACGTCTACGAGGGGCTGACCGTGCTCGACGGCCGCGGCGAGCCGCTCGGCGGCGCAGCGGAGCGCTGGGAGGCGAGCGCCGACGGACTCAGCGTCACGTTCCACTTGCGCGCCGGCGCGCGCTGGTCGAACGGCGAGCCGCTGAGCGCGGCGGACTACGTCGCGAGCTGGCGCCGCCTCGTCGACCCCGCGACCGCGGCGCCCTATGCCGCCTCGCTGCAGCCGGTCGCGAATGCCGCCGAGATCATCGCCGGCCGCGCCCCGCCCGCGAGCCTCGGCGTCAGCGCGCCGGATGCGGCGACGCTCGCGGTCCGCCTGGTCGCGCCGACTCCGTACTTCGCCGGTCTCGTCGCGCACTGGAGCACGTTCCCGACGCCGCATGGCGCGCCGCCGGCCGCGCCCGGCGCGACGGTCTCGAACGGCGCGTACACGCTCGCGAAGTGGGTCGTCGGCTCGCACGTGCTCGTCGTGCGCAACCCGGGCTACTGGAACGCGGCGGCGACGCACATCGAGGCCGTGCGCTTCGAGCACATCGCCGACGCGAACGACGAGTACGCGCGCTACCGCGCCGGCGGACTCGACGTGACCTACGTCGTGCCGCAGCAGCCGGTCGCCCGCTTCCGCGAGCTGCACGGCGCGGAGCTGCACCTGAGCCCGCAGCTCGGCATCTACTACTACGGCTTCAACCTCGCGAAGCCGCCGTTCAAGGACGCGCCCGGCCTGCGGCAGGCACTGGCGATGACCGTCGACCGCGAGCGGCTCGTCGGCCAGGTCACCGGCCTCGGCGAAGTCGCGGCCTACTCGTGGGTGCCGCCCGGCGTCGCCGGCTACGAGCCGCAGCGCTTCGCGTGGGCCGGCCGTCCCTACGCCGAGCGCGTGGCCGAAGCGAGGCGCCTGTACGCGGCGGCCGGCTACTCGGCCGAGCATCCGCTCGAGGTCGAGCTGCGCTACCCGGGCGCCCCGACCAGCGAGCGCATCGCGCTCGCGGTGGCCTCGATGTGGAAGGAAGCGCTCGGCGTGCAGACGCGCCTGGCCGGCGAGGAGTTCAAGGCGCTGCTGGCCTCGATCAATCGCGGCGATACGCAGATCTTCAACTCCGGCTGGCAGGGCGACTACAACGACGCGTACACCTTCGCCGAGGTGCTGAAGGGCGACTTCGGCATCAACCTGCCGCGCTACAAGAGCGCCGCCTACGACGCGGCGCTCGCGACCGCCGCCACGGCCGTCGATCCGCTGGCGCGCCGCGCCGCGCTCGAGCAGGCCGAGCGCACGATGCTGGCCGACGCGCCGCTCGTGCCGCTCTACTTCTTCGTCAACAAGCACCTGGTCGCGCCGCGCGTGCAGGGCTGGTCCGACAACGTCATGAACGTCGTGTACAGCAAGGACCTGCGGCTGGTGCAATGAACCGGCGACGGGCGCACAATTGAGGCTGAAAGATTCCTGATTTCGGCGACGGGGGCGCGATGGCCGATTTCTACGGATTCAAGGTGCGCGCGATCGACGGCAGCCCCGACCTGCTCGGGCGCCTGCGCGGCAAGGTCACGCTCGCCGTCAACGTCGCGAGCCGCTGCGGGCTGACGCCGCAGTACACCGGCCTCGAGCGCCTGCAGCAGGAACTGGCCAGCGAGAACTTCACCGTCGTCGGCTTCCCCTGCAACCAGTTCGGCGCTCAGGAGCCGGGCACCGAGCAGGAGATCCAGACCTTCTGCTCGACGAGCTACGGCGTCAGCTTCCCGATGTCGGCGAAGCTCGAGGTCAACGGTCCCGGCCGCGACCCGCTGTATGCGTGGCTGACCGACACCGCGAACGGCCACCCGGGCGACATCGAGTGGAACTTCGAGAAGTTCCTGATCGGCCGGGACGGCCGCGTGCTGAAGCGCTACCCGCCGCCCGTGAAGCCCGAGGACAAGGGACTGATGCAGGACATTGCCGAGGCGCTGTGAGGCGCCCCGGCCAGCGCGCCGGATGCGCCGGCGCGACGTGAATCCGCCGGAGAACAACAGAATAAAAAGAACGGCGTGAGTTCCGCATCGCAACTGACCGACGCGCGGCGCCGGCCGCGTACCCGCTGCTCGCCGAGGAGCGCACGATCGCCGGGCCGGGCTTCAACCGCTGGCGGGTGCCGCGCGCGGTGAAGCTCTTTGATCCTGGGCGCGCTCAGGTGGCCGATGCGTGCGCCGCGGCGAGCGCCGGCTGCGGCGCCTCGCAGGCGATCGTCGTGCCGCCGCCGCTGCGCCGGCCGATCCTGAAGCGCCCGCCGACGGCCGTCGCCCGAAAGCGCATCGTGCGCATGCCGAGCCCGGCGGTGCCGGGACGCGGCTCGATGCCGCGGCCATCGTCCTCGATCGTCAGCGTCACGCGGCCGGGCTGCACCCAGAGCTCGAGGTCGATGTGCGCGGCGCCGGAGTGCTTGAGCGCGTTCTGCACCGCCTCCTGAGCGATCCGCAAGAGATGCGCGCGCGGCTCGAGCGGCAGCGTCAGCGGCGCGTCGAGCCGCGGGCTGAACGAGACCAGCGTGCCAGAGCGCGAACTCGACTGCGCGAGCGCCTCGAGCGCGCTCTGCAGGTTGCCGTCCGAGTCGCTGAGCGGCGAGAGCCCGCGCACGATCCGCCGCGTGCTGTCTATGCAGCCGGCCACCATGTCCGCGAGCTGCGCGATGTCGCGGCTCATCCCGAGGCCGGCGCGGTCGGCCTGGGTCGCGAGCGCCCGCAGGCTGAGCGACAGCCCGGTCAGCTCCTGGCCGAGCCCGTCGTGCATTTCCTGGCCGATGCGGCGCTGCTCGCCGGTGATCGCCTCGAGCACCGCGCGGCCGAGCGCGCGCCGCTCGGTCACGTCGATCGCGAACACGAGCTGCGCCGGCCGGCCGTCGAGGTCGATCGCGCAGGTCCAGAGCTCGACGTCGAGCAGGCGGCCGTCACGCGTGCGGTGGCGTGTCTCGAACGGCTCGGCGCCGTGGCTCACCGTGTGATCGGCGTCGGCCGGCGGCAGCACCGGCTGGCCGCCGGCGGAGAGCACATCGACGCTGCGGGCGAGGAACTCCGCGCGGCTCCAGCCGTACTGGCGCACCGCCGCGTCGTTCACCAGCACGAAGCGGTGCGTGGGCCCCTCGTGCACCCACAGCGGCTGCGGGCTGTCCTCGAAGATCGTGGCGTAGCTGCGCTCGGCGCGCAGGCGCGCCTCGGCGGCGGCGTCGCGCTCGGCGAGCAGCGCGGTGACGATCAGGCAGATGCTGACCAAGGCACCAGCGAACGACCAGACGGCCACCTTGCCGGCGAGCGTCGAGTCGGTTGCGAACACGCCGAGGCTGAAGGCGACGCTGACCGCGGTGGTCAGCGAGAACGACAGCGCGCCGCACGCCGCGACCACGAGCCCGAAGCGGATCGCGGCGAACAGCGTCAGGATCAGCGACAGCACGGCGATCGGCGGCCGCGCGATCGGCGTGCCGAGCACGAGCGCCACCAGCAGCCCGAGCTGGAGCGCGGCCCACAGCGCGCCTTCTGCCGGCGAGGCGGTCAGCCGCGCGAAGCTGCGCCGGTTGAGCGCGATGAGCGGTGGCGTCAGCAGCAGGACGCCCGCGGTCACGTTGCTCCACCAGCCAAGCCAGGTCGCGGGTAACAGCGCCGACCGGTGGTAGTCGACGAGATACATGCCGAGCATGCCGATCGAGGGTGCCGCGGCCATGCCGAGGGCCGCGGCGCCGAGGAACGCGAGCACGTCGCGCGGGCGGGCGAAGCCGCGGTCGAAGCCCTGCCGCTCGAGCAGCCAGCTGGTCAGTGCGCCGGCGAGCGCAAAGCCGACGCCGACCGCAAGCGCCACCGGCCACGGCGAGCCGCTGACGAGGTCGACCGCGGCGCCCGCGAGCAGCACCGCCGGCAGCATCGGCCACCGCCAGCGGATCAGCGCGGCGACCGCGATGCCGCTCGGCAGCAGCGGCAGCGTGAAGCGCGCGCCGAGCCACGGCAGCAGGAAGCCGACGGCGCCGGTCGCGAACGTGACGAGGAAGACTCCGAGCCCGCGCGCGAGCGTCGTCCGGTCGACCGCCCACGCCACGCCGCGCCCACCCGCCGCGCGGTCGCTGTGCATCCGCGAGCCCCTTGCCCTTGAACCCCTGACGGCAAGCCTACGCCCGCGGGCCCGCCCCTGTCCTGCCACTCAGCCGCAGCCCATCGCCTGCCGCGCCGCGCCACCGGCCTCGGCCTCGAGATCGGCGGCGGCCGCGTGCGCGGCGGCGAGCTCGCCGGGCCTGAGCGCCCGCTCGTCGCGCACCTGCCCCTCAAGCGCCTCGGCCGCCGCCTCGAACGCGAAGCCGAAGCAGCCGTCGCGCGCGAGCCCGGCGGCGAGGGCGCTCCACGCGTAGCTGGCCGGCGCATCGAGGCCGAGCGCCTCGGGCCCGCGCGGCATCAGCGCCACGAACGGCGCGTCGGCGTGCGCCCAGCGCCGCGGACCGCCCGCGCCTTCGGCCGACGACAGTGCGCCGAGCGCGTAGAGCGCCCCGCGCCTGGCGGCGGACTCGAGCGCGAGCCGCGCGGCGGCCGGGTCGGCGGCGCCGAAGCAGCCCGCCAGCAGGCACACGCCCCAGTAGGCCTCGGCATCGGCGTCGCCGCGCGCGGCGCTCTCGAGCCAGGCGCGCGCGCCGAGCGGCTGCCCCGCCTGCAGCCAGAGCGCCATGCGGTACTGCGCGCGCGGGTCGCCGAGCACCGCGGCGGCCTGCAGGTGCGCGAGCGGCGCCGCGTCCTGCCGCGCGAGCCGCTCGAGGCTGGCGCCGTCGCCGGCGCGACCGGCGGCCTCGAGCAGCGCGCGGATCTTTCCGTCGTCGAGCGCCGCCTCCGCGCAACCGCGCGTGAAGCGCGCGCGCCAGGCGCGCTCCACGACGATGTCCGCGTCGATGACCGCGCGCGCCGCCGCACCCGCACCGCCGGCGATCTGGGTCGCGCGCTGCTCGGCGCCATCGAGCGCGGTGGCGCCTGCGCCCGCGAGCGCCGTGCACAGCGCCGCGAGGTCGAACAGCGCCCCGGCCGCGACCGGCCCGTCGCGGGCCGCGAGCCCCTCGGCGACCGGAGCGACCTCGCCGGCCTCGAGGGCCGCGAGCCGGGCGCGGTCGCGGGCGAGGCCGGGCAGCGCGTGCACGAGCGCGGCGCGCACCGGCGAGGGCGGGTCCGCCGGGCTCGCCTTCGCCGCTGCGAGAGCCGTCGCCGCCGGCCGGTCGGCGAGCGCGGCCTGCGGGCGTACGACGGGTCGCCCACCCTCCGGCGCCGGGCGCAGGAACAGGATCAGCGCGACGAGCAGCGCCGACAGCGCGAGGCCGATCGCGGCGGCGCGCACGAGGCGCGGCCGTGACCGCCGGCCGTCGCGGTGCGGCGTGTTGCGCAGCATGGAACTCCATCCAGGGCACCGCCCGGAGCCGTCACGATACCCCGCGCCACCCGGTGGCCGGCGCGGTGGAGTTTTGGCGGGGTCCTCCGTAACATTCCGCGCCTGCCGGCCGCGGGCCGGCCCGAATGGCGCGGGACGACGGGGATCGTATGGCAATCGGCAACCGACGGTGGGCGGGGGCGCTGGCGCTCGCGCTCGTGGCTGGCGCGGCGCTGAGCGCGCGCGCGGGGGCTGACGAGGCCGCGGGTGACGCGGCGCGCGGCGCGAAGCTCGCCTACACCTGCTTCGGTTGCCACGGCATCCCCGATTACCGCAATGCCTACCCGAACTACCGCGTGCCGCGGCTCGGCGGCCAGCACGCGGGCTACCTCGCGGCGGCGCTCGGCGAGTACCGCGCCGGCGCCCGCGCGCACCCGACGATGAAGGGCCAGGCCTCGAGCCTCGCCGAGCAGGACATCCGTGACGTCGCGGCCTACTTCGCCGGCCGCGACAAGGCCGCGGGCGGCGCACCGGTCGGCAGCGCCCCGGCGGCCGCGGCGGCCTGCGCGGCGTGCCACGGCGCCAACGGCATCGGCACGACGGGCGACTACCCGACGCTCGCCGGCCAGTACTCGGACTACCTCGAGCAGGCGCTCAAGGCCTACCGCAAGGGCAGCCGGCAGAACCCGATCATGGCGGGCTTCGCCTCGACGCTGAAGGACGAGGACATCCACGCGGTGGCGCGGTACTTCGCGGCCCAGCCGTCCGGGCTGTCGGTGCCGCGGCCGCCGACCGGGCCGTGATCAGCGCGCCGGACGTGATACCGGGGCCGGCGCAAGCCGGCCCCGTCGTCTTGGCGCTGACCGACTACGGCGCCGGGATCGCGGCAGTCGACACCCAGCACCTGCGCCCGCGCCTCGACGCGAGCCACCTGCTCATCGAGCGCGGCCGCGCCGCGTTCGTGGACACCGGCACCTCGCACGCGGTCCCGCACCTGCATGCCGCGCTCGCGGCGCGCGGACTCGGCCGGGACGCGGTCGACTGGGTGTTCCTGACGCACATCCATCTCGATCACGCGGGCGGCGCCGGCGCGCTGCTCGAGACGCTGCCGAACGCGCGCGTCGTCGTGCACCCGCGCGGCGCGCCGCACCTCGTCGCGCCGGCCCGGCTCGAGGCCGCGACGCGGCAGGTGTACGGCGAGGCCGCCTACGAGCGGCTGTTCGGGCCGCTGGTGCCGGTCCCGGAATCGCGGCTCGTGACCGCCGCGGACGGCTTCGTCGCCGAGCTCGCCGGCCGGCGCTTCGAGTTCCTGCACACGCCCGGCCACGCGCTGCACCACTGCGCGATCCTCGACCACGCGAGCGGCGAGGTGTTCACCGGCGACACGTTCGGCGTTTCCTACCGCGAGTTCGACGTCGACGGCCGCGCCTTCGTGTTCCCGGCGACGACACCGACGCAGTTCGATCCCGCGCAGCTGCACGCGTCCGTCGAGCGGATCGTCGCGCTCGCGCCGCGGGCCGTGTACCTGACCCACTACGGCCGGGTCGGGGACGTCGCGCGCCTCGGCGCCGACCTGCACCGCGACATCGACGCCTTCGTCGCGATCGCGACGCGCCACGGTACCGGCGCCGCGGCCGAAGTGGCGATGCGCGCGCAGGTGTTCGAGTACCTGTCGTCGCGCCTCGCCGCGCACGGCTTCGCGGGCGACGCCGACCGTCGGCACCAGCTCCTCGACCTCGACATCGACATCAACGTCGCGGGCCTCGCGGCCTGGCGTGCGCGCACCGCCTGAGGCGGGCGCGGGGAGGCGGCCATGCAGAGCTTCAAGGCATTCCGGATCCACGAGCAGGACGGGCGGATCGCCGGTCGCTTCGACACGATCGGTCTCGACGACCTGGCTGCCGGCGAGGTCGTCGTGCGCGTGCGCTACTCGACGATCAACTACAAGGACGCGCTGGCCGCGACCGGCGCGGGCCGGATCCTGCGCCGCTACCCGCTGGTCGGCGGCATCGACCTCGCCGGCAGCGTCGTGTCCTCGGTCGACGTGCGCTTCAAGGCGGGCGACGAGGTGCTGGTGACCGGCTGCGGGCTGTCCGAGACGCACGACGGCGGCTATGCCGAGTACGCGCGCGTCTCGGCCGACTGGGTCATCCCGCGACCGAAGGGCCTGACGCTCGCCGACACGATGCGCCTCGGCACCGCCGGCTTCACGGCCGGGCTCGCGATCGACCGCATGGAGCGCAACGGCCAGGCGCCGGGCCAGGGCGCGATCGTCGTGACCGGCGCGAGCGGTGGCGTCGGCTCGCTCGCGATCGACATGCTGGCCGGCCGCGGCTACGAGGTCGCGGCCGTCAGCGGCAAGCCGGAGGCGGACGCCTACCTCGCGGAGATCGGCGCGCGCCGCGTGCTCCGCCGCCAGGAGCTCAAGCTCGGCAAGCGCCCGCTCGAAACGGTCGAGTGGGCGGGCGCGATCGACAGCATCGGCGGCGAGACCCTGACCTGGCTGACGCGGACCGTCGGCTTCTACGGCAACATCGCCTCGATCGGCCTAGCCCAGGGCGTCGACCTGCACACGACGGTCATGCCGTTCATCCTGCGGGGCGTCAGCCTGCTCGGCATCAACTCGGTCGCGAACCCGCGCGCCGAGCGGCTGCGGATCTGGGAGCGGCTCGCGACCGACCTGAAGCCGCGGCACCTCGAGCGCATCTGCCACCGCACGATCGCCTTCGACGCGCTGCCGGCGGCCTTCGCCGATTTCGTCGGCGGCCGCGTCCTCGGCCGCACGCTGGTCGAGATCGGCTGAGTTATAATGCACCGCACAAAACCCGAGGTGCCGCGATGAGCACGAGCCCCGAATCGGCGGGCGCCCGCCTCTGGTCGGCGCTCGCGCGCGAGCGCCCGCTGCAGGTGGTCGGTGCGGTCAACGCCTACAGTGCGCGACTCGCCGAACGCGCCGGCTTCCAGGCGCTGTACCTGTCCGGCGCCGGCGTCGCGAACGCCTCCTTCGGCCTGCCCGACCTCGGCATGACCTCGCTGAACGACGTGTGCGAGGACATCCGGCGCGTGTGCGGCACGACCTCGCTGCCGCTGCTGGTCGACGCCGACACCGGCTGGGGCACGGCCTTCAACATCGCCCGCACCGTGCGCGAGTTCATCCGCGCCGGCGCGGCGGGCCTTCACATCGAGGACCAGGTGCAGGCGAAGCGCTGCGGCCACCGGCCGGGCAAGGCGCTGGTGCCGCCCGAGGAGATGGTCGACCGGCTGCGCGCGGCGGTCGACGGGCGCACCGATCCGCGCTTCGTGATCATGGCGCGCACCGACGCGCACGCGGTCGAGGGTCAGCGCGCCGCGGTCGAGCGGGCACAGGCCTACGTCGCGGCCGGCGCCGACATGATCTTCGCCGAGGCGCTCGCCACGCTCGATGAGTACCGGGAGTTCACGCGCGCGGTCACGGTGCCGGTGCTCGCCAACATCACCGAGTTCGGCAAGACGCCGCTGTTCACGGTCGAGCAGCTGAAGGGCGCCGGCGTCGCGCTCGTGCTCTACCCGCTGTCCGCGTTCCGCGCGATGTCGCGCGCCGCCGAGGCCGTCTACGGCGAGATCCGCGGTCACGGCACGCAGGCGGCCGTCGTCGACCGCATGCAGACGCGCGCCGAGCTCTACGACGTGCTCGGCTACCACGAGTACGAGCGCAAGCTCGACGAGCTGTTCCGACAGTAGCCCGCCCCGGGGAAGCGCCATGTCCGACACCGTCAACATGCCGAGCCCGCTGCTGCCGAAGCCGAAGAAGTCGGTGGCGCTGTCGGGCGTGATCGCCGGCAACACCGCGCTCTGCACGGTCGGCCGCAGCGGCAACGACCTGCACTACCGCGGCTACGACATCCTCGAGACCGCCGAGCACACGGAGTTCGAGGAGATCGCGTACCTGCTGGTCCACGGCAGCCTGCCGAACGCGGCCGAGCTCGCGACCTACAAGGCGCGGCTCAAGGAGCTGCGCGGGCTGCCGGAGCTCGTGCGCACGGTGCTCGAGCAGCTGCCGGCCGCGACGCACCCGATGGACGTCATGCGCACCGGCGTCTCGGCGCTCGGCTGCGCGCTGCCGGAGCGCGAGCCGCACCCGGCCGAGGGCGCGCGCGAGCTCGCCGACCGCCTGCTGGCGTGCCTCGGCTCGGTGCTCTGCTACTGGCACCACTACAGCCACGCCGGCCGGCGCATCGAGGTCGAGACCGACGATGACTCGATCGGCGGGCACTTCCTGCACCTGCTGCACGGCAAGCCGCCGTCGCGCGAATGGGTGCGGGCGATGCACACCTCGCTCAACCTGTACGCCGAGCACGAGTTCAACGCCAGCACCTTCACGGCGCGCGTCGTGGCCGGCACGGGCTCGGACCTGTACTCGGCGATCACCGCCGCGATCGGTGCGCTGCGCGGCCCCAAGCACGGCGGCGCGAACGAGATGGCCTACGAGATCCAGAGCCGCTACTCGACGCCGGACGAGGCCGAGGCCGACGTGCGCCGCCGGGTCGCGGCCCGGGAAGTCATCATCGGCTTCGGGCACCCGGTCTACACGATCGCCGACCCGCGCAACGAGGTCATCAAGCGGGTCGCGAGGCAGCTGTCGGAGGAGGCCGGCGACACGCGGCTCTACGACATCGCCGCGCGCCTCGAGAGCGTCATGTGGGACGCGAAGAAGATGTTCCCGAACCTCGACTGGTACAGCGCCGTCAGCTACCACCTGATGGGCGTGCCGACCGCGATGTTCACGCCGCTGTTCGTGATCTCGCGCACCAGCGGCTGGGCGGCGCACATCATCGAGCAGCGCGAGGACGGCAAGATCATCCGGCCGAGCGCGAACTACGTGGGACCCGAGCCGCGGCCGTTCGTGCCGCTCGACCGCCGCTACTGACGCCGGCCCGCCGCCGCCGGCCGGGCGCAGGCGCGCGCCCGGCGAGCTCGGCGTCGCGGGCCCTGACAGGGGAGATGCAGTGATGAAGGTGCTGAAGTTCCTCGGGTTGGGTCTGCTGGTCCTCGTGCTGCTCGCGGCCTACCCCGCGTACCGGCTGTGCTTCGGCCACCCGTTCACGATCAACCAGCTGGCCAACCGTCAGGCGCTTGAGTTCATGGCGGACGATCCGGAGCTGTTCACGAGCATCGGCATCATCGACGGCACGATCTTCGACCACCACTCCGACAAGCTGTCCGACGTCGGCGTCGCGAAGCGCGACCGCGACTACGCGACGCTGGCGCGCTTCATCGACCAGGTGAAGCAGTTCGACCGCGGCAGCCTGGACGCGCAGGAGCAGGTCACGTACGACATCCTGCTCGACTTCTACGGCAGCCTGCTCGGCTTCAAGCGCTTCGACTGGCTGTCGTCGTCGGACGGCGCCTACGCCATCGCGCCGATGTGGGGCGCGCAGGTGACGCTGCCGAGCTTCCTGCTCTCGCAGCACGTCGTCAGCAACGACAAGCTGGCTCGCAACTACGTCGCGCGGCTCCGGGCGATGGGCCCGAAGCTCGACGCGCTGACCGGCGAGATGCAGCGGCAGGTGGGCCTCGGCGTCGTGCTGCCGGTCGCGCTGCTCGACAAGGTCGAGGCCGGCATCAAGGACACGACCGACCCGAAGCCGGCCGACAACCCGCTGGTGACGAGCTTCATCGAGCGCATGGGCAAGGTGGCGGCGCTCGATGCCGCGCGCCGGGACGCGCTCGCGAAGGACGCCGCGCAGGCGATCGGCGCTGGCGTGTACCCGGCCTACGCGCGCATGACCGCGGCGCTCGAGGCGATCCGGCCGAAGGCCGAGACGCAGGGCGCGGGTGTCGGGCGCCTGCCGGACGGCGCCGCGTACTACGCGCTGATGCTGAAGCGGTACACGACGACCGACTACACGCCCGAGCAGGTGCACCAGCTCGGCCTCGACGAGGTGGCGAGGGTCAGCGGCGAGCTCGATGCGCTCCTCAGGTCGCAGGGCCGCGCGACCGGCAGCGTCGGCGAGCGGATCAAGGCGCTGCAGGACGACCCGCAGTTCCACGTGGCGCCGGGCGACGAGGGCCGCCAGCAGCTGATCGAGCGCTACCAGAAGATCCTCGACGAGGTCAACGCGCGGATGCCGGAGTACTTCCGCACGGTCCCGGCGGCGCGCCTGCTGGTCAAGCGCGTGCCGGTGTCGGCCGAGAAGGGCTCGGCCGGCGCCTACTACGAGCAGGCGGCGATGGACGGCTCGCGGCCGGGCACCTTCTTCGCGAACCTGCGCGACCCGCAGGAGACCGCCACCTGGTCGATGAAGACGCTCGCGTACCACGAGGGCATCCCGGGCCATCACTTCCAGATCTCGACCGGCCTCGGCCTCAAGGACCTGCCGATCATCCGCCAGCAGACGATCTACTCGGCCTACGCCGAGGGCTGGGCGCTGTACGCCGAGCGCTTCGCGGCCGAGATCGGCATGTACAAGGACGATCCGTTCGGCGACGTCGGCCGGCTGCGCGATGAGCTGTTCCGCGCCGTGCGCCTGGTCGTCGACTCGGGCCTGCACGCGAAGGGCTGGAGCCGCGAGCAGGCGATCAAGTACATGGTCGACACGACCGGCATGCCCTCGACCGAGGTCGTCTCCGAGGTCGAGCGCTACATGGGGCTGCCCGGCCAGGCCTGCGCCTACAAGCTCGGCCAGCTCAAGATCCTGGAGCTGCGCGAGCGCGCCAAGGCGGCGCTCGGCGACAAGTTCAGCATCAAGGACTTCCACGCGGTCGTGCTCGAGAACGGCGGCGTGCCGCTGACGCTGCTCGACTCGCTGGTCGACGCCTGGATCCGGAAGACCAAGGGCTGACGGCCGCCGGGCCGCCGCAACAGGCGGGCCGCGGGCCCGCGAGGACAGAGGCGAAGATGAGCAGCCACGACTACAAGTCCGCCAGCCGGCCGGCGCCCGACCCGATGCTGGTCGCGATCGCCGAGTACGCCGCGAGCGCACGCATCGACAGCGCGCTCGCCTACGAGACCGCGCGCTACTGCCTGATGGATACGCTCGCCTGCGGCTTCCAGGCGCTCGCCTACCCGGCGTGCACGCGCCTGATGGGCCCGGTCGTGCCGGGCGCGACGATGCTGGGCGGTGCGCGCGTGCCGGGCACGAGCTACGAGCTGGACCCGGTGCAGGCCGCGTTCAACATCGGCTGCATGGTCCGCTGGCTCGACTTCAACGACACCTGGCTCGCGGCCGAGTGGGGCCATCCCTCCGACAACCTCGGCGGGATCCTCGCGGGCGCCGACTGGCGCTCGCGCCAGAACCTCGCCGAGGGCCGCGCGCCGCTGAGCGTGCGCGACGTGCTGACGGCGATGATCAAGGCGCACGAGGTGCAGGGCGTCACGGCGCTCGAGAACGCGTTCAACCGGCTCGGGCTCGACCACGTGATCCTCGTCCGCATCGCGAGTACCGCGGTCGTGACCGCGCTCCTCGGTGGCACGAAGGAGCAGGTCGTGAACGCGGTCTCGAACGCCTGGCTCGACGGCGGCGCGCTCAGGACCTACCGGCACGCGCCGAACACCGGCTCGCGCAAGAGCTGGGCGGCGGGCGACGCGACCAGCCGCGCGGTGCGCCACGCGCTGATCGCGCTGAGCGGCGAGATGGGCTACCCGTCGGCGCTGACCGCGCCGAAGTGGGGCTTCTTCGACGTCGTGACCAAGGCCCCGCTCGTCTACAAGCAGGGCTTCGGCAGCTACGTGATGGAGAACGTGCTCTTCAAGATCAGCTACCCGGCCGAGTTCCACGCGCAGACCGCGGTCGAGGCGGCGATGGCGCTGCACGGCGAGGTCAAGGACCGCATCGCCGACATCGAGCGGGTCGTCATCGAGACGCAGGAGCCGGGGGTGCGGATCATCGACAAGACCGGGCCGCTCGCCAATCCCGCCGACCGCGACCACTGCATCCAGTACATGGTCGCGATCCCGCTGATCTTCGGGCGCCTCACGGCCGCCGACTACGAGGACGAGGTCGCGCGCGACCCGCGCGTCGATGCGCTGCGCGCGAAGATGCAGGTGACCGAGAACCCGCTGTTCACGCGCGAGTACTACGAGGCCGACAAGCGCCACATCGGCAACGCCGTGCAGGTGTTCTTCAAGCAGGGCCAGACGCGGCGCGTGCAGGTCGACTTCCCGATCGGCCACCGCAAGCGGCGCGCCGAGGGCATGCCGGTGCTGGTGCGCAAGTTCGAGAGCTCGGTCGCGGCGCACTTTGCGCCGAAGCAGGCCGCCGCCATCGTCAAGCTCTTCCAGGACCCGGCGAAGCTCGACGCGATGCCGGTGCACGAGTTCGTCGCCGCGCTGGTCCGGAACTGAGCATGCGGGTCGGGCTCGCGACGACCGCCGCCGCGCGCGGTCTCGACGAGGACCACGCCCCGCTCGCGCGCGCCTTCGAGAGCCTCGGCCACGAGGCGAGCGCGCCGGACTGGCGGGACCCGGCGGTCGACTGGAGCGGATTCGGGGTCGTGCTGCTGCGCTCGACCTGGGACTACACCGAGGACCTGCCGGCGTTCCTCGCGTGGGCCGAAGGCGTCGCGCGCGTCACGCAGCTCTTCAACCCGATGCCGGTGCTGCGCTGGAGCACCGACAAGCGCTACCTGCTCGACCTCAGCAGCGCCGGCGTGCCGATCGTGCCGTCCTCGATCACGGCGCCGGGCGAGGCGTGGACGGCGCCGGCCGGGCGCGAGTTCGTGATCAAGCCGGCGGTCGGCGCCGGCTCGCGCGGCGCGCGGCGCTTCGACGCGCACGAGCACGAGGCCGGGCTGCGGCACGCACAGCGGCTCAATGCCGAGGGCTACCACGCGCTGACGCAGCCCTACCTGCACTCGGTCGACGACCACGGCGAGACCGCGCTCATGATGTTCGAGGGCGAGTTCAGCCACGCGATCCGCAAGGGCCCGCTGCTGGCGCGCGGCGCCGGCGACGTCGCCGGCCTGTTCGCGAAGGAGACGATCGAGCCGCGCGTGCCGGCCGCCGACGAGCTCGACGTCGCGCGGCGCGCGGTCGCGTCGATCCCGGGCGGGGCGCCGCTGTACGCGCGCGTCGACCTGATCCGCGACACCGAGCACCGGCCGTGCGTGCTCGAGCTCGAGCTCGCCGAGCCCTCGCTGTTCTTCGACTACGCACCCGAGAGCGCGCTCAAGTTCGCGCGCCTCGTGCTGTCGCGGCTGGGGGGCTGAGGTGACGCGCGCCGGCGGCAGCGCGCCGCGCGCGCGGCTCGAGTCGGGCGCGGCGGCGCTCGGGCTCGCGCTCGACGTCGTGCAGGTCGACCAGCTGCTCGGCCTGCTCGACCTCGTCAGCGAGTGGAACGAGAAGTTCAACCTGACCGGGATCACCGAGCCGGCGGCGATGGTCGACAAGCACCTGCTCGACAGCCTGACGGTGCAGCCCTGGGTGCGCGGCCCCTTCGTCACCGACGTCGGCACGGGGGCGGGCTTCCCGGGGCTGCCGCTCGCGGTCGTGAATCCGCAGCTGCGCTTCACGCTGCTCGACTCGACCGGCAAGAAGGTGCGCTTCGTCGAGCTGGCTGCGCGCTCGCTCGGCCTCGATCACGTGACGGCCGTGTGCTCGCGCGCCGAGAACTTCCGGCCGGAGCAGCGCTCGCAGACCGTCGTCGCGCGGGCGCTCGCGCCGGTCGCGACCTTCGTGCGCCAGGCCGGCCACCTGTGCGCGCGGTCGGGCCGGCTGCTCGCGATGAAGGGCCGCGACCCCGCGGCCGAGGTCGCCGAGCTGCCGCCCGGCTGGCGGCTCGCGGGCGTCGAGCGCCTCTCGGTGCCGGGCCTGCCGGACGAGCGCCACCTCGTGATCCTCGAGCCCGCCGGCTGATGGCGACGCCCGCCGCCGCCGCCCTCGCGCCGGCGCCCGGCGAGGCGCGCGCGCTCGTGGCGGGCGTGCACTGGCTGCGCCTGCCGGTGCCGGGCGCGCTCAAGCACATCAACGTGTGGCTGCTCGAGGACGGACCGGGGTTCGTGCTCGTCGACACCGGCATGGACGTGCCGGCCGCCCGCGCCGCGTGGGACGGGCCGCTCGCCGCCTACCTGGACGGCCGGCCGGTCACGCGCATCCTCGTCACGCACCACCACCCGGACCACGCCGGCCTCGCGGCGCTCCTCGCGCGGCGCCACGCGGCACCGGTGCTGATGAGCGCCCGCGAGCTCGCGCTGCTCCGGCGCTTCGCCGACCCGGCCGAGGACCCCTCCGCCGGGCAATGGCGCCTCGCCGCCTTTGCCCGCGACGGGCTGGTGGCGAACGATGAGTCGCGCGCGGCGCTGTCGGGGGCCCTGTACCGCTCGGTGGTCTCGGGCGTGCCGGGCGAGGTCGCGACGCTCGCCGACGGCGCGACGCTCGAGGTCGGCGGCCGCCGCTGGCAGGTGCTCGAGCTCGCCGGGCACACCGACGCGCAGCTCGTGCTGCACGACCCGGTCGCCGGGCTCCTGATCGCCGGCGACCAGGTGCTGCCCCGCATCACGAGCAACGTCGGCATCTATCCCGAACGCGAAGACCCGGACCCGGTCGCCTCGTTTCTCGCCTCGTTCGCGCGCCTCGAGTCGCTCGAGCCCGAGCCGCTCGTGCTGCCGTCCCACGGCGAGGTCTTCCGGGGGCTTAGGGCGCGCCTCGCGCAGCTGCGGGCGCACCACGCGGCGACGCTCGAGCGCATCCAGGGCCTCATCGCGAGCCCGCTCTCGGCCCGCGAGCTCGCCGACCGCCTGTACCGGGCGCCGCTCGAGGGCATCAACCTGACGCTCGCCGTGGGCGAGTCGCTCGCCCACCTCGAGCACCTGGCGCTCCGGGGGCTCATCGAGCGCGAGGAGCCGGTCGGCGGGCCGCGCCGTTACCGGGCGATTGCCGCCGGGCGGGGCTAGCCCCGCGGCGGGTGTTATTCTGGCCGACCTATGCAACGAATCATCGCCGTTGCCAATCAGAAGGGTGGCGTCGGCAAGACCACGACCGCCGTCAACCTCGCTGCGTCGCTCGCGGCGACCAAGCGGCGCGTGCTGCTCGTCGACCTCGACCCGCAGGGCAACGCGACGATGGGCTGCGGGCTCGACAAGAGCGAGGTCGCGCTGACCTCGTGCGAGGTGCTGCTCGGCGAGCGGCCGGCGAACGCGGCGATCCGCCGGGTCGAGCCGGGCGGCTTCGACCTGATCCCCGCGAACCAGGACCTGACCGCGGCCGAGGTGCGAATCCTGACGCTGCTGACCGGCCGCGAGATCAAGCTGAAGCGCGCGCTCGAGCCGCTCCGAAGCCAGTACGACGTGATCCTGGTCGACTGCCCGCCGGCGCTCAACATGCTGACCGTCAACGCGCTGGTCGCGGCCGACTCGGTGCTGATCCCGATGCAGTGCGAGTACTACGCGCTCGAGGGGCTCTCCGCGCTGCTCGCGACCGTCGAGCAGATCCGCGCCGGCATCAACCCGGACCTCAAGATCGAGGGGATCCTCCGCACGATGCACGACCCCCGCAACAACCTCGCGAACGAGGTCAGCGCGCAGCTGATCGAGCACTTCGACGAGCGCGTGTTCCGCACGATCATCCCGCGCAACGTCCGCCTCGCCGAGGCGCCGTCCTTCGGCCGCCCGGCGCTCTACCACGACAAGGATTCGCGCGGCGCGCTGGCCTACCTTGCGCTCGCCGGCGAGATGATCCGCCGCGAGGAGGAGCCGGCGGGCCTCGCCGCCGCCTCGGAGGCCGGCCCATGAGTATCAAGAAGCCGGCCCTCGGCCGCGGGCTGGGCGCCCTGCTCGGCGAGACGACCGCGCGGCAGGTGGCGGCGAGCGCGGCCGCTGCCGCCGCGAAGACCGCGGCAGCGGGCGATGAGCTCGTGCGGCTGCCGCTCGACCTCCTGCAGCGCGGCAAGTACCAGCCGCGGCTCGACATGCGCCCCGAGTCCCTCACGGAACTCGCCGCCTCGATCAAGGCGCAGGGCGTCGTGCAGCCGATCGTCGTGCGCCCGCTCGGCACGCCCGCACCCGGCGCCTCGCAGCGCTACGAGATCATCGCCGGCGAGCGCCGCTGGCGCGCCGCGCAGCAGGCCGGGATCGGCGAGATCCCGGCGATCGTGCGGCGCGTCCCGGACGATGCCGCGGTCGCCATGGCGCTGATCGAGAACATCCAGCGCGAGAACCTGAACCCGCTCGAGGAGGCGCGCGCGCTCGAGCGGCTGGTGTCGGAGTTCGACCTGACGCACCAGGCGGCGGCGGATGCGGTCGGGCGCTCGCGCGCGACGGTCACCAACCTGCTGCGGCTCCTCGAGCTCGCCGACGAGGTCAAGTCGCTGGTCGCCGAGCGCGCGCTCGAGATGGGTCACGCGCGGGCGCTGCTCGCGCTCAGCAATCGCCGTCAGCAGATCGAGGTCGCGAACCTGGTCGCGAAGAAGGAGCTGTCGGTGCGCGAGACCGAGGCGCTGGTCCGCCGCCAGCTGGCACCGGTCAACGGCGCGCCGGCCCCCGCGGCGGCCGTCGACGCCAACGTCCGGCGGCTCGAGACCGAGCTCGGCGAGAAGCTGGGTGCCAAGGTCGCGTTCAAGCAGCAGGCGGGGGGTCGCGGGCAGCTCATCATCAGCTATTCGAGCCTCGATGAACTCGACGGGATCCTCGCGCACATCCACTGAGCGCGGGGCGGCGAAAAAGTAAGTAGATTCACGTAGTTGGGCGCGCGATCCGGCGCCTGACACATTGTTGAAGCACTGCAAAAAGGCCCCTATAATGCGCGCGCTTTGCGGCCCGTGCGCTGAGAGGCGCGCGGCCGGATCGTCACGAGGACGCCACGCCCGCGCGTTGAACCGGACGTGGCTTTTTTGTGGTCGGCGGCTGGGACGCGGGCCGGGCGATGGTCGCGATGGCTTCCAAGAGCCGGTTACTCACGCAGACCGAGGCTGAACGGCGCGCGGCGATGAAGGTGGTCGGGTGGCAGGCCCTGATCACGCTCGCCACCGCCGGGCTCGCGGCGATGATCGGGGGTGCGAGGGCGGGTGGCTCGGCGCTGCTCGGCGGCACGGTGGCGATGGCGGCGACGCTCGTCTTGATCGTCGGGTTGTTCCGGCACCGGGACGGCACGCCGGCGGCGCGGGTTGCGTGGGGATTCTTCGTCGGGTGGGGGCTCAAGGTCGCCCTGACGATCGGGCTGCTGTACGTGGCCTTCCGGTCCCGGAACGTCGTGCCGGTCGCGCTGCTCGCGGGCTACGCGGCGACGTTCGCGGCGTACTGGCTCGCGCCGCGCGGGCCCGTGTCGATCTGGCGTTGATTTTGCGATGCGAGACGGAATCTTAAGGCTGAGGGAGCTTCGGGGACGACGCTGATGGCCGGCACTTCCACCACCGAATACATCCCCCACCACCTCGAGCACCTTCGCTATGACCTCGCGAAGCACGAGTGGGTCCACGGCACGAAGGGCATCGTCAACTTCGACCTGATCAACGTCGACTCGCTGTTCATGGCGGCGGTGCTCGGCGTGCTGTTCCTGACGGTGTTCTACTTCTCGGCGCGCCGCGCGACGGCGGGCGTCCCCGGCAAGTTCCAGGCGCTGATCGAGCTCATCGTCGAGTTCGTCGATGACAGCGTCGCGCAGGTGTTTCACGGCCCGCGCGGCTTCCTGGCGCCGCTCGCCCTCACGATCTTCGTGTGGGTCATCTTCATGAACACGATGGATCTGCTGCCGGTCGACGTGCCGGGCATCGTCGCGGCCGCCGCCGGCCACGGCCACTGGCGCGTGCTGCCGACCGCGGACATCAACACGACCTTCGCGATGAGCCTCAGCGTGTTCGTGCTGATCCTCGGCTTCGCGATCAAGTCGAAGGGCATCGCCGGCTACGGCCACGAGCTCTTCACGGCACCGTTCGGCTCCCATCCGCTGCTGTGGCTGCCGAACTTCGCGCTGAACCTGGTCGAGCTGCTCGCGAAGCCCGTGTCGCTCGCGATGCGACTGTTCGGCAACATGTATGCGGGCGAGCTCGTGTTCATGCTGATCGCGCTGCTCGGCTTCGTCTGGGGTGGGGCGCTCGCCACCGGCGCGCTCGGCGCGAGCGGCATCGGCTTCCTGGCGCAGGTCGTCCTGACCGCCGGCTGGGCGATCTTCCACATCCTGATCATCCTGCTGCAGGCCTTCATTTTCATGGTCCTGACCGTCGTGTACATCTCGATGAGCCAGGAATCACATTGACCGCATCGTGGCTTTCGACTGACTTCTGAGGGAGACGATCATGGAACAGTTCATCGCGCTGATTCAGGCCCACACGGCGCTCGGCATCGGCATCATCATCGGCCTCGGCGCGCTCGGTGCCTGCATCGGCATCGGCATCATGGGCTCGAAGTTCCTCGAGTCGGCGGCGCGCCAGCCCGAGCTCATGGGCCGGCTGCAGGGCAGCATGTTCCTGCTCGCGGGCCTGATCGACGCGGCCTTCCTGATCGGCGTCGCGATCGCGATGTTCTTCGCCTTCGCCAACCCGCTGCTGTCGGCCGTGAAGGGCTGACGGCACTCCAGGCGCAGACGCAGAGCGAGAACCGCCATGCAGATCAACGCGACCCTGTTCGGTCAGGCGATCGCCTTCCTCGTGCTCGTACTGGTCACGTGGAAGTGGATCTGGCCGATCCTGAACAACGCGATCGAGGAGCGGCAGAAGAAGATCGCCGACGGCCTCGCCGCCGCGAACCGCGGCGAGCACGCGCTCGAGGAGGCCAACAAGCAGGCCCTCGACATCGTGCGCGAGGCGCGCGCGAAGGCCGCGCAGATCGTCGACCAGGCGAACCGGCGCGGCGCGGAGGTGGTCGAGGAGGCCCGCGGCGCCGCGCTCAGCGAGGGCGAGCGCCTGATCGGCGTCGCCCGCAACGAGATCGCGAGCGAGACCGCCCGCGCGCGCGGCGAGCTGCGCGCCGAGGTCAGCAAGCTGGCGCTCGCCGGCGCGTCCCGAGTCCTGCAGCGCGAGATCGACGCCAAGGCGCACGCGCAGCTGCTCGACGACCTGTCGGCGCGCATCGCGGCCGGCTGAGGCGCACGCCATGGCCGAAAAAGCGACCATCGCCCGTCCCTACGCCCGCGCCGCGTTTGGCGCCGCGCGCGAGCGCGGCGACTTCGCGGCCTGGTCGGGCGTGCTTGCCGCCGGCGCCGCGGTCGCCGAGGCGCGTGGCGCACGCTCGCTGTTCGGCAACCCGAACGTCAGCGCGCAGGCGCTCGCCGAGCTGATCGCCGGCATCGCTGCCGAGCGCGGCGTGAAGGTCTCGGTCGAGCACCGCAACTTCCTCGCGCTGCTCGCCGAGAACGGCCGGCTCGGTTGCCTGCCGGAACTGGCGGCGCAGTACGAGGCGCTGCGCGCCGAGGTCGAGAACATGATCGACGTCGAGGTCGTGAGCGCGCTGCCGCTCTCGGCGCAGCAGCAGGCGACGCTGTCGGCGGCGCTCGCCAAGCGCTTCAAGCGCCAGGTGCGGATCACCGAGACGGTGGATCCGACGCTGGTCGGCGGTGCGGTCGTGCGCGCCGGTGATCTGGTCATCGACGGTTCACTGAAGGGGCGCCTCGAGCGCCTCGAGCAACAGGTCGCACAGCCCTGAGCCCGGCGCGGCTCGCGGCAACTGGAACACGGTAAGGAAGTCAGCATGTCCATCAAGGCGTCCGAGATCAGCGATCTCATCCAGGCCCGCATCGCGAAGTTCGACGCGGCCGCCGAGGCCAGCAACGTCGGCACCGTGGTCAGCGTGACCGACGGCATCGTCCGCATCCACGGCCTCGCCGACGTCCGCTACGGCGAGATGATCGAGTTCCCGGAGAACACCTTCGGCCTCGCGCTCAACCTCGAGCAGGACTCGGTCGGCGCGGTCGTGCTCGGCGACTACGAGCACATCACCGAGGGCAATCGCGTCAAGACGACCGGTCGCATCCTCGAGGTGCCGGTCGGCCCCGAGATCCTCGGCCGCGTCGTCGACGCACTCGGCAATGCGATCGACGGCAAGGGCCCGATCAAGGCCGCCGCCAAGGCGCCGATCGAGCGCGTGGCGCCCGGCGTGATCTTCCGGCAGAGCGTGTCGCAGCCGGTGCAGACCGGCCTCAAGGCCATCGACTCGATGGTGCCGATCGGCCGTGGCCAGCGCGAGCTGATCATCGGCGACCGCCAGACTGGCAAGACCGCGGTCGCGATCGACACGATCATCAACCAGAAGGGCACCGGCGTTAAGTGCATCTACGTGGCGATCGGCCAGAAGCAGAGCTCGATCGCAAACGTCGTACGCAAGCTCGAGGAGCACGGCGCGATGGCGCACACGATCATCGTGGCCGCGTCAGCGTCGACCCCGGCCGCGATGCAGTACCTCGCGCCCTACTCGGGCTGCGCGATGGGCGAGTACTTCATGGACCAGGGCGAGGACGCCCTGATCATCTACGACGACCTGACCAAGCAGGCCTGGGCCTACCGGCAGATCTCGCTGCTGCTCAGGCGCCCGCCGGGCCGTGAGGCCTACCCGGGCGACGTGTTCTACCTGCACTCGCGCCTGCTCGAGCGCTCGGCGCGAGTGAACCCGGAGTACGTCGAGAAGGCGACGAAGGGCCGCGTCAAGGGCAAGACCGGCTCGCTGACCGGGCTGCCGATCATCGAGACGCAGGCCGGCGACGTGACCGCGTTCGTGCCGACGAACGTGATCTCGATCACCGACGGGCAGATCTTCCTCGAGACCGACCTCTTCAACGCCGGCATCCGCCCGGCCATCAACGCCGGCATCTCGGTGTCGCGCGTCGGTGGTGCGGCCCAGACCGGCATCATCAAGAAGCTCGGCGGCGGCGTGCGCCTCGCGCTGGCGCAGTACCGCGAGCTCGCGGCGTTCTCGCAGTTCGCGTCCGACCTCGACGTGACGACCCGCAAACAGCTCGAGCGCGGCCAGCGCGTCACCGAGCTCATGAAGCAGAAGCAGTACTCGCCGATGTCGGTCGCGGAGATGGCGCTGTCGCTGTACGCGGTCAACGGCGGCCACTTCGACAAGGTCCAGAAGGAGAAGACGGTCGCGGCCGAGGCGGCCCTGCTGGCCTTCGCGAAGACCAACGCGGCGGCGCTCCTCAAGCAGATCAACGACAAGCCGGAACTCTCGAAGGACGTCGACGCAGCGCTGAAGAAGCTCTGCGAGGACTTCTTCTCGACGGCGAGCTTCTGAGCAGGCAGTCCCGGGAACGACCATGGCCGGCGCCAAAGAAATCCGCACCAAGATCGCGAGCATCAAGAGCACGCAGAAGATCACCAAGGCCATGGAAATGGTCGCGGCGAGCAAGATGCGCAAGGCCCAGGAGCGGATGCGCGCGGCGCGGCCCTATGCCGAGAAGATCCGCAACGTCGTCGGACACCTCCGGATCGCGAACCCCGACTACCGGCACCCGTACCTGACCGAGCGGCCGGCGAAGGCCGTCGGCTTCGTGATCATCTCGACGGACCGCGGCCTGTGCGGCGCGCTGAACGTCAACGTGTTCAAGCAGGCGCTCGGCGCGATCAAGGAATGGCAGGCGAAGGGTGCCGAGGTGCAGCTGTGCGTTGTGGGCTCCAAGGCGCTGCAGTTCTTCAGGCGCCTGCAGCTGCCGATCGCCGCGAGCGTCACGCACCTCGGTGACAAGCCGCACGTGGCCGACTTCATCGGGGCGGTCAAGGTGATGCTCGACGCCTACACGGCGGGCAGCATCGACCGGCTGTTCCTGCTGAACGCCGAGTTCGTCAACACGATGAGCCAGCGCCCGAGCGTGCGCCAGCTGCTGCCGGCGGAGCCCGTCAAGAGCGCCGAGCTGCAGGAGCTGTGGGATTACATCTACGAGCCGTCGGCCGCCGAGCTGCTCGAGAGCTTCATGACCCGCTACATCGAGTCGCAGGTCTACCAGGGCGCCGTCGAGAACGTCGCTTGCGAGATGGCCGCGCGCATGGTCGCGATGAAGAGCGCGACCGACAACGCCGGCAAGCTGATCGACGAGCTGCAGCTGATCTACAACAAGGCGCGGCAGGCGGCGATCACCAAGGAAATTTCCGAGATCGTCGGCGGCGCCGCCGCCGTTTGATAAAAGGTTCTACGCTATGAGCACGCCCACCACCCCCGTGTCCGGCAAGATCGTGCAGATCATCGGCGCCGTCATCGACGTCGAGTTCCCGCGCGAGTCGATCCCCAAGGTCTACGAGGCGCTAAAGCTCGAGGACAGCGGCCGCGAGCTGACGCTTGAGGTGCAGCAGCAGCTCGGCGACGGCGTCGTGCGCTGCATCGCGATGGGAGTCTCCGAGGGCTTGAAGCGCGGCATCAGCGTGCGCTCGACCGGCAAGGGCATCGCGGTGCCGGTCGGCAACGGGACGCTCGGCCGCATCATGGACGTGCTCGGGCACCCGCAGGACGAGAAGGGGCCCGTCGCCGCCAAGGAGTACTGGGAAATCCACCGCCCGGCGCCGTCGTACGACGACCAGGCGGGCGGCCAGGACCTGCTCGAGACCGGCATCAAGGTCATCGACCTGCTGGTGCCGTTCGCGAAGGGCGGCAAGATCGGCCTGTTCGGCGGCGCCGGCGTCGGCAAGACCGTCAACATGCTCGAGCTCATCAACAACATCGCCAAGGCCCACTCCGGCCTGAGCGTGTTCGCGGGCGTCGGCGAGCGCACCCGCGAGGGCAACGACTTCTACCACGAGATGGCGGAGTCCGGCGTCATCGACCTCAAGAACCTCGAGAACTCGAAGGTCGCGATGGTCTACGGGCAGATGAACGAGCCGCCGGGCAACCGCCTGCGCGTCGCGCTCACGGGCCTGACGATGGCCGAGTACTTCCGCGACGAGAAGCAGGCCTCCGGCAAGGGCCGCGACGTGCTGCTGTTCATCGACAACATCTACCGCTACACGCTCGCCGGCACCGAGGTCTCGGCGCTGCTCGGCCGCATGCCCTCGGCGGTCGGCTACCAGCCGACGCTCGCGGAGGAGATGGGTGTCCTGCAGGAGCGCATCACGTCGACGAAGACGGGCTCCATCACCTCGATCCAGGCCGTGTACGTGCCGGCCGACGACCTGACGGACCCCTCGCCGGCGACGACCTTCGCGCATCTCGATGCGACCGTCGTGCTGTCGCGCCAGATCGCGGCGCTCGGCATCTACCCGGCGGTCGACCCGCTCGACTCGACCTCGCGCCAGCTCGACCCGCTCGTCATCGGCGAGGAGCACTACAACACCGCCCGCGGCGTGCAGGCGATCCTGCAGCGCTACAAGGAGCTGCAGGACATCATCGCGATCCTCGGCATGGACGAGCTGTCGGCAGAGGACAAGCTGACCGTGTCGCGCGCCCGCAAGATCCAGCGCTTCCTGTCGCAGCCGTTCCACGTCGCGGAAGTCTTCACCGGCCAGAAGGGCAAGTACGTGTCGCTGAAGGACACGATCCGCGGCTTCAAGGCGATCATCGCCGGTGAGTACGACAACCTCCCGGAGGCGGCCTTCTACATGGTCGGCGCCATCGAGGAAGCCGCCGAGAAGGCGAAGACGCTCGTCTGAGCTCGGGCACGCGAGGAACCTCCATGGCCGGCACCATCAACGTCGACATCGTCAGCGCCGAGGGCGAGATCTACTCGGGCGTCGCGGCCATGGTGTTCGTGCCGGCGACCCAGGGCGAGCTCGGCATCGCGCCGCGGCACGCACCGCTGCTGACCACGCTGAAGGCCGGTGAGGTCAGGGTGCAGGACCCGAGCGGCGAGGAGCACGCGTTCTACGTCGGCGGCGGCGCCCTCGAGATCCAGCCGCAGCGGGTCACGGTGCTCGCGGACACGGCGCTGCGCGCGCGCGACCTCGACGAGGCAGCCGCGCTCGCCGCCCGGCAGCGCGCCGAGCAGGCGCTCGCCGAGAAGCGCGACGCGAAGAGCATCGCCGAAGCCGAGGCGGAGCTGCTCAGGGCCGCGGCGCAGATCCGCATGCTCGAGCGCCTGCGCAAGCTGAAGCGGTAGGAATGCCGCCCGCCGGCGGTTGCCAAGCGCCGGCCGCTCCGCCACCATGCGCGACGCCGATCGAGGATCGCGTCGCATGAGTTCAGGCGGTCAATCTCCCGAGACGCCTGCCGCGGCGGCCACCAGCGGCGAAGCCGAGCGCGCCGCGCCGGGCGTCTTCGTCAGCCACGCCTCCGCCGACCGCGCGTTCGCCGAGGCCCTCGCGTCCTACCTCGAGGTGCGCGGCATCCGCTGCTGGATTGCGCCGCGCGACGTCGCGCCAGGCGCGCTGTACGCGGAGGCGATCGTCAACGCGATCAGCGAGGCACCCGCGCTCGTGCTGGTGCTGTCGGAAAGCTCGGTCGCCTCGGCCCATGTCGGCAAGGAACTCGAGCGCGCCTCCTCCAAGCGGCGGCCAATCTTCGCCATCCGCCTCGACCAGGCGCAGCTGACGCCGGCCTTCGAATACTTCCTGTCCGAGTCGCAGTGGATCGAGGTCCCGGCGCTCGGGCGGGAAGCCGCGTTCGCGAGGCTCGCCGACGCGCTCAGGCGCCCCGGCGCGGCGCCGGCGGGCGCGGCCTCGCCGCGCGCCGTCCCGCCCGCGGTGGCGCGCTCGCGGCTCGGCCTGATCCTCGCGCTGCTCGCGGTGCTGGCGCTCGTCGGCGCAAGCGCATTCATCTTCTGGCGTGCACGCCAGCCGGCGCCGGCCGCCAGTGCCGCCGACCTGCACTCGATCGCGGTGCTGCCATTCGCGGACCTGAGCCAGGCGCGCGACCAGGAATACTTCGCCGACGGCATGGCCGAGGAAATCCTCGACCTGCTCGCCAAGATCCCGTCCCTGAAGGTCATCGCGCGCAGTTCCTCGTTCCAGTTCAAGGGCAAGGCCGAGGACGCGCGCGTCGTCGGCGAGCGGCTCGGCGTCGCGACGCTGCTCGAAGGCAGCGTCCGAAAGGCCGGTGACCGCCTGCGCATCACCGCGCAGCTGATCCGCGCGGCCGACGGCTCGCACCTGTGGTCCGACACCTACGATCGCGACGTCAGCGATGTCTTCCGCACGCAGGACGAGATCGCAGGGGCCGTGGTGCGCGCTCTCAAGCTCTCGCTGCTCGGCGTGCCGGCACGACGCGCGGCACCGACCTCGAACACCAACGCCTACGCCCTGTACCTGCAGGGCATGGAACGCTGGAGGCGCTACACGGCCGAAGACTCGAAGACCGCGGTGGAGCTGTTCAAGGGCGCGACCCGGCTCGACCCGAACTTCGCCACCGCCTGGGCCGCGCTCGCCGGCGCGTACGGCGACCAGGCGGTGTTCGGCGAGGTCTGGGGGACGCCGGAGGTGGTCCACCGGCTGATCCAGGATGCGGCCGATCGCGCGATCGCGCTCGACCCGAAGCTGCCGGTCGCGCACCTCGCGCTCGCCAATCTCGCGTTCGTCGACTTCGACATCGAGCGGTCGGAGCGCGAGACCCGCATCGCGCTCGAGCTCGAGCCCGGCGACGTTCCGGCGCTCACCGTCAGCGTCTACGCGTCGATCGCGCAGTGCCGGCTGGACGAGGCGACGGACAACGCCCGCAAGGTGATCGAGCGCGACCCGCTCATCGCCGACGCCTATCGCGGGCTCGCGACCGCGCTGTGGTTCGGGGGCCACCCGCGCGAGGCCGAGGCCGAGTACCGCCGGGTGCTGGCGTTCCTGCCGGACGCCGAGGGCTTCCACTACCGCCTCGCGCAGGTGCTCATCGCCGACGGCCAGCCGCAGGACGCCCTGCACGAGCTGGCGGTGGAGCGCTCGACGGCCTGGCAGCACGTGGGCCGCGCGATGGCCTTCGATGCGCTGAAGCGGCGCGCGGACGCCGACCGGGAGATCCAGGCGCTCGTGGCGATGAACGGCCTGTGGGATTACCAGCTCGCGCAGATCCACGCGATGCGCGGCGACCGCGAGCGCGCGATCCACTGGCTCGAATCCGCCTACGCGCACCACGATCCGGGCCTGATCAACTACCTGCGCTGCGACCCGACGCTCGCCTCGCTGCGCGATGAGCCCCGCTACCGGGCGCTGCTCGCGAAGCTGTTCCCGGCAACCTGAGAGGCGCGCGCGCTCAGCGCGACCGCCGCCCGGCGAGCGCGCGCAGGCCGCCGGCCATGAACGGCGCGAAGCGCGTGTGCACGGCATCCATGTCGCTCGAGCGGCACAGGCGCTTCGACAGCTTGTCGAGTCGCCCGGTCTCGGCGAAGGTCAGAGTCAGCGCGCCCGTGAGGAAGTGGTACCCCCAGTAGACGTCGCGGACGTCGGCGCCCGGCAGCGCCTCGAGCAGCACCTCGACGAACTTGTGCACAACCGGGTCGAAGTGCCGCGTCATCAGCACCGACAGCTCCGGCGAGTTGTTGACCTGGGCGATCAGCGCAAAGTAGGCCTTCCAGCCGCGCCCGCCGCGCGCCGAGCGCTGGATGAGCGGCTCCATGAACGCATTGACGACGTCCGTGAGCTCGGGCGGCGGGCCGCGAGGCGCGCGCACCGCCTCGAGTCGATCGAGGCGCTCGCGGTTGATGACCTCGGCGCGGCGTTCGAAGACCGCGGTCAGGAGCGCGCGCTTGTTGCCGAAGTGGTAATTCACCAGCGCGACGTCGACCTTGGCGGCTTCGGTGATGTCGCGCACCGAGACGCCGTGGTACCCACGCTTCGCGAATAGGCGCTCGGCCGCATCCAGCAGCCGCTCCTTGGCGGGTCGTCCGGTCTTCCTGGCGGCCATCGGGTAGTGCGGCGCAGCAAAAGGCGCTGCGATTGTCCCGCATCTCCGGCCATCCCCGCAACACGCTTGCATTGCGCGCCGCGACGCGCCTAGTATTCAACGAACGTTCAATGAACACTCAACGATCATTGAACATGATGCGCCGCACGCGGCGATTGCAGGGGGTCCCAGTGAACACTCACACTCGAGTGGCGCGCCTGCGTGGCGCGCCCGCCATTGTCCCGGTGCTTGGCCTCGCGCTGCTCGCCGGTCCCTCACCCGCCGGAGCGCAGACCGCGCCCGGCGCCGCGCCCTCCGACGCGGGCACGCTCGAGACGGTCGTCGTGACCGCCCGGCGCCGCGCGGAGGACCTGCAGAGCGTTCCGGTCGCGGTCACGGCGATCACGGCCGATGCCATCACCGCGCGCGACCTCACCTCGCTGGCGGACCTCGGCGCGTTCGTGCCGAACATGAAGATCTCCGCGGACCGCGCCACGAGCAGCACGATCAACGTCTACATCCGCGGCGTCGGCCAGAGCGACCCGCTGTGGGGCTTCGAGCCGGGCGTCGGCGTGTACATCGACGACGTCTACATGGCGCGTCCGCAGACCGCGCTGCTCGACGTGATCGATGCCGATCGCATCGAGGTGCTGCGCGGGCCGCAGGGCACCCTGTACGGCAAGAACACGATCGCCGGCGCGATCAAGTACGTCAGCCACGACATCGCAGGGCCGGCGAGCCTGACGCTGTCTGAGACGCTCGGCACCTACGGCGAGCACGACTCGAAGCTCAACTTCTCGACGCCGATCGTGACCGACCATGTCTACTTCGGCGTCGCGCTCGCCGACCTGCAACGCTCAGGGTTCGGCAACGTCGTCGCCCAGGCCGGCGCCCCCGCGAGCCCCTACAACTCGATCGGCCAGGACGTTTCGAACAAGAACGTGCTGGCCGGCCGGGCGAACCTGACCATCATGTGGGGCGAGAGCTCGAAGCTGCGCCTGGTCGCGGACGACACGCTCGACAACTCGAACGCGGCGGGTGGCCAGCGGCTGAATGCCTACCTGGCGCCGCAGCTGTCGAATCCGTTCGATACGCGCACCGACATGCCGGTCACCAACGACTTCGCGCACCGCAGCAACGTGTCGGCGACGTACACGCAGAACCTGACCCCGGAGCTCGGGCTCAAGCTGGTGGCCGCCTACGGCGAGGGCCACGCGCAGCAGTTCATCGACTTCGAGGAACTCGACCAGAACCTGTTCCAGGTGCCCGGGCACTACATGGATCACCAGGGCTCGGGCGAGGCGCAGCTCACGTTCACCAATGACCTGGTCAAGGCGGTCGGCGGCGTGTTCTACATGAACAGCACCGCCTGCGGCGACTACAACGCCTCGGTCGGCATCCTCGCCGCGCCGCCGCCGTACGGCGACGGCATCTACCTGACCTCGCTGGTGCAGGGCTGCGTGAACACGAAGAGCACCGCCGTCTACGCCGACACGGCGTGGAAGCTGGCCGAGCGGCTCAACATCGACGCCGGCGTGCGCTGGAACCAGGACCAGAAGTCCGCGACCGTCTATCAGGCCCAGTACGCGAGCCTGTCGCCCACACAGCTGCTGCCGAACGAGCAGTTCTTCAATGCGATGAACCCGCCGGCGGGCTTCTTCCTGTTTCCGAACGCCGCGCTCGGCGTGCTGACGAACTACACCGGCAGCCGCACCTTCTCGAACGTCTCGCCACGCCTCGGGCTGGACTACCACCTGACCGACCACGTGATGGCCTACGTCTCGTACAGCAAGGGCTTCAAGAGCGGTGGCTTCGACATGCGCGGCAACGCGCTCGTCTACCCGCAGACCAAGAACGGCTACAACTCCGAGACCGCCGACAACTACGAGGCGGGCATCAAGTCGACGCTGTTCGACGACCGCCTGCTGCTCAACCTGACGGTCTTCTACGATCCGTACACCGACGCGCAGATCGGCGTGCAGCAGTTCGTCGGCACCGAGAACGTCACCGCGGTGTTGAATGCCGGCAAGCAGATGAACCAGGGGGCGGAAATCGAGGCGGCGTGGCGCCCGGTCCGCGACTTCGTGTTCGGCCTGAACGTCGGCTACCTCGACTCCTACTACCAGGACTACATCGTCGGCTGCACGGCGCTGACGCCGGGCTGCTCGGCGAACTCGACCATCAACCTGGCAAGCGAGAACCGCCCGATCAACGCACCCGCATGGACGGTCGCCGGCAATGCCAGCTACACGCTGCAGCTCGGCGCCGGCTCGCTCGCACTGCGCGCTGGCTACGACTGGCGCAGCTTCATCAAGGTCGCGAACACGACGCCGAGCGTCACCGACCAGCCCGCCTACGGCCTGCTCGGCGCCGGCGTCGCGTATACGACCGCCGACAAGTCGTGGCGCTTTGCGCTCGACGGCAAAAACCTGACCAACAAGTACTACCGCGTCGCCGGCTACGACTTCGGCGACCCGCCGATCTCGGCCGCGAATCTCGTCGGCGGCGTCAGCCAGATCGGCTTCTACGGCCCGCCGCGCACCGTCACGCTGAACGCGACGTACCATTTCTAAGGCCATAGCGCCCCGCCCGCCGTGGCCATGCGCCGCGGCGGGCAGGTGCGCTAGCCGCCGATGGCCTGGTTCCACGCGCCTGTCCCGCTGCTGCCCGACCTGATCGCCGCCAACGCCCGCTGGCGCGCCGGGCAGGCGGCGCTCGTCGACGGCGACGCGGCACTCAGCTGGAGCGAGCTCGACGACCGCACCGCGCGCCTCGCGAACGCGCTGGCCGCGCTCGGGGTCCTGCCGAGACAGCGCATCGCCGTGCTGATGGATACGCGCCTCGAGACGGCCGTGACGCTGTTCGGCATCGTGCGCGCCGGTGCGGTCGCGGTCCCGCTCAACGTGTCGATCAGCGACGAGGCGGTCGCCGCGATGTGCGAGGACGCCGCGTGCGTCGCGGTGTTCGCGTCCGGGGCCCACGTCGCGCGGCTCGAGGCGCTGCGGGTGCGCGGCGCGCTCGGCGCCCGGCACTTCATCGCCTGCGAGGCGCCGGCCGGCCCGTGGCGGGACCTCGCGGCGCTGCTCGCTGCGGCGAGCGCGGCCGAGCCCGCGATCGCGCTCGCACCCGACGACGAGTGCAACGTGATCTACAGCTCAGGCACGACGGCGCTGCCGAAGGGCATCGTGCACACGCATGCCTGCCGAATGCACTGGGCGTTCGACTGCGCGCTGGCGCTGCGTTACCGCGGCGGCTGCCGCACACTGTGCACGCTCGGTCTTTTCTCGAACATCACGTGGGTCGCGATGCTCGCGACGATGCTGGTCGGCGGCACGATCGTGCTGCAACGCCGGTTCGAACCGGCGGCAACGCTTGGGCTCATCGAGCGCGAGCGCATCACCCACGGGGCCTTCGTGCCGGTGCAGCTGGAGCGGCTGCTCGCGGCACCCGAGCGGGCCCGGTACCGCGTGACGAGCCTCGAAACGCTCATGTGCTGCGGCTCGCCGCTCGACCCGGCCGTGAAGCGCGGCTTCGTCGAGGCCTTCGGCTGCTCGCTGATCGAGCTCTACGGCCTGACCGAGGGGATCTTCACGATCCTCGAGCCCGAGGACTTCGAGCGCAAGCTGAACTCGGTCGGCAAGCCCGTGCTCGGCACCGAGATCCGCATCCTCGGCGACGACGATCGCGAGCTGGCGCGCGGTGCGGTTGGCGAGATCGTCGGTCGTGGTCGCATCGTCATGGCCGGCTACCATGCGCGCGACGACGCCAACCTTGAGGCTACCTGGATCGATGAGCGTGGTCGCCAGTGGCTCAGGACCGGTGATCTCGGCCGGCTCGACGAGGAGGGCTTCCTGTACATCGTCGACCGGAAGAAGGACATGATCCTCTCCGGCGGGCAGAATGTGTTCCCGGCGGACATCGAGGCCATCGTGCGCGCGCATCCGTCGGTCGCCGACGTCGCGGTGGTCGGGGTGCCGAGCGTGAAGTGGGGCGAGACGCCGGTCGCGGTGGTCGTGCCGCGCGATGGCGCGCCGCTGGACGCTGCCGCGCTGCTGGCGTGGACGAATGCGCGGGTCGGCAAGCAGCAGCGGCTCGAGCGGGTCGTCTGCCGGTCGGAGCTGCCGCGCAACCCGAACGGCAAGGTGCTCAAGCGGGAGCTCCGGCGCGAGCTCAGCGGGGGAGGGGTCGAGTGACCGAGAAGACCGGCTACCGGGAGCAGTGGCGGACCTCCTCCGACGGACTCGCGCTGTACGCACGTCTGTACGATCAGGCGGGCCCCGATGCGCCGTTCGTGATGTGCCTGCCGGGGCTCACGCGCAATAGCCGCGACTTCGAGGCGCTGGCACCGCACCTCGCGCGACATTATCGCGTGCTGTGCCCGGATCTGCGCGGGCGCGGCCGGTCGGCCCGCGACCCGAACTGGAAGAACTACCACGTCGGCACTTACCTGACGGACCTCGTTGCGCTGCTGACGGAGCTGCACGTCGAGCGCCTCGCCATTGTCGGAACCTCGCTCGGCGGGCTGCTCGGCATGCTGCTGCCGTCGGTGAAGCCCGGCCTGCTCGCGGGCCTCGTGCTCAACGACATCGGCCCCGAGATCGACCCGGCGGGCGCGGAGCGGATCCGAACCTACACCGGCACCCTACCGGCCGTCGGCAGCTGGGACGGGGCCGTCGCGCAGCTCAAGTCCGTCTACGGCCTTGCGTGGCGCGGGCTCGATGACGCCACCTGGCGCAGGCTGGCGCCGCGCAGCTATCGCGAGGACGCGGGCGGCACGCCCGTGCTCGACATGGATCCGATGATCGGCGAGGCGGTGCGCGCCGCGCCCGCCACAGCCGGCGACCTGTGGCCGGTGTTCGCCTCGCTGCGCGAGATCCCGATGCTGGTCCTGCGCGGCGAGCTCTCCGACATCCTGAGCGCCGCGACGGTCGCACGCATGCAGCGCGAGCACCCGCTCCTGCGCGCGGTCGGCGTCGCCAACCGCGGCCATGTGCCGCTGCTCGATGAACCGGAGGCGCTCGGCGCGATCGACGACTTCCTCGCCGCGCTGCGCTTCTGATCGACGCCCGCCGGGTGCTAGGGTGGCCCGGCCGGGCGACCCGCCCGGGACGGGAGGCGCGGATGCTGGGCAACGGGCGGTCGATCGCGGTGGGCGCACTGCTGCTCTTGGCCGTCGTCGCGCGTGCGAGCGATCCGGCGCCTGCCGAACCCGCGCTGACCGACGCCCAGCGCGAGATCAGCCGCGAGGCGAGCGGCTACTTCGAGCGTGGCAACGTCGTCGCGGCACTGCCGCTCTACGAGCGGCTCGCGACCGAGCAGCCGCAGAGCGCGTTGTTCGCCGAGCGCCACGCCTGGTGCCTGCTGGTCAAGTTCGAGAACCTGCCGACGGGCGATGAGCGCACGGCGGCGATCGACGACGCGCGGCGCGAAGCCAACCGCGCCCGGGCGCTCGGCGATCGCAGCGACCTGCTGAACGTGCTGTTCGAGCGCATCGGCCAGCCGTCCGCGGTCGAGAACAAGGCCAGCGCGCGCATGGCGGAGGCCGAGGCCGCATTCGCGCGCGGCGAGCACGACAAGGCGCTTGCCGCCTACCTCGAGATCGCGGCCAGCGACCCGCACGACTACCAGGCGCACCTGTTCGCCGGCGACGCCTACTTCGCCAAGCACGACTGGCAGCAGGCCGGGATCTGGTTCCAGAAGGCGATTGACATCGACCCGGATGTCGAGACCGCCTACCGCTATTGGGGCGACGCGCTGTCGCGCAGCGGCCATCCCGACGAGGCGCTCAGCAAGTATCTCGACGGCATCCTCGCCGATCCCTACACGGTCCGCAGCTTCAACGGCCTCCGGCAGTGGGCCAAGGCCAACGGCGCGACGCTGAAGGGCCCGACCATTTCGACCCCTCCGGTCCCGGAGGGCGACCGGCCCGACGCCGGCAAGGGGAGCATCAGCGTCTCGGCCGACATGCTGAAGGCGCCGCCCAAGGTGGCTGCGGCGTGGCTCGTCTACCTGGCGAACCGCGCGCAGTGGCGCTCGGGCCGGTTCGCCGAGCGTTTCCCGGGCGAGGCGTCGTATCGCCACTCGCTGGCCGAGGAGGCCGAATCGCTCACGCTCGCCTACCAGATGCTGGCGTCCGACGCGCCGTCCGGTGGCACGCCGGACCCCGGCGTCGCGGATCTCCTGCGGCTCGGTCAGGACGGGCTCATCGAGGCGTACGTGCTGCTCGGCGCGCCCGATGCGGGGATCTCCCGTGACTACCGCGCCTACCGCGACGCGCATCGCGACGCACTGCGTCGCTACCTCACGAGCTACGTCGTGCACACCGCATCGCGGTGACGCGCGGGCGACCGCCCGCTCAGCGTCCCGGCGACAGGTAGGTGGCGAGCCAGCGCGCGACCTCGTCGTAGAAGAACTTGCTGTCCTCGCCGCGCAGGATCCAGTGGTTCTCCTCGGGCCACACGATCAGCCGGCTCGGCACCTGCTGGCGCTGCAGCGCCGTCCAGTACTCGAGCGCGTTGTTGAGCGGCACGCGGAAGTCGTGCTCGCCGACGCTGACCAGTACCGGCGTCCTGAACTTCGCGGCGTAGTGGATCGGGCTCTGCGTTCGCCACAGCGGCGCGTTCTCCCACGGCGGGGAACCGATCATGACCTCGCGGTGGTAGACGGCATCGCTCGTGCCCCACTGCGCCTCGAGGTTCACGAGGCCGGCGTGGCTGACGAGGCACCGGTAGCGCGTCGTCGACGCCTGCATCCAGTTCGCGAGGTGCCCGCCGTAGCTCGCGCCCGCGGCGCACTGGCGCGAGCCGTCGATGAACGGGTAGCGGCGGATGGCCTCGTCGGCCGCGGCGTTGATCTCCTCGGCCGGGCCGGCGAGCGGATCGCCGTCGATGGCCTGCGCGAAGCGCTCGCCGTAGCCGGGCGAGCCCGAGTAGTCGGTCGTCACGATCACGTAGCCCGGCGCCGCGAGCAGGTGGTAGTTCCAGCGGATGCCGAACGCGTCCTTGTTCATGACGGCCGGCCCGCCGTGCAGGATCACGAGCAGCGGGTACTTCTTGCCCGGGTCGAAGGCCGGCGGCTTGATGAGGAAGCTGTGGATGTCGCGGCCGCGCTTCGACTTGAACGTGAAGTGCTCGACCGGCAGCCAGTCGATCGCGGCGGCGCGCTCGGTGTTGAAGTGCGTCAGCAGCGTATGGCCGCCGGCCGCGTCGACGCGCACGATCTCGGGCGGGTTGGTCGTGCTCTCCCAGCGCGCAACCATCGCCGGCTGCGGGGCCCGGCTCGCGACCGCGAGCCCGGCGTAGGCACCGCGATCGCGCGGGCCGGCTTCGCGCGCCTCGCCGCCGGGCGGCACGACGTACAGCCGCGTCAGGCCCCAGTCGTCGGCGAGGTAATAAAGAGTGCCGTCCGCGGCGATCCCGAAGGCCCCCGTGGAGCGGTCGACGGCGAGCGTACGGTCCTTCGGCGCGCCGACGCGAATCCCGTAGAGCGCGCCCGCCGCGGCGGTCGAGTCCGCGAGCGGATCGCCGCCGGAGCCCGCGGATGCCGGCGTGCCCGGCGCCCAGCTGAGCGCGGCGATCCGCGTCGAGTTGTACGTGTGGCGCGTGCGCGGCGCGCGGCTCGCGTACAGCGTCGCGCCGTCCGGCGCGAAGCTCGGGTCGCCCCAGTCATCGCCGCCCGTCGTCAGGCGCACGGCCTCGCCGCCGGCGGCCGGCACGTACCAGAGCTGCGCGCTCGTAAAGTCGCGCGCGGCGCGATCGCGGTCGATGCTGGCCGCGAGCACGAGGCCGCCGCCGTCCGGCGTCCACGCGTGATCGAGCGTCGTGCCCTCGTCGGTTAGGCCGCCCGCGTAGCCCGGTGCCGCGGCCAGGCGCGTGCCGGCGAGCAGGTCGTGCGCCGCGGAGCCGGGCTCCAGCGACTGCACGAACAGGTGCGGGCGGCGCTCGTCGAGCCAGCGGTCCCAGTGGCGCACCGGGAAACCGTCGTAGACGCGCGCCTGGTACTTGCGCTCGGCGCGCTCCTTCGCGAGCCTGCGGTTGTCGGCGTCGTCCTTCGCGCCGGGCCAGACTTCGGACACGAACGCGATCCGGCCGCAGTCCGGCGAGAACACGGCACCGAAGGCGCCGAGCGCGGCGTTCGTGACCCTGAGCGCCTCGCCGCCGGCGGCGAGGTCGAGCACGTAGACCTGCGACTCCGTGTCGCCGTCGCGCTTCGCGCTGAACGCGAGCCGGTGGCTGTCGGCGCACCACGCGAGCCCGGTCTCCGGGCCCTTGCCGTCGGTCAGCCGCCGCGGCGGCTGGCTGCCGTCGGTGGGCACGAGCCACAGGTGCGCGCTCTGGTCCTTGCGATCGTAGGCTGGCTCGGTGACGCTGAACGCCGCGTACCGGCCGTCGGGGCTCACGACCGGCGCGCCGACCCGTTTCATCAGCCACACGTCCGCGTGCGTGATCGCGTGGCGCGCCTCATCGGCGGGCGAGGGCGCTGCCGCGAGCAGGCCCGCGATCGACAGGCTTGTGAGTACCGCACGCATGGTCTCGTCCTTCCGGTAGCGGCGCGGCCGGCGCCGGAGGCCGACGATACCGGAACCCCGGCCGACCCGGGCGCGTCGGCACCGCCCCGGGGCCGGCGTGCGACAATGGCGCCTCCCCGTCCGCGGATCCCGCCATGCCGTTGAGCGTCGTGATCCTGGCCGCCGGCCAGGGCAAGAGAATGCTGAGCGACCGCGCCAAGGTCCTGCAGCCGCTGGCCGGCCGGCCGCTGCTGGCGCACGTGCTCGACACCGCCGCCGCGCTGGGTGCCGCCGGCGTGCATGTCGTCTACGGCCACGGCGGCGATGAGGTGCGCGCGGCGTTCGCGGGCCGGCCGCTCGAATGGGCGCTGCAGGCCGAGCAGCGCGGCACGGGCCATGCGGTGCGGCAGGCGCTGCCGGCGATCCCGGACGAGCACCAGGTACTGGTGCTGTACGGCGACGTGCCGCTGATCCGCGTCGCGACGCTCGAGGCGCTCGTTGAACGCGCGGCGCCTGACCGCCTCGTGCTGCTGTCGGTGCTGCTCGAGGACCCCGCGGGCTACGGCCGCGTGCTGCGCGACAAGGCCGGCAGCGTCTACCGGATCGTCGAGCAAAAGGATGCGACCAAGAAGGAGCTGCAGGTCCGCGAGGCGAACACGGGCGTGCTGGTCGCGAGCGCGAAGGCGCTCAAGGACTGGCTCGCGCGCGTCGGCAACGACAACGCGCAGGGCGAGTACTACCTGACCGACGTCGTGACGCTTGCCGTCAAGGACGGCTTCGCGGTCGAGGCGGTCGTCGCGCCGAGCGCGGCCGAGGTGCTCGGCGTCAACGACCGCGAGCAGCTCGCCGCACTCGAGGCGGAGCTGCGCTGGCAGCGCGCGCAGTCGCTGATGCGGGCCGGCGTCACGCTGATCGACCCCGCCCGCCTCGACGTGCGCGGCAGCGTCACGAGCGGGCGCGACGTCGTGCTCGACGTCAACGTCGTGCTCGAGGGCGCGGTGCGGCTCGGCGATCGCGTGCGCATCGGTGCCGGCTGCGTGCTGCGCGACGTCACGATCGGCGCCGACACGGTCGTGCACCCGCAGAGCGTGCTCGATGGCGCCGAGATCGGCGAGCGCTGCGTGCTCGGACCCTTCGCTCGCGTCCGCCCCGGCACGCGGCTCGCCGCCGATGCGCACGTCGGCAACTTCGTCGAGCTCAAGAACGCCGTGCTCGGCGCCGGCAGCAAGGCCAACCATCTGAGCTACCTCGGCGATGCGACGGTCGGTGCGCGCGTCAACGTCGGCGCCGGCACGATCACCTGCAACTACGACGGCGTGAACAAGTGGCCGACGACCATCGAGGACGGCGCCTTCATCGGCTCGGGCTCGATGCTGGTCGCGCCGGTCTCGATCGGCGCCGGCGCGACGATCGGCGCCGGCTCGACCGTGACCAAGCCCGCGCCGCGCGGCGCGCTGACGCTCGAGCGCAGCGAACAGCGCTCGGTGCCGGGCTGGCCGACCCCCGCCAAGGCGGACGCCGCGGAGCGGGACCGGCGCATCGCACGCGGCACGCTGCCGACCGAGCACGCGGCCGGCCCGAAACCCCGCTCCTGAGCCGCCGGGGCCCCGCCGGGCCGCCGCTCCGGGGCCGGATCTGGTTCACGATCCCTGAACGGGGAATGGGGGATAATTGCAGGCCAGCCTGGAGGGCCTGAACCCTATGTGCGGAATCGTCGGTGCCGTCGCCGGCCGGGACATCCTCCCGGTCCTGATCGACGGCTTGCAGCGGCTCGAGTATCGCGGCTACGACTCGGCCGGCGTCGCGGTCCTGAACGGCGCGGGCCAGGTGCGACGCCTGCGGACGGTCGGCAAGGTCGCGCGGCTGCGCGAGGCGCTCGACGAGGACCCGGCCTACGGCAACACCGGCATCGCGCACACGCGCTGGGCGACGCACGGCGTGCCGAGCGAGCGCAACGCGCACCCGCACGTGTCGCGCGACGGCATCGCGATCGTCCACAACGGCATCATCGAGAACCATGAGGAGCTGCGCGCCGACCTCGCGAGGCGCGGCTACACGTTCACCTCCGAGACCGACACCGAGGTCATCGCGCACCGCATCCACCACCACCTCGCCGCGCAGCCCGACCTGTTCCGGGCCGTGCAGGCGACGGTCAAGGAGCTGCACGGCGCCTACGCGCTCGCGGTCCTGAGCGAGCACGACGCCGACACGATCGTGCTGGCCCGCGCCGGCTGCCCGGTCGTGATCGGGCTCGGCAACGACGAGAACTTCGTGGCCTCGGACTTCTCGGCGCTGCTGCCGGTGACGCGCCGCTTCCAGATCCTCGAGGAGGGCGACGTCGCCGCCATCCACCGCCGCAGCGTCGCGATCGTCGACGGCGCCGGCCGCGCGGTCGAGCGCAAGGTCACGGAGAGCGAGCTGTCGGCCGACGCGGTCGAGAAGGGCGAGTACGAGCACTACATGCTGAAGGAGATCCACGAGCAGCCGCGCGCGGTCGCGCAGACGCTCGAGGAGCGCGTCGCCGGCGGCAAGCTGCTCGAGGCGGCGTTCGGGCCGGCGGCGATGGAGGTGCTGAGGCGCACCGAGGCCGTGCAGATCGTCGCCTGCGGCACCAGCTGGCACGCCGGCTGTGTCGCCCGCTACTTCATCGAGCAGATCTGCCGGCTGCCGTGCTGGATCGACATCGCGAGCGAGTTCCGCTACCGCAACCCGGTGGTGCCGAAGAACACGCTGTTCGTGTCGATCTCGCAGTCGGGCGAGACCGCCGACACGCTGGCGGCGCTGCGGCTCGCCAAGGAGGCCGGCTACCTGTCGACGCTCGCGATCTGCAACGTGCCGGAGTCCTCGCTGGTGCGGGAGTCGGAGCTCGTGATGCTGACGCGCGCGGGCCCGGAGATCGGCGTCGCCTCGACCAAGGCGTTCACGACGCAGCTCGCGGCCCTCGACATGCTAGTGATCGCGCTCGGCAAGCACCACGGCGTCGACCGTGACCGCGAGCGCGCGCTGGTCGGCCGCCTGATCGAGATCCCGCGGCTGATCGAGGAGACGCTGGCGCTCGACCCGGTCGTGCGCCGGCTCGCCGAGAAGTTCGTCGACAAGCACCACGCGCTGTTCCTGGGGCGCGGCGCGCTCGCGCCGATCGCGATGGAAGGCGCGCTGAAGCTCAAGGAGATCTCCTACATCCACGCCGAGGCCTACGCGGCCGGCGAGCTGAAGCACGGCCCGCTCGCGCTCGTCGATGCCGACATGCCGGTCATCACCGTGGCGCCGAACAACGACCTGCTCGGCAAGCTGAAGTCGAACCTGCAGGAGGTGCGGGCGCGCGGCGGCGAGCTGTACGTGTTCGCGGACCCGGAGTCCGGCATCAGCTCCTCGGACGGCGTCACCGTGATCACGATGCCGAAGCACGTCAGCTACTTCCAGGCACCGGCCGTTTACACGGTGCCCCTGCAGCTGCTCGCGTACCACGTCGCGACGATGCGCGGCACCGACGTCGACAAGCCGCGCAACCTCGCGAAGAGCGTCACGGTCGAGTAGCCGCTGCAGCGAACCCCGGGCGGCGCCGTGCCGCCGTGCCGCCGCGCCCGCTGGCGTCGATGCGCGAGCGCCACGCCGCCGGGCCGCTCGCAAGGACGTGCCCGCCGAACCAGCGGCGCGTTCAGCGGTCGCGGACGCTACCGCCGGCGCGCACCGTGCGCTCGAGGCAGTCGCCGAGCTGCTCGGTTGGCACCGGCTTGTGGAAGAAGCCCGCCGCGCCCGCGGCGCGCACTGCCTCGTCGGTCGCGGCGTTGCTGAAGCCGGTGCACACGATGACCGGCAGCCCCGGCCGCACGCGGTGGATCCGCTGCAGCACGTCGAGGCCCGAGAGCCGCGGCATCACCTGATCGGTGATGACGGCGTCGAACTCCTGCGGATTCTCCTCGACGCGCGCCACGGCGGCGACCGGGTCGGTCAGCGTCGTGACGCGGTAGCCGAGCTGCTCGAGCCCGATCTGCACGACCTCGGCGACGAAGGGCTCGTCGTCGATGACCAGCACGTGGCCCTGCGCGGTGAGCGCGGCGCGCGGCGCGGCAGCGGTGGGCGCGGGCGGCGGCCCGTCGAGCGCCGGCAGGTAGACGGCGAAGGCGCTGCCCTCGCCGGGGCGGCTCGTGACGCGGCAGCCGCCGGCGGAGTCCATGACGATGCCGTGCACGACCGCGAGGCCTAGGCCGGTGCCCTGGCCGCGGCGCTTGGTCGTGTAGAACGGCGTGAAGATCCGCTGCAGCACGTCGGCCGTCATGCCGGCGCCGGAGTCGCTGACCGAGATGCGCGCGTAGCGCCGCTTCGGATCGAGCGCGCCGACCGTGACCTGGCTGCCGTCCGCCGCGGCCTGCGCGAAGGCGGCGAGCTCGGGGTCGCCGGCGGTGAGCTCGGCGAGCCCGAGCGCGATGCGGCCGGCGCGGTCGTGCAGCGCGTCGCGGGCGTTCAGGCACAGGTTCACGACCACCTGGCTGAGCTGCGCCGGATTGACGCGCACGACGAGCGGCGCGACCGGCAGCGACACCGAGAACTCGACGGTCGAGGGCAGCGAGGCGCGCAGCAGCTCGCCGGTCTCGCCGATGATCGGCACGACATCGGCGGGCGCGCGCTCGACGCCGCCCTTGCGGGCGAAGGCGAGGATCTGCTGCACCAGGTCGCGCGCCCGCCGGCCCGAGTCCGCGATCCGCTGCACCCAGCCGCGCGCCTTGCCGTTGTCGCCGACCTCGCGCTCGAGCAGGCCGGCATAGCCGAGCACGGCCGAGAGGATGTTGTTGAAGTCGTGCGCGATGCCGCCGGCGAGGTGGCCGATCGCCTCCATCTGCCGCGCGTGCTGCAGCTGCTCGGCGAGCGCCCGCTGCTCGGTCTCCAGCCGGCGCCGCTCGGTCACGTCGTGGATCGCGACGCTGAAGCGCGTCTCGCCGTCGCTGTCCACGAAGCGCGTGCACGACACCTCGCCCGCGTAGCTGCCGCCGCGCCGCTCGAACACGACGTCGCGCCGCAGCAGCGCCGGCGCCTGGGTGGTCGCCGCCGCGAACCAGCGGTCCTCGCCGAGCGCGAGGCTGTTGAGGTCGCGACCGCGGAGCTCGTCGATCTCGAGACCGAACAGCCGGCACGCGGCCGGGTTCGCGTCGAGGATCGCGCCGCTCGCCTGCGCGATCAGCACCGCGTCGTTGCTCGACTCGAACAGCGAGCGGTATCGCACCTCGCTCGCGCGCAGCGCCGCGTCGTAGCGCTGCCGCTCGCGCAACCGCAGTCGCGTGGCGCTGACGCCGAGCAGCGCAATCGCCGCGCCGAGCGTCAGCGTCGCGAGCAGCAGCCAGTTCGTGACCTGCCGCGCCGCCTGCCCGAGCGTCGCCGAGAACTCGTCCTCAAGCGGCGCGATGCGCGCGTTCAGCACGAACAGCTGCGCACGCGCCTCGCGCAGCTCCGCCTCGTTGGGCACGCCGGGGCCGGCCTCGAGACGCCCGGCGATCGCGACGATCTGCTGCGTGGCCTCGTCGGCCTCCGTCCACAGCTCGATCGCGTGGCGCAGCGGCGGCGCGCGGTGGAACAGGCGGTAGAACCAGATCAGCGCGCCGATGTCGTCCGGGCTGTTGCCGCCGGCGAGGAAGCCGGCGCGCGCGCGGCCGAGGTCGACCGGCTCGGCGCTGAGCGCGAGGCGCGCCTCGCGATCGCCGAGCGGCTTGGCGACGGCGCGCTGGTAGTTCGCGAGGTCCGCGCCGGCGCGCGAGTCCACGTAGCGCGTCAGGTAGAAGACGGCGTCCTTCTGGCCCTTCGAGTACAGGCTCTCGCCCTCGACGTAGGCGCGCACGGCCGCCAGCGTCTCGAGGCTCGACACCGCCACCGCGAGCATCAGCGCGAGCGCGATCAGGAACGGGGCCGCGATGCCGCGCGCGCCGGGCGCGCCGGCGGCGGGGGAGCGAGCGGGGCCGAAAGCTGCCATGGCGGACTGCGTCCTGCGGGGCCGAGCCGGGTCCAGCGGCGGGCGTCCCCCCTATAGCGGCCGGCGCCGCCGCAAATTCAGCGGCCGGGGCCGGCGCACCGCGGCAGCGGAAGCCGCCTGCGTCGTGGGCCCTTTTTTTTCCGCGTCCGGGCGGTCCGCGGCCTACACGGCGCGGCCGCGCCGCGCTAACGTGGCGGCCGCATGCCGCGCGTCTTGGCACAATTTGACGAAGCCTTCTTCGAGCGCTTTTACGGCGACGCCGCGACCCGGGTCGCCGACGCCGGCGACGCCGAACGGCTGGCCGCGTTGATCGGCGGGGTGGTCGACTACGTCGGGGTGCGCGTCCGGCGGATCCTCGACGCCGGCTGCGGCATCGGCCTGCTGCGCGCGCCGCTGCTCGCGCGCTACCCGCAGGCGCGCTACGAGGGCCTCGAGGCGAGCCCGTTCCTGTGCCGGAAGTTCGGCTGGACCGAGGGCTCGCTGGCCCGGTTCGCGAGCGCGAAGCGCTACGACCTCGTGGTCTGCCACGACGTCCTGCAGTACCTGCCGGAGCCGGATGCCCGCCGGGCGCTCTCGAACCTGGCGCGACTCGCCTGCGCCGCGCTCTACTTCAGCGCCCTCACCCGCGGCGACTGGCGGCACGCGGCCGACCAGTCGCGGACCGACCGCAACGTCCACCTGCGCAGCGCCGCCTGGTACCAGACCCGGCTGCGGCGGCGGTTCCGGCACCTCGGCGCCGGTGTCTACCTCGTCCGGCCGCTGAAACCGATCCTGTGGGAGCTGGAAAGGCCGTGGCAGTAGGCCGGGCGGTTCCCGCTGCGGGGCGCCTGACGCTACAATCGGCGGCGCGCATTGCGCTACGAATCGCCTATGAACACACGGGGGATGATCATGCAATTGTCGTGGAACAGCGCGGGCCGTGACCGGCTCGTCCGTCTCGCTCTCGTCTCCGTGAGCGCTGCCGCGCTCGGCAGTCTCGCCGCCTGCGGTGGCGGCGGTGGCGACGGCGCATCGTCGCTCGTGCACGCCCAGATCAAAGTGGCCTCGATCACGCAGCAGGGCAACTGCGAGGACGTGATCATCAAGGTGACCCCGGTCAGCATCGACCCGGGTGCGCCGAAGCTCGCGAATTCGAAGGAATTCGCGACGCCCCCGATCAAGCTGACGAAGGGCGCGGACAACGTGTCCTGCGCCGGCGAGATCACGACCATCCCGATGGCGCCGGGCAAGTGGAAGTTCACCGCGAACCTACCGTCGGAGATCGCGACCTGCGAGCGCGAGATCCGCGCGGGTTCGACCAACGACGTCGACTTCAAGGACGGCGAGACGGCGTGCCCGCAGCAGGCGAAGGCCGCGGCCGACGCCGCCGCTGCCCCGGCCGCGCCGGCGGCCGACGCCGCTGCGCCTGCAGCGCCAGCGGCACCCGCGAAGCAGTGACCCGTCGCCGGGGCGCCGTCCGCGGCGCCCCGGCCCCGCTCTCCCGACGATTGAGCATCGCGCGGCGCGGCACGCGCCCGCCGTGAATCGGGTAGAAAACGACCGGTCGTGCTAATCTTTGGCCGATGACGAAGGGCACCCGAACCCGCGCCCGCGTGCTGGCCGCTGCGATCGAGACTGCGTGCATCGAGGGGTTTGCGGGACTCAACCTGCAGCCGCTCGCGACGCGCGTCGGCCTGACGAAGAGCGGCCTGTACGCACACTTCCGCTCGAAGGCCGCGCTGCAGGTCGCGACGCTCGAGGCCGCCGCGGCACTCTTCCAGCAGACCGTCGTGGCGCCGGCCAAGTCGGCGCCGGCGGGACTGCCGCGGCTCGTCGGCGTGTTCGAGCGCTGGCTCGAGTGGCCCTCGAACGCAGGCCTCGCCGGCCACTGCCCGTTCTTCGCGTCAGTCGTTCAGTTCGACCACGGCGACGGTGCGGTGCGCGAGCGCCTGACGCGGCTGTTCCGCGACTTCCAGCAGGTGATCGAGCAGCTGGTGGCCTCGGCCGTCCGCCACGGCCACCTGCGGGCGGACACGCAGCCGGCGCAGTTCGCGCACGAGCTGGTGGCGCTGCGCTACGCGCACCACTGGTCGCGCGACTTCATGCGCGACCCGTCGACGGCCGCGCGCACGCGCGCCGCGTTCGCCGCGCTGACCGGCCGGCCGCGACTCGCGGCCTAGGCGGACTCAGCGGCCGTAGTAGACGGTGAAGCCCGTCTTGGCGAGGCTGTTCGCGTTCAGCATGAAGCCGGTCATCGCCGCGGTCGCGCCGGGTTCGACGCCGAGCTTGTCGACCTTGAGCGCGTACAGCGTGAACACGTAGCGGTGCGGCTTGTCGCCGGCCGGCGGGCACGGTCCGCCGAAGCCCGGCTTGCCGAAGTCCGTGCCCATCTGCAGCGCCCCCTTCGGCGCCTTGCCCGACGCCAAATCGCCGGCACCGGCGGCGAGCGCCGTGGTGGCCGCGGGAATGTCGACGATCACCCAGTGCCACCAGCCGCTGCCGGTCGGCGCGTCCGGGTCGTAGACCGTCAGCGCGAAGCTTTTCGTCCCCGCCGGCGCGCCGTGCCAGCTGAGCGCCGGCGAGACGTTGTTGCCGGTGCAGCCGAAGCCGTTGAAGACGTGGCGCTGCTCGAAGCGGCCGCCCGGCGTCAGTTCGCTGCTCATCAGTTTGAATTCGGCCGCGCTGGCGGCGGGCGCGTCGGCCGCCGCGGCGCAGGCAGCCGCCAGCAGCAGCGCAAGAGCGAGGATGCGCGACATGTCAGTGCTCCTCCGGACGGTGGCGGAGGAGTGTAAGCGGGCGCAGCGGCCCCGTCACCCGCGCCGGGCGCGGGTGGCGGGATTGAGCGATAATGAACCGCCGTCGCCGAGGGTGGTCCACGCGTGAGAATCTCGCCGTCCGTGCCGGCTGCGGCCGCTGCCGCGCTGCTCGCCGCCTGCGGGCAGAACCCGTCAACGCCGCACAAGCCGCAGGCCGCGTTCCGCCACGCCGCCGCGCCGCGCCTGCCGCTCCGGGTCGGCGCCGACCTCGTGATCAAGCGCGCGCAGTTCGGGATCCTCGAGACGAACGCGGCCGGCGAGGAGAACTTCGTGCCGACCAAAGAGGTCCCCGCGGAGGATGGCCAGACCTTCGGCTGGGTGGTCGAGGTCGACACGACCCGCCCGTCGCTGCACTGGCAGGAGCACCTGAAGCTGCCGGCGGCACCCGCCGACTGGGGCGACGCGGCGACCGACCCGGACGTGATGATCTCCGCCGACGGGCGCAGCGTCGTTGCGCAGGGCGATGACCTCGTCGAGGACGGCGAGCTGTCGCGGTTCTACTGGGCGCTGGCGCCGGGCGACCCGGGCGGAGAGTACGAGATGGACATCGCGGTCGAGGGCAAGCCGGTCGGGCACTTCACGTTCCGCGTGCCGGCGACGGTGCGCGAGAAGTCGATCCTGGTGCGCCACGCCGGGCGCCGCGCGCCGCGTTGGCGCATCCTGAAGGTGCGGCTCGACCGCGCGGCACCAGGGGGCTATGGATGGAGATGAAGCGCGTCAATGCCGGCAGCCTGCGCGCGATCGGCTACGACGAGTCCAACCGCCTGCTGCGCGTCGAGCTCGGCAACGGCACGTTGGTCGAGTACTCGGGCGTGTCGCTGGACACCTGGCGACGGTTGAGCACGTCCGCTTCGATGTGGAGCTTCTTCCGCGACAACATCGAAGAGAACTACTCCGAGCGCCGCGTCCGCTAGCCGTCCATGCGCCTGACCCTCAACCCGCGGCGCGTGCTGCCGGTCGTCGTCGCGCTGGCGATCATCGCGCTCGCCTTGCGCGTGCTGGCGCACACGCTGCGCCACCTCGCGCTCGGCGACGTGCTGAGGCAGCTGCACGCGATCTCGACGCCGGCGCTGCTGCTCGCATCGCTGCTGGTCATCGTGCTGTACTCGGCGCTCGCCACCTACGAGGCGATCGTCGCGCGCACGCTCGCCGGGCCGGTCAGCAATCGCCGCGCGATGCTGGGCGCGCTGCTGGCGGCGCCGATCGGCCACGTGGTCGGCTGGGGCGCGGTGTCGGGCGGCGCGATCCGCTACCGGCTGTATCGCGCGGTGCTGATGCGGCCGCTCGACATCGGCAAGTTCGTGCTGCTCGCGGCGATGCCGTACCCGCTCGGCCTCGGCGTGCTGCTCGGGGTGTCGCTGGTGCTGCAGAGCGCCGCCGGCGCCAGCATCCTGCACATCTCCGCGCCGCTGGCGCGCGGCCTCGGCCTTGCGCTCGTCGCGCTGCACTTCATGTACGTCTGGCTGGTCGTCAACCGCCGCGAGCCGCTGCGCTTCGGCACGCTGTCGTTCTCGCTGCCGCCGCCGCCGCTGACGACCGTGCAGTACCTGATCGGCATCGTCGAGGTGACGAGCGGCGCGAGCGTGCTGTACGTGCTGCTGCCCCCCGACATCGCGCCGCCGTTCGTCGTGTTCGTCGGCGTCTACGTGCTCTGCATCCTTGCGGGCCTAGCGAGCAGCGTGCCGGCGGGATTCGGCGTGTTCGAGGCCGTGCTCGTCACGCTGCTGCCGGCCCTGCCCAAGGACCAGCTGATCGCGACCGTGCTCGCCTACCGCTTCATCCTAGAGATCGCGCCGTTCCTGATCGCGGTCACGCTGCTGCTGGCGTACGAGGCGTGGTGGCGCCTGCCGACGCAGCGTGCGCGGCGCGCGCGCCTCGCGGAGGAGCACCGCCTGCGCGACCAGCCCTGATCAGCGCGCCGGGGGCTCGGTCGTCGCCGGGACCGGGTCGCCGGCCTTGAGCGTGATGCGCAGCTTGCCGTAGGGCGCGGCGCCGAGGAAGGCGAGCTTGGCGGCCTCGGCCGCGCCCTCCGGCGTGTCGGCCGTCGCGAGCGTGCGCGCCTCGCGCAGCGGTGCCGGCGTGTACACGACGAGGTAGCGCTCGTGTGCGTTGCTGGGGTCGATGGCGAGCACGACCCGGTAGGCCGGCGCCGTGGTGCGCTCGAGCAGCGGCAGGTCGAAGCGCAGCGCCTCGAGGTCGGTCGAGCGCGAGACGAGGAAGTCGTCGGTCAGCACCGCGACGACCGGGTAGAAGACCTTCGCGCGGCGCGGGTCGGCGCCACCGGAGAGGTAGCTGCGCACCTCGACCAGGTACGGGTGGCTCGCGGGCGGCAGCGCGAAGGCGCGGAACGCGCTCGGCCCGCTCTGGAACTCGAAGGTCGGGCTGCGCGCGTCGATCGCGACGTCGACCGAACCGTCCGCCGGCAGTGGCTCGTAGCGGAAGGCCGAGGGATCGGCGCAGCACGGCGTCGACGCGCCGGCCGGCGGGGCGGCGCCGAGCGCGAGGCCGGCGAGGGCGATGAGGGTCCGGAGGTGGGACGGCACGCGCAAAGGCTAGCACGCGGCGGCGGCCCGGTTGAATTCGCCACGGGCAGGTACCATAAGCTCCTTCCCTCGGCCGATGATCTCCCGCCCGCGATGACCCGCTCCGCGCCGCGCGCCGCGCCCAGGCCGCACGACGTCGTCTCGCCCTTCGGCACGCGCGTCGATCCCTACTACTGGCTGCGCGACGACGCGCGCGCCGCGCCGGACGTGCTCGCGTACCTGAAGGCCGAGAACGACTACCGCGACGCCTGCCTCGAACGCCTCGCACCGCTCGAGGAGCGGCTGTACGCCGAGATCCTCGGCCGCATCCGCCAGGACGACTCGACGGTGCCCGCGCGCCGCAACGGCTACTGGTACTCGAGCCGCTACGAGACCGGCCGCGAATACGGCGTCCACGTTCGCCGGCGCGACGAGCCGGGTGCGCCGGAGGAGCTGCTGCTCGACGAGAACGCGGCCGCCGCCGGCTGCGACTACTACCAGGCCGGCAGCCTCGAGGTCAGCCGCGACAACCGCCTGCTGGCCTTCGCCGAGGACACGGTCGGCCGGCGCCAGTTCGTCGTCAGGGTGCGTGACCTCGAGAGCGGCGAGCTGCTGCCCGATCGCCTCGAGAACGTCGAGGCCGACCTCGCCTGGGCGAATGATCACCGCACGCTCTTTTACGTCGAGAAGCACCCCGAGACGCTGCTCGGCTTTCGGGTCCGCAAGCATCGCCTCGGCACGCCGGTCGCGGACGACCCGGTCGTGTACGAGCAGGAGGACGAGTCCTTCTACACGTCGGTCTACAAGAGCAAGAGCGAGCGCTTCATCTTCATCGTGTCGCAGAGCACGGTCTCGAGCGAGTACCGGCTCGCGGACGCCGACGACCCGGCACTCGAGTTCAAGGTCGCCCTGCCCCGCGAACGCGACCACGAGTACCAGCTGCAGGACTGCGGCGAGCGCTTCGTGATCCGCAGCAACTGGCGGGCGCCGAACTTCCAGGTGTTCGAGGCGCCGCGGGACGCGCTGGGCGACCGCGAGCGCTGGCGCGTGCTGCTGCCGCACCGCGACGACGCCTTCGTCGCGCACGTCGAGGCGTTCCGCGGCTTCCTCGTGGTCGGCGAGCGGTCCGGCGCGCTGCGCCGGATCCGCGTGCGCTCGTGGGACGGCGCGCGCGACTACCTGGTCGACGCGCCGGAGAGCGCCTGCACGATGGCACTCGGCACCAACGACGAGTCCGACACCGACACGCTGCGGTACGTCTACAGCTCGCTGACGACGCCGGCCACGACCTACGACTACGACATGCGCAGCGGCGAGCGCCGGCTGCTGAAGCAGGAGCCGGTGCTCGGCGACTTCGACCCGGCGCGGTACGCGACCGAGCTGCGCTTCGCGCCGGCGCGCGACGGCGCCCGCGTGCCGGTATCGCTGCTGTACCGGCGCGACACGCCGCGGGACGGCACCGCGCCCCTGTACCTGTACGCCTACGGGGCCTATGGCATCTCGCAGGACCCGACGTTCCGCTCGAGCGTGCTGTCGCTGGTCGACCGCGGCGTCGTGTACGCGATCGCGCACGTGCGCGGCGGGCAGGAGCTCGGCCGCGCGTGGTACGACGCCGGCCGGCTGCTCCACAAGCGCAACACCTTCAACGACTTCATCGACGCCACCGACTTCCTGGTCGCGGAATGCTACGCCGACCCGCGCCGCGTCGTCGGCATGGGCGGCAGCGCCGGCGGCCTGCTGATCGGCGCGGTCGCGAACCTCGCGCCGGAGCGCTACCGCGCGCTGGTCGCGCACGTGCCCTTCGTCGACATCGTGACCACGATGCTCGACGACACGATCCCGCTGACGACGAACGAGTACGACGAGTGGGGGAACCCTGCGGCCGACCGGGCGATCCATGACTACATGCTCGGCTACTCGCCCTACGACAACGTGGCAGCGCGCGCCTACCCGGCGATGCTCGTGACCACCGGGCTGTGGGACAGCCAGGTGCAGTACTGGGAGCCGGCGAAGTGGGTCGCGCGGCTGCGCACGCTCAAGACCGACTCGAACCCGCTGCTGCTGCGCACGAACCTCGACGCCGGGCACGGCGGGCAGTCCGGGCGCTTCCACCGCTACCGCGAGATCGCCGAGGAATACGCGTTCGTGCTCGACGCGCTCGGGCTCGCCCCCTGATCACCGCCCCCCGATCCCCCACGGAGACGCCGATGAAGCTGTACTTCTCGCCGAACGCCTGCTCGCTTGCCTCGCACATCGTCCTCAAGGAACTCGGCCTGCCCTTCGACGCGGTGCAGGTGGACCTGCGCAGCAAGCGCACGGCCGCGGGCGCCGACTTCACCGCCATCAACGCGAAGGGCTACGTGCCGGCGCTCGAGCTCGACGACGGCCGCGTGCTGACCGAGGGCACGGCCGTGCTGCAGTACCTCGCCGACCTCAAGCCCGCGGCCGGCCTCGCGCCCGCCCCGTCCTCGTTCGAGCGCTACCGCCTGCAGGAATGGCTCGGCTTCATCAACTCCGAGATCCACAAGGGCTTCTCGCCGCTCTTCAACCCGGCGATCACCGACGCCGGGCGCGAGGCAGCCAAGGCGCAGCTCGCGCGGCGCCTGCCCATCGTCGAGCGCGCGCTCGAGAAGCAGGACTACCTGCTCGGCCGGTTCTCGGTGGCCGACGCCTACCTGTACGTCGTGCTCGGCTGGGCCGGGAAGCTCGGCGTCGACCTCGGCCCGTACCCCGCGCTCGCGCGCTTCCTCGCGCGCGTCGGCGAGCGCGCCTCCGTCAAGGCGGCGCGCGCGGCGGAGGGGCTCGCCTAGCCCGCGCGGCTCAGCTCGCCGCGAAGGACGTGTGCTTGAGCGGCAGCCGGCGCGCGCGCGTGCCGGTCAGCGCGAACAGTGCATTCGCGACCGCCGGCGCGATCGGTGGCGTGCCCGGCTCGCCGACGCCGGTCGGCGGGTCGGTCGAGGGCACGATGTGCGCCTCGACGCGCGGCGCCACGGCGTGCCGGACGACCTCGTAGTCGTTGAAGTTCGACTGCTGCACGCGGCCGTCCTCGAGCGTGATCTCGCCGTACAGCGCCGCCGACAGCCCGTAGGTCACCGCGCTCTCGAGCTGCTGCGCGATCGTGTTGGGATTGACGGCCGTGCCGCAGTGGATCGCGGCGACCACGCGGTGCACGCGCGGCGCGCCGTCCTCGACCGAGACTTCCGCGACCTCGGCGACGACGCTGTTGAAGGAGGCGTGCACGGCGAGGCCGCGCGCGCGGCCCTTCGGCAGCGGCGTGCCCCAGCCGGCCTTCTCGGCGGCGAGGGTCAGCGCCGCGACGTGCCGCGGCGAATCCTTCAGCAGCTCCAGCCGGTAGGCGAGCGGGTCGCGCCCGGCCGCATGCGCGCACTCGTCGATGAAGCTTTCGACCGCGAAGGCGGTGTTGCTGTGGCCGACCGAGCGCCACCACTGCACCGGCACCGGCTTGAGGTCGTCGTGCACGTCGACGCGCACGTTCGCGATCGCGTAGGGCAGTTCCGAGGCGCCTTCATGCGAGGTCGCATCAAGCCCGGTCTTCGGGTCGACGCCGAAGCCGGCGAACAGCGTGCCCTTCAGGAGCGGCTGCACGACCTGCGTGTGCGTCCAGGCGACCGGCCGCCCGTCGGCGCCGAGCGCGGCGGTCAGGCGCATGTGCGACTGCGGCCGGTACCAGCCGCCGTGCATGTCGTCCTCGCGCGACCAGACGGTCATGACCGGCCCGCCGAAGCCCTTCGCGACCGCGACCGCCTCGCGCACGAAGTCCGAGCTCGAGGCGGCACGCCGGCCGAAGCCGCCGCCGAGGTAGGTCGTGTGGATGCGGACCCTGTCCGGCGGCAGGCCCGCGGCCTTCGCGGCCGCGTCGCGGTCGGGCGACTGCATCTGCGTGCCGGTGTACACGTCGCAGCCGTCGGCCGTGACCGAGACGAGGCAGTTGAGCGGCTCCATCGAGGCGTGCGCGAGGTACGGCGTCGCGTAGTCGGCGACGAGGCGCCGGGCACCGGCCGGCACCGCCGCGACGTCGCCGCTCGCGCGCGCGACGGTGCCCGGCGTCTGCGCGAGCTCGGCGTAGCCGGCGGCGAGCTTGCTGCTCGAGAACCCCGCCCCCGGCCCGTCGTTCCATTTCGGCGCGAGCGCGTCGCGGCCGCGGCGGGCGGCCCAGGTGTTGGTCGCGACCACCGCGACGCCGCTCGGCACCTCGAACACCGCGACGACGCCGGGCACGGCCCGCGCCGGCGCCGGATCGAACGACGCGAGTGTCGCGCCGAAGGAGGGCGCGCGCGCGACCATCGCGTAGTGCTGCCCCGGCAGGCGCGTGTCGAGCCCGAAGCCGGCACGGCCGTTGACCTTCTCGCGGGTATCGACGCGCGGCATCGGCCGGCCGATCAGCTTCCATTCGGCCGCGGGCTTCAGCTCGACGCGCGCCGGTGGCGGCAGCTGCCCGGCGCGCGCGGCCAGCTCGCCGTAGCCGACCCGCCGGCCGCTCGCCGCGTGCACGACGCTGCCGCGCTCGGCCCTGAGTTCCGCGGCCGGCACGCCGAGCTTCTCGGCGGCGGCGCTGACCAGCAGCGTGCGCGCCGCGGCCCCCGCCTCGCGCATCGCCTGGAAGCCGCTCGCGATGCTCGTGCTGCCGCCCGTGAACTGCACCGGCAGGCCGGGCACGTTGTAGGGCGCGGCCGCCGGCGCCGAGACGACGCTGACCGAGGCCCACTCGACCTCGAGCTCCTCGGCGAGCAGCTGCGCGTAGCCGGTGAACACGCCCTGGCCCATTTCCGACTTGCCGACGACCAGCGTGACGGCGCCGTCGGCGCCGATCCGCACAAAGGCGTTGACGTCGGCGGCGGGCACGGCGTGCGGGTGCGCGACGTTGCGGGCGCCCGCCTCGGGCAGCCAGAAGCCGAGGACGAGGCCGCCGGCCGCGGCGCCGGCCTGTGTCAGGAACTCGCGCCGCGACGACACGACCGCGGCCACGTCAGCCGCCCGCCGCGCGATGGATCGCCTTGCGGATGCGGTTGTACGTGCCGCAGCGGCACAGGTTGCCGTTCATCGCGCCGTTGATGTCCTCGTCGCTCGGCGCCGGCTTCGTGCTGAGGAGCGCGACCGCCGACATGATCTGCCCGGACTGGCAGTAGCCGCACTGCGGCACGTCCTCGGCGATCCACGCCTCCTGGACCTTCTTGCCGAGCGGCGTCTTGCCGATGCCCTCGATGGTCGTGATCTTGCGGCCGGCGACCGCCGACACGGGCAGCAGGCACGAGCGCGTCGCCGTGCCGTCGAGGTGCACCGTGCAGGCGCCGCACAGGCCGGCGCCGCAGCCGTACTTCGTGCCGGTGAGCCCGACGAGGTCGCGGACCGCCCACAGGAGCGGCATGTCGCCGGGCGCATCGATCTCGTGGACCTGGCCGTTGATGTCGAGCTTCATGGCAGCCTCCGGGACGCCTGAGGGCGCGAGACTACCGCGCGCAGCGCACGCGCGTCACCCGGCGGGGCTTAATGCAGCTTGAACGGGATCCGCTGGTCGACCGGCGTCGCGACCGCGGGCGGCTCGTAGCGCCAGTGGCGCACGGCCTCGATGGCCGCGGCCTCGAACACCTCGGTGGGGTCGGCGCCGGTGACCGTGATGTCCTCGGGTTCACCGGCGGTGTCCACGGTGAAGTGCACGTCGACCCAGCCCTCGAGGCCGACGTCGCGGGCGCCCTCGGGGTATTCAGGCTCGACAGCGACCAGCCGCACCAGCGCGCGGCCCGCGGCCGGCGGCGCCGCGGGCGGTGCCGTCGCGGCGGCCGGCGCCGACGGGGTGGGGGCGGTGCCGGTCGTCGCGGTCGGTGCGGGCGCGGGCGCCGCGATCGGCGAGGGCGGGGCTGCGGCTGCGGCCGCGTTCTCCGGCGTCGTGCGCGGCACGACCGGGGTGGGCGCGGCGCCGGCGGCCGGGGAGGGCGCGGAGACGGCGGCCGGCACCGGCACCGGCGCCGGGATCGTCGCGGGCGAGCGGGTCGCGGCGCTGGGTGCGGGCGTCGGCACCGCGGCCGGTGGGGTCGGTCGGGCGGGGGCGAGCGCCGCCTCCGGCGGCCGTGCGGGCGCCGGACTGTCGTGCCCGAAACGCGCCGCGAGCACGACCGCGAGCACCGCGATCGCGAAGGCGGCGATGCCGGCGGCGAGCGTCATGCCCGTGCGCGGCCCCGTCCAGGGCTCGAGCTGCGCGTGGGGCGGCGCCGACGTCTCCTCGAGCGCCATGGGCTCCGGCGACTGGGCGGTGAATGGCGCCGGTGCGGGTGCCGCGGGCGCGACGGGTGCCGGACGCGGCGAGGCCGCGGCCCGCAGCTCCTCGTGACGGCGCAGCGCCGCCTCGATGAACGTGCGCGCGCGCGCCGCCGAGACCGGGCGATGGAGGAAGCGGTACACGGCTCCGGCCGAGATCAGCGGCGCGAGCGCCGCTTCCTCATGGCGATCGCCGATCGCGATGATCGGCACGTCGGGGAACTGCCGGGCGAGGTGGCCGGTGACGGCGCTGGCGGCCGGGCCGAGTTCGGGCACGTCGACGGCGAGGACGGCGCAACTGCCCGCGAGCAGGATCTCGGCAAGCGCCGCCGGTGTCGCGACCGCAACGATCGAGGCGCCCGGCACCGCGAGGCGAATCGCGGCCAGCAGGTCCTCGTCCGCGGTCACGCACGTGACCTGCGCCGGCGCCATGTCGAGCGTCAGGTGCGCGAACGCCGCGCTGCCCCGCGACGTCGCCGTCGGGCGACCCGTCGTCATTTGCCTCAGTCCTTCGCGACCCGCGCGCGGGCCGGCCGGTCTCGTTGGCGCGCGACCCCCCGGGCCGCGCGACTCCACCCCGCCGGTATCGTTCAACATAAGCGTCGTTGTAGCGTGGCGACACTCCACGGTTTGCCGGTCCGGATTTGTGAACCCGGTCAAAAAAGCGAGCGTCGGCGGGGGGTTGGCGGGGCCCCCGTAGTCCGCCCGAGCCCGCGGTTGTCGCGCCGGCGCAGCACCTAAGTGATTGATCGAGCGTTGTTTTTGGGGATCGCCGCCGGGCGCCAAGGCTCGACAGCCGGGCGTCGGTCGGCGCAGGATGTCGCTCGACGGGGACACCGGCCTCTCGGAGGGTCGGGTCGCGTTATGTCGTAAACCAATAAGACGACGGACGGGAGCTCGAACGGATGCCGTATGAGATCACGGTGAAGTCGCGCCTGCCCGCGACGATGCGCGGGCAACTCGAGGCGCTGTTGTTCTTCAATTCCGGCCAGTCGCGCATCCGCCGCGCGATCGAGGCGACGATCGAACTCTACGGCGTTCCGGAGATCATAGAAGAGAACGGCTGGCTGCGCGTGCAGGTGGCCGGGGTGCCCGAAGTGCAGACGCTGTTTGCCATCCACGAGGAGGGCGGCGGCGCGCGCCCGGTCGGTGTGGTCGTCTACGTACGCGATACGTTCGAGCGCATCACCGTCGTGCATCTCGGCGTCGCCGACGACTACGCCTTCGGTGGTCGCTACGCGCAGGAACGCGTGTTGCCGCGGCTCTTGCAGCAGATCCGCCGCGTCGCACGCTGCACGTCCGGGATCCGCCACGTCGAGGTGGCGTACCGGCGCAACCGGCCGCGCGTCGCGACCGCCTAAGTACGGCGCGACGCAGTCGCCCGCGGTCCCGCCGGGAGCGCGGATCTCCCATCGTTCCCGAGGAGGCTCCCATGAATAGGTATTGGCCTGCGGCCATTGCGTGTTCGCTGATGGCGCTTGCGCCGCTCGGCGCGCACGCGGCGTCCGCCCAGGAGATCGATGCGCGCGTCCACGAGGCGCTCGGCGAGCTGTACCGGACCTCGAGCGCCGCCAAGGACCTCGGCGCCAAGGCCCGTGGCACGCTCGTGTTCCCGAAGGTCATCAAGGGCGGCGTCGGCGTCGGCGGCGGCTTCGGAGAGGGTGCGCTCGAGGTCGGCGGCGCGACCAAGGGGTACTACAACGTCGCCTCGGCCTCGGTTGGCTTTCAGCTCGGCGTGCAGGAACAGAGCGTCGTGCTGATGTTCATGACCGACGAGGCGCTGCGGCGCTTCCGCGACAGCCACGGCTGGAAGGTGGGCGTCGACGGCTCGGTCGCCATCGCCAAGTTCGGGGCCGGCGAGACCATCGATACCGAGACGGTCCAGAAGCCGATCATCGGCTTCGTGTTCTCGAACAAGGGCCTGATGTACGACCTGACGCTCGAGGGCGCGAAGATCTCGCGCGTCGAGAAGTAGCCCTCAGCCGGCCGCGCCCGGCCGTGTGCCGGGCGCGGCCGGCGCATGCGGGTGGGTCGAGGCCATGCCGCCCGTGATCGCGAGGCGCATCGCCGCCTCGACCGGCATGTCGAGCGGCTCGACGGCGCTCTTCGGCAGGTACAAGGTCACGCCGCCGAGCATGTAGCTGAGCGGGAAGTACACGGCCACGAGGTCGACGCGGCCCGCCTGCGCCTCGAGCTCGGGCAGGTCGTCGCGGGTCACGAAGCCGAGCAGCCGCGCCTCGCCGAGGCGCCAGATCACGACCTTCTGCAGGTCGCGGCGGTTCTGGCCGGAGGGCAGCAGCCGCGCGATGTCGCGGAATGCGCTGTAGACGGTCTTGACCAGCGGGATGCGCTCGAGGAACTCGTCCCAGACGCTGAGCGCGCGGCGCACGATGTACGCGTTCACGACGCTGCCGATCGCGAACAGCAGCACGAGCCCGACCAGGATCCCCATGCCGTAGTGGTACTGCTCGCTCGGCAGCACGATGGTCAGCAGGCTGCGCATCGCGCTCTCGACGGTGCGGATCAGCCACCAGATCACGTACAGCGTCAGCCCCACCGGCAGCACGGCCGCGAGGCCTTTCATCAGGATGCTGGTCAGGTACTTCATGGCGGGCTCGACGCGGGCCGGCGGGCGCTAAGATGCTAGTGTGACACGCGGCAGGCGCGGGCGGCGCAGGAGGCGGCGATGCGGGCGAGGTGGACGAGCGGCGGTCTGATCGTGGCGTCACTCGTGCTCGCGGCCTGCGGCGGCCGCGCACCGCCGGCGGCGACCGCACCGGCCGGCCCGCCGCCCGACGCGGCGGCGCGCGCCGCGGCGATCGAGGCAGCCGCCGCGCAGCTGCAGAAGGTCGATGGCCGCTGGCAGCGCGGCCAGGAACCGTCGCGCTGGAGCGCGTACTTCCAGAGTGGCGAGCTGCGCTTCCTCGACGAGCGCGTGACGCCGCCCGCGGGCAGCGCGCGCCACAATCGCTACTACTTCGAGGGCGGGCGGCTGTTCTACTTCGCGGGCGAGGCGCCGGCCGGCCGGCTGCTCGGCGGTCCCGCGGCCGATGCGCCGACACTGCCGGTGCAGGCGGAGTTCTCCGGCGCGCGCACGATCTCGGCCGTGCGCATCGAGCACTACGGTCCGGTCAGGCTCGAGGAGCGCGACGCCACCGAGATCCGTCGCCAGGCCACCGAGCTCGCCTCGATCGCGATGGGCGAGCTGCGCGCGGTCGGCACGCACTGAGCGGCGCGCTCAGCGCGCCGCTGCGCAGCCCTCGACGGCGCTCGACAGCGACGCGATCAGCTTGAGCGCGCCGCGTTCCGGATCCCAGACGAAGTAGCGCGTCACGCGACCGTGCTCGCTCGCGCCGGTGACGGTCAGCAGCCGGCTGTCGCGCCGGAAGCGCAGCACCTCGGCGGGCGCGCAGGCGCCGGCCGGCGGCAGCTGCGCCAGCGACACCGGGTACGCGACCCGCCCGGTCGGCGCGTCGACGAGCGCCACCGACTCGCAGCCGGCGCCGCAGCCGAGGCGCACGAGCACCGTGCGGCCGGCAAAGTTCACGGGGCTCGCGAGCGCCGCCGCGAGCGGCTCGCGGTCGTGCTCGATCCGCGGCTCGTCGCCGCCGGCGAGCGCGCTGGCGCGGGCCTGCGTCGTCACGATCGCCGGATACTCCGAGAAGCGCGGCGCGCCGAGCTCGGCCTCGGCGGGCGCGCCGGCGGAGCGCCGCCCCAGGATCGCGTCGAGCTGCTGCGTGATCGCATCGTCCAGGTACCAGTCGGTGAGCTCGACGACCGGCGCCGCGCGCCGGCCGACGGCGAGGACCTTGAGCGCGTGCCCGGCGCAGCCGCCGCGGCCCGCGTCGCCCGCGCACGCGGCGTGTTCGGTATAGGCGCCGTAGACCGCGGGCGCCGCCGGGTCGAGCGGCGCGGCGAAGACGAAGTAGCGGCCCGCCGGCAGCTTGAGCGCGAACGTCGCCTGGCCGGCGTCGGTCGTCACGGAGTACAGCTTCGCGCCGCTCAGCGACCACGCGAACACGGTCAGCGCCGGCAGCTGCCCGGCGGGCGAGGCGAGCCGGCCGCTGACTGGCGCCGCGGCCAGCGCGGGCGCAGGCCCGGCGAGGACGAGCAACGGCAGCAGGCGGCAGAGCAGGCGCATCGGCGGCATCCGGGCGGGTCGCGCCCACTATGTCAGCCCGCCGCGACGCGTCAAGCTCCTGCGCGCCGGGATCGAGTACCATGCGCGACTCGCGCTGCCCGCGGGAGTCCGTAGTGAGACCGCTGATCGAGGCCGCAAGGCCCGCCGACGTGCCGATGCTGCTGACGCTGATTGGCGAGCTGGCGGAGTTCGAGCGCCTGGCGCACGAGGTGGCGGTCACGGCCGAGGGGCTCGGCGAGGCGCTGTTCGGCGCACGGCCGGTGTGCGAGGCGGTCGTCGCCCGCGCCGGTGCCGAGGTGGCGGGCTTCGCGATCTACTTCCGCAACTTCTCGACCTTCGCGGGCCGCGAGGGGCTGTTCCTCGAGGACCTGTACGTGCGCCCGGCCTTCCGCGGCCAGGGCATCGGCCGCTCGCTGCTCGAGCACGTCGCCGGCGTCGCCGCCGCGCGCGGCTGCGGGCGCATGGAGTGGTCGGTGCTGAACTGGAACCGCCGCGCCGTCGGCTTCTACGAGGCGCTCGGCGCGCGCCCGGTCAACGACTGGACGATCTACCGGCTCGACCGCGCGGCGCTCGAGGCGATCCGCGCCCGCCCGGCCGACTGACGGCTTCCCACCCGCCGGACGCGCCGCGGCGCCCGGCACGCAACGGTGAGCGCATGAACCTGATCCGCTGGGGCCTCCTCGCGATCATCCTGCTGGCCGCCGCGGCCATGCTGCTCGCCTGGTTCCGGCGCCGGCGCTCGTTGCCGCAGCAGGGGGCGCCCTCGCCCGGCTCGCTCGCGCTCGGCTTCGCGGTCGAGTTCGGCGACACGCTCGGCATCGGCTCCTTCGCCCCGACGACCGCGGTGCTGAAGCTCTCGAGGATGGTGCCGGACGAGCTGATCCCGGGCACGCTGATCGTCGGCACGATGATCGCGGTGGTCGCCGAGGCGGTCATCTTCATCGACTCGGTCGACGTGCAGCCCTCGCTGCTGGTCAGCATGATCGCGCTCGCGACCGCCGGTGCCTGGTTCGGGGCCGGCGTCGTGGCGCGCATGTCGCGCCGCAAGATCCAGCTCGCGATGGGCTCGGCGCTGCTGGTCGCGGGCGCCGTGTTCGCCGCCAAGAACCTCGCGTGGCTGCCGGCCGACGGTGCGGCGCTCGCGCTCGAGGGCTGGCGCTTCGTGGCCGCCGACCTCGCCGCGCTCGTGCTCGGCGCGCTGATGACGGTCGGCATCGGCATGTACGCGCCGACGATGATCGTGCTGTCGCTGCTCGGCATGCACACGCTCGCGGCGTTCCCGATCATGATGGGCGCCTGCGCGCTGCTGCAGGCGGTCGGCGGCCTCAAGTTCATCGAGACCGGCCGGTTCGCGCACCGCACGGCGCTCGGGCTGTCGCTGAGCGGCGTGTTTGGCGTGCTGCTCGCCGCCTACGTCGTGAAGTCGCTGCCGCTCGAGGCACTGCGCTGGCTGGTCGTGGCCGTGGTCGCCTACGCCGCGACGATGATGCTGGGCTCGGCGCTCGCGCCGGCGGCGCGCACCGAGGCGGCGGTCAGTCCGCCACCCTGAGCACGATCTTGCCGATGTGCGCGCTCGACTCCATCAGTCGGTGCGCCTCGGCGGCCTCGGCCAGCGCGAAGGTCGCGTGCACCAGCGGCCCGCAGCGCCCGCCGTTCAGCACCGGCCAGACCCGCTCGCGCAGCGCCTGCGCGATCGCCGCCTTCTCCGAGGTCGTGCGCGGCCGCATCGTCGAGCCCGTGATCACGAGCCGGCGCTGCATGACCCGCGTCAGGTCGAAGCGCTCGACCTTCGAGCCGAGCATGACCGCGACCTGCACCAGCCGCCCGTCCATCGCGAGGCAGCGCAGGTTCCGCTCGAAGTACGGCGCGCCGACGATGTCGAGCACGACGTTGACGCCCGCGCCGCTGGTCAGGTCCATCAGCCGGTCGGCGAAGTCCGCGGCGCGGTAGTTGATCGCGCCGTCGGCGCCGAGCGCGAGGCAGGCGGCGCACTTCTCGTCGCTGCCGGCGGTCGCGTACACGCGCGCGCCGAACTCGCGCGCCAGCTGGATCGCCGTGACGCCGATGCCGCTCGTCCCGCCGTGCACGAGCACCGACTCGCCGCGCGCGAGGCGCGCGTGCTGGAACAGGTTCGCCCACACGGTGAAGTAGGTCTCCGGCAGCGCCGCGGCGCGCACGGCGTCGTAGCCGGTCGGCCACGGCAGGCACTGGCCGGCCGGTACCGCGCAGTACTCGGCGTAGCCGCCGCCGTTCGCGAGCGCCGTGACCCTGTCGCCCACGCGCGGCGAGGTGACCTCGGCGCCGGCGGCGACGACCTCGCCCGCGACCTCGAGGCCGATGACTGGGCTCGCGTCGGCCGGCGGCGGGTAGGCGCCCTTGCGCTGCAGCACGTCCGGCCGGTTGACGCCGGCGGCCAGCACCCGCACCAGCACCTCGTTCGGCCCCGGCACCGGCACGGGCCCCAGGGCGATCTGCATCGCCTCCGGGCCGCCCGGCTCGCGGACGGCGATGAACCTCATGTCGGAGGGCAGGCTGGGCACGGCAACGACCTCTGTGAACTCCCGGGCGCGCGATGCTACTCGTTGTCGGCCGCTCCGTCCCGGTCTTGACGCGCCGGAGCGCCGGCCGGCGCCGCGCCCGCCAGCTCCGGGCGCGCAGCGGCGGCGCGGGCCACCGCCCGCCACGCCGCGAGCTTCGCGGCGAGCGGCTGCGCCGCGTGCGCGGGGCTCGTCGACGGCAGCCGCAGGCGCGGCAGCGCCGCGGCCTCGGCCGTCAGGCGCGGCAGGACCCGGCGCCGGTACAGCTCCTCGGCCTTGCCGCCGTTCAGGCACACGAGCCGGATGCGCGGGTGGGTGCGGAAGAAGGCGGTGAAGTCGTTGACGACGACGCTCGCCGGCAGGATCGACGTATCGAGGCTGCCGCGGCGGAAAGCCCGCTCGCACACGTCCCAGAGCGCGACGCCACTCGCGCGCAGGCGCGCGACGCGCCGCGCGTAGGGCAGCGACGGGCCCGCCCCGAACAGCTCGCCCATGATCGTCCAGAACGCGTTGCGGGGCTGCGCATAGTACTGCCGGCGGCGCAGCGACTCCTGGCCGGGCAGCGAGCCGAGCACCAGCACGCGCGCATCGGCGCGGGCCACCGGCGGGAAGCCGCGCGAGTGCACGCCTAGGCCCGGCCCGCGCTCACTTGCGGACGCTCGACGGCAGCACCTGGAAGTCATCGGTGCGGCCGAGCGAGTCGAGCGCCGCGAGCAACTCGGGTGGCGGCTCGATCAGCCGGCGGCTCCGGATGTCGAGCCAGCCGCCGAGCGTGTCGATGCGTGCCGCGAGCTCGCCATCGCCACGCACGAACTCGTTGCGCATCTGGAAGCGGCTGCCGTCCGGCGCGAGCCCGGCGAGCGCCAGCGTGCCGGTCAGCGGCGCGAGCAGGCCGAGCTCGCGGAAGTAGCGGATCTCCTCGCTCTTGACGACCGGCCCGAAGCCGCGGCGCGAGAACTCGCCGACGTCGAAGCCGCGCGCGACGAAGAACCGCATGCGCACGTCGACCGACTTCTCGAGGAAGGCGGAATTGCGCATGTGGCCGTTCAGGTCGACGTCGGCCCAGCCGACCGCGAGCGGCGTCGAGAACGCGCTGCGCTCGGCCCCGGCCACGCTCAGGCCTCGAACACCCAGCGGCCGCCGACCATCGTCCGCTGCGGGCTCGCCTTGACGAGCTCGAGCGGGTCGATCGCGAGCAGGTCGCGGTCCCAGACGACGAGGTCGGCGAGCAGCCCGGGCAGCAGCCGGCCCTTCAGGTGCTCCTCGAAGGACGCGTAGGCGCCGTGCACGGTGCCGCAGCGGATCGCCTCCTCGACGCTGATCCGCTGGTTGGCGCCCCAGACGTGGCCGTCGGCGCCGGTCCGCGTCACCTGCGAGCGCATCCAGAGCGCGGGATCCGACGGGCTCGCCGTGTAGTCGGACGACGAGGGTGCCGGGATGCCGGCGTCGAGGAAGTCGCGCATGGCGAACATGTGCTTCAGGCGCTCCTCGCCGTAGAAGTGCATCTTCTCGGCGTGGAAGTACACGTAGCCGGCGAACGGTACCGGGATCGCGCCGAGCGCGCGGATGCGCCGGACGAGATCGGCGTTCACGAGCGTGCAGTGCTCGATCCGGAAGCGCGCATCGCGCCGCGGCGACTCGCGCGCCAGCTGCTCGTAGATGCCGAGCACCGTGTCGATCGCGACGTCGCCGTTGGCGTGCGTGCCGACCTGCCAGCCGGCGAGGTAGGCCCTGCGGGCCTCCTCGTACAGCTCCTCGCGCGTCGCGCGGCTGAGGCCGCGGAACTCGCCGAGCCCGTCGTAGGGTGCCGACAGCAGGGCGGTGCGCTCCGAGATCGAGCCATCGGCATACAGCTTCACGGCGCCGACCCGGAGCCACTCGTCGCCGAAGCCGCTGTGGATGCCGGCCGCGCTGAACGTGTCGAGGTACGCGGCGCCGACGAAGCAGTAGACGCGCGCCCTGAGCTCGCCGGCGTCGCGCGCGTCCTCGAATCCCTGCAGCTGCAGCGGCTGGCCGTCCGCCTCGCAGATCGAGGTGACGCCGCGTCTCGCCAGCTGCTCGCTGACGAGCGCCGCGCCCTTGCGGTAGTCCTCGCGCGTCGCCGGCCGGGTGGCGAGCGCGAGGATCGCCTCGGCCGGCTGCTCGGCGACGCGGCCGTTGAGCCGGCCGCCCGCGTCGCGGAAGAACTCGCCGTGCGCGGGCTTCGGCGTGCCCTCGTCGACCTTGGCGAGCGCGAGCGCACGCGAGTTCACGAAGGCCGTGTGGCCGCCGCGATGCATGACGATGACCGGATGCTCGGGCGCGGCGGCATCGAGGTCGGCGCGGTCGAGCGGCCGTGGCGTCTTCGTGTCGTCGTACAGGAAGCCGACGATCCACGAGCCCGGCGGCAGCTTCGCGCTGCGGGCGCGGATCGCGGCGCCGATCTGCTCGATCGAGTCCAGCTCGAGCGGCAGCTTCGTCACGAGGTCGAGGCCGGCGTAGCCCGGGTGCGCGTGCGCGTCGTTGAACCCGGGCGTCACCCGCGCACCGCCCAGGTCGACGTGCCGGGCGCGGGCGCCGCCGAAGGCGCGCATCTCGGCGCTCGTGCCGGTCGCGAGCACGCGCCCGCCCGCGATCGCGAGCGCCTGCACCTCGCCGTCCGGGCCCATCGTCAGGATCCGGCCGTTGTGCAGCACGGTGTCCGGACGCTCGCCGGTGCGTGCGATGGCCGCGGTGCCGGCGCCGAGGCCCGCGAGCACGAAGCCGCGCCGGCTCAGGCGCATCAGGGCTTCTTGGCGGCAGGCGCGGCCGAGTAGTGCACGTGCGCGACCCGCCAGGCGCCGTCGCGCTTCAGCCAGATGTCGGTCTCGAGGAACTGCTCGTCGACGAGCTTGCCGTCGGCCTGCTTGGTGCGCACCGCGAGCCGGTAGCTGGCGGTCGCCTCGTCGCCGGCCGGGCTCACGCGGATGACCATGTCGGAAAACTTGGCCGACTGCAGCTTGTTGCCCTTGTTGACGTAGTCGGTCCACTCCTTGCGATACGCGGCCAGCGTCGAGCGGCCGTCGGGGAACCAGACGACCAGGTCGTCGGCGTAGTAGCCGAAGTACTTGGCGAGGTCGTTCGCGCCGTAGGCGTCGTTGAAGCCCTGCTCGAGCTTCAGGATCTCCTGGCTGACCGGGTCGCCGCCGACCGCGGCAGGTCCCGCGGCGAGCGCGGCGCCCGAGGCGAACAGGAGCGCCGCGGCCAGCCAGCGTGACAGACGGGTCTTCATTGGGGCTCCCCTCGGTGGTGCGGTGCGCCGGGCTGGCGCCCGCGGCCGATGATGTCAGCGGGCGGGGCCGGCTTCAACGCCGCCGCCGGCCGGCTCCGGCGGCGCCTCCTGCAGGCTGACCAGCAGCGCGCCGGGCCCGGCGTGCACGCCGACGGCGGGCCCCAGCGGCAGCAGCCACGCGCGCTCGATCGAGGCGTGCGCGGTGCGCAGGTGCTGCAGCAGCCAGCGGCCGTCTTCCGGCACGTTGCCGTGCGAGATGATGAGCCGGTAGCGCCGGCCCGGGTCGATGTGCCGTGCCAGCATGCGCGCGAACTTCGCCTTCAGGTCGCCGCGCCCCCACAGCACGCCGCCGATCGCGATGCGCCCGTCGCGGCGGATCGCGAGGTAGGGCGTGACCGCGAGCAGCGCCGAGAGCCGCCCGGCCCACACCGGCACGCGCCCGCCGCGCATGCCGAACTCGAGCGTCGGCAGGTAGCCGAAGGTGCGCGTGCGCGACCTGAGCGCCGCGAGCCGCGCGAGGATCGCCTCGGGACCGAGGCCGGCGTCGGCGCACTCCGCCGCGTGGATCGCGAGCAGGCCCTCGCCACCGCAGGCGTTCAGCGAGTCGAAGACCCGGACCCGCGCGTGCGCCTCGATGCGCGCCGCCGCGCTCTCGGCCGCCTGGCGCGTGCCGGTCGCGCGGCCGGTCGCGTTCACCGAGATCACGTGCGCGTAGTGCGAGGACAGGAACTCGAACATGCGCCGGAAGTCGCCGACCGGCGGCTGCGAGGTCTTCGGGTGGTGCGGGCTGGTCGCGACCAGGCGCCAGAACTCCTCCGGCGACAGCCCGACCTTGTCGAGGTAGCTGTGCTCGCCGAAGTGCACGCGCGCCGGCACGACATGGATGTCGAGCCGCTCGAGCTCCTCGTCCGGGATGTCGCCCCCGGTGTCGGTGACGATCGCAACCTGCCGGCGCGAGGCGTGCAGGGCCGACTCCTGCTGGCGCTGCATGTCGTCGGCCTTCTCGCCGCTCACGGTGCCGAACTCGGCAGCGGTCGCGAACACCCGCGCCGGCTCGTTCGTGTGCACGTGCACGCGCACCTTGCGCGCCGAGCCCGCGATCACGAGGCTCGAGCCAAAGGGCGCGAGCCGCTCGCGCAGCTGCCGCCGGTCGATGTCGGCGCCCGCGACCGAGCATTCGGTGCACCAGCGGTGCTCGAGCCCGGCCTCGCCGCCGGCCACGTCCGCGGCGCCGACCTCCGCCGGCAGCGGCGGCGCCGACTCGTCGAGGATGCCCGTCTCGAGGTACTCGCCGAAGCCCTCGAGCAGCGCGACGAACCCGGCGGCGCCGGCGTCGACGACGTCGGCGCGGGTCAGCTCGTCGAGCTGCGAGCGGGTCTCGTCGAGCGCGCGGCGTCCCGCTTCCCGGCCGCGCGCGAGCAGCGCGCGGAAGTCGCCCGGTACCTGGCGGGCGGCGCGCTCGAGCTCGGCACCGACCGCGCTCAGCACGGTCAGGATCGTGCCCTCGCGCGGCGCGGTCAGCGCATCGCGCGCGTAGCTCGCGCCACCGGCCACGGCGCCCGCGAACTGCGCCGGGCTCAGCTCGGCGAGCGCACCGGCGTGGTCGCCGACGCCGAGGAAGAACTGCGCGAGGATCGCGCCGGAGTTGCCGCGCGCGCCGTCGAGGGCCGCGTCGGCGACCTGCGTCAGCAGTTGGCCGGCGTGCGCGACCGCAGGGCCCGTCAGCACCGGGAGCACCGCGCCCATCGACAGCGCGAGGTTGGTACCCGTGTCGCCGTCCGGCACCGGGAACACGTTGATGCGGTCGAGATGCTCGCGTTCGCGCTGCAGGCGATGGATGCCCGCGCGCAGCGCGCGGGCAAGCTCGGCCCCGCCGAGCCGTGCGATCGCTGCGGCCTGCATCGTCCCGATCCCCCCTCGGCGGCTGGCGGCGCTGCCGCGCCGGCCGCGTGTCGTTACTGGCGCGGCAGCTGGAAGCGCGTGCCGCGGTAGTTGAGGACCACGCCGTCGGCCGTGATCCGCTCGAGCACCGGTCCCTCGCGCAGCGTCCCACCCTCGTGCAGGCGCTGCCCGTTGAGCACGACGAAGCGATCCGCCGGCGCGCTCGCGTAGACGTGCAGTTCGAGGCTCAGGTGCGGCAGGCCCGTGACCGTCTGCTGTGGCAGGTCGTTCAGCATCGGCGCGGGCGCCGCCGCCGGCTCGGCCGGCGGCGGCCGCGCGCGGACCAGCGCCGGTTCCGCGCCCGGCGCCGGGCGCGGCGGCAGCGGCGCGTCGAGCTCCGGGCCGGTCGCCTCGTCGGCCTCGGCGTCGAGCGGGCGCGTGCGGGGCATGACGCCGGCGGCGGTGCGCGGCGCGGCGGGCGGCGGTGCGCTCGCCGCGGCGCTCGCCGGCGGGCCGGCCGCGACGGCCGGTGCGGGCTGCAGCCGCGGTGCCGGGCGCAGCAGGTAGTAGCCGAGCAGCAGCAGGTTCGCGAGCAGCAGCACGCCGATGCCGCCGAGCACGATCGGCAGGCGCGAGGCGGCCGCGCCGTGCGCGCCGCGCTCGACCAGCGAGGGCACGGCACGCCGCTCGCGTTCGTGCTCGGACTTGCGCAGCGCGTCGAGGATGAAGCTCACCTAGGCGCCGCTCGCATGCAGCGTCGGCGTGCCCGGCGCGCCGAGCAGCGCATCGAGCAGCACCTGCGTCTGCGCGCCGGCGATGCCGTCGACCGCGAGCCGGTGCGCGCGCTGGAACTCCTCGACCCGGCGCTGCAGCTCGCGGTCGTAGAGGTCCGAACCGGGCGCGGCGGGCTCGCCGCGCACGGTCGCGAGCCCCTGCCGCAGCCAGCTGACCTCCGCGCCGCGCATGCCGGGCTTCAGCGCTCGCGCCAGCGGCACCGGCGGGCGCCACAGCAGCAGGAACTGCCCGTACCAGGCGCGTTCCAGCTCGAGCAGGTCGGCGTCGATGCCGTCGCCGCCGGCCTCGAGCCGCGCGCGCGTGTCGCCCAGCGATGCCACGACCGCCTGGTGCTCGATGCCGTCGGCGGTCACCAGCGAGACGATCGCTGGCCGGTTGAGGAGCCTCAGCTGCGCGACGGTGCCCTTGTCGGCGAGGCACTCGAGCCCCTGCGCGAGCGCCTGCTCGCACGGCCGCGGTCCGTGCGGGTCGAACGGCGCCTTCCAGAGCGCGAACAGGCGCTGGAATGCGCTGTCGGTGCCGGTAGACGCGGCGTGGGCGGCGAGGAACTCGGCCAGCGACGGCGCGGCGGCGGGTGGCGGGGTCGCTGCCTCCGGCCGGGCCGCGGTCGGCGCCGGGGGCGGCGCCGCGGCGGGCGCGGCCGGTGCGGCGGTGGCCGGTGCGGCGGCCGCGACGGCGGCGTGCGGCGGGCTTCGCAGCGCGAGGTAGCCGCCGACGAGCGCGACCAGCAGGACGATGCCGGCGGCCGCGGCGGCGGCCGGCAGCCAGGCGGGCGCGACGCGCCGGCCGCGGACCTCGGCCGCGGCACGTCGCACCAGGCCCGCGCCGACCCGGTGCTGCTCGGCCGTGTAGGCGCCGAGCAGCGCCCGGTCCGCGACCACGTTGATGATCCGCGGCACGCCGTGCGACAGCCGGTACAGCTCGCGCAGCGCCGCCGGCGTGAACAGCTCGGTGGTCGCGCCCGCGACGCGCAGCCGGTGGCGCACGTAGGCGGTCGACTCGGCGCGCGACAGGGGATCGAGGTGGTAGCGACCGGTGATGCGCTGCGCGAGCTGGCGCAGGTCGTTGCGTGCCAGCAGCTCGCGCAGCTCCGGCTGGCCGACCAGGATGACCTGCAGCAGCTTGCGCGTCGCGGTCTCGAGGTTGGTCAGCAGCCGCACCTGCTCGAGCACGTCGGCCGAGAGCTGCTGCGCCTCGTCGACGATGACGACGACGCGCCGCCCGCGTGCGTGGGCCGCGAGCAGGTACTCGTTCAGCAGGTCGACCGTGACCTTGTTGCTGCCGCGCGCGCCTTCAGGCACCGCGAGGTGCAGTTCGTCGGCGATGGCCGCGAGGAACTCGTCCGGCGTCACCCGCGGGTTCAGGATCAGCGCGACGTCGGCGTGCGCCGGCAGCTCCGCGAGCAGGCTGCGGACCATCGTCGTCTTACCGGTGCCGACCTCGCCGGTCAGCTGCACGAAGCCGCCGGCGTCGTCGATGCCGTACAGCAGGTGCGCCAGCGCCTCCGCGTGCCGCTCGCTCAGGTAGAGGTAGCGGGGGTCCGGCGTGATGGAGAAGGGCTTCTCGGTGAGCCCAAAGAAGCTCGTGTACATCGCCCGTCGATCATAGCTCAGGTCGCCGGCCCGCCCGCCCGGCGGCCGCGCGTTCCCTGCAGAGGACCGCGTGGCGGGGCGAGGGTTCCCGCCGTTCAGCGGCGGCGGTGCACGCCGGTGAAGCCGTCGACCTTGTCCGGGCGCTCGAGGCTGCTCGCGCGCTGCACGGCGGCCGAGCCGAAGCGCTCGCGGATCCGGTCGAGCGTCGGGTCGATGCGCGCGGTCGCGCGCGGCGGCGGCTTGCGCGCGGCCGCCGCGTCCGGCGCCGCGAACAGGTCGAGCTGCGCGGCGGGCGAGAGGTGGCTGACGCCGACGCCGAGCAGGCGCACGGCGGCGCGCGGCTGCTCGGCGAGCCAGCCGTCGAGCAGCTGGCGCGCGATCGCGAGCACGGTCGCGGTCTCGGCCGTCGGCGGGGCGAAGCTGCGGCTGCGGGTGTAGGTCGTGAAGTCGCGGCGCCGGATCTTCACGGTCACGCTCGCCGCCATCAGCTCCTTGGCGCGCAGCCGCACGCCGACGCGGTCGGCGAGCTTGGCAAGCTCGGCCGCCAGCTCCTCGCGGCGCCGCAGGTCGGTCTCGAAGGTTTCCTCGGCGCTGACCTGCTTCTCCTGCCAGTCGGCGATGACCGGCCGCTCGTCGATGCCGGCGGCGCGCTCGCGCACGCGCTGCGTGTAGCGCCCGAACAGCGGCCACAGCACCGAGTCGGAGGCCGCGCGCAGCTGGCCGAGCGTGTGCAGGCCGCATTCCTCGAGCCGCGCGGCCGTCTTGGCGCCGATGCCGCTCAGGCGCCGGATCGGCAGCGGGTCGAGCATCGCCGCCACCTCGTCCGGCGCGATGACGACGAGGCCGTCGGGCTTGCGCAGGTCCGAGGCGATCTTCGCGAGCAGCTTGTTGTGCGCGACGCCGACCGAGGCCGTGAGGCCGGTGCGCGCGAGGATCCGCTCCTTGATCGCGCGCGCGATCGCGACCGGCTCGCCGAACAGCGCGCGGCTGCCGGTCACGTCGAGGAAGGCCTCGTCGAGCGACAGGCCCTCGACTTGCGACGTGAACTCGTGGAAGACCGCGAACACCTCGTTCGAGACCTCCTTGTAGCGGCCCATGCGCGGCTTGACGACGATCGCGTGCGGGCAGCGCGCGAGCGCCTCGCGGGTCGGCATCGCCGAGTGCACGCCGTAGCGGCGCACCTCGTAGCTCGCGGCCGCGACCACGCCGCGCAGCGAGCCGCCGCCGACGATCACGGGCTGGCCGCGCAGCGCCGGGTTCTCGTGCTGCTCGACCGAGGCGTAGAACGCGTCCATGTCGACATGCAGGACTGCGCGCATCGCCGGTCTCAGGCGAGCAGGACGACGGCCGCGAAGGTCGCGAGCAGCGTCGCGAGGCTGAACGTGACGTAGGCGACGCTGACGATCGCCAGCTTGCCGAGCGTCAGCCACCGGCCCTGCCCGAAGTACACGCGCATCGCCCGGTAGACGTACCAGACCGTGTAGAAGAACACGAAGAAACCGACGGCGGTCGACACCGGGCTCAGCCACTTGAGCCAGTGCGCAAGCAGCGAGACGCCCCGCGCGGCGATCAGCGCCATGAAGAAGGCGGCGTGCGTGTGCAGGAAGAACACGACGTACTCGACGTAGTGGTGCCGCGGGAACCAGTACAGCAGCATCGCGACGAAGGCGAGCAGCGGCAGGAACACGAACATCATCTTCGGCAGCGCGGCGACGAAGTCGTGGCCCAACGACCGCCCGTGGTCGGCGACGATCCGCCGGCAGGCACGGCGCAGCGGCTCCTCCAGCCACTTGATGTCCGAACTCGCGTTCTCGCAGCGCGCCTCGTCGAAGACCAGGCCGTTGGCCTTGCGCGGGGCGTTGGCGGTCGCCTTCGACGCCTCGCCGACGGCCTGCTCGATCTGCTGCTTGAGCGCCTTGACCTCCGGGTCGGTGCTCTGATCGAGCGTCGAGTTGACCTCGACCTCGCGATGCGGACCCACCGCGAACAGCGCGAAGCACAGCACGCTCAGCACGAGGTACAGCCGTACCGGCGGCACGTAGCGGGCGCGGCGCTCCTGGAAGTATTCGCGCGTCAGCAGCCCGGGCTTCAGCGCCAGCGCGCGCATCGTCTGCCAGAAGCGGCCGTCCACGTGCGTCACGACGTGCCAGGCGTCGTGGAACAGGGCGCCGAGCGAGCGCGAGCTCTCGTGGGCGTGCTGGCCGCACTGGGCGCAGTAGGGGCCCACCAGCGCGGCGCCGCAGTTGGCGCAGGTGGTGGCGTGCAAGGCGGGCTCCGGGCACCCCTGGGTCCGCCTACGTTGCCAGATCGGGCCCGCGGACGACAGCACCCGCACGGCGCGGAGCGGCGCTCGGTACTATGCCCACGGACGGCGGGGTGGTGCAGGCGATGGAACAGGTCAGCGCGGAAATCGTCGGCACGCCGCTGCGGCTCGAGGTCGACGGCATTGCCGACGACCTGTTGACCGGCGGTCTCGGCCTCGACGGCCTGCGCGGCCCGCCGCCCGGCCTGGCGCGGCCCGAGGCGCCGAGCGCCCGCGAGCTCAGGCGCCGTGCGATCCACGCGGCCTACCGCAACCTCCTCGACACGACCGAGGCGGGCGGCTTCGGCCGCCTGTACGGCCCGGCGGCCGGCGAGCGCATCGCCGGCGTCGAGTACCTGTTCGCGATCCGCACGCCCGACGGGCGCGGCACGACGACGGCGCTGCTGCAGCTGCCGCGCGGCTTCGATGCCGCGGCGCCGCGGCTGCTTGCCGCCGCCTCGCCCGGCTCGCGCGGCGTGTTCGGCGCGCTGCCGACCGCGGGCGAGTGGGGCCTGCGGCACGGCTTCGCGGTCGTGTACACCGACAAGGGCACGGGCGTCGGCATCTGGGACGTCGAGCGCGCGCGGGGCTACCGCATCGATGGCCTGCTCGCCGACGCTGACGATCCACTCGTGACCTTCGCGCCGCCCGCCTCGGCCGAGCTCGCCGAGTTCGCGCGCCGCGAGCCGCACTCGCTGCTGTTCAAGCATGCTTCCTCGGGCCAGAACCCGGAGGCGGACTGGGGTACCTACCTGCTGCAGGCGATCAAGGCGGCGTTCGCGCTTCTGAACCGCGAGCTTGCCGGCGTGCTCGACCGGCCGCTCTCGCCCGGCAACACGCTCGTGCTTGCGGCCGGCAGCTCCAATGGCGGCGGCGCGGTGCTGCGCGCGCTCGAGCGCGACCGCGCCGGGTGGATCAGCGGCGCCGTGGCGCTCGAGCCGAACGCGGTCGTCGCCGGCCGCACCGCGGGCCTCGCGATCGACAGCGGCGGGCGCCGCGTCGCGGATGCCGCGCTCGCGGCGCCCGATTACACAAGCCTGCACTTCCTGTACCAGGCCGCCGCGGTGCTCGCCGAGACCGACGCGAGCGCGCCGTTCCACGCCGAAACGCAGGCCCGCCGGCCGGCGCTCGAGGCGTGGTGCCGCGAGCTGCAGGCGCTCGACCTGCTGCCGGCCGGCGACCTCGGCAGCGCCGCGGCCGCGGCGCGCGAGGTGCTGCTCGCGGGGGGCATGCTGCCCGAGGCACTCAGGCTCGGGCACCTCAACCTCGCGACCCACCTGTGGCCCGCGATCTGCGTGACCTACGCGGGCGCGTACGCGCGCTGCGCACCCTGGGACCCGCCGTTCGGCGTGGGCTGCGCCGCGCTCGGCGCCGACGGCGAGGTGCGTGCGCTCGGCGAGGCCGAGGCGGCGGCCCTGTGGGCCGATGGCAACGGCACGCCGCCGACCGCCGGCATCGCGCTGGTCGCCCGCGACGCCGCGGGCCGGCGCCGCGCGGCGAACGCCGGCTCACCCGCGCTGGCGCTGGCCTTCGCGACCGACCGCCTGCTCGCGCACGCGCCGCGCGCGCAGGCGGCGGTGACGCCGGCGCGGGCGGCGCTCCTGCCGGCGATCGAGGCCGGCCAGCGCGAGGTCGTGATGACCGCGCGGCTCGGCAACCGGCCGGTCGTCATCGTGCACGGCCGCGCCGACAGCCTGATCCCGGTGAACCATGCCTCGCGCGCCTACTACGCGCTCAACCAGCGCGAGCGCGGCGCGCGCGACGAGCTGCGCTACTACGAGCTCGAGCACGGCAACCACTTCGACCAGGTGCTGCCGCTGCCGGAGTGCGCCGCCGCCTACGTGCCGATGCAGCCGTGGATGGGCCGCGGGCTCGAAGCGCTGCTCGTGCGCCTGACGGTGGGCACGGCGCTGCCGCCGAGCCAGGTGCTGCGCTCGCGGCCGCGCGGTGCCGCGGGCGTGCCGCTCACGGCGGCGCACGTCGGCGAGCTGCGCGAGCGGCCGGGCGCCGACGAGATCCGCTTCCGCGGCGGGGTACTGACCGTTCCGGCCTGAGCGGGGCTCAGCCGCCGCGCGCGAGGCGCACGATGTCGACCGCGGCCGGGTGCTCGACCGCGCGGCGCGGCACCCCGTCGACCGCACCCGGGTCGCCGACGACCGCGCGGTCGCGGCCCGCGTCCTTGGCGCGATACAGCGCGTCGTCCGCGATCCTGACCATCTGCTCGAAGCGCGGCGCCATCGTCGAGTCCGCGATGCCGAAGCTGGCGGTGAACGCGGGGCCGTTGCCGACCAGCTGCGCCTCGGCGAGGCCCGCGCGGATCCGGTTCGCGACCTCGAGCGCCGCCGCGGCGTTGGCGCGCGGCAGGACCATCACGAACTCCTCGCCGCCCCAGCGCGCCGCGACGTCACCCTCGCGCAGCGTGCGACGCAGGACGTCGGAGAACTGCCTGAGCGCGTTGTCGCCGGCCTCGTGGCCGCGCGCATCGTTGAGCTGCTTGAAGTGGTCGAGGTCGGCGATCAGCAGCGCATAGGACAGGCCCCCGACGCCGATGCCGCGCACGCTCTCCTCGAGCGAGCGGCGGTTGAACAGGCCGGTCAGGCTGTCGGTCGCGGCCTGGCGCTGGGTCTTCTGGAAGGCGCGCACGGTGCCGATGCGCGCGCCCGCCTGCATGCCGAGCGTCGCGAGGTGCGAAATCTGCAGCGGCGTCGCCGGCGCCGCGACGGTGGAGGACGTGTGCAGGACGCCGAGCGAGCGCCCCATGAAGCTGACCGGCACGCACACCGCCGAGATCGGCCCGCATGGCCGCCCGCGCAGCCGCGCGCAGGCGTTCAGCGACTCGCTGTCCGGAAAGCTGACCGGGTTGCCGCGCCGCACGGCCAGGCAGCTGAACGGCGACTCGACGCCGCAGCCGGGCGCGCCGGCGACCGGGTGCTCGGTGGCGCGCTCGAGGTGCGCGCGGCTCGAGTCGGCGGCCAGCAGCTCCATCGGCATCGTCGGCGAGATCGAGGCCATCGCACGCGCCACGACAGCGTGCGCCTCCTCCTCGGTGTCGGCCATCTCGAGCGCGTCACCGAGCTGTGCGCCGAAGGCGTCGCGGTCGGCGTCGGCGCGCAGCTGGCGGATCATGCCGCTCAGGTGGTCGGCCATCGAGTTCAGGGCGCGCGCCACCTGGCCGATCTCGTCGCGTGCGAAGCCGACGTTGCGGACGTTGAGGTCGCCGCCGGCCATCGCGTCGGCGACGTCGCGCACGCGCCGCAGCGAGCCGCGGATCGAGGCCGACACCAGCCACACGACGAAGGCGACGACCAGCGTCGTGCCGATGAAGGCCCACAGGATCCAGCGCTTGGCGGTGTCGGCGGCGGCAGCGGCGTCGTCGTTCGCGGCGACCACGCGCTGCGAGAACAGCGTCGTCTGCACGTCCATCGCCTCGCGCAGCTGCGCGATCGACTGGTCGAAGGCCCGCATCATCAGCTGTGCCGAGCGCGGGTCGCGCAGCGCCTGCCGGCCGACGTCGAGCGCGCGCGACAGGAAGGCCTCGGCGAGGCGGTGCACCTTCTGCTCGCTCTCGGTGATCTCCGGCGAGACCTCGATGCGCTCGAGCGTCTGCAGGTCCTTGCGCAGGTCGAGCGTGTTCTGGTCGAGCGAACTCTCGAGCTCGGTGCGCTCCTCGGGGCTGAGCGCTGCGCTCGCGAGCGCGCGGCTGACATCGGCGCGCAGCGAGGCGTGCAGCATGTCGGCGTCCTGGTGGTAGCGTGCCGCCTTGCTGATGAGCGCAAGTTCGCCCATCGCCTGTGCCTGCGCATTCAGCGCCCGCCAGGTGATGAAGCTGACCAGCGCAAGCGCCGCGCACATGAACGCGTTGATGAGCAGGAGCCGTGCGCCGACCGTCAGCCCGCGCAGGCTCAGGAAATGGAGAACCCTCGACATCCGCCGGCCGAGTCCTTCGGTGACACCCCGAGCGTTACATCGGCGCTGCGGGGGATCCCTGAAGGGGCCGCCCGGCAAAGTGTGCGCGGCGTCACGTTCCGCCGCGGCGGACGGCGGGACCGCCGGCGCGGGGGTCGGTCAGCCGCCGTGGCCGGTGACGGAGCCGGTGTGCGCCAGCGCGAACTCGCGGACGTGGCGCGAAGAATGCAGGCCCAGCTTCTCGCGGATGTTGCGCAGGTGCGAGTCGACGGTCTTCTCGGAGATTGCGAGCTCGCGTGCCGTGTCGCGCAGCGTCAGCCCGCGGGCCAGGCGCTCGAGGATCTCGCGCTCCCGGTCGGTCAGCGCCTCGAGCACGCCGGCGTGGGCGCGGCCGCGGCTGGCCTGCTCGAGCGAGTGCTGCATGAGCGGCTGGCTCAGGTAGCCCTGGCCGCCGGCGACCCGCCGGATCGCGTCCGGGATCTGGTCGGTCGGCGCGCTCTTCATCAGGTAGCCGTCGGCGCCCTCGCGCAGCAGCGCGCGCGCGTAGACGTGCTCGTCCGCCATCGACAGCACCAGCACCCGCGGCCGGCGCTCGAGCGTTTGCAGGTGCTGCAGCACTTGCCGGCCGCTCTGCGTGCCGAGCTGCAGGTCGAGCAGCACGACGTCCGGGCTCAGCAGGTCGATCGCGCGGATCGCCTCCTCGGCGCTCGCCACTTCGCCGCAGCAGGCGAGGTCCGCCGAGCAGCCGAGGACCGCGACGAGTCCCTTGCGGACGATGTCGTGGTCCTCGACGACGAGGACGCGGATCGGCGCACCGCGCTCGGTGGCGGGGGCACGCTTGCGGTCGGCGGGGAGGTCGGTCGAGGTCATGGCGGCAGGTCCTTCCGTGGCGGTGGCGGGCCGCCTGGCAGGCGGCTCGTGCGCGAGGGTGGCGGCGGCCCGGCCGGCGCTCACCATCGACGGAGCGGTACGGTACGGATCCTTGCCGCAGTGCGGCATCCCCGGAATCCAGTAGGCGGCGCCCGGGAACCGGGTAGCCGACGGAAGGCGGTCCCCTACGGGTCTATCATCTTGTTTTTAATGGCATATCTAACGACATCCGAGACCGACTCGAAGCCCATCTTCCGCATTATGTTGGCTCGATGCGTGTCGGCCGTCGCGACCGCGATCGAGAGCGTGCGCGCGATCTCCTTGCTGCTCCGGCCCTCGGCGAGCAGTTGCACGATCTCGCGCTCGCGCGGCGAAAGCGTGGCGCCGGGCTCGGCGGCACCGTCCGCCTCGCCCCCCTTCAGGAATCCGGCGAGCACGACCTGCGCGACGGTGGAGGTGAAGTAGGGCCGGTCGGCGAGCAGCGCCTCGATCGCCGGCACCAGCTCGCCCGCGGCATCGGACTTGAGCAGGTAGCCGCGCGCGCCCGCCTTCAGCACCTCGCGCACCAGCTGCTCGGAGTCGTGCGCCGTCAGCACCAGCACGCGCGTCGCCGGGCTCGCGCTTGCAATCGCGCGTGCGGCGTCGAGGCCGTTCAGCTCCGGCATCGACACGTCGAGGATCGCGATGTCGGGCTTGAGGCGCGCGGCCAGCTCGACGGCGGTGCGCCCGTCCTCGGCCTCGGCCTCGATCACCAGGTGCGGGTACTCGGCCAGCACCGCGCGCAGCCCGCGCCGCAGCAGGCCGTGGTCGTCGGCGATCAGGATACGGACAGCACTCAACGAGCCGCTCCGTGCAGTGCGCGCGCCCGGCGCCGGCGGGCACGCGGCCGCGCCGCGGCCGGGTGCCGTGACGGCCGATCCTAGCGGGAATCGGGCCGCCGCGTCGGCGCCCGGTTCAGCTGACGGGCGGCGCGCGCGAGTGCCAGTCGGTGACCGACTGGTAGGCGGCGGCGGTCGCGAGCAGCCGCGCCTCCGCGAACGGCCGGCCGACCAGCTGCAGGCCGGCGGGTAGTCCACCGGGGGTGAAGCCCGCCGGCACGCTGAGCGCGGGGACGCCGAGGTAGCTGAAGGGTGCGACGCAGCGCACGAGGCCGGCGATGGTCCGCCACATCGCCGGCGAGCCGCCGACGTCGGTCGCTGCAATCGTCGGCACGGTCACCGCCAGCGTCGGCGTCGCGAGCACGTCGCATGCGCCGAACACCTCGGCGACGAAGCGACGCAGCAGGACGGGGCGCAGCTGCAGCGCCTCGAGGTAGGCGGCGGCCGGGATCGCGAGCCCGGTCGCCGCGCGCGCGCGCACCTGCGCCGAGTACTCGGGGGCCCGGTGCCTCAGGAAGTGGCCGTGCAGCGCGGTGGCCTCGGAGTACATCAGGGTGCGGCCGAGCTCGGTCAGGTGCTCGGCGAGCGGCACGCGCACCGCGACCCGCCGCGCGCCGAGGCGCTCGAGCGCGGCGAGCGCCGCCTCGAACACCGCGCCCACGGCCGGGTCGAGGCCCTCGAGGAAGAACTGCTCGGGCACCCCGATCCGCAGACCGCCGACGCCGGCGCCGAGCAGGGCCCCGTAGTCGGGGACCGGCCGCGCGCTCGCGGTCGGGTCGGCCGGGTCGGCGCCGGCGATGACGCCGAGCAGGCGCGCGAGGTCGCCGGCGGTGCGCGCCAGCGGGCCGACGTGGTCCATCGACCACGACAGTCGCATCGCGCCCGCGCGGCTGACCCGACCGTAGGTGGGCTTGAGGCCGACGACGCCGTTGACGCTCGAGGGCCCGCGGATCGAACCGGCCGTGTCGGAGCCGAGCGCACCGAAGGCGATGCGCGCGGCGACGGCCGCGGCCGAACCGCTCGAGGAGCCGCCGGCGATGTGCGCCGGGTTCCACGGGTTGTGGCACGCGCCGTGCAGCTCGTTGTGGCCGGTCGGCCCGAGCGCGAATTCGGTCATGTTGAGGACGCCGAGGTTGACCGCGCCCGCGGCGCGCAGCCGCGCGCGCACCGTCGCTTCGACGCCGCCCACGAAACCGTGTCGCAGGCGCGAGCCCGCCCCGGTCGCCTGGCCGGGCGCGTAGAACATGTCCTTCAGCGCGATCGGCACCCCATGCAGCGCGCCGAGCGGCCGGCCGGCGGCGCGCGCGCCGTCGGCGGCGGCCGCGGCCGCGAGCGCCGCCTCGTCCTCGATGCGCACGAAGCAGTTCAGCGTGGCGTTCAGCCGGTGCGCCCGCTCGAGGCAGGCGCGCGTGAGCTCGGTGCTCGACAGCTCGCCGCGCGCGAGCGCCGCCACCGCATCGCCGAGGCTCGCGGCGCGCAGATCGAGCATCAGCCGCCGTCCGCGAGCCGCTCGAGCTCGGCCGCGTAGGCTGAGGGCTCGGTGTCGAAGAGCTCGACGGTTGCGGCCGCCGCCACCGCCCGCACGGCGTTCGTCGCGCCGACCGCGATCCGGGCAATCGTCTCGGCGTCGAGCGGCGGGTAGCCCTCGATTCGCGCGAGCAGCTCGACCAGCTCGGGGCTCAGCGCGGCCTCGTCCGGTGCGTCGGGCATCGGGCTCTCCGTCCGTGGGCAGGGGCGCAAGCATTGCAGTCCCGCGGTGAACGGTCAAAATGGCGGGCTCCGGCGCCAGGCGCGCGCCGCTCCGCGAACGCGAGGCCGCTGCCGATGCGCATTCAGGTGTTGCCGACCGCCGATGCCGCTGCCGCGCGCGCTGCCGACTGGTTGCGCGCCGAGATCGGCCGCGGCAGCGCGCAGCGCGGCCGCAGCCTCGTCGCGCTGAGCGGCGGCCGCACGCCGTGGCGGATGCTGCGCGAGCTGAAGCGGCTGCGCGTGCACTGGCACGCCCTGCAGGTCTTCCAGGTCGACGAGCGGGTCGTTCCGGCCAACGACGAGCGGCGCAACTCGCGGCAGATCGCGGACCTGCTCGTCGGGCCCGACACGCTGCCGGCCAACCAGTTCCACGCGATGCCGGTCGAGCGGCGCGACCTGAAGGCCGGAGCCGACGAGTATGCGCGGCTGCTGGAGGAGCTCTGCGGCCGCCCGCCGGTGTTCGATGTCGTGCAGCTCGGGCTCGGCGCCGACGGGCACACCGCCTCGCTCGTGCCGGGCGACCGCCTGCTCGAGGAGCGCGACGCGTCGGTCGGCGTCAGCGTTGCCTACCAGGGGGTCGTGCGCATGTCGCTGACGTTCAAGGTGCTGGCGGCGGCGCGCCACCGCCTCTGGCTCGTGACCGGCGCCGACAAGGCGACGGCGCTTGCCCAGCTCTGGTCGGGCGACGAGGACGTGCCGGCCGGACGGGTGGCGCGCGAGGCCGCGCTGGTGTTTGCCGACGCCGCCGCCGCCGCCGAGCTGCCGGCGGAGCTGCGCGCCGCGCGCTGAGACGCGTCCCTAGACGAGGTGCAGGCGCGGCGCGTGACCGCGCAGCGCCTGATGCATCGCGTACCAGGCGGCGGCGGCCGCCAGCGCGCAGCTGACGGCCGTCAGCACCGGCTGCGACGGGTGGACATGGCCGAGGAACTGGCGGGCCGCCTCGGCACCGAAGAGTCGCACCAGTGCGACCGCCGCGCAGGCGAGCGCGAGCGCGACGCCGAGCGCCATCCACAGGCGGCCACGCAGCGCCGCCTCGGCGCGGCGGCGCTCGGCGTCGGCGCGGGCGCGCTGCGAGGCCCGCGGCACGGCCTCGAGGCGAGCGACCCTGGCCGCGAGCCGCGCCTCGAAGCCCGGCCCCGCGTCGAGGTCCGCGTGCAGGCGGCGCAGGCGCCGCTCGAGCTCCGCCCCCGGGTCGGCCGGCGCGCTCACGCTGCGTCCTCGCCGTCGCGGCGCGCACCGAGCGCCGCCGCGAGTCGTGCGCGTGCGCGGTGCAGGTGCGTCTTGACGGTGTTGACCGGCATCCCGAGCATCTCCGCGACCTCCTCGACCGGCCGCTCGTCCTGATAATAGAGGGTCACCGCGCGCCGCTGCGCGTCCGGCAGCGTCGCCACCGCGCGCCACAGGCGTTCGTCGTCACTCGCGTCGCGGTCCAGGGTGGCGTGCGCGCCCTCGGCCTCGGCGAGCACCGCGGGCTCGGACAGCGAGCCGGCGCTGCGGCGGCTGCGCTGGGCGGAGATGGCGGCGTTGCGGGTGATCGCATAGATCCACGTCGAGAGCTTGGCGCGGCCGTCGTAGCTGCCGAGCGCCTTCCACAGCTTCACGAACACCTCCTGCGCGACGTCCTCGGCGGCTGCGCGGTCGCGCAGGATCGAGAACGCGAGACCGAAGACGCGGCGCCGGTAGGTGCCGATCAGCGTCTCGAAGGCTGCCTGCGGGCGACCGGCCTTCAGTGCTTCCACGATGGCCGCGTCCATTCCTGCCTCGGCTACCCCAGTCCGCAGCGATGATACGCGCGCACCCGCGGCACGGTTTCAGGCCGCCGGCGTGAAACCCGGACGAGCCGCGCCGCGTATCACCGACCGTGAACCCGGTCCGCCACACACTCGCGCTCGGAAACAGCTGCGCCGATACTGTCGCGGCGGCGGCGCTCGGCTTTGCGCTTGGCGTCGCGGTCGATCCCGCCCGCTTCGCGTCGTTGCGCTGGCTGGTGTGGGCGCTGACCGGGCACTAGATTCAAGCGCGGCCGACGGTCGGCCGCGGACTTTAGGAGCGAGCTCTATGGATGTCGCGGCTCTCGGCGTGATGATTCCCATTGTTGCAATCGTGCTCGGCCTCGCGACGGCGATGGTCGCGATCGTCACGGCTCACCGGCAGCGCATGCAGCGCGCGGAGCTGCGTCACCGCGAGCGCCTCGCGGCGATCGAGAAGGGCATCGAGATCCCGCCCGACCCCGTCGAGGTCGAGCCGGTCCGCGAGAAGCAGCCGCGCACGCTGCTGGTCGGGCTGGTGCTCGTCTTCATGGGCATCGCGCTCACGCTCGCGTTGGCACAGTCGGGCACCGACGTGCCGTACCTGTACGGCGCGATTCCCGCGGCGATCGGCCTCGGCTACCTGCTGTACTACTTCATCGAGGGCCGGCATCGCGAGAAGCGCGAGGCGCCGTCGACGAGCGCCACGCCGCTCGATCCGCCCGCGGCCGGCTGAGCGCGGCCTAGCGCCGTCCGGTCAGCGACTCGCGGATCGTCGCGGCGACCGCGTTGATCGCGCCGCCGCGACTGCTGCTGCGGCGCCAGACGGCGGCCAGCGTGCGCCTCGGCGTCGGCTTCGCGAACGGCCGCAGCGCCAGGTTCTTGGCCGCCGCGAACGGGCCCTCGGTCGCGAGCTCGGGCAGCAGCGTCACGCCGAGACCGGCGGTCACCATCTGCCGGAGCGTCTCGAGGCTCGTGCCTCGGAAGTCTCCCGCCTCGGTCACGTCGATGCGGCTGCAGACCTCGAGCGCCTGATCGCGCAGGCAGTGACCGTCCTCGAGCAGCAGCAGCGTCTCGCCGGCGAGGTCCTCGGCACGCACCGACGGCTTCTTCGCGAGTCGGTGGGCCGCCGGCGCGGCCAGCACGAACGCCTCCTCGTACAACGGCGAGACCTCGAGGCCCTCGACGTCGACGCCGAGCGCGACGATGCCGAGGTCGAGCTCGCCGGCGCGCAGCCGCTCGAGCAGCGGCGTCGTCTGGAACTCGTACAGCAGCAGCTGCAGCCGCGGCAGCTGCCGGCGGATCCGCGGCGTGACGATCGGCAGCAGGTAGGGGCCGAGCGTCGGGATCAGCGCCACGCGCAGCGTGCCCGACAGCGGGTCGCGCGATTCGCGCGCGAGCTCGGTGATGTCGTCAGCCTCGTGCACGATGCGCCGCGCGCGCGCGACGACGCGCTCGCCGACCTCGGTCAGCGCGACCTTGCGCGGCTGGCGCTCGACGAGCTGCACGCCGAGCTGCTCCTCGAGCTTGCGGATCTGCGCCGAGAGCGTCGGCTGGCTGACGTGGGACTTCTCGGCGGCGCGACCGAAGTGGCGCGCGTCGGCGAGCGCCACCAGGTACCGGAGGTCGCGGAGGTTCACGGGCGGGTCCGGAAGCTCATAAGAAATTCCTATGATAAACGGCACATCAATCGATTGAGCCTATCATAGCCCGGACCCGCCGGACGGGCGCGGCACGTGAGCGACGTATAATTGCGCCATGACCAGCCGAGGGCCGAAGCGCGCCGCGGGCGTTGTCGTCGTCCGCGCGGGTGCCGAGGGCCCGCAGGTGCTCTTGCTGCGCGCCTATCGCAACTGGGACCTGCCCAAGGGCCGGCTGGAGGCCGGTGAGACGCCGCTCGAGGCGGCCGTGCGCGAAGTCCGCGAGGAGACCGGCCTCGCCGATCTCGAGTTCGCGTGGGGCGAGGAGTCGTGCGACACCGAGCCCTACGCCGGCGGCAAGATCGTGCGCTTCTACGTCGCGCGCACCGGCGGCGGGCGCGTCACGCTGCCGGTCAATCCCGAGCTCGGCCGCGCCGAGCACCACGAGTTCCGCTGGGTGGGGCTCCCGCAGGCGCTCGAGCTCACGGTGCCGCGCCTGCAGCGCGTGCTGCGCTGGGCAGCCGCCCGGATCGGCGCCGAGGTCCCGCCGGGCTGAGTCTCAGCCGGTGACCTGCAGGGGCGGCGCGCCGGCCGGCGCGCCCGGCCGCGCGTGCGGCTCGAGCGCATCGTACAGTTCGCCGAGCGTCACCGGCTTTGCGATGAAGCCGTTCATGCCGACCGAGGCACAGCGCTCGCGCTCGATGGCGAGCGCGCCCGCGGTCAGCGCGATGATCGGCGCCGCGCGCCGGCCGCCGCCGCGCTCCCAGTCGCGGATCGCGCGCGTCGCGTCGAACCCGTCCATGCGCGGCATGCGGCAGTCCATCAGTACGACGTCGAAGGCCCCGCCGGCCTCCACGTAGAGCTCGATGGCCTCGCGGCCGTTGCGCGCGAGCGTCATGCGGCAGCCGAGTTCGGCCAGGAACTCGCGGATGACCTCCTGGTTGATCGGGTAGTCCTCGGCGACCAGCACGTCGAGCCCGAGGGCGCCGAGCGAGGCGAGCTTGCCCTGCGTCAGGTCCTGCTCGGCCGCGAGTGGCAGCGTCAGCGCGAACGAGAAGGTCGCGCCCTGGCCGACGTCGCTCTTGACCGTCAGCTCGCCGCCCATCAGCCGCACGAGCCGCTCGGAGATCGCGAGCCCGAGCCCGGACCCACCGTAGCGCGTCGCGGTGTTGGCGTCGGCCTGTACGAAGGGCTCGAAGATGTGGCGCTGCAGCTTCGGCGCGATGCCGATGCCGGTGTCGGCGACGCTGAAGGTGGCGCGCGCCCGCTCGCGGCCTTCTGCCTGCACGGTCACCGTCAGCGCGACGCGACCCTGCGAGGTGAACTTGACCGCGTTGCCGAGCAGGTTCACGAGCACCTGCCGCAGGCGCGCGCCGTCGGCGAGCACGCGCGGCGCGCTGCCAGGCAGCACCTGCACGTCGAGCGCGAGTCCCTTGGCGCGCGCGGTCTCGGCCACGACGCCATGCGCGTCGTAGAGCACGCGCTCCAGGTCGGTCGAGGCCTGCACGAGCTCGAAGCGGCCGGCCTCCATCTTCGAGTAGTCGAGCACGTCGTTCAGCAGGTCGAGCAGGTGCCGGCCGGAGCGCAGGATCGTGTCGGCAAGGCGCCGCTGGCGCTCATCAAGCTGCGTGCGCAGCAGGAGCTCGGTCATGCCGAGCACGCCGTTCATCGGCGTGCGGATCTCGTGGCTGGTGTTGGCGATGAACTGGCCGCGGGCGTCGGCCGCCGACAGCGCAAGGTCGCGCGCCCTCTGCAGCTGCAGCTCGATCGACTTCTGCGCCGACACGTCGGTCTGCACGGCGACGAAATGCGTCGCGACGCCGGCGGCGTCGAGCACCGGCTGGATGTCGAGCCGCACCCAGTAGACGCGACCGCTCTTCGAGTAGTTCAGGATCTCCTCGTCGACCGCCTGGCAGGCCTCGACCTGCGCGCGGATGCGCGCCACGGTCGCGGCGTCGGTTTCCGGCCCCTGCAGCACGGCGCCCGGCGCGCGGCCGATGACCTCGGCCGGCTGCCATTCGGTCAGCTCGGTGAAACCCTTGTTGACCCACTCGATCCGGCCGTGCCGGTCGGTGATGATGACGGCGTTGCTGGTGCGCTCGGCCACCCACGAGAGCTTGCTGAGCTCGAGCGCCTGGCGCTCGGTCCGCGCGTGGGCGTCGGCGAGCTGCTCGAGCAGCTGCTCGCGCTGCGCCAGCACGCCGCGGAAGTGCCGCCACAGCAGGAACGCGTAGACGTTCGCGGCGACCGCCACCGCGATGACCACCCCGCTCAGCCACGCAAGCGCGTAGCGGTCCCAGAGCACGTCGGCGAGCGCGAGCAGCAGCCCGGTCAGCAGCGTGATCGCGCCGAGCGAGTCGAAGGCGAAGCGCTGCAGCGGGCGACGGCGCAGGAGCGACGCGGTCTGGTTGGGGTCGGAGTCGGGCATCCGGACGGGTTCGACGCGCGGGCGCGGGCTCTATGGTTTGGCGGCCGCGGACGCCGTTTCTTTAGGCCGAACTGGCGCGCTGCGGCCGGCCCGGTACGATGTCGGACCCCGTGCGCGAACCCTGCATCCCGACCCGATGACCCGGCCGACCGACCGCGCCCGCCGCGTCGGCGGCTTCCTCGCGGCGCTGGCCGCCGTGTCGGTCTGGGCCGGCTGGATCCCGGTCACCCGGCTCGCGGTCGTCACGCGCCTGCGACCGGAGGACGTGGCGGCGCTGCGCTTCGGCATCGCCGGCCTCGTGCTGGCACCGGTGCTGGCGCTGCGCTGGCGCGAGATCCCGTGGCGCCGCGGGCTCGTGCTGCTGCCGATGCTCGCGGGGGCCGGCGTCCCGTACCAGCTGCTGTTCGGCTACGGCCTGTCGATCGCGAACTCGGGGCAGGCCGCGGTGCTCGGTCCCGGCCTCGTCAGCTCCTTCGTCGCGGTGCTCGCTCGCCTCACGCTCGGCGAGCCGCTGAGCCGCGCGCAGCTCGCCGGGCTCGGCGTGACGCTGCTCGGCGTCGCCGGGGTTCTGTTTCGCGACCTGTTCGGCGGCCGCGCGCACCTCGCGGGCTACGCGCTGATCGTCGCCGGCTCGATGAGCTGGGCCGTGTACACGGTCGCGAGCCGCGCGCTCGGCCTGCGGCCGCTCGTGAACGCGGCCGCGGTCGCGGTCGTGAACGCGCTCGTCTACCTGCCGGTCTATTTCGCGCTCGGCGGGGGCGCGCGGCTCGCGGCGCTGCCGCCGGCCGACCTGCTGCTGCAGGGGCTGTACCAGGGCGTCGCGACGGCCGTGCTCGCGCTGGTCGCGTTCGCGTTCGCGGTCGACCGCCTCGGCGCGGCGACGGCGGCCAGCGTCACGCCGCTGTCGCCCGTGCTCGCGACGCTCTTCGGCTGGCTGCTGCTCGGCGACCGGGTCGATGTCGCGACCGCGGTCGGGCTGGCCGCGGTCGCCGGCGGCGTGCTGATCGTGAACCGGCGGGCGATCCGCGCGGCTATTTCAGGCGGATGACGCCGCAGGCGACGCGCGGCCCGGCGTTGCCGGCCGGCTGCGTCGTGAAGTCGTCGGGGTCGCGGTGCACGACGAGCGCGTGGCCGACGATCGACGTCGGTCCCGGCTCAAGCGTCAGGCCGCTGAGCTCGAGGTCCGCGCGCACGCTGCCCTTGGCGTCGGCGACGACGCTCGGCAGGTCGCCGGCGTGGTGCGCGCCGGTCCCGGCGCGGCCGTGCGGGGCATTGCCGGGATTGAAGTGCGGACCGGCGCTGCTGGCGTCAGGCGCCGAGCAGTCGCCCTTGTCGTGCACGTGCAGGCCGTGCTCGGAGCCGGGCGCGAGCCCGCTCAGTTCGACGTGCGCACGCACGAGCGCTCCCACCTGCCGGAACTCGACGCTGCCGCTGACGGCGCTGCCGGAGCGCGCCTCGAGCGCGACGACCGCGACCGGCCCCACCGGTCGCATCGGGCCACAGCCGGCGGCGGCGGCCGCCGCGAGGATGCCGAGGGCTACGGGGTAACGCATGCGAATGCCTCCTGCCGCGGTGGGTTCCGCGAGACTAGTCCTTGGGTTCTCCGGCCGCCAGCGCCGCGCGCGCCTGCGCCTCGCGCCGCATCCGCCAGATCAGGTAGCCGACGATGACGACGTTGCCGATCAGCACCAGCACGCGGCTGGCGGTCAGGCGGTGATGGACTTCGTAGGCCTCGACCGGGACCAGCGAGCTGGTGGCGATGACCGTCAGGATCTCCGCCCAGTGCAGCCCCCGCCACAGCCCGACGCCCTCGACGACGAACAGGCCGGCATAGGCGAAGCCCGCGGCCGCGATCAGCTGGATCTGGCGCGGGCTGATGCCGGAGAGGAAGGCGATCGCCTCGCTGACCAGCTTCTGCTCGAAGGCGTATGGCAGGTCGTGCGCGAGGCGAAACAGGTAGCTCGCGACCTTCGGGTCATAGAAGTGCAACAGGCCGAAGACCGTCGCGACGACGAACGCGGCCTTGACGAGCTTGAACACGGCGATCACGCGCAGCACGCCGAGCGAGCGCGGCTGTGGCGCGGACGGGTCGGTCACGTCGATGCGGCTCCGGCGCCAGTGGGCGGCTCGGAGTCTGCCGAGGTCCGCCTGCCGCTGGCAAGCCGCGGCGCGGCGGCCGCGCTCAGCTGGCCGTCGCCGCCGCCGCCGCCGCGGCCGGCCGCGGCGCCGGCTCGACCACCGGCGGCAGCAGCTTGTACATGACCGGCGTGACCAGTCGCGCCAGCAGCGTCGAGGACACGAGCCCGCCGATGATGACGACCGCGAGCGGCGAGTACAGCCCCGAGCCCTGCACGGCGAGCGGCAGCAGGCCGCCGATCGCGGTCGCGGAGGTCAGCAGTATCGGCAGGAAGCGGATCTCGCCGGCCTTGGCGATCGCGGCGTCGAGCGCCATGCCCTCGGCGCGCAGCTGGTTCGTGAAGTCGACCAGCAGGATCGAGTTTTTGATCTCGATGCCGATGAGCGCGATCATGCCGATGATCGACGTGAACGACAGCGTGTAGCCGCTCAGCAGCAGCGCCGCGAGGCCGCCGGTCACGCCGAGCGGGATCACGCCCGCGACGATCAGCGTCGAGCGGAAGCTGCCGAACTCGAGGACCAGCACCGCGAGGATGCCGAACACCGCGACCAGCACCGCGGGCAGCAGCCCGCCGAAGCTCTCCTGCTGCGCCTCCGCCTCTCCGGCGATCACGATGCGGTAGCCGGGCGGCATCTCGACCGCGGTCAGGTTCTTGACGACCGCCGCGGTGACGCGCGCGGTGTTGAATCCGGTCAGCACCTGCGCCGAGACGGTCACCTGGCGCTCGCGGTTGTAGCGGTTGATGGCGCTCGGCGCGGTCTCGAAGTGCGGGTTGGAGATCTGCCGCAACGGCACCTGCTTGCCGCCCTGCGTGCTGACCTGGATCGAGTCGAGGGCCTCGATCGTCGGCCGGTCCTTCATCGGCAGGCGCAGCGTGATGTCGTACTCATCGCCGTTCGGAGCGCGGAACTGGCCAGCGGACAGGCCGGCGATCGCGAGCCGCACGGTCCGGTTCGCCTCGAGCGCCGGCACGCCGAGCAGCCCGGCCTTCTGCGTGTCGATGCCGAGGTTCAGGTCGGTGCGCAGCAGCCGCACCGGGTTGTCGACGTCGCGTGTTCCGGGCGTGTCCTTGAGCACCTGCTCGACCCGGGCCGCGAGCGCGCGCAGGCCGTCGATCTCGGGGCCGAGGATCCGGATCGCGACCGGAGCATCGATCGGCGGGCCCTGCTCGAACTGCTTCAGCGTGATGCGCGCCGCCGGGTAGTCGCGAAAGCGCGCGCGCAGCGACTCGAACAGCGCCGGCGTGCGGTGCGGCTCGAAGTCCTTCATCTCGACGAACACCTCGCCGACGTTGGCGGCTCGGCCCTGCTCGAAGACGTTGTAGTACACCTGCGGCGTGCCGTGGCCGACGTGCGTGTACCAGCGCACGATCTCCGGACGGCGGGCGAGTTCGGCCTCGACGTACTTCAGGGCGCGGTCGGTCTCCACCACGCTCGCGCCGTCCGGCGCGTCGACGCGCACCATGAATTGCGGCACGTCGGCGGACGGGAACAGGCTGAAGCCGATCAGCGGCACCGTGGCGACGGCCGCGGCGAACAGCCCGAGGGCGCCGAGCAGCGTGCGCCGCGGCCGGGCCAGCGCCCAGCCCAGCGCCGGGCCATAGATGCGATGGATCGCGTCCATGACGCGCTCCAGCAGCCGGTCGGCGAACGCATCGAAGCGCTCGGTCACCGTCCGCAGCCGGGCGCGCCAGTCGGCCGGCGCGGGCGCGGCGGCGGCTCGGGTGTCGCGCAGCATGCGGCTCGCGAGAAACGGGATCACGGTGAGCGCGACGAACAGCGAGGCGAGCACCGTGTACAGGATCGCGGCCGGCAGCGAGCGGATGAACTCGCCGGCGCCCTCCGGCAGGAACAGCAGCGGCACGAAGGCGAGCACCAGCGTCGCAGTGCAGCCGAGCACCGCGAGGTAGATCTGGTCGGTGGCCTTGACGGCCGCCTCGACGCGGCCGTAGCCGTTGCGCACGTAGCGCGCGATGTTCTCGACGACCACGATCGAGTCGTCGACCAGCAGCCCGAGCGCGAGCACGAAGCCGGCGATCGACAGCTGGTTGAGGCTGAAGCCGGTCGCGTACAGCAACGCGAGCCCGATCGCGAGCGACAGCGGCACGGAGATCATGACGACGCCGGCGGCGCGCAGGCCGAGCGGCAGCAGCGTCAGCAGCACGAGGCAGACCGCGAGCGCGAAGTCCTCGCCCAGCCGGTCGAGCCGGTTGGCGACGTTGCGCGACTGGTCGAAGCCGCGCTCGAGGCGGATGTCGGGCGGCAGCGCCCGCTCGAAATCGGCGAGCCGCGCATCGATGCCGGCGCGCACCTTGAAGATGTTGACGTTGTCCTTCTGGTTGGCGGTGACGAACACGGCGCGCTTGCCGTTGTAGCGGCCTGTGTAGGCGGCCTCCTCGGTGTCCCAGCCGATGACGGCGACGTCGCGGAGCCGCACGATGCGCCCGCCGGCACTGCCGACCACGGTGTTCTCGATCTGCTCGAGCGAGGCGTAGCTGCCGGCGGTGCGCAGGTTGTAGCGGCGCACGCCGACGTCGACGGAGCCGCCGGGCACGATCTGGTTCTGGCCCTGGATCGCCTGCGTGACTTGGCCGAGCGTGACGCCCGCCTGAGCGAGCCGCTCGAGGTCGACGGCGACCCGCACCTCCGGCATCGGGAAGGCCCAGGTCCCGGCCGTGCGCACGCCCGGCACGGCCTCGAACAGGTCCTTCAGGTGCTCGGCCTGTTCCTTCAGGACCCGGTAGCTCGCCGTGTCGCTGACGAGCGCCATCTGCACGATGTTCACGAGCCCGGGATTGGCCTTGCGGATGTCGATCTGCGCGATGTCCGCCGGCAGCGAAGGCCGGATCCGGTTCAGCTCCCGGATCACCTCGTCCTGCTTCTTCTCCGGGTCCTGGCCGTAGTAGAACTCGACGTGCACGACCGCGATGCCGTCGTGCGCGCTGCTGACGATCTTCTTGACGTTGTCGAGCGTGTTGACCGCGTCCTCGAGCGGCTTGACGATCAGCCGCTCCATGTCGGCCGGGTCCGCGCCCGGCCAGACCAGCGTGATGGTGGTCGCCGGGAACGCGAAGGTCGGGTCCTCCGAGCGCGCGATGTTCGAGAAGCTCGCGAGCCCGAGCGCGATCAGCAGGCCAAACACGACCAGCGTGAACTGCCAGCGGCGGACCGCGAATGACCAGATGCTCATGGAGCGCTCCTAGCCGCCGTGCGCCGGGGGTGGCGCGTCGGTCGCGACGCGCACCGACTCGCCGTTGACGAGGAACGCCGCGCCGTCGACGACCACCCGGTCGCCGGTCGCGACTCCGTCCAGCACCTCGACGGCGCCGCCGTGCAGCCGACCGATGCGGATCGCGACGCGGTGCACGACCGGGCGGCCCGCGTCGAGCACGAACACGCTCGCGTCGCTGCCGTTGGCCTCGACCAGCGCGCTGATCGGCAGCACGCGGGCGGTGACGGGCTCCCGCGACGCGAGGCTGACGCGCGCCACCAGGCCCTGCACGAAGCGCGCGCCGGCGGGCTCGACCTGCACCTCGACGGTGAACGTGCCGGTCGCCGCGTCGGCGCTCGAGGCGAGGTTGGTGATGCGGCCCTCGAAGCCGTGGCCGGGGAAGGCGTCGAACTCGACCCGCGCGGGGTCGCCAAGCCGGAAGCGCACGACGTCGCGGTCGGCGAGGCCGATGCGGACCACCCAGCCGCGGGTCGCTGCGCCGACCACGAGCACGGCCTGGCCGGCCTGCACGAGCTCGTTGGCCTGGGCGAGCTTGCGCAGCACGACGCCATCCGCAGGCGCCACGATGCGCGCGTAGTCGGCGTTGAACTCGACCGCGCGCCGCGCCGCGCTCGAGACCCGGAACGCGGTCGTCGCGTCCTGGACCTGTTCCTCGGTCGCGACGCCATCGGCATACAGCGCCTTGACGCGGTTCAGGTCTCGCTCCGCCTTTTCCGTGGCCTGCCGGGCCTGCTCGACCGAGGCGCCGACCTCCGCCTGCCGGACGTAGGCGAGCACCTGCCCGGCGCGCACCGCCGCGCCCTCGTCGACGCGGATGGCCTCGATCACTCCGCCGACCTTGAAGGCGAGGCGGGCCTCGTCCTTCGGGCCCAGCACGCCCACCGCGTGCACCGCCTCGTCGAGCGGGGCGGTCGCGACGCTCGCGACCCGCACCGGCCGGACGGCGGGCGCGGGCTCTGAGGCCGAGTGCCGCGCGCAGGCGACGAGGACGACCGCGAGCGCAGCGAGGGCCGCGGCGCCGCCGAGCAGCAGGTGTTGACGCTTCATGGCTGCACTTCCGGGGTCTGGGCACGGCGGCCTGCCCCGAGCGCGAACTCGAGTTGCGCAAGGCTGCCGAGCGCGTTGAATCGGGTGACGTTGAGGTTCAGCTGGGCATCGGTCAGCGCGCGTCGCGCGTCGAGGAACTCGGCCTGGTTGATCTGGCCGAGGTCGCGCTTGCGCTCGGCAATGCGGAAGGCCCCGGCGGCCGCCTCGACGCGCTTCGCGGCGGTGCCGAGGGACGCCTCCGCGAGGTCGAGGTCCTGCAGCGCCTGCTGCACCTCGACGCGGATGCGCTGCTCGGCGACGCCGCGGCCGAGCTCGGCGGCCCGGCGGCGGGCGTGCGCGCCGGCGAGGCCCGCTTCATCGGCGCCGCCCGAGAACAGGTTGAACTTGAGCACGAGCGAGGCCAGCACGTAGCGGTCGTCGCTCGTCAGGCCGTAGCCGACGCCCTGCGTGCCGGCGTCGATCGCGAGCGCGAGCTGCGGTTTGAAGGCCGCGCGCGCCTGCCGCTCGCCGGCTCGCGCCGCGGCAGTCTCCGAGTCCAGCTGCGCGAGCTCCGGGCGCCGCTCGAGCGCCGCGGCCTGCAGCGCTTCGAGCGCGAAACCCGCGCCGCCGAGGCGGGTCGCGAGCGCGCGCTTCATCGCGACGAGGTCCTCGTCGTCGACGCGCGACCGCGGCAGCGCAGTGGTCTGGTCGGCGTTGCGCAGCAGGTCGACGTAGCTCTGCGCCAGCCGGACCGCGTTCTGGGCGGCGAGCAGCGACTGCTCGACCTCGAGCACGTCGGCTTCGGCCCGGAACACGAGGTCGCGCGTGATCTTGCCGTTGCGGAACAGGCTGTCGTTGACCCGCTCGTTGGCGCGGGCGAGCTCGAGCGTCGCGGCCAGGATTTCGGCCTGGGCGCGCGCCTCGAGCCAGCGGTAGTAGGCGCGGCGCATGTCGCGCTCGACCTGGGCGGCGAGCGCGCGGTGGTTGGCGCTCGCGGCGTCGAAGTCGGCCGCCGCGCCGGCGCGCGCCGCGGCGATCCGCGCGTCGTACAGTGGCTGCGTCAGCGCGAGGTGCGTGTCCTGTTCGCGCGGCCGCTGCAGGTCGATGCTCTGGTTCGCGATCTGCGGGAAGCGGCCGGTGCCGGTCAGCTGGTTCAGCGTCGAGTACACCGGGTTCAGCAGGTCGCCGACCGGGATGTCGACGGTCCGCCCGCCGCTCGCGGCCGTGTAGCGCGCGCTGAGGTCGAGCACCGGCAGGTAGCGGGCCCGCGCCGCCTCGAGGGCCGCGAGGCGCTCGGCGACCGTCTTGCCGGAGGCCTCGAGCTCGAGGTTCGCGCGCAGCGCCTCGACGACGAGGCCGTCGACGACGCTGGTGACGGAGCCGTCGACCGGTGCCTCGTCGGCGCGCGCGAGCGGGATCGCGAGCAGGAGCGCGAACGCGCCCGAGAGCGCGAGCGCCGCCGCGAGCGTGCGGAGGTAGGCGGCTGTTGAGGCGTTAGACATGTGTCAATTTCATGGCAAAAAAAGGTCAGCGCGCGGCGCGGGGAGCCGCCATGTCCGACAGCAGGCCAAAGGCCACCTCGCTGAGCTCGGGCGCGGGAATGCCGAGGCGGGCGAGGTCGGCGCCCTTCGAGATCGCGAGCTGGATGACGCCATGCGTGAAGGCCCACATCGCGACGGCCACCTTGAGCGGCTGGCCGATGTCGTGGCGGATGCTGCCATCGGCGATGCCGGTCGCGATCGCGCGCACGACGACGGCGATCGCGAGCTCGCCGGCCTCGGAGCAGGCGCTCTCGTTCGAGCCCGGGTCGAGGGCCACCGAGTGCGCCTGGAAGCGGGCGCAGGCGTCGAAATAGTGCGGGAATTCGTAGGCGTAGGCCATGTAGGCGCGGCCGATCGCGAGCAGCTGGTCGAAGCCCTTCGCGTGGCGCGCGGCGGCGGCCTCGAAGCGCTCGCGCAAGACCTGCATCGCGCGCCAGCCGATCGCAAACATCAGCTCGTCGCGGTCGCGGAAGTACACGTAGACGAGCGCGCGCGACAGTCGCGCGCTCTTCGCGACCTGGTCCATCGTCACGCCGTCCCAGCCCTTCTCGGCGTACAGGCGCTCGGCCGCGTCGACGATCTCGGTGCGGCGGCGCTCCTTCTCCTCGGTCCGGCGTTCGGCGATGTACGACATGGTGCGCACCTTACCCGCGCATTGACAGAGTGTCAATAACTGAATGACAGTCCATCTTGATTGGACATAACGGGTCAGTCGACCCGGTTGCGTCGTCCGCCGGCGAGGAAGTCCTGGATGTTCGCCGCCACCTCGTCGATCGCGCGCTGGCGCGACTCGTGCGCCGCCCACGCGGTGTGCGGAGTCGCGATCAGGTTGCCGAGGTCCGGCGCGAGCAGCGGGCTGCCGGAGACCGGCGGCTCCTCCTCGAGCACGTCGATCGCCGCGCCGCCGAGCCGGCCGGCGCGCAGCGCCTCGGCGAGCGCCGCCGGATCGACCAGCGCGCCGCGTGCCGTGTTGATCAGGACCGCACCCGGCTTCATGCGCGCGAGCTGCGCGCGCCCGATCAGGTGGCGCGTCGCGGGCGTGATCGGGCAGTGCAGCGTCAGCACGTCGGCGCGCGCCAGCAGCTCGTCCAGGTCGACCCGTCCGGCCTCGCGCGCGCCGCCGGCGCGATTCGCGACCAGCACCTGCATGCCGAAGGCCTCGGCGACCCGCGCGACGCCGCGGCCGAGCGTGCCGTAGCCGACGATGCCGAGCGTGAGCCCGGCGAGCTCGCGAACCGGGTAGGTCAGCATCGTGAAGTGCCGCGCGTGCTCCCAGGCGCCGGCCTTCAGCAGCCGGTCGTACTCGCGCAGCCCGTGCGTCAGCGCCAGCAGCGTCGCGAACACGTGCTGCACGACCGACGCCGTGCAGTAGTCGCGGATGTTGCAGACGGCGATGCCCCGCTCCCGCGCTGCTGCGACGTCGACGTTGTTGACGCCGGTGGCGGTCAGCGCGATCAGGCGCAGCTCCGGGCACGCGGCCAGCACCGCGCGCGTGAACAGCGCCTTGTTCGCGACCGCGACGCCCTTGCCGGCGAGGCGCGGGACGAGCAGCTCCTCGGCCGTCTCGTCGTAGACCTCGATGCCGGGCAGGACCGCGGCGAGGCTCGCGGTGTCGAGGTCACCGCCCTCAGCAACGCTGCCGAAGTCGAGGAATGCGCCGCGCATCAGTCGCGGAAGTTGTTGAACTGCAGCGCGACTTCCAGCTTCTGCTGGCGCAGCAGCGCGATCGCGGCCTGCAGCTCGTCGCGGCTCTTGCCGGTCACGCGCAGCTTCTCGCCCTGGATCGCGGCCTGCACCTTGAGCTTCGAGTCCTTCACCACGCGCTGGATCTTGCGGGCCGTGTCGGCGTCGATGCCCTCGCGCAGCACGACGGTCTGCTTGGCGCGCGCCAGGTTCACTTCCGGGTCCTTGATCTCGAGGCAGACGAGGTCGATGCCGCGCTTGCTGAGCCGGAGCTTCGCGATGTCGAGCATCTGTTTCAGCTGGAACTCGGCGGCGGCCTCCAGCGTCAGCTCGTTCTTGTCGAGCGCGAACCTCGCGTCGCTGCCCTTGAAGTCGAAGCGGTTCTCGAGCTCGCGGTTCGCCTGGTCGATCGCGTTCGCGACCTCGTGGTGGTTCAGTTCCGAGACGACGTCAAAGGAGGGCACGACGGCGGCCCCTAGCCGGCGGCCGCCGGGTGCAGCTGCCGGTAGTAGATCGACACCGGCTCGAAGCTGCCCTTGGCGGTGCGCGTGAAGCCCGGCACCTGGCCCACGAGCTGGAAGCCCGAGCGGCGGCACATCTGCTCGGCGGCGCTGCCGCTCGGCAGGTCGACCAGCAACAGCGTGACGCCGCGCGCGCCCGCCGCGGCCTCGAGCGCCGACAGCAGCGCCCGGCCGATGCCGCGGCGCCGGAACTGCGAGTGCACCATCAGCTTCTGGACCTCGGCACGGTGCCGCGTGCTCGGCCGCGGCGAGACGGCGAGCTGGATGGCGCCGGCGCACACGTGGTTGTCGGTCGCGACGAACAGCAGCCGCTCGCCACGTCCGACCGCCTCGAGTACCTCGGACCAGTAGTTGCGCGCGTCCTTCGTGCTCGGCGGCTCGGTCCAGCCGATCGAGGCGCCGCCCGCGACGGCGTCCTGCAGCAGTTCGACGAGCTCGCTGAACAGCTCGAGGCTCGGCGGCGAGGTCAGCTCACTGATCTTCGGCATCGCGCACTCCCGCGCTCAGCCCGCCTCGTCGAGCAGCGACTCGACGAGCGAGGTGAACGACGTACGGAATTCATCGTAGTGGCGCCCGGTGGCGGGGCCGGAGAAGCCGGAGTGTACCTCGCGCAGCCGGCCGGACCGGTCGACGACCACGGTCGTCGGGAATGCGAACACCTGGCCGAGGCGCGGCAGCTTCTTCGACGCCTCGTCCTTGCTCGAGGTGCCGGCGATCAGCACCGGCCAGTCGATGCCGTACTCGGCGACGAAGCGGCGGTTCGCCGCCACGGCTTGCGCGAAGTCGCCGAAGTACTCGAACTGCAGGTAGATGATCTCGAGGCCGCGGCCATGGTCGTGCTCGTACAGCGGCTTCAGGAACGCGGCCTCGTCGTGGCAGTTGGGGCACCAGCTGCCGCCGAGGGCGATGACGACCACCTTGCCGCGGAAGCGCGGGTCCGACAGCGCGACCGGCCGGCCGTCCAGGTCCGGGAAGCGGAAGTCGAAGGGCTGCGCCTCGGCGGCGGCCGCGGCGGCGACCGCCGGGTCCTCGAGCCTCGCGGACTCGTCGCGATGGCCGGTCAGCGCCTCCGTCGACCAGCTGCCGGACCAGTAGGTGCCGGCGAGCGTGCCGTCGGGCAGCAGCCGTGCGTGATAGAGGAACGCCGAGCCGCCGTCGAACCGCGACAGCTGCAGCTCGTCGTCGACCATCTCGCCCTCGAGGAAGCGATGATCTCCGGTCGGGTCGAGGAAGGTGCCGGTGACGCGCGCGCCCTGCTGCTCGAACTCCGCCACCGCCGGGCTCGCGTGGCCGTCCCGGTCGGTGAAGCGGATGGCCCAGCGTCCGGCCACATTCGGCGGGTCGGGCGTCGGCGTGCGTGCGAAGCGGAACCGCTCGCCGCGCTGAGCGCTGAACGGCAGGCGCACCTCGCGCCCGAGGCGCCTGACCATGACCACGGCGCCGGTGTAGCCGCCCGGCACCTCGTAGGCCTCGATGCGGTTGGAATACCCGGGGAAGCGCAGCACGAAACGCCCCGGCTGGTCGTCGAGCTCGCTCGCCTCGACGACCTCGGCGCCGTTGCGGATCTCGACGCGCTTGCCGTCGGGGCGCTCGACGACCGAGAAGGCGAACGGCAGCTCGCCGCCCGGCAGCGTGATCACGGCGCGGTAGACACCGGGCGCGAGGCGCGCGGCGGGGGCGTGCGGCGCCCGGCCGCAACCGGCCAGCGTGCCGAGCGCGATCAGCGCAAGCACGCGAGCGAGGCAGGCGCGAGACGCGTGGCCCATCAGTGCTCCGGCAGCTCGACGTCGGCGAACAGCGCCGCCAGGTCCTCGCCCGAGCCGGCGCGGATCGACTGGTCGACGAGGCGCCGGTTGAGGTGCGGCGCGAAGTCCTTGAGAAACTCGTACATGTAGCCGCGCAGCAGGCGCCCGCGGCGAAAGCCGATCCAGGTCACGTGCGGTGCGAACAGGTGCTCGGCGTCCAGCACCACGAGGTCGAGGTCCTCGCGCGCGTCGATGGCCATGCTGGCGACGATGCCGACGCCGAGCCCGAGCCGAACGTAGGTCTTGATCACGTCGGCGTCGCTCGCGGTCAGCGCGACGTTGAGCTTCAGGCCCGCGCTCTCGAACAGCGCCGGCAGCGACGAGCGGCCACTGAAGCTGAACGTGTAGGTCACGATCGGGAAGCGCGCCAGCGTCTTCAGGCTGAGCTCGCGCTCATCGGCGAGCGGGTGGCCGCGCGGCACGACGATCCGACGATGCCAGCGATAGCAGGGCAGCAGCACGAGCCCCGGGAACAGCGATTCGCCGCCGGTCGCGATCGCGAAGTCGATGCGATCGAGCTTGGCGAGCTCGGCGATCTGCTCGGAGCTCCCCTGGTGAAGATGCAGGTCGACCTCCGGGTAGCTGCCGCGGAACCGCTTGACGATCGGCGGCAGCACATAGCGCGCCTGCGTGTGGGTCGTGCCGAGCGACAGCGAGCCGGTGCGGTCGTCCTTGAGGTCGGCCGACAGACGCCGGATGTTCTGGGCCTCCTCCAGGATGCGCAGCGCCCGGTCGACGACCTGCTGGCCGGCCGCGGTCACGCCGATCAGGTTGCGGCCGTCGCGTTCGAACAGCGGGAATCCGAGCTCGTCCTCCAGCAGCTTCAGCTGCTTGCTGACGCCGGGCTGGGACGTGTGCAGCTTGCGGGCCGCCGTCGTGATGTTCAGGCCGTTCTGGACGACCGCGGTCAGGTAGCGGAGCTGGTGAAGCTTCATGAGGGGTACGCGCCGGGTCGGCTATGTTCGCCAGTCGCGCGGGCGAGGGCAAGCGGCGCGTGTCCCGGCCGCCGGCTCAGCGGTAGCCGCGCGCCTGCAGCGTGAACAGCCGGGCGTAGCGCCCGTCGAGCCGCATCAGTTCCTCGTGCGAGCCCAGCTCGACGACGCGGCCGTTCTCGAGGACCGCGATCCGGTCGGCCATGCGCACCGTCGAGAAGCGGTGCGAGATCAGGATCGTCATGCGGCCCTGCGTCCGAGCCCGGAAGTGCTCGAAGATCTCCATCTCCGCGGCCGCGTCCATGGCCGCGGTCGGCTCGTCCAGCACCAGCACGTCGGCGCGCGAGCGCATGAAGGCGCGCGACAGCGCGATCTTCTGCCACTGTCCGCCGGACAGCTCGCGCCCGCCCTTGAACCACTTGCCGAGCTGCGTGTCGTAGCCGGCCGGCAGCTCGCGGATGAACGGGTCGGCGAGGCCCTTCTCGGCGGCGTCGACCCAGCGTTCCCGCGCCGCGAAATTGGCGACGTCGCCGACGCCGACGTTTTCGCCGACCAGCAGCTGGTAGCGGGCGAAGTCCTGGAAGATGACGCCGATGCGCTCGCGCAGCGTGGCCTCGTCCCACTCCTCGAGGTCCCGTCCCTCGAACACGATGCGCCCGCCCGTCGGGTGGTACAGCCGCGTCAGCAGCTTGATCAGCGTCGTCTTGCCCGAGCCGTTCTCGCCGACCAGCGCGAGGCTCTCGCCCGGGCGGACCTGCAGGCTCACGTCCTCGAGCGCGGCGCGCTCGGCGCCGGGATAGCGGAACGAGACCGCCTCGAAGCGGATGCCCTCGGCCGGCGCGGGGCCGAGCCGGACCGCGCCGCGCGGCGTGGGCGCCGGCTGCTCGAGGTACTCGTACAGCGTCGACAGGTACAGGTTGTCCTCGTACAGCCCGCCGATCGCCGAGAGCGCCGCCGACAGCGCCGCCTGCCCCTGCCGGAACAGCGCCAGGTACATCGTCATCTGGCCGAGGGTGATCGCGCTGCGAACCGCGGCGACCGCGATCCAGGCATAGGCGCCGTACAGGCTCAGCGTCGCGACCAGGCCGAGACCGAAGCCCCACGCGTCGCGCTTCAGCGTCAGGCGTCGGTCCTCGTCGTAGAGCTTCTCGTAGATGGTGCGGTAGCGCTCGAGCAGCAGCGGCCCGACGCCGAACAGCTTCACCTCCTTGGCGTGGTCCTCGCGCGCCAGCACCGACTCGAGGTACAGCTGCATGCGCGTCTCGGGCGAACGCCAGCGGAACAGGCGGAAGGCGTCGCCCGAGAACTTCGCCTCGGCGAAGAACGCCGGCAGCCCCGCGAGCGCGAGGATGCCGACCGCCGCGGGCGAGAAGTGCACGAGGATCGCGCCGAAGCTGACCAGCGACACCGCGCCCTGCACGAGGCCGAAGGTGCGCATGACCATCGACAGCGGTCGGCTCGAGGCCTCGCGCCGCGCCCGGGTCAGCTTGTCGTAGAACTCGGAATCCTCGAACTGCTCGAGCGACAGCGTCAGCGCCTTCTCGAGGATCATGACGTTGACGCGCTGGCCGAGCTGCGCGCGCAGCAGCGACTGGCAGGCCGACAGGCCGCGCTGCGCGCCGGCCAGCAGGGCCACGAGCAGCGCCTCGAGGGCGACGTAGGCGAGCACCGGCCGCAGCGCGTCGCGGCCATCGACCGCGAAGGCGCGGATCGCGCCGACCACCGCGTCGACGATATGCGCGCCGACCCAGGCGACGCCGGCCGGCAGTACGCCCGCCACGAGCGTCAGCAGCGCGAGTGCCGTGCACAGCCCGCGGCTCGTCGTCCAGGCCAGCTCGATCGCGTGCCGGCCGTAGCGGAACACGTTGCCAGGCGGCGGCGATCCGGCGGGCGCCGGCGCCGACGGCCGCCACGGGTGGAGCAGCTCCCTCAGATTCAACGTCGTACTCCGGGGTTGGCCCGGGCGTCCGGGCCGCCGGCAATTATAGGGTTCCGGGGCCGGCACGGCCGCGCCGGGATCGTGCTAGCTTATTCCGCGAGCGGGAGGCGACATGAATACCAGCAGCGCGTCGAACAGCGTCCCGAGCGGCGCGCCGAGCCCCGAAGAGAAGCAGTGGGCGATGATCGCGCACCTGAGCGCGATGCTGCTGTACTGCACCGCGCTCGGCGGCTTCATCGCGCCGCTCGTGATCTGGCTCATGAAGCGCGACACGATGCCCTTCGTCGACGACCAGGCGAAGGAGACGCTGAACTTCCAGATCACGATCCTGCTGGCGCTGATCGGCGCCGGGATCCTGATGATGGTGCTGGTCGGCTTCGTGCTGTTCCCAGCGTTCCTGCTCGCGCATTTCGTGCTGACGATCATCGCCGCCGTGAAGTCGAGCGAGGGCGTGCTGTACCGCTACCCGTTCTGCTGGCGCGTGATCCGCTGACCGCGGGCGTAGTAGTCGGGGTAGTCGTCGCCGAGCCCCTTGAAGCGGCGGTGGATCCACCAGTACTGCTCGGGCATCCGCCGCACCTGCTCCTCGATGCTGGCGTGGTAGCGCTGTGTGTCGGCAACCGGGTCGGGGCCGGGGAAGTGCTCGTAGGCGGGGTGCACGCGCGCGCGCCAGCCGGCTGCGCCGGCTAGCCGCTCGGTCTCGTAGTACAGGACCGCGGCGCCGGTCATCTGCGCGAGCCGCGACGTGAACACGTTCGTGGCGGCCGGGTGACCGAAGAACGGCACCATCATCGCGCCCTTGTTGCGGTAGCTCTGGTCGGACGCGTACCAGACGATCTCGTTGCGCTTCAGCGCGCCGATCATGCCGCGCACGTCGTCGCGCTGGATCGCGCGGCGCGCATTGCGTGCGAAGCTGCCGCCGGAAACGTGCGCGATCAGCGCGTTCTTCGTCGGCCGGTACAGGACGTTGATCGGCACGCGGCCGTTCAGGATGCGCGCGCCGATCTGCAGCGTCGTGAAATGCGCCGTCAGCAGGATCGCGCCCCGCCCGGCCGCGAGCGCCGCGTTCAGGTGCTCGATGCCCTCGATCTGCGACAGCGCCGTGATCCGCTCGTCGCTGCTCCACCAGGTCATCGCCGACTCGAGCAGGCCGATGCCGAGCGCCTGGAAGTGCCGGTCGAGCAGCGCCTCGCGCCCGGCGGCGTCCAGCTCCGGCAGGCACAGCTCGATGTTGCGGCGCGCGATCCGCTGGTACGGCAGCGGCAGCCATCGCGCCAGGCGCCCGGTGCCGCGGCCGATCGCGAGCAGCGTCGGGAACGGCAGCGACGCCACGAGGCGCAGGAATCCCAGGCCGAGCCACGTCGGCCAGTAGCGGGGCCCTAGGAGTCGTGCCGGCGTCGGCATGCGGGTGCGGGGGTTCTGAGGCGACCTGCGGACCCTAGCACGTCCGGCGCTTGACCCATTTTCCGGCCTCGCGCGATACTGGCTCCATGAGGTTGCTGCACATCGTCCCGACCACACCCTGCGCCGCGAGCGGCGCGGGTGGCTGGTGGCGCCCCTCCGAGGAGTGGGCGCGTGGAGTGCTGCCTTAAGTCACTGACCCTGGACTCGACCACGAACCCATCTCCGACCGATGCCGGGGGTGGGTTTTTTGTCGCCCGCTCCCCGGTGCCCCCGACGAGGAGCCCATGCAGCCGCCGTTCGATATCACCGCCGATCTCGATACGCCCGTCTCGGCGTATCTGAAGCTGCGGCCGTTCAAGCCGCGCTTCCTGCTTGAAAGCGTCGAGGGCGGCGAGCGGCTCGCACGCTACTCGTTCATCGGCTTCGGCGACTGCCTCGAGGTTCGCCTCGACGCGACCGGCCTGCACGTCACCGCGCCCGGCGGCCGCCGCGAGACGCGCCCGCGACCGGTCGACCGGGCCGCGCTGCTTGCGGCGCTGCGCGCGGAACTGAAGCAAGCACCGCGCCCGCAGCCGGAACTGCCCGGCGTGCCGCTCGCCGGCGGCCTCGTCGGGGCGGCGTCCTACGACCTCGTGCGCTACTTCGAGCGGCTGCCGTCGCGCCTGCCGGCGGAGACCGGCGTGCCGGAAGCCTGCTATCTGGCGCCACGCTCGTTCCTGATCTTCGACCACATCACGCGCGGCATCGCGCTGCTGCACGCCGGCGCCGAGTCCGAGCGCGAGGAACTGCGCCGCGAGATCGTCCGCGCGCTGCGCGGCGGCCTCGCGGTCGGCCGCCCGCCCGCGCGGCTCGCGCCGCCGGTCGCGAGCCTGTCGCGCGCGGAATACATGGCCGGTGTCAGGCGTGCGCAGGAGCACATCGCGAGCGGCGACGTCTACCAGCTCGTGCTGTCCTCGCGCTTCGAGGGCGAGTGCGAGCTCGACGCCTTCGAGGCGTACCGGGCACTGCGGCTCATCAATCCCTCGCCGTACATGATCTATTGCGAGCTCGGCGACCAGACGCTGGTCGGCTCCTCGCCCGAGGCGCTCGTGCGCCTCACCGGTGGCCGCGCGCAGCTCAGGCCGATCGCCGGCACGCGTCCGCGCGGCGCGGAGCCCGAGCAGGACGTCGCGCTCGAGCGCGAGCTGCTCGCCGACGCCAAGGAGAATGCCGAGCACGTCATGCTGGTCGACCTCGCGCGCAACGACCTCGGCCGCGTCGCAGCGGCCGGCAGCGTGCGCGTTGACCCCTACCGCATCGTCGAGCGCTACAGCCACGTCATGCACCTCGTCAGCGGCGTGAACGGCACGCTGGCCGGCGGCTGCGACGGCTTCGACCTGTTCGCGGCCTCGTTCCCGGCCGGCACGCTGGTCGGCGCGCCGAAGGTGCGCGCGATGCAGATCATCGAGGAGCTCGAGCCCGTGCGGCGCGGCTTCTACGGCGGCGCCTACGGCTACTTCGGGCACAGCGGCGACATGGACCACGCGATCACGATCCGCACGCTCAGTTTCCACGACGGGCGCTATCGCTACCAGGCGGGCGCCGGCGTCGTCGCCGACAGCGTGCCCGAGCGCGAGCACGACGAGGTGCTGGCGAAGAGCGCGGTGCTCCGCCGCGCGCTGGCGCTCGCAAGAGAGGGCCTTTGAGATGAGCGCGCCGCGGCTGCTGCTGATCGACAACTACGATTCGTTCACCTACAACCTGGTGCAGGCCTTCCTCGTGCTCGGCGCCGAGGTGCTCGTTCACCGCAACGACGAGATCACCGTCGCGGCCGCGCTCGCGCTCGCGCCGAGCCACCTGTGCATCTCACCGGGTCCCGGCACGCCCGATGACGCCGGCGTGTCGATGCCGATGATCGAGGCCTTCGCCGGCCGCGTGCCGGTGCTCGGAGTGTGCCTCGGCCACCAGTCGATCACCGCCGTCTTCGGCGGCCGGGTGGTGCGCAACTGGCGACTCATGCACGGCAAGACCTCGCGAGTCGAGCACGACGGCAACGGCGTGTTCGCGGGGCTGCCCAGCCCGCTGGAGGTCGGCCGCTACCACTCGCTGGTCGCCGAACCCGAATCGCTGCCCCCGGCGCTCCTCGTGACGGCGCGCACGGCCGAGGGCGAGATCATGGGCCTGCGCCACCGCGACCTCGCGGTCGAGGGCGTGCAGTTCCACCCGGAGAGCGTGCTGACACCGGAGGGCCCGGCGCTGCTGCGCAACTTCCTCGAGCGCGGCGGGCGGCCGTGAGCACGCCGGCCCCGTCGCTGCGCGCGGTGCTCGAGGCGCTGCTCGAGCGCCGTTCGCTGGACGAACAGGGCGCGTGCGATCTGCTGCACGCGCTGACCGACGGCTCGGTCGCGCCGGCCGTCGGCGGCGCGCTGCTCGCGGCGCTGCGCTCCAAGGGCGTGACCGCCGACGAGCTGCGCGGCTTCGCGCGCGGCATGCGGGCGCTGGCGCGCCGGCCGGAGATCGCGGCCGGCGCACCGACCGTCGACGTCGTCGGCACCGGCGGCGATGCCTCGCACACCTTCAACCTGTCGACGGGCGCGGCGCTGCTCGCCGCCGCCGCCGGCGCGCGCGTCGTCAAGCACGGCAACCGCTCGGTTTCGAGCCGCTCGGGGAGCGCGGACCTGCTCGAGGCGCTGGGACTCGCGATGCCGCTCGACGAGCGCGCGGCCGGCGAGTGCCTGGCGGCGACCGGCTTCACGTTCCTGTTCGCACCCCACTACCACCCGGCGATGAAGGCGATTGCGCCGGTACGCGCCGCGCTCGGCATCCGCACGGTGTTCAACATGCTGGGGCCCCTGACCAACCCGGCGGAACCGCCGTTCCAGGTCGTCGGCGCGTTCAGCCTGGAGGCGGCGCGGCTGATCGCCGACACCTTCGCCGGGCTGCCGCTCGAGCGCGCATTCGTCGTCCACGGCGAGCCGGGCTGGGACGAGCCGACGCCGGCCGGCCCGTTCGCGATGTTCGACGTCCGGCCCGGGATGGTCGTCGAGTGCACGCGCAGCGCCGCGGACTTCGGGCTCCCGAGCTGCCGGCCCCAGGACCTGAAGGGCGGCGATGCCGCCTACAACGCCACCAGCCTCAGCGCCGTGCTGCTCGGCATGGATCGCGGCGCGCACCGCGACGCGCTCATCATGGGCGCCGCGCTCGCGCTCGAGGTCACCGGCCTCGCCGAAGACCCGCGCAGCGGCGCGGCGCGCGCTGCCGCCGCGATCGACTCCGGCGCCGGCGCGCAGCTGCTCGATGACCTGAGCGCGTTCTCGCGGGGTCGCCGGTGAGCGCCGAGCCCGAGGACCTCCTCGCGGCCATGGCCGCCGGATCGCGCGCGCGCGTCGCGCGCGCGCGCGCCGTCGAGCCGGACGCCGCGCTCGAGCGGCGCGCCGCCGCGACCGCCGCTGCGCCGCCGCTCGCACTCGACGCGCGCGGCTTCGACCTGATCGCGGAGCTCAAGCTGCGCTCGCCCGCCATGGGCACGCTGCGCGGCTCCGCGGACGGCCTCGAGCAGCAGGTCGAGCGGTACGCCCGCGGCGGCGCGGCCGCCGTGTCGGTACTGACCGAGCCCGAGCGCTTCGCGGGCAGCCTCGAGCACCTGGCGCGCGCCAGCGCGACGCTGATGCCGCTCGGCGTGCCGGCGATGCGCAAGGACTTCATCGTCGACCGCTACCAGCTGCTCGAGGCGCGCGCCGCGGGCGCGGGCGGGGCGCTGCTGATCGTGCGGATGCTGGGACCTGCGGAGCTCGACCGGCTGGCGGATGCGGCGGCGGAGCTCGGGCTGTTCGTGCTGCTCGAGGCCTTCGATGCCACCGACATCGAGCGTGCGGCCGCCGCGGCGGCGCGCTGGCCGGGGCGGGCGAGCGATTGCCTGCTCGGCGTCAACAGCCGCGACCTGCGCAGCCTCGAGGTCGTGCCCGAGCGGCTCGAGGCGCTCGGCGCGCTGCTGCCCGCGCGCTGGCCGAGGGTGGCCGAGAGCGGCCTCGCGGACGCGGCCGACGCGGCGCGGCTCGCCGCGCGCGGCTTCACGCTGGCGCTGGTCGGGACGGCGCTGATGCGCGCCGCGGATCCGCAGGCACTGGCGCGCGCGATGCTGGCCAGCGGGCGCGCGGCGGCGGTGCGCCGATGAGGCTCTGGGTCAAGGTGTGCGGGCTCGGCAGCGAGGCGGCGGTCGACGCCGCGGTCGCCGCCGGCGCCGACGCGGTCGGCTTCGTGTTCCACGCGGGATCGCCGCGCAACCTCGAGCCGGTGCGTGCCGCGGCGCTGGCGGCGCGCGTGCCGGCCGGCGTGCTGCGGGTCGCCGTCGCCCGCCATCCCTCGCAGGCTCTCATCGACGCGATCCTCGCCAGCATGGCCCCCGACGCGCTGCAGACGGACCTCGAGGACTTTGCGCGCCTGTCGGTACCGGCGCTGCTCGGCCGCCTGCCGGTGCTGCGCGCCGGCGCCGGCTCGCCGGCCGCGACGCTGCCGTCGCGCTGCCTGTTCGAGGGAGCGGACAGCGGCAGCGGGCGCACGACCGACTGGCGCGAGGCGCGAGCGCTGACCGTGCACACCGAGCTCGTGCTCGCGGGCGGGCTCTCGCCGGCCAACGTGGCCGCGGCGATCGGCGCCGTGCGGCCGTTCGGCGTCGACGTGTCGAGCGGCGTGGAGTCGGCGCCCGGCGTCAAGGACGCCGCGCTGATCGCGGAATTCGTGGCCGCCGCACGGGCGGCGGCCGGTCAAGGGGTGCAACGGGAGTCGGTCCGATGACAAGCGCAATCGCAGAGGAAACGCCGGCGACGCTGCTGGCGCGCGAGCTGAAGGGCGAGTATCCGGACGTGCGCGGGCGCTACGGCCCGTTCGGCGGCCGCTACGTGCCGGAGACGCTGGTGCCGGCGCTCGACCGGCTCGAGGCGGGCATCCGCCGCTGGCTCGACGATCCGGGCTTCGTGGCCGAGCTCAACGAGCAGCTGACGACGTGGGTCGGCAGGCCGACGCCGCTCAGCCACGCGCCGGCGCTCTCGCGCCGCTGGGGTGCCGAGGTGTTCCTGAAGCGCGAGGACCTCGCGCACACCGGCGCGCACAAGATCAACAACGCCACCGGGCAGGCGCTGCTCGCCAAGCGCCTCGGCGCGAAGCGCATCGTCGCGGAGACCGGCGCCGGCCAGCACGGCGTCGCCTGTGCGGCGGCGTGCGCGCGGCTCGCGCTGCCGTGCACGGTCTACATGGGCGCGATCGACTGCGAGCGGCAGGCGCCGAACGTCGGGCGCATGAAGCTGCTCGGCACGACCGTCGTGCCGGTGACGGGCGGCGACCAGACGCTGCGCGCGGCCATCGACGAGGCCCTGCGCGACTGGGTCGCCGACCCGGACGGCACGTACTACCTGCTCGGTTCCGCGGTCGGCCCGCACCCGTACCCGTACCTGGTCCGTCGCCTGCAGTCGGTGATCGGTCGCGAGGCGCGCGCGCAGTTCACGGCGCGCGCCGGCGGGCTCCCGGACGCGGTGTTCGCGTGCGTCGGCGGCGGCTCGAACGCGATCGGCATGTTCCATCCGTTCGTCAACGATGCGGGCGTGCGGCTGATCGGCGTCGAGGCCGGCGGCCGCGGCACGGCGCTCGGCGACAACTCGGCGACGCTCTCGCTCGGACGCCCGGGCGTCCTGCAGGGCAGCTACTCGATGCTGCTGCAGGACGCGGAGGGGCAGATCCAGGAGACGCACTCGGTGTCCGCCGGCCTCGACTACCCGGGCGTCGGGCCGGAGCACTCGCTGCTGCAGCGCGCCGGCCGGGTCAGCTACGAGTACGCCACCGACGAGGAGTCGCTCGCCTCGCTGGCCGAGTGCTGCGAGGCCGAGGGCATCCTGCTCGCGATCGAGACCGCGCACGCCTTTGCCGGTGCCCGCAAGTGGGCGGCGGCCCACCCGGGCGCGCGGCTGCTGATCTGCGTCTCCGGCCGCGGCGACAAGGACATGCCGACGCTGCAGAAGACGCTGCTGAAGGGGAGAGACTGATGGTTGCTCCGGAGAAGGTCCCGGGCCACGAGGCGATCGGCCGCGCGATCCGCGAAGCGGCCGGCCGCGGCGGCCCGGCGCTCGTCGCGTACCTGACCGCCGGCTTCCCGTCGCCCGCCGTGTTTGCCGGCGACCTGCAGCGGGTCGCGGCCCATGCCGACGTCGTCGAGATCGGCGTGCCGTTCACGGACCCGATGGCCGACGGCATGACGATCCAGCGCGCCAGCCACGCCGCGCTCGCGCAGGGCGTCTCGCTGCGATGGATACTCGAGCAGCTCGGCGCGCTCGCGCCGCGCCCGGCCGCGCCGCTGCTGCTGATGAGCTACCTGAACCCGCTGCTGGCCTTCGGCGTGGAGCGCCTGCCCGGCGCCGCGCGCGCCGCCGGCGTCGCGGGCTTCATCGTGCCCGACCTGCCGTTCGAGGAGAGCGCCGAGCTCAAGGCCGCGCTCGCGGCCGAAGGCATCGCACTCGTGCAGATGGTGACGCCGGTGACGCCGCCGGCGAGGCTCGCGAAGCTCTGCGCCGAGGCACAGGGCTTCGTCTACGCCGTGACGATGACCGGCACGACCGGCAAGAACGTGGCGGTGCCCGACGACGTGCTCGCGTACCTGGCGCGCGTGAAGGCGGTGGCGCGCGTACCGATCTGCGCGGGCTTCGGGATCCGCAGCCGCGAGCAGGTCGCGCGACTCGGCGGCGCGGCCGATGGCGTGGTCGTCGGCTCGGCACTGGTCGAGGTGCTCGAGCGGCGCGGCGACCCGGCCGAGTTCCTGGCCGGGCTGCGCGCCGGCCGCTGACAGGAGGGGCGTTCCGTGCACCGAAGCAAGCTGGCCGGGTTCATCATCGACTGCCGCACGCAGGACCTCGCGGGCGCGGCCCGCTTCTGGGGTGCCGCGCTCGGCATGCCGGTCGCGCCGCTGCCCGGCGAGGAAGGCAAGACTTACGCGCGACTGACCGACCCGGCCGAGCGGCTGCACGTCGAGGTGCAGATCGTCGAGCACGACAGCCGCGTGCACCTCGACATCGAGGCCGACGACATCGAGGCCGAGGTCCGCCGGCTCGAGGCGCTCGGCGCGACCCGGGTCCGGCAGGTGCAGACGTGGTGGGTGCTGCAGGCGCCGACCGGACAGCGCTTCTGCGTCGTGCGGGCACAGTCGCCGGATTTCGCGGCGACCGCGACGCGCTGGCCGTAGCGTGACATCGCAGCGCCCGCGGGCGACACTGCCGCGATGCACCAACGCCCCGCCGGCGCCGGTTGCGCGCTGCCGTTCGTGGCGCTGGCCGCGCTGCTGCTGAGCGGCTGCGCCACGTACCGGCTCGACGTCCCGAAGCCGGCCAGCTACGCGCTGCCCGCGCGGGCCGACAGCGCGCTGGCGCAGTCGTTGCGCCCCGCGCTCGACGCCCATCCGGGCCAGTCGGCGCTCGCGCTGCTGCAGTACGGCTCGCTGGCGTTCCTGTCGCGCGCCGCGCTCGCCGACCTCGCGGAGCGCTCGATCGACGTGCAGTACTACATCTACGAGACCGACGACTCCGGCGTCGTGCTCGCCGACCGGCTGATCGCGGCCGCGCGGCGCGGCGTGCGCGTGCGGCTGCTGGTCGATGACAACAACCTCGTGCGCAGCGAGGATCGCCTGGCAACGCTCGCCGGCCAGCCGAACTTCGAGATCCGGGTCTTCAACCCGTACCGCAACCGGGTCCGCTGGATGCGGCCGTTCGAGTTCGCGACCAGCTTCGGGCGCGTGCAGCGGCGCATGCACAACAAGATCTTCGCCGTCGACGGCGAACTCGCGGTCATCGGCGGGCGCAACATCGGCGACAACTACTTCGACCTGCACCGCGGCGTGAACTTCAGCGACCTCGAGCTGCTGGCGGCCGGCCCGGTCGCGCAGGCGGCGGTCGCGAGCTTCGACGAATACTGGAACAGCGCCTGGGCGGTGCCGATCGAGGCGTTCCTGCGCCGGACGCCGACGGCCGCCGACGCCGAGGTCGTGGCCGGCGAGATCGCCGACCGCGCCGCGCAGGTGGAGGACGTGCGCGAGAGCTACGGGCCGGTGCTCGAGGAGATGCGCAACCTCGTGCTCGGCATGCAGTTCGACTTCTGGGGCGAGGCCGAGCTGGTCGCCGACCCGCCCGAGAAGATCGACGAGAGCCGCCGCGCACCGTCGCCGCTGCTCGAGCGCGTCTATGGACTGTGGCGGTCGGCACGCTCCGAGGTGCTGCTCGAGTCGGCCTATCTCGTGCCGCTGCGCGCCGGTGCCGACCTCATGGCCGAGCGCGCCCGCGCCGGCGTGCGCGTCGCGCTGCTGACGAACTCGCTCGCCTCGACCGACGTCGTGCCCGTGCACGCCGGCTACGCGAAGCGGCGCCGCGAGCTGCTCGCGGCCGGCGTCGAGCTGTACGAGTTCCAGGCCGAGGCGCGGCGCCGGCCGGGCGAGCGGCGCTACTTCCGGCGCATGTCCGGCGGCGCCTCGCTGCACTCGAAGGTGATGGTCATCGACCGGACGCTGACCTGGGTCGGCAGCTTCAACATCGACCCGCGCTCGGCGCTCATCAACACCGAGCTCGCGGTGCTGGTGCGCAGCCCCAAGCTCGCCGAGGCGACCGCGCAGCTGGTGCTCGCCGACCTCGCCCCGGACCGCGCCTGGCGGCTGTCGCTCGAGCCGCCGGGCAAGCGCACGGGCCGGCTGTTCTGGACCGGCGAGCGCGACGGGCAGAGCGTGCGGCTCACCGGCGAGCCGGGCGCGACGCACTGGCAGCGCTTCGTCGCCGAGCTGATGCGCTGGATCCCGGGCCTCGACCACTTCCTGTAGCGATCGCTCAGCCCGCGATCACGAACCGGTTGCGGCCGCGAGCCTTGGCCGCGTACAGCGCCTCGTCGGCGCGCTCCAGCAGCGCCGCGACGGGGCCGACGTGCGCTGCCGCCGCGACCGCGGCACCGACGCTGATCGTCACGGTGCCGAGCTCCGTGCCGGCGTGCGGCAGCTTCAGGCGCTCCACGGCCGCGACCAGCGCCTCGCCGACGCTGCTCGCGTGCTCGCGGGTCGCATCGTACAGCGCCGCGACCAGCTCCTCTCCGCCGTAGCGCCCGACGACATCGAGCGGTCGCCGCCGCGCCGCGTGGCGGACCGTCGAGGCGATCATCCGCAGGCACTGGTCGCCCGCCGGATGGCCGTAGTGGTCGTTGAAGGCCTTGAAGTGGTCGATGTCGATGAGCACGATCGCGAGCCCGGCGGACTCGCGCTGCGCCTGCGCGTGCAGCGCCTCGAGCCGTTCGTCGAAGGCGGCGCGGTTCAGCAGTCCCGTCAGGCCATCGCGCCGCGCGGTCTCGGCCAGGCGCCGCTTCTCGAGGAAGGTGGCGCGGTTCGCGCGTTCGAGCGCGAACGCGCCGGCACCGCCGATCAGGTTCGCGCACAGGATCACGAACAGGTTGTAGACGGCCGAGCGCGGCTCGATGAACCCGGCGAGCGTGACGCCGGCGTAGGCGAGGAACACGACCGCGTTGATCGCGAGCGCGCGCCGGTAGCCGAGGCCGAGCATGAAGTAGAAATAGAAGGCGGCCAGCAGGATGCGCCCGGTGATCAGCGACACCTGCGCGGCGGGCGCGCTGGCGGCCATGATCACGGTGCCGACGCCGAACAAGGGTGCGCCGACCGTGATCGCCGGAAAGTACCAGCGCGGGAAGCGCTGCTCGGACGTCAGGAACAACGTGATCAGCACGATCGGCAGCTGCAGGCCGAAGCGGATGGCGTCCGCCAGCGGCGAGGCCGGCCGCGCCAGCACCCAGTGGTCGATGAACGCGAAGCCGAGCACGGTCGAGAGCGCGAGCATCACGCTCATGCGGACCCAGCGGCGGGTCTCCGGGGCGCTCGATTCCCGGAATTCCGCCTCGAGCTCCGGCGGAAAGGCCAGCGACCAGGGCATCCGCCGCTCGAATTCGCGCAGCACGACGGTGTCGACGAACGGCGAGCTCAAGGAGGCGGGATCCTGGCGGGGGGACGAGGGTCAGGCTGCGCTGCGGGCCGCGCGGCGTCAACCGTCGCCCGGCTATCATGGCATCGCCGCACACGAAGGAGCCGCGCGTGAAACTCGCGACCGTGCAGATCGAGCGCCGCTTCTGCGGCCCGCCGGATTCCGGCAATGGCGGCTACGTGGTCGGGCTGCTCGGGCGCTTCGCGCCGCAGCCGGTGAACGTCCGGCTGCTGATCCCGCCGCCGCTCGAGGCGCCACTCGAGGTGCACGCGACCGACGCCGAGAGCCTGGCGCTGATGCACGGCGATCGGGTGGTCGCGACGGCGACGCCGGCAACGGTCGAGCTCGACGCGGGCACGGCGCCGACGGCGGACGCCGCGCGCGCCGCGAGCGAGCGCTACGCCGGCCTGCGGGCGCACCCGTTCCCCGGGTGCTTCGTCTGCGGTCCCGGCCGCGGCCCCGGCGACGGGCTGCGGATTTTCGCGGGCGCCGTTGCGGACAGCGAACCACCGCGGGTCGCGGCGCCGTGGCGGCCGCACACCAGCCTCGGCGGAACTCGCGGCCACGTGCGGCCCGAATTCCTGTCCGCCGCGCTCGACTGTCCGGGCTACTTCGCGGTCGCCGACGGCAGCCGCCCGATGTTGCTCGGCAGCATGATGCTCAGCATCGACGGCACGGTCAGCATCGATGAGCCGTGCGTCGTGGCCGCGTGGAGCCTCGGCGGCAGCGGCCGCAAGTGGCGGGCGGCGACGGCGCTGTACGGCGCCGACGGCGCGTGCGTCGCGCGCGCGGTGTCGACCTGGATCGAGCTGCGCGCACCGCCGCCGGGCAGCTGAGCGCGCTCGAACGGCGAGCGCTCGGGCGATCCCTGCCGGTGGTCCCGCTGCGCCGGTTGCGGCTTCCGCCGAGTGCCGGCGGGAGGCGTAAGGCGCCGACGCAGCGGCGCCGCGGCAGCCGAAAAGTCGGCGACGTTATTGTCAACATCGCGCCACCGCGTGCGCCGCGACCCGTACTGTGCGCGCGGGCCGGTGGCCACCGCCGCGCGACGCGCTTCGGCGCGCCTGGGCGGCGGTGGTGCCGGCCCGCCGCCTGCTAGCGGCGGAAGACGAGGTAGCCGGCGGCCCCGGCCACCAAGAGCGCGCCGAGCCACCACGGCTCGGCGTAGTCCGCGAGCCACAGGCCGCCGAGCAGCAGCAGCGCGCTCGCGACGATCGTCCGGTCACGGCGGCGCGCGGCCCGCGCGATCTCCTCGCGCACGGCCTCGAGGCGCGGCACCTCGAGCGGCAGCAGCCCCTCGCGCCGCTCCGCCTCGCGCAGTGCCCGCCGCAGCAGCGCCGGCGCGCTGCGCAGCGTCTCGATCAGCTCCGGCAGCTGCCGCCGCCCCTCCGCGAACAGAGCGCGCAGGCTCACGCGCTCGGCCGCATAGGCGCGCAGCAGCGGCTGCGCCGTCTTCCACAGGTCGAGCTCGGGGTACAGCTGCCGGCCGAGGCCCTCGATGTTGAGGAGCGTCTTCTGCAGCAGCACGAGCTGCGGCTGCACCTCCATGCGGAAGCGGCGCGCGGTCTCGAACAGCCGCAGCAGGACCACGGCGAAGGAGATCTCCGACAGCGGCTTCTGGAAGATCGGCTCGCAGACCGTGCGAACGGCGCTCTCCAGCTCGCGCAGGCGCGTGCCGGCCGGCACCCAGCCGCTCTCGATGTGCAGCTCCGCGATGCGCCGGTAGTCGCGATCGAAGAACGCGAGGAAGTTGCCGGCCAGGTACTCGAGGTCGCGCGCGTCGAGCGTGCCGACGATGCCGAAGTCCACGGCCGCGTAGCGCGGATTGCGCGGGTCCTCGGTGAGCACGAAGATGTTCCCGGGGTGCATGTCGGCGTGGAAGAAGTTGTGCCGCAGCATCTGCGTGAAGAAGATCTCGACCCCGTTCTCCGCGAGCTTCTGGATGTCGACGTCGAGCTCGCGCAGCCGCGCCACGTCGCTGATTTGCACGCCGCGGATCCGCTCCATGACCAGCACGTCCTTCGTGCACAGCGCGAAGTGCACCTCCGGCACGTACAGCAGCGCCGAGCCCGCGAAGTTGCGCTTCAGCTGCGAGGCATTCGCGCCCTCGCGCAGCAGGTCGAGCTCGTCCATGATCGTCTTGTCGTACTCGGCGACGATCTCGGCCGGGCGCAGCCGCGAGGCATCCGGGATGTAACGCAGCGCCAGCGAGGCGAGCGCGTACAGGACCTCGAGGTCGCGCCGGATCACGGCGTGCATGCCTGGCCGCAGCACCTTGACGACGACCTCGCGGCCGTCGTGCAGCGTCGCGGCGTGCACCTGAGCGATCGATGCCGCCGCGAGCGGCGCCTTCTCGAAACTCGCGAACACCTCGGTGACCTTGCGGCCGAGCGAGGCCTCGATCGCCTCGCGCGCCGCGTCCGCCGGGAACGGCGGCACGCGGTCCTGCAGCTTCGCGAGCTCGTCCGCGATGTCCGGCGGCAGCAGGTCGCGCCGTGTGGAGACCGCCTGCCCGAACTTGATGAAGATCGGCCCGAGCTCCTCGCAGGCGAGGCGCAGGCGCTCGCCGCGGCCGGAGCCGCGGCGCCGCTCAAGCCAGGTCGAGGGCTGCAGGTAGAACAGGAAGCGCAGCGGCCGGTACAGGTGCGTCGCGCTGACGAACTCGTCGAGCCGGTGCCGCACGAGCACCCGCTGGATCTCAATCAGGCGCAGCGCGACCCGCCAGCTGATCACGGCGCACGCCCCAGCCGGCGCTCGAGCATCGCGACGCGCACGGCGGCACGCGCGACGTCGTCGCGCAGCGTGTCGACGTCGCCGAGGAAGGCTTCGAGTTCCGCCCGCGGCACGAGGTCGCGGCTTTCCTCCGTCAGGAACTCGCCGGCGTTGCGGGCGAGCGATGCGCGCGCCGCACCCAGCCAGCCGAGCGCCGCGCGCGCGGCGCTCGCGGCATAGTGCGCCGGCAGGTCGCCGGCGAGGCGCGCGAGCTCTTCCTCGAAGTCCGGCCGCGCGTGCCCGAGCAGCTTCTCGAATCCCTCGGCGACCGCCGCGTCACCGCGGATCGCGACACCGGGCGTCGCACGCTCGCCGCGCGCCCGGCGAGCCAGCAGCGCAGTGAACGCCAGCGGCGTGCCACGGACGGTGGCGTCCGCGGGCTCGGCGTCGCCGGTCAGCGTGACGCCGAGTTCGTCGGCCCGCAGCCGCAGTCGCAGCAGCGGCTCGCCGTCCGGTGCGCCGAGCTCGACCGCGAAGGCCCGCCCACGCAGGCTGGCGAGCAGCTCGCGCGCCGGCGTCGAGGCGGCGATGTTGCGGTTCAGCAGCGATTCGAGCGGCGCGAGCAGCGCGGGACCGGCCATCAATACCGCCAGCCCCGGTGCAGCGCGACGATCCCGCCGCTCAGGTTGTGGTGGCGGCAGCCGTCGAACCCGGCCGTGCGCAGCATCTCGAGCAGCGTGCCCTGGTCCGGGAACATCCGGATCGACTCTGCGAGGTAGCGGTAGCTGCCGGCGTCGCCCGCGATCACGCGGCCGAGCGCCGGCAGGACCGCGAAGGAGTACGCGTCATAGAGGGGCTTCAGCCCCGGTACGACGGGCGTCGAGAATTCGAGAATCAGCAGCTGGCCGCCCGGTTTCAGCACGCGCCACATCGAGCGCAGCGCCGCGGCCTTGTCGGTCACGTTGCGCAGGCCGAACGCGATCGTCACGCAGTCGAAGCTGCGGTCGGCGAACGGCAGCCGCTCGGCGTTGGCGACGACGCAGTCCGTCTGCCCGACGAGGCCGGCGTCGATCAGCCGGTCCCGGCCGTGCGCCAGCATGGCCGCGTTGATGTCGGTCAGCACGACGCGGCCGGCGCGGCCGGCCTGCCGCGCGAGGCCGAGCGCGATGTCGCCGGTGCCGCCGGCCACGTCGAGCGCGCGCTGTCCCGGTCGCAGCCCCGTCTGGCTGAGCGCGAAGCGCTTCCACAAGCGGTGGACGCCGAGCGACATCGCGTCGTTCATGACGTCGTAGCGGTCGGCGACGGAGTCGAACACGGCGCGCACGCGCCGCGCCTTCTGTTCGGGCGCGACGCGCTCGTAGCCGAAGTCGACCGTGCGGTCGGCGGCGTCCTGCTCGGAGGGGCTCGTCATCGGGGTCGTCTGGAGCGGGAAAACCGGAGAAGTGTACCGCCCGTGCCGTCCAGCCGCATTGCGCTCGCGTCCCGGTGCGCCGGGCGGATCATCGCGCGTTGGCCGGTGCTAGATGCTGCGGGTGTCGTGCCGCTGCACGGCGGCCGGCGTCAACCGTATGATGGGCGGCGCGCTTCTCAACAGGGTCCGATTCGTCGCCGCCGTGCCCGGAGACATCGTGGAAATGTACCGCCTCGAGCGGATTGCCGCAGTGCATCAGTACGCCGCCGCGGCCGCGTTCGCGCTGTTCGCGCTCGGACTGGGTCGGCCGGTTCCGGCGAGTGCGGCGCCGAGCTGCGTCGGCGCGACGCCGCGCAACGACGAGACGCGCTGCGAGTCGATCAACCACGGTGGGCGCGAGCGTACCTATCGCCTGTACGTCCCGACGCGCCTTGCGCCGGCCGCGCCGCTGCTGGTGGTCCTGCACGGCGGCGGCGGTGGCGGCGGTGGCATGGAGCTGCTCACGGCGAACGGGTTCAACCACCGCGCGGCCGAGGCGGGCGCGCTCGTCGTCTACCCGGACGGCTACGGCCGCGGCTGGAACGATGGCCGGCACGACCTCAAGTCCGCGGCGACCAAGGAGGACGTCGACGACGTCGGGTTCCTGCGCGCGCTGGTCGAGGCGCTCGGCAAGCGCTATGCGATCGACCCGGCACGGGTGTTCGTCACCGGCATCTCGAACGGCGGCATGATGACGCTGCGACTCGCGTGCGAGGCGCGCGACGTGTTCAAGGGCTTCGTCGCCGTGGCCGCGAGCCTCGGCGAGGACATCGCCGAGCGCTGCGATGCCGGCGGCGTCGACCGGCTCGCGCTGATCGACGGAACCGCCGACCCGATCGTGCCCTGGGAGGGCGGGACCGTCGCGGTCCTTGGCGCCAAGCGCGGCCGCGTGATCGGCGCGCGCAAGAGCTTCGAGCTGTTCATGTCCGCGGCCAACTGCCAAGGGGAGCACACCGACCCGCCGCTCGATCGAGTGGCCGACGACGGCACGCAGCTGACGCTGCACAAGGCGACCGACTGTGCGCGAGGCGCCGACCTTCGCCTGTACGAGGTCGACGGTGGCGGGCATGCGTGGCCGGGCGGCCTACGCTACGCCGGCAAGTGGCTCATCGGGACAGTGAGTCGTGAGCTGGATGCGACCGACGAGACGTGGCGGTTCCTGGGGCTCGCTCCAGAAACGAGCGGAGGACCGGTGTGAACATCGCGGTCTCGGTCAGGAACGCGTCGTGACCGTGGGCTGAGCTGAACTCGACCAACTCGGTGTCGATTCCGGCATCGCTCAGCACTTCGCCGATCGCCCGCTGCTGCGGCAGCGGAAACAGCACGTCCTGCTGCACGCCGATCACGAGTGCGCGCTCGAGGACGAGCCGCTCGGCGGCCCGCGCGTGGCGCTCGCTCGCGGCAGCCGTGCGCGCCGCGCCGGGAGCGTGGTCGCCGAAGTCGAACAGGTCCATCGCCCGCGAGATGTACCAGTACGACCACGGGTTGAACTGCTGCTCCCACTTCTGGGCCAGATGCTCCAGCCAGTTCTCCACCTCGAACGCCGTGCCGGACGGCCGCCCGGCGAAGGGCTCGGTCTGGTCGCGGCCGAAGCGCTCCTCGAGCAGGTCGATGCCGACGTAGGAGATCACGCCGATCTTGCGCGCCCAGCGCATCGCGCTCTCGACGGACGAGGCTCCCGGTACGCCCCGCAGCGCGGCGCCCAGGATCTCGCGCTGCAGGCTGCGCGTCGCGATCGCCGACGCGCCGGCGGCCAGCGCGCCCGAGATCGTCACGAGTCGGCGCGCCTTGCCCGGGAGCACGGCCGCGTGCGCCAACGCCGTCATGCCGCCGAGCGAGGCGCCAACCACGGCGTGCAGCTGCCCGATGCCGAGCGCATCGATCGCCGCCTGGCTGGCGCGCGCGATGTCCTCGACGCGCAGTTCGGGGAAGCTGCCCGCGTACGGCGTTCCGGTCGCCGGGTCGGGCGAGCCCGGGCCGGTGGTGCCGAAGCAGCTGCCGAGCGAGTTGACCGAGACGACGAAGAAACGGTCGGTATCGAAGGCCCTGCCGGCGCCGATCATCTGCTCCCACCACCCGGGACTCGGGTCGCCCGGATGCGAGGCGGCGTGCGCCGACGCCGACAGGCCGGTGAACAGGAGCACGGCGTTGTCGCGCGCCGGGGCGAGCCGCCCGTAGGTCTCGACGGCGAGCTCGCCGCCGCGCAGCTCCGCGCCGGATTGCATCCGGAAGGGCGTCGGCAGCGGGATCCGCTGCGCTGCGGAAGCGGTGTCCGGCGGAAATGCACTCATGGGCGGAATTGTCCCCCGATCCCCCCGGGGCCGGCTACCGGCCGGCCGAGAACGGATGGTTATGGCGAAATTCCCTCGGGCCTCGCCCCTTTGATCCGCGGCGGGCTTAATCTACACGGCCTCGACCCTTCGCCGAGGACTCCTGGTCATGCTCTACGACAACATCCTTCAAACCATCGGCCGGACGCCCATCGTTCGCATCAACCGGCTGGGCCCGAAGCACGTCACGCTGTACGTGAAGGTCGAATTCTTCAACCCCGGCGGGTCGGTGAAGGATCGCCTCGCGATCGGCATCATCGAGGACGCCGAGCGCCGCGGGCTGCTGAAGCCGGGCCAGACGGTGGTCGAAGCGACCTCCGGCAACACCGGCATCGCGCTCGCGCTGGTGTGCGCCGCGAAGGGCTACCCGTTCGTGGCGACGATGGCCGAGAGCTTCTCGATCGAGCGCCGCAAGATCATGCGCGCGCTCGGCGCCCGCGTGATCCTGACACCGGCCGCCGAGCGCGGCTCGGGCATGGTGCGCAAGGCCGCTGAACTGGCCGAGAAGCACGGCTGGTTCCTCGCACGGCAGTTCGAGAACGAGGCGAACCCGGCGTATCACCGCCAGACGACCGGCCCGGAGATTCTCTCCGACTTCGCCGGCAAGCGGCTCGACTTCTTCGTGACCGGCTGGGGCACGGGCGGCACGATGACCGGCGCCGGCCAGGTGCTGAAGAAGGCGCGGCCCGACCTCAAGATCGTCGCGACCGAGCCGGCCGGGGCACGGCTGCTGGCCGGCGCCGAGTTCAAGCCGCACAAGATCCAGGGCTGGACGCCCGACTTCATACCGGCGGTGCTCGACCGGACGGTCTTTGACGACAACATTCCGGTAGCCGATGAAGAGGCGATCGCGACCGCGAAGGCGCTCGCGCTCAAGGAGGGCCTGTTCGTCGGCATCTCCTCGGGAGCGACCTTCGCCGCCGCGCTCAAGGTCGCCGAGAAGGCGGCGCAGGGCAGCGTGATCCTCGCGATGCTGCCGGATACCGGCGAGCGGTACCTGTCGACGGCGCTCTTCGAGGGCGTGAACGAGGGCACCGACCCCGAGCCGGCATGAGCCGGGCGGGCGCTGCGCGCGGCTCGCGGCCGCGCGCGGTGCCGGCCCCGATCCCCCTCGCCGATCAGGTGCCCGAGCGCGGCTTGCGCTCGTAGCCGATCCCGTCGAGCCGCTTCAGGTAGCGCGCCCAGCGCTCCTCGAACCCGTCGCCAAGCTCGCGCAGGTATCGCCACGTGTACAGGCCGCTGTCGTGGCCGTCGTCGAAGACGAGCCGCACGGCGTAGTGGCCGACCGGCTCGACGCTCTTGAGCTCGACGTTCTCCTTCGCGATCTGCAGCACGTCCTGGCCGGGGCCGTGACCCTGGACCTCCGCGGACGGCGAGTGCGCGCGCAGGTACTCGAAGCCCAGCGAGTAGCGTGCACCGTCCGGGAAGGCGACCTCGAGCACGCGCGAGCCGCGTCGCAGGCGGATCTCTGTCGGTGCGCTGTCGCCAGATGGCGTCACTGTCGTCATTTGGGTCGATTCTGTGGCGTGGCGCGCGACAAGCTACGCGTCGAGTCGGCAAAATGGAACCGCTCGGGCCGCCCGCGCCCGGATCGAGGCCGACCCATGCCGAACGCCGGATTCGTTCGCCTGCCGCTGCTCGCCGTGCTCCTGCTCGCCGTCTGTCAGCCGGCGTGGGCCGCGGCCGACGAGGACGAGGAGGAGCCCGAGCAGCCCTGGGACGCGCGCTGGGCGCTGTCCGGCGCGACGATCGTCGACCAGCAGAGCAACCGCGTGCTCGAGGCCGAGGGCAGCTACGCGTGGACGCCCGCCACCAGCGTGCGGCTGGCCGGCAACTCGATCGCGTACTCGGAGGTACCCGGCAACGGCTTCCATGCGCAGGGCGTCGAGCTCGGCGCGCAGCACGACTTCAAGCGCTGGTCGCTGGCCGGCGCCATCGCGCGCTGGCAGGACTCCGACATCGTGACGGTCGAGGAAGGCAAGCTCGCCGCCGACCTGCGCCTCAAGCCCTGGACCTTCGGAGCCAGCGCGATGCTGCGCCGCTCGGGCTTCGAGCCGACGAACGTCAACGGCAACATCACGCTCGACGGTGGCACGGTGCTCGCGGTCCAGGCGATCTCGAGCTGCAAGATGAACAACGAAGGATTCGGCGCGCACGGCGCGTGGGATGGCGCGATCTGGGGCGCGCACGCGGAGGTCCACACCTACCAGTACAAGACCGCGAGCTGCACGTTCGGCACGGTCACCGGGCTCGACCTGCTCAAGCACCCGACCCGCACGGAGTTCGTCCAGCTCGAGGCGCCACTGGTCGCCCAGCTCGAGACCGTCGGCGTACGCCGCATCGGTCGCGACAACGCGCTGCTCAAGAACGAGATCGCGGGCGGTGCCAGCTGGAAGCACGAGGACTTCATCGTGCGGCTCGACGTCGAGCGCCAGACGGACTACTTCAGCGGCAGCTCGTCGGACACATTCTCTGCGACCGGCACCGCCGACATGGGGCACGGCTCGGGCGTCGACCTCGTGATCGGCCTGACGCGGGGCGGCACGGTCGTGCAGGGTGCCTTCGTCGGCTTCGCCGTGCGCGCCCACTTCTGAGGGTCGCTCACAGGATGTAGCGGCTCAGGTCCTCGTCGCGCGCGAGCTTGCCGAGCGTGCGCTCGACGTAGTCGGCGTCGATCAGCAGCCGCGACCCGGCGCGGTCGGCGGCCTCGAAGGAGATGCCGTCGAGCAGCCGCTCCATGACCGTGTGCAGCCGGCGGGCGCCGATGTTCTCGGCCTTGCTGTTCACCTGGAAGGCGACCTCGGCGAGCCGTCGCACGCCATCGGCGGCGAACTCGACGGTCACTCCCTCGGTCGCGAGCAGCGCCTGGTACTGGCGGCACAGGCTCGCGTCCGGTTCGGTCAGGATGCGCACGAAGTCCTCGACGCCAAGCGAGTCGAGCTCGACGCGGATCGGGAAGCGCCCCTGCAGCTCCGGGATCAGGTCCGAGGGCTTCGACATGTGGAACGCGCCGCTCGCGATGAACAGCATGTGGTCCGTCTTGACCGCGCCGTACTTCGTGCTGACGGTGGAGCCCTCGACTAGCGGCAGCAGGTCGCGCTGCACGCCCTCGCGCGAGACGTCCGCACCCTGCGTCTCGCCGCGGCGCGCGATCTTGTCGATCTCGTCGATGAACACGATGCCGTTCTGCTCGGCGTTCTCGAGCGCGCGCGCCTTGACCTCCTCCTCGTTGACGATCTTGGCGGCTTCCTCTTCGATCAGCAGCTTCAGGGCCTCGCGCACCTTCAGCTTGCGCGCACGAGTGCGGCCGCCGCCGATGTTCTGAAACAGCGACTGCAGCTGCTGCGACATCTCCTCCATGCCCGGCGGCGCCATGATCTCGACGCCGGGCGCCACCGCGCGGAGTTCGATCTCGACCTCGCGATCGTCGATCGCGCCCTCGCGCAGGAGCTTGCGCATCTTCTGCCGCGATTCCTGGTCGCGCGCCGAATCCTCCGCTGCGGCGGGGCCGTAACCGCCCCGCGCCCGCGGCAACAGCACCTCGAGCAGGCGATCCTCGGCCGCGTCCGCCGCGCGGTACCGCACCTTGTTGGTCTCCTCGGCGCGCGCCGCCGTGACCGCTGCCTCGACGAGGTCCTTGATGATCGAGTCCACCTCGCGGCCGACGTAGCCGACCTCGGTGAACTTCGTGGCCTCGACCTTGATGAACGGCGCGCGGGCGAGGCGCGCCAGGCGCCGCGCGATCTCCGTCTTGCCGACCCCCGTCGGCCCGATCATCAGGATGTTCTTCGGCGTGATCTCGGCGCGCAGCGTCGCCTCGACCTGCATCCGGCGCCAGCGGTTGCGGAGTGCGATCGCGACCGCGCGCTTGGCGGCAGCCTGCCCGACGATGTGCTTGTCGAGCTCCTGGACGATCTCACGCGGCGTCATTTGCGTCATGCGCGTCCTGCGGGGAAGGGAGGACCTCGAGCGTGAAGTTGCGGTTCGTGTAGATGCAGATGTCGGCGGCGATGCCGAGCGCGCGCTCGACGATCGCGGCCGCGCCGAGTCCGGTGTTCTCCAGAAGCGCCCGCGCCGCGGCCTGGGCGTAGGCGCCGCCGGAGCCGACCGCCATCAGCGAGTTCTCGGGTTCGATGACGTCGCCATTGCCCGAGATGATCAGCGACGAGCGCAGGTCGGCAACGCACAGCAGCGCCTCGAGGCGGCGCAAGCTGCGGTCAGTGCGCCAGTCCTTGGCCAGCTCGACGGCCGCCCGGGCCAGGTTGCCGTACTTCTCGAGCTTGCCCTCGAAGCGCTCGAACAGCGTGAACGCGTCGGCCGTGCCGCCGGCGAATCCGGCCAGCACCTGTCCCGAGTGCAGCCGGCGCACCTTGCGGGCATTGCCCTTCATGACGGTCGTGCCGAGCGTGACCTGGCCGTCGCCGCCCATCGCGACGATGCCTTCGCGGCGGACCGACAGGATCGTCGTGCCATGCGGATCGAAGCTGGCCATCGGTCGCGGGTCCTCAGCGGGGGCGGCGGCGCGCGCGCGGGTGGGCGCGGTCATAGACGCGCGCAAGGTGCTGGAAGTCGAGGTGCGTGTAGACCTGGGTGGTCGAGATGTTGGCGTGGCCGAGCAGCTCCTGCACGCCGCGCAGGTCCTGGCTCGACTCCAGCAGGTGGGTGGCGAACGAATGGCGGAACAGGTGCGGGTAGGCCTTCACGTCGAGCCCGTTGCGGCGCGCCCAGCCGGCGACGCGCAGCTCGACGGCGCGCGCGCCGAGCCGCCGGCCCTGGCGTCCAACGAACAGCGCCGGGTTGCCGGCGTCGACGAGGCTGGCGCGGGCGTCGAGCCAGGCGCGGACCGCGGTCACCGCCTGCGCTCCGACCGGCACGATCCTCGTCTTCGATCCCTTCCCCAGTACGCGCACTGTCCGGTCATTGAGGTCGAGGTCGGGAAGATCAAGGCCGACGAGCTCGGCGAGCCGCAGGCCGCTCGAATAGAACAGCTCCATGATCGCCCGGTCGCGCAGCACGAGCAGCGCCTCCTCGGCCGATGGCTCGCGCCGCGCGCCGGACGCCGGCCCTTCGAGCAGGCGCGTCATCCGGTCGACGTCGAGCGCCGGTGGCAGGCGCTTCGCGGCCTTCGGCGCGCGGACCTCGGCCGCCGGGTTGCGCTTCAGCAGCGACTCGCGGATCAGGAAGCCGAAGAAGCCGCGCAGCGCCGACAGCCGCCGCTGGATCGAGCGGGGGTCGAGCCCGCCACGGTGCGCGAGCGCCGCGAACACGCGGATGTGGTTCTCGTCGAGGCTGCCGAAGTCCGCGATGCCGCGTTCCGTGCACCACTGCGCGAAGGCGCCGAGGTCGCGCCGGTAGGCGCTCTGCGTATGGCCGCTCAGGCGGCGCTCGACCGCCAGCGTCCGCAGCCAGCGCTCGATCAGCTGGAGCTGGGCCGGGTCGGCCGCCGGACGGCCGGCTCCGGCGGCGGGTTCAGGCGCTGCGATCCGCCGCGGCATCGAGGGCAGCGGCGATCAGCTCGCCGATGCGTGCCAGGTAGTCGGTGCCCATGCTCGGGTTGAAGTGGTCCGCATCCGGGGAGGCGATGGCGAGCAGCCCCTGCGTCGCGCCGGCCGCGAGCGGCACCAGCGCCACCGAGCCGACAGTCGTCTCCGTCGCCGGGAACAGGTAGTCGCGCTGCGAGTCGCGGACCCGGCCGCAGCGCGGCCGGCCCGATGCGAACAGCGAGTCGAAGCTGCGCAGGCCCGCGTCCTCGGCTGCGACCAGCCGCAGGCAGCGCTGCTCGAGCGCGGCCAGCGCCGCGTCCGCCTGCGCCAGCACGATCACGAACTCGCGCACGCCGAAGTCCTCCCGCAGGCACGACTCGATCGCCGCGACGCGCTGGCGCGGCGAGCGGGCGTGCGCCAGCCGGCGCGCCAGGCGGTGGATCTTCTCCGCGAGCGCATCGTTGGCGCGGCCGTTCTCGACCAGCGCCTTCAGCCGGAGCTCGAACTCCCGCGTCCGCTCGCGCAGCACGTCGACCTGGCGCTCGACCAGCGAAACCGTCGTGCCGTCACCGCGCGCGTGCGGCAGGTGCAGCTGCGCGAGCAGCGTCGCATGGCGCTCGAAGAAGTCCGCGTGCGTGGCGAGGAAGGCGGCGACGGCGGCCTCGTCGAGCCGCGCCGCCTTGGCAGCGGCGGGCTTCGGGTCGAGCTTCGGCTGCGGGTTGCTCATAAATCGGTGTGTCCTTCGAAGGCGATGGCGGTGGGGCCGGTGAGCCAGATCGGCTCGCCGGCAGCGGACCATTCGACGCTGAGACGCCCGCCGGGAACTTCGACCGCGACCTCGGCGTCGAGCCAGCCGCGGAGCCGGCCGACGGCGACCGCGCCGCAGGCACCGGTGCCGCACGCCTGCGTCTCGCCGACGCCGCGCTCATGGACTCGCAGGCGAACCTGGGTGCGGGTCACTATCTCGAGGAACTCGACATTGGTCCGGCGCGGAAACCGCGGGTGATTCTCCACGGCGGGGCCGAGCCTGTCCACCGCGGCGTCGGCGACCTTGGCCACGCGGATGACGGCATGAGGATTGCCGATCGAGACGGCGCCGATCTCGAGCGTCTCGCCGCCCGCCTCGAGCGAGTAGGCGGGGGCCTCGCCGTCGGCGAGGAACGGCACGCGGGCCGGCGCGAAGTCGGGAACGCCCATCGCGACCGAGACCAGCCCGTCGGCGCGCACGCGCGCCGGCACCGGGCCGGCCGGGCTGTCCATCACGATCTCGCCCGGGCCGAGCCCGAGCCGCTTCGCCACGAGCGCCGCGACGCAGCGCGCGCCGTTGCCGCACTGCTCGACCTCGCCACCGTCGGCGTTGAAGATCCGGTAGAAGACCTGCGAGCCGCTGCGCTTCGGCGCGCCGAGCACGAGCGCCTGGTCGAAGCCGATGCCGGTGTGCCGGTCCGCGAGCGCGCGCAGCTGGGCGGCGGTCGGCACGGCGTCGTCGGCGGCCGAGAACACCAGGAAATCATTGCCGAGACCGTGCATCTTCGTGAATTCGAGCCGCATCCGACGATCATAACGCGGCGTGACCGCCGGGCCGGCGGCCCGCTGGTCGCCCCCCGGCCGGCCGGGTAGGATGGCGCCCCCTTTTTCGGCGCCGCCCGGCATGAAACCCGCCCCCCGCATCGGCTTCGTCAGCCTCGGCTGCCCCAAGGCGCTCGTCGATTCCGAGCGCATCCTGACCCAGCTGCGCGCCGAGGGCTACGAGGTGGCGCCGACGTACGCGCAGGCGGACCTGGTCGTCGTGAACACCTGCGGCTTCATCGACGAGGCCGTCCACGAGTCTCTCGAGGCGATCGGCGACGCGCTCGAGGAGAACGGCAAGGTGCTGGTCACCGGCTGCCTCGGCGCGAAGCCGGAGGCGATCCGCGAGCGCCACCCGCAGGTGCTCGGCATCACCGGGCCGCACGCCTACGAGGAGGTCCTCGGCCACGTGCACGCGCACCTGCCCCGGCCGCACGACCCGTACGTCGACCTCGTGCCGCCGCAGGGCATCCGCCTGACGCCGCGCCACTACGCGTACGTGAAGATCTCCGAAGGCTGCAACCACCGCTGCAGCTTCTGCATCATCCCGTCGATGCGCGGCGACCTGAGCTCGCGGCCGCTGTCGCACGTGCTGAACGAGTCGATCCGGCTGCTGAACGCCGGCGTGCGCGAGCTGCTCGTGATCTCCCAGGACACGAGCGCCTACGGCGCCGACCTGCGCTATGCAGCGGAGCAGTGGGGCTCGCGCGAGATCCGCACCCGCTTCCTCGACCTCGCCCGCGAGCTGGGTGCGCTGGCGCAGGAGCGCGGCGCATGGGTGCGGCTGCACTACGTCTACCCCTATCCGCACGTCGACGAGATCCTGCCGCTGATGGCCGAAGGCAAGCTGCTGCCGTACCTGGACGTGCCGTTCCAGCACGGCAGCCCGCGCATCCTGAAGCTGATGAAGCGTCCGGCGCACGCCGAGAACACGCTGAAGCGCATCCACGCGTGGCGGCGCGCGCTGCCGGACATGGCGATCCGCAGCACCTTCATCGTCGGCTTCCCCGGTGAGACCGAGGACGACTTCCGCGTGCTGCTGGAGTGGCTCGAGGCCGCGGAGCTCGACCGCGTCGGCTGCTTCCGCTACTCGCCGGTCGCCGGCGCCACCGCCAACGCGCTGCCGGGCGCCGTGCCGGACGAGGTGAAGGACGAGCGCTGGAACCGGTTCATGGAGGTCGCCGCGCGGGTCAGCCGTGCGCGGCTTGAGCGCCGGGTCGGCACGCGCACGCGCGTGCTGGTCGACGGCTTCGAGGGCGAGGGCCGCGGCCGGACCGCCGTGGCGCGCAGCTACGCCGACGCGCCGGAGATCGACGGAACGGTGCGAATCACCGGCGCCCTCGGCCGGCTGGCGGCCGGCGAGTTCGCCGAGGTCGAGATCACGGCGGCCGACACCTACGACCTGAGCGCGAAGCTGGCGCGCTGAGCGCCGAGGCTCAGCGCGGCGCCGGGTTGATCGCCTCGAGCGCCAGCTTGCAGTTGCCCTTGCTGTCCCAGGCCTGGATGTACAGCAGCCGGCGCGCCGGCGCGTCGAGCGTCGCCTCGACCTCGTAGTCGCCGTAGCTGACTGCGACATCGCCGAACTCCGACGAGATCCGCCGCGACACGTGCGTCGCGCCGAGCCTCGAGGTCGCGAGCGGATCCGACGCCGGCACGATCGCGACGCCATCGCGCGGCGGGAGGCCCGCGTACAGCAGCCGCGCGTCCTTCGCCAGGTAGTCCTTCAGTGCCTTGGCGCGGCCCTTGAAGCGCCACTCCTCGGCGAACTCCTGGCCGCAGTCCTTGGTCGCGACGTCGCCGCTGCCCGGCGCCCGCAGCCGCGGCGTCACCTCGAGATGGTGCGGCAGCGCCTCGTCGCTGACCGGGTAGGGCACGCCGCCGTCGAGGATCACGCGCCACTGCCCGTTGTCCTCGACCCACCAGACCGTGAAGTAGTGCCCGGTCACCGAAGGCCGGCCGGTTGCCGTGAATTCGTAGGCGTCGAACGGGCCGCTCGCCCAGCCGAAGTCACCGTGCCCGGAGATCATTGCGAGGTCCGGCCGCCAGCGCAGCGGGTTGCCGGGTGCCGGCAGGCGCTCGTACGTCGGCCGACCCGGCAGCGGCGTGGGCGTGAGCACGACCGAGCTGTCGCCGAGGAACTCGAGGAAGGCGGCCCGGGTGCCGCGGTCGACCGCCGCCTTCGAGAAGGCGTTCTCCTGGTCGATGAGCACCTGCGCGCTCAGGCGCTCGGCCGCCGGCGCGCTGCCGGAAGCGGCGGCCAGGGCGAGGAAGGGGAGGAGCGCGCGCCGCGCGCGGGACAGGATCGGATTCATGGCGGACTCGCTGCGGGGGGATTCTACGGTGCCGGAAGGCTCGACAGGATACCGAGGCGCAGGTCCGTGAAGCGCGGGGTGAAGCCCAGCTCCTCGCGGATGCGGCTCGAGTCGACGCGTCGCGACTCGACAAGGTACGACCACAGCCCCGGCGAGATGCGCTGCTCCGCCTCGGCCCGCGGCAGCAGCGTCGGCGCCGGCAGGCCGGTCAGTGCGGCGACGCGCTCGAAGTATTCCGTCATGCTCGTCTGGTTGCCGTCGGTGACATTGTAAATCCGCTCGACGGCGCGCGGGGCGCTGCTCGAGAGCACGAGCGCGCCGACCAGGTCATCGACGTGGATCCGGCTCGAGTAGCCTGCCTCCGAGTGGCGGATCATCGGCTCGCCGCGCTTCAGCCGCTCGATCGGCAGCCGGCCGGGCCCGTAGATGCCCGGCGCGCGCACGATCGTCCAGCCGACCCCCTGCCGCTCGCACCACGCGAGCAGCGTGTGCTCGGCATCGACGCGCCGGCGCGCGCGATCGGTCGTGGGATTGAGCGGGGCGCTCTCGTCGATCAGGGCGCCGCCGGTGTCGCCGTACACGCCGGTCGTGCTGACATACACAATCCGTGCAGGCGGCGCGGGCAGTCGCGCAAGAAAGCGCTTCAGGCGCGGATCGAGCACGCCATTGGCCGGTGGTGGCACGAGGTAGAAGACGACCGACGGCGTGCCGAAGCCGCGCGGCACCACCGCGTCGGCGTCGTCGAGGTCCCACACGACCGCGTCGATGCCCTGCGCATCGAGCTGTTCGGCGCTCGCCTCGCCGCGGGTCATGCCGACGACCGGGCCGCGCGGCAGCAGCGCGCGCGCGAGACGCGTGCCGACATAACCGCAGCCCGCCACCAGATAACGCGCCGTCGTCGCCATGGGCGGCATTCTAGGCCGATTGCAGGCACACTGTTTCGCGATGCGACTCAAGCTGCATCCGCAGAATCGCACGATCGAGCTGCTGCCGGGACGAACGGTGCTGGAGGCCGCGCTCGCCGCGCATCTCAACCTTCCGCACAGCTGCAAGGGCGGCAGCTGCGGCTCGTGCCGCGCGCGGCTGATCGCCGGCGACATCGACTACCCGCGCGGGCCGCCGCGCGGGCTGAGCGAGGAGGAGGTCGCGCAGCGCTACGTCCTGCTGTGCCAGGCCGTGCCGCGCGGCGACTTGGTCGTCGAGGCGCGCGAGGTCCGCCGCGTCACCGACGTCGAGATCAAGAGCCTGCCGTGCCGCGTCGAGCGACTCGAGTCGCTCGCCCCGGACGTCATGGGCCTGTACCTGCGCCTGCCGGTCGTCGAGGACTTCCGTTTCCGCGCCGGCCAGTACCTCGACGTCATGCTCGGCGGCGACCGGCGGCGCAGCTTCTCGATTGCCTCGCCACCGCACGATGCGGGGCTCATCGAGCTGCACGTTCGGCGCGTCAGCGGCGGGGAATTCACGGCGCAGGTGTTCGACACGCTCGCGCGCGGCTCGCTGCTGCGCATCGAGGGTCCGCTCGGCCAGTTCGTCTACCGGGACGAGCCGGCGAGCACCGGCCCGGCGATTCTCGTGGCCGGCGGCACGGGCTTCGCACCGGCCAAGTCGATCCTGCGGCACGTTCTCGAGTCGGGCAGCACCCGGCCACTCTATTTATATTGGGGAGCGCGCCGCGAGGTCGACCTGTACCAGCACGCGTGGGTGCGTGAGCGGCAGGCTCGCTTCGCATCGTTCCACTTCGTGCCGGTGCTGTCGGCGCCCGACGGCGACGAGGCCGGCCGCTTCCGCACGGGCCTCGTGCACGAGGCGGTGCTGGCCGACTTCCCCGACCTCGGCGACGCCGAGGTCTACGCCGCGGGCCCGCCGGCGCTGATCGAGGCGCTGCGCTCGACGTTGCCGCGGCACGGCCTCGACCCGGCCCGTCTGTACTTCGACTCCTTCGAGTACGCGCCCGACGCGCTGGCGCGCATGCCGCGCCAGTAGGCTCAGCGCCGCGGCAGCCCGAAGCGCCGCTGGCGCACGCGCGGCAGATCGGCGCGCCGGCCGGTCGCGAGCGCGACGCCCTCGCGCAGCAGCTGCATCGCCTGCTCGGGCTGGCCCAGCTCGACCAGCAGCTCGGCCAGCAGCTGCGCGGTCTCGGCGCGCGGTCGCAGCGCCATGCTGGTGTCGAGGTAGCTGCGTGCCTTGCCGTACAGCTCGGCGCGCAGGCACAGCCGCGCGCAGCAGACGAGCAGTGCCGGGTCCTCGCGCCGGCCGCGCAGCCAGCCTTCGGCGGTGCGCAGACGGTCGAGCGGGTCGCCGCCCGGCAGCTCGCCGAACAGCAGCACGGCCGCCTCGTTCCAGTCGGCGTCGAGCAGCTCGCGCAGCGCGACCGCGGCACGCTCCGGCTCGCCCGCGCGCGCGAGGCCGCGCGCGTAGGCGACGACGACCGCCGGCCGGCGGCGGGCAGCGCGCGTCGCCTCCGCCCAGACCGACTCGAGGGCACTCGCCTGGCCGCGCTCCGTCGCCGCCTTCAGCATGTCGATGTAGAGCGTGTCCATGATCTCGTCGACCGCCGCAGCGGAGACACCGCGCGCCGCGCGCAGCCGCGGCTCGAGCTGGCGCAGCAGCTCGAAGTCGCCGCGCAGGCGGTAGACCCTCGCGAGCAGCAGCAGGCCGCGCGCGCCGAGGCTGCCGAGCTGCTCGAGCGACGCCAGTGCCTCCAGCGCCGCCGCGGTGTTGCCGTCCTTGATGTTCATCTCGGCGATCGTGATCAGCGCCGGTGCGGGGTCGTCGGCCACCGCCTCGCGGGCGAGCCCGAGCCAGGCGTCGCGGCGGTCGCGCTGGCCCTGCAGGTCGGCGGCGCGCGCGGCGGCGAGGTAGTGGACTGCGGGCTCCGCCGCGTCGCGCGCGGCGCGCGCAAGCGTGACCTCGGAATCGGCCCAGCGGCCGGCGGACATCTCGAGCAGCCCGCGGTCCAGGTCCGCGCGCGCCCGCGCGCGGCGCTGCTCGAGGCGGCGGGCGCGCTGCGCGGCCGGCCAGCGCGCCAGCCACTGCAGCGCGTGCAGGACCAGCAGCGCCAGCAGCAGGCACAGCGCGAGCGTCGGCACCGACATCTCGACGAGGTAGCCGCGGAACGAGATCGCGACGTAGCCGTTCTCCGGCAGCAGCGCGTTCGCCAGCACCGTGCCGAGCACCAGCGCGAGCACCAGCAGCAGGCTGCGCCTCACGGGCCGGCCCGGCGCAGAAGCTTCAGTGATCCCGAGACGTCGGGGATGTCCGAGCTGACCTTGCTGGCGGCGAGCGCGGCGAGCTCCGCGTCGACCGCCTGGCCCTTCGGGTCGTGGACATCGAAGAAGCGCTCGAGCCAGTCGCGCGCCTCGCCGATGTTCGCGGCGTAGTCGGCCTCGTCGGCGCGCAACGCGGCGAGGCGGGCGGCGAACAGCAGCGTTTCGAGGTGATGGCGGCGCACGCCCACCTCCTCCATCGACACGAGCCGGACGGCCGCGTCGCTGACCCGGCGGACGGTGATCAGGTCGCCGAGGATCCTGAGCTGCTGCCAGGCCCGCGCCAGCCCGGGCTCCGGCGTCGGCTGCTCGCCCGGCGGCACGTACTGGTCCTTGATCATGCCGAGCATCGGCAGCTCGCGGATGGCGCTGCCGGCCGCCGCCAGTCGCACGCCGATCGCATCGATGTCGGGCGCCGGCACCGCGCGCAGGGCCGCGAGGTCGCGGGCCAGCTGCGCGCGCACCGCGAGGGTCGCCGGGTCGTTGAGCCCGGAGAGCCGGGCGCCCGCCGCCTCGAACAGCCGCGCCGCACCGGCGACGTCGCGCTCGAGCGCGAGCCGGTGCCCGGCGAGCTCCACGAGTTGCGTCGCTTCGGCGCGTGCCACGGCGCGCTGCGGCGCCTCGATGCGCTGCTCGATCTGGCCGACGCGCTCGCCCAGCGCCTCGACACGCTTCGGCACGGGCTCGAGCTCGCCGAGCGCGGTGTGCGCCGTCGCAGCGGCTGCCTCGAGCCGGCCGATGGACGCGCGCAGCGTGTCGAGGTCGCGGCCAGCCAGCTCGTCGGCCGAATGCTGCCGCTCGAGCGTGCGCTCGAGCGACACGAGCCGCCAGCCGAGCACCGCCGCCGTTGCGAGCGCGATCAGCGCCAGCAGCAGCGCGGTCGCCCCCTGCCACAGCGCTCGCGCGATGCGCCGCTGCTCGCCGCGGCGGCGCTCGGTGTGTCGCTGGTCGTCGGGCGATCCCGCGCCGGGCGGCGTGTCGGTGGATTCGGTCATGGGCGCGCGCCGCGCACGGCGTCAGGAGGCGCTAGTATGACGCCGCCACTTCAGCAGCGCATCCACGAGCCCGGCGTCGTCCGGCTCCGGCGCGACGACCAGCGTCCCTTCGAGCCCGATCTGCCTTGCGGTCGCGGCGATGCGGGTGCCGCCGGTGAGCAGCGCCGTCCGCGCGAGCAGCTGGCGTCCCGCAGGGCTCAGGATTTCAAACAGCGAGCGCAGCAGCTCAGGGCTGGTCGCCGTCACGATGTCGATGGCGCCGGCCTGCCACTCGGCCTCGACGGCCGCGACCGCGCCCGGCACCGGCTGGGCGCGGCGCCGCTCGTAGACCTCCGCGTAGCCGACCTCGGCGCCGCGCGCGGTCAGCTGTTCGGCCAGGTACTCGCGCCCGCCGCCGCCGCGCACGATCAGGATCCGCTGCCCGTCGACGTGGCTGAACTCGGGCGTTGCGAGCAGGTGCTCGCTGTCGTAGCCGCCACTCGGTACCAGCGCGACCCGGAACCCGGCGTGGTTGAGCGCGGCGGCGGTCGCCGGTCCGATCGCGGCGAGCTTGAGGTCGCGTCGCTCCTCCAGCAGGCCGACGCCGTAGCGCACCGCGTTGGCGCTGACGAAGACGATCCAGTGGAAGCGGTCGAGCGGGCCGAGCGAGGCGCGTTGCGCAGCGCGATCCTCGGTCGGACGCAGTTCAACCGCGGGCAGCCGGTAGACGCGCGCGCCGAGCTCCGCGAGCCGCCGCGCGAGCGGCCCGGCCTGCGGCTCGGGCCGGGTCACGAGGACGCCGAGGCCGGCCAGCTCGTCCACGGCTCACGTGTCCCGGGTCGCGGCCAGCAGCTCTTCACCGCCGGCCGCGAGCACGCGCTCGGCCAGGCGCGTGCCGAGCAGGGCAGCCTCGGCCGCCGTGCCTTCGATGCGGTCGCGGCAGACGCGCGCACCGTCCGGTGCGCCGACCAGACCCTCGAGCACGATCCGTTCGCCCGCGAGCTCGGCGAAGCCCGCGATCGGCGACAGGCAGCCGCCACCGAGGCGCGCCGAGAATGCGCGCTCGGCGTCGAGGCAGGTGCGCGTCGGCGGGTCATCGAGCGGCGCGAGCAGTCCGAGCAGCCGGCGCTCGTCGCGGCACTCGATGCCGACGATGCCCTGGCCGACGGCGGGCAGCGAGATGGCGGGATCGAGGTACTCGCTGATGCGTGCCGCGAGCCCGAGCCGGGTGAGGCCCGCGGCGGCCAGCACGATCGCCTCGTACTGGCCGGCGTCGAGCTTGCCGAGCCGCGTATCGACGTTGCCGCGCAGCAGCGCGATCTCGAGGTCCGGTCGCACCGCGCGCATCAGGCACTGGCGGCGCGGACTCGACGTGCCGAGGCGGGCACCGCGCGGCAGCGCGGCGAAGCGCGCATGGCGGACGGAGACAAAGGCATCCCGCGGGTCGGCGCGCGGTAGCACGGCGCCGATCACGAAGCCCTCCGGCAGGTCGGCCGGCACGTCCTTCATGGAGTGGACGGCGATGTCGGCGGCTCCGTCGGCAATCGCGTGCTCGAGCTCCTTGATGAACAGGCCCTTGCCGCCGACCTCCGCCAGCGGCCGGTCCTGGACACGGTCACCCTGCGTCACGACCGGCACCAGCACGACCTCGAGGTCCGGGTGCGCCGCGCGCAGGCGCGCCGCGACGTGCTCGGCCTGCCACAGGGCGAGCGCGCTGCGCCGGGTCGCGATCCGCAGTTGGTGCATGGCGTCATTCTGCCATGCGGCCTCGGGGGCGGCCGGCCGGGCGTCCGCCCGAGCCGCTGGGCTACACTCGGGCGACGCGGCCGGGACGGCCGCCCACCGGGGACTGCCCATGCGCGCGCTGCTGCTGCTCGCTCTGATTGCTGCGCCCTTCGCGGCCGGCGCCGACACCGACGACGCCTCGGACAGCGGCTCGGTCGGCGGCCACTGGGTGTCGGCCGGCAGCTCGGTCGAGGTGTCCGAGCCACACCACGGCAACGCGTTCCTGGCCGGCGAATACCTGAGCGTCAAGGCGCCGGTGTCGGGGTCCGTCTTCGCGCTCGGCGCGCACCTCGACGTCAGCAGCTCGATCGACAAGGGGCTGTTCGCCGCGGCGGAGTCGATCCGGATTGCCGGCACGGTGCGCGACCACGCGCGGCTCGTCGGCGAAAACGTCGAGCTCACCCCGAGTTCGCGGCTCGAGGGTCCCGTGTCGATCGCCGCCCGCTCGGTGACGCTGGCGGGCGAGCTGTCCGATGGCGGCAAGGTCACGGCACGCTCGGTGCGGGTCGATGGCCACGTCGCCGGCGACCTCGAGGTGATCGGCGAGGAGATCGAGGTCGGGCCCGGGGCCCGCATCGACGGCCGGCTGCGCTACCGCGGCGAGCACGCGCCGCAGGTCGCCGACGGCGCCGAGATCCACGGCGGCACCGAACGGCTCGGCGGGCGGTTCGAGCGCTTCGGATGGTGGAGCCGCGACCATCACTTCGGCCCCTTCGGCCGCAGCATCGGCCTCGGCACGGCGCTCGTGCTCGGCGTCGTGATGCTGCTGCTCGGCCCGGCGTTCATGAGCGACACGAGCGCGATTGCCCGCCGCGAATGGGCCACCAGCCTCGGCATCGGCTTCATGGTCCTGGTCGGCGTGCCATTCGCCGCCGTGCTGCTGATCATCACGCTGATCGGCATCCCGGTCGCGCTGCTGGCGATCGCGCTGTATGCGGCGCTGCTGATGCTCGGCTACGCCTGCGGCGCGATCGCGCTCGGCGACCTCGGCCTGCAGACGTTCGCGCCGGGGCGCGCGGCCTCGACCGGCGCCCGCGTGCTGGCGCTGCTCGCGACGCTGCTGCTGCTCGGCCTGCTGCGCCACGTCACGCTGCTCGGCGGCCTGCTGGTGTTCGTCGTGTTCCTGGCCGGTGTCGGCGCGCTGCTGCAGCGCGCGTTCAGGAAGGCTCCCCCAGCTTCAGCCGCCTGAGCAGGTCGCCCGCCAGTCGGCGGCTGACCTCGAGCTTGAGCTCGCTGTCGCGCAGCCGGATCTGGTAGTGGCCGTCGGCGTCGCGGTCGACCGCCGCGACGTGGCGGACGGCCGCGAGCGCGCTGCGGTGCACCCGCACGAACTCCGCGCGAAACTCCTCCTCGATCGAGCGCAGCGACTCCTCGATGAGGTCGGTGCCGCCGCGGTGGTGCAGCGTCACGTACTTCTGGTCGGCGACGCAGGCCAGCACATCGACGACCGGAATCAGGCGCAGCTGGTCGCGGGCGCGCGCCGCGAAGTGGCTGCGCTTCGCCGTCGCGCCGAGCGGCGCGAGCGCCGGGCGCGTCAGTCGTCGCGCGGTCGAGAGCGCCGCCTCGAGCTTGTCGCGCTTGACCGGCTTGAGCAGGTAGCCGATCGCCTGCGCCTCGAACGCGGCGAGCGCGTACTCGTCGTAGGCGGTCGTGAACACGACCGCCGGCGCCACCGGCAGCAGCGCCAGGTGGCGGGCGGCCTCGATGCCGTCCATCTCGGGCATGCGCACGTCGAGCAGCACGACGTCGGGCTTGAGCTCCTCGGCCCGCGCCAGCGCCTCGCGGCCGTTCGCCGCCTCGGCGACGACGCGGGCGCCGGCGATCTCGCCGACCAGGCGCACGAGCCGCTCGCGCGCCGGCGCCTCGTCGTCGACGACCAGCACGCCGATCGCCGCGGGGGCAGCGCTCACGGGCGCACCGCCGCCGGCCGCTCGGTCGGGAAGCGCAGCCGTGCGACGAAGCGCTCGTCGCGCTCGTCGGTGTCGAGCGTCGCGGTATCCGAGTAGAGCAGCGCGAGTCGCTCGCGCAGGTTCGCGAGCGCGATGCGGTTGCCGGCGCGCTCGGCGCCGGCGGCGGCCGGCGGCAGCGGGTTCTCGACGCGGATCTCGGCCAGCGAGCCGTCGCGCCGCGCGGTCACCGTGACCGCTCCGCCCGCGGGCAGCCGCTCGATGCCGTGGTAGATCGCGTTCTCCAGCAGCGGCTGCAGGAACATGCCGGGCACCGGCGTGTCCGCGGGCAGCGCCTCGATCCGCCACTCGACGCTGAGCCGCTCGCCGAGCCGCAACTGCTCGATGCGCTGGTAGGTGCGGGCAAGCTCCACCTCCTCGGCGAGCGGCACGACGTCGCGGGCGTCCGAGAGCGTCGCGCGGAACAGGTCGGCGAGGTCCTCGACCGCGCGCTCGGCCTCCGGCGGGCGCGAGCGCGTGAGCGCCGCGATCGTGTTCATGCTGTTGTACAGGAAGTGCGGCCGGATGCGTGCCTGCAGCGCCTCGATGCGCGCGCGGGCGCCGCCCTCGACGTTGCGGCGCCACTGGTCGGTCACGTAGAAATAGCGCAGCGCGATGCCGCCGACGATCTGGCTGATCGCGAGGTTGCCGAGCACGAACGCGGCGTGCCCGCCGCCCGGCAGCGGCTCGTCGAGGCCGCGGTCGAAGCCGTTCACGGCCGCCCACCAGCCGAGCTCGGAAAAGAACAGCGTCACCAGCAGCAGCACCGCGAGCGCGGCCGCCGAGCCCCATGCGACGCCGAGCCGGGCGAGGACCGGCCGCAGCACGCACAGCGCACCGGCGCTGCACAGCGTGATCCACAGCAGGAACAGCGAGGTGCGCGCGACGTCGTCCCAGAAGCGGCCGGTGACGCTGACGCGTGCGGTCGCGAGCAGCACCGCGATCAGCTCGGTCGTGAGCACGATGCCGAGCACGGCGCGCGGCGCGCACAGGTCCGGCAGGTAGAAGGGCGGGACGGGCTCGCGGGCGACGGCGGGCGTCTCGGCCATGCCCGTCAGTCGCGCGCGCGGCCGCGGGCGAACAGGGCGTCCTTCAGCCGGAAGATCGTCGAGACGTCCTCATCGCCGTGGCCGTCCGCGATCAGCGTGGCGTACTGCGCCAGCGTGTCGTCGACGACCGGCAGCTGCGCGCCGCGCGCCGCGGCCATGTCGCGGCAGATCTTGAGGTCCTTCTCGTGCAGCCGCACGCGGAAGCCCGGCGGATAGGCGCCGCGCGCCATGAACGGCGCGCGCTGCACGAAGTACCACGAGGAGCCCGCGCCCTTGCCGAGCGTCTCGATGACCTTGTCGAGCGGCAGACCCTCGGCCTTGGCGAAGGCCATCGCCTCCGCCGCCGCCTGGATCGCGCCCGCGCACAGGATCTGGTTCGTCGCTTTGGTCGACTGCCCGAAGCCGGTCGGTCCCATGTGCGTGATGGTCCGGCCGAGCTTCTCGAGCACCGGCCTGGCGCGCTCGAAGACCTCCGGCGCACCACCGCACATGATCGCGAGCGTCGCCTCGCGCGCACCTTCGACTCCGCCGCTCACCGGGCAATCGAGGAAGGCGGCTCCCGAGGGCGCGAGTCGCCGCGCCGCCTCGCGCGCGGTCGTGGCGGAAACGGTCGAGCAGTCGATGACGGTGAGCCCGGGGCGCGCGTCGCCCTTCAGCGCGTCGATGACCGACAGCACGTCGGCGTCGGCGGACACGCACACGACGATCACGTCCGAGACGCGCGCCAGCGCCGCCGGATCGGTTGCGACGTCGCAGCCGGTCTCGGCGGCGAGCGCCGCGGCCTTCGCCGGCGTGCGGTTCCAGCAGGCGCGCAGCATGCCGGCGCGGTGCAGGCTGCGCGCCATGTGCATGCCCATGGCTCCGAGCCCGATGAAACTGGTTTTCACGATTGTTCCGCCCGCGATGCGAGACCGTGGATGCCGGCGTGTGCAGGGGCGCGGGCCGGCGGCTGCCGCGCGCGGCATTATCGCAAGCGTGCCACGGCGTATCCACCGCGCGCCGGCGCGGCGTCGGGAGGGAGCGGGCGAGGCGGGAGGAAGCCGCGAGCGCCGCCGGCGCTCGCGGCGCGGATCAGGAGCCCGCGCAGGCCTCGTCGGCCTCGCGCTTCGCGTTCAGGCGCTCGGTCTCGAGCTCGGTCTCGGTCAGGTAGATCCGCTCTTGGTTCGGGCCTTCGCGGTACAGGTGGTGCGAGCGGACGTAGTTCTGGTACTTCTCGGTCGCCTGCTTGCACTGCTCGGCCCGGGCGTTCGCGACATCCTCGGCCACGGCCTCGCGGAAGCGCGGCGTCGCGGTCTGTGCGGTCAGGGTCGGCGGCGGCACGTTGCTGGTCGTCGTCGCGCGGGCCACCGGGGCGGGCGCGCTCGCCGCCGTGTGCGTGCGGGCCGAGGGCGTCGACTCGACCGACAGCAGCTTGCCGTCGCTCGGCGGCGGGCGGTCGCTGTAATGGATGCGACCCTGCAGGTCGACCCACTTGTACACCTCGGTATCGGCCGAGGCGGACAGCCAGGCGACGCTGAGGAATGCCGCAGTGCCGCACGCGATGGCCACGCGGGCTACGGTCGTACGGGCACGGGGGTTCCGGGTCGATTCCATGGTCAGTTCCTCGCTGCGGGGGAGGTCCCGCACACGTACCGACAGTGTCGCTCGCGACGGCCTGCTCGGCCTTTGAACTCCGTCACAGTCGGCGCCGCCCGGTTGCGCATGGTGGCACGGTGGGGGCCCGGTGTGAACCGGCACCCGCCGGCACCGTGCATGGGTCTCGCGGCGCGCGCCGTCAGCCGGAACTGCTACCGGTGATGACCTGGCAGTCGAGGTGCTGGGATGCCTTCAGCGAGTTCGCGATCAGGCACAGCCGCTCGGCCGTCTCGAGCAGCTTGACGGCACGGGCCGTGTCGCCGCCTGCGGCGACGACGAGCGTGGCCCGGGTGCGGAACTCGGTGAATCGCGTTACGCCCTCGTGCTTGTCGAGCACGCCCTCGATCTGGCAGTCGAGCGACACCCATTCGAAGCGCGCCGCGCGCGCGACGCTGCGGAACGACAGCACGAAACAGTCCGCGAGGGCGCCGACCAGCAGCGTCTCCGGCGACCAGTGGCCGCCCGGCCCGCCGAACTCGGGCGGCGGCGCCGTCGCGAGCGGCGCAACGCCCGCCGTCGCGACCGCGACGACGCCGCTGCTGCCGCTGGATGCACCGGACCGATAGGTGTGCGGATACGGATCCATCGCGACCTCCCCGTGACGCCGCGCTCGCCTGCGAGGCTTCGTCCGACGCATCGAAGACTGGACGGCGCGGGCAGTCACTGCAAGGTGCTAGGCTGCCGCGCGGAACGGAGGCAGCACGCCGTGGCCGAATCCGCGCTCGTCACCGACCTCTACCAGCTGACGATGCTGGACGCCTACCGGCGCCTCGGCCTCGGCGGGCGCGCGGTGTTCGAGCTGTACGCGCGGCGCCTCCCGCCCGAGCGGGGCTACCTGCTGGTGGCCGGCCTCGAGCCCGCGCTCGAGTACCTGCAGGGCCTGCACCTCGAGCGCGCGGAGCTCGACTACCTCGCGAGCCTCGGGCGTTTCGCGCCCGACTTCGTCGACTGGCTCGCCGGCCTGCGCTTCACGGGCGACGTGCACGCGGTGCCGGAAGGCACCGTGCTGTTTGCGGACGAGCCGTGGCTGCGGGTGACGGCACCGATCGCCGAGGCGCAGTTCGTCGAGAGCCGGCTGATCAACCTGCTGCACTACTCGACGCTGATCGCCAGCAAGGCCGCGCGCTGCGTGCTGGTCGCGGGCGGCCGGCCGCTGGTCGACTTCGGCATGCGCCGCGCGCACGGCGCCGAGGCCGCCTGCCTCGCGGCGCGCGCCGCCGCGATCGCCGGCTTTGCGGGCACCGCCACGGTCGAGGCCGGCCGGCGCTACGGCCTGCCGCTCGTCGGCACCATGGCGCATTCGTTCATCCAGGCGCACGACGAGGAGCGCGCCGCGTTCGAGGGCTTCGCCCGCTGCCACCCCGAGCACGTCACGCTGCTGATCGACACCTACGACACGCTCGCCGCGGCGCACCAGGTGGTGGCGCTGCGCCGGCAGGGCGTCCCGGTCGACGCGGTGCGCATCGACAGCGGCGACCTCGGGTCGCTGGCTCGCGAGGTGCGCACGATCCTCGACGCCGGCGGCTGCGGCGACGTGCGCGTGCTCGTGAGCGGCAACCTCGACGAGTACCAGATCGCGGCGCTCGTCGGCGGCGGCGCGCCGATCGACGCGTTCGCGGTCGGCACGCGGCTCGGCACCTCGAACGACGCGCCGTCGATCGACTGCGCCTACAAGCTCGAGGAGTACGACGGGGAGCCGCGCCGCAAGCGCGCCTGGGGCAAGGAGACCTGGCCGGGCCGCAAGCAGGTGTACCGGCGCTTCGGCGCCGACGGGCTGATGGCGGGGGACGCGGTCGCGCTCGAGGGCGAGCCGGCCGCCGGCGAGCCGCTGCTCCGGCCGGTCATGGCGGGAGGCCGGCGCCTCGCGGCGGCGGAGCCGCTTGAGCGGGTGCGTGAGCGCGCCGCTCGCTCGCTCGCGGCATTGCCGGCCGGCGCGCGCCGCCTCGTGGAGCCCGTGCCGGTGCCAGTCGAGATCTCGAGCGGGATCCGCGCGCTCGCGGCGGCTGCCGACGCTGCACGCGGCTGATCCGCGCTGCGCTCAGTCCTCGGCCGGCGCCTGCGCGATCATGCAGGCGACGACCGTGCCGCCGCCGCTGCGGGCCTCGAGCGTCAGGCGCGCGCCGATCGCGTCGGCGCGGTAGCGCATCGTGCGCATGCCGTAGCCCGACCCCCCGGCCGGCGTGACCGGCAGGCCGATTCCGTCGTCCTCGACCTTGAGCACGATTTCGGCGGCAGTCGTCTCCAGGCTGATGTCGATGCGGTGCGCGCCGGCGTGCTTCAGTGCGTTCTGCACCGCCTCCTGCGCGATGCGGAACAGGTGGCCGCGCGCTTCGACCGAGAGCCCGATGGGCGCCTCGATCCGGTCCGTGAAGTGCACGTCGACGGTGCCGCCGGCGCTCGTGCTGGCGAGCTCGGCGAGCGCGGCAGCCAGGTCGCCACCGACGTCGGTCAGCGGCGAGAGGCCGCGCACGATCCGGCGGGTGCCGACGATGCAGCGCGAGATCAGGTCGGCGAGGTCCCCGAGATTGGCCGCGAACGGCAGCTGGCTGCGCTCGGCACGGGTCGCGAGCGCGCGCGCGATCAGTGTCGCCCCGGTCAGCTCCTGGCCGAGGCCGTCGTGCAGCTCCTGGCCGAGCCGGCGCTGCTCGCTCGCGACGGCGCCGAGCAGCTCGCGCTGCAGCTGCTTGATCTCGGTGAGATCGCGCGCCGAGCAGTACGCGAAGTGCTGGCCGCGGATCGCGAAGCCGTTGCAGAAGACCTCGACGCTCACCTGCGAGCCGTCCTTGCGCCGGTGCACGGTCTCGAAGCGCAGCCGCTCGCCGGCGACGAGGCGGCGGACCATCGACTCGATCTGCTCGCGCCCCAGCCGGGCGTCCCACTGCGAGGGGTGCATGCCGATCATCTCGTCCGGCCGGTAACCCAGCAGGCTGCCGAAGGAATCGCTGACCTCGACCACACGGCCCGCGTCATCGAGGATGTGCACGCCGTCGCTGGCGCTGCGCAGGAACAGCCGGTTGCGTTCCGACTCCGACTGGAGCCGTGCCTCGAGCTGGGCGCGCGCAGAGATGTCGACGGCGGAGGCGACGATGTGCGAGGTGCGCCCGCTCGCGTCGCGCAGCGGCGCGAAGGTCAGGTCGAGCATCATGTGCCGGGGGCCGGCGAACTGGAGCGTGTCGTCGTAGCGCACGATCTCGCCACGGGCGACGCGCTGCAGCGCTGCCTCGAGGCGCTCCCGGACCGCGGGCGAGTAGGCGAACGGCTCGGCCTCGGTCATCCGTCGGCCGATGAGCTCGCCTGCGTCCACGCCCGCCGCGACGAGGCCCGCGCGGTTGATCTCGACCATCACGCCGTCGATCGTCGCGAGGCTGACGAATACCTGCAGGCCGTCGAGGATGTCGCGCAGTTGCGCCCGGCTGCGCTCGATCTCGACGCCGCGTCGCTGGTGCTCGATGCCGAGGGCGATGTCGCCGGCCATCTGCTCGGCGAGCGCCTGCTCGGTCGCATCGAAGCGGCCGCGAACGGAACTGTAGAGGCCGAGGATGCCGATCGTCCGTCCGTCGACGACCAGCGGCAGCGCCGCGGAGGAGCGGATGCCGAAGCGCCGTGCGCGCGCCGCCCATGGCGCGGTCTGCGGCGTGGCGCCGAAGTCGTTGTTGAACACGGCGCGCTGCTCGCGCATCGCGATTTCCGCCGGGCCGCCGCCGTCCGGGTCGCTCGGGTCGGACGACAGCCGCAGGCCCTCCGCATAGGCCGCCGCCGGGCCGGCGACGGCTGTCGGCGGGAGCATGCGGTCGATCGAGCCGAGTCCGATCCAGGCCAGCCGGTAGCCGCCCTCGCTGACCGCGACGGCGCAGATCGAGCGCAGGAACTCGGCGGTGCTGCCGCCGCCGAGCAGCGTCTGGTTGATCGCCGACACGGTCCGGTAGCGGCGCACGGCCTTTCGGTTAAGTATCAGCAGCAGCGCGACCACGACGATCGAAGCGTCGATGACGAGGTTGGCGACGCCCAGCTGCGCGGCCAGGCGATCGCGGCGGGCGATCGCGGCCGACGGCTCGGTGACGAGCGTGACGCGCGCCTCGCCGCCGTAGCCGTAGCTCAGCGGCGCCTCGAAGCTGAGGCCGCGGTCGCCCGGGTCGCCGCGCGCGAACTCGGCGATCGGGTAGCCGCTGCGCGCGGCGACGCGGATCCGCGCGATCGTCGGGTCAGCGGCGCCCCAGTCCTTGACCACGTCGGGCACGTCGGCGTAACGCGCCGAGCGCAGTTCGTCCTCGAGCAGCGGCGCCAGCTGCGCGAGGCTGGTCGTGCCGGCGCGCCTCGCACCGGCGAGCTCGCCACGCCACTGCTGGTGCACGAGCGCGACGCTGCCCGCGCCGAACAGCGCCGCGGCGACCGCCGCGACGCTCCAGATCTTGGCGGCGCCGACCGACATCGGCGCTCAGCGGGCCCGCTGCATCAGCGGCCTGATCATCGTCCGCAGGTCCTGGTAGTCCGCCTCGGTGCCGGCGACGAACCGTGTCAGCGAGGGCTGCAGCCGCGTCATCACCGACCGCCCGGCCGGCGACTCGTGCATGCCGAGCAGGGCGCTGCGCAGCCGGGCGATGGTCTCCGGCGAGAGGTTCGAGCGGGCGACGAACAGGCGCTCCGGCGCGGGCGGGGTCTCGGCGAGGATGCGCAGGCCCTGCGGCGCGTACTCGTCGTAGACGTCGCTGAGCAGTGCGCCGGCATCGTAGTCACCGGCCAGCACCGCGAGCGCGACGTTCGGGTGCGAGCCGACGAAGCGGTACCCGCCGAGCGCGCTGAGCGGCACGCCGGCCTTCATCAGTACCCAGGCCTGCAGGTAGTAGCTGAGCGTCGAGTCCGGGTCGCCGAAGGCGACGCGGCGCCCGCGCAGCTCGGTGACGGCGTGCAGCGGGCTGTCGGTGCGCACGGCGATCACGCCGTGCATCTCCGTCCGGTGGTTGACCTCGAAGCGCGCCAGGATCGGTTTCGAGCCGAACTGCTCCAGCATCGTGATGTACGCCGCCGGGCCCATGAACGCGAGGTCGACCTCGTCGTGGCCGATCGCAAACACGTGCTCGGCGTAGGTGCCGCCGACCCGGACCGTGACCGGCTGCCCGAGCGCCTGGCCGAGATAGTCGGCGAGCGGCGTGAAGCGGCGGACGATGTCCGACTTCGTCAGGTACGGGTGCACGGCGAGCACGAGGCCGGGCGTCGCCGGCGGTTGCGCGGACAGCCCGCGCAGCGACGTCGCGACCAGCACCAGGGCCGTGGCAATGATGAAGCGTGGTCGCATCCCGCGTTCCGCGTTCCCCAGCCGGGCTTGGGAGGCGCTCGCCCATCCTTGGCGAAACGCCGTTCGTCAATCCGGCATCGCCCATTCAACACCCAAGCGCGCCGGCAGGGAAGTGGCCGGGAGCGCTCCCATGCCGTGCCGCACCGCGCCAAGACGGACGCGCAAAAAAAGGGCGGGCCGAAGCCCGCCCCGAGGGGGTAAAACCGTGCCGGTCAGCTGTAGGCGCGCTCGCCGTGCGAGCTCGTGTCGAGGCCCTCGCGCTCCTCTTCCTCCGGAACGCGCAGCCCGACCAGCAAGTCGGCGACCTTGAATGCGACCAGCGCGCAGACCGTGGTCCAGACGATCGTCAGGCCCACGGCCTTCGCCTGGATCAGGACCTGCTTGAAGATCGGATTGGAGACGACCTGGCCGGTCGCCCAGTTGGCGACGAAGCCGGGGCCGCCGAGCGACTGGGAGTTGAACACGCCCGTCAGCAAGGCGCCCGTGATGCCGCCGACCGCGTGGACGCCGAAGACGTCGAGCGAGTCGTCCACCTTCAGGCGCCGCTTGAGGCCGGTGACGCCCCACAGGCAGACGAGGCCTGCGGCGATGCCGATGACGAACGCGCCCGGCACGCCGACGTTGCCGGCCGCCGGCGTGATCGCGACGAGGCCGGCCACCGCGCCCGAGGCCGCGCCGAGCAGCGACGGCTTGCCCTTCAGCGCCCACTCGCCGAACAGCCACGACAGCACGGCGCACGCGGTCGCGAGGTAGGTGTTCATGAAGGCGAGCGCGGCCGAGCCATTGGCCTCGTAGGCGGAGCCCGCGTTGAAGCCGAACCAGCCGAACCACAGCAACGAGGCCCCGATCATCGTCATCGTCAGGCTGTGCGGCGCCATCGACTCGCGCCCGAGCCCGACGCGCTTGCCGAGCAGGATCGCGCCGACGAGGCCGGCGACGCCGGCATTGATGTGCACGACCGTGCCGCCGGCGAAGTCGAGCGCCCCCCACTGCCACAGCAGTCCGCCGTGGCTCGCGACCGCATCGACGGTCTGCGGGTCCGTGAACGCGTCGGGCCCCGGCCAGAACCAGACCATGTGCGCGATCGGGACGTAGCTGATCGTGAACCAGACGGTCGCGAAGATGAGCACGGCCGAGAAGCGCACGCGCTCGACGATCGCGCCGAGCACGAGGCACACCGTGATGGCGGCGAAGGTCGACTGGAACGCGACGTAGACGAGCTCGTACAGCGGCGTGTTCTTGCTGTTCGTGCCCGCCATCGAGAAGGCCCCGGTCATCGGGTCGAAGGTGCCCTTCAGGAACACGCGGCTCAGGCCGCCGATGAAGTCGTTGCCCTCGGTGAAGGCGAGCGAATAGCCGTAGGCCGCCCACAGCACCGTGACCAGCGAGAACACGACGAACACCTGGATCAGCACCGACAGCATGTTCTTCTGGCGCACGAGGCCGCCATAGAAGAGGGCGAGCGCCGGCACCGACATCAGCAGCACGAGCGCGGTCGACGTCAGCATCCAGGCCGTGTCGCCCTTGTTGGGCACCGGCGCCGGCGCCGAGGTCGCCGCGGGCGCGGCCGCGGCCGGTGCCGCGGCGGGCACCGTGTCGGCGGCGGGCTCGTCGGCGTGCGCGACGGCCGTGACGGCAAGCACGCCGCCGGCAAGCAGCAGCGCCAGCAGCGCCGCGCGCACGAGGGCGGTGGCGCGCGCGAGCGGCACGGCGCGGGCGCGCGGCGGTCGGTCGGCTGATCGGAATGTCACGTCTTTACCCCTGTCATTGTGTTGGTGGCCGCGCGGGCGGCGCGTGCCGCTCAGACCGCCTCGGGCCCCATCTCGCCGGTACGGATCCGCACCGCCTGCTCGAGACCGAGCACGAACACCTTGCCGTCGCCGATCTTGCCGGTGCGGGCGATGTTCGTGATCGCCTCGACCACCTGGTCGCAGATGGAGTCGTCGACGGCCAGCTCGATCTTGGTCTTCGGAACGAAGTCGACGCGGTACTCCGCGCCCCGGTAGAGCTCGGTGTGCCCGCGCTGGCGCCCGAAGCCCTGCACCTCGGTCACCGTCACGCCCTGCACGCCGATGTCGGCCACGGCCTGGCGGACCTCGTCGAGCTTGAAGGGCTTGATGACCGCGACGATCAGCTTCATCGGACCCGACCGGACTCCCGCGAAACGCGTACCCGCGCGTTCCGCGAAGTGCAGCTTCCATGCCATCGCCGGGGCGGCTGGAAATCAGGCGCTTAGCGGCGCGCGCCGACCGCCGCTCCGCGGGGTGCACCGTTTTGGCGCGCCGTGCCGTCCGGGCTGCTTGAATGCGGGGCGTCCCCCTTGACGTCGGGCGTCGCGACCCCGACCGTGTGGGGCGACGCGGCGACCCGCCGGCGGAGGATGCGATGGCCACGAACTTCGACCCGAAATTCTTCGAGGACCTCGCGAAGCGCTTCACGGACGCGATCCCGCCGCAGCTTGCGGCACTGAAGGCGGACCTCGAGAGCAACTTCAAGAGCGTGCTGCAGGCCGGCCTCGCGAAGCTCGACCTCGTGACGCGCCAGGAATTCGACGCCCAGGCCGGGGTCCTCGCGAGGACGCGCGAGCTGCTGACGGCGCTCGAGACGCGCCTCGCGAGCCTCGAGGCCGAGCTCGCCAAGCGTCCGCCGGCCTAGCGGCGACGGGCGGCTGGTTGGACGCTCCGGAGCCCCCGCAGGTAGAATCCCGGCCCCCAACGCGCCCGTAGCTCAGCTGGATAGAGTGACGGTCTCCGAAGCCGTAGGTCGTGGGTTCGAATCCCGCCGGGCGCGCCACTCACTCCAGGTCCCCGTCCGCCCCACACCCGGCGCGTGTCCGGGCGCACGGCTAAGCGCTTGATTCGCGGGGGCGCGGAGGAGTTCCGACGACGCTCGCGGCCGCGCCCGAGGACCGTCGGCGCCGCGGGCGTGGCCTTGACCGTCGCTCGTGACCGGGGGTGTCTGCCAATGCAGTTCGCGACGGGCACGATCGCCGTCGGGTTCGTCGCCGCGCTGCTCGCGGCGGACGCCGCGCGCGCCGACCCGGACGGCACTGGCGTCGAGTTGCGGCTGCGCGCCGTCTATCTCGAGCCGAGCAGCGGCGCGCTCGCTTACACGACGATCAGCGGCGCGACGACCGGCGAGGGCTCCGTCGAATGGTGGCTCGACGAGCGCTTCACGGTGGAGGTTGCCGTGGGCGCACCCGCCGAGTACGACCTCAGCAGCGGCGGTGAGCGACTCCGCATCGGGCCGAGCACGCTGACCGCGAAGTATTCGTTCGCGCCGTCGCCCGCGGTCCGCCCGTACCTGGGCGCCGGTCTGCACCTGACGACGCTGAGCGTCGTGAACGGCGGCAGCGACACCATCGACAGTTCGCGGTTCGGCTGGGTCGCGCAGGCCGGCCTCGAGTTCGAGCTCGGCGAGCGCTGGTACGTGGGCGCGGACCTGCGCCACCTGTTCCACCTCGAGCCGTCGGGCCGGCTGGGCGGCGTGCCGCGCGAGGCGAAGATCGACCCGAACCTGTTCGGGCTCGGCATCGCCTACCGGTGGCGATAGCCGCCGGGGCGCGGCGCCCGGTCGTTGCTGCTAGTGGCGCCGCTCCGACGCCGCGAGGTCGTTGACGAGCTGCATCAGTTCCTCCTCGCCGCCCGCCATGCCGACGTCGGTCGTGTACTTGCCGTTCACGACGAGCAACGGCACGGAACTCGCGCCGTAGCGGCGCTTGAGGTCCTCGGCGTGCCGCAGGCTGCCGGCGACCTCGAGCGAGCGGTAGGCGTTGGTGAAGTCGGCGGCGTTCACGCCGTGCGCGGCCGCGAAGTCGCGCTGCATCGCCTCGGTCTTCTCGGCGTCGGCGTCCGCGAGCACGTTGCCGTTGATGTGGATCTCGCGGAACACGAGCGGGTGCAGCTCCTCGCGCTTGCCGAGCCGGTCGATCGTGTAGAAGAGTCGCGCGTGAGCGCGCGTGATCTCGTTCCACAGCACCGGCACGCGGATGAACTCGACGTAGGCCGGCTTCTTCGTCTTGCGCCAGGCCTCGATGACCGGGTCGAGGTGGAAGCAGTGGCCGCAGCCGTACCAGAACATTTCGACGACCTCGACCTTGTCCGGGGCGACCGACGTCGGCTGCGCCGGCAGCAGCACGTTGTAGTGCTTGCCCTCGACCCAGCGCGGCGGAATTGGCTGCGCCGCGGCGGGCGTATTGGCGGCCACGGCGGCGGCGATCGGCGACAGGCCCACCGGGATCTCGGTCGTGCCCTCGCTTTCCTCGGTCATCGCGGTCGCCTTCTCGGCATTCGCGGCCGGCGCCGCGTCCGGCCGGACGGCGATGACGGCCGAGTCGTTCGCGCGGCGGGCGGACTTCTGGGCGGCCGGCGCCGAGTGCCGGCTGCAGCCCGCGGCGGCGAGCGCCAGCACGAGCAGCAGCGCGAGGCCGCGCGTGAGTGTCTTCATCGCCTGTCCCTCACATCCCGCCGATCGGGTTGACGCTTGGAGTCGGCCGCGCGCCGCGAGTTCGGGACGCGGCGCGCCGCCTGCTCAGCGCAGGCCCTGGACGTAGGCGGCGAGCGCGGCGATATCGGCGTCGGTGAGCCGGCCAGCGACGTCCGACATGATCTCGCCGGTGGCCGGCGGGGCCGGCTGGCCGGTGGTGGCCAGGTAGCGCGACCGGCCGGCGTAGGCCTTGAGCTGCGCGGTGACGTACAGGCCCTGCTGCGCACGGATCTGCGGCCAGCGTGCCGGGCCGTTGCCCCGGCCGTTCGGGCCGTGGCAGCCGATGCAGGCCGGGATCGAGCGCTTTGCGTCGCCGCCCCGGTACAGCTTCTCGCCGGCCTGCCACAGCGAGGGGTCGGCCTCGAGGCCGGCGGGGGTCTGCTTCTCGAAGTAGGCGCCGAGGTCGGCCATGTCCTGCGGGCTGAGCGGCAGCGCCTGCGGCTGCATCGCGGGCGCGACCCGCGTGCCGGCCTTGATCAGCGCGAGCTGCTCGGCGATGTAGGCGTGGTGCTGGCCGGCCAGGTTCGGGAAAGTCGGTGCGATGCTGTTGCCGTTGAGGCCATGGCACGCCGCACAGGTGCCTGCCTTGGCGGCACCGGCGGTCGCGTCGCCGACGACGGGATCGGCCGCAAGGGCCGTGCCGGTGGCGAGGCTGGCGAGCAGCACGAACGCAGCGTGGCGACTCTTCATATATTGGGCTTCCGAGTACCCGGGGCGCGCGCGCAGCCCTGCTAGACTGCCGGGTCCGCGCGAACACCCGATTCTACACGATGCCCGCCTTTCCCCACGCCCGCTACCTGCTGGGCGCGAACGCGCCCGGGCAGTTCGTGCCGGACACCGGGACGGAAGTCGCGGTCGCCGGGCGCAGCAACAGCGGCAAGTCGAGCGCCATCAACGCGCTGACGCAGCGACGCTCGCTGGCGCGCACCTCGAAGACGCCCGGCCAGACGCAGCTGATCAATTTCTTCGAGCTCGAGCCGGGCCGGCGCCTCATCGACCTGCCGGGCTACGGCTTCGCGAAGGTGCCGCGCGCGATTCAGGACCACTGGCGCGGGCTGCTCGAGAGCTACTTCTCGCGACGCGAATCGCTCGCGGCGCTGTTCATCGTCATGGACGCGCGCCGCGGGCTCGGCGAGCAGGACTGGCAGATGCTCGAGTACGCCCGCGCTCGCGGCCGGCCGGTGTACCTGCTGCTCAGCAAGGCCGACAAGCTGAGCCGCGCAGAGTCGCAGAAAGTGCTGGCCGAGGTCCGCCGCGAGCTCGGTGGGCTCGCGGGCGCGCAGCTGTTCTCGGCGGTGACCGGCGCCGGCGTCGACGAGGCGCGCGGTGCGCTGCGCGCGTACCTGCGCGCAAAAAAGCCCGGCGACGCAAGCGTCGCCGGGCCAGACTAACCCGGCATGGGGAGGACCGGGAAAGGGGCCCGCTCAGGGAGGGCAGCGGGGAACGTCCGGGACGTTCGCTTAGTGAGAGCCGCGAACAGCCCGCGAAGTTCCGGGCGACGCGGTCAAGAAAGGTAAAACGGCACCGTTCGTCGTACGGCGCGCTCGGTTCGTCGCAGCTCAGTGCGCCTCGTCCCAGTTGGCGCCCACGCCGACCTGCACCTCGAGCGGCACGCGCAGCGTGGCGGCCGCGCACATCAGTTCGGTGACCCGCGCACCGACGGCCGCGGTCGCCGGCGCGTCGACCTCGAGCACCAGCTCGTCGTGGACCTGCATCACGAGCGTCGCCGGTGCCCGCTCGGCGCGGATCCAGGCGTCGACCGCCAGCATGGCGCGCTTGATGATGTCGGCGGCCGTGCCCTGCATCGGGGCGTTGATCGCGGCGCGCTCGGCGTACTGCCGCTGCTGCTGGTTGCGCGAGCGGATCTCCGGCAGGTACAGGCGCCGCCCCTCGACGGTCTCGACGTAACCCTGCTCGCGCGCGAGGCGCCGCGTGTCCTCCATGTAGCGCCGCACGCCCGGGTAGCGCTCGAAGTAGCGCTCGATGTACTGGTTGGCAGCGGAGCGGTCGACGTTGAGGCGCGCCGCGAGCCCAAATGCGGACATGCCGTACATCAGGCCGAAATTGATCGCCTTCGCGGCGCGGCGCTGGTCGGCCGTCACCGCGGCCGGGTCGATGCCAAACATCTCGGCGGCGGTGGCCTCGTGCACGTCGCGCCGCTCGGCGAAGGCCTTCAGCAGCCCCGGATCGGCCGACAGGTGCGCCATGATCCTGAGCTCGATTTGCGAATAGTCGGCGGCCAGCAGCACGCGCCCGGCCGGCGCGACGAAGGCCTGGCGGATGCGCCGGCCCTCCTGCGTGCGGATCGGGATGTTCTGCAGGTTGGGGTCGGTCGACGACAGCCGGCCGGTCGCGGCCACCGCCTGGTGGTAGGAGGTGTGGATGCGGCCGCTCGCGGCGTTCACCTGGTCCGGCAGCGAGTCCGTGTACGTGCCCTTCAGCTTGGCGAGCTCGCGGTACTCGAGGATGATCCGCGGCAGCGCGTGCGCCCCGGCGAGCTCCTCGAGCACGTCCTCGGCCGTCGACGGCTGGCCGGTCGGCGTGCGCCGCACGACCGGGATGCCGAGCTTCTCGAACAGGATCTGCTGCAGCTGGCGTGGCGACTCGAGGTTGAACGGGCCGCCGGCCGCGTCGTGCGCGGACTTCTCGAGCTCGCCGAGGCGCCGCGCGAACTCCTGGCTCAGGCCGCGCAGAAACTCGCGGTCGACGAGCACGCCGGCGCGCTCCATCCGCTGCAGCACCGGCTGCAGCGGCTGCTCGAGCTCCTCGTACAGCTTCAGCAGCCGCGGTTCCGCCTCGAGCTTCGCCCGCAGCAGCGTGTGCAGGCGCAGCGTCACGTCGGCGTCCTCCGCCGAGTACTCGGCGGCGGTGTCGACCGGCACCTGGTTGAAGGTCTTCTGCTTCGCACCCTTGCCGGCCACGTCCTCGAAGTGGATCGTCGTGAGGCCCAGGTAGTGCGCGGCCATCGAGTCCATGTCGTGGCGCGTCGCGACGCTGTTCAGCACGTAGCTCTCGAGCATCGAGTCGTAGCGCAGGCCGGCCAGCTGGATGCCGTGGTTCTCGAGGATGTGCGCGTCGAACTTGGCGTGCTGGCCGAGCTTCGGCCTCGCGGGGTCCTCGAGCAGCGGCTTCAGGCGCGCGAGCGTGCGCGCGCGATCGAGCTGCGGCGGCGCGTCGAGGTAGTCGTGCGCGAGCGGCACGTAGGCCGCCTCGCCCGGCGCGACCGCGAACGAGACGCCGACGATGGCGGCGCTCATGTAGTCGAGGCCGGTGGTCTCGGTGTCGAAGGCGAACAGCGGCGCTGAGCCGAGCCGCGCGATCCAGGCGTCGAGTTCCGGCTCGGTGAGCACCGTCGCGTAGTGCCGCGGTGCGCCGGCGAGCGCGTCGCGCAGCGCCTGCGCGGGATCCGAGCCCGGCGGCATCGCGGCCGGCGCGGGCTCGGGCGGGGGCGACTCGCGCGGCGCGCCGCCGCCGTCGAGCGCGCGCAGCAGCGAGTGCAGCTCGAGCCGCCGGTAGAGCTCGCGCAGGCGTGCGACATCCGGGCCGGTCGGGGCGAGCGATTCGGGAGCGAGCGGCAACTCCAGGTCGCAGCGGATCGTCGCGAGCTTTCGCGATAGCTCGAGCTGCGCGAGGTTCTCGCGCAGGCTCTCGCCGACCTTGCCCTCGATCTGCGCGGCGCTCGCGATCAGCGCATCGAGCGTGCCATATTGGCCGAGCCACTTCGCGGCGGTCTTCGGGCCGACCTTCGGCACTCCGGGGATATTGTCGGAACTGTCGCCGACGAGCGCGAGGTAGTCGACGATCTGCTCCGGGTAGACGTCGAACTTGGCCTTGACGCCGGCCCGGTCGAGCAGCGAGCCCGAGACCTTGCGCTCCGGGTCGTCCGGCAAGGACGACGTCGCGCCGCTCATCGTGTTGAGCAGCGTGACCTGCTCGTCGACCAGCTGCGCCATGTCCTTGTCGCCGGTCGAGATCACGACCCGCATGCCGGCCGCCTCGCCGCGCCGGGTCAGCGTGCCGATGACGTCGTCCGCCTCGACGCCCGCGATGCGCAGCAGCGGGAGGCCGAGTGCCTGCACCGCCTCGAGCAGCGGCTCGATCTGCGCGCGCAGTTCGTCCGGCATCGGCGGGCGGTGCGCCTTGTAGGCGTCGAACAGCTCGTCGCGGAAGGTGCGGCCGGGCGCGTCGAAGACGACCGCAAGGTGGCTCGGCCGGGTCTCCCGCAGGAACTTCTGCAGCATGTTGATCACGCCGAGGACGGCGCCGGTCGGCTCGCCCCGCGAGTTGCTGAACGGCGGCAGCGCGTGGAACGCGCGATACAGGTACGAGGACCCATCGACGAGGTACAGCCGCGGCGCGTCCGCCATGTCAGGGCCCGCGCGGCGACTTGGAGTCGGGGGGCTGGCCGTCCTTCGGGTCGTCGGGCTTCGCGGGGACGGGCGTCGCCGCGGTGGGCGTGGCCGCGACCGGCGCTGCCGTCGCGGGGGCCGCGCCCTCCGGCGCCGTCGCCGCCGCCGGCGCGGCGGCGGACGGAACCGGCGACTTCGCGTGCTTGCCCGGGAGCACCAGCGGCCCCTTCTGGCCACAGCCCGCGAGCAGGGCGAGCGCGACTAGGCAGCGGAGCAGTGGCGCGCGCATGCGCGGACCTCGGGGCGGCGGGCGGCCAGTATACCGGCGGCGGACGTCAGCGGACGCCGAGCACCGCGAGCGTCAGCGTCGCCGCGCACACGCGCGCGCCGCCGTCGTCGCGGATGTCGATCTGCCACACCTGGCTGCGGCCACCGAGGTGCAGCGGCCGCGCGGTGCCCGTGACGGTGCCGTCGCGCGCCGCGCGCAGGTGGTTGGCGACGATCGACTGGCCGACGCAGCGCAGCTTCCTCGGGTCGACGCACAGGCAGCCGGCGACGCTGCCGACCGACTCGGCAAGCGCGGCCGAGGCGCCGCCGTGCAGCAGACCGAAGGGCTGGTGGGTTCGCGCATCGACGGGCATCGTCGCCGCCAGCCAGTCATCGCCGAAGTCGCTGAAGCGGATGCCGAGCTGCTCGTCGAGCGTCTTTCGGGACAGCTCGAGCAGCTGGTCGATCGTGAACGGCTGGTACCAGATGGCCATCGTTGCTCGCCGCGGCGGTCGGGGCGGGAATTGTAGCGCCCCGGCGCGCGCTTCCCGCTGCGGCGGGCGGATGGCACAGTACCGCCGATCCCCGATGGATGGGCCGATGAACGCCGCAACGCTGGACGACAAGTACGACCGGGACTCGGGCCGCGTGTTCCTGAGCGGCACGCAGGCGCTCGTGCGGCTGCCGTTGATGCAAAGTGCCCGCGACCGGGCTGCTGGCCTGAACACGGCCGGCTATATCAGCGGCTATCGCGGCTCTCCGCTCGGCGGCTACGACCTGCAGCTCGGCGCGGCGCGCGCGCGCCTCGAGGCCGCGCAGATCCTGTTCCAGCCGGGCGTCAACGAGGACCTCGCGGCGACCGCCATCTGGGGGACGCAGCAGGCGCCGCTGCTGCCCGGCGCCAGGTTCGATGGCGTGTTCGCGATCTGGTACGGCAAGGGTCCCGGCGTGGACCGCTCGGGCGACCCGATCAAGCACGCCAACCGCATGGGCACCTCGCCGCACGGCGGCGTGCTCGTCGCCTTCGGCGACGACCACGCCGGCAAGAGCTCGACGATCGCGCACCAGAGCGAGCAGGCGCTCGCGGCGAACGGCGTGCCGGTGCTGTACCCGGCCAGCGTGCAGGAGTTCCTCGACCTCGGTCTGCACGGCTTCGCGCTGTCGCGCGCGGCCGGCGTCTGGGTCGGCTTCAAGTGCGTGAACGAGACCGTCGAGTCGACGGCGACGGTCGCGGTCGATCCGCAGCGCGTCACGGTCCGCGCGCCCGAAGGCGCAGCCGCGGCCGCCGGTAGCGTTCACGCCCGGCTCGCGTTCGACCCGCTCGGCGACGAGGTCCGCCTCGCGCGCGTCAAGCTGCCGCTCGCGCAGGCCTACGTCCGGGCGAACGGCCTCGATCGCGTCACGCATGGCGTGGCGGCGGGCCGCGGCGGGCTCGGCATCGTCGCGGCCGGAAAATCCTGGCTCGACGTCGTCGGCGCACTCGACGCGCTCGGGCTCGACGCCGCGAGGCTCGCCGCGCTCGGCGTCGGCGTCTACAAGCCGGCGCTCATCTGGCCGCTCGAGCCCGAGGCGCTCGCGGCCTTCGCGCGCGGGCGGCGCGAGCTGCTGATCGTCGAGGAGAAGGCCGCGTTCCTCGAGCCGCAGGTGGCCCACGCGCTCTTCAACCTCGCCGACGGCGAGCGGCCGCGGCTGAGCGGCAAGCGCGACCCCGCGGGCGGTGCGCTCCTGGCCGGCGACGTTGCGCTCGAGCCGCTGGGCGTCGCTCGTGTGCTCGGCTCCCGGTTGCAGGCGCTCGGGCTCGCCGACGCGCCGCTCGCGCGGCGCCTCGCGGAGGTGGACGCCCAGCTCGAGGCGGCCGACCGGCGCCGCTCGCGCGGGGTCGCGCGCACGCCGTACTTCTGCTCCGGCTGTCCGCACAACACCTCGACGAAGGTGCCGGACGGCAGCCTCGCGCTGGCCGGCATTGGCTGCCACACGATGGCGCTCTACATGAACCGCAGCACGCTGCCACCGACGCAGATGGGCGGCGAGGGCATGACCTGGGCGGGGATCGCGCCGTTCACCGCACAGCGCCACGCGTTCCAGAACCTCGGCGACGGGACGTATTTCCACTCCGGGCTGCTCGCGGTGCGCGCAGCGGTGGCGGCCGGCATCAACCTGACCTACAAGATCCTATACAACGATGCGGTCGCGATGACCGGCGGGCAGGCAGTCGAGGGCCACCTGTCGGTGGCCGAGATCACCCACCAGCTGCGCGGCGAGCGCGTGCAACGGATCGCGGTCGTCACGGATGACGTCGCCAAGTACGGACCGACGCCGCCGTTCGCGGCCGGCGTGAGCGTCCACGACCGGCGCGAGCTCGACGCCGTGCAGCGCGAGCTGCGCGAGGTTCCGGGCGTGTCCGCGATCATCTACGACCAGGTGTGCGCGGCGGAGAAGCGCCGTCGCCGCAAGCGCGGCCGGCTGCCGGATCCGGCGCGGCGCGTGCTGATCAACCCGCTGGTCTGCGAAGGCTGCGGCGACTGCTCGAACGAGGCGAACTGCGTCTCGATACTGCCGCTCGAGACCGAGTTCGGCCGCAAGCGCACGATCGACCAGTCGAGCTGCAACAAGGACTTCTCCTGCCTGAACGGCTTCTGCCCCTCGTTCGTGACGGTCGAGGGCGGCCAGCTGCGCAAGCCGCAGCCGACGTCGATCGACGCGGCACTGCTCGCGGGCCTGCCGCCGCCGGTCGCCGCGGCGGGCGGCAGCGCGCGGCTGCTGGTGACCGGCATCGGCGGCACCGGGGTCGTGACGGTCGGCGCGATCCTCGGCATGGCCGCGCACCTCGAGGGCAAGCACGCGAGCATCTACGACATGACCGGCCTCGCGCAGAAGGGCGGAGCGGTGCTGTCGCACGTCAAGATCGCGGCGGACCCGGAGTCCATCGCCGCGCCGCGCGTCGGTCTCGGCGAGGCCGACCTCGTGCTCGGCTGCGACCTCGTGGTCGCGGCGTCGACGGAGGCGCTGCGCGCGATCGAGCCCGGTCGCACCCGGATCGCGCTCAACACGCACCTCGTGCCGACCGCGGCGTTCCAGCTGCGACCGGACCTCGACTTCCAGGGGCCGCAGCTGATCGCGGACATCGAGTCCGCAGCCGGTGCCGAGCGCGTGGCGCGCGTTGATGCCACCGGCGCCGCACTCGAGCTGCTCGGCGACACGCTCGGTGCCAATCTCTTCATGGTCGGATTCGCGCTGCAGAGCGGCTGGCTGCCGCTCACGCTCGATTCGGTCGAGCGCGCGATCGAACTGAATGGCGCGGCGGTCGAGTTCAACCGCCGCGCGCTCGCGCTCGGCCGGCTGGCAGCGGCATCGCCCGAGCGACTTGCCGGCCTGCGGCGCACCGAGGCGCCCGCGGCCGTGCCGGCGCCACCGCTCGAGGCGCGCGCAGCCTTCCTGGCCGACTACCAGGACAGCGCCTACGCCGCGCGCTTCCGTGCGCTGGTCGAGCGGGTCGCGAGTGCCGAGTCGCGCGCGGTGCCCGGCGCGACGCAGCTCGCCGACGCGGTCACGCGCGGCTACTTCAAGCTGCTCGCCTACAAGGACGAGTACGAGGTCGCGAGGCTGTACGCCGGCGGTGCCTTCGCGCGGCAGCTCGAGGACACGTTCGCGGGGCGGTACCGCTTGCGCTTCCATCTCGCACCGCCGTCGCTGTCGCGTGCGGCGGCCGGCGAAGCGCCACGCAAGCGCGAGTTCGGCGGCTGGATGCTGCCGGTGTTCCGGCTGCTGGCGCGCTTCAAGTTCCTGCGCGGCACCGCCTTCGACCCGTTCGGGCGCAGCGCCGAGCGGCGCACCGAGCGGCAGCTGATCGCCGAGTACGAGGCGCTGGTCGAAACGCTGCTGGCCGGGCTTGCGGCGGAACGGCACGCGCTCGCGGTCGAGCTCGCCTCGATTCCGGAACAGATTCGCGGCTTCGGCCACGTCAAGGATCGGCACGTGCAGGCGGCTCGACTGCGCCAGGCGGAGCTGCTCGCGCGCTGGCAGGCGGCCGCGGCGCCGCGCACGCTTGAGGATGCGGCGTGAGGGGCGCTTGGCGCGGAACTGCCGCGCGTGCCGGCGGTCCATCCGCGGTGGGTCGCGACCGGAGAGCGGCATGAACGATCGACTCTCGGCCGGTGCCGCGCGCATCGCGCTCGCGGCAGCGGCGGTGGCGCTCCTGAGCGCAGCGCAGTGCAGCTTCGATGGACACCCGCTGTTCGACTTCAATTCGGACTCCCCGCAGACGACGGTCGCCGCGATCAGCGGCTTCGGCAGCGTGTTCGCGGGCGGGGACGAATTCACGACCAGCTCCGGCTCGGTGATGCTCGACGGGGCGGCCGTGAGCGAACTGCAGCTGCGGCCCGGGCAGGTCGCGAGCGTCGTCGGCACGCTGTCGCAAGGCGGCCCGACCGGCACGGCCACGAGCCTGGCCGTCACCGACAAGCTGGTCGGCCCGGTCTCCGCCACCGACGCCGCGAGCGGCAGCTTCACGGTACTCGGCGCGACCGTCCGCGTGACGGGCGATACCAGCGTCGGCCTCGGCATCGCGCCGGCCGACGTCGCCGGCCTCGCGATCGGCACGAACGTCGCGATCGATGGCTACCGGACCTCGACGGGGCTGATCGCCACGCGGATCGACCCGGCGCTGGCCGGCCAGCTCGTCCGGGTGGCGGGACCGGTCGCGTCGCTGAGCGGCTTCGCGCTGCAGTTCAAGATCGGCCCCACCACGATCGACTACAGCCACGTGCAGGGCGGACTGCCGCCGCAGGTGACGAATGGCAGCTACGTCGTTGCGAGTGGCGGCACGATCACCGGCGCCGCGACGCTGCAGGCGACGCAGATCGCGATCGTGAGCGAGACGCCGGGCGGTGCCAAGGGTGCGAACGGCCGAGTGCACGGCGCGATCACCCGCTTCGGCTCGAGCAGCGACTTCGACGTCGGCGGCCAGAGCATCAGCGCCGGCGGCGCCACGATCGGCAATGGTACCGGCAGCGACCTGGCCCTCGACGTCGAAGTCGAGGTCGACGGCGCCTTCGACGCCAATGGCGTCCTCGACGCGAGCGCCGTGAACATCGCCCCGGCGGCGAGCTTCCGGGTCGTCGGCCCGATCAGCTCGCTCGGGCCGACGGCGGGCGCCGCGGCCGTCGCGGGCATCACGCTGCAGACCGATTCGCGGACCATCTGGGATGACCTGAGCGCGACGGCGCTACGCACGCTTGGCTACCCGGACCTGCGTACCGGCGACTGGATCGAGGCGCGTGGCGTGGCCGGCGCCAGCGGCACCGCGCAGGTCCGCGTGCTCGAGCGGCGGGCGCAACCGAATCCCGCGTTCATCGAGCTGCAAGGCGTGCCGGCCAGCCTCGCCAACCCATCGTTGACGATCAGCGGCGTCGCCATCGACGCGAGCAGCGCGAGCTTCTACGACGCTTCCGGGCAGGCGCTGTCGCGCAACGGCTTCTTCGCGCAGGCGAGCGGCCGCGTGGTCCGCGTCGTCGGCTCGTTCATCGGCACGACGCTGACCGCCGAGACCGTGGCCTTGCGCCCGTGAAGGCGTGTCGTGGCCGCGCGCGCTGACCGCGAGCGACACCTGGCCGACGCGCCGCGCCGGCCGCTGCGTGCCGCCCCCGCCGCCGACGTGCGCGCGGCCTTCGAGGCGGCGCTGGCGGCGGGCGACGGCATGGCCGGCGCCGAATGCATCCACGAGCTCTGGATGCGCGGCGAGATCGGTCTTAACCTCGAGCGCGCGCTCGAGCAGCTGTGGCGGCATGCCGCGGGCTCGATCCCGGACTGGCTGCCGATGCGCCACGTCGACTGGTTGCCGAGGGCATACGAGGTTGCGGCGCGCTGCCGCAGCGACTCGCGCGGCCGATCCAACCTCTACCTGGTGCTGCTCGACTACGCCGACAGCGCGCGCGGCCCCTATGGCCTGTACGTCGGCATGAGCTCCTACTCGGCCGCCGAGCGCTTCGACCAGCACAAGGCCGGGATCCGCGCCGCCGGCAGCGTGCTGAAGCGGGGCCTCGAGGTGCTGACCGGGCCGGTCGCACACCTGCAGCGACTCGCGCGCAGCGAAGCCGAGCGCATCGAGAGCGAGCTGGCCGAAGCGCTGCGCGCGGAGGGCCTGCTCGTGCAGGGCGGCCACTGATGCCAGGGCGCCGACGCCGCCGGTCGCCGGCCGGGCCCGCGCTGCCCGCGGCGGCCGAGATCGATGCGCGCTACGGGCTCGATCCGGTGTTCGAGCCCGTGGCGCCGGACGGCGCGGGCGAACTCGGCCGCTTCGTCGACGTCGACTGCCCGTACTGCGGCGAGCGCTACGTGACGCCGATCGACCTCACGGCCGGTGGCTCGAGCTTCATCGAGGACTGCCAGATCTGCTGCCGGCCGATCGAGCTCGAGGTTCGCCTCGGCGATTCCGGTGCCGTCGACTCGCTGACGGTGCGCCGGCTCGACTGATGCGGCGGTTGCAGGGCACCCGGCTGGCGCGCCGCCTCGCGCCCGCCGACAATCACTGCATGCGCCGCGCCCGCCTCTGGCTGCTGCCCGCCTGCCTCCTCGCCTGGCTCGCCCTGCCCGCGCTCGCGGTCGACGCCGACGCGGAGGCCGCGATGCTCGCGCGCTGGCACGCCGACCGGCTCGCTTCGCTGACCAGCGACACCGGCTGGCTGACGCTCGTCGGGCTCTACTGGTTCAGGGACGGCGCCAACAGCTTCGGTAGCGCGCGCTCGAACACCATCGCGCTCGGGCACGCGGCGCTCGATCCGCGGGCCGGCCGCTTCGTGCTGGCCGGCCGGACGGTCCGCTTCGAGCCTTCGGCCGGCAGCTGCGTGCGCGTGGACGGCCACCCGGCCACGGCCGGCGTCCTCAGGACCGACGCCGCCGAGGAACCGACGCTGCTCAGCTGCGGCTCGCTGCAGTTCTGGGTCATCGAGCGTGCCGGGCGCTTCGGCCTGCGGGTGCGCGACCTCGAGAGCCCGGCGCGGCGCGAGTTCCGCGGGCTCGAGTACTTCCCGTCCGATGCCAGCTGGGCCGTGGACGCGCGCTTCGAGCCCTACGAGCCGGCGCACCACGTGCCGATCGTCAACGTGCTGGGCATGGAGCTCGACATGGTGTCGCCCGGGGCCGTGGTGTTCGAGCGCGACGGGCACGAGTGGCGCCTGGACGCGCTGCTCGAGGACCCGTCCGACGACAGCCTGTTCCTGATGTTCGCCGACGGCACCTCCGGCCATGAGACCTACGGCGCCGGGCGCTTCCTGTACGCGCCGCTGCCGCACGACGGCCGTGTCAGCGTCGATTTCAACAAGGCCTACAGCCCGCCGTGCGCGTTCACGCGCTTCGCGACCTGCCCGCTGCCGCCGCCGCAGAACCGCATCGCGCTGAGGGTGACGGCGGGCGAGCTCGGCTACCGCGGCCACTCGCCGTGACGGCCCGCGCGCGGCCGATCGCAGCCGCGGGCCTGCGCTAGACTGGCGTCGCCCGCCGCGCGGCGGACCGAAAGGGGGAACCTCATGATCGGCACCCGCACCGCGGCGCTCCTGCGCCCACTCGCGATCGGCTCGGCGCTCCTCGGCGCGCCCGGCGCCGAGGCGTCCTCGCCCTGGCAGGACCCGTACCCGTCGACCTACCAGGCGCAAACGGCCGCGCCCGTGCTGATACGCGGCGCCACCGTGCTGACCGGCACCGGCGCGCGCGTCGATCGCGGCGACGTGCTGATCGTCGAGGGCAAGGTCGCGGCGGTTGGCCACGACCTCGAGGTGCCGGCCGGTGCGCGAATCGTCGATGCGCACGACCGCTGGGTCACGCCCGGCATCATCGACATCCACTCGCACCTCGGCGTCTACCCGAGCCCGTCGACGAACGGCAACAACGACGGCAACGAGGCGACCAGCCCGAACACCGCGAACGTGTGGGCCGAGCACTCGGTCTGGCCGCAGGACCCGGGCTTCTTCACGGCGCTCGCCGGCGGCGTCACGACGCTCGAGATCCTGCCGGGCTCGGCCAACCTGTTTGGCGGGCGCTCGGTGATCCTGAAGAACGTCCCGGCCGTCACCTACCAGGCCATGAAGTTCCCGGGCGCGCCGCAGGGGCTCAAGATGGCCTGCGGCGAGAACCCGAAGCGCGTCTACGGCAGCCGCAACATGGCGCCGTCGACGCGCATGGGCGACGTTGCCGGCTACCGCGCGGCGTGGAGCGAGGCCGAGGAGTACCTGCGCGACTGGAGGGCCTACGACGCCAAGCTCAAGGCCGGCGGCAAGGCAGCGGAGGACGCGAAGCCCCCGAAGCGCGACCTGAAGCTCGACACGCTGGCCGCCGTGCTGAAGGGCGACATCGCGATCCAGATGCACTGCTACCGCGCCGACGAGATGGCGACGATGCTCGACATGTCGCGCGAGTTCGGATTCCGGATCGCCGCGTTCCACCACGCTGTGGAGGCCTACAAGATCTCGAACCTGCTGGCAGAGCGCGGCGTCTGCGCCGCGATGTGGGCCGACTGGTGGGGCTTCAAGATGGAGAGCAACGACGGCATCGAGGAGAACATCCCGCTGGTCGATGCCGCGCCGGGTGGCTGCGCGATCGTGCACTCGGACTCGGAGGAGGGCATCCAGCGCCTGAACCAGGAGGCCGCCAAGGCGATCGCGCGCGGCCGGGCGATCGGCCTCGAGCTGCCGCCGGAGCGCGCGATCCGGTGGCTGACCGCGAACCCCGCGCACGCACTCGGCATCGAGTCCCGGACCGGCACGCTCGAGCCCGGCAAGATGGCCGACGTCGTGCTGTGGAACCGCGACCCGTTCAGCGTCTACGCGCTGGCCGACGAGGTGTACATCGACGGCGTGCTGCAGTACGACCGGGCGCATCCGCCGGCGACACCCCGCTCGGACTTCATGCTCGGCCAGCCGGCCAGCACGGGTGCGCCGTGAGCGCGCGGTTCGCAGGCGCCGCCGCGGCACTGCTCGGCGCGGCAGCCGCGGCGGCCGCGCCCGCGGTGCTGTTGCACGACGGCGTCGTCCACACCGAGAGCGCGCGCGGCACGCTGCAGCACGCGAGCGTGCTGCTGAGCGGCGGCCGGGTCGTTGCGGTCGGGCCGGACGTGGCGGCGCCGGCCGGGGCGACGACGATCGAGCTGAACGGCAGGCCGGTGACGCCGGCGCTGTTCGGCGGCATCGGCTTCCTCGGCGTGACCGAGGTCAGCGCCGAGGCGCCGACCAACGACGGCGTGCTGAAGCTCGGCCAGATGCGGCCGGAGTTCGAGCCGGCGCTGGCCTTCAATCCCGACTCGAACCCGGTGCAGGTCAGCCGCGCCGACGGCATCGGCTTCGCGCTGCTCGCGCCGGGCGCCGAGGGCGTCTCGCGCGGTGCGGCCGGCAGCTCGCTTGTCGCCGGGCTCGCGAGCATCGTGCCGCTCGACGGGCGACCGCCGCGACCGCCGGCTGCGCTCGAGGTCGTGCTCGGGTCGGAGTCAATGCACTTGGCCGGCGAGAGCCGGGCCGGCGCCTACATGCTGCTCGCCGAGGCGCTCGAGGAGGCCCGCAACCCGGCCGCTGCCACGACCACCGACGCGAAGCTGCTGTCGGCGGCCGGACGGCGCGTGCTGAAGGCGGTGGTGGCCGAGCAGAAGCCCGTCATCGTCGAGCTGGACCGCGCAGCCGACATCCGCGCGGCGCTCGAGTTTGCGGCCCGCGAGAGGCTGAAGCTGATCGTGCGCGGCGGCGCCGAGGCATGGCGCGTCGCGCCGCAGCTGAAGCGCGCCGGCGTGCCGGTGGTCCTCGATCCGCTCGACGACCTGCCGGACTCCTTCGACCAGGTCGGCGCGACGCTCGAAAATGCGGCCCGGCTGCATGCGGCGGGCGTCACGATCGCGTTCAGCCTGCGGACCGAGGAGCCGCACAACGTCCGCAAGCTGCGGCAGGCGGCGGGCATCGCGGTCGCGCACGGCCTGCCCTGGCCGGCGGCGCTCGCCGCGATCACCAGCGTGCCGGCCAAGCTGTTCCGCGCGGGCGGCGAATTCGGCAGCATCGAGGTGGGCAGACCGGCGAGCCTCGTCGTGTGGAGCGGCGACCCGCTCGAGGTCACGAGCCTCGCTCAGCTGGCCTGGCTCGGCGGCGGGCGCGTGAGCCTCGCCTCGCGGCAGACGGCGCTGCGCGATCGCTACCTCGAGAAGGTTCGCGCCGGCACCGCGCGCTGACGAGGCTCAGCGCGGGTCGGCGAGGTCGTGCAGCAGCACGTGCCAGTGCGTGAGCGAGCCGTAGAAGGCGTCCACGGAGATCCGCTCGTTGAGGCCGTGTGCGAAATCGTCTGAGTTCTTGAGGAACACGCCCGACGTGCCGTAGGTCGGGATGCCGGCGCGGCGGAAGACGGCGCCATCGGTCGCGTAGGCGGCCATCGCGCCGGCGACGTTGGCGCCCGGATGGGCGACCGCGATCGCGTGGCGCACCGCGCGCATGACGTCCTCGCGCATCGGCGAGGCGTCCGAGACGAGCGGAACGTGCGCGATCGCGATCTCGACGCGCGCACCAACCTGCTGCTGGAGCGCGCCTTTGACCTCGGCGGGCGTCGTGCCGGGGAAGATCCGGCAGTTCACGGTCGCGGTGGCCGACTGCGGCAGCGCGTTTTCGGCGTGCCCGCCCTGCAGCATCGTCGCGACGCAGGTCGTGCGGATCAGCCCGACGAAGGCGGGGTCCTTGGCGATCTCGGCAGCCGCGGTCGCATCGCCCGGGCTCGCTGCGAAGCGCGTCAGCGCGCTGCCGAGCGCGCCGGGTGTGACCGCGCCGGCGGCGCGGAAGCTCTCCAGCGTCCAGTCGTTCCACTTCACCGGGAACTGCAGCGCGCGCACCGCCTCGAGCGCGTCGGCGAGCTCGTAGATCGCGTTGTCGGCGCGCGGCCGCGAGCTGTGGCCGCCGGGGTTGCGGGTCGTCAGCAGGTACGTGACCGAGCTCTTCTCGGCGCCCTGCACGACGTAGGCGACGGGCCGCGCGTCGGCCTCGGCGAGCGTGCCGCCGCCGCCGTCGCCGTTCAAGGCGAACTCGGCGTCCACCAGCTCGCGGTGGTGCTCGACGAGGTCCTGCGCGGTCAGCTGCTCGGTCTCCTCGTCGCCGCTGAAGACCAGGATCAGGTCGCGGCTCGGCACGAAGTGCTCCGCCCTGAGCCGCAGGAACGTTGATGTCAGCACGGCGATCTCGCCCTTGACGTCGGCCGTGCCACGGCCGAAGAAGTAGCCGTTCTCCTCGGTCAGCGTGAACGGGTCGCGCTGCCAGTCCTCGCGCCGCGCGGTGACGACGTCCATGTGCGCGAGCAGCGCGATCGGCCGGCCGCCGCGGCCGTTGCCCCGGTAGCGCACGACGAGCGAGGCGCTCTCGCCGAGCGGCAGCACGTGCACGTCCTCGGCCGCGAAGCCGCCGCGCCGCAGGCGCTCGGCGAGGTACTCGGCGACCTTCGGCACCTGGCCCTTGCCGATCGACGACTCGATGCCGACGATCGTCGCGAAGATGTCACGCGCCTCCCGCTTGACCGCATCGGGCGGCGCGGCCCCGGGCGCCGCCACGGCCGGCAAGGCCGCGAGGCACAGAGCAAGGCACGGGGCGAGGCGGGCTGGCTTCGGCATGGATCGGTCTCCGGGGCGCGGGCGGCGACGATTCTCCACTATAAGATGTGTTGAAAGTGCCCCGGCGAGGTGGAACCATAGTCCGCCCGCGACGCGGACATCCCGGTTCCTGCGCATGTCACGACCCAACGGAGCGCTCCTCGACACGCTCCGCGCCGCGCTCGGCGCGGATTCGGTCCTGATCGGCGCCGAAATCGGCGCGCGCTACGCGTCGGACTCCTCGCGCCAGAATGCCTGCCCGCCGCTCGCCGTGCTGCGCCCGGCGAACGGCGCGGCCGTCGCGGCCGCGCTCAGGGTCTGCCACGAGCACGGCCAGCCGGTCGTCGTGCAGGGCGGCCTGACCGGCCTCGCGGGCGGCGCCACGCCGCGCGGCGAGGAGATCGCGCTGTCGACGGAGCGGCTCACCGGTGTCGAGTCGGTCGACCCGGACGGCGGCACGCTGACCGTCCGCGCCGGCACGCCGCTCGCCGTGGTGCACGAGGCGGCCGCCCGCCATGGCCTGCAGTTCGCGCTCGACCTCGGCGCTCGCGGCTCGTGCAGCATCGGCGGCAACATCGCGACCAACGCCGGCGGCAACCGGGTGATCCGCTACGGCATGACGCGCGACCTCGTGCTCGGTCTCGAGGTCGTCCTCGCCGACGGCACGGTCCTGTCGGCGATGAACACGATGATGAAGAACAACACCGGCTACGACCTCAAGCAGCTGTTCGTCGGCAGCGAAGGGACGCTCGGCGTCGTGACGCGCGCCGTGCTCAGGCTGCACCCGGCGCCGCGCGAACGGCTGACGGCGATGCTCGCGATCGCGGACTTCCGGAGCCTGGTCGCGGTGCTGCGCGAGGCGCGTATCGCGCTCGGCGGGCAGCTCGGCTCCTTCGAGGCGCTGTGGTCGGACTACTACGAGTTCTCGGTCGAGAAGTCGCTGCACGGGGCGCGTCCGTTCGCGCAACGCCACCCGCTGTACGCGCTGATCGAGCTCGAGGCGCTCGATCCCGCGCTCGATACCGGTCGGCTCGAGTCGCTCCTCGAACGTCTGCTCGAGAGCGGCGTCGCCGTGGACGCGGTCGTCGCCCGCTCGCTCGCCGACAGCGCCCGCCTGTGGCGGATCCGCGAGTCCGCCGGCGAGCTGATGGCGTACGTGAAGCCGGTCGCGGCCTACGACATCTCGCTGCCGATCGATGCGATGGAGCACTACCTCGCGGAGCTCCGCCGGGACGCCGCACCCCTGCTCGGCGAGTGGCCGCTGTTCGTGTTTGGCCATCTGGGCGACGGCAACCTGCACATCGTGGCCTCGCCACGCGACGCCGCGGCGCTCGACCGCGCCGTCTATGGCGCGCTCGCCGGCATCGGCTCGGTGTCCGCCGAGCACGGCATCGGCGTGCTGAAGCGCCCGCACCTCGGCAACTCGCGCACCGCCGGCGAGCTCGAGATGATGCGCCGCCTGAAGGCGACGCTCGACCCGCGCAACATCCTGAACCCCGGACGCGTCGTGTGAGCGTGACGCCCGAGCCGCCGCTCGAGTACGTGGGCTTCGGGCCGCGCTTCGTCGCGACGCTCGTCGACACGCTGTGGGTCACGCCGGTCGTCGCGGTGCTCGGGCTCCTCTACCAGCGCTCGGACGACAGCGCCCTGCTCGACCAGCTCCTCAGGGATCCCGAGCACGTCTCGACGCGCGCGCTCGCCGCCGCCGGCAGCTCCGCGTGGAGCGACTCCCTGATCCAGTGCCTGCTGGCCGCGCTGCTCGTCCTCCTGTGGTGGTTCGCCCGCAACGCGACCCCCGGCAAGCTGCTGGTTCACGCGAAGATCGTCGACGCGCGCACGGGCGCGCCACCGAGCAAGCGCCAGCTGCTGGTCCGCTACCTCGGCTACTACCTGTCGATGCTGCCCTTCGGGCTCGGTTTCCTGTGGATCGCCATCGACCCGCGCAAGCAGGGCTGGCACGACAAGCTGGCGGGCACGGTCGTCGTGCGCCCGGCGACGTCGAACGCCGCCCGGTTCCCGGGAAGGAGCGCCTGATGAAGCTGTACACCTTCTGGCGGAGCTCGGCGGCCTACCGCGTGCGGATCGCGCTCAGCGTGAAAGGGCTCGCCTTCGAGAGCGTGTCGAAGAAGCTCGGCAAGGGCGAACACCTGAGCGCCGAGTACGCGGAACTGAACCCGCAGGGCTTCGTGCCGGCGCTCGATATCGGCGGCACCGTGCTCAGCCAGTCGCTCGCGATCATCGAGTACCTCGACGACGTGCACCCGGAGCCGCCGCTTCGCCCGGCCGACGCGGTCGGCCGGGCGACCGTGCGGGCGATGGCGCTCGCGATCGCCTGCGACATCCATCCGCTCAACAACCTGCGCGTGCTGAACTACCTGCGCGGGCCGCTCGGCGCCGGCGAGGACGCCGTCAACACGTGGTACCGGCACTGGATCGAGACCGGCTTCGCGGCGCTCGAGCGGCTCGCGCTGCGCCACTCGCGCGACCGGCGACACCTGTACGGCTCGGCGCTGTCGCTGGCCGACGTGTGCCTCGTGCCACAGGTCTACAATGCCCGTCGCTTCGAGTGCGACCTGGCGCCGTTCCCGACGCTGGTCGCCATCAGCACCGCGCTCGAGTCGCTGCCGGCCGTGGCCGCAGCGCGTCCCGAGGCACAGCCGGACGCCAAGGGATGATGCGCCCCCGCCGCCACAGAGGACCGCCGACATGAAGACCCGCGCCGCGATCGCTCACGCCGCCGGCAAGCCGCTCGAGATCGTGACGGTGGACCTCGAGGGGCCGAAGGCCGGCGAGGTGCTCATCGAGCTCAAGGCCACGGGCATCTGCCACACCGACGAGTTCACGCGCTCCGGTGCCGACCCGGAGGGACTGTTCCCGGTCATCTTCGGCCACGAGGGCGCCGGCATCGTCGTCGAGGTCGGCGCCGGCGTCGCGTCGGTGAAGCGGGGCGACCACGTGATCCCGCTGTACACGCCCGAATGCCGGCAGTGCAAGAGCTGCACGTCGCGCAAGACGAACCTGTGCACTGCGATCCGCGCGACGCAGGGCAAAGGCGTGATGCCGGACGGCACGAGCCGCTTCTCCTACGGCGGCGAGAAGGTGCATCACTACATGGGCTGTTCGACGTTCTCGAACTTCACGGTGCTGCCGGAGATCGCGGTCGCGAAGATCCGCGAGGACGCACCCTTCGAGAAGGTCTGCTACATCGGCTGCGGCGTGACGACCGGCATCGGCGCGGTCATCAACACGGCCAAGGTGGAGGCGGGCGCGAACGCGGTCGTTTTCGGCCTCGGCGGGATCGGGCTCAACGTCATCCAGGGGCTGCGGCTGGTTGGCGCCAACAAGATCGTCGGCGTCGACGTGAACCCGGGGCGCAAGGCGCTCGCCGAGAAGTTCGGCATGACGCACTTCGTGAACCCGAAGGAAGCCGGCGGCGACCTGGTCGCGCATCTGGTGGCGCTGACCGACGGTGGCGCCGACTACAGCTTCGAGTGCGTCGGCAACGTCGAGCTGATGCGCCAGGCGCTCGAGTGCTGCCACCGCGGCTGGGGCGTGTCGGTCATCATCGGCGTCGCCGGCGCCGGCCAGGAGATCAAGACCCGGCCGTTCCAGCTCGTGACCGGGCGCGTCTGGAAGGGCACGGCCTTCGGCGGGGCGCGCGGCCGCAGCGACGTCCCGCGGATCGTCGACTGGTACATGGACGGCAAGATCGCGATCGACCCGCTGATCACGCACGTGATGCCGCTCGAGCAGATCAACAGGGCCTTCGACCTGATGCACGCCGGCGAGTCGATCCGCAGCGTGGTCACCTATTGAGTGGCGAGCCAACAGACGCGAGGGGGTATTGCATGAGCATCTCGATCCATCCGTCCGTCGACAAGGGCGTCACGCCCGGCAGCGCGAACTTCGCCGGCGGCACCCTGAGCTGTCATTGCGCCAAGGATGCGGTGACGGTGACGATCAAGGGCAACGTCGCCCACAACCACGCCTGTGGCTGCACGAAGTGCTGGAAGCCGGAGGGTGCGATGTTCTCGGTCGTCGCCGTCGTGCCGAAGCAGAACCTGTCGGTGACCGCGAATGGCCACAAGCTGAAGGTCGTCGATGCCTCGGCGGCCATCCAGCGCTACGCCTGCACCGGTTGCGGCGTGCACATGTACGGCCGCATCGAGAACAAGGCGCACCCGTTCTACGGCCTCGACTTCGTGCACGTCGAGCTGTCGAAGGACAAGGGCTGGGCGGCGCCCGAGTTCGCGGCCTTCGTCTCCTCGATCATCGAGGCGGGCGCCGCCAAGCCCGAGCAGATGGGGGCGGTCCGCGCGCGCCTGAAGGAGCTCAAGCTCGAGCCCTACGACTGCCTCTCGCCGGTGCTGATGGATGTGATCGCCACGCACACGGCCAAGTCCAAGGGCGTGCTGGCCGCCTGACCCCGTGAGCGGGGCGGCATCGACGATCAGCAGCCACGCCGCCTTCGGCGGAGTCGTCAGCTACCATGTGCACGACTCCGCCGAAATACGCGGCCCGATGCGCTTTGCGGTGTTCACGCCGCCGCAGGCGGGCACGCGGCCGGTGCCGGTGCTCTTCTACCTGGCCGGCCTCACGTGCACCGAAGAGACTTTCATGATCAAGGCCGGAGCGCAGCGCGTCGCGGCCGAGCTCGGCCTCATGCTGGTCGCACCCGACACGAGCCCGCGCTCGCCGCGACTGCCGGGCGACGACGACAGCTGGGACTTCGGCATCGGCGCCGGATTCTACGTGGATGCGACGCAGGCGCCGTGGGCCGCGCACTACCGGATGTTCAGCTACGTGACCGAGGAGCTGCCGGCGCTGGTCAACGCCACCTTCCCGGCACGGCGCGAGGCGACCGGAATCTTCGGGCATTCGATGGGAGGCCACGGCGCGCTGGTTGCGGCGCTGCGCCTGCCGGAGCGCTACCGCTCGGTGTCGGCCTTCGCGCCGATCTGCGCGCCGTCGCAGGTGCCCTGGGGCCAGAAGGCCTTCGGCCGCTACCTGGGTCCCGACCCGGCGGCGTGGGCGGCCTACGATTCGAGCGCGCTGCTCGCCCGCCGCGCGCGCGGCGACACGATCCTCATCGAGCAGGGCAGCGCGGACAAGTTCCTTGAGGAGCAGCTGCGGCCCGAGGCGCTGCTCGAGGCCGCCCGCCGCTCGGGACAGGCGGTGGAGCTGCGCCGGCGCGACGGCTACGACCACGGCTACTATTTCATTGCCACCTTCGTCGAGGCCCACTTGCGCTTCCACGCCGAGCGGCTTTGCACCTGAGTTCCATGGCGCGCACTCGGCCCGCCGCCGGCGCCGGAGGCCCGGGATGAGTGGCGTGCTCGTGCTCGGCGGCTACGGCGTTTTCGGCTCGCGCCTGTGCGGGCTGCTCACCGCGAGCCCGGATCTGCGCGTCTACGTGGCCGGCCGGCGCGCGTCCGCGGCGCGCGCCCTCGCGGCGCGGCTCGGGCCGGCGGCCGAGGCGGTCGAGCTCGACCGCGACGCGCCCGATGGGCTGGCCGCGTTCCTGAAGGAGCGCCATCCGCAGGTCGTGGTGGACGCGGTCGGTCCCTTCCAGAAGCGCGACTACCGGCTGGCGGAGCTCGTGCTGGCCCACGGCGCGCACTTGGTCGACCTCGCCGACGACCGGACTTACGTCACCGGCATCGCCGCGCTCGATGCGACGGCGCGCGCGCGCGGCCTGCTGGCCACGAGCGGCGCCTCGACCGTGCCGGCCCTGTCGGGTGCGGTCGTCGACCGGTTGCTGCGGGAGCTCGACTCGCTCGAGTCGGTCGAGATCGGCATCTCGCCCGGCCAGCGCGCGCCGCGCGGGCTGTCGACGATCCGCTCGGTCCTGTCGTACTGTGGCAAGGCGATCCCGGCCGTCGCGCCGGCGCACCGCGCGGCGCGGCGCGGCTGGGGCGACCTCGGCCGGCATCGCTACCCGGCGCCGGTCGGCGGCCGCTGGCTGTCGAACGTCGACCTGCCGGACAGCGCGGTGCTCGCCGCGCGCTACCCGGGCATCGAGTCGATCGTGACGCGCGCCGGGCTCGAGCTCTCGGTCCTGCACCTCGGGCTGTCGATGCTGTCATGGATGGTTGCGCGCGGCTGGATCTCGAACCTCGAGCCGGCGAGCCGGACGCTCGGCGCAATCGCCGCGCTCCTCTCGCCGCTCGGCTCGGACGACGGCGCGATGCACGTGACGGTCGTCGGCGGCCGTGGCGGACGGCGCTTCCGCCGGCACTGGACCGTCGTCGCCGAGCGCAACGACGGCCCGCTGATCCCGGCCGCGCCAGCGAGCGTGATCGCCAAGCGCCTTGCCGGCGTCGCGGGCTACGCGCCGCTCGCCGTGCGTGGCGCTATGCCCTGCGTCGGGCTGCTGACGCTCGAGGAGCTGATGATGGAGCTCGGCGGCCGCGCGATCCGTGCGCAGATGTACGACGAGGCGCTCGGCAGCTGAGGCGGCGCTAGCGGGGTGAGCCGGGCGGCTGTGGCCGCCCCGGCGCGCTGCTCCGCTGCTCGAGGCTCGCGATCGCGGCCTCGAGGCCCTTGCGGCCGATTTCGGCGTCGAGATCGGCGTGGTAGCTGCGGGTGTAGGAGACGCCGTCGACGATCACGTCGACGATCTTCCATCCGTCCTCGGTCGCATGCAGGCGGTAGTTCACGCGCGCGAGTGCGTGTCCCGGCGTGCTGACCTCGGTTCGGACCACGGCCTCCAGCGCCTCGGGGTCGCCCTCGAACGGCAGGATCTTCAGCCGCTCGGGCGTCCACTCGACGACCTGCTCGGCGTAGGTCCTGAGCAGCGTGCGGTACAGCGCGCGGGCGAAGCGCTGCTGTTCGAGCGCCGAGGCCGCGCGCCAGTGCGCGCCGAGCACGGCGTGCGCGGCTTGCTCGGCGTCGAAGTGCGGCGCCAGCACGCCGTCGACGAGCGCGAGCGCCCGCTCCGGCGTCGGCCGGGCGACGGCCCGTTCGCGGTCGAGCGCGGCGAACAAGTCGCGCGCGAGGCTGCTCATCTGCTCGTCGGGCCGCGGCGCGGCGGCGGCCGGCATGGCGAGCGCGCCAAGGGCGACCAGCGCGGTCGCGCCCAGTACTCCGCCGAGCCCGCGCGACGTCCGTTGCCCCACCGCTGACCCCCTGCGCCGCGCGGATCCGCGTTGCGATCCAGCCCGCCGCTCGAAGCCATCGTAGCAGCCCGTCGCCGGGCCAAGCACGGCCCCGGCCAGTGGCATCGCACCGCAGCGAGGCGCGGCGAAGGGCTCGCGCCGGCGAAATCAGCCTTTCCTCAGGAAGAAATCACCGCTTTCGGCCGATTCATCAGGCGTCCGCGCGCGGTCTCTCGCACCGTTCGTCCCGCGGCACGGGCCGCTTCGCTGGGGGAGCGACATGCAACGGGGACGGAGCACATCGAAGGCGAGGGCGTGGCTGCGGGCGTGCGGGGCGCTGCTCGCGGCGGGGGGTCTGCTGGCGGGCCTGTCCGGCTGCGCGATCAAGCGGGCCATGATCAACCGCGTCGGTGATGCGGTGGCCGCGGGTGGCACGGTGTACGCCTCCGATGCCGACGTCGAACTGGTCGGCTCGGCCTCGCCCTTCGGGCTCAAGCTGCTCGAGAGCCTGAGCGAGGAGTCGCCGCGGCACCGCGGGCTGCTGTTGGCGCTCGCCCGCGGCTACACGCAATACGCCTACGCCTACGTCGAGCAGCCCGCCGATTTTGCGGAGCAGCACGACGTCGGCGCCGCCTACGCGGCGCGCGACCGGGCGCGGCGCCTCTACCTGCGGGCGCGCGATTTCGGGCTGCGCGGCCTCGAGGTCGCGCACCCGGACTTCCGCCGCCGGCTCGCCGCCGATCCCGAGGCGGCGCTTCGCGCGCTCGGCGGGCGGGACGTGCCGCTCGCCTACTGGACGGCGGCCTCGTGGGGCGCGGCGATCTCGCTCGGCAAGGACGACGCCGAGCTGCTCGCCGGGCTGCCGGCGGTGCGCGCGCTGGCCTCGCGCGCGCTCGAGCTCGACGAGCGCTTCGAGGGCGGCGCGCTCGAGCTGCTCAGCGTCAGCCTCGCGATGAGCGAGCCCTGGCCGCAGGCCGCGCGCATCGCGCAGGCGCGGCGGCACCTGAACCGGGCGCTCGAGCTGTCCGGCGGGCACCTCGCCGCTCCGTATGTCGTGTTCGCCGAGAGCGTCAGCGTGCCGAGCGGCAACCGCAGCGAATTCGAGGCGCTGATCGGCAAGGCGCTCGCGCTCGATCCCGACGCGGTGCCGGACCAGCGGCTCGCCAACACCTTGTTCCAGCGCCGCGCGCACTGGCTGCAGTCGCGCTCCGAAGATCTGTTCGACCAGTGACCACTGAACCGGGGGAGGTTCGGCCATGATCGCATCACGGAATCGCGCCCGCGCTCTGTTCGCGGCGCTCGCGTGCCTCGGCGCGGCGCTCGCGCACGCCGACGGCGCGGTGCGGCTCAAGATCGCGACGCTCGCGCCCAAGGGCTCCGTCTACCACCGCGTGCTTCAGGACATCGCCGAGGCGGTCAAGGCCGGCGAGGGCGGCTCGGCGAGCTACGCGATCTACACCGACGGCACCTCCGGCGGCGAGGCGGACGTCGTGCGCCGCATGCGCGTCGGGCAGCTGAACGCGGCGCTGCTGTCGACCGTCGGGCTCTCGGAGGTCGATCCTTCGGTCAGCGTGCTGCAGAAGCTGCCGCTGCTGTTCCGCTCGAGCGAGGAGGTCGAGTACGTCGGCCGCGCGCTGCGCCCGGAGCTCGAGCGCCGCCTCGCCGACAAGGGCTTCGTCGCGATCCTGTGGGGCGAGGCCGGCTGGGTGCGGTTCTTCTCGAAGCAGGCGCTCGCGGTGCCATCGGACCTCAAGGCGCGCCGCGTGTTCGCGTGGGCCGGCGACCCGGAGCAGGTCGAGCTCATGAAGCGCTTCGGCTACCACCCGGTCGTGCTCGAGACCGCTGACGTCGTGCCGAGCCTCGAGACCGGGCTCATCGACACGGTGCCGCTGACGCCGATCTTCGCGCTCGCGACCCAGGTCGATGGCCTCGCGCCGCACATGATCGACCTGCGCTGGGCGCCGATCACCGGCGCGCTGCTGATGACGCGCTCGAGCTGGGACGCGCTGCACCCGGCGACGCAGGCGGCGGTCCGCCAGGCCGCCGAACGGGGCAGCGCCGTGCTCGCCGCCTACCAGGAGCGCGCCGACGCCGAGGCGATCGCCGCGATGCAGAAGCGCGGCCTCACCGTCGACCGGCTGAGCCCGGCGCAAGAGGCCGAGTGGCAGGCCTTCGCGCAGCAGCTGTACCCGCTGCTGCGCGGCCACACGGTGCCCGCGGAGACCTTCGATGCGGCTGTGCAGCTGCTCGCGGAGTACCGCGCCCGCAGCGGCGGCGCGGCGCGGGGACGCTGATGCACGCCCCGGCCGGCGACCGCGCGCGCCACGCGACCTGGGCGCGCCTCGAGAACGGCACCGTCGGCCTGCTGCTCGGCGCGATGTGCGTGATCCCGGTCGCCGAGCTCGTGCTGCGCGCGACGCTGCGCAGCGGCATCTTCGCGAGCGCGGCGATCGTCCAGCACCTCGGCCTCGCCGTCGGCATGCTCGGCTCGGTCGTGGCGGCGCGCGAAGGGCGGCTGCTGACGATGTCGGCGCTCGCCGGCGTGATGCGCGGCCGCCTCGGCCGCGCCGCGCGGCTGTATTCGAGCGCGGTGGCGGTCGCGGTGTGCGCCGCGATGGTGCTCGCCGAGGCGAAGTTCGTGCTCGCCGAGCGCGGCGCGGCGACCGTCCTCGCCTACGGCATCCGCACCTGGTGGATCGAAGCGCTGATGCCGCTCGGCTTCGCGCTGGTCGGCTGGCACCTGCTGCGGCGCATCTCGCCGGCGCCGGCGGCGCGGCTCGCCGGCCTCGCGCTCGCCGCGGCCGGTGCCGCGTCGGCGGCCGCCTGGCCGGGCTCGCCGCTGCTGACGGTGCTGTTCGGCGCGCTGCTTGGCCTGGGCGCGGTGCTCGGCACGCCACTGTTCGCGGTGCTGGCGGGCGCGGCGCTGCTGCTGTTCGCGCACGCGGGGCTGCCGGTCGCGGCGATCGCGGTCGACCACTACCGCACCGTCGTCAATCCCTCGCTGCCGGCGATCCCGCTGTTCACGCTGGCCGGCTACCTGCTCGCCGAGAGCGGCGCGCCGGCGCGGCTGATCGAGGTCTTCGATGCGCTGTTCGGCCGCCTGCGCGGTGGTGCGGCGATCGCGACCGTGCTCGCCTGCACGTTCTTCACGAGCTTCACCGGCGCCTCGGGCGCGACCGTGCTCGCGCTCGGCGGACTCGTGATGCCGCTGCTGCGCAGTCGCGGCTACGGCGAACGCCCGGCACTCGGACTGGTCACGGCAGCGGGGCTGCCCGGCACGCTGCTGATGCCGGCGCTGCCGCTCGTGCTGTACGCGATCGTCGCCGGCGTCGGCATCGGCCAGATGTTCCTCGCGAGCGCGCTGCCGGCGCTGCTGATGGCGGCGATCCTGGTCGGCTGGGGCCTCAGGCGCGAGCCGCCGCGGCTCGAGGCGTCGCCGTTCAGCTGGGCGCGCGTCCGCCGCGCGCTCGCCGCCGCCAAGTGGGAACTGGCCGTGCCGCTGCTGCCGATCGTCTCGCTCGGCAGCGGGCTCGCGACCCCGGTCGAGTCGGCAGCGCTGACCGCCGCCTACGTGTTCGTCGTCACGACGCTGGTGCGCGGCGAGCTGAGCCTCGTCGCCGACACGCCGCGCGTGCTCGCCGAGTGCGGGCTCGTGGTCGGCGGCATCCTGCTGGTGATGGGGGTCGCGCTCGGCCTCACCGACTTCCTGGTCGACGCGGAGGTGCCGGCGCGCATCGTCGACTGGGTGACGGCCGGCATCGGCGATCGCTACCGCTTCCTGCTGGTGCTGAACGCCGTGCTGCTCTTGGCCGGCTGCCTGGTCGAGATCTACCCGGCGATCCTGATCCTAGCGCCGGTGGTCACCCAAGTCGGCGCCGCCTACCACGTCGCGCCCGAGCACCTCGGCGTCGTGTTCCTGGCGAACATGGAGCTCGGTTACCTGACGCCGCTGGTCGGGCTCAACCTGTTCTTCGCCTCGTACCGCTTCGGCCGGCCGGTCGCGGAGATCTTCCGCGCCGTGCTGCCGCTGTTCCTCGCGCTCGGCTTCGGCGTGCTCGTGATCACCTACGTGCCGGTCCTGTCGACCGGCCTGCCGCAGCTGTTCCGCTGACCGTCGCTGCGTTCTTCCCAACCCTACGGAGAGATCCATGACCCTCGGTGGCCGACTGATTGACCTGAGCCTGAGCGGCGTGCTGATCGTTGGCGTCTATCAGTTCTACTTCTGGTGCCAGCGCAACGCGGCCTTCGCGCCGCGCCAGCTGCGCTCGACCCTCGACGAGCGCATCCCGTTCGTGCCGGCCTGGGTCTGGATCTACAGCTTTCTGTACTACCCGGTGATCCTGTACGTGAACATCGTGATCCCGTCGGCGGAGGAGTTCACGCGCATCGCGGCCAGCTACCTGCTGCTGCTGCTGCTGCAGTCGGTGTGCTTCGTGCTGCTGCCGGTGCGCACGCCGCCGCACTGGCGCAGCATGAACACCGGCCGCGATCGTTCCGAGCGCTTCCTCGCGTTCGTGCAGCGCTTCGATGCGCCCAGCAACAGCTTTCCGAGCATGCACACGTCGGTCGCGATGCTGACCGCGCTGCACCTGCAGGGTTCGCTCGGTGCCGCCGCGTTCGCGTTCCCGGTGCTGATCGGCATCAGCTGCCTGTTCACGAAGCAGCACTACCTCGTCGACGTCCCGGCGGGCGCCGGCCTCGGCTGGCTGGTCTTCAAGATCTACGCGCTGGCGCTCGCGGCCTAGCGCGGTTCACTGGCAGGCGACGCGCGCTGCGTCGCGCCGGCAGGCGCGCGGCCAGCCGAAGCGGTCCCAGTACGCGACCAGCCCCATCTTCTGCAGGAAGCCGCCGAAGGCCGGGTCGCGCCGCACCGCGGTCGCGTCGACCGAGAACAGGAACTCGAGGTCGTTCGGATCGCGGTCGATCAGCGCCTCGAAGGCGTGCATCGCCCGCGCCGCGGAGCCGAGCAGCACCATCGAGCCGAAGTAGATGCGCGGCGAGACGTCGCCGGCGCGCTGCGCGCGGTCCAGCATCGCGACCGCCGCGGCGCGCTGCTCCGGGTGGCGGATCGCGCTCACGGTCGGCTCGATCCAGGTCTCCGGCCGGTTCAGCGTGTGCTGCAGGCGCCGCAGCATCTCGATCGCCTCCGCATCCGAATGCTCGTGCAGCTTCAGGATGATCTTGGTCTCCGGGTAGGCGGACTCCTCGAGGCCGAGCTCGTGCGCGAGCGCGAAGAAGTGCCCGGCCTGGGTATCCTCGCCGCGCCACAGGTGCAGGACGCCGATGCGATCGGCGACGACCGGGGCGAGCGGGTCGACATCCTCGGCCATGCGCGCCTGGTCGACGGCTGCATCGGCGCGGCCGACCACGCCCAGCAGCTGCGAGTACAACTGGCGGACATCGGGGTTGTTCGGCTCGGCGGTCAGCGCCGTGCGGAATGCCGTCTCGGCGTCGATCCAGTGCCAGCGCCGGAACGCAAGGTAGCCGCGCACGCCGGCGGTCAGTGCGCGCGAGCCGCCGGCGCGCTCGGCCTGCGCGATCGCCTTGTCGGCCAGCGCGTACATCTCCTCGGCGTCCTCGAAGGTGTAGCTCGGCAGCAGCGAGTAGGCGCTTGCGAGTCCGACGTAAGCGCGCGCGTAAGCAGGGTCGCGGCGCGCCGCCGCCGCGAACAGCTCGATGGCGCGGCGCAGCGAATCCTCGCCGCGCAGCCGCACCTGGTGCGCGCCGCGCACGTACAGGAGGTAGGCCTCGATGTCGCGCGAGTCGGGCTCGACCGGCGCGATGCCCTCCGGCGTGCCGACCAGATGGCTGACGACGTTGCGGGCGATCTGCGACTGCACGCGGAAGATCTCAACCGGCCTCGGCTCGTAGCTGGCCGACCAGAGTTCCCGGCCGTCGCTGGTCGCGACCAGGCGCGCCTCGATGTGCAGCAGCTCGCCGCGCTGCGCAACGCTGCCCATCAGCAGTGCATCGACACCGACCTTGCGCCCGGCCAGCACGGCGCCGCCGGGCGAGTTCAGCATCGCGCGGGCGGATTCGCGGCCGGAGAGCCTCAGCCGCACGACCGGGCGCATCGACTCGCCGATCTCCTCGGCCAGCTCGTCGCCGATCGCGCGGCCGGAGTCGCGCGCACCGTGCGTGTCGAAGGGCAGCACCGCGAGGCGGACGACCGTCGGCGGCAGCGGCGGAGCCGCCGGTTCACCGCTGCGCAGCCAGTAGGCTGCGACGGCGGCGAGTGCAACGACGCCGCCCGCCACGGCGAGGAGGCCGTAGCGGAACGGGCGGCGCCCGACGGAGGTGACGGCAGCGGCCGGCGCCGGCGGCGTCGCTGGCGAGGGCGCGGGCGGGAGCGGCCCGGGCGTCGGTAGCAGCGTGTAGCCGATCTTCGGGACCGTGCGGATGTAGCGCGGCTCGTGCGAATCGTCGCCGAAGGCCTGGCGCAGCCCCGAGATGCACCGCGAAAGCGCCTCGTCCGTGACGATGCGTCCTTCCCAGACCTCGGCGATGAACTCGTCGCGGCTGACGACCTGGCCGGCGTGGCGCGCGAGGCAGACCAGAACCGCCATGACGCGCGGCTCGAGCGCGAGCGGGGGCGCGCCGTCCGGCGTGCGGCGCTCGAGCGTGCCGTGGCGGGGCCGGACCAGCCAATCGCCCAGCACGAAGCCGGCGTCCAGCCCGGACGATTGGCCCATCCCCATTCGCGACTCCCCCCGCGCGTTGCGGTGTCAATCGCGGGCGAGCCCGTCGAAAGCCGCGTCGAGCGGCGATCATCTAAGCACTTCCTCTGCGAAAAATCAGCCTCGCGCTGCTGCGTCGCACCGCGCGCGTCGGTGATTCATGCAGAGGGCGCACCTCAGCTGCTGGCGGGGCAATCCTCGAAGAACGCGACCTGCTCGACGATCCGCCCGAACCATGGGTGGGTGACCGTCAGCACGAAGCTGAAGCGGCCGCTGCGCTCCTCGCGGTGGCGGACCTCGATCGCACCGGGCGTGAGCCACGCCGGCAGCCGGAGCTTCAGCTGGCCGATGCGCCAGAAGAAGCCGGCGCTGCGGAACACGAGGCAGCGGTCCTCGACCGCCACCACGAGCTGCATGCCGACGCCGCCGCCGACGCACTCCTCGAGGCCGGTCGGGCCGGCGAAGCACTTCGTCGAGTGGATGACCTGAGCGATGCGGCCCGGCCGCGCGTAGAAGCGGGTCCAGCGCTGGCCGCCGGCCGCTGCGTCCTCGACGACGACGACGCAGGCGGCGACGCGGCCGGCGGGTCCAAGCGGCAGCGGCGCGCCGATCAGCCGCGCGAGCTGCCCGAGCAGGCGGCCGGCGAGCGTGAGGCGGGTGTGCGCGACCTCGCCGGCGAAGGTCGCGACGCCGGTCGGTCCGAGCTCGCGGCTGAACCGCTCGCGGACGGCGGCCGGCAGTCGCTGCCAGTCCGTCGCGGGCACCAGCCGCGCGAAGCGCGGGTCACCGCCTGCCCCGGCGGCCCGACCATGGCCGACGCGGTGCAGGTCCGGCCGGTCCATGGCGGGGTGCCTCAGCTGCCGGCGCGCGCGCGCGGCGCGGGCTTGTGCGGCAGCAGGCGCGCGACGCCGGCGCCGAGCCGGAGCAGGGCCGCGAGCTGCGCGCGGTCGAGGCCGAGCACGTCGTCATGCCAGGCGCCGACTCGGTCAACGAACTCGAGCATGGCGGCGAGCCGGCGCCTGACTTCCGGCGTGAGCGCCGGGTCGGCGTCCGCCGCGGCCACGCAGCGTCGAAGCGCGCCGGCCGCCGGGTCGAGCTCGCGCGCCTTGCGGCCGGCGGCGATGCGCTGGACCATCGTCCACAGGTCGGTCTCGGCGCGGAAGAACTCGCGCCGCTCGCCGAGCACCGGCACGCGCTCGATGAGCCGCCACGCGAGCAGCTCGCGCAGCGAGGTCGACACGTTCGAGCGCGCCATCGCGAGCGCGGCCGCGATTTCCTCGGCACCGAGCGCCCGCTCGCTCGCGTACAGCAGCGCATGAACCTGCGCGACCGAGCGGTTCATGCCCCAGCGCTCGCCCATCTCGCCCCAGCTGAGCACGAACTGGCGCGTTGCCTCCGGCAGCGCGGTCGTGGCAGGACTTTCTGTTATTTCTGACATGACAGAAGTATCGGGTCGAACTGCCGCGTCGGTCAAGCGACAGGTGACATAACGCGCTCGCGGGCGTGCGGCCGGTGGGCGCGGCGGCGTGGCAAGATCGGCTGGCCGGGCGGGCCCAGCCCGCGCCAAGCCGCGAGGTGCCGCATGTCCGTGACCGCCGTCGTCCTGATCAAGGCGAAGACCCAGCAGATCAACCAGCTCGCGACCTCGCTCGCCGAGCTCGAGGGCGTGGCGGAGGTCTACTCGGTCGCCGGCCGCTACGACCTCGTCGCGATCGTCCGCGCGCCGCGCAACGAGGACATCGCCGACATCATCAGCCAGCGCATGCACCAGGTGCCGGGCATCGTCGACTCCGAGACGCTGATCTCCTTCCGCGTGTACCGAAATTCCGAGGTGGAGGCCGGCTTCTCGCTCGGCCTCGAGGAGTAGCCGGGCGCGCGCCGACTCGCGCGCCGGTACCCGCGGCACGCCTCCGGCACTCTAAAGTCGGCAGGGCACGCGGGCGCCCGGAGGATGCATCGACGATGGCGGCAGGCGGGGATCCGCCCGGGGCGTGGTGGCGGCCGAACCGCTGGCGCGGCGTCGGCGCACTGCTCGTCGCGCTGGCGCTCGTGTTGCCGCTCTCGAGCTGCGAGCACGACGGCAAGCGCGTCTACGACTACGCGCTCGATGCCCCGATCCATCGGATCGAGGAGTGCATCCGCGGCGCAGCGGACGCCGATCGCTGGCGCTGCTATGTCGACCGCGACTGGCCCGAGGTGGTTACCGTCGCCGTGTTCCTGTGGCCGCTCGGCGCGTACGTACTCGCGCACCGCGCGCGCGGCCGGCGGCTCGCTCTCGCGCGCCTCGCGCTCGAGCCGCTGCTCGCGGTCGCGAGCGCCTCGTATCTGTACGACGCGGTCAGCTTCGCGGACCGGCTCGAGTCGGGAACCTACGCAGCCGTGGCCGGCCTGCTCGCGTGCCTTGCCGGCTGGGCGCTCGAGCTGGTCGCCCTGCGCCGCGCGCGACGCCGCCCGGCGCCCGACAGTCCCTGATGCGCTAGCGATCGCGGGGCTTCGCGCGGCCGAGCTCGGCCGCGACCCGCCGGTACGCCTCGCGGAACGGGATACCCTCGCTCACGACCAGCTGGTTCGCGCGCGTCGCGGCGTCGATCGACTCGTCGAGCCGGATGCGCTCGGCGCGAAAGCGCACGCCCTCGAGCGCCGCCGGCAGGATGCCGAGCGTCGCGGCCGCGAGGTCGATGCCGCGAAACAGCGGCGCCTTCAGCAGCTGCAGGTCGCGCTGGTAGCCACTCGGCAGCTTCGCCACGATGCCGAGCGCCTCGCCGAGGCAGGCGTGCGCGGTTGCCGAGCGGCCGCGGATCAGCTCGAACACGTCCGGGTTGCGCTTCTGCGGCATGATCGAGGAGCCGGTCGTGAACGCGTCCGGCAGCGCGACGAAACCGAACTCCGACGTATAGAAGAGGAGCAGGTCCGCCGCCAGCCGGCCGAGGTCGGTCATGAGCAGCGCGAGCTCGAACAGCACCGTCGCCTCGGCCTTGCCGCGCGACAGCTGCACGGCCGTCACCGGCTCGTGCACCTCGCGAAAGCCGAGCCGCGCGGTCGTCGCGCGCCGGTCCAGCGGCAAACCCGGCGTGCCGTAGCCGGCGGCGGAGCCGAGCGGGTTCTTGCCGAGCCGGCGCTCCGCGAGCGCGATGCCCTCGGCGTCGTCGCGCAGCTCGGCGGCGAAGCCGCCCGCCCACAGCGGCACGCTGCTCGGCATCGCCTGCTGCATGTGCGTGTAGCCCGGCAGCGCGACGCCGGCGTGCCGCGCACCGAGCGCATCGAGCGCACTCGCCACGTTGCGCGCGTCCGAGGCCAGCGCGCGCACCGCGTCCCGCAGGTACAGGCGCAGCGCCGCCAGCACCTGGTCGTTGCGCGAGCGGCCGAGGTGGATGCGTCCGCCCGTCTCGCCGAGGCGCGCGCTCAGGCGCGACTCGAGCGCGGTCTGGCCGTCCTCGTCCGCGAGTGTCACGCGCCATTCGCCGCGCGCGTGCTCGGCGCCGATCGCGACGAGCGCGCCGCGCAGTGCCTCGAGGTCGGCCGGCGACAGGAGTCCCGCGGCGGCGAGGCCTTCGGCGTGCGCGATCGAGGCCTCGACGTCGTGGGCCACCAGCCGGTCATCGAGGGCGTGGTCCTCGCCGGCCGTGTAGGCGAGCACCCGCTCATCGAGCGGCGCGCCCTTGTCCCACAGGCGCGTCACGACGCCGCGCCGCTCTGCTGCTCGGCCGCGCTCAGCGCCTTGACGTCGGCGACGATCAGCGTGCCGAGGCCCTCGTTCGTGAACACCTCCGCGAGCAGCGCGTCGGTCGACTTGAACGAGATCACGTGCACGCGGTGCACGCCGCCCCGGATCGCGGCCTCGATCGCGTTGGCCTTCGGCATCATGCCGTCGGCGAAGCTGCCGCTGGCCTCCAGGCGCTTGAGGCCGCTGAGGTCCGTGTACGAGACCAGCGTCGAGGGATCGTCGAGCTGCTCGAAGATGCCGGCGGCGCCGGTGCACAGCAGTAGCTTCTCCGCGCCCAGCGCGGCACCGATGTTGGCGGCGACCGTGTCGGCGTTGATGTTGAGCACGTTGCCCTGCGGATCGGCGCTGAGCGGGCTCACGACCGGCATGTAGCCGGCGTCGAGCAGCTTGACGAGCACGTCCGGGTCGATGCCCTCGATGTCGCCGACCTGGCCGTAGTCGACCTGGCTGCCGTCGGCCGCGCGCACCGGCGGCCGGCGCCGCGCGCGAACCAGGCCGCCGTCGACGCCCGAGATCCCGACCGCGCGGATGCCGAGCTCGCGGCAGATGCTGAGCAGGCGCGTGTTCAGCAGACCGTTCAGGACCATGACCGTCACCTCGACGGTCTTGAGGTCGGTCACGCGGCGGCCGTCGATCAGCTTCGGCTCGAGCCCGAGCGAGCGCTGCATGTCGTCGAGCTGCGGACCGCCGCCGTGCACCAGCACGACGCGGATGCCGACCTGGTGCAGGATCGCGACCTGCTCGACCAGCGAGCGGGTCGCGGCCGGGTCGCCGAACAGCGCACCGCCGACCTTCACGACGAACACCTTGCCCTTGTACATGCGGATGTACGGCGCGGCGTTGCGCATGGCGCGGATCGCGACGGCTTGCTCGGGGCGGTAACTCATGGGCGGCCTCTCGGTTGCGGGAACGGTGTCGGGTCAGCAGCGGTTCAGGCGAGCAGCCGGTGCAGCACCGCCATCTGCACCTTCAGGCGGTTGTGCGCCTCGGCGAGCACGAGACTGCGCGGCCCGTCGAGCACCTCGTCGGCGACCGCGACGTTGCGGCGCACCGGCAGGCAGTGCATCAGGCGGCAGTCGCGTGCGGCGCGCTCGAACCAGTGCTCGCGCACCTGCCAGTCGCCGAGCCCGGCGCGCAGCTCCAGGTCACGCGCGGCGTCGCCGTAGTGCGCGGTCGAGCCCCACTCCTTGGCGTAGACCACGTGCGCGCCGGCGAGCGCCTCGTCGCGATTCGCGGTCTCGTGGACAGAGCCGCCGGAGGCGGCGGCCGCCGCGCGGGCGCGCGCCATGACGGCCGCCGGCAGCGCGAAGCCCTCCGGCCGCAGCACGACGACCTCGTGGCCGCGCAGCGCCGCCATGTGCACGATCGCCGCGGGCACCGCGAGCGGCAGTGCGCGCGGATGGTTGACCCACGACAGCACAAACTTCGCGCGCGCCGGCACGCCGACGTCGTCGAGGGTCTTCCAGTCGGCGAGCGCCTGGCAGGGGTGGTTGATCGCCGACTCGAGGTTGATGACCGGCGTGCCGGCGAGCGCCGCCATCGCGCCGAAGTTGCGATCGGCGAGGTCGGCTTCGAGGTCGCGGCCGTCGGCGAAGGCGCGGATGCCGAGCGCGTCGCAGTAGGAGCCGAGTACCGGCAGGCCTTCGCGGACGTGCTCTGCGGCGGCGCCGGTCATCGCGACGCCGAGACGCGACTCGAGCGCCCACGTGCCCTGGCCGGGCGTGATGACGAACGAGCTGCCGCCGAGCCGCGCCATGCCGGACTGGAACGAGGCGAGCGTGCGCAGCGACGGGTTCATGAACAGCAGGCCGAGCACGCGGCCCGCGAGGGCGGTCGGCTCCGGCCGCTGCTCGAGGCGCCGGGCGAGTACCAGCAGGTCCGCGACGCCCTCGGCGCCCAGGTCGGCGAGATCGACGAAGCGCGCGAGCCGGGCGCTCACGGCGCGAGCCCCGCGAGGGCGGAGGCGAGCCGCTCGACGTGCTCCGCGGCGAGCGTGAACGGCGGCAGCAGCCGCACGATGTGCGGATCGGCAGCCGTGCCGGCGAAGATGCCCGCGGCGAGCAGTTCCTTCTGCACCTCGCGCGCCGGGCGGGTCGTGCGCAGCCCGAGCAGCAGGCCCGCGCCCTGCACGGCACGCACCGGTCCGACGATGCAGCGCTCGCGGATCAGCGCCGACATCCGCCGCACGTTCTCGACGAGGCCCTCGCTTTCGATGATATCGATGACGGCCTCGACGATCGCGCAGGCGAGCGGGCCGCCACCGAAGGTCGTGCCGAGGTCCTCGACGTTCAGCCGCTCGGCGGCGGCCGGCGCGAGCAGCAGCGCCGAGACCGGAAAGCCCGCGCCGAGCGCCTTGGCGGTCGTCAGCAGGTCGGGCGTCACGCCGGCGCGGTTCGCGCCGAAGGGCGCGCCGCAGCGGCCGACCCCGCACTGCACCTCGTCGAAGATCAGCAGCGCGCCGACGTCGGTGCAGCGCCGGCGCAGCGCCTCGAGCACGGCCTGCGGCACCTCGAAGGCGCCGGCCAGCCCCTGCACGGGCTCGACGATCACGCACGCGGTCGCGGTCGTGACCGCCGCTGCGGCGGCGAGCGGGTCCGTGCGCGAGGCGAAGGCGACGTCAAACGGTGCCTGCGGGAACCCGTACCACTTCTCGCGCGCCCCGAAGGTGACCGCGCCGGCGGCGGCGGTCCGGCCGTGCCAGCCATGCTCGAGCGCGACCGCCTGCCGGCGTCCGGTCAGGCGGAACGCGATCCTGAGCGCGTTCTCGTTGGCCTCGGCGCCGGAGTTCACGAAGAACACGGTGTCGAGGCCGAGGCCGGCGAAGCGCACCAGCCGCTCCGCGGCGCGCTCGCGCACCGCCATCGGGATCGCGTTGGTCTGGAACTGCACGTCGTGCGCCTGGCGCGCGAGCGCGGCGAGCCAGCGCGGGTGGCCGTAGCCGAGCGCCGCCACGGCGTGCCCGCCATAGCAGTCGAGCACGCGCCGGCCGTCGGCGGCCTCGAGCCAGACGCCGTCGGCGCGCACGACCTCGAAGGGGTACTGCGCGAAGACGCGCGCGAGGTGGCTCGCGGCGGGCGGCGTGGACCGGGGCGCGGCGGACGACATCGGCTCCCTCAGGTCCAGCCCGGCGCCGGCGTCGCGAGGCCGGTCGACTCGGCCCAGCCGAACAGCCGGTTGGCCCACTGCACGGCGCCGCCGGCGGCGCCCTTGGTCAGGTTGTCGAGCACGCTCAGCACCGCGACCGTCCGCCCGCTGACGCCGACGCCGAGGTGCGCGTAGTTGCTGGTCACGACGTCCTTGAGGCGCGGCGGCTCGTCGAGCACGCGCACGAACGGCCGGCCGGCATAGAAGCCGCGCAGCGCCTCGGTGACCTCGGCTGCGCTCGTCGTGCGCACGAGGCGCGCCTGGGTCGTCGCGTGGATGCCGCGCGCGAACGGCCCGGAGTGCGGTACGAAGCTGAGCTCCGGTGCGACCCCGGTGGCGGCGCGCGTGACCGCGACGACCTCGGGCGCATGGCGGTGCGCGAGCACGCCGTACGCGTACAGGTCCGAGTGCCGGCGCGGGTGGTGCGTCCCGTCGACGGGCGTCCGGCCGGAACCGGTGCTGCCGGTGACCGCCGAAACGTAGAACGTGGGCTCGACGAGGCCGAGCCGCACGAGCGGCACGATGGCGAGCAGCATCGCGGTCGCGAAGCAGCCCGGGTGCGCGACGTGCGGCGTGCGCAGCTCGGCGAGGTGCTCCGGCACCGCGCACGTGAACTCGCCGAGACGGCCCGGCGCGCCGTGCGCGTGGCGGTACACGGCGTGATAGGCCGCGGCGTCGGCGAAGCGGTAGTCGGCCGAGCTGTCGACGACCCGCGGCCGCGTGCCCGCGGCCGCGGCGCGCGCCAGCAGGCGGTCGAGCAGCGCCGCCGACACGCCGTGCGGTCCCGCGGCGAGCACCGCCGCCGCCGGCAGCTCCGCGATCAGGCGCTCGGCCTCGGCGACGTCGGCGAAGGCGGTGTCCGGGTAGGCGACCGCGAGGTGGGGGAAGGCCTCGGCCACGCGGCTGCCGGGCTTCGAGTCCGAGATCGCGGCCGCGAGCTCGAGCTGCGGATGGGCGGCGATCAGGCGCAGCAGTTCGCCGGCCACGTAGCCGCTGCCGCCGATCACGAGGGCCGGGGTGCGCGCGGGGTTCATTCGGTGGTCGGCTTGACCGGGAAGCGCTCGGCGAGGCCGGCGATGGCGATCACGCAGTCGCCGAGGGCGGCGCCGCTCGTGATTGCGTTGAAGGCGGCGACGCCCATCTGGTCGGCGATGATGTCGACGCCCACCTTGTTGTCGGTCGCGGGGCCGGTGACGACCGCGGGCTCGATGCCGAACTTCTCGCGCAGCAGCTTGACCCCGCCCCAGGCGGCGACCGGGTCGTTGGCGGACAGCACGAGGCCGGTGATCGCCGCGCGGATGTCGGGCGAGGCGAGGATCGCCTCGACGCCGTAGGTGCCGAGCAGGCCGTCGCCGAGCTCGAACACGATGACGTCCGGCGCGCCCTGCGCCATCTCGGTCAGCATCGAGCGCGTCAGCGCGGGCCCGACCTTGGCCGTGGTCGTGCCGACGCCGAAGTCGGTGAAGATCATGCTCTTGCGGGCGCCGGCGTCCTCCATCGCGAGGATGTCACGGCGCAGCGACACGCCGGTCGCCTTGAACGCGTGCACGGCGAGCCCGCGGTGCCGCATGCGCGCGATGATCGCGCAGGCGGCGGCGGTCTTGCCGGCCTCCATGCAGGTGCCGGCGAGCGCGATGACCGGCACGCCGGCGGTCTCGAGCTGCGCGGCCGGATCGAGCGGCTTGTAGCCGATGCGGCACGGCACGCCGATGCGCTCGCCGAGGTACGGGAACTGCAGCACGACGCCGAGCACGCGGCAGTCGAAGGGCCGGCCCTTGTCGGCGTTGGCGGAGTCGCAGATGCCGAGCACGCCGCCGATGTTCAGCATCTGGATCACGTCGCCCGGCTTGACCGACTCCGGGACGTGCCCGGAGTAGCCGAACAGCGCCTTGCGGTGGCCGAGTGCGCCGACCACGATGTCGCCCTTGGCGAGCTTGGCCATGCGCCCGCTCGTGAGCTCGAGCGTGTTGTAGGTGCTCTTGTTGTTCAGCACCTCGACCACGAGCACGACCCCTTCCTCGCACGGAATGTCCGCCGAGATGCGCAGCTCGTGCCCGAGGCCGCGCGCCTGCGTGATCGAGGCGATCTTGTCGACGACGACCGACTTCACGGGCGCTCCGCCGCCGCGCGCTGCCCGGCGCGCGTGTAGAAGGTGCCGGGGAGGGCCAGCATCTTCGAGAAGCCGAGCGCATCGGCCGGCGTCCACTCGCCGGCGGCCTCGCCGTACACGCCCTTCGAGGCCGCCATCAGCGAGTAGGGCGAGCTGACGCCCTCGACGAACACGGCGCCGGTGCGCAGCAGCACGTGCACCTCGCCGCTGACGCGCTGCTGCGAGGACTCGAGCAGCGCCTCGATGTCGCGGCACACGGGATCGAGGTGGTGGCCCTCGTGCACGAGGTCACCGTAGGGCGCGGCGACGCTGTCCTTGACGCGTACCTGGCGCCCCGTCAGCACCAGCTTCTCGAGCTCGCGGTGCGCGGTCAGCAGCACCTCGGCGGCCGGTGCCTCGAACGCGACCCGGCCCTTGGTGCCGATGACGGTGTCGCCGAGGTGGATGCCGCGGCCGATGCCGAAGGGAGCGGCGAGTGCCTCGAGCGCCTCGATCAGCGCCACCGGATCGAGCGCCCTGCCGTCCAGCGAGCGCGGCACGCCGCGCTCGAAGCCGATCGTGTGCCGCGCGGCAGCCCGCGCGCCGCCGAAGGCGTCCTTCGTCAGCACCCAGGCCTCGTCCGGGATGCTGCCGGTCGAGGTCAAGGTCTCCTTGCCGCCGATCGTGACGCCCCACAGGCCGCGGTTCACCGAGTAGGCGGCGCCGAACGGCGGGACCGGCAGCCGCCGCTCCTCCAGGAACGCGAGCTGCTCGGGTCGCTTGAACGCGCGGTCGCGCACCGGTGCGAGGATCTCGAGTCCGGGGGCGAGCGTGCGCAGCGCCACCTCGAAGCGCACCTGGTCGTTGCCGGCGGCGGTGCAGCCGTGCGCGACCGACGGCGCCTCGAGCCGCTTGGCCATCTCGGCGATGGTCTGCGCCTGCAGCACGCGCTCGGCGCCGACGCAGAACGGATAGGTCTGGCCGCGGCGCGCGTTGGCCATCAGCAGGTACTTGAGCACGCGCTCGAAGTACGCGGGCTTGGCCGGCACGAGGTGGTGTGCGCTCGCGCCGAGCTCGAGCGCACGGCGCTCGAGCACGCGCGCGGCCTCGGCGTCGATGCCGCCCGTGTCGACCGTCACCGTGATCACCGGCCGGCGGTAGGTCTCCTTCAGCCACGGCACGCAGAAGGACGTGTCGAGGCCGCCGGAAAATGCGAGCAGGATGGGCGGTGCGCCCGGTTCGATGGTGGTCATGAAGGGGCCTTCAGCGGGCTTCGAGGGAGCGGAAGCGCTCGAGCACCGTGTGTTGGGCGCGGACCGTGGCCGTCGCAATGAAGATGGTGTCGTCGCCGGAGAGCGTGCCGACCACCTCCGGCCAGCGGGCGCGGTCGATCGCGAGCGCGACCGACTGCGCCGAGCCGATCGTGGTGCGCACGACGGTGAGGTTCGGGCCGGCCGGTGTCACCGCCTGCACGAAGCCCGCCACCTCGGCGAGGCCGGCGACCGGCGCGGCCGCGTCCTCGGCCAGCACATAGCGGTCACCGACCTTGGCGACGCCGAGGTCGCGCAGGTCGCGGCTCACGCTCGACTGCGTCACGGCGTAGCCCTCACGCTTCAGCAGCCGCACGAGCTCGGCCTGGCGGCCGACCTCGCCGCGCCGGATGATCCGGCGCAGCGCGTCGCGCCGCTCGCCGGCGCCGTTGTGATGCGGGTCTGTTTGCATAAAAGTGCGCGCATCATGCATAAATATGCAAGCGCGGTCAAGCGGCAGCGGCGCACCCCTTCCGGGGAGGGGTTCAGGCGTCCGGGAGCTGGAACTGCCGGGCGCCGGCCGGCTGGCCGGCCGGGTCGAAGCGCCGCTCGGACACGGTGCCGCGGCCGGCCGCGTCGAGCACGACGACGCTGGTCGAGCGCGTGCCGTACACCGGGTCGACGATGAATGGCGCCGACAGCCGCCGCTCCACCTCGAGGCCGACGCCCGTCTCCGGCAGCTCGGCGTCCGGCGCCCGGGAGCGGTCCTCGAGGATCCCGAACAGCGCCTCGGGCGGCGCGCCGAGCGCTCCGGCCAGCCGCGCCCGGCTGCGGACGAGCTTCGGCCAGGGCGCGTCGAGCGTCGCGTTGCTGAGCCCGTAGAGTCCGGGTGCCAGCAGCCGCGGCGCGGCGGCCTCGCGGTTGCAGTAGTAGCCGAGCGTGTCGGCGTCGCCGACCAGCAGGCTGAAGCCGGCATAGCGCTCGCCCTCGGCGGCGACGGCCGCGAGGAACGCCGCCGGCGGCTCCGTGCCGGCCAGGAAGCGCGGGATCAGCGTCCCGCGCGAGGGCGGCGCCGTCGGCACCGGGCCGCCGCGGAAGTTCGTGATCGCGCCGAAGCGGCCGGCCTGGTCGAGCGCGAGCCACGTGCCGCCCGCGCTCAGGTCGCGGCCGGCCAGCAGCGCACGCCCCGGCCACCAGTCAAGGGCGGCGGTCGGACGAGCGTGCAGCTCGTCGCGGTTCGCGATCAGCACGAGCCGGCGGTCGGCGGTCGCCCGCCAGGCGAGTACGAGCAGGCACACGGCGCGGTGCTCAGCGCGGGTTGGACCAGAGTGCCGCGCGCGGCTCGTCGATGAGGCGACGCCCGGTCTGCCGTTCGTACCACTCGGCGATCAGCCGGAACGAGATCGACTGCGGCGGCGGCAGCGCCGGCGTGCCGGATGCGATCTCGTCGTGTGCGAACCAGCGCGCGTCCTCGAGCTCGCCATCCGGGCAGGCGATCGCGGTGGCACCGGCGCGCGCGACGAAGCCCACCATCAGCGAGGACGGAAAGGGCCAGGGCTGCGACGACTGGTACTCGAGCTCGACGACCTCGACGCTCGTTTCCTCGCGGACCTCGCGCACGACCGCGTCCTCGAAGCTCTCGCCGGGCTCGACGAAGCCCGCGATCGTCGAGTAGCGCCCGGGTGGCCACGCCGCCTGCCTGCCGAGCAGCGCCCGCTCGCCGTCCGTCACGAGCACGATGATGGCGGGGTCGATGCGTGGGAAGAACTGCGTGGAGCAGCCGGGGCGCGTGCAGGCCATCACGTGGCCGCCGTCGGCGGGTGCGGTCGGTGCACCGCACGCGCCGCAGAAGCGGTGCCGATGCCGCCACCAGAGCATGGCCCGCGCATAGGCGAGGAGTCCCGCCTCGTCCGGCGGCAGCAGCCCGCCCGTGAGCCGCAGGTCCGCGAACTCGCCGTCGCCGTCGGCCCCGCGCGGCTCGCGGATCTCCACCGCGAACACCGGCGCACCGTGGAACTGGCCGAGCAGGATCGCCTCGGCATCGTCGAACGGCGGCAGCCCGCTGCGCGGCAGCAGCACCGCCCGCGGCTCGGGCCCGCGGCCGATCAGGCTCTGGTTGCGGAAGACCGGCGCGAAGCGGGTCGCCGGGTCGGCGAGCGCGCCCGCCAGCCAGCCGGCGTCCTTGCGTCGGCCGCTCGCGCGGTCGATGTAGGGTCCGGCAAAGACATTGGGCGCACGGTTCGCGGGCATGGGGTACGCGGCGGGCCGCGGACCCGCATTCTACCCGCAGGTCGCGGCGCGATCGCGCGGCCCCGCGCCGCGCGCCTCGCCCTCGCACCAGGTGCAGACCGGTTCCGTCGTGCGCAGCGCGTCGACGACCATCAACGCCTGGCAGCCCGGGCAGCGGCCGGCCCTGAGTTCGGCGCTCCGCTGCAGCAGGTGCAGCAAGTGCCAGGCGTGCTCGAACGAGATGCGCTGCGAGCGGTAGAGCGACGCGTAGGTCTCGTAGGTCTGGCAGAACAGCTCGCCCCACTGCAGCGCCGCGAGCGTGCCGCCCGCCTGCCGGCCGGCGGCCGCATCGCGCAGCAGGCCGAGGATCGCGAACAGTCCGGCGAGCGCCGAGCTGTGCCGGCGCGCCTCGGCGTTTCGCAGGAAGAAGGCCGTCTGCGTCGGCGACTTGCCGCGGTGGCGCTTGATGGCGGCGCCGCGGCCATCGACGTAGCTGCGGTAGAGCTTGCGGATGCGGTCATCGCTGAGGCCGGTCCAGACGCGGATCGTGCGCGTCCGCGCCTCGTGCTGGATCATCCGCATCGCAAGATCGAACCGCTGGCGATCCCGACTGTATCGGTCGTCCGTAACACGCATGCTGATGATCTCCCGCCGTTATTTTGTTTCGACTGAAACTCATTTTGGTCTGATTTCACCAAAAACTGTACGCTTGGGGTCGAGCATCCGCCACTAGAATTTGTCCGCGCATCGGGGAGAAAGACCGTGGCAGAGCACCTGAGCAGCGTCCGTGACGGAGCCGTCCTGCCCTACGCCGCGCAGGCGGTGCTGGATGCGCGCACCCTCGCCGCGCTGACCGAAGCGAACGACTCCTTCCTCGCCCTGATCGCCGGTGCCGCGGCCGAACCCGGCGTGCCGGCGCAGCTCGGGATCCCGGCCGCGACCGCCGCGCGGGTCGCGGAACTGGCGGCCCCCGAGCGCGCCCGCATCGCCTCGTGCCCGTACACGCTCTTCGACCTGCGATTCGGCGACGCGGCGTTCTGGAGCGCGCCGCTGCCGCCCCGGCCGGCTGCGCCGGCCTCGCCCGCCGGGCTCGCGTTCGCGCGCACGTCGATCTTTCTGGCGTGGCACCTCGCCCACAGCAACGCGCTCGCCGCGGCGCTCGTCCTCGGCATGAGCGCGGACGTCCAGCGCGCGTGGCGGGCGCTGCCACTGTCGGAGCTCGACGCGGCGAGCCACGTCGTGCTGCCCCACCTGCGGGCCCGCTTCGGCTCGCATCCGAGCTTCTGGGCGCGGCTGCTGGCCGGCACGCCGGCGGCCAGCGATTCGGCCCGGCTCCTCGGCCTGCAGCTGCTCGCGGCGGCTGGCGACTGGCCCGGCGCGCGCGCGGCGGGCTCCGCCACCGCCTGAAGCGGTTGCCGCGCGTCGCGCGGGGTCTTACGCTTCGCGCTCGCTCCCGACCGCGGGCGGCCGGGACCGCCGACTGAATGCAAGCACTCTCAATATCCGGACTGACGAAGACCTACAAGAATGGGGTCGAGGCGCTGAAGGGCATCGACCTCGACGTCGAGCAGGGCAACTTCTTTGCGCTGCTCGGCCCGAACGGCGCCGGCAAGACGACGACGATCGGCATCATCACCTCGCTCGTGAACAAGACGAGCGGCACCGTGCGGGTCTTTGGCCACGACATCGACCGCGAAATCGCGGTCGCCAAGTCCTGCATCGGCATCGTCCCGCAGGAGATCAACTTCAACCAGTTCGAGTCGGTCGAGACGATCCTGCTGAACCAGGCGGGCTTCTACGGCATCCCGCGCCACGTCGCGCGCGGCCGGACCGAGCGCTACCTGAAGCAGCTGCAGCTGTGGGACCGGCGCCGCTCGACCGCGCGCACGCTGTCCGGCGGCATGAAGCGGCGCCTGATGATCGCCCGCGCGCTGGTCCACGAGCCGCGGCTGCTGATCCTCGACGAGCCGACCGCCGGCGTCGACATCGAGATCCGCCGCACGATGTGGGACTTCCTGAAGGAGACCAACGAGCGCGGCGTCACGATCATCCTGACGACCCACTACCTCGAGGAAGCCGAGAACCTGTGCCGCAACGTCGCGATCATCGACAAGGGCCGCATCATCGAGAACGACAAGATCAGCAACGTGCTGCGCAAGCTGCAGTCCGAGACCTTCGTGCTGAACCTGCGCGAGCCGCTCGCGGCGGCGCCGGCACTGGCGGGCTTCGGGGTCAAGCTGGTCGATGACCGCACGCTCGAGGTCGAGGCATCCAAGGACCGCAACCTGAACGACATCTTCGTGCGCCTCGCCGCGCAGGGCGTCGACGTCGTGTCGATGCGCAACAAGGTGAACCGGCTCGAGGAGCTGTTCATCCGGCTGGTGCGGGGCGCGAACGTCGTGCCGGTGAACGCCGGCGAGGCGGAGTCGCCGTGAACGAGCCGGCCGTGCCCTCGCGCGCGCAGACCGACTGGGTCGGCTTCCAGACGATCGTCCTGCGCGAGTTCGGGCGCATCATCCGCATCTGGGGCCAGACGCTGGTGCCGCCGGGCGTCACGGCGACGCTCTACTTCATCATCTTCGGCAGCCTGATCGGCTCGCGAATCGGCTCGATGGGCGGCTACGCCTACATGCAGTACATCGCGCCCGGCCAGATCATCATGTCGGTGATCACGAACTCCTACGGCAACGTCGTGTCGAGCTTCTTCGGCGCGCGCTTCGGCAAGCACGTCGAGGAGCTGCTGGTCTCGCCGCTGCCGAACTGGCTGATCGTGTCGGGGTACATCGCCGGCGGCGTGCTGCGCGGACTGCTCGTCGGCGCGGTGGTGACCGGCGTCGCGCTCGTGTTCACGCACCTGCACGTGCAGCACCCGCTCGTGGTGCTGGGTTCGGTGCTGCTGACCTCGGTCGTGTTCGCGCTCGGCGGCTTCATCAATGCCGTGTTCGCCAAGAACTTCGACCACATCTCGTGGTTCCCGACGTTCATCCTGAGTCCGCTGACCTACCTCGGCGGCGTCTTCTACACGATCACGCTGCTGCCCGAGTGGGCGCGGACGATCTCGCTCGGCAACCCGATCCTGTACATGGTCAACAGCTTCCGCTACGGCTTCCTCGGCGTCTCGGACGTCGACGTGACGCTCGCCTTCGTCATCATGGGCCTGTTCGCGGTCGGCCTGTTCGCGCTCGCGGTCGGCCTGATGCACAAGGGCGTCGGGATCCGCGAGTAGCACCGGCAGGGCATCCCATGTGCGGGCGCTTCGCTTTCCACTCGCCGCGCGAGCTCACCGCGCAGCTGTTCGAGCTGCCCGGCCTGCCGCCGGAGACCCAGCCGCGCTGGAACGTCCCGCCCGGCACCGACATCGGCGTGGTGCGCATCGCGGCCGACGGCCGGCGCGAGTACGTCCGGTTGCGCTGGGGACTCGTGCCCTCGTGGGCCAAGGACCGGACGATCGGCCAGCGGCTCGTCAACGCCCGCGCCGAGACGCTGGCCGAGAAGCCGGCCTTCCGCGGGGCGTTCCGCCGCCGGCGCTGCCTGGTGCCGGCCGACGGCTACTACGAGTGGCGCGCGCTGCCGGGCGGCAAGCAGCCGTACTTCGTCGAGCCGGCCGCGGGCGGGCTGCTCGCGATGGCGGCGCTGTGGGAGCACTGGCTCGATCCAGCGAGCGGCGAGGTGCTCGAGACCGTCGTCATCGTGACGCGCGAGTCGGCGGGCGTCGTCGCCGAGATCCACGGCCGCATGCCGGTCATCGTGCCGCCGGCCGCGTTCGCTGGCTGGCTCGACCCGACCGCGGATCCGGCGGCGGTGCTCGCCCCGCTGATCGCGGCGGAGGCCGTACCGGCTCTGCGCGCGTACCCGGTGAGCCGGCGCGTGAACAGCCCGCAGAACGAGGGGCCCGAGCTGACCGCGCCGCAGGCGGCCGCCGGCTGAGCCTGGCGCCCGCCTTATGCCCGTAGCCCATGCCATGCGCGCAAATCGCGAGGCAATTCGCGGCGCGCGCGGCGGCCGCGGGTTACAAAGCGGGCTGTGACACCGAAGGACCCCGCATGACCCGCCGCCTGCACCTCGTCGACGTCTTCACCGACCGCGTCTGTTCCGGCAACCAGCTGGCCGTCGTCACCGGCGCCCAGGGGCTCGGCGCGCGGCAGATGCAGTCCTTCGCGCGCGAGATGAACTTCTCCGAGACCTCCTTCGTGATGGCCGACGCGCCGCTCGGCGGCGGCTGGCCCGTGCGCATCTTCACGCCGCGCCACGAGGTGCCCTTCGCCGGCCACCCGACGCTCGGCACCGCGCACGTGATCCGCCACGCGCTGCTGGGCGGGCGCGTCGATCGCGTCACGCTCGCGCTCGAGGTCGGCCTGACACCGGTGTTCGTCGAGCGCACCACCAAGAGCGAGCTTTACTGGATGCGCCAGCGCTTCCCGAGCTTCGGCCGGCGCCTGCCGCGCAAGCTGGTCGCGCCGGTGCTGGGCCTCGCCGCGTCCGACCTCGACACGCAGCCGATCGAGGAGGTCTCGACCGGCCTGCCGCACCTGGTCGTGCCGGTACGCACGCGCCGTGCGCTCGAGCGCATCCGCGTGGACCGCGACGCGCTGCTGAAGCTCGTCGACGGCCTCGACGCGAAGTCGGTCATTGCCTTCGCGCCGGGCGCGAAGGGCGCCGGCCACCAGGTGACCGCGCGCGTGTTCGTGGACTACTACGGCGTGCCCGAGGACGCCGCGACCGGCAGCGGCAACGGCTGCCTCGCCTCCTGGCTCGTCCAGCACCGCTACCTCGACGACGACGCGATCGACCTGAAGGTCGAGCAGGGCGTGAACATCGGCCGGCCGTCGACGCTGCACCTGCGCGCGATGCGCACCTCGCGCGGCATCGAGGTGCGCGTCGGCGGCGGCGTCGTCGACGTCGCGCGCGGCACGCTGGTGGCGGCGCGGCTAGCCTAATCGGAGCGCGCCGTCAATCGGCGCGCCGCCCATCGCCGGCTACTGAATCGACCTAGCCGCTGAGCTACACTCGGCGCCTCCCCGTTCCACGCCCGGATCGCGAGGTGCTCGTGCGAGTGAAGCGTGCGCTCATCGTCGATGACTCGAAATCGGCGCGCGTGGTCCTGTCGCGGGTCCTCGAGAAGCTGGAGCTCGCGGTCGACACGACCGAGTCCGCCGAGAGCGCGCTCAACTACCTGCGCGAGCACCGCCCCGACGTCATCTTCATGGACCAGGTGATGACCGGCATGGACGGCCTGCAGGCCGTGCAGGCGATCAAGGCGGATCCGGCGACGGCTTCGATCCCGATCATGATGTACACCTCGCAGGACGGCGAACTGTTCGCCGGCGAGGCGCGCGCGATGGGCGCCGCCGGCGTGTTGCCGAAGCTGCTCGCGCCCGCCGACATCTCGCGGGTGCTCGACGAGCTCGAGATCCTGCGCGAGCCCCGCAAGGCGCGGCTGCTCTCGGTCCACCCGGCGGTCGAGGACGGTGCACCGGCGCCGGCGCCGGCCGCCGTCGCGGCCCCGACCGAGATCTTCGTCAGTGCGCCGCCGCCAGCGGCCGCGCCCGCGGTCCGCCCGCCGTCGGTCGAGGAGATCGCGGCGGCCGTGGCGCCGCTGCTGCGCGAGCACGGCACCGACCTCAGGCGCTTCGTCGTCGCGAGCCTCGAGGGCTTCAGCACGCGCGTGCGGGCCGAGGTTGGCTCGCACGTCGAGTCCGCGGCCGCGGAGGCGGCGCGGCGCGCGGCCGATGCCGTCATCGCTGCGTTGCCGCCCCCGCCGGCCCCGGTCGCGGTGGTCGCGCCCGTCGAGCCGCGGCGCCCGCGCGCGCCTCGCGGCTGGGTGGCGGCAGCGGTCTGCGCGGCGCTGGCCGCCGTCGGCAGCGGCGCCTACGCCTGGCAGCAGCACGATGCGCTCTCGACGCTGCGCGCCACGGCGCTCGGCCAGTCACGCGACCTCGCGAGTGCACAGCGCGAGCTCGCGGCGCTGCGCGCGGCGCCGGCGACGAGCAGCGGCGAACGCCTGCTCGTGCCCTACGGCGAGCCGCCGCTCGCCGGCGAGCGCCTCGCGGCGCTGGGCCGGCTGCTCGGCGAGCTCGGCCAGCGCGGGATCGCCGCGAGCGTGACGGTCACGAGCTTCGAGGGCGAGTTCTGCCTGACCGGCAACCCGAGCGAGGGCTACGCGCCGGCGCCCGGCGAGATGCCGGCCAACCGCTGCGACGTCGTCGGCAACCCCTACGTCGAGGGACTGTCCACCGAGCAGCGCGAGCCCGCGGCGCTCACCGCGATGATCGGCGCGGCGCGGACGCGGCCGGGCGCACCGATCGAGGTGGCGCTGCGCAGCGCCGGCCGACAGAGCGCCGGCTACCCGCCGGCCGCCGAGGTGACCGCCGCCGAGTGGAATGCGGTCGCGAGCAACCGCAACGTCGTCGAATTCACGGTCGCCCCGCGCCCCCGCGGCCCATGAACTGGCTGCTGTACGGCGCGAACGGCTACTCGGGCGAGCTCATCGCCCGCGCGGCGGTCGCGGCCGGGGAGCGTCCGGTGCTCGCCGGGCGCTCGCGCGCGCCGCTCGAGGCGCTCGGCCGTGAGCTCGGCCTCGAGGTCCGCGTCGCCGCGGTCGACTCGCCCGCCGAACTCGCGGCGGCCTTCGGCGGCCTGCCGCTCGTCCTCAACTGCGCGGGGCCGTTCTCGGCGACCGCGGCGCCGGTGATCGCCGCCTGTCTCGCCGCCCGCTGCCACTACCTCGACATCACCGGCGAGCTGGCGGTCTTCGAGCACGCGGCGGCGCTCGGCGCGGCGGCCCGGGCCGCCGGCGTCGTGCTCTGTCCCGGCGTCGGCTTCGACGTCGTACCGACCGACTGCGTCGCGCTCGCGCTTCGCGAGGCGCTGCCGGAGGCGACCGAGCTCGCGCTCGGCTTCGACAACGCCTCGCCGGTCAGCCGCGGGACCGCGCGGACGATGGTCGAGGGGCTCGGGCAGGGGGGCGCGGTGCGCCGCGACGGGCGCATCGAGCGCGTGCCGCTCGGTTACAAGACGCGGCGCATCGACTTCGGCGCGGGCGAAAAGCTCGCGATGACGATCCCGTGGGGCGACGTCAGCACGGCCTTCCACACGACCGGCATCCCGAGCATCGAGGTCTACATCCCGATCTCGCCGCGGCGCCTCGCGCAGCTGCGGCGCCTGAACTACCTGCGCTGGGCGCTGCGCATCGGCGCCGTGCAGCGCTTCATGAAGTCGCGCGTGGACGCCGGCATTCCGGGCCCGGACGCCGCGCTGCGCGAGCGCACGCCGACGAACGTCTGGGGCGAGGCGCGCGCGGCCGACGGTCGGGTGCGCACCGCGCGCGTGCGCACCGCGAACGGCTACACGGTCACGGCGCACGCGCCGCTCGGCGTGATCCGCCACCTGCTCGCCGGCCGGGGGACGCCCGGCGCCGCGACGCCGGCGCGCCTGCTCGGCGCGCGCTACGTCGAGACGCTGCCGGGCAGTGGCCCGCTCACCATCCGCTGAGGCGGGATTGGACGGCGAGCGCTTCGAGCCGCCGCGCTGGCTCGCGAACCCGCACCTGCAGTCGCTGATCGCCGGCTCGCCGCCGCGCCGCGCGTGGATCCGGCGCGGCGCGCGCGCGCTGCTCGCGGCCAGCCGCGAGCACCTGCTCGATTGCGGCGAGGGCGTGCGGCTGCAGGGCTTCCACGCCGGCGCCGACGGCCGGCACCTCGTGCTGCTGCTGCACGGCTGGGAAGGCAGCGCCGACGCGCAGTACGTGCTGTCGGCCGCGAGCTACCTGTTCGCGCGCGGCTTCGACGTGTTCCGGCTCAACCTGCGCGACCACGGCGCAACCCACCACCTGAACCCGGAGCTCTTCCACTCCTGCCGCCTCGCCGAGGCCATCGGTGCGGTGCGCGCCGTGCGCGGCCTGTGGCCCGCGCAGCCGCTCTCGCTCGTGGGCTACTCGCTCGGCGGCAACTTCGCGCTGCGGATCGCGGCCCAGGCGCGCGCGGCCGGGCTCGAGCTGCGGCAGGTCGTCGCGATCTGCCCGGTGCTCGACCCCGCGCACACGCTGGCCGCGATCGAGGCGGCCCCGCGCATCTACCGCGAGTACTTCGTGCTGAAGTGGCGCAACTCGCTGCGCCGCAAGCACCGCGCCTGGCCGGACCGCTACCGCCTCGAAGAGCTGCTCGCGGGCCGCGACCTGACCGACATGACCGAGCTGCTCGTGCTGCGCCACGGCGGCTTCCCGGACCTCGCGAGCTATCTGAACGGCTACGCGATCGTCGGCCCCGTGCTCGAGGGGCTCGAGGTGCCGAGCCGCGTGATCGCGGCGCTCGACGACCCGATCATCCCGGCGGCGGACCTCGGCCGGCTCGCGCGCCCGCGGGCGCTCACGGTGACGCCCGAGGCGCACGGCGGCCACTGCGGCTTCCTCGAGAGCCTCGGCGGGCCGACCTGGGCGGACCGGCAGGTGTACGCGACGCTTGCCGCGGCGCACGGCCTCGCGGCCGCCCGCTGAGCGCGCTCAGGACTCGGCGCGGGCGGCGCGTTTCTCGGCGAAGTGCACGACCGGTGCGTCGCCGGTCACGATCATCTCGCCGTCGACCACGGCGCCGTCGGCGATCGCGATGACGCGGGCGGTCACGCGTCCGCGGATCACCGCGGTGCGGCCGATCTCGAGCTTGGTCTCGATCGTGAGGTCGCCGTGCAGCGTTCCGGCGATGACCGCCGAGCGCGCGGTCACGTTGCCGCGCCACTGGCCGTCCTTGGCGATCGACAGCGCGCCGTCGATCTTCGCGTCGCCGACGACGCTGCCGCCGAGCGACATCGGCCCGCTGACCTCGAGGCGGCCCTCGAACCGGGTGCCGGCGCCGATCAGCGTCGGCGCGCCGGCGACTTGGTCGAACAGCCGGCGGCGCGGCCGCTCGGCAGGCGCATCGGACACGGGCCCTCCTGTGGCGGCGCTCGGGCACGAGGCGCCCCTGCCGCGTCGCCGACACTATACTAATGACCACCGCCGCCGGACGCGCCGGCCGCCGGTAATCCGACGGCCGTCACAAGGAAGAGCCGTACACCGATGAACGAGCGTGCCACCCCGAGGCGCCGCGCCGCGGGCGCCGGCCGGCGCGCACGGTGAACGCCGCGCTCGCGCTGCTGCTGCTCGCGCCCTTCGGCGGCGCCGCGCTCGTCGCACTCGCGCGCGTCGTCACCGGGCGGGATCCCGCGCGCGCCGCCGCCGGGCTCTTGCTGCTCGACGCCGCGCTCGCCGCCGGCCTGCTGCGGGCGGTCGGCGACGGCCCGCCGGCCGCGCTCGCGTTCGACTGGGTGCCGGCCCTCGGACTCGGCGCCAGCTTCGTCGGCGACCGGATCGGCCTGTGTGCGGCGTTCGCCCTCGGGCTCGTCAGCGCCGCGAGCCTGTGGCGCCGGCGGGAGGACCCGCCGGCCCCGCCCGCCGCCGCGGCGCTCGCGCTCGCGGGCCTTGCGCAGGCGATCGTGCTCGGCGCCGAGCTGCCGCTCCTCGCGGGCCTCGCGGCGCTGGCGTCCGCCGTGGCCTTCGCGCTCGAGCCGCGCCCGGCCGGCGGCCCCGACGAGGCCGGCTGGGTGCTGGTCGTGCGAACGGGCGGGGCACTCGCGGTGCTCGCGGCGGCGCTGCTGGTCGCCGACGTTCTCGGCGGCGCGGCGCTCCCGCGCCTGGCCGCGGCGCGGCCGGATGAGCGCGACTGGCCGCTGCTGCGCGCGGCGTTCGCGCTGCTCGCGATCGGCGTCGCGCTGCTGCCCGGCGCGTGGCCGTGGAGCCGCTGGCTCGGCGCGCCGCGCGCCGCGTCGCCCGCGGGACCGCTGCTCGCGCTCGCGGGCGCGACGCTGCTGCTGCGCTGCGCGCCGCTCGTGCCCGCGCCCGTCGCGTGGGCGTCGCTCGCGCTGCCCTTCGCCGCACCGCTCGTGACCGCCGCGCTCGGCCGCTGGTTCGCGCGCCCCGCCGGCCGGGCGGCCGTCTGATGGGGCCGCTGCTCGTGCCGCTGCTGCTCGTCATGCCGCTCGGCGGCGCGCTCCTCGCGCGCCGCCTGCCGCAGCGGGCGGTCCTCGTCGGCGTCGCGCTCGCGTGCCTCGCGGTCGCCGCGCTCGCCGTCGCCGCGACCGGCCGGGGTGAGGTGCTCGCCTGGGGCGTCGGCGCGGCGCCCTGGCGGCTCGGCTTCGCGCTCGATCGCCTCGACGCGTGGCTGCTGCTCGGGCTCGCGGCACTGCACCTGCTCGCGACGCTCGCTTCTCCGGGCGGGGCGCAGGAGCCGGTCGTGGCACGAGGCGGGCCGGCGTTCCTGCTCCTCGCCGCCATCGCGTGCCTCGCGACGAACCTCGCGTGCCAGCTCGGCGCGTTCGAGCTGGCCGCGTTCGGCGCCTGCGCGCGGGTCGGGGCATGGCCGGCGCCGCTCGGCGCCCGCGACGTGCGCGCGGCGAACGCCGTGCTCGCGCTCGTGCTCGGCGCCGCGCTCGCGTGCATCGCGAACGGCGGCGGGACGCTCGAGGTGCCGGCGCTGGTGCTGCGTGCGCCGGCGGCGATCGGCGCCGACGCGCAGTCGCTCACGCTGGGCGCCTACCTGCTGTTCGGCGGCCTGGCGGCGGCCTTCGTGCTGCTGCCGCCCGCGCTCGCGATCCCCGCGGGCCCCCCGGCGCTCGGGCTTGCCGGGCTCTCGCTCGGCGCGCTCGCCGCGACGCTGATCATGCGGCTGTTCACCCACGTGTTCCCGTGCTTCACGGCCGGCGCCTGCGGCGCGGCGGCGCTCGCGCTGCCGTTCGGGCTCGCGACCTTGTCGGGCGCCGCGCTCGCGACGCTGCTCGCGCGCTCGACGCGCGAGCTGGTCGGCTGCCTGCTGCTCGTGCTGCTGAGCACGCAGCTGATCGCGGTCGGCAGCTTCCGCGCCGGCGGCTTCGCGGCGGCGCTGTTCTTCGCCGCGCACGCACTCTTGTCGGGTGCCGCGCTGGTGCTGGCGGTGGCGGCGGCGCCGGCGCGGGGCGGCCGCGCGCTGCTTGCGCTCGCGCTGCTCGCCGCCTGCGGCGCGCCGCCGGCCGCCGGCTTCGTGGCGCTGGTCGCGGTGCTGCGCGCCGCGGGTCCCGATGCGCTCGCCGTGTGGTCGCTGCTCGGCGCGGCGCTCCTGCTCGCGGCGGCGGCCGGGCGACGACTGGTCGCGGGCGTGGCCGGCCCGGCGACCGCGCCGCGGCTCCCCGCCGTGCTGGCGCTCGCCGCGGTGCTCGCCCTCGGCGTCCTCGCGCGGCCGGGCTTCGAGTTCGCGAGCGCCGCGGCGCGCCAGCTGCTCGACCGCGGGGCGTACGCCCGCGGCCCCGCCGGCGGGCTGGGCAGCGGCGCGGTGGCGCGGCACACTCGCGTAGCGGCACCGGCGGCCGGCGGCGAGCGGGAGGCGAGGTGAGCAACGGACCCATTCGGCGGGCGGCGTGCGCGGCGCTCGCAGCGGTACTGATCGGCGGCTGCGGCGTCGACCGCGACTTCGATGCGGCGGTGCGCACCAATTCGATCGGTGCGTACGACGACTACCTGCGGCTGCACCCGGACGGTGCCCACGCAGCCGACGCGCGGGCGCGGCTCGCGGCACTGGTCGAGGACCGCGAGTGGCAGCGCGCGCACGGCCTCGGAACCATCGACGCCTACCAGCAGTACCTGCGGGGCTACCCGCAGGGCGCGCACGCGAAGGAAGCGCTGGTCGCGATCGCGGACCTCAATCTCGCGGCCATCCCGAGCACCGAGGCGGCGACCGCGCCGCCGCCGAGCAGCGAGCCGGCCGCGAAGCGCCCGGCGGCGCCGGTCGTGCGCAGCGCGCCGGCTCCGGCCGTCGTCGCGGCGGCACCCGACGGCATGCGGATCCAGCTCGGCGCATTCGGCAACGATGCGGGCGCGAACGCGGCGTGGCAGCGGCTCGCCGGGCGGCACGCGGAGCTGGCCTCGAAGGCGCCGCAGCTCGTCGCCGGCACGACCGCCGACGGGCGCAAGGTCGTGCGCCTGCAGCTCGCCGGGTATGACCGCGCGGGCGCGAGTGCCGCGTGCGCGGCGCTCGCGAAGACGCAGGATCCGTGCCTCGTCGTGCCGGGCGCGCCGTCTCACTGAGGCGACGGGCCGGGCCCCGACGTCAGTTCCTGACCCGCCGCGTCACCCGGCCGACGGCGATCGGCCGGACATAATCATTAACTGATTGTTTTTAAAGCGATTTATTCGCTGGCACGCCGCTTGCTTCTATCAGATCGCAAGTCTCAACTCCCCCTGTGGTTTGAAATTCGGCGCCGACGAGCATTCCCCCGCTCCCGGCGCCTTCTTTTTTGTGCTCGATCACCGCACCCGCTCCCCGCCGTTCGTCGCTCGCCGCGCTCGCCTTGCCGCGTGTGACCGGACAGCACGGCTCGAACGGGTAAACTGCCGCCGTTTCTCCAGTCCCCAGAAGCACCTACCGTGAACGACGAAGCCCAGCCGCGGCCCGACCCGGGCGAGGCGCAGTACGACTTTCCGTCGCCCTCGGAACCGGCGTTCCCGGCCGCCGCGCGCCCCGTGGCGCCGCCGCCCTGGCGACGGCCGCGCGTCATCGCGATCGGCGTGGTCGTGATCGTCGCGGTCGTCGTCGCCGGGATCGTCACCTCGAAGATGCGCGCCGGCCCCGGCGCGGGCGCCGCCTCGGACGACCAGGCACCGCTCGTGACGGTGCACGTACCGGGCCGCAGTGCCGTCAGCACCCTGATCAGCTTCACCGGCGGCATCGTCGCGCGCTACGACCAGCCGATCGGCGTCGAGGGCGAGGGCGGGCGGGTGTCCGAGGTGCTGGTCGAGAGCGGTGACCGCGTTCGCCGCGGCCAGGTGCTCGCGCGGCTCGACCCGTCGGTCGTCAGCGCGCAGGTCGCGAACCTGCGGGCTGCGCTCGAGCAGAGCCGCGCCGAGGCGGTGCTCGCGGAGGCCGACTACCAGCGTGCCGCCGCGGTCGCGAACTCGGTCGGTGCGCTGTCGAAGGAAGAGGTCGACAAGCGCCGCTCGGTGGTCGCGACCAGCGCGGCGAAGGTGAAGGCCGCCGAGGCGCAGCTCGCCGAGGCCGAGGCGCGGTTCGGCCGGACCGACATCCGCGCGCCGGCCGACGGCATGGTGCTGACGCGCACCGCCGAGGTCGGCCAGACCGCGATCGCCGGCGGCCCGGCGCTGTTCCGGCTGGCGCGCGGCGGCGAGGTCGAGATGCGCGCGCTCGCGGCCGAGCAGGACCTGCCGCAGCTCAAGGTCGGCCAGGAGGTCCAAGTCTTCCTGACGGGCATCCCGACGGCGTTCCGCGGCAAGGTGCGCCTGGTGGCCGCGGTCATCGACCCGGTGACGCGGCTCGGCGAGGTCCGCGTGTCGCTGCAGCAGCACCCGGACCTGCGTCCGGGCGCCTTCGCGCACGGCGACGTGCGGGTCGGGTCGGCGATGCTGCCGATCGTGCCGCAGACCGCGGTGCTCGCGGACGGCGCGAAGAACTTCGTCTACGTCGTCGGCAAGGACCGGCGGGTCGTGCGCCGCAACGTCACCATCGGCGGCACGCAGCCGCAGGGCATCGTCATCAGCGCCGGTCTCGACGGCTCCGAGTCGATCGTCAGCTCGGCCGGCGCGTTCCTGCACGAGGGTGAACAGGTGCGGGTCGCGGACGCCAAGGAAACGCCGTGAGAAACATATCGGCCTGGGCGATCAAGCACCCGGTACCGCCGCTGGTGCTGTTCATGGTGCTCGTGTTCGTCGGCGCGGTCTCGTTCCACTTCCTGCCGGTGAACCTCAATCCCGACGTCTCCTTCCCGGGCGTCGAGGTGTTCGTCAACCAGCCGGGCGCCGCCCCGGCCGAGCTCGAGACGCAGGTGATGCAGAAGGTCGAAGGCGCCGTCGCCTCGATCAACGGCGTGCGCGACGTGACCTCGCGCGCGACCGAGGGCGTGGCCTTCATCTTCATCGAATTCCAGATCGGCACGCCGATCGACCGCGCCGTCAGCGACGTGCGCGACGCGGTGGCGCGCGTGCGCTCGCAGCTGCCCGAGGGCATCCTCGAGCCGACCGTCAACCGGGTCGACGCCGACGGCGGCGCGATCGCCTACTACGCGGTCAGCGACGCGCAGATGAGTGCCGAGTCGCTCAGCTGGTTCGTCGACAACACGGTCACGAAGCGCCTGCTGCCGATCAACGGCGTCGCGCAGGTCAACCGCTGGGGCGGCGACGCCCGCGAGATCCGCATCGAGCTCGACCCGGCGCGCATGCAGGCGCTCGGCATCACGGCGGTCGAGGTCAACAACCAGCTCAGGGCCCTGAACGTCGACGCGCCCGGCGGCCGCGCCCAGCTCGCCGGCGGCGAGCAGTCGATCCGCGTGCTCGGCGGCGCGCACTCGGCGCGCCAGCTCGGCGAGACGCGCGTCCAGCTGTCCGGCGGGCGCTACGCGCGGCTGGACGAGATCGCCGAGGTCAAGGACGGCATCGAGGAGCAGCGCACGGTCGCGCGCCTGAACGGCGCGCCGTCCACCACCTTCAACGTGCTGCGCGGCCGCGGCTTCTCGGACGTCACGGTCATGGAGAAGGTCGACGCCGAGCTCGGCAAGATCACCGCCGAGAATCCGGGCCTGTCGATCAAGAAGGTGTTCACGACGGTCGAGGCGACCAAGCAGCAGTACCACTCGGCGATCAACGCCCTGATCGAGGGCTCGGTGCTCGCGGTCGTCGTCGTCTGGTTCTTCCTGCGCGACTTGCGCGCGACCGCGATCTCGGCGCTCGCCATCCCGCTGTCGGCGCTGCCGAGCTTCGCCTTCATGTCGTGGATGGACTTCACGCTGAACGGCATCAGCCTGCTGGCGCTGTCGCTGGTCGCAGGCGTCCTGGTCGACGACGCGATCGTCGAGATCGAGAACATCGTGCGCCACATCCGCATGGGCAAGACGCCGTACCAGGCGGCGCTCGACGCGGCGGACGAGATCGGGCTCGCGGTGGTCGCGACCTCCGCGACGATCATCGCGGTGTTCCTGCCGGTCAGCTTCATGGGCGGCTTCAGCGGCCAGTACTTCAAGCAGTTCGGGCTCACGGTCGCGGCGTCGGTGTTCCTGTCGCTGCTGGTCGCGCGGCTGCTGACGCCGGTGCTCGCGGCCTTCACGCTGACGCCGGCCGGCTTCAAGGCGCACCTCGAGGGGCCGGTCATGCGCCGCTACCTGCAGCTGCTGCGGGTCGCCGTCAACCACCGCTGGAAGACGATCATGGCGGGCGGGGCGTTCTTCTTCCTGTCGCTGGTCGTGTTCGCGTTCATCCCGAAGGACTTCATCCCGCCGGGCGACATCGGCACCAGCCAGGTGCAGATCGAGCTGCCGCCGGGCGTACGCATCGAGGACACGGCGCGCGTCGCGGGGCAGGTGGCGGCGCTGGTCAAGCAGTCGCCCGAAGTCGACGACGTCCTCGAGCAGGTCGGCAGCGGCGACGACGGCTCGATCCGCAACGCCTCGGTGCTCGTGTCGCTCAAGCCGCGTGCCGAGCGCAAGCATTCGCAGCGCGAGTGGGAGGACGAGCTGGCCCCGAAGCTGCGCCAGATCCCCGACGCGCGCGTGACCATCGGCGGCGGCGGCTTCGGCGATGCCGCCGTCGGCTTCTACCTGACCGGCGATGACCCGCAGGTCCTCGACTCCGCGGCCCGCGAGGTCGTGCTCGGGATGCGCAGCATCAAGGACCTGCGCGACCCGCGCATCCGCGGCGACCTGCCGCGCCCGGAGCTGCTGATCCGGCCGCGCTTCGACCTGGCCGCGCAGCTCGGCGTCTCGGTGGCGGCGATCAGCCAGACGATCCGCATCGCGACGCTCGGCGACATCCCGCAGAACGCCGCGAAGTTCTCGCTGTCGGACCGCCAGGTCGCGATCCGCGTCAGCCTGCGCGAGTCCTCGCGGCAGGACATGACGACGCTCGAGAACCTGCCGGTGCCGACCGCGACCGGCGGCGCCGTGCCGCTGAAGGCGGTCGCCGACATCAGCTTCGGCGAGGGCCCCGCCGCGATCCGGCGCTACAACCAGTCGCGGCGCGTGTTCATCGAGTCCGACACGCAACCGGGCGCGGTGCTCGGCGACACGATGGACAAGGTGCACGCGCTGCCGGCCCTGAAGAACCTGCCGAAGGGCGTCCAGCTGGTCGAGAAGGGCAACGCCGAGTTCATGGCGGAGATGATGCGCAACTTCTTGCTGGCGATCCTCGCGGGCATCCTGATGGTGTTCGCGGTGCTGGTGCTGCTGTTCGCGCGCGTCTTCCAGCCGATCACGATCCTGTCGGCGCTGCCGCTGTCGCTCGGCGGTGCGCTGCTCGCGCTGATCGTCTGCGGCATGCCGTTCTCGTTCCCGGTCGTGATCGGCATCCTGATGCTGATGGGCATCGTCGCGAAGAACTCGATCCTGCTGGTCGACTTCGCGATCGACGAGATGCGCGCCGGCAAGGACCGCATGACGGCGCTGATGGAAGCCGGCCACAAGCGCGCGCAGCCGATCGTCATGACCAGCATCGCGATGATCGCGGGCATGCTGCCGGTGGCGCTCGGGCTCGGCCAGCAGGACTCGTTCCGCGCGCCGATGGCGATCTCGGTGATCGGCGGCATCATCACCTCGACCTTCCTGACGCTGGTGATCGTGCCGGCCGTGTTCACGGTCTTCGACGACCTCGAGAAGTGGATGGCGCCGAAGTTCCGCGGCCTCGTGACCCACGAGTGGCACCCGACGGGCCACCACGCGCCGCGCCCGGTCGACGCCCCGCCGCCGGCGGGCGGCGGCCTGGCGCCCGGACGCGCGCAGGACGCGAGCCCCTGAGTCGTGGGGTGCCGGCCGGCACCCCGCCCCCCAGCCCCGATCACCGCCCGCGCTCGGCGGGTGCCTCGCATATGCCCGCGGCCGCGCGCATGGAAATGCTGCGTCGCATCATGCGTTGTGCATAGCAACATTGACCGAAGGTTCAGCCCTCTGCATAGTCGGACGGGGTCGCGAGAACGCCCGCCGGACGGGTGCGAGGAGTGGGGATGGACACGAACGATGACCGGGCGGCGCCCGCCGGCCTCTACGACCCGGCCTTCGAGCGCGACAGCTGCGGCTTCGGGCTGATCGCGAACCTCGACGACCAGCCGAGTCACTGGATCGTCGAGACGGCGATCACCTCGCTCAACCGGCTCACGCACCGCGGCGCGGTCGCGGCGGACGGCAAGACGGGCGACGGCTGCGGCCTGCTGCTCAAGAAGCCGGAGGAGTTCCTGCGCGCGGTGGCGGCCGAGAGCGGCATCGAGCTCGGCCTTCGCTTCGCCTCCGGCATCGCGTTCCTGTCGCGCTACGACGATGCCGCCGAGCGCGCCCGCACGGCGCTCGCGCAGCAGCTGAAGCGCGAGGGTCTCGCGGTCGCCGGCTGGCGCGCGCTGCCGATCGACCCGCAGGCCTGCGGCGCCGAGGCGCTGCGCACGCTGCCGCGGCTCGAGCAGGTGTTCGTGAGCTGCGCCGAGGACGTCGACGAGGCGGGCTTCAACCGCCGCCTGTTCCTGGCCCGGCGCCGGACCGAAAAGGCGCTCGAGCACAAGGACCCGGTCTTCTACATGCCCTCGCTGTCGGCGAGCACGATCGTCTACAAGGGCATGGTCATGCCCGAGCACCTCGCGCGCTTCTACCCGGACCTGCGCGACCCGCGGCTCAAGAGCTCGGTCGCCGTGTTCCACCAGCGCTTCTCGACCAACACGCTGCCGCAGTGGCGGCTCGCGCACCCGTACCGCTTCCTCGCGCACAACGGCGAGATCAACACGATCTCCGGCAACCGCAACTGGGCGGTCGCGCGCGGCGCCGTGTTCCGCTCGCCGCTGCTGCCGGACCTGTCCGACATCCAGCCGCTGGTCTCGCTGTCGGGCTCGGACTCGCAGACGCTCGACAACATGCTCGAGGTGCTGCTGATGGGCGGCCTCGACGTGCTGCACGCGATGCGGCTGCTGATCCCGCCCGCCTGGCAGACGGTCGATACGCTCGACCCGGACCTGCGGGCGTTCTACGAGTTCTACGCGACGCACATGGAGCCGTGGGACGGGCCGGCCGGCATCGTGCTGACCGACGGCCGCTACGCGGCCTGCACGCTCGACCGCAACGGCCTGCGGCCGGCGCGCTGGGTCATCACGCGCGACCGCCACCTGACGGTCGCCTCCGAGATCGGGGTCTGGGACTACCGGCCGGAGGACGTCGTCCGCAAGGGCAAGCTCGGCCCGGGCGAGATGCTGGCGCTCGACCTGCAGAACGGCGAGCTGCTCGATGCGCGGCGCATCGACGAGCTGCTGAAGCTCCGCCACCCGTACAAGAGCTGGCTGAAGCGCGGCGTGCGCTACCTCGAGAGCGACCTGATCGACGCCCGCCTCGCCGCCGAGCCGATGGACAACGACACGCTCGCGCTCTACATGAAGATGTACAACGTCACCGCCGAGGAGCGCGACGAGATCATCCGCGTGCTCGCCGAAGACGAGAGCGAGGCCGTGGGCTCGATGGGCGACGACACGCCGATGCCGGTGCTGTCGCACCAGGTGCGCTCGCTGTACGACTACTTCCGCCAGCAGTTCGCGCAGGTGACGAACCCGCCGATCGACCCGCTGCGCGAGAGCGTGGTCATGAGCCTGCAGACGCAGATCGGGCCGGAGTGCAACGTGTTCGCGCCGGCGCCCGACCACGCGCGCCAGATCGTGCTGAACTCGCCGATCCTGTCGCAGCGCAAGCTGCGCCAGATCCTCGCGCACCGCGACATGGGCGTGACGCACGAGTTCATCGACCTGCAGCACCCGGTCGAGGAGGACCTGCGCAGCGCGATCGGCCGGGTCTGCGACCAGGCCGAGGCGGCGGTGCGCGCCGGCAAGCTCGTGCTGCTGCTGTCGGATCGCTACCTCGTCAAGGGCAAGGTGCCAATCCACGTGCTGCTCGCGACCGGCGCCGTGCACCACCGGCTGGTGCGCGCCGGCCTGCGCTGCAAGTGCAACATCCTGATCGAGACCGGCACCGCGCGCGACCCGCACCACTTCGCGTGCCTGATCGGCTACGGCGCGACGGCGGTCTACCCGTACATGGCCTACCAGACGCTGTTCGACATGATGCGCACCGGCGCGGTCAGCATGAGCGCCGAATCGCGCGCCGAGCTCGGCCGCAGCTACCGCCGCGGCATCCGCAAGGGCCTCTACAAGATCATGTCGAAGATGGGCATCTCGACGATCGGCAGCTACCGCGGTTCGCAGCTGTTCGAGATCGTCGGGCTGCACGACGAGGTCGTCGACCTGTGCTTCCCGGGCACGGTCAGCCGCATCCAGGGCGCGACGCTCGCCGACCTCGAGGCCGACCAGCGCGAGCTCGCCCTGCGCGCCTGGGATCCGCTCGTGCCGATCGGGCAGGGCGGCCTGCTGAAGTTCGTGCACGGCGGCGAGTACCACATGTACAACCCCGACGTCGTCGCGACGCTGCAGTCGGCGGTCATGACCGGCGACTACGCGCAGTACCGCGCGTACGCGGCGCTCGTCAACGAGCGTCCGGCCTCGTGCCTCAGGGACCTGTTCGCGCTGGTGCCTGGCGCCGCGCCGGTGCCGCTCGAGGAGGTCGAGCCGGCCGAGGAGATCCTGAAGCGCTTCGACTCGGCCGGCATGTCGCTCGGCGCGCTGTCGCCGGAGGCGCACGAGGCGCTCGCGATCGCGATGAACCGGCTCGGCGCGCGCTCGAATTCCGGCGAGGGCGGCGAGGATCCGCTGCGCTACGGCACGGAGCGGAACTCGAAGATCAAGCAGGTCGCGAGCGCGCGCTTTGGCGTCACCCCCGAGTACCTGATCAGCGCCGAGGTGCTGCAGATCAAGATCGCGCAGGGCGCGAAGCCGGGCGAGGGCGGCCAGCTGCCCGGCCACAAGGTCAACGAGATGATCGCGAAGCTGCGCTTCGCGCGGCCGGGCGTCGGGCTCATCTCGCCGCCGCCGCACCATGACATCTACTCGATCGAGGACCTCGCGCAGCTGATCTTCGACCTGAAGCAGGTCAATCCCGCGGCGCTCGTGTCGGTCAAGCTGGTCGCCGAGCCCGGCGTCGGCACGATCGCGGCCGGCGTCGCCAAGGCCTACGCGGACCTGATCACGATCTCCGGCTACGACGGCGGCACCGGCGCGAGCCCGCTGTCGTCGGTGAAGTACGCGGGCACGCCCTGGGAGCTCGGGCTCGCCGAGACCCACCAGACGCTCCGGATCAACGACATGCGCCACCGCGTCCGCCTGCAGACGGACGGCGGCCTCAAGACCGGCCTCGACGTCATCAAGGCCGCGATCATCGGCGCGGAGAGCTTCGGCTTCGGCACCGCGCCGATGGTCGCGCTCGGCTGCAAGTACCTGAGGATCTGCCACCTCAACAACTGCGCGACCGGCGTCGCGACCCAGCACGAGGTGCTGCGCAAGCGCCACTTCGTCGGGCTGCCGGAGATGGTCGTCAACTACTTCCGCTTCGTCGCCGAGGAGTGCCGCGAGCTGATGGCCGCGCTCGGCGTGCGCCGGCTCGCCGACCTGATCGGCCGCACCGAGCACCTGAGGATCCTCGAGGGCGCGACCTCGAAGCAGCGCTCGCTCGATCTGTCGCCGATCCTGTCGACGGCCGGGCTCGCGGCCGACAAGCCGCAGTACTGCCTCGAGGAGCGCAACCGGCCCTTCGACCAGGGCGAGCTCGCCGAGCGGATGCTCGCCGACATGCTGCCGGCGATCCGCGCCAGGTCCGGCGGCAGCTTCGGCTACGAAGTGTCCAACCGGCACCGCTCGATCGGCGCGCGCATCGCCGGCGAGATCGCCCGCCAGCACGGCGACCGCGGCATGGCGCACGCGCCGCTCAGCGTGCGGCTGCGCGGCTCGATCGGGCAGAGCTTCGGTGCATGGAACACCGGCGGGCTCAACCTGACGCTCGAGGGCGACGCGAACGACTATGTCGGCAAGGGCATGGCCGGCGGGCGGATCGTGCTGATGCCGCCGCGCGGCGCGGGATACGCGGCCCACGAGACGCCGATCATGGGCAACACCTGCCTCTATGGCGCGACCGGCGGGGAGCTGTACGCCGCCGGCATCGCCGGCGAGCGGTTCGCGGTCCGCAACTCGGGCGCGATCGCGGTCATCGAGGGCGCGGGCGATCACTGCTGCGAGTACATGACCGGCGGCGTCGTCTGCGTGCTCGGCCGCACCGGCATCAACTTCGGCGCGGGCTTCACGGGCGGGTTCGCGTACGTGCTCGACCTCGAGCGCGACTTCGTCGACCGCTACAACCACGAGCTCGTCGACATCCACCGCATCTCGATGGAGGGCACCGAGCAGAACCTGCATCACCTGCGCAGCCTCATCGAGGCGCACCTGCGCGAGACCGGCAGCGCGCGCGGCGCGGAGATCCTGAACGACCTCAGGACCTTCATCGGCAAGTTCTGGCTCGTGAAGCCGAAGGCCGCCGCCATCGACACGCTGATCGAGAACCTGCGGCGGGCCGCCTGATGGCCGACAAGCACCTGCAGTTCCTCGACCTCGCGCGGCTCGACCCGCCGAAGCGGCCGGTCGCCGCGCGCATCGCCGGCTTCGGCGAGATCTACGAGCCCTACGACGCCGCGGGCGCCGCGCAGCAGGCCGGGCGCTGCCTCGCCTGCGGCAACCCGTTCTGCGAGTGGAAGTGCCCGGTGCACAACTACATTCCGAACTGGCTGAAGCTGCTCGAGCAGGGGAAGCTGTTCGAGGCGGCGGAGCTGTCGCACCGGACGAACTCGCTGCCGGAGGTCTGCGGCCGGATCTGCCCGCAGGACCGCCTGTGCGAGGGCGCGTGCACGCTGAACGACGGCCTCGGCGCGGTGACGATCGGCGCCATCGAGAAGTACATCACCGACGAGGCGCTGAAGGCCGGCTGGCGGCCGGACCTGTCGCACGTGCGCCCCAGCGGCCGGCGCGTCGCGATCGTCGGCTCGGGGCCGGCCGGCCTCGGCTGCGCCGACATCCTCGCGCGGCACGGCGTGAAGCCCGTGGTCTTCGACCGGCAGGCGCGGATCGGCGGTCTGCTGACCTTCGGCATCCCGCCGTTCAAGCTCGAGAAGTCCGTCGTCGAGACGCGGCGCGCGCTGCTCGAGGGCATGGGCGTCGAGTTCCGGCTCGGCGTCGAGGTCGGCGCCGACCTGCCGTTCGAGGCGCTGCTCGCCGAGTACGACGCGGTCTTCCTCGGCATGGGGACCTACACGGCCGTGCGCGGCGGCCTGCCCGGCGAGTCGCTGCCGGGCGTCGTCGAGGCGCTGCCGTACCTCGTCTCGAACATCCACCACGAACTCGGCCTCGCCGCCGGCCGCGACCACGTGGACCTCGCAGGGCAGAGGGTTGTCGTGCTCGGCGGCGGCGACACGGCGATGGACTGCAACCGCACCGCCATCCGCCAGGGGGCCGCGAGCGTGACCTGCACCTACCGGCGCGACGAGGACAACATGCCGGGCTCGCGCCGCGACTATCGCAACAGCCGCGAGGAGGGAGTCCGCTTCCTGTTCAACCGCCAGCCGGTCGCGATCGAGGGTGACGGGCGCGTCAGCGGCGTGCGAGTCGTCGAGACGCGCCTCGGCGCGCCGGGGCCGAAGGGCCGGCGCATCGCGGAGCCGGTCCCGGGCACGGAGGAGCTCATCGAGGCCGACGCCGTCATCGTTGCCTTCGGTTTCCTGCCGAGCCCGGCGCCGTGGTTCGCGGCGCACGGCATCGAGCTCGAGCGCGACGGGCGGGTGCGGGTGCTGGCGCGCGGCCCGCGGCGCTTCGCGACCACGAACCCGAAGGTGTTCGCCGGTGGCGACATGGTGCGCGGCTCGGACCTGGTCGTGACCGCCGTGTTCGAGGGCCGGGAGGCGGCGCTCGGCATCCTCGACAGCCTCGGCCTCGCGCCGGCCACGCGCGCGGCGTAAGGTGGCACGGCCCAGCCGCCCGGAGCCGCCATGAGCCGGATGAACCGCCGCATCGTCCTCGCCTCGCGCCCGCACGGCGCCGCCAGCGCCGACAACTTCCGCCTCGAGACCGTCCCGGTGCCGGAGCCGGGCGAGGGCGAGGTGCTGATCCGGCACCGCTTCCTGTCGCTCGACCCGTACATGCGCGGCCGGATGAGCGAGGCGAAGAGCTACGCCGCGCCGCAGCCGCTCGGCGAGGTCATGATCGGCGGCACCGCCGGCGAGGTCATCGCGAGCCGCCATGCCGGCTACCGCGAGGGCGACAGCGTCGTCAGCATGGGCGGCTGGCAGGAGTACTCGATCGCGAGGGGCGATGCCGGCGCGCTCGCGCCGCGCAAGGTCGACGCGCGGCGCGCACCGCTGTCCGCGTTCCTCGGCGTGCTCGGCATGCCGGGGGTGACCGCCTGGTACGGGCTCAACGCGATCTGCGAGCCGAAGCCCGGCGAGACGGTCGCGGTCAGCGCGGCGAGCGGTGCGGTCGGCGGCGTCGTCGGCCAGCTCGCGAAGCTGAAGGGCTGCCGGGTGGTCGGCGTCGCGGGCGGGCGGGAGAAGTGCGACTACGTCGTGCGCGAGCTCGGCTTCGACGCCTGCATCGACTACAAGGCCGCGGCCGACGTGCGCGCGCTCGGCGAGCAGCTTGCCGCCGCGGCACCCGCCGGCATCGACGGCTATTTCGAGAACGTCGGTGGCGCGGTTCTCGATGCCGTGCTGCCGCTCATGAACGCGTTCGGGCGCATCGCGGTGTGCGGAATGATCTCGAGCTACGACGGCTCGCCGGCGCCGCTCGCCAACCCGATGCTGATCCTGCGTTCGCGGCTCAAGGTGCAGGGCTTCATCGTCGCGGAGCACCCGTCGGCGTGGCCGCAGGCCATGGCGGAGATCGGGGCGGCCCTCGCGGCCGGGAAGCTCAAGTACCGCGAATCGGTCGCCGAGGGCATCGAGCGCGCGCCCGAGGCGTTCCTCGGCCTGCTCACGGGCCGCAACTTCGGCAAGCAGCTCGTCAAGCTCGGCTAGCGGTGCGGGCGCCGCGGGCGGCACCGCCGGTGCCCCGGGCCTGATGCATTGACCCGGTGCGGCTTGCGGGCCCGCCCGGCGTTTCGCCCGCGGGGCGGCGGAGCCGCGGCGCCGGTCGACGCCCACAGCCTCCCGCTGGTAACCTGAGCGTTCCCCTTTCCAGGGCGCGCCGCGCCCCGTCACGGAGCCCCGTCCCATGACCACGAATGCGGAACTGCAGAAACTGCGCGAGTCGGCCGTGCCCCGCGGCGTGTCGAACCTGCTACCGGTGTTCACCGCGCGCGCCGAGAACGCGGAGCTGTGGGACGTCGAGGGCAAGCGCTACATCGACTTCGCTGCCGGCATCGCCGTGCTCAATACCGGCCACCTGCACCCGCGTGTGAAGGCCGCGGTCGCGGAGCAGCTCGAGAAGTTCTCCCACACCTGCTTCCAGGTGACGCAGTACGAAGGCTACGTCCGGCTCGCGGATCGCCTGAACAAGCTCGCCCCCGGTTCGACGCCGAAGAAGACGATTCTCCTGTCGAGCGGTGCCGAGGCGGTCGAGAACGCCGTCAAGATCGCGCGCGCCCACACGAAACGCACGGCCGTCGTCGCGTTCTCGGGCGCATTCCACGGCCGCACGATGTACACGATGGGCCTGACCGGCAAGACCGCGCCCTACAAGACGGGCTTCGGCCCGATGCCGGGCGAGATCTTCCACCTGCCGTTCCCGGCCGAATACCTCGGCATCTCGCCGGCGACGTCGCTCGCGGCGCTCGACACCCTGTTCAAGGCGGACGTCGACCCGGCCCGTGTCGCCGCCATCATCATCGAGCCCGTGCAGGGCGAGGGCGGCTTCTATCCCGCGCCGGCCGAGTTCCTGCGCGAGCTGCGCCGCCTCTGCACCGAGCACGGCATCGTCATGATCGCCGACGAGGTGCAGACGGGCTTCGCGCGCACCGGGCGACTGTTCGCGATCGAGCACGCCGGCGTCGAGCCGGACCTGATCACGATCGCCAAGAGCCTCGCCGGCGGTTTCCCGCTGTCGGGCGTGATCGGCAAGGCCGAGATCATGGATGCGCCGGGTCCCGGCGGGCTCGGCGGCACCTACGCCGGGTCGCCGATCAGCTGCGCGGCGGCGCTCGCGGTCCTCGACGTCATCGAGAAGGAGGGCCTGTCGGCCCGCGCGAACGCCATCGGCGCGCTCCTCAAGCAGCGCCTCAACGGGCTGCGCGGCCGGCACGGACTCACGTGCGTCGGCGACGTGCGCGGCCTCGGCGCGATGGTCGCGCTGGAGCTCGTCAAGAACGGCGATGCGCAGCAGCCGGACCCGGACCTGACCAAGGCGCTCGTGCAGCGGGCTGCGGCCAACGGGCTCGTGATCCTGTCCTGCGGCACGCGCGCCAACGTGATCCGCTTCCTCGTGCCGCTGACCGCGAGCGACGCGATCATCGCCGAGGGCCTCGATATCCTCGAGCGCTCGCTGCTCGACGTCGTCGGCAGTACGCGCGAGGCGAAGCGCGCCTGAGGCGCGCGCGGCGCCTCAGCGCCGCGCCGCGAGCTTCGACAGCGAGCGTCCGGGGGCGATGTCCTCGACGCTCGTGACGAGCTCGATCAGCCGCGGCCCGCCGGCCGCGAGCGCGGCCGCCAACGCCGGGCCGAAGCCGGCCGTCGCCGTGACGCGTACGGCCGCGACGCCGGAGGCGGCGGCGAGCGCCACGAAGTCCGGGTTCACGAGCTCGGTCGCGACGGTCCGGCCGGGGAAGCGCGTTTCCTGGTGCATGCGGATCGTCCCGAAGCTGCCGTTGTTGAGGACGATGAACACGACCCGGGCGCCGGTCGCGGCGGCGGTCACGAGCTCGTTCGCCGCCATCATGAAGCAGCCGTCGCCCGCGACCGCGACCACACGACGCTCCGGGTGCAGCAGCGCCGCGGCGATGCCGGCGGGCACGCCATAGCCCATCGCGCCGCTCTGCGGGGCGAGCTGCGTGCGGAACTGGCGGTGGTCGAAGAACCGGTGCAGCCACGCGGCATAGTTGCCGGCGCCATTGGTGACGATCGCGTCGTCCGGCAGCTGCCGGCGCAGCTCGCGGAACACCTCGCTCGGGTTCACGGCGCCCGTGACCGGCACGGGTTCCAGGTCGCGCTCGTACGCAGCGCGGGCCGCGCGGGTCCACGCGGCCCAGCGGACCGTCGCCGGCGGCGCGAGGGCGGCGAGCTCGACGCTCGCGGCATCGGGCGAGGCGCTGGCGCGCAGCGAGACCGGGAACACCCGGCCGGCATCCTCGGGCCGCATCGCGATGTGGATGACCCGCTCGACGCTCGTCGCCGGGTCGAGCCGCGTGTAGCCGCCGGTCTCGACGTCGCACAGGCTCGTGCCGAGCGCGAGCACGAGGTCGGCCTGACCCAGCGCCTCGAGGGCGCCGGCGCCGGCCGCGAAGCCGAACTCGCCGACGTAGCCCGGGTGCGTGTTCGGAAACAGGTCCTTGCGCCGGAAGCCCGTCGCGACCGGCAGCTGCCAGCGCGTCGCGAAACTCGTCAGCGCCTCGCAGCCGGCCGGCGTCCAGCCGCTGCCGCCGAGCCAGACGAGGGGCCGCGCGGCGCGGACGAGGCGCGATGCGATCGTGTCGACGACGCCGGCCTCGAGCGGCGTCGCGATGCGCTCGACGCGCGGTCCCGCAGGGGCGTCGCAGCCCTCGGCGAGCACATCCTCCGGCAGGCTCACGACCACGGGCCCCGGCCGGCCGTTGATCGCGATCGCAAAGGCCCGCGTGATGAGCTCCGGCATGCGTGCCGGGTCCTGCACCTCGACGACCCACTTCGCGATGCTGCCGAACATCGCGCCGAAGTCGATCTCCTGGAACGCGTCGCGGCCGAGGTCCTGGCGCGCGACCTGACCCACGAACAGCACCAAGGGCGTCGCGTCCTGCTGCGCCGTGTGCACGGCGATGCTGGCGTGCGTCGCGCCCGGGCCGCGTGTCACGAAGCACACGCCCGGCCGGCCGGTCAGCTTGCCGACGGCCTCGGCCATGTTGGCGGCGTTGGCCTCGTGGCGGCAGGTGATCAGCCGCAGGCGCGAGCGCACGTCGTAGAGCGCATCGAGCACGTCGAGGTAGCTCTCGCCGGCGACCGAGAAGGCGAGCGAGACGCCCTGCTCGAGCAGGCAGTCGACCAGCGCGCGCGCCGCGCTGCGTGGCGTGCCCTTCACGGCGGCGTTCATCGTCGGCTCCTTGCCTCGCGGTGCCCGGGCCCGTTCACTCGCGCGGCACCGGCCCGCACCAGCCGGGCAGGAAGTTCGCGTCCTCGCTGCGCGCGAGCTTCAGCGCCTGCTCCATCGCCAGCGCGAAGTTGTCCTCGACGCGCGCGCGCTTGATGCGCCGGCGCAGGAAGTCGGCCCACAGGAACTCGCTGAACGGCGTCGTGTCCTTGGCGAAGCCGCCGGCGCGGCGCAGTTCGCCCGCGAGGCTGCGGAACGGGTCGTCGATCAGCGCCGACACCCGCCGCGGGATCTCGGTGTGCGAGCGGCGCCGCCCCTTCGCGTCGTACGGGTGCATCCAGCCGCGGTTGTCGAGGTAGACCCAGAACCCGTCCTTGTCGAGCATCGACAGGTCCGCGATCACCGTGATCGCAATCTGCTTGACGCCCTCCTCGTGCAGCGCGAGCGCCAGATGGTGGTGGTCAATCACGTAGAACCGGCCCTTCGGGCCGCGGATGACCGGGATCAGGTGGCTGCCGAGGAACGCGGACTTGCGGTTCGTGCTGCGCCAGTGCTTGCGCTTGGCGCGCACCTCGCGCATGCCGACCGTGATCTGCGTCGGGTACAGCTCCTCGATCGGGAGGGTCTGCAGCAGCAGGTCGCGCGTTCCATGCATGGCACTTCCCCCTCGCGGCCTAGCGCGGCGCGGCGACCAGGACCGTGAAGGTATCGGGCAGCGGCACCGGGCGCGGATTCGGCTGGTCGGCCGTCGGCGCGGGCGGCGGTCCGAAGTCGGCGGTCACGAGGAACACGCGCCCGCTCGCCGGATCGAGCGCCATCGTGCGCGCACCGCGCTGCGTCGCGAGCGTCGCGACGACCGTGTACTGGTCGGACGGATCGGCGCGGATGATCGTGAGCGTCCCCTCGCCGTTCGAGCTGAACACGAGGCCGCGCCCCGGATCGACAGCCGCGGCGTCCGGGCCCTTGCCGATCGCGACACGCGCGACCTGGTGCCCGTCGGCGGCATCGGTGACCACCATGATGTTGCCATCGCACACCGAGTAGAGTCGCTGGCGCGCGACGTCGAGCGCGAGGCCGGTCGGGCTGTCGCACCCGGGCAGCGGCCAGTTGGCCACGACGGCCGCCTTCGCCGCGTCGATGACGACCAGGCGGCCCGGGTCGCTCTCGATGTTGACGAACACCTTGCCCTTGCCGTCGACCGCCGCGAACTCCGGCTTGTCGGGGACCGGCAGCGTCGCGACGACCGCGAGGCTCGCGGCGTCGAGCACCGTCGCGTTCTTGCTGCGGCCGTTGAACGTCAGCACTCGATGGCTCGCCGGTTCGTAGACGATCGCGTCGGGATTGACGCCCGGCACCGGCACCTCGCGCAGCGTCGCGAGCGTGTCGTAGTCGAATTCGGTCACCGAGTTGGCGCGCCCGTTGCTGGTGTAGCCCCGCTTGAGGTCCGGGGCGAGCGCCACGCCGTGGACCCCGGCGGTGTTCGGGATGCGGCCGAGCGCCGCCCCGGTCTGGGTGTCGAGGACCTCGACGCGGTCGCCGCGCGAGACGAACAGGCGATGGCCGCTCGCATCGACGCTCAGGTAGTCCCAGCCGCCGGTTCCGCCGGTCTTCCAGCGATCCACGATCGAGTACGGCGCATCGGCGGCGCGCGCAGCGCCGGCGACGATGAGCACGGCGAGTGCGACGCTCGCGGCGCGGCGCAGGACGGTGCGGGCGGAACTCATGGCGGGGTCTCCGGGAGGCGGACGATGGGCAAGTTCAGTGCGCGGCGCCGGCGGGCAGCGCGCGGAACACGGTCTCGAAGCCGCGCACGGCCGCGTCGCGCGGCCCGAGCGGCGCGAGCCCGAAGCGGTGCTCGAGCGTGGCGGCAATCGAGGTCGTGTCGTGGCTTTCACGATCGACGACGAACGGCGCCGCGAGCCGCGGCGACAGCAGCAGCGTCGGGATCCGGGTACCGGGGCCCCACACGTCGTGCGGGCCGTCCTCGTTGCCCTGGCCGGGCGGCGCGGCGTGGTCCCACTGCCCGCCGAACTCGTCGTAGGTGACGATGACGAGCGTGTCGCGCGCGCAGGCGCTGCGCGCGATGAGCTTCAGGAGCTCCACGAGGTGATCGCTGCCGCGCGCCTCGCTGGCGTAGCCCGGGTGCTCGTTCTCCGCGCCGATGGGCTTCACGAAGCTGACCGGCCGCAGTCGGCAGCCGTGCGACGAGCTTCGCGCGAGCGCGAGGAACTCTTCCTCGTCGCGCAGGTGGCGGGCGCGGTTCGCGGCCCCGGCCGCCGTGCCGGGATCGAAGGCCGCGAAGTAGTTCAGCGGCTGGTGGTGGTACTGGAACAGCACGTCCGGGCAGTACGGGAAGGCGGCGCCGGCGATCGTGCGCGGGTCGGCGCAGCGCTCGCCGTCGCCGTTGGTCCAGCCCGGCGCGCCGCGGTCGCCGCTCGCGTTGGACCAGCCGCCCGAGTACCACGCCCAGTCGATGCCGGCCTCGCTGAGCCGGTCGCCGATCGTCGGGTTCGAGAGCGGCGGCAGGCGCTTCGACTCGCCGGTCTGCGGATAGTAGGGCTGGAACGGCGGCTGCAGCGTGTTGACGACGAAATCGCCGCAGGCACGGCCGGCGGGCACGTCGGCCCCGCAGCGCACCGCCAGCGGGCGGTCGCGCTGCGGCGCGCCCTCCGGTTCCGGCACATACAGCGGATAGGCGGTCGGGAAGCCGTTCGCGTCGAGCACCGAGTGCAGGTCGCGCGTGCTGCCGTCGTCGACCGCGTTCGCGAACGTGGGTGTGGCCGCGGCGACCAGCCACTGGTGGTTGAGGAAGGAGCCGCCGAAGGCCGCCTGGAAGGTCGCGTCGGCGATCGCGTAGCGCGGGTGGCCGGGCGCGTGCAGGTAGCGGTACACGGGCAGCCGGTGCGTGTCGTAGTGGCCCATCGTGAAGCCGACCGCGTCGCTGCCGGCGACGTACCGGTCCTGGCGACCGCCGTGGAGCTGGTACTGCTCCTGGTAGAACCGGTGCACGAGGTCGCGCGTGCAGCCGCCCGCGACGCCGGTGCCCTTGGCGACGCCGCGCTCCGGCGGCGGGGAGGCGGGGCAGGTCAGGTCCGCGGGGCCGATGTAGTCATCGATCGTGAACGGCTGGTTCGGGAACGCGCTGTCGAAGGCGGTCGCGGTCGTCGCGTCGTGGCAGGTCGGCGCGAGCGGCGGCGAGCCGAGGTTGACGTCGTTCTGCAGCAGGCACGTGAACGGCACGCCGCGCTCCGAGACCTGCGTCCTCGCGGCCGGCGAGGCGGCGGCGAGCCCGCGCACGTGCTCCCAGCCGCCGTACAGATTGTCGAAGCTGTGATTTTCCTCGTAGATCACGACGAAGTGCCGGACCCGCTCGAGCGGGCCGGACGCGGCCGGCTGCGCCACCGCCAGGAGCGCGAGCCCGAGCACAGGCCAGTGCCGCCGGGCGGCACGCACCGTCGCGCGCATCAGAACGCGCTGATGCCGGTCAGCTCGCGCCCGATGGAGAGCTGATGCACGGTCTCGGTGCCTTCGTAGGTGATCACGCTCTCGAGGTTCAGCATGTGCCGGATCGGCACGTACTCGGCGCTGATGCCGGCGCCGCCGAGCATGTCGCGCGCGTCGCGCGCAACCTCGATCGCGGCGCGGCAGTTGTTCCACTTGGCGAGCGAGACGTGGCTCGGCGTCATGCGTCCCGCGTCCTTGAGCCGCGCGAGCTGCAGCGAGGCGAGCTGCGCGAGCGTGATCTTGCGGCTCATCTCGGCGAGGCGGATCTGGATCGCCTGGTTCGCGGCCAGCGGCCGGCCGAACAGCACGCGGTCCTTCGTGTACTCGAGCAGCTGCGCGAGGCAGGCCTGCGCGGCGCCGATGACGCCCCAGGTGATGCCGAAGCGCGCCTGCGTCAGGCACGACAGCGGGCCCTTCAGGCCGACGACGCCCGGCAGCACGTTGTCCTCGGGCACGACGACATTGTCGAAGAACAGCGCGCTCGTCACCGACGCGCGCAGGCTGAACTTGTGCTCGATCTCCGGTGCCGAGAATCCCGGCGTGCCCTTCTCGACGATGAAGCCGCGGATGCCGTCGGGCGTCTGCGCCCAGCACACGCACAGGTCTGCGATCGCGCCGTTCGTGATCCACATCTTCGCGCCGTTGATGACCCAGTCCTTGCCGCGGCGCTTCGCGTGGGTCTTCATGTTCGACGGGTCGGAGCCGCCGTGCGGCTCGGTCAGGCCGAAGCAGCCGATCAGCTCGCCACGCGCCATGCGCGGCAGGTACTTCTGCTTCTGCTGCTCGCTGCCGAAGGCGTGGATCGGGTACATGCACAGCGACGACTGCACCGAGACGAAGCTGCGGATGCCGGCGTCGCCGCGCTCGAGCTCCTGGCAGATGAGGCCGTAGCACACGGCGTTCATGCCGGCGCAGCCGTAGCCCTCGAGCGAGGAGCCGAGCAGGCCGAGCGCCGCAAGTTCCGGCACGAGGTCGCGCGGGAAGGTGTGCTGCTCGAAGTGCTGCTGGATGACGGGCAGCACCTTCTCGTCCACGAGGCGAGCGACGGCGTCCTGCACCATGCGCTCCTCGTCGGTGAGCTCGTGGCGGATGCCGTAGAGGTCGAGCGGATCGAGGCTCGGTGCCGCGCTCTTGCGGGCGGCGGTCGGATCGGGCCGGGAAGCGGCCATGGCGGGCTCCTGCGGAGGTCGGCATCGTCCCGCGGCGCGGGCGCCGAAACAGCCTTCGAATGATAGCCCAGCGCCCGGGGTGCCGGGCGCGGGTGGCGGGAGCGGGGCCGCGGCGGCCCCGCTCCGGTGCCGGTCAGTCGGTGCTCAGCCGGCGGGCTTTGCGGCGGCGCCGATGCCGAGCTTGGCCGCAATCTCGTCGAGCTTGGCCTTGACCGCCTTGGCCTTGTCGATGGCCGGCTGCAGGCTGCCGCTGCCAAACGCCGCCGCCGCCTCGTCCCAGGCCGCCTTGGTCTCGTCGAGGCCGGACTTCGCCGCGGTCAGGGCGTCCTTCGTGACACCCGCCGGGAGCTTCTTGCCCTTCAGGGCGGCCAGCCGCGCCTCGATGGCGGCGCGCGCCTGCGGCACGTCGCTGGCAAGGCCGGTCCACACGCCGTTCAGCGCCTCGACCACCTCGCGCTTCTTCGCCTCGGCGGCATCCTTCAGGCCCTTCGCGTCGGCGAGCAGGCCCGGGCCCGCTTCGACGACCGCCTTGTAGTCCTGCTTGTCGAACGAGGCCTTCACGTCGGCCAGCTTCTGCTGCACGGCCGCGTACTGATCCGGGATGTACTGCTGGGCGTCGGCGGCCGCCGCCGAAATCGTCGCCTCCGCGTCCGCCAGCACCTTGCGCGCGGGCTCCTGCAGGTTCGCGCAGGCCGCGAGCGTCGCGACGGCCAGCACGAGCAGGGCACGGAACGAATGGATGCGCTTCATCGTCAGTAACCTCCGGGTCGGCTCTGGATGCCTTGTTTGATCGGGTCCGCGCACGGTGGTTCGCGGGGGCGGCGAGGTTACGCCAAATCCCGGTGCCCGACAACGTCGGCCGTGATCGCCGCCGCGACCGCCGGCAGCCGCGCGCGCAGCTCCGGAACCGCCGTCATTTCCCAGTGCTGCGCGCGCCACAGCGGGCCCGCGTAGTAGAGACGCTCGGCGGCGCCGTGGCGACCGAGCAGCCGCCCGGCGGCGTCGGTCAGCACGCCGAGACCCATGCCGTCGCGCTGCGCGTGCCCGCGATCGACGAGCACCGGCCAGGGCGCGGCCAGCGGCGCACCGGCGGCGGCGCCGGTGCAGTTGATGACGTGCTGCACGTGCAGCCGCTCGTGCTCCTCGGTGCCACGGCGGCGCAACGTCACGTGCAGCGCGCCCGCGAGGTGCTCGACCGCAGTCACGCGCCCGGCGACGACGCGCAGCGACCCGTCGGCGAGCTCCGCGTGCACGCGTGCCGCGACCACGGTCGGCATGCGGTGGCGGTGCACGTCCCAGAGGCTGCGGCCATGCCGCACGAAGCGCGCTCGCTCGGCATCCGGCAGCCGCGACCACAGGTCCGCGATCTGCGGCCGGAGCGCCGCGATCAGCGTGCGGTAGTCGCGATCGCGCTGCGCGAGCTGGCGCGCGTGCCGGCGCACGGCGCGGGTCGCCTCGCGCACGTTCGCGCGGGCGCCGAAGGCGGGGGGTGCGTCCGAAGGCTCGGGGGGCGGCGCCGGCCCGCGCTCCACGTGCGGCAGTCGGCCGTGCCGCGAGACGGCCGTCACGCGGCCGCGGAACCCGCCCGCGCGCACCTCGAGCAGCATGTCGACGAAGCTGAGGCCGGTGCCGATCACGAGCAGCTCGCCGTCGGCGGGCAGTGCGCGTCGCTCGCCCGCCCAGGCCTCGCTGTAAAGGCCGCTGTCGCGCATCGCCGGTTCGAGCCAGGCGGGCGCGACGGGCGCCCCGCCGCCGGTCGCGAGCAGCGCGGCGTCCGCGCGCATCGCGACCGGGTGCCCGCCCGTGACGCCGCGCAGCTCCCAGCGCGCCGCGGCGTGCGCGACGTCGAGCACGTCGAGCTCGCGCCGCTCGAACCGGACGCGGGCCGCGGCGCGCGCCGCCGCCCGCTCGAGGCGGTCCTCGAGATAGCGCCCGTACAGCCGGCGCGGCACGAAGTCGCCCGGCGCGTGCGCGGGCGCGGCCGCGCGCAGGAAGTCGACGAAGTCGCCGGGTGTGTCGACGAACGCACTCATGCGCTCGGCGGGGACGTTCAGCAGCAGTCGCTCCGACGGCGGGTCGTAGGCCACCCCGCCGATGCGGCGGCGCGGGCGCTCGAGGAGCACGACGCGCGAGCCGGCGGGCAGCTCACCGCCGAGCAGCAGCATCGAGGCGAGCGCGCCGCAGAATCCGGCGCCGATGATCGCGATGACGGGTGGCGGTCCCATCGGCCGATGATCAGGACCTGGCCGGCCGCGCGCAACGCACGCCGCCTGCGCGCACGTTCGCCGGCCATGCGCTACGCTGGCCGGCGGCGCGGCCGTCCGCGCACGGGGGGCAGGTGCGATGAAGATTCCGGAAATCCTGATCGTCGAGACCGTGCATCAGCCGGGCAGCCTCGCGCGCGTCCTGCAGGTCATCGCCGACGCCGGCCTCGTGATCGAGCACCTGAACGCCTTGAAGCGGGAGCAGGGTCGCACGCTCTGGGAAATCACGCTCGAGATGGACGAGGCCGCGGACCGCAGCCTGTACGAGAAGATTGACCGCCTGCCGACGGCCAAGTTCATCGGCAAGTCGGACCGCGTGTTCAACCGGCATCGCGGCGGCAAGCTGACCGTGGCGTCGAGCCTCGCGATCAACAGCAACGAGGTGCTGCGCGACGTGTACACGCCCGGCGTCGCGCGCGTGTGCCTCGCGATCCGCGACAACCCCGCCGCGGCCTATGAGTTCACGAGCCTCGGCCGCACGGTCGCGGTCATCACCAACGGTACGGCCGTGCTCGGCCTCGGCGACATCGGTCCGCTGGCCGGGCTGCCCGTCATGGAAGGAAAGGCCGCGCTGTTCGCCTCGCTCGTCGGCCTCAACGGCATTCCGATCCTGCTCGAGGAGAAGGATCCGTCGCGCGTCGTTGACGTCATCCTGTCAATCGAGAAGTCCTTCGGCGCCATCCAGCTCGAGGACTTCGCGGCGCCCGCCTGCTTCGAGATCGAGGCCGAGCTGCGCCGCCGGCTGCGCAAGCCCGTGCTGCACGACGACCAGCACGGCACCGCCGTGGTCGTCCTGGCCGCGTTGCACAATGCGGCGCGCCGCGTCGGCCGCCGCATCGAGGACAGCACGATCGGCCAGATCGGCCTCGGCGCGGCCGGCATCGGCATCGTGCGCCTGCTGCGCGCGCAGGGCGCCAAGCGCATCCTCGGCGCCGATCGCAACCCGCTCGCGCTGGATCGGCTCGAGTCGCTCGGCGGCCAGCGCTCGACGCTGGCCGAGATCATGGCGACGTGCGACATCGTCGCCGCGACCACCGGCGTCAAGGGTTTGATCAAGCCGGAGATGATCCGGCGCGGCCAGGTCGTGCTGGCGCTTTCAAATCCGGATCCGGAGATCGAGCCGTTCGTCGCCCTCGAGCACGGCGCGGCCTTCGCCGCCGACGGCAAGGGAATCAACAACGTGCTGGGGTTCCCGGGGCTCTTCAAAGGAGCGCTCGAGGCGCGTGCTGCAGAATTCACCGACCGGATGTTGATGGCCGCCGCGCTGTCGATCGCCGAGCTGGCGCCCGGAACCGACCTCGTGCCGGCGGCGCTCGACCCGGCCGTGCACCAGGCGGTGGCGGAGTCGGTGCGCGCGGCCGCGAGGCATAATTTGACGTAAACATTTCAATCCGCACATGTGCGGAGAAAATCGGGTTGGCTTGCGACCGATTCCCGTGCATGATTGCCCGCCCCAGCGCGAGCGCCGCTCGCGCTGATTCAACAAGACCGTTCCAAAGAGTTCAAATCGTATGACTAAGAAGCGCGCTCATCACGGGCACGGCTGGACGCCGTCCGATCTCAAGAAGCTGAAGACGCTGGTCGCGCGAGGAACGGCGCGGGCGGAGATCTCCAAAGTGCTCGGCCGCACCGTTTCCGCGGTTTACCAGCGGATCGTGACCGAGCGGCTGAGCCCGCGCCGCCGCCGCGCCAAGCGCCGCGGCCGCTGAGGCCGGGCCGCGCCCGGCGCGGCCCGAACAGCTGGCGGACGACGCCGGTGCCCGCGGTCGGGCGCCGGCTCAGTAGCGCAGGCCGAGGCGGCGGAACAGCGCCGCCAGGATCCACAGCGGCCCGATCATCAGGAACTGCAAGTCCTTGAAGAAGGACGGCCGCCTGCCTTCGATCGCGTGCCCGATAAACTGCCCGACCCACGCCAGCACGAAGATCGCGACGCAACTGAGCCACAGCGGTGCCGCGAGTCGGGTCAGCGCCGCGAGCAGGCCGAAGCCGGCCAGGACCACGAGCAGCATGCCGGCGGCGAGGCGCATCGACAGCGCCGCGTAATAAATGAGTCCGGCGAGCATCGCGAGCGAGCACCAGTTGAGCCACGCCGTGCCGCCGCCGAGCGCCGCCGGCACCGGCAGGCTGAGCAGCAGACCCATGACCGACAGCTGGATCAGCGGCACGCACAGGTAGTGCAGCCGCTTGTTGGTCGCGTTGCGGTGGCTGTCGCTGTACTCGTCCAGCCACTGATCGACGCTGCGCATGCGAGGCTCCCCGCGGGTGGGACCCTACTCTAGCAGCGAGCGGCCGCGCGCCGCAGCGCGCGGCCGGCGGCTCAGCCCATGGCCGCCTTCAGCTTCTTGAGAGCGCTCGCCTCGATCTGCCGGATGCGCTCCGCCGAGACCGAGTACTCCTCCGCCAGTTCGTGCAGCGTCGCCTTGTTGTCGTCGGCGAGCCAGCGCCGCTCGACGATGGCGCGGCTGCGTGCGTCGAGGGTCGCAAGCGCGTGCCGCAGCCGCATCGCCGATGCGTCCTGCCACTCGTCGCGCTCGACCGCCAGTGCCGGGTCGGCGTCGGGCGCCGGCAGGTAGGCGGAGGGCGAGTACACCGCCTCTTCGTCGTCGGTCTCCGGCGCGGGGTCGAACGCGACGTCGCGCGCCGCGAGGCGCTGCTCCATCTGCGAGACTTCCGCCGGGCTGACGCCGAGATCCGCCGCGACCGCGCGCGTCTCCTCCGCCGTGAGCCACGCGAGGTTCTTCTTGGCCTTGCGCAGGTTGAAGAACAGCTTGCGCTGCGCCTTGGTGGTCGCGATCTTCACGAGCCGCCAGTTGCGCAGCACGTACTCGTGGATCTCGGCACGGATCCAGTGGACGGCGAAGGACACGAGCCGTACGCCGACGGTCGGGTCGAAGCGCTTCACGGCCTTCATAAGTCCAACGTTGCCTTCCTGCACCAGGTCGCCCATCGGCAGGCCGTAGCCGCTGTAGCCGCGGGCGATGTGCACGACGAAACGCAGGTGCGAGAGCACCAGCTGCCGCGCCGCCTCGAGGTCGTTCTCCTCGCGCAGGCGCTTCGCGAGCGTCAGCTCCTCGTCGCGTGCCAGCACGGGGATCCGGGACACCGTGTCGATGTACGCGTCGAGGCTGCCGAGCGGACCGCGCAGGGCAAGTGCGGTGCTCATGGCGGGGGCACGGGGCGCAAGGGCGGCGGTGGTCATGGAGCGTTGCGTTCCTTTGGCCGGAGCGAGGGTACGGTCCCGGCTGCCGTTATCTTAGCACTCGCGGTTTTAGAGTGCTAAAAACGCGCCCAGTTCCCGTCAATAAACCCTTTCAGATCAGCCGCTTAGGGCTCTCCCAGCGGCCTACGACTCGACCCCGGGCTCGATCGCATCCAGGTGCCGGTTGGCGGACACGAAGGCGCCGATCCAGCCCAGCAGCGCGCCGCCGCCGACGAGCGCGAGGATCGCCCCGACGCCGGGCCCGCGCAGGGCGAATGCGCTGCCGTACGCCGCCGCGATGCGCGCGATCGGCGCCGAGAGGCCGGCCATCAGACCCTCGAGCAGCGCGACCGCCACGAGCCCGCCGCCCAGCCCGTACCAGACGCCGCTGTACAGGAACGGCCGGCGCACGAACCCGTCGCTCCCGCCGACCAGCTTCGTGACCTCGATTTCCGCGCGCCGGGTGTCGATGTCGAGGCGGATCGTGTTGCCGACCACGAGCAGCACGGCGACGGCGAGCGCGATCCCGAGCAGCGCGCCGGCGCGTTCGAGACCGTCGAGGATCGCCGTGAAGCGGCGCACCCAGGACGTGTCGAGCTGGACCTGGTCGACGCCCGCTTCCGCCTTCAGCGCCTGCGCCAGTTGTTCGACCGCGGCCGGGTCGCGGGGTTCGGGGATCCGCGGCTGCACGACGATCGCCGCTGGCAGCGGGTTGTCCTTGAGCGCATCGAGCGCGGCGCCCAGCCCGGACCAGCGCCGGAACTCCTCGAGCCCCTCGGCCGCCGTGACGAGCCGCGCGCCAGCGACGTCCGGCCGGGCCGCGACCCGCTCGCGCAGCTGCGCGGCATCGTGCTCCGGCAACGCCGGTTTCAGGTACAGCGTCAGGTCGAGCGCATCGCGCCAGCCGCCGGCGAGGCTGCGTGCGTTGACGGCGAGGAGCCCGAGGCACGCCGGCAGCGCCAGCGCGACGCCGACGACGCCGACGGTCAGCAGCGTGCCGAAGGGCGCACGCGCCAGGCGGCCGAGGGAGGACACGAAGGTCTGCAGGTGGCGCTCGCCCCACGCCCGCAGCCGGCCGCCGAGGCCGCGCGCCGCCGTCGGCCGCGCCTGCGACTCACTCACGGTGTGCTCCGGCGAGCCGGCCGTTGGCGAGCGCGATGCGCCGCGCACCGATCTGCTCGATCAGGTGCAGGTCGTGGCTCGCGACCACGACCGTGACGCCGACGTCGTTGAAGCGCCTGAGCAGCCGCATGACGTCGAGCGCGAGTTCGGGATCGAGGTTGCCGGTCGGTTCGTCGGCGATGACGATCGGCGGCTTGGCGATGATCGCGCGCGCAATGCCGACGCGCTGCTGCTCGCCGGTCGACAGCTCGATCGGGAAGCTCTTCTCGCGGCCGAGCAGGCCGACCTGGTCGAGCGAGGCGCGCACCCGGCGGTCGAGTTCCCGGCGCGGCGTCCCGGCGATCACGAGCGGCAGCGCGACGTTGTCCCACACCGGGCGATCGTGCAGCAGCTTGTGGTCCTGGAAGACCATGCCGATGTTGCGCCGGTAGGCGGGTATCCCGCGCCGGCGGATCGCGGCGAGGCTGCGTCCGCCGACCAGCACCTGGCCGCGGGTCGGCCGCTCGATCAGCGCGATCAGCTTGAGCGCCGTGCTCTTGCCGGCACCCGAGTGGCCGGTCAGAAAGACCATCTCGCCGGCGGCGACCTCGAGCGACAGGTCGGCGAGCGCCTCGCGACCGCTCGGGTAGCGCTTGGCGACGCCGTCGAAACGGATCATGCCGCACTACCCGGCGCGCCGACCAGCGCGGCGACGAATTCATCGACATCAAACTCGGCGAAGTCCTCGATCGCCTCGCCGACGCCGACGAAGCGGATGGGAATTCCGAGCTCGGTCGCGATCGCGAGCACGATGCCGCCGCGCGCGGTGCCGTCGAGCTTGGTGAGCGCGATGCCGGTGACGCCGAGTGCCTCGTTGAACAGGCGCGCCTGGCTGAGGGCGTTCTGCCCCTGGCTCGCGTCGAGGACGAGCAGCACCTCGTGCGGCGCGCTCGGCGCCACGCGCGCCACGACCCGCTTGACCTTGCGCAGCTCGTCCATGAGGTGCGCCTGGTTCTGCAGGCGCCCGGCCGTGTCGGCGAGCAGCACGTCGACGCCGCGCGCGCGCGCCGCCGACAGCGCATCGAAGATGACCGCCGCGGGGTCGGCGCCGGCGGCCTGCGCGATCACCGCCACCGCATTGCGCTCGCCCCAGACCTGCAGCTGTTCGACTGCCGCGGCGCGAAACGTATCGCCCGCCGCGAGCAGCACCGAGCGGCCCTGCTGCCGCAGCCGCCCCGCCAGCTTGCCGATCGAGGTCGTCTTGCCCGAGCCATTGACGCCGACGACCAGGATCACGAAGGGCTTCTCGGCCGGGTCGATGGCGAGCGGCCGCGCGACCGGCCGCAGGATCGCGGCGATCTCGGCGCCGAGCGCCCGCAGCAACGCATCGAAGTCGCCGAGCTCGCGCCGCGTCAGCCGCGCCCGCAGTGCGCCGAGGATCCGTTCGGTCGCATCGACCCCGACGTCGGCCGACAGCAGGCGGGTCTCGAGCTCATCGAGCAGCGACTCGTCGATGCGCCCGCCGGGCAGCAGCTCGCGCAGGTCCTTCTGCAGCAGGCCGTCGCCGCGGTTGAGACGGGCGCGCAGCCGCGCAAACAGCCCGGTCGGGCCGGCCTCGGCCGGGCGCGCCGCGGCCGCGTCGGCACTGCGCGCCTGCTTGCTGCGAAAATCGAACATCGGGATCCCCGGGAGTGGATCGCATTCTACCGGGCAAGGTTCCCGGGACGCCCGGGCGTCCGGCGCGCCGCCCGGGCGGCGCGCCGCGCGCGGTCAGGGGTTCTGCACGTAGGTCGGGTCGGTGATCACGAACCCGGCGCCGCCCGCGAACGCGAAGCTGACGATCTCGTGCTGCATCTCGACCGTGACGGCGGGCGTCGTGCCCGGCGCGAGCAGCGAACCGTGGGTGCCGGCGGTGAACGCGACCCAGTAGTCCGATGGCCAGGGCCCGGCGCCCGTCGCCTTGTTGCCGAAGATGCCGGCCGCCTGCAGCAGCCGGTCGGTGGCGTCGTTCGGGATCACCTGGTCGCCGATCACCTTGTGGATCAGCAGCGGCTTGTTGGCGGCGGCGAACGCGGCGTGGTTGACCGGGTCGGCCGCGTCGATCGCGGCCTGCGAGTCGCGGAAGAACACGTTGTACAGGGTCGTGTTGAGGCCGAGCTGCGCCGCGACGCCGCCGCTGATCGCGGGGCCGAAGGTCGGCGACTCGAGCAGCAGCTGCGTGATGCCGCCGCCCGGCACCGACAGGCCGAAGCTCTGGATGTCCGACGGCACGCTCGCGACCATCGTGCCGATGATCGAGCCGAGCGACTGTCCGCTCAGCGCGATCTTCGTGCCGTCGATGGGCGTGGCGATCGGCGTCGTGGTCGGCACGACGACCGCGCCTGGCAGCGCGTGCGCGAGCGCGAGGATATCGACCACGCCCTCGCGGTTGTTGTCGCGGCTGGTGATCGGGCTGGCGACCTGGATGTAGTTGGCGCCGGAGCTGTCGATGATGCCGTCGGGCGGGCCCTGCAGCGTCGTGTTGTTGACGTAGTCGACGTCGAAGGTGCGCTCCTGCACCCCCGGGATGCGCAGCGCCGCCGCCGGATCGCTCGGCGTGATGCCGTGCAGCGGCAGGTCGATCGCGGCCACGGCGAAGCCGGCGCTCGCGTAGGCCTCCGCGATCGCGAGCGAATCCGCGCGGTTGCGCGTCACGCCGTGCACGAAGATCGCGACCGGCCAGCCGCCGGCCGGCTTCGGGATCGAGTTCGGGAACGTCATCAGCAGCGGGATCGTCACCGTGTGCCGGACGACCGGCAGCGGGTTGTAGCGCGTGATGAAGTTCGAGCCGGCCTGGCCGGCGACCAGCGAGACCGGGCTTGCGGACAACCACTGCCCGTCGGTGGGCGGCTCGGGATCGGTCGCGCTCGCATCCGCCGGCGTCGGCAGGTAGTACGGAATCGTGATCGTGCCTTCGTAGACGTCGGCGTTGCCCGTCAGGTACGGGTTCTGGTTGGTCGGGTCGAGGATGTTCTTCGTGGTCAGGATGCCGCCGACGCCGTTCGGCAGGCCCTGCACGACGATCGGCGCCATCGACGCGGAACCGTGGATCGCGGTCGCCATCTGCACGAGCGTGTCGCGCACCGACTCGCTCGTGAAGCTGAAGGTCAGCGCGACGGAGTTGAGCGGGATGTTCGCGCCGGCGGCGATGAGCAGGTGCGGCTCGACGGCCTGGCAGACCGCGGCCAGCGTCGCGTTGCTGATCGTCGCGCAGCCGGCGGCCGGCGTGGCGGTCGCGAGCGTCGGCGCGAGCGCCGAGACGATCGTGGCGTAGTCGTTGTCGGGCGCAGCCGGCGTGCCGTCGCTCGCCTGGATCGCGGCCGTCAGAATCACGACGTAGCCGACGCCGCCCGCATCGAGCGAACCGAGCGGGAATCCCATCGGTGGGTTCGCCGGGTCGAAGGTCACGCCGCCGGTCGAGGGCGTCAGCGGCTTGAGCGGCTTGATCGAGAGGATTTGGCCACCGGCGTCAACCGCGCTCGACAGCGACACGGAGTAGTCGACGCCCGGGATCAGCGGCCGGCGCACGGCCACCGGCACGCGCGCGATGCTGGTGCCGGTCGTCAGCGTCAGCATCGTCGTCTCGAGAACCGTGACCGCGCCCGGCGTCGCGAGCGAGGCGGCATTGATCGCCTCGGAGAAGCGCACCGTGATCTCGCCGTTCACGCCGAAGCCGTCGAGCGCGTTGACCGAGACCGTGTTTGGCGCGACCGCGAGCAGCGGTGCGTTGATCGTGCCGTCGACGCTGCCATTCAGCAGCAGGTCCGTCGGGTAGGGCAGGAGGCCCTGCGTCAGCTGGAAGTACGGGCGGAACGCCGCGACCGTCGTGCCGCCGGGATTCGGGTTGCCGTTGCCGTAAGTCGGATCCGTCGGGCCGATGCCCCCGAGGCCGTTGGATCCGGAGCCGCCGCAGGCGCCGAGCAGCATCGCTGCAACAGTCAATGCGGCGGCGTGGTGGGTACGCATGGTCGGTGTGCTCCGGTCCGAATCCGTGGCTGGGTTGGCGCGTATCATCGCGCCTTATCGTGAGGCGCAAGGGTACGCTTTGGCTCCGTTTTCTGGCAAGGATAAGCGCGCTCCGCGTCGCGGGAAAACGGCGTCTACCGCAGCGCAAAATAAACCGCGCGGGCTTCGCAACAGCGTCCGCGTGATCGCCGGCGAGTGGCGGGGCCGCCGCATCCAGTTCCCCGACGCCGCGTCGCTGCGGCCGACGCCCGACCGCGTGCGCGAGACGCTGTTCAACTGGTTGCAGGCCGTGGTCGGTGCAGCACGTTGCCTCGATCTGTTCGCCGGCAGCGGCGCACTCGGCGTCGAGGCGCTGTCGCGCGGCGCCGCGTCCGCCGTTTTCGTCGAGCGCGACGCACAGGTCGCGCAGGCGCTGCGCGCCACGCTCGCGACGCTCGGCGCGACGCGCGGCCGGGTCGTTGAGCGCGACGTGACCGCGTTCCTGCAGGGGCCGGCCGAACCGTTCGATCTGGTGTTCGTCGACCCGCCCTACGCGCAGGGCGGCCAAGGTGAATTGTGTACACTGCTCGAATCGCGAGGCTGGCTCGCGACGGACGCGTGGATCTATCTCGAACTCGCGGCCCGCGACGCGCGGCCGGCGCTTCCCGACGGGTGGGTCCTGTGGCGCGAAACGCGGGCAGGCGGGGTGCAGGGTCTGCTGGCGCGGCGCCGCGCGGCCAGCGGGCAAGCGGTGGACGGGACATGACACTCAAGAATCGCGCCGTGTACCCGGGCACCTTCGACCCGATCACGAATGGCCACCATGACCTGGTGCGCCGCGCCGCCGGCATCTTCGAGCACGTGATCGTCGCGATCGCGGCGAACCCGAACAAGGCGCCGATGTTCCCGCTCGACAAGCGCATCGAGATGGCGCGCCGCGTGCTCGACGACGTCCCGAACGTCGAGGTGACGGGCTACTCCGGCTTGACCGTCGATTTCGCGCACGAACGGTCCGTGCAGGTCGTGATCCGCGGCCTGCGTGCCGTGTCCGACTTCGAGTTCGAGTTTCAGCTCGCGAACATGAGCCGGCACCTGTCGCGCGACCTCGAGACCGTGTTCCTGACGCCGCAGGAGCAGTTCACCTTCATTTCCTCGACGCTGGTCCGGGAGATCGCCTCGCTCGGCGGCGACGTCAGCGGCTTCGTGCACCCGGCGGTCGCCGACGAGCTGAAGAAGCGAGCGCCGCTGTTCGCGCGCCGCGCACCGGGCCCCGGCTGATGCGGCGCGCGGTCGCGGGCCTGCTGTGGCTGCTGTGCGCGGCCACGGCGCGATCGGCGCCGACGCCGCCGCAGGCGGCGATCGCCAGCGCGCACCCGCTCGCCACCGCGGCCGGCATGCAGATGCTGAAGCAAGGCGGCAACGCCTTCGACGCCGCCATCGCGGTCAGCGCCGCGCTCGCGGTCGTGGAACCGGCGAGCTCCGGGGTCGGCGGCGGCGGCTTCTACCTGCTGCACGTCGCCGCCGACGGCCACGACGTGATGGTTGATGGCCGCGAGACCGCACCCGCCGCCGCGACCCGCGACATGTACCTGGGCCCCGACCACAAGCCGCGCGCCGGCGCCTCGATGGAGGGGCCGCTCGCCGCCGGCATACCCGGCGAACCGGCCGCCTGGGCATGGCTCGCCGAGAAGTACGGCCACCTGCCGCTCGCCACCAGCCTCGCGCCCGCGATCCATCTGGCGCGCGACGGCTTCCCGCTGTACGAGCGGCTCGCCAACGCCATCCGCATCAAGAAGGCCGCGCTCGCGCGTTCGCCGGATGCCGCGCGGGCGTTTCTCGTGCACGGCGAGGCGCCCCCGAGCGGCGCGATGCTCAGGCAGCCGCAGCTCGCGCGCACGCTCGAACTCCTCGCCGGCAAGGGCGCAAAGGCGTTCTACACCGGCGCCTTCGCCGAGCAGCTGGCCGCGGCGGTCAAGCGCGACGGCGGCATCTGGAGCAGCGCCGATCTCGCCAACTACCACGTCGTCGAGCGCGCGCCGGTGACGGTGCACTACCGCGACGCGACGCTCGTGATGGCGGCGCCGCCGTCCTCCGGCGGCATCGTGCTGGGCGAGGCGCTCAAGATCCTGGAGGGCTACGACCTCGCGAACCTCGACGCGACCGACCGGCACCACCTGCTGATCGAGGCGATGCGCCACGCCTACCGCGACCGTGCCGAATACCTCGGCGACCCGGACTTCGTGCGCATCCCGGTGGAGCAGCTGCTGAGTGCCGACTATGCCGCCGGGCAGCGGACCTCGATCCGCAGCGACCGAGCGACGCCCTCGGACGTGCTGCGCCCGGCGTTCACGGGCGAGGAGAGCACCTCGACGACGCATTTCTCGGTGCTCGACCGCGACGGCAATCGCGTCGGTGCGACGATTTCGATCAACCTCTTCTTCGGCGCCGCCTACATGGCCCCGGGCACCGGCTTCTTCCTGAACGACACGATGGACGACTTCGCGATCGCCGCCGGCGCGCCGAACGCCTTCGGCCTGGTCGGCGCCGACGCGAACGCGATCGCACCGGGTAAGCGCGCGCTATCGAGCATGACGCCGACCTTCGTCGACACGCCGCGCGGCGCGCTGATCATCGGCACGCCCGGTGGCAGCACCATCATCAGCAACGTGCTCCTGGGCGTGCTGAACTGGCTCGGCGGCAAGAGCGCCGCGCAGATCGTCGCCGCGCCGCACATCCACCACCAGTACCTGCCCGACGTGGTCAGCTTCGAGGCCGGCGCGCTGCCGGCCGAGGAGCGCGCGCAGCTCGAGAAGCGCGGCTTCAAGCTGCGCGAGTCGACGCGCCAGTGGGGCAACACCCAGGCCATCACCTGGGACTTCGCCAGCGGCAAGGTCGAGGCCGCGTCGGATCCGCGCGGCTTCGGAGCCGGCCTCGTGTACTGACGTGAGCCGCGGCTCGCTCGTCGCGCTCACGATGCTGAACGCCGTCGGCGTGTCCTTCGCCGCGATGGGGCTGTTGGGCGCCACGCTCGCGGCGTGGCAGTTCGCCGGCTGGGAGATGAGCGGCGCCTGGCCGGTCGCGGCCGAAGTCTGGCGCGACTCAGGCCTCACCGGCCGGCTGTTCGTGGCGTTCTTCGCGTGGCTGCCGCAGCTGCTCGGCACCGCGGTCATCGCGCACCTCGCGATCGCCGCCGTCGGCGCGGGGCTGCTGTGGCGCCGTCCGTGGGCGTGGCGCGGTGCGGTCGCGGTCGGGCTCGCGTGGATCGGCTTCGCGACGGCCGGCTGGTTCGTCGTGCGCACGGCGCTCGATGATCTCGCGACCGGGTACCCGACGCGGGCGGCATTCGCGCGCGCCGCCGAAGTCACCGCCGGCCAGGCGACGCTGTTCGGCGTCGCGCTCGGTGCCGCGCTCGTGCTGCTGCTGATCCATCCGGCGGTGCGCGCCGAGTTCAGCGCTGGCAGCTAGGGCACCAGTAGGTCGAGCGCTGCCCCTGCACCGCGTGCCGGATCGGCGTGCGGCACACCCGGCAGGCGGCCCCGGTGCGCTCGTAGACGAACAGCTTCTGCCGGAAGTAGCCCGGGCTGCCGTCCGTGCGCACGTAGTCGCGCAGCGTCGTGCCGCCGACCTTGATGGCGGCCGCGAGCACGCGCCTGATGGCTCCGACCAGGCGCGCGACCTCGGCGCGTGACAGCCGGCCCGCCGCGCGACGCGGACTGATGCGCGCGCGGAACAACGCCTCGCTCGCGTAGATGTTGCCGACGCCGACCACGATCGCGGCGTTCATGATCAGCAGCTTGATCGCCACGCGCCGGCCGCGGGTGCGCGACCACAGGTAGTCGGCGTTGAAATCCGCGCCGAAGGGCTCGGGTGCGAGCGAGCGCAGCAGCCGGTGGTGCTCCGGCGCGCCGCGGATGAAGTGCATGCTGCCGAAGCGCCGCGGGTCGTTGAAGCGCACGGCGCGCCCGGAGTCGAGCTCGATGTCGACGTGATCGTGCGCCTCGCGCGCGGTGCCGGCCGCGAGCACGCGCAGGCTGCCGGACATGCCGAGGTGCACGAGCAGCGTGCCGGCGTCCGTGCCGACGAGCAGGTACTTCGCGCGGCGCCCGACCCCCGTGACGCGCCGCCCGACCAGCGCCGCCTCGAAGTCCGCGGGCAGCGGCCAGCGCAGCCGGCGCTCGGCGACCCGGATGGAGGTGATCTTGCGCCCGGTCATGACCGGCTCGAGGCCGCGGCGCGTGGTTTCGACTTCAGGCAGTTCGGGCATTGTCTGGGTGGCGAGCAGTGGTTTTCCGGACTTAGGCCCAGACGGGCCTCGCAATTCGGCGGTTGCACCCCCATAAGTGAGAATAGTCGATAACTTGCAGGGTCTTGCGGACCTGTATAGTGGCCGCCCCAGACGACTGGCCCCGGCGCACGCGGGATGATGGTACGGACGGCGGAGTAACGACCACGTGAACCTCGACTTCCTCTACGGCCTCGTGCACCTGAGCTTCTGGGGCTACGTGCTGGTCACCTTCCTGCTGGTGCAGGTGACGATGGTGGCGGTGACCTGCTATCTGCATCGCGACGCCGCGCACCGTGCGGTCGACCTGCACCCGGTGCTGCGCCACTTCTTCCGATTCTGGATCTGGGCGACCTCCGGCATGATCACCGCCGAGTGGGTCGCGGTGCACCGCAAGCACCACGCGTTCTCGGACATCGAGGGCGACCCGCACAGCCCGGTGCTGCTCGGCCTCAAGAAGATCCTGCTCGAAGGCGCCGAGGTCTACCGCGAGTCGGCGCGCGACCCGGACGTGGTCGCGAAGTACGGCCGCGGCACGCCGGATGACTGGCTGGAGCGCAACGTCTACGCCCGGCACCGCAACCTCGGCATCGTGCTGCTCGTGCTCACCGACCTCGTGGTGTTCGGCGCGCCCGGGATCATCGTCCTCGCCGTGCAGCTGGTCTCGATGCCGCTGCTGGCGGCCGGTGTGATCAATGGCCTCGGCCACGCCGTCGGCTACCGCACGTTCGAGTGCGACAACGCCGCCCGCAACCTCGTGCCGTGGGGCGTGCTGACCGGCGGCGAGGAGCTGCACAACAACCACCACGCGTTCCCGTCCTCGGCCCGCTTCTCGATGCGCCGCGGCGAGTTCGACATCGGCTGGATGTGGCTCCGGGTGTTCTCGGCCTTCGGCCTCGCGACGGTCCGCAAGGTCGCGAGTCGCGCCAGTGCCGAGGCGCCGCGCCCGATCGTCGACCTCGACACCGTGCGCACCGTCATCACGGCGCGCATGGATGTGCTGCGCAACTACGCCCGCAGCGTCACGCTGCCGGTGCTGAAGGCCGAGGCCGCGGCGAGCGCCGGGCGTCTCAGCGTGCGCGTCAAGCGCCTGCTGGTCCGCCACCCCAGCCTGCTCGATGAGGGCGCGCGGGCGCGGCTGCAGCAGGTGCTGGCCGACCACGCGGCGCTCAGGACGGTGTGTGAGTTCCGCGACCGCCTCGCGGTCCTGTGGAGCGGTCGCATCGGCAACAACGAGCGCCTGACGGCGCACCTGCGCGAGTGGATCCGCGAGGCCGAGGCCAGCGGGATCGCGTGCCTGCAGGAGTTTGCGCGGGCCCTGACGGGCTACCGGCTGGCCGGCGCCGCGGCGGGCTGAGCCGGGGCGAGGCCGGCGAGCGGCGCCCGCGACGGCGGGCGCACGCGGCCTACTTGATCTTCGATTCCTTGTACGCCACGTGCTTGCGCACGCGCGGGTCGTACTTCAGGACTTCCATCTTGTCCGGGTGCAGCCGCTTGTTCTTGGTGGTCGTGTAGTAGTGGCCGGTACCGGCGCTCGACACCAGCTTGATCTTGTCGCGCATGTTCGCTCGCTCCGCCTCCGGACCCTAGACCCGCTCGCCGCGGGCGCGCAGCTCGGCGACCACCTCGGCGATGCCGCGCTTCTCGAGCGTGCGCAGGCCGCGGGTCGACACGCGCAGCGTCACCCAGCGCTTCTCGTCCTCGAGCCAGAACCGCTGCGTGTGCAGGTTCGGCAGGAACCGGCGGCGGCGCTTGTTGTTGGCGTGCGAGACCGTGTTACCCACGGCCGGTCGCTTGCCCGTGACCTGGCAGACTCGTGACATGGAAGCCATCCTAGGCCGACCTGGACGGGCCGGCGAGCCGCGTATTTAACCAGCCGAGACAGGGGGATGCAAGTGCTTCGCCCGGCCGGGCGGGCGCGGGCGCCCGTTCAGCACAGGCCCCGTTCGGCGAGGCTGACGCAGACCCCGTCCCCGACGATGACGTGGTCGACGACCCGGATGTCGACCAGCGCGAGCGCATCCCGCAGCCGCGCGGTGATCGCCTCGTCGGCACGGCTCGGCTCCGCGACGCCCGAGGGGTGGTTGTGGGCGAGGATGACCGCGGCCGCCCGGCGCGCCAGGGCCTGCTTGACGACCTCGCGCGGGTGCACGCTCGCACCGTCGATCGTGCCCTTGAACAGCTCCTCGAACGCGATCAGACGGTGGCGCGTATCGAGGTACAGGCAGCAAAAGACCTCATGGTCGCGGTCGCGAAGCTGCGCGAGCAGGTAGTCGCTCGCAAGCCTGGGGCTCGTCAGCGCCGGGCCTGCGTACAGGGTCTCGAGCCGCTGCCGGCGCGTCAGCTCGAGCGCCGCCTGCAGCTCCGCGTAGCGCGCGGCGCCGATGCCGGCGCACCGGCCGAGCCGGGTGGCATCCGCGCTGAAGAGGGCGCGCAGCGAGCCGAACTCGCCGAGGAGCGCCCGCGCGAGCTCGACCGCATTGCGGCCGCGCAGCCCCGAGCGCAGCCAGATCGCGAGCAGTTCCGCCTCGCTGAGCGCCGCGGGGCCCAGCCGGAGCAGCTTCTCCCGCGGCCGTTCGCCGGCCGGCCAGTCGGTGATTTTCATGACGCAAGTCTCGGTCCGGCAGACCGGGCCGCCGAGCCGGCTTTCTGGCGGCCTGCGGGCATTTGTGCACGGCGTTCATAACCGGCGGTTCTCGGCCGCGCCGCCGCAAGCCTTGGAAGCGGCACGGATTGCGGCCGATAATCGGGCCATGGCCACCCCGTCCGCTTCCCCGGCCCCGCGGCGCATCCTGCTCGGCGTCAGCGGCGGCATTGCGGCGTACAAGAGCGCCGAACTGGTCAGGCGCCTCGGCGAGCGCGGTGCCGAGGTGCAGGTCGTCATGACCGCCGGCGCCAAGCGCTTCGTCACGCCGCTCACCTTCCAGGCGCTGTCCGGCCGGCCGGTGCGCGACGACCTGTGGGACGAGGCGGCGGAAGGGGCCATGGGGCACATCGAGCTCGCGCGCTGGGCCGAGCTCGTGCTGATCGCGCCGGCCAGCGCCGACCTGATCGCGCGCCTCGCCGGCGGGCGGGCCGACGACCTGCTGAGCACGCTCGCGCTCGCGACCGAGGCGCCGGTGTGGATCGCGCCCGCCATGAACCGGCTGATGTGGGCGAACGCGGCGACGCAGGCCAACGTCGCGACGCTCGCCGCGCGCGGCGTCACTGTGCTCGGGCCGGCCGACGGCGATCAGGCCTGCGGCGAGACCGGGCCCGGGCGGATGCTCGAGGCCGGCGAGATCGCCGCGCGCGTCTACGCCGCGGAATTGCGCGGCCCGCTGAGCGGCGTGCACGTCGTGATCAGCGCCGGCCCGACTCGCGAGCCGCTCGACCCGGTGCGCTTCATCAGCAACCGCAGCTCGGGGAAGATGGGCTTCGCGGTCGCGAGCGCGGCGCGCGATGCGGGCGCGCGCGTGACGCTGATCAGCGGTCCGGTAGGCCTCGCGACGCCACCCGGTATCGCGCGCGTCGACGTCGAGACGGCCGAGCAGATGTACCAGGCCGTGCACGCGGCCATCGTCGATGCCGACATCTACATCGGCGCCGCGGCCGTCGCCGACTACATGCCGGCGCGCTGCGCGAGCCAGAAGATCAAGAAGACCAGCGATTGCCTCGAGCTGTCGCTGCAGCGCGCCCCGGACATCCTGGCTTCGGTGTCGGCGCTCGAGCGCCGGCCGTTCACCGTCGGCTTCGCCGCCGAGACCAACGACGTCGAGAAGCACGCGCGCGAGAAGCTGGCCCGCAAGCACCTCGACCTGATCGCGGCCAACGAGGTCGGCGTCGATCGCGCCTTCGACCGCGAGGACAACGCGCTGCTCGTGCTCTGGCCGGGAGGCCGGCGCGAGCTGGCGCTCAAGTCGAAGGCCGAACTCGCGCGCGAATTCGTGGTGCTGGTTGCCGAGCGCTTCCGGGACGCGCGCCGGCCCGCCGCGACGCTGACCAGCCTCGCGCAGTCGCGCTGACCCGCCGCCGCGTGACCCGGTAGACTGCCGGGCCATGCGCTCGATGCAAGTCCGTATCCTCGACCCGCGAATGGGCCGTGACTGGCCGCTGCCGGCCTATGCGACCGAAGGGTCCGCTGGCCTCGACCTGCGCGCGTGCCTCGACGGACCGCTGACGCTCGAGCCGGGGCGCGCCGAGCTCGTGCCGACCGGCCTCGCGATCCACGTCGCCGATCCCGGTCTTGCGGCCGTGCTGCTGCCCCGCTCCGGGCTCGGCCACAAGCACGGCATCGTGCTCGGCAACCTGGTCGGGCTGATCGACTCCGACTACCAGGGGCAGCTGATGGTCTCGGCGTGGAACCGCGGCCGGGAGCCGTTCACGATCCAGCCGGGCGAGCGCATCGCGCAGCTCGTCGTGGTGCCGGTGGTGCAGGTGCGGCTCGAGGTCGTCGAGGCCTTCGACGCGAGCCGGCGCGGCGCGGGCGGCTTCGGCAGCTCCGGTCGCGCCTGAGGCCTGCGCGCGCTAGTTGTGCGCGCTCGGCGCGTCGCGGGCGTAGTCGGCCTGGATCTTCTTGATCTCGCGGAAGCGCGCAATGTCGCTCGCGAACTGCGCCTTCATCTTCTCGAGCTCCTGCTGCTTGACCTCGAGGTTGCGCTCCTGCGTCGCGATGTCGCTGGTCGTGCGCACCAGGTCCTCGGCGACGTGCTCGGGCAGCACGGCGGCGCCGGGCGCGCCGTTGTAGGGCCTGAACTTCTGGACCTGCGCCTCGAGCTGCCGCTGCTTGCTGCGCAGCTGCTCCAGGTAATTGCTGGTCACCCGCGCCTGGCCGTCGAGAATGTCGGCGCGCCGATCGCGCAGCGCCTCGATTTCCTCGACGGTGAGGTAGGTGGCGAGCAGGTTCTGGTCGCGCTGCCGTGCGAGGAACACGGCCTGCTGCTGGTGCTCCTCGGCCGAGCGCTTCGCGGCCTCCGCCGCCTGCTGCTCGGGCGTGCGATGGCCCGGGATCGTCGTGACCGGCACGCCCTGCGCGTTCAGGACCGTCTTGTCCTGGTCCGCGTACTGCGGCGGGATCGCGTCCCCGTAGTGCACGGTGCCCTTCTCGTCGGTCCACTTGTAGACCTGCTGCTTCGAGTTCGGGTCGCGGGTGCTCGCCGCGCCCGCCACGGCGGCGGCGAGCAGCGCGACGACCAGGGCCGGGACCAGGGCTCGGGTGGGGAATTGGCGCATGGCGGGGGGAATTCTGCAGCGGACGGCGGCGATTGTGCACCCCCGGCGACCCGGCAGCGAGAGGTGCGTCACGCCGCTGCGCTCAGGCCGCGCTTGATGCAGCGCCGTAACGCGCGCGGTAGGCCCGGAGCTCGGCCAGCGCCTCGGGCGCCACGTCGCCGCCACGGTCGAGGCCGGCGATCAGCTCGGTCAGCGTCAGGATCGGCACGACCGGCAGGCTGAACTGCCGCCGGAACTCCTGCACCGCCGAGTGCTCCGAGTCGCGGCCGCGCTCCTCGCGGTCGAGCGCCAGCAGCACGCCGGCGGGTGTCGCCCCCGCCGCCTGGATCAGGTCGATGGACTCGCGGATCGCGGTGCCCGCCGTGATCACGTCGTCGACGATCAGCACGCGGCCGGCGAGCTTGCGGCCGACGATGCGCCCGCCCTCGCCGTGGTCCTTTGCCTCCTTGCGGTTGAACGCGTACGGCACGTCGCGTCCGTGCTGCTCGGCGAGCGCCGCCGCCGTCGCGCTGACGAGCGGGATGCCCTTGTAGGCCGGCCCGAACAGCATGTCGAAGGTGAGCCCCGAGGCGACCAGCGCCGCGGCATAGGCACGGCCGAGGCCCGCGATCGCGGCGCCCGTGTCAAACAGGCCGGCGTTGAAGAAGTAGGGGCTTTCGCGGCCGGACTTCAGCGTAAAACGGCCGAAGCGCAGTACGCCGAAGCGCAGCGCGAGCTCGAGGAATTCGCGTTGGAAGTCCTTCATGGCGGGTCCGTAGTCTCCGACGAAAGCGCGGCGCGGACAAGCCGCGCAACCCGCTTGCTATGATCGCCGCGTGCGCATCGCGACGCTGAACTGCAACGGCATCCGGGCGGCGGCCCGCAAGGGCTTCTACCGCTGGCTGCCGCGGCAGGGCGTCGATGTCTTCTGCCTGCAGGAGACGCGCTGCACCGATGAGGACGTCGAGCCGGCCGAGTTCCACCCGTCCGGCTACCACTCAGAGTGGCTGCACGCCGCCAAGCGCGGCTACAGCGGCGTCGCGATCTACTCGCGGCGCAAGCCGGATAAGGTCATTCGCGGCTTCGGCTCGGCCGAGTTCGACGCGGAGGGCCGCTATCTCGAGGCGCGGTTCGGCGCGCTGTCGGTCGTGTCGCTGTACCTGCCCTCCGGTTCCTCGAGCCCGGAGCGCCAGCAGGCCAAGTTCCGCTTCCTCGGCGAGTTCCTGCCGTACCTCGAGCGGCTGCGGCGCAGCCGGCGCCACTACGTGCTGTGCGGCGACTGGAACATCGCCCACAAAGAGATCGACCTGAAGAACTGGCGCTCCAACCAGAAGAACTCCGGCTTCCTGCCGGAGGAACGCGCCTGGCTTGACGAGCTGTTCGGGCGCGTGCGCTTCGTCGACGCCTTCCGCCATGTGGATGCGCGCGCCGAGCAGTACACGTGGTGGTCGGCGCGCGGCGCTGCGTGGGTCAAGAACGTCGGCTGGCGCATCGACTACCAGATCGCGACGCCGGCGCTCGGCGGGCGCGCGCAGCGCGCCAGCATCTGGAAGAAAACCCGCTTCTCGGACCACGCGCCGCTGATCATCGACTACGACCATGCCTTCTGAAGGCCTGGCCGGCGCCGCGGTGGCGGAGCGGCCGCGGCTGCGCGACGTGCTCGCGACGCCGAAGATGCTGCTGCTGGTCGCGCTCGGCGCCGCCTCCGGCTTCCCGAACCAGGTGACGGAGAGCGCGCTGCAGGCGTGGCTCAAGGACGTGCACGTCTCCAACGAGCAGATCGGCATCTTCACCTACGTCTCGATTCCATACCTGCTCAAGTTCCTGTGGGCACCGCTGCTCGATCGCTATTCGCTGCCGCTGCTCGGTCGCCGTCGCGGCTGGATCGCCGCCGCCCAGGTGCTGCTCGCCGGCACCATGGCCCTGCTCGCCTTCCAGGACCCGGCAAGCGCGCTGCTGCCGGTCTCGGCCTGCGCGCTCGCGATCGTGTTCCTGTCGGCGACGCAGGACATCGTCATCGACGCGTACCGGACGGATGTCGCAAGCGCCGACGAGCGCGGCCCGGCGGTCACCGCGAGCACGATCGGCTATCGCGCCGCCGCGTACATCGCGCCGGCCGTGGCACTCGTCATCGCCGACCACGCCGGCTGGCGCGCCGCGATGCTGACGGTCGCGGCAGGCATGGCGCTGTTCACCGTCGCAACCGCGCTCGCACCGGAGCCGGTGCGGCATGCGCCGCCGCCGGCCACCCTGCTCGAGTCGGTCAAGGCGCCGCTCGCGGCGCTCGTCAGCACCCCGGGCGCGCTGGCGCTGCTCGGCCTCGTCATGGTCTTCAAGCTCGGCGACGCCTTCTCGCTGAAGCTGTTCACGCCGTTCATGATGGACGTCGGATTCTCGAAGACCGAGATCGGCGTGGTCATCAAGATCCTGTGGGTCGGCGCATCCATCGCGGGCTCGGTACTCGGCGGGATCTGGATGGTGCGGCTCGGCCTGCTGCGCGCGATGCTCGCGTTCGGAATCCTGCAGGCGCTGTCGAACCTGGCCTACTACGCACTCGCCGTCGCCGGCAAGAACTACGGGATCATGTACGCGGCGGTGATCATCGAGCACCTGACGCACGCCATGGGCAACATCGCCGTCGTCGCGCTCATGATGGCGCTGTGCGACGTGCGCTTCAGCGCGTTCCAGTATGCGCTGCTGTCGGTGCTGTCGCAGCTGCCGCGCTATGGGCTCGGCTATCCGGCCGGCTGGGTGGCGCAGCACTGGGGCTGGCCGTCGTACTACACGGTCAGCTTCGCGCTCGGCCTGCCGGGGCTCGCGATCGTGTGGCTGCTGCGCGATCGGATCCGGGCGCTGGATGGCCGAATCTGACGCGCCGCGCGAACTCGACCTGGAGCGCGTGATCTGCGCGTTCGCGGAGCTCGATGATCCGGGCACCCGCGAGTTCCGGATCGGCCGCGGGGACTGGCCGCTGCGCGGCCTCGTCGTCCGGCGTGGCGGCGAGGTGCACGCCTACGTGAACCGCTGCCCGCATGCCGGCCACCCGCTCAACCTGCGGCCGCACGAGTTCCTGACGCCGGACCGCTCGCTGCTGCTGTGCAACTCGCACGGTGCGATCTTCGAGATCGCAACCGGGCTGTGCGTCGCGGGCCCGTGCCCCGGCGCGCACCTGCGTCGCATCCCGCTCGAGATCGCGAACGGCTACGTGTTGATCGCGGCCGACTACCGCGCAGACGCCTTCGTCGACTGAGGCCGGGGCGCTGCTATGCTGCGGCGTCTGGCGCAACGGTGAGCCGTGGAGTCGCTCCTCAAATTCTTCGTCGTGATGTTCGTCGTCGTCGACCCGCCGTCGCTGGCGCCGCTGTTCGCCGCGATGACCGAGGGCGGGAGCAGCAGCTACCGGCGGACGATGGCGATCAAGGCGAGCATCGTTTCGCTCGGGCTGCTCGTGGTGTTCGCGATCGGCGGCAGCTGGCTGCTCGGCACCATGGGCATCAGCATCGACGCGTTCCGCATCGGCGGCGGCATCATGCTGTTCCTGATCGCGCTCGACATGGTGTTCGCGCGCGACGAGAAGACGACGCCGGCCGAGAAGGCCGAGGCGCGCCGACGCGCCGACGTGTCGGTATTCCCGCTGGCATTCCCGCTGATCGCCGGCCCCGGCACGCTCGCGACGGTGCTGATGACCTTCGGCTCGGGCTCGCGCCCGCTGTGGCTCGACGCGGCGCTGATCGCGGTCATGGCCGCGGTCATCGGCGTTGCGCTCGTGTTCATGCTCGCGACGCCGGTCGTCATGCGGGTGCTCGGCGTCACCGGCGCGAACGTCGCCGGGCGCGTGTCCGGAGTGCTGCTCGGGGCGCTCGGCGTGCAGTTCATCATCGACGGCCTGAAGGGCGCGTTCAGCCTCGGCGCCTAGCGCCGCTCAGCCGGCGACCCGCTCGTACTCGAGCTCGGACACGCCGTGGCCAAGCCGCGTGCCGCGGCGCTCGAATTTCGTGACCGGGCGCTCGAGCGGCCGGTCGAGGAAGCCGCCGCCAGCGGCGCAGTTGCGGAATTCCGGGCTGGCGCCGATGACCTCGAGCATCCACTGCGCGTAGGGTTTCCAGTCGGTCGCGAGCCGCAGACGACCACCGGGCGCGAGGCGCGAGGCGACGAGCGCCACGAACTCCGGCTGGATCAGCCGCCGCTTGTGGTGGCGCTTCTTCGGCCACGGGTCGGCGAACAGGATCAGCACCTCGTCGAGCGCGGCCGGCGCGAGCGAGCGGGCGAGCAGCTCGACCGCATCGCCGCGGCACAGGCGCAGGTTGCCGAGGCCGGCCGCCGCGGCTGCCAGCAGGCAGTGGCCGACGCCCGGGGCGTGCACCTCGACGCCGAGGTAGTCGCGCTCGGGGTGCGCCCGCGCGAGCGCGACCAGCGCCTCGCCATCGCCGAAGCCGATCTCAAGCGTGCGCGGCGCGCGCCGGCCGAAGGCCGCGTCCAGGTCGAGCGGTTCGCCGGACGGCTCGAGGCCGAAGCGCGGCCACAGCTCGGCCAGCGCGCGCTCCTGGCCGGTCGTGATCCGCCCGCCGCGCTTGACGAAGGAGCGGACGGCTCGCCGGGGCGGTGCGGGCGGGGACGGAGATTGCGGGTCCATGCGGAGTCGGGCAGCCGGCGGGCCGGTGAGTGTCGCGCGTCGCGCCTCCGGCCGCCAGCCGCTTCCCCCCGGCCGGCCGGGCGCGGTATTAATGCGCCGGCGTCGTCGCGGAGTCCCGGTGCCGGCCACTCATGATCACTTGCTTGCGCTCTGCGCCGTCCCGCCGGGGCGCAGGCTGCGGCTGTCGCGCCGTGACCCCGCCGCGACGCTTGACCCGGAGTTCGAATCGCTGAAGGGCGCGACGCTGAAGAAGCGCGCGCTCGAACTCCTCGATGAGAGCCGGCACGCGCTCAGCCGCGTGCAGGAGCTGCTGTGGGCGAGCGACAGCCACTCGGTGCTGGTCGTCCTGCAGGGGATGGACGCGGCCGGCAAGGACGGCATGGTCAAGCACGTCATGGCGGGCCTGAACCCGGCCGGTTGCGAGGTGCACGCATTCAAGACGCCGTCGGGCGAGGAGCTCGCCCACAACTTCCTGTGGCGCTACTGGCAGCGCGTGCCCGCGCGCGGCCGGATCGGCATCTTCAACCGCTCGTACTACGAAGAGGTGCTGGTGGTGCGCGTCCACCCGGCGCTGCTCGCCGGCGAGCGCCGGCCGCGCGGCGCGCAGGGCGCGGCGCTGTGGGCGGAACGCTTCGAGGACATCAACCAGTTCGAGCGGCACCTCGCGCGCAACGGCACGCTGATCGTGAAGTTCTTCCTGCACCTGTCGAAGGCCGAGCAGAGGCGCCGGCTGCTGGAGCGGCTCGAAGCGCGTGCCAAGCGCTGGAAGTTCTCCGCCGCCGACCTCCGGGAACGCGACTACTGGCGCGACTACGTGGCCGCCTACGAGTCGATGCTCGGCGCGACCAGCACGCCGTGGGCACCTTGGTACGTGATCCCGGCAGATCACAAGTACGTGGCACGCTCGGTGGTCGCGTCGATCCTGGCGAGCCGGATCGATGCGCTCGGACTCCGTTTCCCGAGGCCGGGTGCGGCGGAGGCGCGGGCGCTCGATGCAGCGCGGCGGCGCCTGGAGCGGGAGGGCGGCGGGGCCGGCCGGCGAGCTAGGCGCTGACGCAGCGGTCGCGCCCGGTATTCTTGGCACGGTACAGCGCGCCGTCCGCACGATCGAAGACGCTCGCCGGGCTGTCGCCGTCGCGCAGCTCCGTCAGCCCGCAGGACGCTGTCACCGGCACCGGCGTGCCCTTGAAGTGGAAGCCGAGCGCGGCGATCCGCTCGCGCATCTGCTCGGCGAGCGATGCCGCCTCCGCCTCGGACGTGCCGACCAGCAGCATGCCGAACTCCTCGCCGCCGTAGCGCGCGAGGAGGTCGGTGGCGCGCAGCCGACCGGACAGGCTCGCGGCAACCTCGCGGATCACCGCGTCGCCGACCCGGTGCCCGTAGGTGTCGTTGATCGACTTGAAGCGGTCGATGTCCCAGAGCAGCAGCGTGACGGGCGTGCGGAAGCGCTGGCGCCTGAGCAGCTCCTCGGCGAGGCGCTCGTCGAACACCGCACGGTTCGCGACGTTGGTCAGCGAGTCGATTCGCCCGCGCCGCCGCTCCTGGTCGAGCGTGCGGTGTAGCTCGCGGCTCTCGTGCTCGAGCTCGGTAATGCGCTCGCGCATGGCATCGACGCGCGAGCTCTGTTCGGTCAGTCGCGCGGATTCGCGCGCGCTGAAGCCGCGGACCTGCTCGGCCACGCTCTCGAGGCGCTGCGCGACCAGCGAACGCAGCGCCGCGAGGTCGGTCAGTCGCGCGACCTCGCCCGACAGTGTCGTGACCTGCGACAGCACGTTGCTGTTGAGGGCGGCGGCGTCCTCGCGGCGTGCGCGGCCTTCCTCGCTCAGGCTGCCGAGGTAGGCCGCCATCTCCGCGAGCCGCTCCGTCACCTGTGTGAGCACGGCGGCCGCCGCGGCCCGGTCGCGCGCGACGGCGTCGGCATGCGCGGCCGCGAGCTCCGCGGCCTCGAGCAGGATCGCGCCGAGCGCGGCGTCGCTGGTCGCCGTCTCGGCGCGCGCGAGCAGGTCGCGTCCGTGCGGCTCCGTCGGGTCCTGCGCCGTCAGGCGCCGCAGGAGCTGGATCGCGGCCGTGCGCGTCGCCGTGAGCGGCGCGGGCGCTCGGGCGGCGGGCGGCGGGGGAGCGGCCGGAGCCGCGGTTGGCGGGGGCGCCGCGGGCGGCGCGCTGCGCATCGCGACGGTGCCGGTCATGGTCGCCGTAAAGTCGGTCGCGCGCCTGCCGCCGCTCGCGGCGTCGAGCGCCTTCAGCGCATCGGACAGCGAGTCATTGCGCGCCGTGAGCTCGGTGACGTCGGCATTGCGGCGGTTGGCGTCGGCGAGCTTGGAGAGCTGCGCGTCGAGGCGCTCGTCGATGCCCATCGCCGCCGCGCACAGGCGGTTCACGAGCCGGCGCAGCACCTGTTCGAGCCCGCGCCACGCGCGCTCCTCCGCCTCCGCCTCGCGCAGGGCGCTCAGGTACTTCGCCTTCCAGTCGGTGGCCTCGGGCACGGTCCGGCGCCTCGCGGGCGTCGCAGCGGGTTCAGCCGCGCGCGAACGGCTCCTCGAGCGACTTGCTGGTCGGCGTGAACAGCTCGGCGCCGTTCTCCGTCACGTGCATGTCGTCCTCGAGGCGGATGCCGAATTCGCCGCGGATGTAGATGCCAGGCTCGTTGCTGGTCGTCATGTTCGCCTGCAGCAGCGTCTTGTTGCCGCGGACGAGGTACGGCCACTCGTGGCCGTCCATGCCCATGCCGTGCCCGAGCCGGTGCGTGAAATACTTGTAGTCGGGGCCGTAGCCGGCGTCGGTGACGACGCGCCGCGCGGCCGCGTCGATCGCGCCGCACTCGACGCCCGGTCGTGCCGCAGCGAGTGCCGCCGCCTGCGCGCGGTGCACGGTGTCGAACACGGCGTTCATCTTTGCGCTCGCCTTGCCGAGCACGAACGTGCGCGTGATGTCCGAGCAGTAGCCTTCTACCCTGCAGCCGCCGTCCATGAGCACGACCATGCCCTCGCGGACCCGCGTCGGCATGACCGAGCCGTGCGGGAAGGCCGAGTACTCGCCGATCAGCACGAGGTCGGCGGCGCCCTCGAAGCCGAGCCGGTCGTGCGCCGCGCGCGTGAGCGCGCTCAGCTCGGTGTGCGTCATGCCGGGCCTGGCCGCCCGGTAGGCGGCCTCGTAGGCGGCGAGCGTGACCTCGGCGGCGAGGCGCATCAGCGCGATCTCGGCCGGGCTCTTGATCATCCGGCAGCCGGCGGTCACCGGCGTCGCGCTCGCGAGGTGCACGTTCGGTGCCGCGGCCGCGATGCCCTCGCTGAACACGAAGCGCACGGCCTCTTCGATACCGAGCTTGCCGGTCGCGATACCGCGGTCGCGCAGTCCCTCCGCGACCCGCTGGTAGGGGCTTTCGTCCTCCTGCCAGGTGCGCAGGTCCGGGTGCTCGCCGGCCGGGCCCTTCCCGAGTTGCTCGCGGGCGCGGCCCTCCTCGAAGCCGGGGCACACGTAGAACGGCTCGCCCTTCGCGGGCAGCACGGCGGCGAACAGCCGCTCGCTGCCCCACCACTGCACGCCGGTGAAGTACTCGAGCGAGGTGCCGTCGGCGAGCACGATCGCATCGAGCCCTTGCTCGGTCATGAGCCTGCGCGCGTGCTCGTGGCGCTCGCGCCGCTCGTCGCGGCCGATCGGCACCGCTTCGTGGCGGCGCGACGCGAGGGCCGTGATCGAGGGCGGCAGGGCGCGGTGGCTTGCCTCGCCGGTCCCGGCGGCCGTCGCCGGGAGCGACGAGAGCGCGCCCGCCGCCGCGCCCGTGGTGAGCAGTTGCCGCCGCGTGATCATGCCGTACCCCCCGTGACCGGAGCCGACAGCCTACAACGAATGCGCGCGGTGCGCGGCGCGCTACCGCGCCAGGTACGACTCGAGCAGCCGCGCGGGCGTGCCGCGCTCGCGCTCGGCGGACAGCCACGGTGCGACCACCGCCGGCCAGCCGGAGCCGCGGGGCAGCAGGAAGGCCTTGTCGGCCGGCTCGAAGGCGTCCGACAGCAGCCGGCACAGCCCCGGATGGCGCCGGGTCGCGAGCGCGACCTCGATCTCGTCGGTGAACATCACGTCCGCCGACCGCGCGTCGAGCTCGTCGAACACGGTGCGGTTGTCGGCATGCAGCCGCAGCTGCGCGGCGTGCAGGTGCGAGCGGACGAAGCTCTCGTTGGTGCCGCCTGGATTGAACACGACCGTCACGTCGGGACGGTCGATGCCGGCCAGCGTCGCGAAACGCTGCTGGTCCGCGCAGCGGCCGATCGCCGTCTTGCCGGAGCGGCTGGTCGGGGCGCTGAACTCCGCGAGCGCGGCGCGCGCCGGCGTCACCGAGATCCCGCCGGCCGCGAGATCGAAGTGGCTGGCGGCGAGGTCCTCGAGCAGCGAGCGCCAGCTCGAGCGCACGAACACGGGCTCGAGGCCGAGAGATCGGGCCAGCGCCGTTGCGAGATCGACGTCGACGCCCTCGAGCGAGCGGCCGTGCGCGACGCTGAATGGCGCGTAGTCGGCCGGCGTGCCGACGCGCAGCACCCCCGCGGCGCGGGCGCCGCTCGGCGAACTCGGCGCCGCGACCCGCACGCGCGCGAGCGCGTCGACGAGCCGGGCGCGGTCGGCATCGGTCCAGCGCGCAGCGGGCAGCGCGGCCGTCGCGCGCTCCGCGGCGCGCGCCCCGAACCCATCGCTGGTCGTGAACGGGGCGGCGAGGTACAGCGCCCGGAGCGTGGCGGCGGTCAGCCGGTCGAGCCGCGGCCGCAGCTCGCCCGCGAGGTCGGGCGCGGTCCCGGTCGGCCCGCCGGCGCGGTTCCAGCCCTCGTTGAGCCGCTGCTGCACCTCGCGCGCGAGCGCCATTTGCACGCCGAAGTACTCGGCGACCGCGCCGGGCTCGAGGCCGAGCGTCGCTGCGCGTGACGCCGCATCGGCGCTCACGGCCGCCTCGCGCGCCGGATCGGACACTGGCAGGTGCCGCGGCCACTTCGCGGCCGCGACCGCGGGCATCAGCGCGAGGCGCTCGTCGGCGAGCGCGAGCGCTGCCTCGACTAGCGAGCCCTCGTCCTCGAGCGCGGCCGCTGCGTCGGCGGCGCGCGCCGAAGCGGCGCCGGCGAGGAGCGCGAGCGTGGCGGCTGCGAGGGCGGTGGCGCGCTTGCCCGGTCGCGGGCGACAGCGTAGCGTCAGCCGCTCGAACGCCCGGTTACAACCAAGAATCAACGAGGGGGATGACATGACTCGCACGATAGCTCGACTCGGTCTCGCGTGGCTGGTGGTCGCGATCGCGGTGCCGGTGGCGGCGCAGGCCGGCGCCGACAAGTTCGCCGGCAAGTGGGTGCTGAACGCTGCCAAGTCGCAGTTCAGCGGCGGCGGCGCGCTCGGCTCATCGACGGTCACGATCACGAACGGCAAGCACGGCGCGATCAGGATGACGGCCGATGCGACGCGGACCGACGGGCGGGTCACGCACTACGAGTTCGCCGGGCCGGCCGACGGCAGCAGCCTCGCGGTCACCGGCACCGTGCCGTGGGACAGCGTGACGCTGCTGCACCCGGACAAGAACACCGTCGTGCGCACCGAGCGCAAGGGCGGCCACCTGGTCGGCATCACGACCGCGACGCTGGCCGCGGACGGCAAGTCGTTCACGTCCGTGCGCCGCACGTTCGGCGACGCGACGCAGCTGAGCTACACGGCCCTGTACGAGCGGGCGAAGCACTGAGCGACGGAGCGCCGCGCCGGCCCCGCCGGCGCGGCGCTCAGGGCTTCAGCGTCGCGTCGAGGAAGCGAGCGGTCGCCGCGTAGGCGCGCAGCCAGGTCTCGTGACGCAGGAAGTCGTGGATCTCGTCCGGGAACACGAGCTCGCTGTACTGGACGCCGGCCTCGCGTAGCGCGGCCACCAGCCGCACGGATTCCGAGAAGTCGACGTTGCGGTCGTCATCGCCGTGGATCAGGAGCACCGGCGAGCGCCAGTGCGGCACCGCACTGAGCGGCGAGGCCGCGAGCGCCGTCGCCTGCACGTGCGGGAGCGCGTCGAGCGGATAGAAGGCCTGGCCGCCCCGCTGCGCGACGCTCCAGTGGTGCCAGTCGTGCACGCCGTGCAGGTCGACGCCGACCGCGAACAGATCCGAGTTCCGCGCCAGGCCGAGCGCGGTCATGTAGCCGCCGTAGCTGCCGCCCCACAGGCCGATCCGTGCCGCATCGACGTCCGGGCGGCCGCGCAGGTAGGCGGCCGCCGACAGAAGGTCGTTGTACTCGCTCGCGCCGGCGGCGCCGTAGTGCTCGGCCTCGCGGTAGCTGAGGCCATAGCCGATGCCGGAGCGGTAGTTCAGCGACAGCACCACGTAGCCGCGGCTCGCCAGGTACTGGTTGAGACCGTAGGCGTTGCTGTAGTAGTCCATGTAGTGCCAGCCGAGCAGCATCTGCCGGATCGGGCCGCCGTGCATGAACACGACCGCCGGATGGCGCGTGCCGGGCGCCGCCGCCGGCGGCAGGAACAGCGTGGCGTGCGCCGCGACACCGGCCCGCTCCGGCAGCGTGACGGACTCCGGCGCCACCAGCGAGGCCGCCGGGAAGTCGGCCGGCTGCTCGGGCGCGAGGTCGGCGCACAGCGTGCCCGGCGCGAGCAGGGCCGCGTGCATCGTCGTGCGGGCGTCGGAACAGAGGTAGGCGACCGTGCCCTCGCTCGCGACCACCGGCTCCGTCTCGATGCCCGCGCCGGCGGTCAGCGCCTCGAGCGCGCCGTCCGGCAGGCGCAGCCGCCACAGGTGGCGGCGGTCGAGGTCGCCCTGGTTGCTCGCGAACACGACCGCCCGGCCGCCGGGCGCGGCCGCCGCGTACTCGATCTCGAACTCGCCGGGCGTCAGCAGCTTCGCCTCCCCGCCGCCGGCGGGCACCGAGTAGAAGTGCAGCCAGCCGTCGTTCTCCGCCGGGAACACCAGCTGGTCGCCGGCCGTCCAGAACAGCTGCTGGTCCGACGCGAGCGGATGGAAGACGCTGCCGGCACCGCGCGGCGCGCGGTACGCCTCGGTCACCTGCTCGTCGGCGAGCCGCGCCACGCGGATCGACCACGGCGCGCCGGTCCGGTGCGGGCCGATGCCGATCTCGTCCGGGGTGCTCGGCAGCCGCAGGAACGCGAGCCGCCGGCCGTCCGGCGACCAGCGCGGCTCGAGGTCGCGGTCGAAGCTCGCGTCGATCCAGCGGACCGCCTGGTGCGCGAACGAGTAGACGCCGACGAAGCTGTGATCGCCGCGATCGCAGACGAACGCGAGCAGCGCGCCATCCGGCGAGAACTGCAGTGAGCCGACCGCGCCGCGCGTCTTGAACAGCTGCACCGGCTTCGCACCCGCGGTCAGCGCGATGCTCCACACTTCGCCCTTGCGCAGGTAGAGCACGCGGTCGGCGGACGGCGCGGCCACCGGTGCGTGCCCGTCGGCGAGGCGCTGCGGAGCGCCGCCGGCGAAGTCGACGCGGAAGATCGTCGACTCGACCCCACCGGGGATGTGCGCGGGATTGGGCGAGGGCTTGTCCGGTACCTCGAAGTCGGCGCCGCGCACGTACAGCAGGCCAGCGCCCCGCGGCAGGAACGCGAGCTCGCCGACGTCGAGACCGTCGTCGTCGGCGTAGTGCGTCAGCGCGCGCGCGGAATAGCCGCCGCCGCGCGCCGGCGTCGCGACCCAGATGTTGCGCCGTCCGGCCTTGTTGGCGACCCAGGCGATGCGACCACCGTCGGCGGCGGCGACGAGCCCGGTCGAGAACGGCGCCCCGAGCACCTGCTCGATCGTGAACGGCGCGGCGCTCGCGACCGCGGTACAGAGCAGCGCGGTACCGGCGAACCCCGTGAGTGATATGCGTTTCATGCTGGACGTCGCCCTCCGCGTTGTTCGAGAGCCGCCGCAGGCGGCGGGTTGGCTCAGCGGCGCCGCGCGCGCCGGGCCGCCACGCGCGGCAGTCCCGCGAGCCGCGGGGCCGGCTGGCGGCCGCGGAAGTCGTCGGCGACGACCGCCGCGCCGGCGCGCGTCTGCAGCGGGATCACGCCCGCCCACGTCGGCCAGTCGACGTCCTCGTCCGGGTCGTGCGGGCCGCCCTCGCGGATCTTTGCCGAGGCTTCCTCGAGCGCGATCGAGAACACGCGCGTCGCCGCGAGTTCCTTGCGCGTCGCCGGTCGCAGCGTTGCCCAGCGTCCGGGCAGCCAGTGCTCGAGGAAGTGCCGCAGCGCCTGGCTCTTGGCGTCGGGATCGGCGACCTCCTCGGGACGACCGAAGCACATCGCGGAGCGGTAGTTCACCGAGTGGTTGAACCCCGAGCGCGCCAGCACGAAGCCGTCGATGATCGTCGCCGTCAGACACACCTCGCTCGCCCGGGCGTTCTCGCCGAGCATGCGGCCCGCGGCGTTGCCGTGCCAGTAGACGCGGTCGTCGTGGCGCCAGTGCAGCGTGGGCAGTGCGACGGGCCGGCCGTCGATGACGTGCGCGACGTGGCAGTGCGTGGCGGCGTCGAGGATGGCGTACAGCGTTCCGCGGTCGTAGGCACCGCGCTTGCCGAGGCGCTTGACGCGCGTGAACGCGCTCGGCGGCCGGGCGCCAGACCCGCCGCCACTCGTCTTCGATCCGGAACTCACGATGTCGACCTCCGCTCGGGCCGGTGCCGCGCAGCGCGGACCGGCCTCGTTCCGTGTCCTCGGGGACGCGCGCGCCGCCTAGCCCGGCGCGGCCAGCGCGATCTCGACGCGCCGGTTCCGCTTGCCTTCGCTCTTGATCTTCAGCACGCGGATCGGGCCGATCTCGCCGATGTTCGCGACGTGCGTGCCGCCGCACGGCTGCAGGTCGATGCCCGGAATGCTGAGCAGGCGCACCCGACCGGTGCCGCGCGGTGGCTGCACGCTCATCGTCTTGACGAGCTCGGGGCGCGCGTCGAGTTCCTCGTCCGTGATCCACACGGTCTCGGTCGCGACGCCGCGTGCGATCAGCGCGTTGGTCTCGCGCTCGATGTGCTCCGCGTTCAGGCGTTCCATCTCGATATCAAAGTCGAGCCGCCCCTTGTCCGGCGAGATGTTGCCCCCGGTCACCGGCGCGACCACCACGCAGGACATCACGTGCAGGGCCGTGTGCAGGCGCATCAGCGCGTAGCGGCGCGCCCAGTCGATCTCGAGCGTCAGCGACTCGCCGACCGCCGGCAGCGGCGCGCCGGCGGCGGTCAGGTGGATCAACCGGTCCGGGGCCGGGCCTTTGCGCGTGTCGGCGACGGCGATTCGCTCACCGTTCTCGCGCACCAGCCAGCCGGAGTCGCCGGGCTGGCCGCCGCCGGTCGCATAGAAGATGGTCTGGTCGAGCTCGATGCCGGTCGCGTCCGCGGCGACGACCCTCGCCGTGGCGGTGCGCCGGTAGGCGTCGTCGCGGAACAGCAGCTGCGTCGGCATGCGCGGCGCCGGCCGATCACTCGGCCGCGACGGCCGTGCCGTCGCGGCCGGAGACGACGCCGTCCTTCATCGCGAAGCCGCGCCGCCTGCGGACTCAAGTCGCATGCTGAATCTCCCGGAGCACGGCGCAGGCGCGCCGATCGCGCCGCTGCCGCCTCAGCATACGATGCCCCGCGCCGCACCCGCCAGCGCCGCCGCGGACCACTCGCGATCCGCGGCGGCGCGCGCTCAGCCCGCGGCACGGCGGGTGGCGGCGAGACGGCGCAGCGCCCACGGCGCGAGCAGCAGAAGCAGTGCCAGCGGGTCGAGGCCGCCGCCGCCTGCGCGCGGCGTGCCGTCGTGGTTGACGAGCGCAACGCGCGCGCGTCCATCCTTGACGTTGGCCTCGAACTCGCGCAGCGCAACGTCGAAGTGCTCGATCATCGCGTCGGTCGCCGCGCTGAATCCGCCGGCGCTCGCCTGGCGGACGTCCTTCGCCTCGTAGTAGAGCGGCGAGACGCCGTGCTGCGTATCGCTGCCGCCGGCGCGCAGGATCAGCGAGCGCGTCCTCGGATCGACGACGGCAAGATCGACGAGCGTCGTGGTGTCGTGCTCGTTGCCGTTGACGAGGAACGCGCCGACGATCGTCAGGTAGGCGAGCGAGCGGTAGCGGATCAGGTCCGCGTTCGTGATCTGGTCGTAGGAAACCAGCGCGACGACGTCGACGGCGTACAGGCGCTGCAGTCCCTCCAGGCCGCTGAAGCCCTTCGCAGACTCGAGGTAGTAATCGGGGATGATCGTGATCTCGCTGACGAAGCGCCGGCTCTTGAAGCGCTCGCGCACGCGCTCGAGCAGCACCTCCTTCTGCGCCTCGGTCGGCCCGCCGACGCGCGCCGGGTCCCTGCTCGGCAGGAACGCCAGCCCGACGCGAAGCGGGATCGGCAACTGCGGGACCGAGTTTTCCGCCGGCGGCGAAGCGCCGTTCGGGTACAGGAAGCCCACCAGGCTCGAACTCGAGTGGGCGTGGCTCGCGCAGGAGGCGCCGCAGCCGCCGCCGAGCAGTTCGACGCAGCCGCCAAGGCCGAGCGTCCCGAGGAGCAGGGTCAACGTGGTGCGAAATCGCATGGGGCCCTCCGGTTAACAACCGGGGGCGACTGTCCGGCGCGGTGTCCTAATCCGCAACCTTTCTCACAGAAGCATTCTATTCCGTGCTTAAAAGTATCGTTTAGTGATACTTTCTGAACGGCTGGATCGTCCGGGACCGCGATGAACACACTTTCCCCGCTGATCGCCGAGCTGAAACGCTCGCTCAAGGACGCCGGCCGCACCTACGCCGACGTTGCCGTGGAGATCGGCCTGTCGACGGCGAGCGTCAAGCGGCTGTTCTCCGCCGGCAGCTTCTCGGTGCGACGGCTCGAGCAGGTGTGCGCGATCGCCGGGGTCAGCGTCGCCGAGCTCGCGGCACGCGCCGAGGATCGCGCCTCTTCGACGGCCAAGCTGACCGTCGCGCAGGAGCGCGAGATCGTCTCGGACCCGAAGCTGTTCCTCACGACCTGGCTCGTGCTCAACCGCACGCCCTTCGAGGAGATCGTCCGCGACTACACGCTCACGGAGCGCGAGGTGCTCCGCTACCTGCTCCGGCTCGACCGGCTGCGGGTGATCGAGCTCCTGCCCGGCAACCGCGTGAAGCTGCTCGTCGACCGGCACTTCAGCTGGCGGCCCGACGGTCCGGTGCAGGTGTACCTGTTCGAGCGGCTGCTGCAGGAGTTCTTCGCGGCGCGCTTCGCCGAGCCCACGGACGAACTCTACTTCCACGGTGGCGCGGTCTCGGAGGCCGCGCTCGCGCAGCTGCGGCGCGCGATCCGCGCCGCCGCGGGCGAGTGCGTCGACATCATCGAGCGCGACCGCCGCACGCCCGCGCGGCGCGGCGGTGCGGCCTTCGTACTGGCCGTGCGGCCGTGGAACTACAGCGGCTTCCAGCGCCTGCGCCGGCCCTGAGCCGGCGGGCCGGTCAGTCGGCCTTCTCGAGCTCCACGACCACGACCTCGATCGGTCGCTGGCCGACGTTCACGTCCTGGTGCCGCGTGCCGGGAGCGTTCGCGGGCAGCCAGTACGCGTGGCCGCTCCGCCACTCGTGGACCTCGCTCGCGCCGTTCTCCTCGAGGATCTTCATCGTGCCGCCCTCGAGCGCGACCAGCACGCGCGGATGCTCATGGCGGTGCAGCGGCAGCGGGTCGTTCGGCAGCACGCGCGTCCGCCACACCTTGACCTCGGCGTTCTCGAACTCGGGAACGCGGCCGCTCGGCGCGCTGGGCGCTGCGGCGTAACCGGCACCGAACGCGGCGAGCACCAGCAGCAGGGCAGGAGCGGGGCGGATCGGCATGGCGGGGCTCCACTGATGCTCGGGTGCACGCAGCGTAGCGGAAGCCCCGGCGCCGCGCCGGGGGGCTCAGCGGCCGCGCGGCGCGGGCCGGATGAAGAGGACGATCGCGATGCCGCCGAGCACCGCAAGCGAGCTCAGCGCGAGGCGTTGGGTGATGGGCTCGCCGAGCAGCAGGACGGCGCCGAAGGCCGCGATGACCGGCACGCTCAGCTGCGCGGCGGCGGCGCTCGTCGCGCGCAGCCCCGGGAGCGCGCGGTACCAGATGGCGTAGCCGATGCCCGAGGTCACTGCGCCCGAGGCGATCGCGTACCCGACGCCCGCGGCGTCGGCCGTCGCATCTCGCAGGCTGAGCAGCGTCAGCGGCGCCACGAACGCCAGTGACCGGACGAAGTTGCCGGCGGTGCTCGCGGTCGGGTCGCCGGCGCCGCGACCGCGCAGCGAGTAGGCGCCCCACGCGACCCCGGCGGCGATCATCAGCGCCGCACCGCCAGGCGGCGGCGCCGCAAGTCCCGGCAGCAGGAGCGCGACGAGGCCGGCTGCGGCGAGCAGCAGCCCCGTCCACTGCAGCGCCGAGAGGCGCTCGCCGCGCCACAGCCCCGTGCCGACCATCGTCACCTGCACCGCGCCGAACAGCAGCAGCGCGCCGGTCGAGGCAGGCAGGCTCACATAGGCGTAGGAGAACGCGATGGCGTAGGCGAACAGCGCGGCGGCCGACCCCCAGCTGCCGGCGAGGCGCGCAGCGCCGCCGCGCAGGCCCACGAGCAGCCACAGCGTCACGGCGCCGGACACGAGCCGCACGCTCGTGAAGCTCGCGGCGTCGATGTGCGCGGCACGCAGCGCCAGGCGACACAGCAGCGAGTTGCCCGCGAAGGCGAGCATCGCGACCGCGGTCAGCTGCAGCACGCGGGCCCTGTCCCGGCGCGGGTCGTGGGTCGGATCGGCGCTCACCACCGCAGCGTAGCAGCCGGCGCCGGCCGCGGGGCTTGCGCGTGACGCGGCGCCGTCGCTAGCCTCGCGCGCATGGCCACCTACGTCGCTTTGCTGCGGGCCGTCAACGTTGGTGGCACCGGCAAGCTGCCGATGGCCGAGCTCGTCGCGATGTGCGAGTCAGCGGGCTTCTCGAAGGTGCGGACCTACATCGCGTCGGGCAACGCCGTGTTCAGCTGCCGGCTCGCCGAGCGGCGCGTCAAGTCGATCCTCGAGGCGCGGCTCGCCGACTACGCCGGCAAGCCCGTCGGCGTGCTGGTGCGCACCGCCGCGGAGATGGCGACGGTGCTGGCCGCGAACCCCTTCCCCGCCTCACCGGGCAACCGCACGCTCGCCATCTTCCTCGACGAGCCGCCGCCGCGCGGCTGGCAGGCCGCTGTTCGCGGCCGGGCCGGCGAGCAGCTCGCGCCCGGTGTGCGCGAGATCTACGTCGCCTACGGTGCTGGCATGGCGGCATCGCGGCTCGTGATCCCCGCGGCGAGGGCCGGCACCGCCCGCAATCTCAATACGGTCGCGCGGCTGGCCGCGATGGCGGCGGACACCTAGCCCTCGCGGTCGAACGCCTCGAGCGTCTTCGGCCAGTCCTGCTTCAGCAGCCGCGATAGCGCGCGGTCGGCGAGCAGCCGCCCGCCTGTCTGGCAGCGCGCGCAATAGTTCGTCTCGTTGTCCGCGTAGCGGATCCGCTGCACCGGCGCGCCGCACACCGGGCACGGCTGGCGAAAGCGCCCGTGCACCGCCATGTCGGCGCGAAACGCGGTCACCTTCTCGGGGAACGCACCGCCTGCCTCCGCTCGCAGCCGCCGGGTCCACTCGAGCAGTTGCCCGCGCACCGCCTCGTGCAGCCGGGCGATCGAGGCGGCGTCGAGCTTTTGCGTCAGCTGCACCGGCGAGAGGCGCGCCGCGTGCAGGATCTCGTCGGAGTAGGCGTTGCCGATGCCGCTGAACAGGTGCGGGTCGGTCAGCGCGCGCTTCAGCGTGTGGTTCTCGAGCTGCAGGCGGGCGGCGAAGGCCTCGAGCGGCGCGTCCAGCACCTCGAGGCCGCCGGGGTCGTGCCGCGCGAGGCCCGCCTCGCCCTCGACCAGGTGCAGCGAGGCACGGCGCTTGGCACCCGCCTCGGTCAGCGTCAGCACGCCGTTCGGGAATTCGAAGCGGGCGAGGGCGACTCGCTTGGAGCGCGACGCGCCGGCATCGAACCAGTGCAGGCGCCCGGCGACCATGAGGTGCAGGACGAGCCAGAGGCCGCCGTCGAGCCCGATCGCGATCCGCTTGCCGAGCCGGCGCACGTCACGGACCGCGCGTCCCTCGGCCGCGCCGATCGGGGGCAGCGCCGTGCGCAGCAGGAACGGCGAGACCAGCACGATGCGCCCGAGTGGCTGGCCGACGAGGCGCACCGCGAGCGCCTCCACGTACACCGTCACGTCGGGTAATTCCGGCACCGGCGCCCCCGCCTCGCTCCGCCCGCCACGGTCGATCCACCGGCCACGCACGGCGCGCCGGCGCCCTTCTGCCGGGATCATTCGAGCACATCGGTGGCGGATTCGCCGCCACGGGCCGCACCGCCCGGGGCAGCGTGCTTGCGCCCGGTTCTATCCGCGCACGGACCCGGTTCGCGGCGCGGCCGGTTTCGCGGCGGGCGTTGGCCGGTGCCGGTCGCGACTACAGACCCTGCAGCGCCTTCTGGAAGCGGTTCGCATGGGAACGCTCGGCCTTGGCCAGCGTCTCGAACCAGTCGGCGATCTCCTGGAAGCCTTCCTCGCGGGCGGCCTTCGCCATGCCCGGGTACATGTCCGTGTACT